>Ga0187847_10000105_pt1 | contig 95173 bp, 68 predicted proteins | sample June2016WEW_4_10_FD_132458 | JGI IMG/M metagenome (GOLD analysis project Ga0187847, IMG submission 132458) | Peatland microbial communities from SPRUCE experiment site at the Marcell Experimental Forest, Minnesota, USA - June2016WEW_4_10 | ecosystem: Environmental > Terrestrial > Soil >...
AGGACTTGCCAGCGGGAGCGGTCGTCTACGTGGCGGAGATTTTGGATGCGCCAGTCGGCGGAGTCGGAAAAGCCGTAGCGCTGGACGGGGCAGAATGCTTTGGCGACGCAGTCGGTGACGTTGGGGCTGCCGTCATAGGCGACGATGACGCCGCGGCGGGGGACGAGATTGACGAGGCGTTTGAAGGCGGTTTTGACGGCGTCGAGGTCGGAGTAGATGTCGGCGTGGTCGAACTCGACGTGGGTGAGGATGAGGCCATCAGGGAAGTAGTGGAGGAATTTTGGGCCTTTGTCGAAGAAGGCGGTATCGTACTCGTCGCCTTCAAGGATGAAGGTGCGGGTGGGGCGGAGTTGGAAGCTGGAGATGAAGTTTTCGGCTACGCCACCGATTAGGAAGGACGGTTCTAGTGCTGGGTTGTGGTTTGCGGCCGTCTGGTAGATCCAGGCTAGGAGGCTGGTGGTGGTGGTTTTGCCGTGGGTTCCGGCGACGACGAGAGACTCGCGGCCGGGAAGGAATTCTTCGTGGAGCAGGGCGGCCATGGAGGTGAAGGGGATGCGGTGGTCGAGGACGGCTTCGACTTCAGGATTGCCGCGGGAGAGGGCGTTGCCGATGACGACGAGGTCGGGTGCGGGCGAGAGGTTGGACTCGGCGTAGGGCTCGAGGATGGGGATGCCGAGGGCGTGGAGGAGGTCGCTCATGGGCGGATAGGCGGCTTTGTCAGAGCCGGTGATGCGATGGCCTTGCAATTGAAGAAGGCCGGCGAGCGAGGCCATGGCTGTGCCGCAGATGCCGGATAGGTGGATATGGCGGGGCTGGGTGGTCATAGGGTCACGGCCGGTTCGAGGATGCGGAGTTCGGGGGTGTCGGTGGTGATCAATTCGGCTTGGACGCCGAAGGTTAGCGTGACGTTGTGGTGGGAGACGTGGCCGCTGCGGAGGCCGAAGCCTATGGGGCCGTCGAAGTCTTCGAAGACTCTCTGGATTGCTTCTTCCAGGAGTTCAGGCGGTGCGCCGGGTGAAGCGCAGTCGAGCATTTCGCCGAAGATGATGCCGCGGACCCCGTCGAGTTTGCCGGCGTGGATGAGCTGCCAGAGCATGCGGTCGATCTGGTAGGGCTTGGCGCCGGTGTCTTCAATGAAGAGGAGCTTGCCTTCGGTTTCGGGCTCCCATGCGGTGCCGATGAGGGAGGCGAGGATGCTGAGGCAGCCGCCGTAGAGGGTGCCGCTGACGGGATGGGAATCGAGACCGGGCTTGAGAATGCGGAGGCCTTCGGCGGGACCGACGCTGTAGGGCTGACCGGCGAGCGCGGCTTGAAAGCTGGGCAGATGGATGCCGTTTTCGAGGTAGAAGTCGGCGGCGAGCATGGGGCCGTGGAAGGCGGGCAGGCAGAGCTGGTCGTAGAGATGGAGTTGGATGCCGGTTAGGTCGCTGTAGCAGAAGAAGGGCTTGGGATGATTGCGGATGAGGTCGAGGTCCAGATCATTCAGAAGATAGTTGGAGCCGTAGCCGCCGCGGAGGGCCATGACGGCGGCGGTGTCAGGATTGGCGAAGGCGGCGTGGAGGTCGGTGATGCGCTGGGCGGGCGTGCCGGCGAAGTAGTGCGGGCCGCGGGCTAGGGTGTTCTCGCCGACCGAAGGAGTGAAGCCGAGGGCGGTGAGGTTGGCGAGGCCGCTGTCGATGCGGGCTTGTTTCGCAGAGGATGCGGGGGCGATGATGGAGATGGCTGCGGGGGTGGAGACGGCGGGCGGGCGCAGCAACAGAGATCTTGCGGACGACATGGCTACCAGGCCTCGCCGCGGGCTATGAGGGTGGCGGGGCCGGTGAGGTAGAGCTTCTCGCCGGGGCCTTGCCATTTGACGTTCTGCGCACCGCCGGGAGCGATGATTTCAAGCTCGTGTTCCGCATCGTAGAAGGCGATGAGGGCTGTGGCGCTGGCGGAGGTGCCGGTTCCGGATGAGCTGGTGGGGCCGACGCCGCGCTCGAAGATGCGAATGGCGGCCTGATGTATGGGCTCGGATTCGCTGCCAAGAATATGAACGAAGATGACGTTGGTTTGATCGGGGAAATCGGGATGGTGGCAGATCTCTTCGCCGATGTCGTCCCAGGAGCGGTCGTTTATGGAGAAGTCGAGCATGGACAGGGTGCGTTCGCTGGCGTCGAGTGGATTGCCGCCAAGGAATTGATTCGGAGTGGGCGTGTCGAGGACGATGACGAAGTTTGGGTTACCCATTGACACGAGGATGCCGTCGATGCTGGTTCCGTCGGCGAGCTCGATGGAGCGTTCTTCGAATTCGGGGACATCCATGTCGGCGGTGATGAGGGTTGTGGGGCCGGCGATGTCAGACTCGCGGAATTCCTGGATGGTGCAGAGACGCGGGCCGGCATCGGTCTCAACGGTGAACTGATCGCCGGGCTGTGCGCCGCGTTCTTCGGCCATCCATGCGGCTACGCAGCGGGTGCCGTTGCCGCTGATTTCGGCGACGGAGCCGTCGGCGTTGTGGAGGCGGATGCGGCCGGAGGAGTCGCCGGTCCAGTGGAAGAACTCGACGCCGTCTGCACCGATGCCGGTGTTGCGTTCACAGAGACGGCGGGTGAGTTCGGCCTTGTCGTAATCGTGGGCGTCTTCTTCCGTGATGATGAGAAAGTCGTTGCCGCAGGCGTGGGCTTTGGTGAAGGGAATCAATCGTCCTCCGGATCGCGGAAAGAAAGCAGGCCGCTGATGCCAGGCTCGGCGAGGAGCTGGCTGTGCAGGCGCTTGTGCTGGTTGCCGGTTGCATTGAGTGGAAAGGTGACGCGCCGGGTGTTGCCGATGGTGTTGGATTCAAAGTCGGCAAGGCGCATATGCGTTTGGTCCATGACTTTGAGGATGGACTGGAGCATCTGGTTCTGGTCTTCGCCGCGCGCTTCATAAGTGACGCCGTAGGGACGGAGGCCGGAGCGGCGCTCAAGGAAGCCGACCAGTTCCATTGAAACGATGACGATGACGGCAGCGACGGTGGCTGCCAGATAGAGCCCGGCACCGCATGCCATGCCGATGGAGGCGACAGCCCAGACGCTGGCCGCGCTGGCAAGGCCGCTGATGCGGTCGCGATTGTGGATGATGAGCCCCGCGCCGAGGAAGCCAATGCCCTGCACGATGTTGGAGGCGACCTGGCCTTTGTTGGGGCTGTTTTCACCGGCGAGCACGGCGGAAAGGATGGTGAAGAAAGCCGCGCCCATGCAGATGAGGAGGTTGGTGCGGACACCGGCGGAGCGGCGATGGACTTCGCGCTGAAGACCGATGGCGCCGCCGAGGGCACAGGCTAGAAGCAGGCGGCCGATCGCGCTGTTCAACACGTCCCACTGCTGGAGATCGTTGAAGCTGAAGGGGAGCGCGAACTGTGCGAGGGCGAAGGTCATTGGGTGGCCTTGAGCGATGCTATCACTGGGGGTGGGAGGAGTGACAGGTTTGGGGTCGGTGAGCGGTAGGTTGGCGGGGCCTGAAGATGGGTCTGGGGCCGCGTTGGGCGGCTGCGGTTTTCTGGGCTGATTGTGTTTTACGCCTGATGGCTAAAACATTGAGTACGGGTTGGCTCCAATCGAAGCTTCCGCATAGCCGGTGGCACGGGAGCTTGCGAAGCCCGCACCCATGTGGACAACGGGCATGGGCCCCTCAACCGGCACATTGACGACCCGCTTACCAATAAAAGGAGTCCTGCATCCGCACAACCAGGCGAGGGTTTAGATCCTTTAACGATGTGCCGTCCTTGGTGAACTTTACTTCTACGATGTATTTCTTGTTAGATTCTCCAGTAAATTCCCCAAGGTACCTATCCATGAAGCTGTCTGACCACGCCATTTGGCCGTGGCTGCTTTTGGCAGTTCCCTGGGCCACAATATGCTCACCATCCCACACCTTCCACTCGGCCGCAATTACAGTGTCAAGATGAAACTTCACGCAGTCAGGTGGATATATATTGCTTCCCATCATACAGCTCAGTTGGTCGATTGGAAGGCCTCGATTGACCCGTAGTTCGATATGATATTCAATGTTTTTGACTAGAAACTCAGGCGTCTGCACGGTTGTTCCCGCAGCGAGGGACACGGGCATTACGACCGGTTCATGTTTGCACTTAAAGCAGGGACCTGCCCATGCAGTCGATGCTAAGGTGACAAGCAAAAGCATTCCGCAAACAGCATGAAGCATCCGAAACCCCGAATGCGTTCTCATCGCTCATCTCCGTTCGAACGTGCTTTAAAAGTATCTGCCTGTAATTGTAGTAACGCTCGCCTAGCTCAGTGCTCGACTGTGTCACTTCCTAAACTGACACAATCTCCCGAAATGTGTTTTGGTTGTATCGTCGCCAAAGGGGGAAGCTTCGGAGCATGCGCGTGGCCGGTCCGCGGCTGCCTGACTATTCAAACGATGGGGATTTGGTTGGGACGTAAAGGGTGGCGGAGGGCTGGTTGGGGGCGGTGAAACGGTGGATGGCGGTTAGGCCGTAGTGATTTGCTTTGACTGCGGCGTCGATGGCGTCGCCGTCGAAGGCGAGGACTAGATCTGCGCTTGTGGCGGGCGCGGCCAAGGCGCTGGTGTAGATTTTGAGGTCGCTCTCATTGATGGTTTGGCGGAGGGGGATGCCGGTTAGGGAGACGATCTCGGGGTAGGTGGAGGTGTCCATGAGGATGACGGCGTTGGGATGGGTTGTTAAGTAGGCGTGGAGGACGGGTGGAATCTGACTATAGATGGGACGGCGGGCGTGGATGTTCTTTGAGCCTTCGACGTAGACCAGGGGACACTCGCGGAGCATGCGGTAGGCGTTGAATCCGACGGCGGCGAATAGGATGGTGGCGACGCAGTAAAACACGCGGGGCTTGTACGGGCGCGGGCCGAAGAGATCGAAGACGAAGTGCGCGGTAAAGCCGAGGCAGAGGGCGAAGGCGGGAAGGAGTTCCATGCCGTAACGGAGGTTGTACCAGGAGTGCGGCCACCAGACGGGCATGAAGATGGGAACCGAGCCCCATGCGATGGAATAGGCGTAGAAGGGGATGGGGAGGAAGAGCAGGAGGGTCCGGGCTACGTTGCGGAAGCGCGGGTTGATTGCGGCCCAGGCTGCGCCGGCGAGGCTGAGGACGAGTAGCCAGGTGCCCGAGGCGAGAGCGGCTGCGTCGAGTTCGGCGCATTTGATGAAGAAGAGGAATGAGACCCAGGGGTTGTGCCAGCCGGGATGGGGCGGGTAGCCGGGAGTTGCTGTGCGGATCTCGATGGCGCGGGCGGAGTAGGGGCCGCGGGCGAAGTCGAGCCAGTCGCCGAATGCCAGTTGGTTATAGATGAACCAGGCGATGGGGGCGGCGACGACGAAGGCTGAGGCGATCCAGAACGCGCGCGAAAGGAGGCGGCCGCGGCGGAGCAGGACGATGCCCATGGCGGTCCAGGCGAGGAAGGCCATGATCCAGCCGTCGTAACGGGTGTAGACGGCGGCTATGAGGGCGATGGCGATTAGGGCTTGGCGGCGGTTGGTGCTTGCGGGATCGCCGTCGATGTTGGCGTGCCACTCGACTAGCCAGAGTGTGGTCCAGACCATTTCGCAGAGGAAGAGTGGCTCGGTCATGGCGGTGGTCTGGAGGTAGAGCAGATTGGGATTGAGAGCGTAGAAGGCTAGTGTGAGCGCGGCGGCGGAGGAAGGGAGCCAGATGCGGGCGAGGCGGTAGATGCCGATGCAGGCGGCGAGGTAGGCGAGGGCCGAGGGGATGACGCCGGCGAATCCGTTGGCCCACCAGGAGTAGACCTGGACGAAGGGGAGCAGGAGGATGTGGGGCAGGGGAAGCCACACGGAGCCGAGTAAGTCGAGACGCGGCTGATGGGCATCGAAGACACGGCGGGCGATGTGGAGATGGGCAACGGCGTCGCCGTAGTTGAGCATGGCGTGGTTGCGCCAGCTCCATAAGATGGCTGCGAGGGATGCGGCCAAGGAGCAGAGCAGGACGAGGAGGGTTTCGCGCCGGGAAATGCGCGGCGTGGACGCCGCAATTCCTGACACAAAGCCGGGGATGGAACCTTCAGTCAAGGTGGGTGAGCTCGCGGAAGAGGAGGAAGCGGTCGTCGATCTCCTTGCGGGTGAGGGCCTGGATGCGCTCGGTGCCGAAGCGCTCAACGGCGAAGGAGCCCATGACGCTGCCGTAAAACATGGCGCGGCGGAAGGCTGCGGCGGTGAGCTCGGGCTGCGAGGCGAGATAGCCGAAGAAGCCGCCAGCAAAGCTGTCGCCTGCGCCGGTTGGATCGACGACCTCTTCGAGAGGAAGCGCAGGCGCGCGGAACGCATGGAAGACGTCGTTGGCATTATGAGAGATGCTGCCTGGGCCGAAGAAGGCTGTGGCACCGTATTCGCCGTGCTTGACTACGAGCGTGTGCGGGCCCATGTCGATGACCGCTTTGGCTGCTTGAACGAGGTTGTTGTTGCCGGCCAGCATTTTGGCTTCGGTGTCGTTGATGAGAAGAATGTCGAGGCCCTTGAGAACTTCAAGCAGGGCGGGGCGATGGTCCTTGATCCAGTAGTTCATGGTGTCGCCGGCGACGAGCTTGACATCCGGCATGGATTCGCGGACGCGGCGCTGGAGGACGGGATCGATGTTGGCGAGGAACAGGAATTCGGAATCGCGATAGGCTTCGGGGATTTTGGGCTCGAAGGAGGCAAAGACATTGAGGTCGGTGATGTGAGTCTTGGCTTCATTCAGGTTGTCGAGGTAGGAGCCTTCCCAGAAGAAGCTTTTGCCGGGGGCGCGCTCGATGCCCTGGATATCGATGTTGCGTTTTTTGAAGACGGCTTCCTGCTCGGGGCCGAAGTCTTCGCCGACGACGGCGATGACGCGAACGTCTGTGAAGAAGCTGGCGGCAAGGGAGAAGTGGGTGGCAGCGCCGCCGAGGCAGCGCTCGCGGCGTCCGGATGGGGTTTCGATGGAGTCGTAGGCTACGCTGCCTACTACGGTGATGGCCATGGGGTTCCTTTTCTTGCTGGGATGGATTTCGATTCAAGGTTCAGGGGCTAAAGCCCGTGTCAATTTGTGGCGCTTGCGGCACGACTAAAGTCGTGCCCTGATAAAAAGCCTAAGCGGTGATCCATGTCGATCAGCCGAGATATTTGCCGAAGAGCAGCGAGAGTTTTTCTTTCGTGGCGGCGGGGATGGCTTCTTTGGCGGTGAGGACGGCGTATTGGGCCGCACTGGCGCAGGCGCAGGTGCGTTCATGCGGCATGGCGGCTACCGCGGCTTTTACAACCTGGCAGGCGTTGGCGGCGTTCTGGTGGAGGACGCGGACGATCTCCTCGATGGTGACGGAGTCGTGGCCTTCGCGCCAGCAATCGTAGTCGGTGACCATGGCGACGGTGGCGTAACAGATTTCAGCTTCGCGGGCGAGCTTGGCTTCCTGCAGGTTAGTCATGCCGATGACGTCGGCGCCCCAACTGCGATAGAGATTGGACTCAGCCTTGGTGGAAAACTGCGGGCCTTCCATGCAGACGTAGGTGCCGCCGAGCTTGCCGACTACGCCGACAACTGCGCATGCTTCCGTGGCGGCTTTGGCTACGGTGGCGCAGACGGGGTCGCCGAATGCGACGTGGCCGACGATGCCTTCGCCAAAGAAGGTGGAGATGCGATGGAAGGTGCGATCGATGAACTGGTCGGGGACGACGAAGTCAGTGGGCTTGTGCTCTTCCTTGAGCGAGCCGACGGCAGAGACGGAGAGGATGCGCTGGACGCCGAGTTTTTTGAAGGCGTAGATGTTGGCGCGGAAGTTGAGCTCGGATGGCAGGATGCGATGGCCGCGGCCGTGGCGGGCAAGGAAGGCGACTTTACGGCCTGAAAGCTCGCCGAGGACGAAGGGGTCCGAGGGCGGACCGAAGGGGGTTTCCACGGTTTCCTCGTGGACGTTGGTGAATCCCGGCATGGAGTAGAGACCGCTGCCGCCGATGATGCCGATTTCCGCTTGCGCCAATGCTTGCTCCTTAGAGCGGTTCCAGGATAGTTGTCTCCTTTCCCGCGATCTACAGGGTCGCCGCTTCTTGGGGTCGCGTCGACTTGACTGTTTCGCCTTCGGAAAACTGCAATCCTGGAACCGCTTTACGCCGCGGGTGTTTGAACGGCCCGCGTGGTTGCCTTCGGCAAACATTCCAGTATAAAGGGCGGGCAGGTAGATCCATCCCATTCATCGAGCGGTGACGCTGCTCGATGAATGGGATGGATCTTTATTCCTCATTGGCCGGATTCGCTGGTGGCTTAGTTCGGGATGACTAGGAGGGTGATGGACTGGGCCGGGAAGGTGGTGGTGATGGTGCTGCTGGTTCCTCCCGTCGCCGGTGGCGTAACTGTGACTGCGGGTTGGGCGACGATTGCGGTCAGGTTTGCGTTGCTGTAGAGCCAGGCCTGGGCCGATGTTGTGGAGGTGGCAAGACCGGTGAGCGCGACGGTGTCTGTGAGGTCGCCATAGGTCTTGTTGATGACGACGACAGTGACGGCGCTGTCAGAGGAGCGAAGCGCGCCATAGACGGAGAGCGCATTCTGGTTGGCGCTGGTGGAAGTGAGGGCGGTGTTACCGAAGGTGGACTTGTTGCCATCGTAGTTGCGGTAGATTTGGAAGGCCATCATTCCCGGGATCTGCGTAGACGGATCGGTAGTCGGCCACATTGTGCCGAGGTCGAGGCCTTCGCGTCCGAAGATGCCCAGAATGTCAGCCTGGGTCAGTGCGCCATTGATAGCTTCCATTCCGCCGAAGTTATATTCGTCGATGGCGGTTTTGGTGCCGGGATAGTCCTTTGCGACCCAGGATTTCATCATCCGGATCAATTGCGGGGCCTGCTGGGGCGGATTACAGTCTGTGGCACCGGTGTAATTCGAGTCCGTGGGATAGTTTGGCTGGGGGTAATTATTGCTGGGATCTGTGTAGGCGGGGTCCCAGAAGGCGCGCGTCGAGTTGAGGCGCGCTTGTTGCGCACCGGTGTCGCCGGCGGGAGCCAAGCCGAGGCCGCTGCCGTTGACGAATGGATAACTGGCTGCGAAATAGGTGTGCAGGTCCACGTAATCGAGCAGGCGGACGCCATAGGTGGTTTGAGCCGCGGCGAACTGTTGCAGATAGTACTCGATTAACGGCACGCCGTTGTGCGCTTTGCGATCCACTGGATTGGTCCACGGCTGATAACAGGGTCCGCCGGAGCTCCAACCGGACGTAACGTCTTTCATCGAATAGAAGTAAGCCCACCAGAAATCGATTACCGGGCCGCTGACCTGGGCGGTTGGATCGGCGGTCTTGATGGCGAGGGCGGTGCCGATGCCGCCGTTGGTCACTTCGTCATAAGTGAAGGGCAGCGGATGCACGTCGGCATCGTTTGAGTACCACCAGGTGGGCTCGTTATCCAGATCGTAGATGGCGACGCCTTTGCCGCTGTTGCCGGGGCCGAATTTGTTGACGAGGTAATTGACCCAACCGCCTGACCAAGTAGCATTGGCCCAGGCTGCATTTACCCCGGACGCGGCGGGTGGCGCGGGAGGGGGCTCGGCGATGCTGGTCACGGTGGGATCGCTGGGGATGTTGCAGCCGTTGGCGCTTGTGCATCCAGCGACACCGTTGGGATAGATGCCGGAGCCGCACGCGCGACCATCGTTGGAAAAGGCCGGCTTGCCGTTTACGGCGAGCTGGTTGGGGTATGTCGACTGCGGGAAGCTGCATGAGGTGCTGTCCTTCGCGACCCAGCCAAGGACGGGCACCGTACCGAGAGTTTTGATCCCGTTGCTGTTGTTGCTCTGGACCAGGGCGTCGAATGCTTTGACCCCGTTGACGACGGGCCATGCGTCTCCGCCGGTACCGCCCCCATTCTCAAAGTACCAATCATCAATGGAGTTGGTCACGTCCAACTGATAGTTGTAGCGCTCAGTGGAATCTCCACCCCAGCGATCTACGGTGATGTTGGTCTTTGCGACTGCGGCAACATCAGCAGGGGTCGCGCCAAGCAAATACGCGTCCATGCCATAGATGTCAGGACTGATGGCGCCGGTGGGGCTGCCGACATTGACGCTGAGGGCTGGGCCGGCGGTGGTTGCGGGCGGGGTGAGCGTGACGGTGACGCTGCCGCTTTGCGCGGTGTTTGCTGTGCTGGTGGCCGTGACGCTGACGGTGGGTGGGGCAGGGTAAGGTGTGGTGTAAAGTCCGGCGGATGTGATGGTGCCCGGGCTAAGGCTGCTGCCGGAGGGAGCGGCGACGGTCCAGGTGACGGCGGTGCTGGCGGTGCCGTTGATGGTGGCGGCGAATTGCTGCGTCGATCCGATGGTGACCGTGGCGGGATTGGGAGTGATGGCGACTGGAGAATAGGTAGCCGTGACGGTAGTATTGGCGCCGATGGTGACGTTGCAGGTGGTGGTGCTGGCGGAGGTGCAGCCGGACCATGCGGAGAATTTGTTACCACCGGCGGTTGCGGGCGCCGTCAGGACCACGGCAACCCCAGAATTATAGGTGCGGGAGAAGCTGGTGGTTCCATTGGTGGCGGAGTTGTTGTCGGCGGGAGTGACAGTGATGGCTACGCCGCTGGCAGGGGAGGCCGAGTTGACCTGGAGAATGTAAGTTACCGGGGGTGGTGGAGTTGTGGAACCGCCGCCACCGCTGCCGCAGGCCCCAATTGCAATGGTCAGCCCGGTTGACATCCATACTGCCGCACGCCTACCAAAATGCTTCATGGCACATCTCCCTATCTGCGCGGCAATCCTCTCTCTGCCCAGGTACGAGGGCAGCAGGGACCGCTCACGGAACTCGCTGAAATGACCGGATTATTCTACGCTTTGAGAGCCAGTGTGGTAAGCGTTTTCAGTCGGGAGTGTGGGGATGATGCTCTGGTAGTCTGTTGGGGTTGAGTCGAGGCCGCAATCCCGTGTCCTGGATTTCCCGCAGAATGCTGATGATGGGCGGTTTCCTTTTGTCCGCGTGGCCGGCCGGGACGCACTGGGTTGATGCGCAAGAGCCCTCCCCGAGCCTGAAGCAGGCTGATGCGGATTATCGGGCCGGTGCGGACGCCATGGCGCACAATGACCTGAACACAGCACTGGATGATTTTCAGAAAGTGGTGCGGCTGGCGCCGGCGGCGGAGCAGGGGCATAGCGCGCTGGGCGCAGTGCTGGTGCGCATGGGTCGAACAAACGAAGGTATTCGCGAGCTGGAAAAAGCATTGGTGATTCAGCCGGGCGACACGATTGCGCAAATGAACCTGGCAGGGGCCTACGAACAGAGCGGACAGGCGGCCAAGGCGCTTCCCTGGTTTCAAAAACTTGAGGCGGGATCGCGGACTGGGAAGCAGGAACTTACGCCTGCGGTACTTGCCTCGTACGCACGGGCGCTTGCTGGAACCGGGCAGATCCGGCCGGCGATTACCAGGATGAAAGAAGCGGCGGCGCGCGATCCGCGGAATGTAGAGATGCAGGATGAACTGGGGACGCTTTACGCGAAGCTTGCGGACTGGGCGAATGCGAAACAGGCTTTCACGGCGGCCATCGCAGCCAGCCCGGAGCATGCCGTGGCGCACCTTCACCTGGGGTTGACGCTTGACGCGCTTGGGCAGCCGGGCGGGTTGGATGAACTGACGAAGGCCAACGAACTTGAGCCCCGTAATGCGGTGATCGCTCTTGAGCTGGGAAGGGCGCTGGCGAATGCGGGACAGGATGATCAGGCGCTGCCGGTGCTGCAGCAGGCGAGCAAGCTGGATCCGGCATCGACGGTGGCGGCTTATCAACTGGGGCTTGTGCTGTCGCGGCTTGACCGGGTAGAGGAAGCGATTCCGCTGTTGCAGCGTGCCGCGGACGCGAACCCCAAACAAGGGGAGATTCTTACCAACCTGGGCATGGCTCTTTGCCTGGGACAGAGAGCGAAGGATGCGGTTCCGTATCTGCAGCGGGCCGTTGCGCTGGAGCCGGACAATGTGACGGCGCACCAGAATCTTGCGGTTGCGGACATTCAACTAAGCCAGCTTGACGATGCGATTGTGCAGTTGCGCGCGGCGCTGAGGCTTGCGCCGGATGCATCGCAACTGCATTACAACCTGGGTTACGCACTGAAGATGCAGGACGATGCAGTGGATGCGATTCCAGAGTTGGAGACGGCGGAGAAGCAGAACCCGGCGGCGCCTGAGGCGCCTTATCTGTTGGGGGTACTTTATATGCAGGCGGGGCGGTATGCGGACGCGGAGCGGGAGTTGAGTGCAAGCCTGAAGTTGCGGCCGGAGAATGGCGATGGGTGGGCTACGCTGGGCAGCGTTTACAGCAAGCTGGACAAGCTGCCGGAAGCGGTGTCGGCGTTGCAGGAGGCGATTCGGCAAAGTCCAACCGAGGCTGATGCGCATCTGACGCTGGCGGCGGTGTTAGCGAAGCAGGGCCAGCCGGTCGAAGCGACGGAAGAGCGCAGGAAAGCTGCGGACCTGATGCGGATCCACATGAATTCACAGCGGGCCGAGGTATCGACCCATTCGGGCGACTCGCTGCTGGCTAACGGCAAGGTGGATGATGCGATTGCGGATTATCGCGAGGCGCTCAGCTTCGACCCGAACTACGTGGGGGCGCATGAAGGGCTGGCGCGGGCTTTGGAGCGGCAAGGGAAAACGATGGAGGCCGCTCTGGAGCGCAAGAGGGTTACGGCTTTGAAGTCGGCTCCGCCGCAATGAAAACTGGTGCAGGATATACCTGTGCCGATGATGGATTTGCGGGCGATTTGACCCATCTTCCGGTGGATGTACAAGCGTTTGGCGGAAGCGCTATAGTGGGGCAGGATCAACGGGTTCACTTCCGGCCAGAGCGGTTCAAAGTAGATTGGAAGGGACTTCGGCGATTTTGCGAGGTCGCAGCGGAAGTTTCAGGCGTTTCAAAACGATTTCCCATCGTTACGCCCTCGAGTTCGTAAATCGAAATTCCTGATGATTTTTTTGCATGGCGATGGAACCGGCGCATGAATGCTGGTCTGTTGCAATTGAGCCGGCTGGAGAAGTTATGAATAAGAACGCGAGAGCGCTGGTTCTCGCTGTTTGCTTTGCGTTGGACTCATGCGAACTGGCTCCTCGGATGGGAGCGCAGACGAGTGCTGTGACGCAAACGCCTCCTCCGGCGTACACGGCTCCGGCTCCAGGCACCCCGCCGGTGGAAGACACTCCAGCGCAGAAAGAAGCGCTGGCAAAGTGGAAGGCTCGCGCGGAAGAGGCAGTGGCCGCGGACCGCAAAGCGTATAACTCAGGAATAACTCCGAGTTATAACTTCCATTATGGGCCGAAGAATCCATTTACCCCCGGCAATATCGAAGTGCAGGGTGAGGGCTTTCTGCAGCCGGGCGCTTATCCGAGCGCGGAATACTGCGGGACGTGCCACCAGGAGGCCTATAGCCAGTGGCGGCAGGCGCTGCACTCGAATGCATTTCGCACACCGTTTTATCGGACGAGCGTGAACCTGCTGATTCGCGATCCGGAGCGGGGGATATCGCTGGCGCGCCATTGCGACAGTTGCCACAATCCGGTTGGAGTGCTGGGCGGGGCGCTGACCGAGGATTCGAAAGTGGATCGCGCGAAGTTCGATTCAGATGGGCTTACGTGCACCACTTGTCACTCCGTTGTGAGCCTGGATTCGACCAATGGAAATGGAAGTTTGAAGATGGGCGTGCCCGCCGTGATTGTGGATGAGAATGGCGAGCGCATTCCGGGCGAGGTTCCATTTGACATGATTCTTCGGCATCCGGAGCGGCACTCGAAAGCGGTGATGCATGATTTCCTGCATACGCCGGAGTTTTGCGCGGCATGCCATAAAGCTAACTTGCCGGCGCCGCTGAATGACTACAAATTCATTCGCGCGTTCACGGCGTATGACGAGTGGCAGCAGTCGAAGTTTTCGCAGCGGAATCCGCTGACGTTTTATACGGCGGACTTTTCCAGTTGCCAGGGATGCCACATGAAACGGGCGGCGACAACGCTTCCTGAATATGGCGCGAAGCACGGGACGTTTGCTTCACACCGGTGGCTTGCGGGTAACACGGCGGTGCCTTTCTATTACGGCTTTGATGAGCAGTTACAGAAGACGATTGACTTTTTGAGAAGCGGCAACTATCTCAACGTGGATTTGTTCGCGTTGAAGGATGTTAGCGGTGGACCGCTGGTTGCTCCGCTGGGCTCGACACCGGTCTCGCTCAAGCAGGATGAAACGGTTGAGGCATCGGTGGTGATACAGAACAAGGCGATCGGGCACTCGTTCATTCCCGAAGTGCGCGATCTATATGAGGCGTTTGTCAGCTTCACGGTGACGGATGCGGCGGGGGCGGTGATTTACAAGAGCGGCTACCTGGAGCCGGACGGAATGCTGGACCGCGGCGCACACAGCTTTACCAATCGGCCAGTGGATATGACGGGAAACTTTGTGGAGAATCACAAGGTGTGGACGATCCATTCCGTGGCGTATGACAACACGATTCAATCGGGACGGTCTGCGCTGGTGCGGTACCAATTTCATATTCCGGCGGGTGCGAAAAGTCCTATCACCATAACTGCGGCTGTGAATTATCGGCATCTGCGGCAGAGTTACCTGAACAATGTAATGGGACCCGATCATCCGGCTTACCCGATGGTTGAGATTGCGTCGCGGAGCCGCACGCTGAACATTGGAGACAACGTTCCGACGGAGCCGCTCGCAAATGATAATCCGGACTGGATGCGGTGGAACAATGTGGGGATCGGGTATCTTGATTCGCTGCAGTATGAGGACGCGATTCGTGCATTTGAGCAAGTGGTGAAGATACGGCCAGATTACAAGGATGGATATATCAACGAAGGCTTGACTTACATTGAGTGGGAGAAATATACGGAGGCGCGCGGGCCACTTGAAGAGGCACTGACGATTCATCCCGACGATGCGCGAGCGCTGTATTACCTGGCGCTGGTGGAGCGCAGGCAACGGCATACGGAAGCGGAAGTCGCCGATCTTGAGAAGGTGGTTGCGCAGTATCCGCAGTCGCGGGATGCGCGACGGGAGCTTGGCATCTCGTACTATCAGGAGCACAGAAGCGACGAGGCTATGCAGCAGTTCAAGGCGCTGCAGGCGATTGATCCCGACGACCTGGCGGCTCACTATAACTTGTCCATTCTTTATCGCCGGATGGGCATGAAGGCCAAGGCTGCGGAAGAGGCCGCGCAATACACCACGAAGAGAATCGATCCGGGCGCACCGACTTATTCGCTGGACTATCTTCGCAAACATCCTGAGATATCTACGGAAAGCGATCCGTGGCACGTGCATTCGGATCAAGCACACGCTGCGGGCACGTCGGGTGCGCAGTGAATCGAGAGGATAGAAAACCATGAAACGCCGCGCATTTCTTCAGTCACTGAGCCGCACTGCCCTGGTTCTTCCGTTCGCGGATATTCTTGCGTTGGCCGCGCCGTTGCAGCAGGGGACGCAGGAAGCCCCGAAACCTATTGGCCCGCAGGAACGGAGTTACGATGCGAAGCCTGCGCCGCCGCCGCCGGGTCCCAAGTCTCCGATTGAAGGCACGCCGCTGGGCGTCAGCTTTGTGGATGTAGCTACCGAAGCAGGGCTGAATGTGAAGACGATCTATGGCGGCGAATTCACCAATAAGTACCTTCTGGAAACGACTGGATGCGGGTTGGCATTCTATGACTACGATGGCGATGGATGGGTGGATCTGTTTCTGGTGAACGGCTGGCGGCTCGACGGATTTCCCGCGGGGCAGGAGCCACGCTGCCATCTGTTCAAGAACAATCGCGATGGAACGTTTACCGATGTTACTGCCGGTTCAGGCCTGGAACACAAGACCGGATGGGGACAGGCGTGCTGCGTTGGCGACTACAACAACGACGGGCATGACGATTTGTTTGTGACGTATTACGGACAGAATGCGCTGTATCGCAATCATGGCGACGGGACGTTTGAAGATGTGACGCAGCAGGCGGGACTGATTCAACCGGGACCGAAGATCCGCTGGAATACGGGTTGCACATTTGTGGATTACGACCGGGATGGAAACCTCGACCTGTTTGTGGCCAACTATGTCGATTTCGATTTGAAGACGGCACCCAAGCCGGAAGACGGACCGTGCACGTACAAGGGAATTCTTGTGGCGTGCGGACCGCCGGGATTGCCTGGAGGGAGAAACATTCTGTATCACAACCATGGCGATGGAACCTTCAGCGATGTGAGCGAAAAGGCCGGCATGTGGACGGCGGTGGGCACGTATGGTTTGAGCGTGGCGGCTTCCGATTTGGATGGGGACGGCTGGCCGGACATTTATGTGGCCAACGATTCGGCGCCGGCGACGCTCTATTTGAACCAGAAGGATGGGACGTTTCGCGACATTGCGATTGAGGCTGGAGCCGCACTGTCAGCCGAAGCGAAACCGCAGGCGGGCATGGGCGTGTCCATTGGGGACTACAACCGTGACGGGAACCTGGACGTGGTGAAAACCAACTTTGCGGGCGACACAGATTCGCTCTACACGAACCTTGGGGATGCGTCGTTCGAGGACCGGACGTATCCGGGCGGGCTGGGTGTGAACACGCGGTTGTTGGGTTGGGGCGTAGGGTTCTTCGACATGGATAACGACGGCTGGCTCGATATTCTGATGTCGAACGGACATGTGTATCCGGAAGTGGACCGATCGAAGGGCGATTTGAAATATGCCGAGCACAAGTATCTCTATCGCAATTTGCGTAACGGGAGATTTGAAGAAGTCACGGGCCAGGGCGGGCCGGGGATTTTGGAAAATGCTCCGGCACGCGGATGCGCGTTCGGAGACTACAACAACACGGGATCGATCGACGTTGCGGTGAACTGCATCAACGCAAAACCGCAACTGCTGCGCTGCGACTCGACGCTGAATCGTAACTGGATCAAGATCAGGCTGGTGGGCGTGAAGTCGAATCGCACGGGGATTGGAAGCCGGGTGCTGGTGACGGCCTTGATGAGCCCCGACGCCCCGAAGGCGCTGGTGCAGATGGATGAGTTGCGCAGCGGCGGAAGCTATTTCTCACAGAATGATCTGCGGATGCACTTCGGTCTGGACCAGGCAAAGAAGGTGGACATGGTGGAGATTCGCTGGCTGAGCGGGCAGGTGGACCAGGTGAAGAATCTGGATGTGAACCAGCTTTATGTGATTGAGGAGGGTGGCAAGATTCTGAAGTCCGGGCCGATTGGAAAGGTCAGAGCACAAGGGAAAGCGAAGAGCTAAAGACCAGGGATGCGGCGCGGGGCTCGGCAGTTTGTACCCGGCAGCAGAGGGTGGATTCGGTCTGTTCGGGCTTTTATAATGATCCATACAGGGGACCAAGATCGATGTCGAAACGTGAATTTCAAACTGAAGTAAACCAGTTATTGCAACTGATCGTTCACTCTCTCTATTCGCATCCAGAGATTTTTCTTCGCGAACTGATCTCCAACTCTTCCGACGCGCTGGATAAGCTTCGCTATCTGACGCTGGTGGATGACGCATACAAGGCGCTGACCTTCAATCCGCGAATCGATCTGGAACTCGACGAAGAGAACAAGACCCTCACGATTGCCGATACCGGCATTGGCATGAACGAGGAGGACCTGGTTTCGCACCTGGGCACCATTGCGCGATCGGGCACCAAGAATTTTCTCTCTCAGCTTTCAGGAGATGCCAAGCGCGACTCGAACCTGATTGGCCAGTTCGGCGTGGGGTTCTATAGCGCCTTCATGGTTGCCGATCGCATTGAGGTGGTTTCCCGCAAGGCCGGCGAAGAGCAGGCGTGGCGCTGGGTGAGCGACGGCAAGACAGGGTTTGAGATTGAACCCGCGGAGCGCGCAGTGGCGGGCACGACCGTGCTTCTTCACCTGAACGATGAAGGCAAGCAGTATGCCAATAGCTGGCGCTTGCAGGAGATTGTGAAGAAGTATTCGAATCACATTGCGTTTCCCATTTTCCTTACCTACGACAAGAGCGAATGGAACGCGGACGAGAAGAAATCGATCAAGACCCGCACCACCGAACAGGTGAATGCCGCGAGCGCGCTTTGGCGCAGGCCGAAGAATGAAATCTCCGATGACGATTACAAGGAGCTCTATAAATCCATCACTGGAGATTCTGAGGACCCGCTGTTCTGGTTTCATACCAAGGCTGAAGGAAGCCTTGAGTACACCACTCTTTTCTATGTGCCCGCGAGGGCGCCACTCGACCTGTACCACGCTGAATACAAGGTGGGCGTGAAGCTTTACGTGAAACGCGTGTTCATCATGGACGATTCGCGGGAACTGCTGCCCCAGTATTTGCGTTTCGTTCGCGGCATCATCGACAGCGAAGATCTTCCGCTGAATGTGAGCCGCGAGATCCTTCAACAGAACCGCGTGTTGACGAACATTCGCAGCGCGAGCGTGAAGAAGATTCTCAGCGAGCTGAAGAACATTGCGGAAACGCGGCCCGATGATTATCTCAAATTCATCACGCAATACAATCGCCCGTTGAAAGAAGGCCTGTACAGCGACTTCGCGAATCGTGAGACACTGCTGGATTTGATCCGCTTCAAGTCCACCAGCGTGGAAGGACTCACGAGCCTCTCGCAGGCAAAGGCGCGCATGAAGGAAGGGCAGAAGGGCATCTACTACGTCACAGGCGGAAGCGAATCGCTGCTGCGCACGTCGCCGCTGCTCGAGATTTACAAGAAGAAGGATATTGAAGTTTTGATCCTCGATGATGAGGTTGATGAAATCATTTTTTCCGGTGTAGACAAATATGGCGAAATCGACCTGAAGGCAGTGAACAAGAGCTCTACTGGCGAGGACCTGAAGGGTGAAGCCGAACCCGATAAGACCGAAGCGCTGCAGCCACTGATCGAGAAAATGAAGACATTGCTCGGGGATCGGGTAAAGGACGTGCGCGTTTCCGCGCGGCTTGCAGACAGCCCCTCGTGCATTGTCTCCGATGAAGAGGAGCCTTCGCTGCAAATGCAGCAGATGTTGCGGGCGATGGGGCAAACGGAGATTCCTGCGCCCAAGCCGACGCTCGAAATCAATCCCGATCACGAGATTGTGAAGAAACTGCTGGGGCGCCCCGATGATGCCGTTGCGGAGGACGCGGCGTGGCTGCTGCTTGACCAGGCGCTGCTGATGGAAGGCGTGCCGCTACAGGATCCGAGCGTCTTTGTGCGGCGTCTCAACCGCGTCCTTAGTCTTTCCGTTTAGCGCGGTTTTAATGTGAATAGGGCTTAAAGACAGAAACTCCGTTGCAGGATGGAATCCGATTGAATCGCTCAGGGATGGGCGGTTCAACTGGATGGCTGGCCACCTGCGTCTCAAGTCGTTGCCGCCTGCGCCGATGAAGAGTATGGGTGAGTGGATGGCGGCTGCAATTCAACTGGTTTTTAAGACGGAAGATCAAGGGTCGAAGTCGGCGAATCGATTGTGCTCAGTTGTTCGCCAACCTATTCTGGATTTGCACAGCCGTGTTCATGCGTACCAACTGTTATTCCGCGGATGGCCGGACGTGGACGAGGCGGCGGGATACAACAATCTGCGTGAGACCGCCCTTGCTTTCAGACTGGAGAAGCCCAGCGAGTTGAAGAAGCTGACAGGCAAGCTAACTGCATTTGTGCGCTGCCCGGCGGAGACGCTGAACGAGCAGCTTGCGCAGATGCTGCCAGCGTCGCTCACCGTACTTGAGATTGGCCCATTCGCGGAAGTCTCGTCTGAGTTGATTACCACATGCCGAGAACTGAAAGCGCTTGGTTTTCGAATCGCCCTGCACGACTTCAACGCTGATCCGCAAACCAGATCGCTGTTGGAAGTGGCGGATTACGTTAATGTTGATTTTGTCCGAATCCCGCCGGAGCTGCGTCGGAAAATCTCAAATGAATTTCGCGACAAGACGACCGTGATGCTGGCCAAGGGCATCAACACGCGTGCGGATTTTAGGCAGGCTCGCGAAGAGGGATTCACGCTGTTCGAGGGGTTCTATTTCTGCGAGCTCGTGGCGATGAAGAACCGGCGGCCGCCCGTGAACCAGATGCTGCGGCTCGATATTTTGAAAGCGCTGCAACAGCATCCCCTGGACATGCACAAAGTTAGCCAACTGGTGCGCCGCGATGGCCCTCTAACGTATCAACTATTGCGTCTGGTTAACTCGCCGGTTTGGGGGATGCGCCAGAATGTGGAGTCGATCGAGGTGGCGCTGGTTGCGGTCGGCGAAAATGCCTTCCGCCGCATTGCAACGTTGGCCATTGCCAGCGAATTCAATGGCGATCAGCCGGCTGAACTGCTGTGCATGGCGATGCTGAGGGGACGCATCTGCGAAGTGACGGCACCGAATCGCGGCGTGGACCCATTCGGACAATACCTGTTGGGATTGCTCAGCATGCTACCCGCGATGCAAGGCCAGCCTATGAGCGAAGTGGCACCTACACTGCCGCTTGCCGATGAAATTCGTGAGGCGCTTCTGGGCAAAAGAAATTGCGAGCGGGCCATGCTGAGTTGGCTGGAAAACTTCGAGCGTGGCGATTGGGCGGGTTGCGATGCCGCGGCCGAGGCCGTCGAATTGGACCAGCAAGCGCTGGCGAGGGTCTACGTCGACGCTGTGGCCTGGACCGAGAAGGCGCTGCATTCGGGCGCCTGAATCGGTTTCCAGATTTTGCGCCCCTACAGTTGGACGCTGACCGGCCAGGTCTTCCAAATGCCTGCACAATAGTCCCGGATCGAGCGGTCAGAGGAGAACTTGCCGATCCTGGCCACATTCAAAATCGACTTCCGTGTCCACTGCTCCTGGTCGCCATATGCCAGGCTCACTGCGTCCTGACAATTAACGTAGGACTGGTATTCAGCCAGGAGCAAATACTCATCGTTTGTGAGCAAGGAATTGACCAGTGGCTCGAACAGAGTTCTGTCGCCGTGGGAGAATTCGCCGCTGGTCAATGAATCGATGACTTCGCGCAAGTCCGCATTGCGCTCGTATTCAAGGCGCGGGTTGTATCCCTCTCGCTTCCTGTTCTCGACTTCCGAAGCGGTAAGTCCGAAGAGGAAGAAGTTCTCCGCGCCTACCTCTTCGCGGATCTCGATATTCGCGCCATCGAGAGTGCCTATGGTGAGGGCTCCATTCATGGCGAACTTCATGTTTCCTGTGCCGGAAGCCTCTTTTCCGGCGAGTGAAATCTGCTCGGAAAGATCAACGGCGGGATAGACTCTCTGGCCTAGCTTTACGCTGAAGTCGGGAAGAAAAACAACCTTCAGTCGCCCCCTGACCAACGGATCCGAATTGATGGCTTCTCCCACGGAGTGAATCAGCTTGATGATCAGCTTGGCCATGCGGTATCCAGGCGCCGCCTTGCCGCCAAAGATGAAGGTGCGCGGGACGAGTTCCACATTCGGATCGCGCTGAATGCGCTTATACAGGGTCAGAATGTGCAGCACCTGCAGGTGTTGGCGCTTGTACTCGTGCATCCGTTTGACAAGGACATCAAACATCGAATCGGGATCGATCTCGATCCCCAACCGGTCGTGAATGTATGCCGCAAGTTGCGCCTTGTTTTCGCGCTTGATGGCTCTCCATGCCCGGCAAAACTCCGCATCCTCAAGCATGGGTTCAAGGCGGCGCAGTCTCTCAATGTCGCTGATCCAGACCGATCCGAGACGCGCGGTAAGCAGTTCCGCCAGGCGGGGATTGCTGAGCACCATCCAGCGGCGGGGCGTAACGCCGTTGGTCATGTTGGAGAACTTCTCCGGGGTGAGCGCATAAAAATCACGCAGTACGCTGGTCTTCAACAGTTCGGTGTGAAGCGCCGCTACACCGTTGATGGCATGGCTTCCGAGTGAGGCCAGATGCGCCATGCGGACCGTCTTGTCGCCGTTGCCCCCGTTTTCATTGATGAGGGAGAGCCGTTGCTCGCGCCCCTCGTCGCCAGGGAATTTCTGGCGCACATTGGCCAGGTGGCGGGCATTGATCTCCTCGACGATCTCCAGGTGGCGAGGCAGGAGCGAACCAAACAGGGTGCGCGACCACTGCTCAAGCGCCTCGGGCAAAAGCGTATGGTTCGTATAAGACAATGAGTTCTGCGTGACATGCCACGCAGTCTCCCAATCCATGTTGTGCTCGTCGACCAGCAGTCGCATCAGTTCGGCAACCGCGATTGCCGGATGCGTGTCGTTCATCTGAATGGCGAAGCTGCGATGCAACTCAGCCAAGGGCCGGTCCTGAGTCGACTGAATACGAAGAATGTGCTGAAGGCTGCATGACACGAAGAAGAACTGCTGCGCCAGGCGAAGTTCCTTGCCCTGCAGGCCTTCGTCATTTGGATAAAGAATCTTGGAGATGTTTTCCGACGAAACCTTGTCGGCTACCGCGCCGACAAAATCTCCATGATTGAATGTTTCGAAGTCAAAGCTTTCGACGGCCTGCGCGGCCCACAGACGCATGGTGTTCACGGTGCTTGTTTTGTAGCCAAGAATGGGTGTATCGTGCGGAACCCCACGTACTACCTTTTTCGGAATCCATTTGACTCGCGACCGCCCCTGGGCATCGCTGTGAATCTCCGTACGCCCGCCCATCTTTACTTCAAACGCATCCTCTGGACGTTCCAGCGCCCAGGGGTTTCCAAGCCGCAGCCAGTGGTCTGTCGACTCGACCTGCCAACCGTCACGAATCTGCTGATCGAAGATGCCGTATTCGTAGCGAATGCCGTAGCCGATCGCTGGAATGTCAAGGGAGGCAAGCGAATCCATGAAGCAGGCGGCAAGCCGGCCCAGCCCACCATTGCCCAGCCCCGGTTCTTCCTCCTGGTCGATGAGAACATTGAGGTCGATGCCCAGCTGCCGCATTGCCTGTTCGGCTTCATCGTGGATGCCAAGATTGATCAGGTTATTGGCCAGATGGGGTCCGGTCAGAAATTCCGCCGACAGGTAGCAGACCACACGCGCATCCCGCGTGTGATAGCACTTGAGCGTCGCCATCCAGCGCTCGAGAATTCGGTCGCGCACGGTGTGGGCGAGCGCCATATAGAGGTCGTTGACCGTAGCCCGCTCCATCGACCTGCCCTGCACAAAGAACAGATTGTCGAGAAACGACTGGGCCAGCGCCTCCGCGCCAAGCGCGGTCCTCTGGTTCTTCTGCGGCCCCGTATGTGATTGCGACTCGGCGAATGTCTCCGGCATGATTCCCTCGGTTCCCGCTAAGTACACGCGGTAGGTTAAAAGTATCGTCGCTCTCAGAATAGTCTTTGCGCGTTAAAAGCGGGTGACGGAGATTGCTCACTGAGAGAAGCGGCTGTTCGCTGGCCCATTGTGGAACGCGTACACCTATTGTGGTTTTCGCCTTGGAGCAAATTGTGGCCACTGAAGTGACGCCTTCCGGCAATGGTTCCAGGGACTTGCGATTTTCGCCGGAGCTTATTCCGCTGTCGCCGCAAATAGCGCATGGTGTGCCAGGATGAACAGCGTTTTGTGATCCTCGCCGCCAAACAGGAGGTCGATGGGACGCTCCGGCACCTCGATCTGGCCAATCTGGCGTCCTGCCGGGTCGAACACAAACACCTGCCCGTTGGCCACGTACACATTGCCTGTGCTGTCGACTGCAACGCTTTCGCCGCCACGTTCCGCAAATGCTTTCAGATCCGCAAGCGTCCCATCTGCCTGCACCACGCCGCTGTAGGTGCGGTCCTCGGACTCGCCGCTCACATAGATTCGCTGTCCAACCTCGCCGCGGACAAATCCGTAGGTGTCCAGGTTGTCTGAGAATCTCCAGCCGGTCCAGTCCGGTGGACCCTGCTGAAACACTCGTCCTGCGAGTAAGAACACACTTCCATCAGGCGAAATGTATTCACGCGCTTTCGGGGTAGTCACATCCTGCGCAAACATAGCATCGAGCGTTTTGAACTGGAAGGTGTCGAGATTGAGCTGATCCTGAAACTCGCCATTGTTCCAATAGTTCTGCGGCAGAATTGCCGCACCTGTGGGATGCTGAGCCGCCGGCCGCGGTTTCAGCACGGTGATCTCTTCCGCTGGCGATCCGGGTTTGAAGGAATACACGGTGCCGTCCGGGCCGTCCGAAGAAACCACCAGCAGATCACCCGCTTTGTCGAATGCCAGGTTCACTGGGTCCAGCGGATTATCACGCTCCACGGTGAGACCTTCGTTTTTCGACCATCCATAAATCCGTTGTTGATGATGATCGACAAAGTAGAGCTTTCCTTGCGCATCGACCGCTGCGCCTGAAATAGAAAAGAAACCATCTTCAAGTCTCTCTACTCTCCACTTCGGCGACGCAGGGGGCGGCGGAGCCGGATTCTCCGGAACATCGAGAACGGCGAACTCCCGATCGCGCACTTCAAGATGACGCGTCACATCTTCGATTGCATTTTCGTAAGGAAATTTGCTCACGCGCAGAAATGTTCCAGGCCCGTTGGCATCGGCGATGCCATAGCCGCTCTCAGCATTTACGTGCACATTGCGGAAATGAATATCGCTAGACCGATAAAGCCGCACGGCTGCCTTGAAGGGCGCCCTTGACCGCGTGACACGATACCCATGATAATTCGCCACGGTGATATTCCGTGACCAGTCGAATTCGAGTGAGAGCGATTCGGGGCTCTCGCCCGCTTCCTCTTCGGTCTGCGGCGCGTTCACATCCCAGTTCTCCACGCGGTCGAACTTGATTTCGTCGCGCACGTGGTGCTCATTCGAAAGCTCATAAACATGTCCCGGAGTTTTGGTATTTGAGACCACGAATCCCGCCTGCGCAAAGGTGTTCGGCGTCCAGATATCGGCGAATGTTCCGCCGCCGCCATCGGCCACCCACAAGCTTGGATACTGACCGTCCCATCGCTTCAGCGCGTCCGGATCGGCGGTGCGATTGTTGTTATATGGATTGGTACCGCTGCCGTGGCCGCCGAGAAACCGCACATCATCCACGAGCGAATCTTCCCCAGCTTTCCAAAGCAGCGCCACTGCGCGCGGGTTTGTTCCTCCGGCAAAGATCCCCAACCCGCTGACAATATTGACGCCCCCGGGCGGTGTGGAAAGCACTGGTTTGGGTGTGCCCACGCCCTCATATCCCGGTGTCCCGTCGAGCAGATCGAACTGCGTCATGGTGGGATGCAGCCCGATGAGCACAGTGTCGTTCTTCAACTGAATCGTGTCTCGCACCACATAATGCCCGCTGGGAAAATACAACACCCTGCGCGCCGCAATCGCCTTCTTGATTGACGCGGTATCGTCGGTGGCTCCGTCACCAGTCACTCCAAGATCGTGGACATTCACCCATTCGTTCGTTTTTGGCAGTGCCGGAATCGCCGCATGCATTGGTTCGGGCATCGTGTTCAGAGGCTCGGCTTCATAGCGCATGCCGATGGTTCCCATCCTGCCCTCGTCCGGCACGATGAGTCCAAAATTGAAAGTCTTCACTCGATACGCTGCGCCCTTGCCCGCAATTTTCTTTCCACTTTCGCGAAACAGAGCCAGAGTCGGCACATCGTCCATCACCGCGTTCTCAAATCCAATCTCGGTCAGCGGGCTTTGCTCATTGCTGATGACCACTGCAGCTGCTGCCACATGCTCAAAGCGGCAATCCTTCACCCATAATTGATCTGAGTATCTTTCATCGATCGCAATCGCGGTCGGCACATTTCGGAATGTATCGCGAATCAGTGTCAACCCCGCCTCATGCTCACGAACCGCCGCTTCGCGTTGCCCTTCAAACACGGAATCGATCAGCGTAAACTGCCATGCCGGCGAGGTTTTTTCTGTGAGGATGCCGTATCGCCCGCCGAAAAAATGCAGATCCTCTGCCTCGTTTCCAATCTGCGTGAGCGCCGCCAGGCCCGAGCCAACATGAAAATCCATGTGGCTCATATACGCGTGCTGCGCTGCATGAAATCGGATGGCAACTGCTGCTGCGTTTCCTTCGCCAATTTCGAAGTCGATATTGCTCATCGCCGAATAAAAAGTGCTCGGCGTGGCGTCCGCAACTGTAGGGTTGGGCGGTACGCTCCCTTGTGGTGGAAATGGAACACGGGCCGATGCGCTTCCCACATCAGCCGGTCGCGGGCCGGTAAACATGACCATCACCGAGAGGCCCTTTTGAAACCCGGGCGTCGCTTGCCCCAGCGCCACAACTGGACGTGTTGCACCGTATCCGATGACGCGGACGCCCGGCCAAACATAGATGGTTCGCGTCACACGGTACCGTCCCGCGGCCACAAACACAATGCCCTCGTGTGTATGATTCTCCGCCTTGTCAATCGCGGCCTGCAAGGCTGCGCTATCGTCCGCTACTCCATCGCCCACTGCGCCAAACGCTCCCGCCGCAAGATATATGGCACGAGGATCGTCCAGCTTTGTTGTAAAAGCCGATTGTGGCCAGTTATAGGAACTGAGCAAGACCAGAGCCGCCGCTGCAAGTAGTTTCATTTGCATCATCTCCTTTTCAGAATCTGCAACACCAGGGACGAAGCAGCCTCAGGCTTGTGGAAGACGCGCTGTGTGGCTTTCACGAAGTCTGAGGGCTTGGCGCTGGATATCGGCACGAACGATTGCGGATTGATATTGGTTAGCGGAAACCACGAACTCTGTACCTGGATTACCATTCGGTGTCCGCGCAGGAACGTGTGGTTGATGTCGGGCATTGCATAATTGATCGCGGTGGTTTCATTTGGCTGCAATGCTTCGGGGCTTGAGAAGGAGTTTCTGAATCGCGCACGCATCGGTTCGCCGCGAACAAGCTGCTGATACCCAGGAGAAGGCCCATGGGTATCGTCTTCATCGATAAGCTTGATGATAAAATCGGAGTCCGTGCCGGAGCTTGAGACCTGCAGGTGGACAGCTAATGGACCAGCCACGGTCAAATCCTGATCGAGCGGATCGGTCTGATAGGTGAGGACGTCGGGACGGTGCGTCGCGAGGCTCTGATCAGCGTACATGTAAGAAGAGGCGAGTTCAGCGGGCGGCTGCTCGATATAGGGAACGGGGTTTGCGGGATCGCTGATGTACTCATCGTACGGGCTCTCCTGTTCGGTGGGCGGAACGAAGTTCAATCTTCTGTTTGCATGGAGGTATAGGTTCGTGGGCTCGGTACCGGGGGGTGGCCAGGAGGCGTAGCGCCGCCACTGGTTCGTACCTGTTTCAAAGACAAGCGCACTCGGAATGTCAGGAGCGGGCGCGTCTTTCAAATAGTGTTCGAAGAAAGCAAACAGCACATGGCTCCGGAAAAATGATCCCGTGTCCGAGCCGAAATCAAGCGCTCCAAGCTTGCGACCCGGTGAGCGGAGCCAGTCTCCATGACCCCATGGGCCCACGACGAGCAAGTTAGTCAATCCGGGGTTTGTTTTCGCGATGGCGTGATAGGTGCGGAACGGTCCTGCAAGATCTTCAGCGTCAAACCATCCACCGACGTTCAGCACAGGGCAGTGAATGTTGTGGAGGTGCTGCGAGATGTCTCGCTGCTGCCAATACTCGTCGTACGTGTCATGACGAATGTTCTGATCAAGCAATGGGTTCCGGGCGAGTGCCGCAATTGGCTGGAGTGCCGGCCCGTAGGTGAGGAAGAACTTATAGCCGTCGGAGGTTCCATAGTCGAAGAAACTACCGATCTTCGGCGAGGGGAACTCCGGTCCGGATTCGCGAGGCTTGAAGTAATTGGCGTATACCTGAAACTGCGCTGCGAGCATGAAAACGCCATTGTGGTAAGCATCGTCTCCGAAGAAGAGATTTGTCATGGGAGCCTGAGTTGAGGCTGCCTTGATGGCGGGATGCGAATCAATGATCGAGGCCGATGCATAGAAGCCGGGGTAGGACATTCCCCAGGTGCCAACTCGGCCATTGTTAGACGGTACGTTTTTCAGGAGCCATTCGACGGTATCGTACATATCCGTGCTCTCGTCGGTCTGACCGGGCTCGGGATGATCGATGTGGGGCCGCATATCGACGAAGTCACCCTGCGATTGAAAGCGTCCGCGCACATCCTGGAACACGAAGATATAGCCTGCGTCGTCGAATTCCGGCGAGGGGCCCAGCTGCGGACGATAACTCGTTTTTCCGTACGGAGAAACTCCGAACGGGGTACGCTGGACGAGGAAGGGATACACCTTCGATTTGTTTAGTGGGACATAAACCTGGGTGAAAAGCGTTACGCCATCGCGCATGGGGATGCGGAACTCGTACTTCTTATAGCGCGCCCTGGTTTGACGCGTTGCATCGGTGCGGACGTAATACAGCCACGCCGCACCCGCGATGACCGCAAGAATCGCGGCGGAGATGACAATTCGCCTGGAGATCATGACTCCGTCCTCGCGGAGATTATCTCATTCAGCCTTCGAGGATCGCCGATCTCCGCAGATCCTCGACGAGCGTTCAACGCATTGACGGCGCAGCCCGTCCTTACGGTTCTGTATAGACTTAGTCGTTGTACCACCAGACCCTGTTGAGCTTTGAGTAGGGCCTTGCGTATGGCGTGATTCCGTTGGCGGGCAGGTTGTGCACGGTAGCGTTAGTGGCCGAGCCCTTGTACAGGAACAGCTCGCTTTCACCGGGCGCAATGGCGCTGAGGTTCAGTTGGAAGAGGGTCACACGGGTTCCGGTTGACCACTGGACTACTTGCCTGGGGTTTTGATTTGCTGAAGTGCTGCTCCGATGACATTGCCGAGACCCTGCTCCTGGACGAAGACAACGAGCCTGAGATTTCCCGGGACCATTTCCGGCTTGAGCTTCGTGTGCAGGTCCATCGAGAAGCTTTTTCCGCGCTGCATTTTCCCGATCTTTATGAGTTGCTCGATCACGGCGACATGGTTCAGCTGCCGGCCGCCGTTCTCTCCATGCAACACCTGAGATTGAGCGTGATCGAGAGCCACTGCGGCATAGATGTCGGCGTCGTGCTTTTCCGCAGTTCCGTCGACATCGATCTGAGCTCGCAGGAGCGCAGGAGCAGTTCCTTCGACCTTGACTGCACTGATATTCACGCTAACTCGAGGGGCTTTTGCAGCATTGCGCAGAACCTGGCCGATCTTTTGCGGGTCGTTTAATTGCAGCTCACTCTTCCCGTCGACAATCACCTGAGGGGTGTAGGGGCTTGCGATACCCAAAGCGCGGACATAGGCGCTCTGCCGGTCAGTGAAAACCGCTGAAGAGTAGGGGTCCTTCCAACCATCGTGATCCCAATAGTCCACATGCTCGCTGAGGACGATGAGTTGTGCTCCGGGAATGGGCTGCGACTCGTCGATGTGCTTCAGCCAGGCATCAGCAGGCGGGCAACTGGAACAGCCTTCCGACGTGAATAATTCGACGAGAACTGGAGTGTTGCTACCTGATGCATCTGCACTTTGAGATAGCGCAGCGCGGGCGATGCAGAACATGATGAGCGAAGCGAGAATTATCCTCATAGACCCTCTACCTTCCGTATCGTGACCCTGTATGCGGCGTGTGCCGATTTATCCCGCTATTCATCGCGCATGATTCCCAAATTCTCAATGAAAAAGCGTTACGACAGAGGTCGAATGCGGCGAAGCGTTCGATTTGGACTGCGAGCCGTGTTGAGAAACCATTGAAACGCAAAACCAGGCCACATGAATCGTTCGTCATGGGCGGCCAGTTGACAACCAGCGTTCGAGTCGATCAGCGAAGGTGCGGCTCGATCGATGCTCCGAGCCGTCTGCGAGTTTCACCATGAATTCGCGGTTCTCCATGGATCGCAGCTCCAGGATGCCTTTTGATTGCACAATTCGGGAGCGGTGTATGCGAAGAAACTTTGCGGGGTCGAGCCTTTGTTCGAGCGAAGTCATCGTCTCACGTAACAAAAAGGAGCGTCCGCTAACGTGCAATTCCACGTAGTCTCCAGCTGCCCCAATCCACTCGACGTCTTCCGCAAGCACGATTTGAATGCGGGACCCGGTTTGGACGGTAAAACGCGCCGCGTACTTATCCGCGGTTCGGTCCAACATTTCCAAAACACGCTCAGCCATGGTCGCCTTCAAAGCGGAGTCTACGAGTTTGTGTGCACGGCCGACAGCGGCGGCAAAGCGCAGATTGTTCACTGGCTTCAACAGATAATCCACTGCGTGGAATTCGAATGCGCGCAGTGCATGTTGCTCATATGCAGTGAGGAAAATAACGCCGGGCAACTTATCTCTCGGCAGCGCTCGTAATACGTCAAAGCCGTTCATCCCGGGCATTTGGACGTCGAGGAACACAAGATCGGGAGACAACTCCAGGATTTTTCCAACGGCGGTTGAGCCGTCTCCACATTCTCCAACGATCTCCACATCGCTGAACTTCCGCAGTCTAAGGACCACACCACGCCGCGCTAAAGGCTCGTCATCAACAATCAATGCGCGCATGGAGCAGCCTCCAGGCAGCCCTCACTCCTGCGGAACGGAAGCTCCACCGTGACTTGGCAGCCGCCACTTTCCGGCCACTCCAGCAAGAACTTGTGGTTGGCTCCATAGAGCGTCGTCAGGCGCTCTGCGGTATTGCGGAGCCCCACTCCATTCTTCCTTTGCTCGCCGCAGCTCCGCCGTCCTGAGTTTCCAATCACAATTCTCAACCCATTGGGTTGCAGCGTGCTGCTTATCCCAATCCATCCACCTTCCACCAGCGGTGTCACCCCATAGCGCACGGCGTTCTCAACAAGCGGCTGCAGCAGCATGCTTGGTACCAGTGCGTCGCGGGTTTCAGCAGGAACCGTCAGGTCGAACCTGAGCCGCTCTCCCAGCCTTGTCTGCTCAATGGCAAGGTATTTTTCGGTGAACTCAATCTCCCGAGAGAGAGTAACCTCAGTTGCGACTTCGGAGTCGAAGCTCGAGCGCAGAAGGTCCCCTATCTGCGCAAGCATCTCGGTAGCCGCGGAATCTTTCCCGTCCAGGATGAGGGTAGAGACGGCATTGAGTGAATTGAATAAGAAGTGGGGATTCAATTGATAGCGGAGTGCGAGTAGCCGTGCCTCTTTGGCCTGAGTCTCAGCGCGAAGCAGCCTCTGCTTCTCCTCTGCCGACTGGTGCCATTGCTTGATGCTGAAATACAAACTACACCACATGAAGAGAACGAAAGAGGACCACATCCAATATGAGACCAAACTGAACAGGTCCTCACTATTGAAACTCTGCAAGATGAGACCGGTTCCGCAGGCGGTGAGAATAGATACAGCCACGGCAGCCCCGGCTGCTTTCAATTCAAGAGCGATCCATGACTGCGATTGTCGCAGCAGCCGGCGACAAACAGGGTGCAGGACATGACTTCCGAGAAACATCCAGAAGATAGGCACCAGTTCTTGGCGGAAGGTATACTTCCCGTTCAGTAAGCCAGGAATCGATCCCAGAAGGTCTGTGAGGCAAAAGCAGGCCCATCCCATGATCTGAAATTGCCAGAAAGACTGTCTATTCAGGGCATTGCTTCGATTCATAAATAGCATTCTAGACCAGGTGCAGAGCCGCCATTCCCCGGCCCGGCGCACAAAACCCTCGATTCGTCGCATCTCTCAATCGTCCAGCGGATTACGCCGGGACCCGCACCTTTATTGGGCTAGACTCTGAACTAATTTGGCTGGATTGCTGCCAGAGAGGGCGGCAACCAGGCTTGAACCCGGGTGATGGGTCCAACTACTTTGCGGGAGCGACCTGGCGCCGCGCGGGGTTTAGTAATAAGAACGACAGACGCCATCGCTGGGTCTAAATCGTCTTTTGTGCACCTGCCTTTGACGTGCAGATCAAGTGCGAACCCAGCCAATTGAGAAGAACACAAAACTGGAAGGCTTAACCAGGGTGCCGGATAGGCAGACTTGGCAGCAGCACAATTTTGGAGGAATCCCGATGCGACTCTCATGGAAACAGGTTGGGGCTCTCGGTTCGAGTCTCAATTGCGGATCTTGTCAGACGGCGAATCTCAACGTGCGAACACTTAGCCCTATCAGAAGAACAGCTATCGTTTGGATGGCGCTTGCATTGCCACTTCTAGCTGCAGGCAAGCTTGCTTGCGCGCAGGGAATCATCACCGGTTCGATTACCGGAACTGTTACGGACCCGACTGGGGCTGTCATACCCGATGCCACCATTACGGCAACCAGCGAAAGCACAGGAGCAGCGCTGCAGGGAAAATCGAATGGAACGGGATTCTTTCAAATTTCCGATGTGCCCCTCGGTTCCTATACGGTGGGGATCACTGCGAACGGATTTGGTTCGAGCAAAGTGAACCATGTGCAGGTGGTAGCCGGGAATGCGAGTTCGCTCGGCAAACAGGTTTTGACCCTCGGGTCATCAACGCAGACAGTTGAAGTGGCTGCGGGCGCTGCTGAAATGATGAATACCGAGTCGTCCCAGGGCGAATTGGTAATTGACAGCGTCCAGTTGCAATCGATGCCTGTAGACGGTGCAATGGACAACGTGACGCTGATGGTGCCCGGCGTTGTGGCAACTCACATGGACAGCTTTTCGAATACCAATGGCGTAAACTTCTCCGTCAATGGCGAGCGCGGCCGTTCCAATAACTCCGAAATCGACGGGCAATCGAACAACGACAATATGATTTCGGGTCCGAGTTTCTTTTTCTCCAATCAGGATGCGGTTTCGGAGATCCAGGTGATCACCAACGACTTCAGCGCGCAATATGGCCGCAACATGGGTTCGGTGGTCAATTACATCACCAAGAGCGGCACTAATGCGTTCCACGGCAGCGGATTCGAGATGTATACCGGTTCGTTTCTGTCGTCTCTGCTTGGTGCGCAAAAGGATCCGCAGGATGGCTTCTGCCCCGCCGGCATAAGCCCGTCCACAGGATGTAATCTTCCCATCGTTCCGCGCTTCGTGGACAACAACTACGGCGGCACGCTCGGCGGACCGATTATCAAGGACAAGCTTTTCTTTTTTGGGAGCACATTCTGGACGCATGAGTACCAGGCCGGCGCACTGGACACATCGAATGGAGCTGTCCTGCCAGATGCAACCGGATTGGCAACTCTGCAAGCGGCGTTTCCCAACAATCCAGGCGTAACGGAACTGGCCATGTTCGGGCCTCAATCGGTGGCGCAAGGCCACCCAACCTTCTTTGGTCCCACCACCTTGATCCCGGTAACCAATGGCACCACGACGGCCAATGTGGAGGTTGCTCAGTTTAGCCGGAATCTGAACTCCGCCATCCTGGATCAAGAGGATCTAGGCCGTCTCGACTATCAATTGACCGCCAAAGACCGCTTCTATCTCCGCTATAACTACCAGAACAACCCATTCCTGCCGGCCTACTATCTTTATGGATCAGAGGCCATCGCTGCGGGCGGCTACGCAAATGTGAATGGCATCACCCATCAAGTGGGTGGCGACTGGACTCACACCTTTACTCCTAACATCGTTAACCAACTGCGCTATGGTTTCCAGCAGTCCAATATCGCGTTCGAAGGCGGCACTATCCCTGGCTGCACCATTGTCAGTTTTGGACCTTGTTCATCGACGGTAACGATGGGTGCAACCCAGGGCACTACATTTGGCACTATCGGTTACGGCAGCGGCTTCCCGCAGGGTCGTTTCATCAAGGTCAACCAGGTGCAGGATAACGCAAGCTGGAGCCACGGGCGCCATACGCTCATCTTTGGCGGAGAGTTCGATCACCAGGACTCACCGGCCAGCGGCTTGCCCGCTGCCCAGGGCTCATTCGACACCAATCCCGCCGATACCGGCGTTGCGATCAGGGTCCCCAGCAGCGTGCCGTCGAGCCAGGCAGCTGCCTACAGCAACGGCCTCAGCGGCTTGCTCGAAGGTACTTCATTCACCGCATTGACTCAAGGCAAACCGACCACGCCATTCAAAGAGCCGGACTTCGCGCTCTATGTCCAGGATGACTGGAAGGTCAAGCCAAATCTAACCTTGAATCTGGGTGTGCGGTATGAGTTCTTCGGTCAGAGTGTCAATCTGCTGCACAACGAAAGCGTCGCGCAGCAAACCGGCTCCAATCCATTCTGGAGCACGGCTTTGCCGCTCTCGGCGACGACCTTCCCGCACATCAATCCTTCCTACAGGAACGTTGAGCCGCGACTCGGCCTGGCGTATACGCCAGGCTTCCAGAAGAAAATGGTTGTGCATGCAGGATTCGCCATCAACGTGGATCCGGCGTTTTACAACATCTTCCTGAACTCCGCTCAGAGCGCGCCGCTCGTTGACTCCGGAAGCTTCACGTGCGATGGGGTAACAGTCAACTGCATGCCGGCCGGCGGCCTGACATACGCTACCGTGCAGGCAGCGGACGACAAGTTCATTCCCACCGGTGGCGATCCGCGCGTCAATCCTCTTACACTCGTCCCCACCAACTTCCGCAACCCCATGTCTGAAACCTACACGCTGGGAATTCAATACCAGGTGATGCCGGCTGCTGTCGCTGAAGTCCGCTACGTGGGCAATCACACCTTCGATCAGTTCCAGTCCTTGAATTCAAACCCGGATATCCTGGATGTGCAAAGCGGATTTCCCAGCTATGGCAGTAGCTCTACCGTGTGCACCACTCCCGGCGCAACCGGCTACACCAGGCCGAATTGCAATTACGGATTGGTTGACACAGTCGCAAACACGGCATTCTCCGTCTACAGCGGATTGCAAACCTCGTTCACTCTTCACAACTTTCATCATTGGAGCGGTACGGCCAGCTATACCTGGAGCCGCGCCATCGACAACGTGAGCGAAATCTTCTCAACAGCCAGCGGCGGCACAACCAACGCTTTTGCGCAAGATCCGCTGAACACCGATGTGGGCGAACGCGGCGTTAGTGGCAACTCCTATCCGAATGTGTGGGGAATTCAAACAGTTTATAACGAGCCCTGGTTCAACCACCAGTCTGGGATCTTGGGCCGGATTCTCGGCGGCTACTTCTTCAACACCTTTTACCAGTACAACGGTGGCCAGCCATTCAACCCATTCCAGGCAGTTGCGTCCTCCAATCCCTACCTGCCCAACCCGAACGACACGATGGCCACCACGAGCTTCTGCGACTCCGCCTTTGACCTCCAGTTCGATTTCGGTGGGTTTGTTAACCAATGCCGTCCGATCCTGGCCAACAAGTCGGCTCCCATTACCAGTGTCGGCATCAACGTGGGCGGTGGCAGCTATATGAACTATGCAACAGGCGTGTATGGGCCGCGGTCGTCATTCCACTGGCTCTGGAACAATCAGTATGAAGCCATGGCGCTCAACAATCCCTTCCCCGGCGTCGGCCGCAACACGCTGCGCGGCGACAGCTTCAACAATCTTGACCTGACAGTCGGAAAGAATTTCAAGATCAGAGAGCGCGTCAACATGCTTCTGGAGGTATCGGCCTTTAATGCCTTGAACCGCGCCTACTATGGAACGCCCGATCCAAATATCGAGGACACGCTCTACCCGGCAGAGGGCCTATATCCAAGCTTCCTGCTGAACACCTATGAAAACGGCAGCGCAGGGAGCTCTGCCGGCGGCGGCGCGTTTTTCCAGGGGGCGGGCAACCGCAACATCCAACTCATTGGCAAGATCACCTTTTAGCCTCTTGATTCGTGGCAGAAGCAGCACAAAGGGCACCCGTTGTGGGGTGCCCTTTGTGCTGCGACTTACTTCGTCGACTCAAGTACAACTGAATGATAAGGGCCTTTGCGACGCACCAACGATCTGGGCCGAAGTCGACGACCGCCCCGAGGATTTGATGAATCTGAATGTGGCGAGGACGCGCGTGCCAAGGCATTCACCAGCCGCTGGTCAATTCTGCCACGTCCGGTAGAGGTAGAGCTCAGGACATCGTGCCCTTGGGCTGAGGCAAATCAGACTACCGTTCGTGCTTCTGCCAATGAAGCATATGGTGGTCGTCTACAGTGATCTTCGCGGGCAGAGTCAGGCCGCATGTTTTGCAAATCAATACGTTCTTGCCGATTTCCCAATGGGTGCAGGACTTGCACTTGCAAACCAGAAGTTCGATTTCTTTCTTGTCGCTCACCTAAAGCCTCCTGAATTCTTCCTTTACTTCGCGAACAAAATCGGTGAATCGAGCCGTTGTAATAATGTCCGGCTGCCAGCACAAATCCTTGTCGATGAGATTGTATTGTTGCACGATCCGGGAGCCTGCGACAGGAACTCCATTCTCGGCCGGGCTACGGCCCATGAGCCAAAGGTGGTCGGCCACGGAGCAAGCGGCGGTCACGTCGTGAGTGACAACAATGATGGTATTGAGGTCGTCCATATCCGCGACCTTGGCGATCAGTTCGCAGGTCTTCTCCAGCATGATCAAGTCAAGTCCAGAAAACGGCTCGTCCATCAAAAGGAAATGTTCGCTGCACAGGATCTGCTGGATAATGGCACATCGTTGCCGTTGGCCTCCCGATAATTGCGCGGGGTACAGGTTGTACTTGTCTTCCAGGCCAAATTCTGTGAGAAACGCCATTACCTTGTCCCGAGCAACCTTGTTGTCCTTCTCCTTCTTGCGCGCGCCTAACATGAGGTTTCCCAATACGGAGCGGTGCTCGAAGAGCGGATAGCTTTGGGCAACCACGCCGACTTCGCCTGCGACGACTGCGCGGTCGAAGCCATTGACCGACACCCGGCCTGATGTGGGTGCGAGCAATCCAGCGATGATTCGAAAGAGCGTGGTTTTGCCGCAGCCAGATGGGCCGAGAATACCGACCACCTGCCCTTTTACCTTGCCCGGTACGAGAATGTCACGTACCTCTGCGTTGACGCCGCTGAGGATGGGCCGGCCGTCATATTCGAGGGACACGTTCTCGATCTTCAGGAGAGTTTTGCCGAAGCTGTAAGAAGTGATTGCCATTATTTACGCTCCAGCGTCAGTGCCGCGTATGGGCAAAGCAGGCTCTTGGCAACTCCTATGCCGTAATCCTGGAAAAGACCGAGGAGCAGGATGGTTAACTGAATGGCGAAAACCGCGGCCAGTCGAAAGTGGTGGTTTTGATCGAGCAGGACAGTTCCGACACCGCCTTCAGAGCGAACAATACCTTCCACCATGGTCAGCATCATCCATCCCATCGCGGCATTCTGACGGAGAACATCAAATACCTGGTCGATCTGACCGAGAACAATCACTTCCCAAACCACGCGCCATTCGCCCATGCGCAGTGTGCGCGCCAGGTCGAACATCTCCTTCGGTACGCCATTGATTACGTCGGCCATCCCGGTGACGAAGAAAACGGAAACTGAAAACACCAGCAGGGACAGCTTTAGTTCATGTCCGCTGCGAGCCATGAGCGTGAAGAAAAAAGTCAACCCAACCAGCGAGAGGAAACGCAGCTTGCTGAGCAAGGCGACAATCGGACGGAAGAAGGGCATTACCGTTGCATAAGCCAGCAAAAGCGAAACGATGGTGGACACTATGATGGCCTGGATATTCAGATAGAAGCTTGTAATTAGCTCAGCTCCCAAGCCCTGCTCCCACAACTCTCCAAAGGCGCTCCAGACCTCACCCGGCTTCGGCAGCAGCGCAAATGGACTGAACACCCATAACAAGAGCACGATAATGACCTGGACCACAACCAGGGCGCGCACGGCTTTCTTGTCCAGAACCGCATTGGGTGCAAACACAGCGATAGCTTGATTCATGATTTCCACTTGGATGAAAAAGATTTGGGGAGGCTCACGCCTCCCCATTTTGTTGCTGGATTACTGACCTATCTGCGTGATCTCAACGCGGCGGTTGAGTGCTTTTCCTCCGGCGGATGCGTTCGAAGCGATGGGACTCTGCGAGCCATGGCCCGAGACCTGTTTGAAGCGCGACTCGGGGAAGCTCAACGGAGCTACCTGTTGGAAGTATCGCTTCACCGCCTGGGCCCGCTTTTCGCTCAGCGGCACATTGACAGCGTCGCTGCCGGCGTTGTCGGTGTAGCCGTCGATCTGCAACGCCAACTGCGAGTTGATGGCGAGTGAATCTTTCAGTTCATTTAATGTTGGAATGCTGTCCGGCAGAGGCTGATCGGAGCCGCTGGCAAAGTTGATGTAGACGGCCTTGTGCCCCAGCACCTGCCCACTCTGGGCTTCCTTGGCATAATCGACAGTTTCCGCGCTCGCGCCCTGCACTCCGCTTGTGTTCAACAACGCCTGTGCGCTGAAGATGAACGAAGTATCAACCGCCTCCTTGTAACTCGGGATCGGATTGTCTTTGAAGAGCAGTGGGTAATTTTGCGTAGCGATCTTGCCGAAGGTCTCATAGGTGGCGCGCATATTGTTGTTATGCTTGCCATCCAGGCCGAAATAATTGACATCGTCTTCCAAGCCAAATACCGCCGAGCCACCCAGCATCTCGCCTGACTTGGGATCGCGGAGACCCGCATAGTACTTGTACCAGTAGTCGCCGGTCTGGTCCTTATAGAGCGCAGCCGACATTTCACCGGCCTTGCGGCGAACCGCATCGAAAGCCTTGACCTGGTCGGCGGCCTGGAAGCTCGCAGCCAGCAAGCCGGAGATTTCATCGCGATTATCGTTAAAAAACTTCTTGATCCCCAGGATCACGGCGGGCATCTGGGAGGCGTATTCGTGCGAGGAGACAATCTTCGTGGTACCGGGACGGCCATGCACGGCCTGCTCGTCTCCAGGGGTCCAGGTGACTACGCCATCGGGGCAAATATTCTTGGTTTCGCCTGTTGGACGGCCATCCTTGACAACCTTGCGATCTTCGCACCGATTGGGAATAAAGACATCCGTAACAGCTTTGATGTAGTCCTCATCCGGAGCGGCAATCCAGTTGACCGCATCCGGATCCCACGTCTTCAGATCGGGATTGTTCTTCAGTCCGTTCGACCCCTCGTAATTCAGAGCTATGTTCCAGTCGCCATCGCGAATCACGCCGACGACTGTCTTGCCTTTCATACTCTGTGGATTCGATTTCCATTCAGCAGGACCGAGAAGCGCATCTTCTCCGTTGGAGCGGCCCACGGCTCCAATGATGACCGCCTGGTACTCCGGCCCCAGCTTTTTCAGTTGCGGATTCAGATTGGAGAGCCATTGGCCGCCGCTATCGCCCATCACGACGATGGCCTCAGCTCCCTTGGAGCAGGTTTTTTCGCCGTCATGCAGCTGTTTGGCGCAGTCGATCAGGTCATTGCCCATCTGCGTGTTCGAGTCCTCGCGGTGCAGCGTCAGGTTCACACCGTTCTTCTCCATCAGCGAACCTTTAGTCGTGTCCGCGCCTCCGTTGGCGTAGATCAGCGAGAACATCGCGTTCCATTCCCACACATCGAAAACGATGTGCGTCGCGGATACGTTGGCGGGTGCAACGGTCGGATACGGCAGAGCCTGCACATTGGCCACCTGAGCCTCCTCCTGAGGAGGAAGCTGGACACGCGAAGCTACGATCGACTTCATGATGCCTGGGGTTGGGATGAGTCCATGCTGCATGGCCGCACGAAGTCCAAAGACCACTCCGGCTCCAGCTACTATAATCAGGACCAATTTCGCTTGAGGCTTCAAACGCGGCATTTCAATCTTCCCTTCGTCAATTCGAATGGCGTTACTTACTTGAACATGTTGTCGTAGTCGTTGTCGGATTTTGTGCTGGACGCGGCTACGCTGGCGAGGGTCGTGGGCATCTTCACAGGTTCGGGGGCTTCCATCCCCGGAATATGAATCATGTCGGCCCCAGTGGACTGGCTGCCGGAGGTCAGCAGCTTCTGGTTGAACTCGGCAAACTTGGCCGCCGCCTCATCTGCTGCCGCGCCGGATTCGATCTGGTCGTCCGTGAGCAGCTTATCGGTGTAGCGTGAAAACTCGCGAATCTCGCCCAACGTACGCGCTGTGTCGTCTTCGAGATAGTCCAGAGCCATATCAACCATCTTCAACTGCTCCGGATTGCCGCGCAGTAACTGCTGGCCCACACCGAGGGTGGCCTTCGCATCCAGAATCATCTTGCGCTGTTCAGCGAGGAAGTTGACCTTATTCTCTGTTCGCTGAATCTTGCTGTCTGCGATCTGCGACCAGTGTTGGAAAGTCTTCAGCATCTTCGAGGTCTGATCTTCCAGCGCCTGCAACTGCTTGACGCCTTGCATCAGCATCCCGGCCTGCTCCAGAAAGGTCTGGCGCTCCAGCGAGAGCCGTTCCTTCTCCATCGGGTCGGTAGCGGCAGCGGCCATCTGCGCGGCCTTGGCGGCCTTGCGGCCCAGGTTGTTGATCTCATCGCCCTTTGCGGCGATGCTGCGCTGGAGCCGTTCGTCGCTCCCGGAAAAGCGCTGCAGAGTCTGATCAAGGTTGTACTTGGCCTTCTTCATGTCGTCGAGGTTGTTGCGGAGAATGCCGATCGGATCGGTCTCCACCACCCACGATGCGAAAAACCGCACAGCGTTCTGAAAGAGATTCGATACTGCCGTGCGAAAGGTAGGATTGAAAACCAGCCACAGAATCGCAATGAGCACAGCGCCCAAAGCGACGGCGTGAAGTGTGTCCTGCAAGAGCGTGATCAGGTACGGCAGTATGACGTATAAGCCATACGCACCACCCAGAATCAGAGCTACCAACACGACCATTCCGAAGGGGCCCTCGGGCCGCTTCCAGAACGACTTCGGCGTGTAATTCTGAATGTTCTGGGTAAAGTTGGGAGTTACTGGCGAAATGCCCATAAGAATCTCTTATCCTTTCAGCAGAGAGGCGTAAAGAGCCTTTTGCTGTTCAAGTTCACTGGCGCGACGTGCAACAGCGGCTTCGAATTGGCTCTGCGCATGGGTGCTTTTTCCCTGCGCCTCTACCAGTTCGTTCGACAGCCGGGCTAGCTCCTGCTGGAGCCCGGTGATCTGTTCGGTGATTTGCTGAATCTCATCCTGCCGGCCTTTGACTTCCTTGGCCGCGAAGAGCTGCGCTTTTCCGCCGAACGCATCCTTCTCCTGTTGCAGTTTCGCCTTCAACGTATCAAATGTTCCCAGGATGCCGTCTTCGGTCAGTCCGGCCTGCGCAGTAGCCTGCAGCACAGCGGTCTTGAACTTTACATTCGTGGGCATCACGGTATCAGGAATTGCCTTGAGCGGATCGAGAAACTTGTGGATCGTGCCTGCCGCACTGGTACCCTCAAAATCCGTCTTTGCCAGCAGGGTCTGATACACGGCATCGTTGTCCGGCACCACTCCCGCATCAATCGCAGCAATCGGCGGTGCATAGGCAAGCGGTTGTGCCGATTCCACCTCCGGAGAAGTGAATGTAACAGCTGTAGCGCTCGGGGCCGGTGTTGGAGCATGCTTCGCCGGCGGAGCCGGTTCATCTTCAAAGGCAACATGCTTCAGTGCGTCGAGAAACCCGTGCTTTTCAGTCATCATGCTCCCCTTACGAATCAAATTACCGGGAAATGCCCACAATCCTGCGACCGAATTGGAGTCTTATAAAAGTTGTGCTAAGGATAGTCCTGTCTGGGCGGGTGCGGCAAGCAAATAGGAGGAAACTCAAGGCAGGGTTCTTTCGAATCCATCCGTGTATCCATCGAGTCGGATTGAGGAAGTACAGTCTTCGCCATGCGGACTGTTCTATTGTCTTCTCCGAATGCCGACACATTGCAGTTTGCAATTCCCACAATCGAGGGCCTCATAAGTCTCAGCCCATTTCTTCATACGCATTTTCCTGTTGTGTGGTTCCATCTTGTCTCTGAGAGAAGCCTTATGACTAGTTCGTAAACAATCTTCGCTTCCGAGCCTCCAGACGCACCCAAGCAAGCTGGCTTGACCGGGTCCTGGCCGAAGCGAGCTATAGACCTGTAGACACTGGACTTAGTGAAGGGTTAAGGATCCGGGAATGCGCCAATCATGTCGATGCGACGCACCGGGCGTGCAAGCAACCGCTCCGTCGTTTGCAGCGATTCGTCGGTAGCGTCATGGATTTTCCAAGGGCCTTTCGCGCAGCGAACACATTCGTCAGGCCTGCTATACTTTCGGCCATGGAAAACCGTTCACTCAGTGATGCTGGTGGAACTCCAGGGGGCCTTGGCCATTTTGCCCTGGGTTTCGTAATGGCGTGCATTGGCGGATACCTTCTGGTCAACCAGGTTACGGTCATGGGTTCTTACTGGTCCTTCCATGGCGAAAATGCCTTTGGCATTACGCTGTTGCCCATGCTTTTCGGTATCGGTCTTCTATTCTGGCGCGGCCGAAGCATTGCCGGATGGGTTCTTACCATCGCCGGCGCACTCTTCATTTTTGCGGGAATAATCGCAAATTTGCATATCTATTTCCGTCCATTGAGCCTCTTCAGCACTATCGTGATGTTGGTGCTTCTTGTCGGTGGGCTGGGCTTCATCGCCCGAGGCGTTCAGCCCCATGGCAACCATCCCGGCGAGTGACGCCGTTGAAGGTCCCTCCATCGGCCGCGCGCCCAGGCGGCATCTGATTCACAGTAGCGGCCTGCCATGTTTTGTGACCCGCCGACGTTGATTTTCATCGGAGGGCAACGTTGAGGCGCTGGCTACTCCCATCCGCCCGAGCCCACGAATCCTGCCCAGTACCACGGGTGTGTGCTCTTGCCAGCGGCGCGGCGGTCAAGCAGCACCTTGCGCGATGAATTCCAAACCGCTTCCGCCGTGGTTGCATGGCGGCCAAGCCGCTCCGCGTATAAGTCGTGCATGAACTGACGGGTCACATTGTCGTCAACGGGCCACAGGGTCATGACGACGCTGTGCGCTCCGGCGACGCGGAAAGCCCTTTGGAGTCCAAGCACGCCTTCGCCGTTGCGCAGCTCGCCGTTGCCCGTGTTGCATGCCGACAGAACCGCCCAGTCCACGCCGCTCAAATCCAGTGATGCAATCTGTTCCGCGGTCACGGTGGACTGTGCGCCTCCGTGACTGCCCCCGGCGAAAACAAGTCCGGAGTGCAGCAGAGGGTTGTCATCGTCGCAGCTCTTGTCCAGCAGGAATGCGTGAGTGGCGATATGCAGCACGCGGCTGTGCACGGAGTCCGAAAGAAACCGGGCCAGGGCAGCATCGTCGCCCGTTACCAGTTGCGCAGGCTCAGCGGCATTCCAGCGCATCCACGAGGAACCAACGTCGGCGACCTCGTAGGCTGCGCCAGGCAAGGGTTGGAACTCGATCTGACTCAGCGCGTCGCAGGTGGGATTCGCGCCGCGCAGCGGGGATGGAGGAGGCTTGTTCTCTGCCAGCTCGAACGACGGACCGCCGATGGCAAGCAGGCCAAGCTTCTTTGGTCCCTGATCGGCGGGCACTAGGTCTCGCTCGCTGGTTAGCATGTGAATCACGGGCCCGTGTTCGACGAGGTAGCCGCTGCCATCGGGCAGGCCCGCAAAGGGAACCAGGTTGAGGCTTCCGTCAGCTACCACCAGCGCAAGCCTGGCATGGGAGAGCTCGGCCTTCAACGGATCCCATATGCGCTGGCGCAAGCCGAGCGCCGCGTCGCGATAAGCGCGCTCATTGCGCGTGGAGCCAAGTCCTCCGCTGCGCGCTTCGGCATTGGCAGCCGCGCGCATTTTCTTTACCTGATTGTCGGCCGACGCCGCATCGCCGAGATTGAAGATGCGGATCCGATCCGAGTCCGGATGAAGCACGAAGGCGACATAGGACAGTGTGTCACCGAGGGTAGGGTCCAGCCGATCCACCGCGCGCTGCCTGAAAAGAACGTAGGAAATCAATACGGAGTGCTCGGGCAGGCTGTGGCGCACATCTTCAGTAGTGGCCTCATATATCCGCTCATCAGCGCGCAGTGCAGCACTGCGTTCAGCCAGCGAGTGCTCAATCGATTCCATGCGGGACCTCGCGGCGCTCACGCGTTCCGGGCCGCCGGTCTTCTGCGACGAAGAACTCTCGGCTGCGAGCAGATCGTTTCGAGCCTGGTCGAGATCTTTCAGCAGTTGCGCGGTTGCCGGGTCATGGTGGGCGTTTAGGTCTCTTTGCCGCCGCGCCATTTCGTCGGCTACCAGGCACGGGAACGCACGACCTCCCGATAAATATCTTCCAACGGCAGTTCGGGATGCTTCAGGACGACAGAGATGGCTGTGTCGAGGCCATGCGGACGAATTCCGTCGTATGCCAGAGCCTGGCGCTCGGGCAAGGTCCGGGCCTGGAGCACAAAGATCTCGCGGCTCATGCGCGCGCTGATCAACCCCTCCTCCACGGCGCGCTGCGGATTGCCTCCCTGCGCTAACGATTGGGCAAACATGGAATGATTGGTGGCCTGCATATCCATCTGCTCATACTGGTTCTTCAATGAAAACTCGAAGGCCTTCCAAGCCAGTGGAAATTGGCCGGTACGGGTATACAACGATGCCACATTGCGATTGACCTGCATCAGCCTCTGGCTTTCCGGTCCGTAGAGCTTGCCCAGCATGTCGACGGCGCGATTGAGATGCTCGGTGGCCTTGTTGAAGTATTGAGCCTTCAGATAGTTCGAACCCAGATTATTCTCGATTACGCCTATGTGGTTGTCGGTGGGGTCGAGCCGGTAAGCAATGGCTAACGCCTCTTCCTCCGCCTGAATGGCGCCGTCCACGTCTCCCATGCGGCTCTTCATGGCACCCAGATTGTTAAGGGCGATCGGGTCGGCGCTGGTGCTGCCGCCGATCTTGCGCGCCAATTCAACCGAAACTCCGTGGGCGCGGACCGCACACGGAAAGTCGCCCAGCGAAGAGCAGATCCTTCCCAATGCGTTGGCCGATGCCTCGCTCTCTGACGAATCTGGAAGCTCCTTCTGACCTATCTCAAAAGCCTGCTCCGCAATGGCGCAGGCGTCGGAAGCGCGATTGAGCGCCACCATCAAATCCGCCTGCGTGTCGAGTGCGCTGACATAGGCCTTGCTCCGTCGACCTTCAAGGGTCTCTTCCAACTGAACCTGCCGTGTGACCAATGCCAGGGTCTCTGCGTCCGCGGTGCCGGAGTCGACCACGCTTGAGACAAGGTCATTGAGCGCGGGGGCGACTTCGGGCGTGTTACCCGGATGCGCGGCTTCCGCTGCCTTCAGCGCTTCGCGCGCCTTGGAAATCTCATTTGAAACCGGGCTGTTGACAGGCGCGGCCTGCTGCGCGGCACATGGAGCGCACAGGAAAAAAGCAGCGAGGAAGCAACGTAACCTTCGGTTCACAGGGACCTCCGTGGATCCGGGCTCATGGGAAAGGCGAGACGGACTGTCCTCGGCCCGATTCTGCAATTGGGTGTTGCCGGCGTAGGCTAATTCAGGTTCAGCGGATCTGGTTCAACTCCGAGCGAGCCCGCAGTTCGAAATCGCCGTGAAGGGAGGGAGCGCGCGTCAGGTAATGACGAGCATGGCTGGCATCATTGCGTTCGAGCGCGATTTGCGCTAAATAGTAGAAGGCCGCCTCTTCCTGCGGCGAGTCGCCGGCATCGGCCACGCGTTCCAGCGTCGCGGCTGCTGCTTTCATGTCTTTCAGATGCATCTGGCAGACCCCGATGTAAAACTGTCCTGCCGGCGAATCCTCATCCTGGACCGGCACCTGCGAAAGAGCATTCACAGCGCCCAGACAGTCCTGGCGCGTATAGGCTTTCATCCCGGAGGCGAAGTGAGGGTCGCCGCTTTGGCGCGCAGGTTGGGCAACTGAAATGCGGGCAGCGTCAGATCGGCGAGGCGCGAAAGCGCGGAGGGTGCCTGCGAGGTAAGGCCAGGTTGGGGAGACGGGCAGAGCTGCGGAACCTGCACCGCTGGATTATTCGCGACAGTCGAACCGGTAGTCCGGTGAATACTCTTGATGCCCCAAAAGCCGAGGATCAGCATCGCTGCCATTGCAGCCAATGCGCCGACGCGCATCGGCCATGGGATCGGTCTCGTCGCCCTTGTCCAGGGGTGGTTCCCAAGCCTCTTCGCCACAGCCTGAAGAGCCTCAACCTGCGCCAGGCATTCGGGGCAGTCGAAATAATGCTCCTCAAACTTCTGCGCCTCTGGTTCAGGCAGAGTTCCCTGGCTGTAGCGTTCAAAGCATTGATCGATCGGTGTTTCAGTACATTGGAACATGTTACTTTTCCTACAACACTGTGGTTGGACGTTTTCGTTTGTGACCGGCGTACAAGATCGATCACTCGGCGGGTCGCCCGCAGTTTCCGCTGCCGCACCGCGCCCGGGTTCAAGCGTAGCCGCCCGGCAATGATGCCTAGCTTCAGTCCATCCACAAGTGTCATTTGCATGATAGTCTCGTCCAGCGGTTTCAGTTTCAAAATGGCATTCAGCGCCAGATTCTCGCGCTCCTTCTCTTCCACTTTGTCCGCGCTGGAGGAGAGATCAGGCAGATTGTCGGGGAATTCGAGAGATTCGGGTCCGCAGATGGACGAGCGGTAGTGGTTGTTGAGCCGGTTTCGGGCAACGGCCAGGACAAACGACGACAGTTTCGCGGGTTCGCGCAATGGCCCTGGCCGCAATGCGCAGATTGCTTCGATCATCACATCCTGCACAAGATAGGCCGTCGTGTCAGCATTACCTGTTTTCAATGATTTACAAATTCGAACGGACGGGAGCGGACGAAGATGAACCACCACGGAGAAGTATTGGCGGAGGGAGAGGGATTCGAACCCCCGGTACCCTTTCAGGCACAACGGTTTTCAAGACCGCCGGTATCAACCGCTCACCCATCCCTCCGCGGGGTGCAGGGCTGTCTTAGATTGTAAGGCCAAATGACGCATGTTGCCGGCAGGGGCGCTGCGAACTGCCGATGCGGTGCCGGCCGGCGCGCGAAGTTCGGGGAGACTGAACGGCAGACTCGGACCATCGCTCGGCAACGGCGTCCGCAAGCTAAAAAAGAGATCAAAGTCTCCGAAAATCACGGCGGACCCTGTGTCAAGAGTGTTACAACAGTTGTGCATGCCCAAGCGAACAAAATCGGGTACCGAGCCGCTGCCCGGACAACCCATCAGTCTGCGCACACTGGGCGAATATCTGAACCTTTCGCCGGCCACGATTTCGCTGGTTCTGAACAACGCGCCCGGTGTGCGTTCAATCCCGCAGGATACGCGGGACCGCGTAACCGAGGCGGCGGCCAAATTCGATTACCGGCCGAGCTTTTACGCCCGATCGCTGCGCAAGCGGCAAACGTTTTCGGTCGGAGTGCTGGTTCCGGACCTGAATGACAACTACGCGACCCAGGTGTTGACCGGGGTGGAAGAGCACCTGATTGAAGAAGGGTACTTCTACCTGACCGCGAGCCATCGCCGCAAGCCAGATCTTATTGAGGAATACCCGCGGTTGCTGCTGGACAGGTGCGTGGAGGGTTTCATCCTGATCGACACGGTGCTGGAGCACAGCATGAAGCTGCCCGTGGTGGCAGTGGCAGGGCACAAGCCGATTGAGGGCGTGACGAACGTGGTGCTGGACCAACGGCGCGCGGCCGAGTTGCTTTTGCGCCACTTACACCAACTGGGTCACCGCAGAATCGCCTTCATGCGCGGCGGCAGCCACAGTTCAGATGCCGATGAACGCTGGGAATGCATGATGGCCATGGCCCGGGAACTGAAGCTGGAGGTGCCCGCAGAACTTAAAGTGGGAATTCAAACCAAGGTTTCCACGCCGGAGATGGGCTTTGGGCCAGCCGCTGAACTCGTAAACCGCGGAGCCGACTTTACCGCCCTCGTCTCCTACAACGATTTGTCAGCTATCGGAGCGATTCGCGCATTGAAGGACCATGGGCTGCGCGTACCGGAAGATGTTTCCGTGGTGGGGTTCGACGATGTTCTGGCCGCGGCATACCATAACCCGAGCCTGACTACCATTCGGCAGCCGCTGCAGCAGATGGGAATTGTGGCTGCGCGGATTCTGTTACAGCGAATTAGAGGACAGTCGGATTTTCCGACCGCGTTGGCGATTCTGCCGGAGCTGGTTATTCGCGAGTCGACCTGCCCGCCGAATCCGAAGCGCATGCGCGGTAAGCGGGGTTAAGAGTCTCTTGATTGCTCCTTTAGGCCGCGCGTGTTACAAGCTAAAGAACAGGGTTCAGGCGGGATGGCCTCGAAGAGCTCGAGCATTCTGGTTGTTGCCGATCTGTTCGCGAGCCGGAATTGTTTCAGCCCAGCGCCCTGAATCTGCAGTGAAGGAAACCCAGAGTCTTTATGAGCGCCGGTCTTCCATTGGAAATGGAAACGCTTTTCGGAGACTACCCGCTCGACCTGGCATTCGACGAGATGCGGGAGCGGGGAGGGGAGCTGCGCCCTCATTACAAGGCGCTGGCCGAGACACTGGCGCGTCTGCCGGAAGAGGAGCTTCAGCGGCGCAAGCAGTCGGCGGACCTGTCCTTTCTGACCCAGGGAATCACCTTCACGGTGTACGGCCGCGACGAGGGAACGGAGCGGATCTTTCCCTACGATTTGCTGCCCCGGCTGATTACGGCGGCAGAGTGGGACAGGATTGAACGCGGTCTGACGCAGCGCATCACGGCGCTGAATATGTTTCTACGGGACGTCTATTCAGACGCAAAGATCCTGAACGATCGTGTGATTCCGCGCGAGCTGGTCTACAGTTGCAAGCACTACCGGCGTCAGATGCGCGGCCTGCAGGTGCCGCGCAATGTTTATATCGCCGTGGTTGGTTCTGACCTGCTGCGTCTGAACACCGGCGAGTACGTTGTGCTGGAAGACAACCTGCGCGTGCCCTCTGGAGTGAGCTACATGCTCACCAACCGGCGCGTCATGAAGCGCACTTTCCCGCAACTGTTCCATAGCTATGGCGTGAGGCCCATCGAGCATTATCCGCAACTACTGCTGGCAACGCTGCGATCGCTGGCGCCGGAAGGCCGGCCTGAGCCGAATATCGTTCTGCTCACGCCGGGTGTTTTCAACTCGGCGTACTTTGAGCACACCTACCTTGCGCGGCAAATGGGTGTCGACCTGGTGGAAGGCCGCGACCTGGTAACCCACGACAACATCGTCTACATGCGGACGACCGACGGGCTGAAGCGCGTGGACGTGATCTACCGCCGCGTTGACGACGACTTCAGCGATCCACTGATTTTCCGTGGCGACTCGATTCTCGGTTGCGGCGGGTTGTTCAACGCCTATCGCGCCGGAAACGTCACGGTGACCAACGCATTCGGCACCGGGCTGGCTGACGATAAAGCGGTCTATGCGTATGTGCCGGACATGATCCGCTACTACCTGAGCGAAGATGCGATTCTGCCCAACGTGAAGACCTTTCTTCTGGGCGAGGAAAAGCACAGGAAGCATGTGCTGGCCAATTTGGACCAGCTTGTAGTGAAGGCAGTTGGCGAAAGCGGTGGCTACGGCATGCTGATTGGGCCGCAATCAACCGCACGCCAGCGGGAAGAGTTTGCGCGGCAGATTGAAGCGAATCCGCGGAACTACATAGCGCAGCCCACGCTGGATTTCTCCCGTGCGCCATGTTTGATCGGCAATCATCTTGAGCCTCGCCACGTGGACCTGCGTCCTTACGTCCTGTTTGGCGACAAGGTGAACATTGTGCCCGGCGGCCTGACACGCGTAGCTCTGGAAAAAGGGTCGCTCGTGGTCAACTCCTCGCAGGGCGGCGGCAGCAAAGACACATGGGTTCTTGAATAGCAGTCAGGAACGGATTTCGGGAGAGTCCGACGATGTTATCGCGCGTTGCCGACAGTCTCTATTGGATGAGCCGCTATCTGGAGCGGGCGGAGAATACTGTCCGTCAACTCGACGTGACTATGAGCCTGATGCTCGACACCAGCGACACCAGTGCGGCGGTGCGATGGCAGCGGATGATGGCCTCGCTGGGCAAGCCTCCGGGCATGGAGTGGAACGACGATCTCGAAGCGATGGCCCGCATGCTGGTGTTCGACAGCCTGAACCACGCAGCGGTCACGTTTTGCGTCAATGGTGCACGCGAGAATGCTCGCCAGGTGCGCGAGGAAATTTCCAGCGAGCAGTGGGCGCGGCTCAACCGGCTCTACCACCAGATGCACTCGCCTCACGCGCAGTCCCAGTTTCGCGCGAATATCAACGATGCGCTGGCCTCGGTTGTGGACGGCATTCATCTGTTCAAAGGCGTCAGTGATACCACCATGATTCATGGACAAGGCTGGCAGTTTATCCGTCTTGGCCGCTACCTTGAGCGCGCCTATGCCACCGCTACGCTGCTTGAGGTTTACCAGCCTGACCTGTTCCAGCCCAATGAGCAGGACCACTCCGGCTACCAGTATCTTGAGCTCGTGGGACTGCTCCGTTGTTGCACCTCGTTTGAAGCCTATTGCCAGGTCTATACAGCCGATATTTCTTCCGACCGTATCCTCGAGTTTCTGCTGCTGAATCAGGATTTCCCCCACGCCATTCGCTACACCGTAGACGGCATGCGCGATGCCATTGAGTCCATTCAGCGCTCGGGTGGCCGTCGGCCTCCAGACGAGTTGATTGCGGTCATCGGGCGGCTCCATGCCATGCTCGGCTACACCACCATTCAGGAGATTCTGGCCGGCGATGTTGGGAAGTTTCTCCACACCATTCGTGAGCAGTGCATGCGCATTCACGAGCTCATCTACCGTTACTATGTGCACTATTCCATCCAATCCGCGCTGGCAACCTAGGGGAGTGTGGTCTTGAACTTTTATTCCATCCGGCATCTCACGCGCTTCCGTTATTCGAAGCCGATCAGCGAAAGCATCATGGAGACGCGCATGCATCCGCGCTCCGATGCGAATCAGCACTGCCTGACGTTTTCGCTTTCGGTGAGCCCGCGATGCCGCGTCTTCAGCTATCGCGACCACCAGGGAAATACGGTGCAGCATTTCGACATTCCGGGCGAGCATAACCAATTGGTTATTATCGCGGAATCGGTAGTAGAGCAGCAGGTTCTGCCCGACGTTCCCGCGTTCCTGTCGCCCGACGCATGGGGTGCGCTGGACGACATGATCGAGGCCGGCGATTACTGGGAGATGCTGTTGCCCAGCACGTTCGCACTGGAGACGCCGGCGCTTGTATTGCTTGCCAAGCAAATGGGCGTGACGCGCCGCGACGACCCGCTGATGCTGGTGCAGGAGTTGAATCAGCGGCTCTTCGATTACTTTAAATATGTGCCCCGTGCCACCCGTGTGGACTCGCCCATTGACGAAGCCATCATCAGCGGTGAGGGTGTTTGCCAGGATTTTGCCCACACCATGATTGCCCTGTTGCGGCATGTGAAGATTCCAGCGAGGTACGTCTCTGGCTATCTCTACCGCAGCCGCGAAGATCACGACCGCTCGACGCCCGATGCGACGCATGCATGGGTCGATGTGTTGCTGCCGCATCTCGGTTGGGTGGGCTTCGACCCCACCAACAATCTGGTCGCCCACCACCGTCATATCCGCACCGCGGTGGGACGGGACTACGCGGATGTGCCGCCCACACACGGCATTTTCCGCGGCAAGACGGAAAGCGAGCTCTATGTAGCCGTGCATGTGCAGGCCGGCGATCAGCCCCCGGCGCTTGACCAGCAACTGCCCATCCCCGAAGACTGGAGCGTGTTGGTGGAGCGCGCGCAACAGCCACCGGAGGCTGCCATCCCCTTCGTCGATTTGCAGCAGATGCAGCAACAACAACAGCAGCAATAGGACAGGGAACAGGGAATAGGCGAAGCGGCTTGCGGTTTCAACCGGCCTTTCGCACCTCAGCCGCAATCTTTCTTAACTCCGGCAATACCTGGCCGAGCGCCGCCGGTTCCGCATTGCGCAAGCCCAACGCAAAGTACACATCGCGATAAAGCCGGTAGAGCTGCTCATAAACTGCGGCGGATTTGGCGTCAGGCTCAACGGTCCGCAGCGGCAGGCAAACCGCGGCCTGCGCCTCTTCAATCGTCTTGTAGGCGCCAGCGGCCAGCAGCGCAAAGATGCCCGATCCAAGACTCGTAGGAATCCCCGCAGGCACAAGCACCGGCTTGTTCAGCACATTGGCATACACACGATTCAGCACTTCGCTCTTCTGCGGAATGCCGCCTGCATTGATCACGCGATCGATTCGCACACCGTGCTCCGCCATGCGCTCCAGAATCAGCCGGGTGTGGAACGCCGTGCCTTCAATCGCCGCGAAAAGTTCGTCGTGCGCCGTGTGCATAAGGTTCCAGCCAAGCGTAACGCCACCTAGCTCCGGGTTCACCAGCACCGTACGGTCGCCGTTGTCCCAGGTCAGGCGAAGAAGGCCGGTCTGGCCAGCCTTGTAGGTATCCAAACCCTCCGATAGCGAAGCAACGCTGGTGTTGGCGCGCCGGGCGATGGCGTCAAAAATGTCGCCCGTGGCCGAGAGCCCCGCTTCAATGCCGGTAAATCCTGGATAAACACTGCCAGGAACCACGCCGCACACGCCGGGAACAAGCTGCGCCTCCCGCGCCATGGCGATAATGCATGTAGACGTGCCCACGACGTTCACCGCGTCCCCTTCGCGAATGTTCGAGCCTATTGCGTCCCAGTGCGCGTCAAATGCGCCGACCGGGATCGGAATGCCAGCACGCAGACCAAGCGCCTCGGCCCACTTAGGCGAGAGATGCCCGGCCAGTTGGTCGCTGGTAAGGTATTCGCCGCCGAGCTTCGCACGAACGCCTTCAAACAGAGGGTCCACCTCGACGAGAAAGGATTCCGGCGGCAGACCATCCCAGCGCGGATTCCACATCCACTTGTGGCCCATCGCGCAAACGCTGCGCTTGAGCTCGTCGACCCTGGTGATGCCGCTCAGCGTGGCCGCCACCATGTCGCAATGTTCCAGAGCGGTGACAAAGCGCGATCGCTTGTCAGGGTTATGGCGCAGCCAGTGAAGCAGCTTTGAGAAACCCCACTCGGATGAATAAACACCTCCGCACCACTCAATACCTTCAAAGCCCAACTCATGCGCCTTCGCCGTGATCTCTTCGGCTTCGGCCCAGGCGCGATGATCGCACCAAAGGTAATAGTCGTCGAGCGGCTCAAGATTCTCTCCAACGGGAATCACGCTGGAACCCGTGGTGTCGAGCGCAATGGCTGCCACCACGCTGCCATCAACGCCGGTCACTCGGAGTGCATCGCGCGTAGCGGCAGCGAGAGCGGTCATCTGGTCGTCGTGAGACTGGGTGGCAAAGTCTGGATCTTCGCGCCGCCGGTGCAGGGGATAGGACGCCGACGCGGTGCCAATGGGGCCGGTCTGGCTATCGACAAGGGTAACGCGCACGCTGAGTGTGCCGAAGTCGACGCCGGCAACGATGGTCATGGGTAAGCTCTCCGGTAAACGCTTTCTAGTACGCAGACCAGACTACAACAGATCGGCGGACGGGGAACAGTAGCCGGTGGGGAGAGCCGGAAACTGGTGTGGATGCGCGCTGCGAGCGAGTCGCCTCGCAACGTGACCAGCGCGCGGCGATTTGTTTGAGTCTATTTTGAATGTGCGACACAATTCGGGGCGGCGATTTCGACGCGGCGGTTCTTTGCTCTGCTCACGTCCGGGGTGCTGTCAGCCGCGGGCCTGGTCTTTCCATAACCCGTGGCCGAGAGGTATGCAAACTTGAAATGGGAGCCACAGCCGCGCTACTGCTTCACCAGTTCCACTCGTCGGTTCATCGAGCGCCCATCTTCGGAGTCATTTGACGCCACTGGCGCGTACGGTCCAGCGCCAAACGGCGCAAGCCGGTCCGCCGCCACACCATATTGGCTCGTCAACGCCTGTACCACCGCCGCCGACCGCCGCTTTGACAAATCCATGTTGGCCGCCAGTCCTCCCACGTTGTCCGTGTGCCCAACCACGTACACCTTCATCTTGGGGTCTTGCTTCAGCATCTTTGAAATCTGTTCCAGCGCCGTCTTCGACTCCGGTTTCAAATCCGCCTTCGCCGTGTCAAACAGAATTCCGTTCACCACCATGTGTCCGTTCTTCGTCAGTCCTGAATCCAGAGCCGCAGCATCCGCCACCACCTCCTGCTTCAGTTCTGTCAGCGTCAGAATCGTCTCTGAATAGTTAAGGCCCCAGTCGACCTGGATCAGCACATAAGTCTTTCCCATGTGCACCGTGAAAACTCCCCCATCCCCCGTGTCCGAGTCGAAGGTGTATCCTGCGTTGCGCAATGCAGTGTGAAGGTTCCGGGCCACCTGGGGTTTGGTTGCCGATCTCGGAAACTGGTAGATGATTGTCTCGAGTGCTCCTTCCAAGTGCAACTTGGGCTTGCCCTGGATCGGAAAGTCGGCTGCGTCGTCGTCTTTCTTCGAGCACGAAGCAATGTAGCTTCCCGGGAATCGCGTCAAGATCGGTGAATCCTTGCAGCCAGCCGCGTCATTTTGCGCCCATCCGCCAACTGTAAATACCATTTCCAATGCCACAGCCAACACCAAAAAAGATCTCTTCATGACTTCCTCCGATGATTTGTATTCGCCCAGTTCAAAAGACGGAACAAGCTGTATGGTCTTGCCCATCGAATCCGTGTCTCATAGGTGAATGTTCTTCGTTGTCGCTGCAACTGGATTTCGAGCCGGGCAGCGGACCAGGAACCTGAGTTTGGCTGGAATCGGTTGCTGCGCCTGGAAAGGGAGGGCTGCGAAAGCAAGCATCGCAGTGATGACTGCGAGGCGCAGGCTGGACGCGGCGGTCCAAGCGAGCCAGAGACGAGGTTCGTACATGTATACCTCAGAGTCTCCGAAGGGTAACACGTCTTGTGTGCCTATCGCTTTTTTCTTGCAGTTGCGCTCAATTGGTTTTGCAAAGAAATGTCGAAATCCCGGAAGCGGTCCGCGACACTGGTCCCTCTCGCATCATGGACATATCGGAGCCAGTGATGCCTCGACTGAGCATTTCTGAATGGGCTGGCGATCTACTTTTTTCCCCCGGGAAGCATCGCCTTGAATTTGTCGAACATTCCAGACTTTGCGGCTGCACTTCCGGCCGCGGGCTTGGTTGCAGGCGCGGCGGCAGAAGACTCAGATGGCGCCTTGGATTGCGGCGTGGATTGCGGTGTGGGCTGCGGCGCGGAGGGTGGGCTCGCCGCCGCAATGAGCTTCTCCGGCGGGCGATCGATTACCTTTGTACCGGGCAGGTTGGGAACCGGCGCCTCGCTGTTTTTCACCAGGATTGAGATCCTGCGGTTCGAGGGGTCCTCAGGATTGCTCTTAACACGCAGAAGCTGGTCCGCATAGCCGCGTACTTGCGTTACCTGGTCGGAGCGCACGCCGTGGTCCTGCAGCAGTCGCCGCGCAGAGTTGGCGCGGTCGGCCGAGAGCTCCCAGTTGCTGTAGTTGGCATCTGTGGAGTATGGAGTCGCATCGGTGTGGCCCTCGATCAGCAGAGCGTTGGGCAGTGTCTTCAACTCCCCGGCCAGCAGCGCCAGCAATTCCTGCCCGCTGTCACTCAGGCGCGCGCTTCCGCTCTGATAGAAGGTGCCGTTCTTGTCTTCAAGCAACTCGATGCGCAGGCCCTCGGGGGTGATGGTGATCTCAATTTGCTTGGAGAGTTTCTCCAGTTCCTTGCGTGCCTTGATCTCCTCTTCAAGTTTTTCTTTCAGCTTCTGCAGGTTGTCGTTCACCACCTGGGATACCGTTGAGCCGGTCCCGGTCATGGTGGTGCCGAGCTGAGAGCCTGTTCCCTTGGGATCGTTGAAGTAGCCGGCGACGGCGCGTTTGACCTTGTCGCTGGAACCCATGAGCCACAGAACGATGAAGAGCGACATCATGGCGGTGACAAAGTCAGCGTAGGCCACTTTCCACGCGCCGCCGTGGTGGCCGCCGTGGCCGCCTTTCCTCTTGATCACAATGATGGGTTGACTCTTGGCTGTCATGATGCCGCTTCCGGCGAGGTTCCCTTGCAGCCCTTTTCCATTTCGTCGAAGCTGGGGCGGACATGGGAAGGTATGGCGCGGCGGCCCATCTCAATGGCGATCATGGGCGCAGAGCCTTTGAGAAATGCGAGCAGAAGAACGCGCAGCACGTGGAGATACTCATCTTCCGCATCGGCAGATTTGGACATGCTGGAGCTGAGAGGCCCGGCGACGCCGTAGCATGCCAGGATGCCGAGGAATGTGCCTACCAGCGCCGCAGCCACCTTCTCCCCAATCTCTTCTGGAGGACCGCCCAGCGCGCCCATGGTGATAACCACCCCGAGAACCGCGGCCACGATGCCGAGGCCGGGAAGGGCATCGGCGACTGTGGTGAGCGCATTGACGGGCTGGGTAGCCTCGTGATGATGCACTTCCATGTCGAGCTCCATCATCTGGTCCATGTCGAACGGTTCCACGCCGCCGGTGATGGCCGTGCGGAGCGTGTCGCAGACAAAGTCTTTGGCGTGATGGTCGTTGAGGAATTCGGGATAGTTTTTGAAGATGGAGCTCTCTTTGGGCTTCTCCACATCGTTTTCCACGCTGAGCAGGCCTTCCTTGCGCACCTTGTTCAGGAACTGGTACATCATTTTCAGGGTGCTGAGATAGCGGGCTTTTCCAAATGGCGACCCTTTCAGCACGCCCATCAAACCGGATCCAATCCCCTTGAGAATGTGGATGGGGTTGGCAACGAGGAGAGTTCCAATGGCAGCGCCGCCTAGGATCAGCAGTTCGGCGGGCTGAATAAGGACCTGGATGTGTCCTTTCTCCATCAAAAAGCCCCCGATGACTGCCCCGATGACGACAACAATGCCTATGATGGCGAACATGAAAACCTCCCCGATGCCGATGTGATCTGGTTTCCCCCCGCGTGGAGGCTTGATAGCATGGCAATCTGCGCGCGCTCCAGCAGCTGGGCGACGCTCTCCGATTGGTCGGCCTGAGCCGCGCCTATGCTGACGGTGAGGGATACGCGATCTCCCCACCAGCGGAAATCCGCGGTTCTGGCAAGCCCTGCGAGCATCTGCGCGTGAGACGCCAGCATCTCCGCGGTGCGTTCGTGAGATAGGACGAGAAACTCGTTATCGCCCCATCGCCCCAACTGGTCAGTGGGACGCAATCCTCCCGCGAGCGCCCTTTCCACCCGCTCAAACATGGCATCGCAAGCCTGAGGGCCATGTGTCCTTCGCAGCGACTGTGCCTGGTCGATGTTGAGCCACAAAACGCCGAAGGCCGGCGCGCCCTGCATGAAATCCTCGAATTCTCTTTGCAGCCGTTCCTGGAGATTGGTGACGTTCTCTTCTACCCCTGCGTCGTCCGTCGTTGCGCCGTGGGGCAAGGCGTCCATGCTCATAGCGGGATGGAAGACCACCAGGTTTCCAATGCGCTCTCCAAGTCCGTTGCGGAGCACCAGAACGCGAACGATAGCGGGAATTTCGTGGCCGAGACGATGGCGCAGCGGCATGTGGGTGCCAAGGCCAGGTTGGGGGGTCGCCCCGGCATGAGCTGACCATCGCCGCGCCCCGCCGACAATCACCGTGTCCAACGCGTCGCCCACCGGCCGGCCGATGAGAGTGGCGCGAGGATAGCCGGTGATGGCCTCCGCAGCGCTGCTCCAGAATGAAACGCATCCGTTGGAGTCAGCCAGAGCGATGCCGTCCGGAAGAATATCCAAAGCGGCTTCCAGCAGTTCAAGGCGATCAATCATCGAAGCCCCCCCGAGGGTTTCATCGGCGGGAAAAGCGACAACTTGATTGACCTGCTGTGGAGATTCACGCAGAGAGGGGGTCGCTGCGCGGGCATCGGGATTACTGCGATCCCACCCATCGTGCGATGAAACTGATCGATGGATGGAAATAGCGCGAGCGGCGGAAGTTCAGTGCTTGAGTGCAACCTGGTCAGGTTTGGCGGCGAGGGCCGGAGCCTTCATAGGCAGCCGGACGGTGAAGGTTGTGCTTCCGGGAACGGATTGGACCTGGATGCCGCCGCCAAATTTCTGAGTGACGATGCGGTGAACGATCTCCAGGCCGAGACCAGTGCCGGCCCCCTGGGGTTTGGTGGTAAAGAACGCTTCGAAGATGTGTGGGAGAGTTTCGGGAGGGATTCCGGTTCCGTGATCGGTGATGCTGACGGCCAGGGTAGCGGGTTCGGTTCCCGTCCCCGGCTCGGTCCATGTGGAGATTTCAATCCGCGCTTCGTTGGGCGAGGCGTCGACGGCGTTATCGATGAGATTGGTCCAGACCTGGCTGAGAAGGGAACCGCGGGAATGAATGGTAGAGGGGGAGGCTTCGAAGTGCTTTTCGACCGAGATCTGCTTGACGCGAAGCTTGTGGCCGAGCATGGTGAGGGTACTCTGCAGGCTGTCGTGGAGGTCGAGTTCCCGCGTCTGGGAGCGATCGTCGTAGGCGAATTTCTTCACCGCCATAACCAGTTCGGTGACGCGGGAGATGCTTTCCTCGATGGCGCAGACCAGCGAGACGCTGGAGACCAGCGCTTCCAACCAGTTGAGCGCGTCGGAGAAGCTGCCACCCTCGAATTCCTGCCTTGCGCAGGCGAGCTCGTGCTGGTCAAAACCGATGGCCACCAGAGCCGGCCCGATGGTGAATGCGTTTTCAACACCGGCCGACTGCAGCCATTCCGACAACGCTTCTTCCTGCTCCGATTGCTCGAGCGTACTCAATGCGGGGGCATGGCATCCACGGATGGCATGCTGCAACAGATCGTGCATGCACTCCAACTGAGGAAGGGTTTTGGGTTTGGCGCTGGAGCGCAGGCTGAGCTCCTGAAGACGCATGAGATTGCCCCGCAGTTGGGAGGCAGCGCGCTTTGCCGCCGAGCCGGGGTTGTTTAATTCATGCATTAGGCCGGCGGCGAGGGTGCCGAGGGCGACGAGCTTTTCGCGGTGCAGAGCTTCCACCTGGTAGGACTGTAAACGCTGCGCCATATTTGCGAGGATTACAGTGCGTGCCTTTGGGCAGCAGGAAAGGAGGAGCCAGAAGTTCTGTTCGGTGAAGCGCAGCAGGACGGAATCCTTGACTGTCGTGATGAAATGGGCGGACTGGGTCTTGCCGGTCAAAAGAGGAGTTTCGCCGAAGCCTTCACCTTCGCAGGCGCTACCGAGCATCGTCCTGGAGCCGTCGGGCTCAGGCCGTTCAGCGCGGGTTTCGCCTTCGAGCACCAGCCAGTAAGAGAGAGCCGAATCCCCTGGTTGTACGAGTGCGGTACCGGCCCCGGCCTTGATGCGTTCCACGCGCTCCACGCCGTGGAGCGCATCGAGAAACGTATTGGGTTCGGTCTCAGCGAAGGGACGGGTGCGGCGTAAAGCCTCGGCAACGTCTCGCAATGGGATCGATTCGATCTCTAGTCCGTCGTGATTCATTTCTGTTTCATGCTTCCCCTAAAGCTCATATCAAAACTCCCTAGAACCCGGCCAGATACTGATGTGCAAACTGCACGGCGATGGAACCCTCACCAACTGCCGAAGCCACCCGCTTTACCGAGCCGTGGCGCACATCGCCGGCCACAAAAACCCCTGGCACGCTGGACTCCAGCAGGAATGGCTCACGCGGCTCACTCCAGCTTTCCGGCAGCTTTCCCGCAACCCGCAGGTCCGGACCGGCCAGCACGAATCCGTTCGCATCGCGCAGAATGGTGGGCGGCAACCACGCCACGCCCGGCTCCGCGCCGATAAACACGAACAAGGAACTCGCCGGCACCACTGATTCTCCTTTTGGCCCCTGCAAGCGCAGCGATTCGAGCCGCTCGTTGCCGAGGGCCTCTACCACCCGCGTTTCGGGCTCCAACACTATATTCGATGTGCGCTCGATCTCATCGATTAAGTATTTCGACATGGTGACAGATAATCCGGCTCCGCGCACCAGCATGGTCACCTTGCAGGCGAATTTGGCGAAGTAGAGTGCCGCTTGACCAGCGGAGTTAGCGCCGCCAACGACAAAAACGTCTTCGTCCTTGCAGGCGGCGGCTTCAACAAGCGCGGCTCCATAGTAGATGCCGCAGCCGGCGAGCCGGTCGGCACCCGGAACGTCGAGCTTGCGGTAGTGGACGCCGGTGGCAAGCAGGACGACATGGCTGGAGACTTCGCGTCCGTCCGCCATTTGAACGAAGCGGTATTGGCCGTCGATGCGCAGGTCCGTTACGCGCTGGGTGACAAACTCTGCGCCGAAACGGAAGGCCTGAGCGTGCGCGCGGCGTCCCAGGTCTGCACCGGTAATTCCAGAGGGAAATCCAAGATAGTTTTCGATGCGCGAGGTGGATCCTGCTTGTCCCCCGGGGGCTTCCGGCTCGATGACCAGGGTGCGCAGGCCCTCGCTGGCGCCGTAGACGGCTGCGGCCAGACCGGCAGGACCGGCGCCGACGACGATCATGTCATAAAACTCCTGGGCCGCCTGGGTCTTGAGCCCGACCCGCGCGGCAAGCACTTCCACTTCCGGATCCACCAGGAAGCTTCCATCAGCAAACACCACCACGGGCAAATGGGCCGGGTCAAGCTGGCGATCGGAGAGCAGCTTGAGAGCCGCTTCGTCGGCAATATCCAGCCAGCGGTAGGGAACATGATTGCGCGACAGAAAGCTGCGCGCCTTGTGATCCGCGAGCGACCAGCGATGGCCGACCACGCGCAGTCCTTCAAAGGGCGGCTGGTAGCCCGCCTTCCAGTCGTCGAGCAGATCGCTGAGAACCGGATAAAGCTTCTCCTCCGGCGGATCCCAGGGTTTGTTCAGGTAGTAGTTGATGCGGGCGGAGTTGATGGCCCGGATGGCGGCTTCCGTGTCTGCGTAGGCGGTCAGCAGCACCCGGCGGGCCAGCGGATAGATTTCGCGCGCCTGCTCCAGGAATTCAACCCCGGTCATGCCCGGCATGCGCTGGTCGCTGAGCAGCAGTGCGACCGGCTCTTGGCGGGCATTCAGCTGGGTGAGTATGTCCAGGGCGGCTTTGCCGCTGGCTGCGCGCATCACGCGGTACTCGGCCCCGTAGTGCCTGCGCAAATCCTGCACTACTGCTTCAAGAACGCTGATGTCGTCATCTACCGCCAGCAGAATCGGTCTCGCCATATTCCTGAGTGTAGAGCCTTCCGGGCAAGGTGGGGAGAGCGGCTGAGGGTTTTCCGCGCCGGAATTTTCGTGACCGTGGGTGCTAAATGGCAGTAAAATCAGTGCAAGGAAAATCGCTGTAGAACCATCTCAGGCATACAATCCGCGGGGCGCTGGATCATCGATTGTCAGCTTTAGTGTCGCAAATGCAAACAACGATACGATTCGGATGTTTTTGCCGATAGTGTGACAAGGTGCAGAAACCAACCCGTGCTCGAGGGAGGGTTTCCGGTTTTGCCGGGAGAGCACCGAAAGGCTCAAAGGGAGCATTCGATTGAAGTTTCCAGGCAAGCGAGGCAAACATCATGAATAAGGTCATCTTGGCCGATTCGCAGGCGATATTCCGTGCAGGGACTGCCAAAGTGCTGGCCATGGACGAGGATCTGCGCATCATTGCGCAGTGCACCGATCTGGAACGGCTTCAGCATGCGGTGACGACATTTCCTGGGTCGATTGTTCTGTTCGCCGCTTCGCTGCGACCAGACCTGGCGCGGCTTGGGCTTCTGCTCGAGAGCGTAAACAGCCGGGGTATTGTGATTGCGGAAAACACCGATGCCCCCAGCGTGTTTATGCAGCAAGGATTTCGCGGGGTAGTCTTTCGCAGCGTCACCGGCAATGCGCTGGTGGAGTGTGTGCGCCGGGTGGCCAACGGGGAGACGTGGCTGCCGCCGGAACTTGTGCTGTCCGATTCGGCTGAAGACGATATGGTTGGCACCCGTGTCCGCGACCGGCTAACGCCCAAGGAGATGCGAATTGTGGCTCTCATCGTGCAGGGCTGCAAGAATCGCGAGATCGCAGTCCGGCTGAAGACGACCGAGCAGGTCATCAAAAACTACCTGCGGTCGATTTACGACAAGACTGGGGTCAGCGATCGTTTGGAACTTGCGTTGTTCACCATCCACCATCGGGTACTGGCACAGGCTGCGGCCGAAGTCGGTAGCCGCCTGGAAGCCGAGGAAATGGCCACGCCGACGGCGGTGGCATAAGGCCCTACAGCTTTTCCGCCACACTCTTAGCCTGCGTAAACAGGTAAAGATAATCCGGGCCGCCCGCCTTCGAGTCCGTCCCGCTCATATTGAATCCGCCAAACGGGTGCGCCCCCACCATGGCCCCCGTGCACTTCCGATTGAAGTACAGATTCCCCACGTGGTACTCCCGCGTCGCCACCTCAATGTTCTCGCGATCCCCGGTATAAAGCGCCCCGGTCAGGCCGTATTCGGTGTTGTTGGCCACTGCCAGGCCGTACTCAAAACTTTCCACCTTGATGATCGCGAGGATCGGTCCGAAGATCTCTTCCTGGGCCAGCACCGCATCCGGCGCGATGTCAGCAAAAACCGTAGGCTCCAGGAAATAGCCGCCGTCCGCAGTATCGACAGCGTTGCCTCCAGCGACAAGCCGGCCTTCTCGCTTGCCGGTCTCAATGTAGGCCAGCATGGAGTCGAGAGCGGTTTTGTTTACCACCGGGCCCAGGTTCGTGTTGACGGCTGGATCTCCGATGGAGAGTTGTGCGACGCGCTCGCGGACGCGTTCCACAAACACGTCGTATAGCGAGGCATCAACAATCGCGCGCGAGCAGGCGGAGCACTTTTGCCCGCTGAATCCGAAGGCGGAAGCGACGACTCCTTCGACGGCCGCATCTAGATCCGCATCGGCACAGACAAGAATCGAATCTTTGCCGCCCATCTCGAGAATGGTCCGCTTGATCCAGATCTGGCCCGGCTGGGTGCGGGCGGCTCGTTCGTGGATGTCGAGGCCGACTGCTTTGCTGCCGGTAAAGGCAATGAATCGCGTTTTGGGGTGCTCGACAATGGCGTTGCCGAAGGTTGCGCCGGAGCCGGGACAGAAGTTGACCACGCCGCCGGGAAGGCCGGCTTCCTCAAGAACCTCAACAAACTTCGCGGCGATGGTGGGCGCATCGCTGGAGGGCTTGAGGACAACTGTGTTGCCGGTGACAATGGCCGCCGCGGTCATCCCCGCCATGATGGCGAAAGGAAAGTTCCACGGCGGAATCACCGCGCCCACGCCGAGCGGGATATAGAGCAACTGGTTGCGCTCGCCGGGGTATTGGATGGGCGTTGTGGCAGCGGCAAGGCGAAGCGCCTCGCGCGCGTAGAACTCGAGGAAGTCAATGGTTTCCGCCACGTCGGCATCGGCTTCAGCCCAGTTCTTGCCCACTTCATAGGTGAGCCACGCGCAAAACTCGAACTTATGCTGGCGGATGATCTCCGCTGCGCCAAGGATGAGGGAAACTCGCGTCTCAACCGGGACGCGGCTCCAGGTCTCGAAGGCGCTGAGAGCTGCGGCCATGGCTTCTTCCGCGTGTTCCGCGCCGGTTTTCTGATGCACGCCGACGACCTGGGCGGGGCGGGCGGGGTTGAGGGAGCGGATCTTGCCCTCGGTCCGGGAGCGGTTTCCGCCGATGATCAGATCGTATTCGCGGCCGAGTTGGCCCGCGACGTGGTCAAGCGCGGCCTGCATAGCCCGGATGTTTTCAGGGGACTTGAAGTCGACGAAGGGCTCATTGACAAAGCCGCCCTGCGGGGAACGCGGCTGGATCTCGGTGGAAAGCGAAGCAGTAGCCATAACAGATTACAGATTACAGGTTACAGATGACAGTGGACAGCGGCTGGTTGCTCGATTTCAGCGGCGTTGGTTACCCAGTCAAGTTGTGACTGGAAAGAAAGCCCCAATCAACGCACCCTGCTCAATGCGGAGTGCAGCTGTTCTGACCACAAACCACCTCGAAAACTGAAAGAAAACTACTCTTTTGTGGCGTTTTTTGAACGAAAAAGGGCTCGATTTTCACACACTTTGTTTACCAGATGGATAACAGGGGACGTGTTGGTGCCTAGATTGCATGCCTTTGATTCAAAACGAGTTGGGTAATACATGTCAGGCGAACATAAGGCGAATGAAAGGGGTGGTTTATGGGGGGAGGGGGTGGGGTATGTAGGGTACGGACCGGGGACATATCTGACATATTGAACCGGGAACATCCCCGCCAGGCGGCGCGTACGGGATTGAAAGCTGTGTTCACAATTCCGATTGTGCGCCCTTGGTGCGAATCAATCGGCAAAACCACCGAGGTGACGCGAACGCTGGTTAAGCGTCCTCGTCACCTCGGTGGTTTTGCCGTTTTCTATTCGTCAGACAGTGCCCGAACCGTGGCTACTGCACGGTGATGCTGATGGCGGCGCTGGTCACTGTTGTTGAGCCAGACGTGCCCGTAACTGTAACCGAATAAGTACCAGGTGTGGTGCCGGAATTGCCGTTGTTCCCTCCTCCACCGCCTCCGCCGCCGCAGGCGACTGCGCCGCCTGCCAGGAGGAAGAGAAGCGCGAAGGCTCCGAGCAGGGTCCGCCAGCTACGCCGACGCGCCGGAATGCCGAACAGCATGAGCAGCGCGAGAGCGGCTCCGCCCGCGGACGGCCAGAAGAGCTTTCTGGACTGGTTCAGGGAAGTCGTCACGGCAGTCGTAGAGATTGTCAGCGTGGAGGTTTGCGCGGTGGTACCGGAGAAGCCGGTGAGCGACGCCGGATTCATGCTGCATGTTGCCGGATCGTTTTGCGCATTGGTGGTGAACGCGCAGGTGAGGGCAACGGTTCCTGTAAACCCGGTCTGAGGAGTGACGGTGATGGTTGAGGTATTGCCGGTGATTGCGCCGGGAGAAGTGATGGTGACTGCCGTGCCGCCAATGGTGAAGGTGGGCGGAGGCAGAGCGACTGTGGTGAAGGAACCGATGGTTCCGTCGGTGGTTCCGGTGGGGTTTTGGGCCACTGCCTGGAAATAGTAGGTGGTGCTGGCTGAAAGCCCGGTGAGGTTGGCGGTAACCGCCGTGGCTGTGGTTCCGGCTGCGAGGGACTGGGAGGTTGTCTGGGTTGCGCCAGCGAGGGTGCTGCTGGTGCCGTAGAGGAACCAGACGGTGGTCGCCTGTCCGTTGGGGTTGACGGTGCCAGCCAGCGTGGCCGAGTTATCGGTAAGGGCGGTGGCCGCGCCGGTGGTGGTTGTGGGCGCCTGCGCAACCGCAGTGGTGGTGAAGGACGCGATGGTTCCGTCGGTGGTTCCGGTGGCGTTCTGGGCCACGGCCTGGAAGTAGTAGGTTGTGCTCGCGCTGAGGCCGGTAAGGTTCGCGGTTACGGCTGTGGGGGTGGTCCCGGAGGCGAGGGACTGGGAGGTTGTCTGGGTTGCGCCAGCGAGCGTGCTGCTGGTGCCGTAAAGGAACCATACCGTGGTGGCGGCTCCGTTGGGATTGACCGAGGCACCGAGCGTGGCCGTGGTCGTGGTGATCGCGGTGGCTGAACCGGTGGTTGCGGTCGGGGCCTGGCCGGAGGCTGTGGTTGTGAATGAGGCGATAACTCCATTTGTAGTGCCGGTAGCGTTCTGGGCAACAGCCTCGAAGTAGTATTTGGTGTTCGCCGTCAGGCCATTGATATTGGCGGTGATTGGAATGGCCGTGCTTCCGGCGGCGAGGGATTGGGAGGTTGTCTGCGTCGCTCCGGCCAGCGTGCTGCTGGTGCCGTAGAGGAAGTAGACGGTAGTGGCGGCTCCGTTGGGATTCACTGATCCGCCAAGCGTCGCAGTGGTCGCGGTGACAGCGGTGGCGGTGCCAGTGGTTGTGGTGGGCGCTTGCGCGGCGGCTGTGGTGGTGAAGGAGACGACAGCGCCGGGAGTGTAAGCGGCAGCGTTCTGGGCGTAAACCTGGAAGTAATAGGTAGTGCTTGCAGTAAGGCCTGTGAGGTTGGCAGTGACGGCTATGCCTGTGGTTCCGGCTGCAAGGGACTGCGAGCTTGTCTGGGCGGCTCCCGAAAGTGTGCCGTTTGTCGCAAGCGTGTCACTTGTCCCGTATAGGAAATAGACGGTGGTTAAGCTTCCCTCCGGATTAACCGTTCCTTCCAGCGTAGCGGTGGTGGCCGTAATCTGGGAGGCTGCGGTGTTCGAAACCCCTGGTGAGAGAGGTACGGTGGCGTAATTGGCAATAAACTGCGCTACATCCAATGAGCCCCAGCCGGTAACTTCGTCGTATCCGGCATTGATCAGATATCCCGATTCGCCGCCGGTGAGGGCTGTCGGCGAGGGGATGCTGTTGTTGCACATGCTGGGGGTGGTTAACACGCAGCCGTTTAAGACTCCACTGGTCTGCAAAGTAACGTCGTGGAATGCGCTCGAGAGCGCAGCGCCCAAAGCGTAAATTCTTGGATTGAGATTGCCCTGCTTGCCGGCCAGATCCTGGTCGAGCAGGGCGGCAACTCCGGCCATGTCGGGTGCGGATGCAGAAGTTCCGCTGAAGATTTCAAAGTAGTAGTTGGTACCGACGCAGCTTCCGCCACCCGCCGCAAAGCAGGCGAAGTAGCCATCGTGGCCAGAAGCTGAGAACGAGACGTCCGGCGTATAGCGTCCGGTTGCTGCGCTGGGTACGCCGTAGCCTGTCTGCCAGCTCGGCGTAGGGATGTAGCTGCTTACGCCGCCCCCTGAAGCGGCCACCTGCGTGGTCGCGGGAGTTGCTGAAGTGAGCGGTTCATTCCATGCGCCCTCGGGTATATACATGAATGCCGATCCGAGGGTAGCTGAATTTGAAGATCCCCAATAGAAGGTGTAGCTATTTGCATCATTGAACTCAGTCCCGCCGACGCAGGTTGCGTAGCTCGAAGAGCAGATGTAGTTGGGGCTGATGGGCGATGGACTCACCGGCGGCGCCGCGTTGTGAGTGTCACAACCAGCGGCGCCGGCATCGCCGGATGAGACAAACACGGAAATGCCTTCGGTGGCCGCTGTCGTAAACAGATTGTTCCAGAAGTCAACGCCGGAAGCGCCGCCGCTGATTTCGCAGTTTCCAAAGCTAATGCTCATGACCTGGACGGGAACCGGAGTGGTGTCGACCAGGTACTGCGCATCATCGTCGATACCACCGCTGGCTGCGGTGGAGACCACCAGGTCGATGGCTGCGCCTGGAGCCACGCTGCCGGACCGGGTAACGTCGAGCGTAGCTTCGCCCTGGGCTTCGGTGCCGGAGGATTGCTGGGTGGTAAACGCGGGACCCGGATCGACACCGCCATATGCGGTGGGCACGATCTCCGACGGGGTCTGCATGGCGGAGCCGGTAAGAGTACGGAACTGAGTCAGATCAGCGGCGTCGACTCTGGATTCGCCAACAATGCCGATGGTGACGCCAGCCCCCGTGACGGTCGTGGGAAGGTCGTAAATGGTGGCAAAATCCGCTGGCGCGACGAAGTACTCAGATCCTGGATCAGCCGTAAATTGGGGTGAGGAATGGTGCGCAACCCTGGAGAAATGTTGAGGTCTGTCTTCAACGGTGAAAAGCCCACGGACCGCCTTGATGACCGGCGCCAACGCCTGAGGAATCTTTGGGTCGGAGGAGACAGAGACGCGTGTATCGCCCTCGACGCTGTAATTGTGGAATTCGGTTTGGAAGGCGCGGCCGAGATCGCCGGCTTTGCCGTTGAATCCAATGAAGAGGCGGCTGTTTGAGACGAACTGGACGTGCAGGCCCTGAGATTGCAGCCAGCCGGTGACAGCGGAGATGTCCGATTGCGAGAGACCGAAGCGCTCGCCGACTTCTACGGGTGTAAGCCAGTGATGGTAGTCAGGAGATGCAGGATTCTGCTGGTCCTGGATCAGCTTTTCCAGGGCGGCCTCCTGTTTGGGAGAGCGGCTGAGCACGATGGTGAAGCCGGACAAACGGTTGTCGGCGGGAAGGGCGCCGCGGTCGTTTTCGGCGTTGGCCCATTGGGGGAAGTGATTGGGCAAGGTCTGAACCTGCGTGGTGTCGACCGTTTGGAGAACACGATCAGCGATTTCCGCTTCCTGTGCAGCACAGGCTGCTCCGGAGAGAGCGACGATAAGCCCGAGCACGAGTAGGGGCGCAGAGACAAACACGCGGCCCAGACGGGCGGATGACTGTAGGAGGGCGGAGAACGATGAGCCATGCTGCAACGGACGCATACGGTGACCTTTCACTTCACGCAGATTGTGAGGGTGGGCGAAACCATGGTGTCGAAGACCTTAGCCAAGACGTTGGTGATAGAGCCTTTACCGGTTTAATGGCCGGGAATTTAAAAAGACAAGAACACACAATTGTCCAATAGGCGGGAACGCGGACCACTCATTCGGTCCCATCGAGCAGTTCGGAGAGCGCCAGCCACGAGGGTCAGTTAGTTGTTGTGCAATTGTGCACGTAGCGCTGAGGAAACTGCAAGTGAAATATTCCGTTCATACGGCTGTTGTATTTGTAATAACCAGGCCTAATTGCGACGACTGGCGGTCGAGATTCTCATGGTTTTGGGGTTGAGGACAGAGTTGGGGGGGCTTCCGTCGATTTCGCGCCCGGACCGTCTGCGATTTCGTTTGGCCAGCCGGGGAGACGCTGGTCGCCAGTGATTAGGCGCGCGCCGCGAGTAAAGGTGAAGTAGGTCCAGACCCAGGCGGCGAAGACGGAAAGCCGGCTGCGAAAGCCGATCAAAAAGAAAATGTGCACGGTGAGCCAGGTGAACCAGGCGGGGAAGCCGCTCATGTGGGCTTTGAAGGGCCATTCGACCTTGGCGACGGCGGACATGCGGCCGATGGTGGCCATGTCGCCCTTGTCGAAATAGCGAAAGGCGGGACGCGGTCTTCCTGCGAGATCGGCGGCGATGACTTTGGCTACGTGGTCGCCCATCTGCATGGCAGGCTGGGCAACGCCGGGAACCTGATGACCGTCCTGCTCGAAGTGGGCGAGGTCGCCAAGGATGAAAAGCTCCGGCATGTCTGGAGGGTTGAGGTTTTCGTCGACGATAACGCAGCCTCGCTGATCGAGAGGCGCACTGATGAGCTTGCCCAGCGGCGAAGCCTGGACGCCGGCGGCCCACAAAGTGACGACGGAATCGAATCTCTGTCCACCAGCTTCAACCCAACCGGGACCTACGCCAGTGACCTGGGTCTTGGTGTGGACCTCGACGGCGAGGTGTTTGAGGGTTGCTTCGGCCTTGGCGGACAGGTCCTCAGGATAGGCGGCGAGGATGCGCGGACCGCCATCGAGGAGGATGACACGGGATTTGGCGGGGTCGATGTGCCGGAAGTCGCGGCGCATGTAGAGCTGGGCGATGTCGGAGATGGCTCCGGCGAGTTCGACGCCAGTGGGGCCACCGCCGATGACGACGAAGTTGAGGGGTGGGTGCCATCCGTGCTCGACCATCTGACGCTCGGCCAGTTCGAATGCGAGGAGCACGCGGCGACGGATTTCCGTGGCATCTTCGATGGTCTTGAGGCCAGGCGCGGTGGATGCCCACTCGGGGTGCTTGAAATAGGAGTGGGTGGCGCCGGTGGCGAGGACCAGGTAATCGTAGGGGATGCTGAAGCCGGAGCCGAGCGAGACCTGGTGCGCGGAAACATCGAGGGCTACGACTTCGTCCATCAGGACCTGGGTGTTGGGATGTTTGCGGAGGATGGTGCGAATGGGCTGGGCGATGTCGGCCGGGGAAAGGACGGCGAGGGCGACCTGATAGAGGAGCGGCTGAAAGATGTAGTGGTTGCGGCGGTCGACGACGGTGACGTCAACGGGAAGCGTGGCCAGGCCTTTTGCGGCGTTGATGCCGGCAAAGCCGCCGCCGACGATGACGACGCGGGGTCGGGAGGGATTGAGAGGATTGGTGAGAGCGGCCATGCGGTGCCTCCTCTGTAGAGGAGATGCAGTAATGGGGAGGGAAGTGGCAGCGGGAATGGGATTGGAATGGGGGCGGTCCCAGATGTCGAAACGGGGACGGCCCGCGGGCGGCGCTGAGTGTTGCAATGTGCGGCTATGGATTGGATTGCTTTGAGCGGGAGCCGCGCCAGTAGAGGATGAGCCCGATGAGGATGGACGCGGCGGTCCACGCGACCAGGGTTAAGAAAAAGCCGAGTCTGCTGGCTGAGTTGCCGGGAGGAATAAGCGAGACGAGAATGCCGACGAGAACGACGATGAAGCCCAAGCTGCCGCAAATCCAGACGCCCGGAATATCGCCGGGGACGAGTACGGCGTGTGGATTTTCCCTGCGGTCTTTTCGGCGCGAAAGCTTGATGACGGCGGCAAACATGTAGAGGAACGGAATGAAGTAGAGAATGATGGCGGCGTCGATAAGCTTTTGATATGCGCCTTGCGTCGTTTCGTTGATCTGGCTGGCGAGAAGAATCGCGCCGGAGAGGATGGCTTGGACAAGGATGGAGATGTAGGGGGTCTTCCAACGCGGGTGGATTTTGCCGAAGGCCGCGGGGAGATAGCGGTCGATGCCGACAACGAAGGGGACGCGCGCAATGCCGGCTACGGTGCTGCCGACGCCGCCGGCGTTGCCTACGGTTACGAGGATGGCTGCAAGAACGCCGAGGAAGCCGACGCGCAGCACGATGGAGCCGATGGTGATGGCGTGGAAGACGCCGCTTTGCGGGTCGAGATCGGCGGCAGGGACGAGTGCAAGGATGGCAAAGGTTCCGGCAATGTACATGAGGGCGATGAGCGCGCCCGCGCCGAAGACGGCTCTGGGCAGCGTGCGGCGCGGATCGCGGACTTCTTCGCTCATGGCGGAGACGAGTTCAAGGCCGGTGAAGGCGAAGGCAATTTGCGACCAGAAGTTGACCGTGTCCCAGTTCCACGCGGGCATCATGTTGGCGGCGGTGAAGTGAGTGGCTGAGCCATAGCGCAGGCCAACGATGAGAGCCACCACGACGAGGATGATGAGCGGGAGATAAGTTCCTACGCCGCCCGCGTTCTGCAGCCACTTGCCGATGTTGAGGCCGATGATGTTGAGAATCACGGAGACGAGCAGCAACACAAGTGACACGGAGACGAGGAAGGTGCGGTCCTGTGCGAGCTGTGCGCCGCGGCCGGCAATGATGTAGGCGCTCATGGAGGCGCTGGCAAGCAGGAGGCCCGGAAAGTAGAAGACGGTGTAGAACCAGTACGTCCAGCCGGCGACGAAACCGTGGAAGGGGCCGAAGGCCTCGCGGGACCAGACGTAGAGGCCGCCTTCTTCAGGGAAGCGCGAGGAGAGTTCATTGATGACGAGAGCGCCGGGGACGAAGAAGAAAACTGCCGCGAGGACCCACAGGCTGATTGAGGAAGTGCCATTGTGGCCGGCGGCGGCGATCCAGCGGGGGCCGAGGACGGTGGCGATATTGAACAGCAGCACATCCCAGAAGCCCATGGTTTTGCGAAGTTGGGATTTGGAATCGACTATGGGCACGGAGATGGGCATGCATTCACCTGGGATCGCGGAAGTCGGATTTTCCGGATTGGGAAATCATAAATGGACACTCTTGATTAAAGCAGTGCGCCCGTGCGCGATGAGAAGAAACGGCCGCCTTGCGGTGCGAGGGGATGAGCTGTTTACAAAGCGACCTCGAGGCTTTTAACCTCCTCAGCAGAGAAGAATAGCCATGCGCAGACGCGATTTTGTGAAGGGCATAGTGGCGGCAACGGCAGCCGTGAAGACCGCGATGGGACAACAGACGCCTGCTTCAGCGGCGGCACCGGTGGCGCCAAGTACACCGCCTCCAACGCCCACTGCACCAGGACCGGTGCCGTGGATGCGCGGCCTGCTGGATGCGAAACCGCTGTCGATGACCCCGCTGGTTGCAGATGTGGTGGCGGCGAGTGAGGCAAGATTCTTTAACAAGCAGCAGACGGCGACGCTGCGACGATTCGCCGAGGTGTTGATGCCTCCGCTGAAGGGCTATCCGGGAGCGCTGGACGCAGGAACCCCCGAGTTTCTTGATTTCCTGATTGGGGCATCGCCGCGCGACCGGCAGCAGATGTACATCGAGGGTTTGGACAAACTGGACGCGGAGGCAAAGCGTCTGTTCGACATTTCATTTGCCCAGACTGGGAATTGGCAGGCGGACCAGGTGATAAGGCCATGGTTGCGGAGCTGGATGAACGACCATCCGCCCACACAGCCCTTCACGCGCTTTATCAACGTGGCACACAGCGATATCCGCACCGCGACCATCAACTCTCAGGCCTGGAGCGCGGCGGCCGTTGCGGCTGGAAAGCATCCGCCGGACACGGGCTTGTTCTGGTATCCGGTGGACCCGGATCTGCGCAGGGAGGCTGCAGAGCGCGGTCCACAGTTGAACAAAAAACATTCGTAATGCCATGCGTACAGGGTTCCCGAAAGAACAGAAACAGGTCCTTCGACTCACCACCCCCAAACTGAAGTACGTTTGGGGCCCCGTTCGCTCAGGATGACAGTCCCTTTTTGGATTATCAACAGAATTAAGTTTGAGGAATCATGGCCGACGAAACGGTAGATGTGCTCATTATTGGCTCCGGCCATTCAGGCGGCATGGCCGCAAAAATTCTGACGGGAAAAGGCATCTCCTGCCTGATGCTCAACGCGGGGCCGGTGGCCGACGCGCGCAAGGATACGGAGATCAAGCCGGCCTATACGCTGCCGTTCCGCGGGTTCAAGCAGCCGGGGATTCTGCCCCACGTTTTTCAGGCCAATGAGTTCAATGCGAATACCTGGGTCGACGAGAAGGAAGTTCCTTACACATACGATCCCGCGCATCCTTACAACTGGGTGAGAGTGCGGCTATTCGGAGGGCGTTCGCTGTTCTGGTCGCGGCAGTCGTTTCGGCTCAGCGATTATGAATTCAAGAGCAAGTCGCACGATGGGTATGGCGACGACTGGCCCATCGACCTTGCGGAGATGGATCCGTACTATTCGCGCGTGGAAGAGATTTTCCGCGTGCAGGGGCGACCTTACGGAATTCCGCAATATCCAGATGGCAATTTCGTTCCTGACGACTCGCCCTGGCCACAGTGCCTGCAACGGTTTGTTGATGCAGGAAAGAAATTTGGCGTGCCGGTGTGCAAGGCGCGCAGTTCGCTGGGAGAGAATGGGCTGGCCAGTTCAGTGAACCTGCTGTTGCCAGATGCGTTTGCGACTGGGAAGCTGCGGGCGATTCCAAACGTGGTGGTGCGCTCGCTGAGCCTGGACAAGAATAGCGGGCTGGTGAATGAAGCGCACTTTGTCGATCGCATCTCGCGGCGCGAAATGTCAGTGAAGGCGCGCGTGGTGGTGCTGGCTGCGGGAACGCTGGAGAGTACGCGGTTGTTACTGAATTCGAAACTGGCGAACTCGAGTGGCGTGATGGGACATTACCTCATCGACCAGGTTTATGGCCCGGGGATTGTAGCTTCCGTGCCCGAGGCGCGCGATGGGAAAGCCGATCCGCAGATCACGGGCGGCGCAGCGCTCATTCCTCGCTTCCGTAATATCGACAGCAAGGCGAAGGACTTTATCCGCGGCTATGCGCTGAACATCTACAGCCATACCGATCCCATGGATCCGCGCAACTTTGCGGAGTATGGCGAGGCGCTGGAGAAGAAGCTCGACAGCTACAGCGGCAGTGGATTTACGACCGGGATGATGGGCGAAGTACTGGCGCGCTACGAGAACCACGTGAGCATCGACAAGACCGCCGTGGATGCGTGGGAAATTCCGGCGCTCCGGATTGAGACGCGTTACACCGACAACGAATTCAATATGGCGCGCGATGCAGTGGATACCAGCATCAGGTTGGCTGAGGAGGCGGGCTTTGAGGTGCTGACAAAGAACTACGATCCGAATCCGCCGGGCTATAGCATTCACGAACTCGGCACTTGCCGCATGGGCGATGATCCGAAAACCAGCGTGTTGAACAAGTGGAACCAGAGCCACGATATCAAGAACCTGTACGTGGTGGATGGGGCCAGCTTTGTGAGCGGCGGGTGGCAGAATCCGACGATTACGATTTTGGCGCTGGCCATGCGGGCTGCGGAGCACCTTGCGGATCAGATGCGGCAGGGAAGCGTGTAGAGCACGTTGGACGCAATGAGATTCAATCTCCACCTAAGGCATTGGGTGTACTATTGCGTCGTAATCGGAGAGGCGCCTGGCCGAAACGGCCAAGGTTTACTCGCGAGAGCAGCCCTCGACGATTCGTAAGAGGAAGATGCCGTGAAACGTCCTTCTGGCGTGACTTTTTCCGCTGTCCTTCTGGTGCTTGGATCGCTACTTCAACTGTTGCTCGCAGCCATGATGGCGCTTGGCGCAGTCCTTCTGCAGTCGCAGCTTGGTTCCGGGGGGCCTACCGGCACGACAGCGGCCACGCAGATGCCCGCATGGATGCCGATATTCGAGTTCGCGATGGTCGCGATTTTCGTCGCCCTGGCGGCGTGGGGAATTGTGACCGCAGTGGGGTTGTTCAGAATGCGTCGGTGGGCGCGATATTCCGTATTGGTGATTGGCGGAGGATTGGCTCTTCTCGGCCTGTGCTCCATGCTGAGCATGCTGTTCATGCTGTTTGTTCCTCTGCCTGTGGCGACCGGCGTGGACGCATCGCAGGGCCCGAGTGTACAGACCGTGACACGAATCATTGTTGGAGTGGTTGGTTTGTTTTACGCGATCCTCTGTGCCGTGGGCGTTTCATGGCTGGTGTACTTCAATCTGAAAAAGGTGCGTGCAGCGTTCGCCGACGCGACTGCTGAGCTCGTAACGAGCCGGCGTCCATTCCTGATTTCTGTACTTGCCGTACTCAACCTGATCGGGGCAACCGGTTGTTTGCTGATGGTGTTTCTTCCGCTTCCGGGCGTGATTTTTGGATGGGTATTTCACGGCTGGGAGAAGGCAGCGCTCTACCTGGTGTTTGCTGCCCTTGAGGCAGCGGTGGGAGTTGGCCTGTGGCGGATGAAGAAGTGGGGATACCAACTCACGCTGGGGTTCATGGCCTTCGGCCTGATTCAATCCGTAGTTTACCTGGTGCGCCCGTCGCTGGTGCTGCGCTATATGGATGAGGTGAATGGGATCATAAGTCCCATTCAATCGCAATCCCCTCTGCCAGCTGGATTTCAGACCGCGATGATGAGCGCATCATTTGGATTTTCAGTTTTGTTCATGCTTGCAATCCTGGCGGTTCTGATCTATTACCGCTCTGTCTTTAATGAGCCTGTCAGGCCGCCGCAGGAAACAGCGATCCAGGCTTAGCGATGACGGATGTGATCGCAGGCAATCTCCCTACGGATGCTGCTCGATTGCGATGCTGACGGTGGCGGTGTTGCCGGAGGCGGCAAGACTCTGAAGATTGGTGGCGACGCCGGGGAGCGATACTGGTACAAAGCTTACGGTACCGTCAATGGCGGATGTGGCTGAGGCGGCTTGCGTGGCCAGCAGCGGTGCGGACGCACAGACTGCGTGTGTGGCACAGGGCGGAGACCATGCATAGAGGGCCTGATAGAGGCTGACTGATCCACCGGCCATGGGATTGCCGTCCATGTCGAGAAGGCGGAGGGTAATCTGCGATGGAGTGGACTGGACGGAAATGGACTGGGTGGCGCCGGAGACGGGCTGAAGCGTGGCGTATTCCGGGCGTGCTCCAAATGCGGTGAAGGTGACGCATTGGCTGGTGCCGTTAAGACAGGCGTTGATGGTAGCGGTTTGGCCTTCCGCCAACGGCCCGACGGTGAGCGTGGTGGTAGCAACGCCGGCGGCATTGGTGAGGGCGGCGGCGTTCGACTGCGTGGTTATGCCGGGATTGGCAGGTATAACGGCAATGGACTGGCTGGCGGCCGGCACGCCGTTCGCGAGCACAAGGACCTGAATCGTCCAGTTGAAGACGGCTCCCGCGGCAAGCGATAGCTGCGGCGTCAGAGAGGCGAGGACGGGTGGCGTTCCACCCACGAAATCGGTTTGAACCGCGGAGCCATTGGTGAGCGAGGCAGTGACGACCGACCAGGTTCCGTTTTCGGCGGTGACGTTGATGGAAGCGTGGCCGTCTCCGGTTGTGGTTACAGAGCAGGCGGGCAGGCCGCAGGAGAGAACGGCGGTTCCGCTAGTGACGGTGTACAAAACAGTGACGCCACCAGCCGGAGAGAGAGTCGAACCCAGAGCGGTGACGGCGAACGGAATGGGCACACCGATGGGGACCGTGTTGGTGGGAGCGGAGTCGAGCGTGAGAGCATCCCCGCTGCCCGAGTCGTAGCTGATGGCACAGGTGAGGATGGCGGCTGCGGAAAAGGTGGGCAGATCGTCCACTTCAACGTTGACCGAGCCGGTGAAGCCATTGGGTGCCGCGGGCGCGATGGCTGTGATCTCGGTTGGCGAGATGCTGGTGACTATGGCGGGCTGACCGCCGACTAGGACCGTATCCGCAAGGCGGAAGCCCATACCGTGAATGACGATGGGCCCTCCGGATGCGGGCAGACGCGAGGGCGCGACGGTATCTGCGTAGAGCACCCAACCCGCGTAGGCATAGTCGGGACGGCCGTCGCCGCGCCGGTCGGCAATTCCGATTTTGACGATGTCGCCGTTGCCGGAATTGAGCTGAAGCCAGCTTTCCCCGGTGGCGTTGCCGTTCATCCCCGGGGTTGCGCGGGCGGGTGGAGCGTCCGTTGGATCGAAGGCATCCCAGGCGCCGATGGAAGGCATGGCTTTGGTTGCCGTGGGCACACCGGCCTCTTCCAGAGCCTGGGTGACGATGGTGAAGGTGCTGTTTGCGCGTACCGGGAAGGTGAACCAGTCCGACTGGCCAATCTGGCTGAGACGGCCGTACCAGAACCCGCTGGCGGGCAGAGGGCGTGGCGCGGCCTGGGTTCCGATAGCATCCTGATAACCGCCGGCAGCTGAGTCCGCGATGCCCACGGCGAGGGTCTGGGTGCTTCCAGGCGTCAGGCCAGGGATAGTGAGGGCCGGCATAGTGCCGGATGGAGCCACTTGTCCTAACACGTAGGGGCCTACCGAGGAGGTGAGCGTATACAAGGGATCGATGGGCTCAAATGTGACCTGGTAGCCGGCAACGGCGACGCTGGGAGGGAGCGGAATACCGCTCAGGTCGAAGTACCCCTGCTGGCTTGGATTCGATGATCCCCACATGGCCAGAGGATTTCCGTTGGCATCGTCATAGCCGGAGATCGGGTTGCCGTGGTTGCCGCTGAAGTATGCGCCAGAGGGGAAGGTGACGGTGTATTGATAGAGCGGATTGCCGTTGGCGTCGAGCGGACGGGCAACGACATTGACACCTTGCATGCCCAGACCGGTTCGAAAAGAGATGGAGCCCTGGATAGAAACCGTCGAGGCCGCAGTGAGTTGTTTGCCGGGGAAGTTGGCCAGGTTCTGGGCGGTGATGGGGTAGATGCGATTGAGCGCGGCGATGTCGTCGTAGGCCAGTTGCGCGGAAGTGGGGAGGCACGCTCCGCCCACGGGACCGCAAAGGCCGCTGAGGGGCTGCATGACGGGCCAGCCGTCCGTGCCGGCCGGCTCTCCGATCTGGAGCGCGTCGGGATTCACCTGGGAAAAATCGAGGTTGAGAATGCGGCCGAAAGCGCGCTCTAATTCGAAACTCATCATCGAGAGCAATTTGGCATTTGTGGCGCAAAGGCCATTCAACAGGATGATGGCGTGGGCGATGGTGGCGTCGGGATTGATGTTGTCCATCCACACGAAGACGCCGTTGTTTTGGCAGTTCATGGGCTGGCTGGCATCGGCTCCGAATATGGCGTCGATGACCGAACCGTCAGCGTCGTAGATGACTGCCACGGGATAGCCTATGGCGGAGGATGTTACGTCGGAGGGCTGCGTGATTTGGCCGGTCGATGAGACGGCAATGTTGCTTCCGTTGACGTCTTCGTTGAGCGATCCCGCGTCTGTGAGGTTGACGCCGGCGGTAGGTACGGCGGACCAGAGCGCGGCTGCCGCATCGACCATGGACGTGACCTGCTGGTTGGTGACCGCGCTGTTGAGCGAGCCCTGGTCGACGTAGTAATTCACCTGCCCGCCGGACCAGTGAATGGGTTGGCCCAGAACCGAGGGATTAAAGTAGCTTGTGCCGGCTACATACTTAGGCCCTCCAGCAAGAGCGGCTGAGGGAGTCAGAGACAAGAGGGCCAGGGCGACCAAGCGAGCGGCTGCGATGTGCGGCTGAGCAGGGATGGACACGGCCACTGGGAGCCCTCCAGACGGAGGATTCCCAGCATCTGATGGACCAGTGAGGTCGGGGGCCTCTTAGAAACTGCTCAGACGGGCTTGAAACGGAGATCGGACGCCGGTTCAAAATGCGGCTCGACAGATCCTTCGTCCCTATCGAACCGTGCCCAGAACAACCCACCGTCCGCTGTCACCTTCTGCGAACCCAGCGAACCGGGTAGGTGCCGATGGAGATGTTCGCTTCGCTATAAACGGTCTCCTCACCCACCAACGCCTGCCCATCCCCGGACAGCGCGAAAGTAACAGACACCATGACAAACGGGTAGCCTGGATCGTGCCCTGATAAGCGGAAACGGATTTGCCCGGTTTGGAGTTGTATATCCTCTATGGCCCAGTTATGCCGGGAGCAGCTGTTTGTAATGTCCCATCGTCCGCTCTTTTGATTGATTGAATAGTCGCACTCTGGCTTCAACTCGCCGCCGACAAAATAGTTATTCGGTAAGGGAATCGCATACCACCTTCCCTCGAAGGTGTATTTCCCAGCTTCGAAATCGGCGCGTTCTTTTTGCCGCTGTTCCTCCAGCAGTTTCCGTCGCTGTTCATCCGCATCTCGCTTAGCCTCCTCGTCCGCCGCTCCCTGCTCCAGCGCCAAAAACCGGTATATATCGTCCTGAGCGGTGCGGGCGTCGATGGGTTGGGTGAGCAAGTAAAAGTTCAGGCTGGCGACGGCGTCCTGATAATGACCCTCGGCCGCTTCGGCAGCGGCGAGCTTCCTATACGCGTTCCCCCACCAGGGAGCGATTAGCAAAGCTGCCTTGAACTCCTCGATGGCGCGCTGCCCGTGTCCGGCTTCGTCCTCCGCCGACTTGGCCAGTACCCCGGCCATCACATAATGCTGACGGGCCTCTTCGGGAATCTCCGGCGGAGGCTTCATCGCCTGGGACTGCCTGAGGATCTGCCGCCGGTTTTCGTCGTTCGGGTTGGCGCTAAACAGCTTCAATGCCTGTTGAAAACCCTGTGCGGCCTGCTGTTGAGCGATGTTCCGCTCCAACTCCTCGGCATTGCCGGTGTCAACACCGGGACGTACGGCCGCCCGGTAAAGCGCCAGCTTGCGCCGAGCGTCGTCGAAGTCGCCGGCCCGCACAAAGGCTGATGCGGCGCTGAAGTCGGCAGCGGCATACCACGGAGCCTGCACGGCGGCCCGCTCAAATAGCGCGGCCGCAGCTTTGAATTCGTCCGGCGAAGCAGCGCTTTCCATCTGCTCGGTGGCCTTGGCGAAGTACTCCCGCGCGATTTCGGGAACCTGCGGGGCCGGATTTATGGTCTTGGCCAACGCAACAACCCGGTCGCGCAAGCTGGCATCTTCAGGACTGTTTTGATAGTCCGCCAAGTCGGCCGCGAGCTGCTTGCGGGCAGGCGCGTCGGCAGCCGACGGCCGCGACGGAGAAGTGTGCTTGGCCGCCTGCGCCAGCGCCGGAACGGCGTTTGCGCAAAGCAGCGAAAAAAGTGTGATCGCGAACGGAAGCAATCTTCTGTTCATGGTTTCTCTCCCAGCGCCACCTTGTGTTTCGAGACGAAGTGTAACCGCATTATAGCCCGGCGGCCGACCCGCCCTCCATGCCTCGATCCCTCGCTGACACCCATGCCCTTCCGGCATGGGGGTTGCCGGGTGATCCGGCGCGACAGGCGCTCGGCCGGCGTCGTCAGATCTCCGGATAAAAACTGAAAAAGGCGTCGAGGCTCCGTTTGAGCTGGGTTTCGATCTCCTCGCGCGAGCCCTCAATGGTGTGCATGGTCACGTGCGCTTCGTGACCTGTTGCCAGCTTGAGGGTTGCGTCCTGAATCTCGGTGACCTCGCCTTCAGGGAGCAGCCGGAGACCGTAGACTAGAGTCAAATTCGCCATAGGATCATCTTAACCTCAGTGACGGAGAAGGCTCGGTGTGGGTAAGCGCTTGGGCCTGACCATCTAGAATCGACTCGGGAAACCTTATGACAGAAATTCGCGATACCGTTATCCTTGGTTCCGGCTGCGCCGGGCTTACGGCGGCCATTTATACCGCGCGCGCTGGACTGAAACCGCTGGTTCTGGAGGGACACGAACCGGGCGGACAACTCTCTATCACGACGCTGGTAGAGAACTTTCCCGGCTGGCCTGAAGGGATTCAGGGGCCAGAACTGATTGACAACATGAAGAAGCAGGCCGAGCGGTTTGGCGCAACTTTCCAACTGGCGCATTTGTCGCGCGTGGCCCTCGGAACGCATCCCATGCGGCTGTTCACCTCGGGAGGCGAAATCGACACGCGGACGCTGATTATTGCCAGCGGCGCGAGCGCCCGGTGGCTGGGGTTGCCGAGCGAGCAGGCGCTGATCGGACACGGGGTTTCAAGCTGCGCCACCTGCGATGGGTTTTTCTTCCGCGGTAAAGAGATTGCGGTCATAGGCGGGGGGGATTCAGCCATGGAAGAGGCGCTGTTTCTCACGCGATTTGCCAGCAAGGTCACGCTCCTGCACCGGCGGGAGAGCTTCAAGGCGTCGAAGATCATGCTGGAGCGAGCCATGGCGCATCCCAATATCGAACTGCGGACCAACACGGTTGTGGATGAAGTGCTGGGCGTAGAAGAGAAAGAAGTGAAGGGATTGCGGCTGCGCGACGTGAGCAATGGGATGAAAAGTGAGCTGGCTATCAGTGGACTATTTCTCGGCATTGGACACGTGCCGAATGCGAAGATGTTTACCGGGCAGATGGACCTGGACGAAGACGGCTACATCAAAACCACGGGCAACGTGCTGACGACTCACCAAGGCGTGGTGCTTTCCGGCGTCTTCGCCTGCGGAGATGTGCAGGACCGGCGGTACCGTCAGGCGATTACTGCGGCCGGATCGGGATGCATGGCGGCGCTTGAGGCTGAAAAGTACCTCGAGGAGCATGGGCACTGAACCACCAGCCGTGATGGCAGGCGCTCGGCACCTGCGGTGCGGCAGACGCTCGCGGGAGGCTCGCACAGAGTTGGTTACTCTGAACGGAATCGAATGCATGCTGGAAGTACTAATGGACGGTGGGCGCGGCGAACATTGCGGCGTGCGGTAGTTCGATGGGCGGACGATGACGTTTTTGGCTCAGAATCTGGAACGAGTGGAAGAGGCGATTGCGGCTGCTTGCCGCAGGGCTCAGCGCGCACGCAGTGGCGTGGAGTTGATGGCCGTTTCGAAGACTTGTTCAGCAGCGACAATAGTCGAGGCGGCAGAGCTGGGACTGCGCATGTTCGGCGAGAGCCGTGTGCAGGAATTTGCGGCGAAGTCGCCGGACCTGGCGGGTTGGCGTGCTGGGGGAAGCAATGCTGCGGCCGACGAGCCACTTCTTGTTCATTTGATTGGGCACTTGCAGAGCAACAAGGCGGCGCGTGCAGTGGAGTTGTTTGATGCAGTGGATTCGGTGGACTCGTTACGGCTGGCGGAGAGACTGAATGAAGTTGCCGGAAAGTTGCGCAAGCGGCTCCCGGTACTGATGGAGGTGAAGCTGAGCCCGGAAGAGAGCAAGGCCGGGTTGGAGCCGGAGTCGGACGAGGCTGCGCAATTGCTGGAGCGGCTACCGGATCTGGCGCATCTGCATGTGCAGGGACTGATGACGATTGCGCCCTGGGGCGTGGCGGAGGATGTGACGCGGGCGTGCTTCCGCGGCTTGCGGGAACTGCGCGACCGTTGGGCCGCGGCGCATGCGCACTTGAAGCTCGACGTGTTGTCTATGGGGATGAGCGGAGATTTTGCGCTGGCGATTGAGGAGGGAGCGACGCGAATTCGTGTGGGGACGGCGCTGTTTGGCAAGCGCGCGCCGTGGACGGGATCTCAGGAATGAGCGCCGGCTTCGTCCGCGCGGCTGCCGGTGGCGTAACCCTCGCGGTGCGCGCGCAGCCGGGGGCGAAGAAGACGGCGATTGTCGGGATCTATGGCGAGGGAGCTACGGCGCAGTTGAAGATTGCCGTGCAGGCGCCGCCGATTGAGGGCCGCGCTAACTCAGCGCTTATCGCGTTTCTGGCAGAGTTATTCGGGTTAGCTAAGAATCAGGTAGAGATCATAAGCGGTGAGTTGTCCAGAAATAAGGTCTTCTTGCTGCGCGGCGCTGCCCGCGCCCGGGCGGAATCTCTGTTCTCCGAGTGGCAATCGAAAACCTAAGGTTTATCGGCCGTGGTGTGCGGCGGTGACGGCGAGGGCTTCTTCGGGCTCGGGCCGGACGCGGAAGTCGGCATGCGCCTCCGCAAATAGAACCTTGCGATCCTGGCCAATGACATAAGTACCAGGGAGGGGCAGGCGCCAACTTGGCTCACCGTTGACGAAGGGAATGTTGACGAGGATGGAGCGGTAATAGTGCTGGTGGTACTCGGGCACCGTGTAGACCAGGCCGAATTTCTCGGCGAGGGCGCAGCCGGGATCGTGCAGCACCGGGAACGGCAAGCCATGCTGGCCGGCCATGAAGTCGCTCTGCCGCCCAATCTGCGGCCCGATGGCAACCATCAGCGCATCGCGTTCGCGGAGAACGCCATAAAGGTCACGCCACGCTTCGAGTTCTGTCACACAATAGGAGCACCAGCGGCCGCGGAAAAACTTGATGACCAGGGGCCCGAGGGCAAGCAGGTCTGACGAGCGGACCATGCGGCCGGTGGCATCCTTGAGCGTGAACTGCGGGGCCATGGCGCCGACGGGCAGGATTCTCTCTTCGATGCCAGAGGCGAACAGCTCTTCGACTGCGCGCTCACCAATAGCAAGGCGGTCGGCCTGCACAAGCTGCCGGGTGTTGTGGGTGATCTCGTCGAGTTGGTCCTGCAGGGTGGTGGTAATCATTGATCTGTCCTGCCGCTGATTAAATCTTACTCCGGTTCTGAGATCGATTATCGCCCAAATCGTTGTTTTCCGCCCATGCCCATGGCGCCGAGCCCGCCGCGCATCATCTTGCTTGCCAGGCCGCCTTTGCCCATCTGCTTGAACATTTTCGCCATCTGCGCGTATTGGCGGAGGAGATTGTTGACGTCCTGCACTTCTGTGCCGCTGCCTTTGGCGATGCGCTTGCGGCGGCTGCCGCTGATCATCTCGTGGTTGCGCCGCTCGAGCGGGGTCATGGAGTTGATGATGGCTTCGAGACGCGTAAACTGCTTCTCGTCCACGTTGCCGGCGGCCTGCTGCATGCCGGCGAAGGGGCCAACGGAAGGAAGCATCTTGAGGATGCTCTCCATGGAGCCGAGCTTCCTGATCTGCTTGAGCTGGTCGCGGAAGTCTTCGAGGGTGAAGCCGTCGCCGAGCAAGGCTTTCTTCGCGAACTCCTCTGACTTTTTGCGGTCGAGGGTCGATTCGGCCTTCTCGATGAGCGACATCATGTCGCCCATGCCGAGAATGCGTCCGACGATGCGGTCGGGATGGAAAGGTTCGAAGGCGTCCGGCTTTTCGCCCACGCCGATAAACTTGATGGGCTGACCCGTGACGTGGCGGATGGAGAGCGCCGCGCCGCCGCGTGCGTCGCCATCCATCTTGGTGAGGATGACGCCGGTGAGGCCGAGGCGCTTGTGGAAGTCGAGGGCGGAGTTGACGGCGTCCTGGCCGGTCATGGCGTCGGCAATGAAGAGGATTTCGCTGGGGTTGAGAAGCTTCTTCAGCCGCTCCATTTCGCTCATCAGGTCTTCGTCAATGTGCAGACGGCCTGCAGTGTCCACGACGAGCGTGTCGCATCCCATGATGCGGGCTTCACGCAGAGCCTCCTTCGCAAGACGCTCGACGAGCGCCGAACCTGCCGCTTCGCCTTTCTGGTCGCCTTCGTAAAGTTTTGCTTCGATGGACTTGGCAACGACTTTGAGTTGCTCACGGGCGGCGGGGCGGTAGACATCGACCGAAACCAGCATGGGGCGATGACCACCCTTTTTGAGCCAGGCTGCCAGCTTGCCGGAGGTGGTGGTTTTACCCGAGCCTTGCAGTCCGGCCATGAGGATGACGGTGGGCGGCTGCGAGGCGAACTTGAAGCGGGCCGTGTCTTTGCCGAGGAACTCGATAAGCTCGTCGCGAACGATCTTGATGACCTGCTCGGACGGCGAGAGAGCGGTAAGCACTTCGGTCCCGACGGCCTTGACGCGGATTTGTTCGATGAGGTCGCGGGCTACGTTGAGGTTGACGTCGGCCTCAAGCAGGGCGACGCGGATCTCGCGCAGGGCCTCGGCAATGTTTTCTTCCGTGAGCGTGCCCTGGCCGCGGAGGGTTTTGAAGGCGCGCTGCAGTTTGTCTGTCAGGTTCTCAAACATGGTCAATTACAAGTGTATCTCGAATGCCAACTGCGCGACCCACGGTGGGGCAGCCGGTTCACTGCGCTTGTCCGGTGGGCCGGCCAAGTTGAACGGCGACCAGACGCACTTCGCTGGTAAACGGCGCCGGGGTGGAACGGGAGTAGGTTACATAGATGGTCTGGCCGCCGTTGGCATCGTATTCGGAGTGTTGGTGCGCGTCGTAGGTGTTGCCGCTGGACGGTAGCATAGCGGTGAACGCAGTGGTTGCCAGCGACCAGGGGCCTTCGGGATTGGGCGCGGTACGGATCATTACATTCTGGGAGAAGGGCGCGCTATAAATCGCGATGTACTGCTGCAGGAAGTTATTCCAGGCAACGCTGACGATGCTGCTTCCAATAAATGCCGGAACCGCATCGGTAATCTGCGACGACCAAGTGCCATTGCCGGCGTAGTAGCTCCATGCGTTTCGGTCGAGCACGTTAGACGGAGCAACTTTGCCCAGCCTGCATCCTTTGTCGGTGCCGCTCGAGGGGATTCCGCAGCCGTAGACATAGAGCATGCCCCCACTGATAAGAGAGGACGAACCAAAGGCTGGTTCATTCTGGTTGAACAGCAGATCTGGATGAGCCGGCACCACCGGCGGGTTGAAGGTGGGGCGCTGCGGCTGTTGCTGAAGGCTCTGCCATGTGGCAACTGAGCTGCCTAGCCCTTTGAAATTGAAGGCGCCGGGCAACGAATAAACCAGCCCGTAAAACGCCAGAGCGTGACCGGTGGCGGAGTCGACCACGACGGAAGCCGGCCAAAGCGCCCATCGCGCTCCGCAAGGCTGTTGCTGGCAGTTGGTGCCATTGTGCGTTGCATTAAAGGCTTGTTCCGTGGGCGTCTCAGGAAGAATCATGGTGGGCGCTCCGGCGGAATCGAGTTGCTCTTTGAAGCCTGCGATCCCGCTCTGTGCATTCAGGTCGCTGGTGTAGGACCACGAGTCGCTGATCAGCGAAAAGCCCTCGGCGTTGGGATTGGCGAGGAAAGTATCTCCGTACAGCCAGACCGAATATCCCTGAAAGAGGGCGCTGTATCCACCATCTCTTCCGAGAATGTCCGGGTTGGTTGGAATTGTTCCGAGATCTTTAATGCCGACGATGGTCAGGTTGGGCGAAGAACCAGAAACGGAGCTGCATCCGGTGGTTTTGAAAGTGCAAAGCGGGAGAAGGAAAACGATTAACAGGACACGAAAAAATCGATCGCGTGGAGTCGCGCTTCGAGCGAGTTGCGGGCGCCGAGTCTCGATGGAAGTAGAGAACTCCATTGTTTTGCTCCGGCGGCTTGGTGGCGAACGCGACACATCTGTTCGCTCCATATGCATAGACGGGCAGCTCCGGAAACCGTATGGATTGCCGCGATAACTGGCGTTGCTAACCGCAAGTCAATTGGAATCCGGACAGCTCCAATTCCTAATCAAGTCTGTTCAATTTGTGTCAGATACCATAAACTCGGCTTGCGTGAGCCATCTCCGGGATTCCCGCCCGGATTTCCTGGAGGTCTGATGAAGTTGAAGCTGCTCGTTCTGCTGATCCTTGTTTGCATTGCCTGTTCCGTTCCGGCGCGGTCGCAGTCGCACGATCCGAAGCACCCAACACCGCTTGCCCCGGGCATCAACAAGGGCAACGTGGATACCACAGACGGTCCGGTTTACTACTACTTTTATGGCGAACCGGGACGCATCGATTTTCGGATGGCGTTCCATGAGATGGGGCTGTTCGGCAACCCTTTGCGCCAGACGCTCACCTTTGCACTAAGCGACGAGACGGGCAAAGCCTTCTTTACGCAGCCCGTTGTTTCACAGGGCAACCTTGGCGAAGTCTCCAATCATGGCACCTTCAACAAGCACACAAGAGTGCTGGTGACCATTAGCGCGCAGCAGGCCATCAACCGCATGGGCGGGTACTACGAGTTTTCAGTCACCGGCGCCGCGACTCTTGAGGGCAAGGCGGGCAGTTCAGCAGGTGTGAGGCCGGAAGACACCCATTTGACCACCACAGCGAAAAACGGTCCGGTGAACCTGACCCCAGGCACCGCAAGCCTCACGTCGGGCCCGGTCAGTCTCACGTCAGGAACCACCAGCTTGACTTCGGGGACTTCGGTACAACTTGTCTATCCGGGACAGGCGCTGACGGTGCGGGATAGTCCCACCGAGCTGCGCATTCTGCTAGCCGCCGATGTGCTGTTCGATTTCGACAAGGCCAACATTCGGCCGGACGCTGCGGCGACTCTTCGCCAAGCCGTCGCGAAAATGAAGGCAGCCAGGCCGCACAGTGCGATCCGGATTGAGGGCTATACGGACGCAAAAGGCGCGGACGCGATCAATCTGCGCTTGTCGCAGCAGCGCGCCGAAGCGGTTGAGACATGGCTCATTCAGAACGCGGGCATGTCTGTTTCCGCGTTTGCCCCCAAAGGATACGGGGCGGCTCGTCCTGTTGCGCCGAACAGGAAGCCGGATGGCCAGGATAATCCCGCGGGACGCCAGCTCAACCGCCGCGTTGAAATTGTTGTAACCAAGTGAGCAGGGATTCGTAAGTCAGGATTCGCGGCGGGCGGGTTCTTCTGCCAGCAGGCGCGCGATGATGAGTCCCCAATAGGAGAGGTCGGGCTTGCGGAACGGCTGATTGTGCGCGAGGTCCGGCACCACCAGCAACTCGACCTTGCCTGGACAGCAGGAGACCAGATCGTGAGCCATCCGGACGGGAAAGAGACGGTCTTTTTCGCCGTGGAGGATGAGGACGGGGACAGAGCAATCCCGCAGGGATTCCATTGCGGACCAGATCGGCGGCACGAGGGCGGAGAGCGCTCGCGGGATTCCAGCGACGCGGGCCGCGTCTCGAAACGACGTGAAGGCCGCGCCGAGGATGAGGTGGTCAGCCCGGACGCGGTTCGCAATAGCGGCAGCCGGACCACTGCCGAGGGAAAAGCCGAGGATCGAAATGGGAAGCGGAGAGGTGAGATGCTCGAGCTGTCGGAAGGCGGCCTCAGCGTCCAGTTCGCATTGGATCCAATCGACGCGGCCGGTACTCAGGCCATACCCCGAGTAGTCAAAAACCAAAGAGGCGACGCCGTGCGCGGCCAAGAGCTGCTGGACGGGGAGCCAGCGGCCAACGGTTTCGCCAATCCCGTGGCAGATGAGAATTGCTGCGCGCGCAGGGCCTGTGGCTGGCTCGACAAAAACTGCGTCTACCGTATTCTTCCCGCTCGGGATGGAATGCCGGAAAACCGGTTGGTTGGAGAACGCGCCACGTGGGCCGATGCCGAACAGATCGAGCGCCCGGTCTCTCCATACCAGGAATCGCACGATGCAGGTTAGGGCAAAAGTGAAGGATCGGCGGTGGTAGGGCATAGGTGGATTCCACAACGAGGCGAGGGCGCGGGAAATCCCTGCCCATGATGGCATGCTAATTGATTGGCTCAGCTATATATCACAAAGGAGTCAAAATGATGCGAGATGGGTATCCGCTTGACTCACCATACCCGAACAGGTTGTATTTTGTCCCATGACATGGCCTTACGTGTTCATTCGTTTCTTTCTAACGCACGCCGCAATGGTTAGGAAGGTTGGCGCCCAAAGAGCAAAACGCTCGAGATTGTCGTGAAATACCCATGAAGCATCAGTTCTCCAGCTGAAAAGTATGTATAGGACTGTCCCAGTCCACGCAATAATTACGGCGAGTAGGCCGCGCTTTGTTGCGACCAGGCAGCTTGCCAGGAACACGACAGTCAGCCCTAAGGCAACATATGTCTGTGCGGTCCAACCCACCAGGAAATCGAGGGCTAAGACTCCTATTCCCACATAAATTGAGCCGCAAAGGGCCAGCGTGATAAAGACAATTTTCATTTCTTCAAGTTCTACCATCATTTCAGAGTGGATCAGATCCGGCCTCGTCGTAGGCAGATGCAGATCAAAACTCTGGAAGCTGATTGCGCCCGTGGGAACTGACAATTTGCAGGCGAGTGACAGGAGATTGGGCAACGGCTTGTTGTACGAGGCGGAAGAATAGCTTGCCGCGGCTCTTAGACTTGCGTCGGTTGAATCGAAACGTGAATTCATCGAGGTAATAGTCCAAGTGCTTCTGACTAATTGCCCCTTGGTGAGTGCCCATGAGCCAACGCTTCAACAATGAAACCACCAGATGAACTCTGGGAAGCAACTCTGACGCGGTTTCTTTCTTCCCCTTGATGAATGTGATCTCGTGCTGGTAACCCTCTTTTCCAAGGGGGAGATAGCCGAGCCATCCATCCGTGTGAACGACACTTCCCAAGGCTACAGAGTCACGCACGAAAGGTGTCAAGGCGGCGGAAGAAGCATCGACGATTTGGCGCATGCGAATGCGGCCGATACCCGATCCATCTTCCTGGGCGGCAACTACAACCAGCGACTTCTCCAGATTGAGTCGCCCCGGCAAGCCCTCCTCTTCGCCGCCGATGTAACACTCGTCAATTTCGACTCTGCCCGTGAGCAGGTCACGGCCTGGCCTTACCATCGCCCGACGAAGCCGGTGCATGATTGTCCAGGCTGTTTCATATCTGTTTAGGCCCAAAACGCGTTGCAGTCCCAGCGTACTTGTCCCATTCTTCTGAGTGGTCACCCACCACATCGCCTGAAACCATACCCGAAGAGGAGTGCGAGTATCTTGAAAAATGGTTCCGGCCGTGACTGAGACTTGATACCGACAATCACGGCATCGCAGCAATAACGCCCGCACGGGCGAACTTTTGGGGCATCCGCAACGCGGGCAACGGAATCCATCCGGCCATCGAAGCTGGATTAAGTAGTTTCGACACGCATCTTCGCTTCCAAAGCGGAGATCAAACTCCCTTAGATCGCGAGGGTAATCTTCCACCCGAACATGCTACCGGTTGTATAGTGGTGAGTCAAGCGGATACCCATCTGATGCGATAGGCTATTCGAAGGTAGCCGCGCGAATTGGGGGAGCACTGAACGCGGACAGGGAGCAAGAATGGATCGGCTGATAGCGGGACATAAGCGGTTTCTGGCGGAGGTTTTTCCGGGCAAACGAACGCAGTTTAAACTGCTCTCCGATCGCCAGGCGCCGGAGTGGCTTTTCATTACATGTTCGGATTCGCGCATTGTTCCGGATCTGATTCTGGGCACCGGCCCGGGAGACCTGTTTATTTCACGCAACGCGGGGAACGTTGTGCCCATGACCAGCCACGATGTGGATGGCACGACCGCGACAATTGAATACGCCGTTGACGTGCTGCGGGTGAAGAGCGCCATCTTATGTGGACACTCCGATTGCGGAGCGCTGAAAGCGGCGCTGAACCGCAAGGACCTGGAGAAACTGCCCAAGGCGCAACGCTGGCTGAGCCACGTGGAGGGAGCGTGGAGCCACCGGCAGCCGCTCAACCCGGCCGATGGAGAGCATGCCGAGTTAGCATCGCTCATTCGAGGGAATGTAGTGGCGCAACTGTGGAACCTAAAGGCGCAGCCTGCGGTGGGGCGGGCTGTTCAGGAAGGCCGGCTCACGGTGCATGGGTGGTACTATGACATTCTGAGCGGGAAGATAGAAGAATTCGACGAGCAGATGAGACGGTTCTTACCACTGGCGGAGTAAGCTAGAAGCCCTTGGCTTGTTGCAGGCTTTCAAGTGATTATGGGGAGAATACAAAAAGGAAACGGGCTAACTCTCGAAAGAGAGTTAGCCCGTTTCCTGCTTGCAAAGATAATACGCGAGTTATTGGGGGGGATTTGAGACACCGGAAGCTCCGTTGTATTGCGCGGCGTTTCCTGGCGCCGGTTGCGGTTGTACCGGAACGGCCTCCCCTTGAGCACCCGGTTCGCTCTGCTGGATGCCGATCGCCGCTCCCGAAACAACTAACTCCACGCGCCTGTTCTGGGCGCGTCCTTCATTTGTCGAGTTATCGGCAACCGGGTCCTTTTTCCCGTAGCCCTCTGCGGTAACATTCGCATCAGGGACACTTTGTGCGACGAGATAGTCACGCACTCCATCCGCGCGCTCCTCAGATAACTTCTGGTTATATTCATCCGTTCCGATGTTATCCGTGTACCCTTCCACCTGAAGCTTCAGGCCGGGATACGCGAGCAGGATGCCTGAAACCTTGGCCAGCTTCTCGCGAGCCTCGGGCTTGAGTGTGTACTTGTTGAAGTCGAAGAGCACATCGGACATGTTGACGATGAGCCCGCGTGCGGTCTCAGTAGTTTGAAGCACCTGATTCAACTGCTGGCGGAGCCGCTCGCGTACCTGTTCCGCGTTCTGCTGGGCTTGCTGCGCGCTCAGTTCGGCTTGCTGCTGAGCTTCACGTGCTCTGGCTGCGGCTTCTTCTGCGCGTTGGCGTTCAGCATCAGCTTTTTGACGTGCATCGGCCTCTTGTTGTGCGATGGCCTGCGCCTGCTGTGCGGCCAGTTGCGATTGTTGCGCGGCCAACTGCGATTGCTGCGCCTGCTGTTCCGCGTTCACACGCGCCTGTTGCGCGGCCGCCTCATCCTCGGCTTTGATCTTGCGAATGGTGATGATGCGCGCATCTTCCGCCGACTGCACCGCTTCCCGAGCGAAGGTGATGGTTTCCTTGCGATCGTGCTTGTTCATGTCGGAATCCTGCGCATTCTGCAGGGCGGTTTTTGCGGTTGTCATGGTGTCTGCCGCGTACTTATCAGCGCCGGCGGCGCTGGCGATTTGCACGGCGTTGACTGCTTCGTAAAGTTCAAGCGGCGAACGCTCATCACGCCGGATCGGATTCAGTACAGTGTGGCGTCCTGCCGTTTCAGCGTAAGCTCCGCGCGGCAGCAGAGAGTAGTGCGCAGTGACCTGCTCAATTACTCCCTGCGTCCGGTCTTCGACGACGTTCTGCATCACAACGAGGTCGCTGGGCATGGTTACTGCGTAGTAAGGTTCGGCTGTAACAATCAGGCCGAATGACTGCAGGTTAGTGGTAACTTGCATGTCCACCTTGTTCTTGCCTCCCGTGGGAAGCACTTCGCCCAGGTTTACTGGACGGCCTTCAGGCGTAATCGCCCAAAGAACATACGTCAGGTACTCGTTGCCGAATCCGTTTGCGGGCGTCAGACCTTCGAGACTCACATCGATTGAAGTGCGTCCCAGGTGCGCGTCCACCTTCGCGGTTCCGTGTGCAGTGGGCAGTAGGTCGGTGCCCTGGAAGCCGATTTTGGTGGAAGCACTGCGATGGAAATAGTTGATCGCGGGGATATCCCGGCCGACGACATTGATCCTGTAGAGGGGAACGTTGTCGCTCGTTCCTACTTGCTGCATCGGCACAGCATTTGAAGGGCTTTGCGTGGAGGTGGGATTGGGCTCCTGGGCGGCCGCTAATCCGGCTGCCGCGAGCAAAAGAACGAGAGGATAATGTTTTCGAGAGCTAGTGTTCATAGGTTTCAACTCCCTCTTTGTGATCGGCGGGGCCCGGAGTTCCGGGCCGTTCGCCAGGACCGCACCCTTCGAGTCGCACAGGATAAGATGGATGCTTCGCGAAGGGCGCAAGTTGTCCTGAAGGGGCCTCAGACGGGCCGGACAAGGCGCAGGAACCAAGGAGAAACCTGCTGCAACAGAGAAATGCGGAGCGGGCCGCTATGTCCCGCATGTGGCCGTGTTTGAAAAGGTTAGCGGCGCAAAAGGAACTTGGAAAGAGAAAGGCGGCCCGCAAGGCTTCAGTGCATAATTTCCCGTAGAAGTGTTTTTTATTGGCGCGGTTGTCCCAGGTGATAGCAGATGCCCCAATTCGCGTTCATCACATCGGTGCCGGGATCGCTGGCAACGACATAGGCGTTTGAGAAATGAAAGTCGCCCCAGAGCCCCAGGCGCAGATCGACGCGCTCCGTCAGCTTGGTCTGCACGCCGAATCCTGACTGCAAGGTGAAGTCTTCATAGGTCGCCGCAGGCGACAGCGCCTTCTGGGTAAAGCCGATCATCCCGCCCTTGATCAGCACGTAGGGTTTGAAGTGTTCCTTGTTGCTGCGCCACATCATGCGTAAGCCCACCGGCGTAATACCCAACCCCGGCACCAGTTTCCGGTTCGCCGATTGCGGATTGCCGTAATAATCGGATTTGGCAGGTTCAACCAGAAGAACAAAAGGCAGGACTTCAGCAACGTAGTCCATCTGCGCTCTCAGGAAATATCCCCAGGCGTGGCGGTCATATTCCACGCCGCTGGTATAAAGCTTGGTCATGTCCTCAATGGCGAAGAGGTTGTAATTGCCATAAGAGGCCATGCCCTCCCAGATGATTTCGCTCTCGACGGGAGTCTTTGTCTTGACCGCCTCGGTGGCTCCCGAGCCGTCATTCGCACTGGATGTGGAGTTCGATGAGCCGTCTGCTTCGGCCGCTCTGCCTGGATCCACAAGGATCTCCGTCATCGCAGCGGTAGTAGAGGCCGGTGCTTTCACCGGGGCCGCGGTCTCCTGCGCAGAGAGGTTCTCCGGACCCTGGAAAGCTGAAACTTCCTGGGAGGATCCAGGAGCGGACACAAAAGGGGCGAGGCCTGCCAGAAGCAATAGCCAGGAAGAGCGAAGAATTCCGGGAATGCGCAGCGTACTCTTTCGCGCGGCGATTCGGCTAAGACAAATTTGATTTATCGGCAAGTGTCACCTAATCGATTGAGATGGAAGGTTTAATTTCTGTTCTTCTACGTTAACTCGATTCAAGTTTACCTGTTTTGGAGGGAATCGCAAGGCGAAACGCCCGCTGCACTGCAGCACAGAAACTCGCGGCTTGTCCCCTGCCACTCAATGCACTCCCGGCGGCGGCGCAACATGCTTGATGGGCTTTTTGAAGAGCCACACGGCGAAAGCGCAGAAGAAGGCCAGAACCGCGGTCCAGCGGAAGACATCCACATACGACATAAGAGCCGATTGCTGCTCCATCAGGCCGTAAAGCAGGCCGAACGAGCCCGGCCTGGCCTGCGCGTGCCCGACGTGGTGGGCGAGATAGCCGGCGATGGCAGTGGATCTCTGCTGAAGCATGTACGGAGGAACCGCGGCCCCGATTTCAGTCTGATGAAGAGCAGCTCTGCGAATCAGCGCCGTCGTGGCCATCGCGATCCCGATTGACCCGCCGATGTTCCGCAGCATATTGAAGAGGCCGGTGGCGTTGCCCATCTCCTGGCGGTTGATGGTGGAGGTGGTCATGGTGGCCAGGGGGACAAAGACAAAGCTGAGAGCAAAGCCAGTCAGTGTGATGGGAATCAACAGGGTATAAGGGCCGATATCGAGATTGACGGTGCCGAACACAAGTGCGCAGACACCAAAGGCGACGAATCCGGCGCAGAGGAGTTTGCGATTGTCGATGCGGGAGCCGAGGAAGCCGACCATTGGCGAACCGATGAAGGAGCCAATTCCGCGCGGGCCGACGACCAGCCCGGCGGAAAACGCGGTATAGCCGAGAACCTCCTGGTAATAGAGCGGCAGAATGGCGATGGTGATGTAGATACACATTCCCAGCAGTGCGATGAGGAAGCAGCCGGTGCGGAAGTTTCGGTCTCGCAGGATGTGCAGGTCGACCAGGCCTTTGGGATGGGTCCAGGAATGCCAGATCCAGCCGACAAGAGCGATAACCAGCGCGGCAACCGCCCAGCGGACCCAGAGGGCGCCGAACCAGTCGTCTTCCTGACCCTTGTCCAGGACGATTTGCAGGGCGCCGGTCCAGACGATGAGCAACCCGAAGCCCAGATTGTCAAAGGGACCGACTTTGGCGTTCTTGATATACGGCGGATCGTGAATGAACCGGGCGATCATAAAGACCGCCAGAATGCCGACCGGGATGTTGATGTAAAAGGCATAGCGCCAACTGAAGGTATCGGTGAGCCAGCCTCCCAGCGTGGGACCCAGCACCGGCGCCACCACGATCCCCAGGCCGTAGGCCGCCATGGCCATCGAGCGCTTCTGAATAGGAAAGCTTTCGAGAAGGATGGATTGGGACAGCGGCTGCAAGGCTCCGCCGCCTGCTCCCTGCATGACCCGCGCCAGCAGAATGATGCCCAGCGACGGAGCGGCTCCGCAAAAGAAGCTGGCCACGGTGAAAATGATGACGCAGATCAGCAGGAAGCGCTTTCGGCCAAAGCGGTGGGCGAACCAGTTGGAGGCAGGCAGAATGACGGCGTTGGCCACCAGATAGCTGGTCAGGACCCAGGTGGCTTCCGAATTGGAGGCGGAAAGCGAGCCGGCAATGTAAGGAAGGGCGACCGAAGCGATTGCGGTGTCCAGCACCTCCATGAAGGTGGGGAGCATCACAGAGACGGTCACCAGCCACGGGTTGACGCCCTGGGAGAGCGGGTAGCGGGCGTGGGCGGCGGCGGTGGTCATGGAAGAACGGAACAATCGAGATTAACCGATTGGGGTAGAAGCGTGTGTGAGCGCGAATACTGAGGCGTCTGGACGCAACCGGCCGGATCGATGGTGAGACATGGTGTAAGGCATGTGGAATGAAGGGAATACGATGCAAGACGGTTGTAAGACAATCGTAAGACATTTGTCGGACGGCGATAATATCGTGGGACAACGGATCTGCCGGATGTAAGACAGTGGGCGGTGGACGCGACGCGGGGAGGCCGGGCGATTACGCCTTCGGCGCTTTATGGAGATTGAATCAAATAAAGTTGACACTAAGTCACTCAATGATGCATCTTAAATAGTGTTAGAAATTTATTGAACAGGCGGGAATTCAGACCATGGCAAAAATCATCGGGATTGACCTCGGCACCACGAATTCGTGTGTTGCTGTAATGGAGGGCGGTGAGCCCAAAGTCATCGCAAATGAGGAAGGTGCGCGTACGACCCCCTCAATTGTGGCATTTTCAAAGAGCGGCGAACGGCTGGTAGGCCAGGTGGCCAAGCGTCAGGCGATCACCAACCCGGAGAATACGATTTTCTCCATCAAGCGGTTTATGGGCCGGCGCTACAACGAAGTGAATGACGAAATGAAGATGGTGCCCTACAAGGTGGTGCAGCAAGGCGACCACGTGGCCGTCGTGGCCCAGGGCAAGGAGTACACTCCGCCGGAGATCTCGGCGATGATCTTGCAGAAGCTGAAAAAGAGCGCGGAGGCCTACCTAGGCGAGACCGTCAAGGAAGCCGTGATTACCGTGCCGGCCTACTTCAACGACTCCCAGCGCCAGGCCACCAAGGACGCCGGCAGGATCGCCGGCCTGGATGTGAAGCGCATTGTGAATGAGCCCACGGCAGCCGCGCTGGCTTACGGGTTAGACAAAAAGAAGGACGAAACCATCGCCGTGTAT
>Ga0187847_10000106_pt1 | contig 94684 bp, 89 predicted proteins | sample June2016WEW_4_10_FD_132458 | JGI IMG/M metagenome (GOLD analysis project Ga0187847, IMG submission 132458) | Peatland microbial communities from SPRUCE experiment site at the Marcell Experimental Forest, Minnesota, USA - June2016WEW_4_10 | ecosystem: Environmental > Terrestrial > Soil >...
AGCTGAAAGGGGTGGTGAGGACGGTGTGGCCGGGGCCGATGCCGGCGGCGGCCAGCGCGAGCCAGAGGGCGTCAGTGCCTGAGGAGCAGCCGATGGCGTGGGCCACGCTCAATTGCGCTTGAGCGGCACGCTCGAAGACGGCAACCTGCTCACCCAAAATGAATTGGCGGGTTTCGAGGACATTGCCGAGCGCCTCAAGGAGTTCGCGGTGGAGCGGCTGGTACTGGCGCTTGAGGTCGAGCATGGGGACCGGCTGGGCGGTTGAGGCGGGATTCGGAGGCGAAATCGGCTCGGTTTTCACACTAATATGCTAGCAGCCTGCAAGCTTGCCGAGTCCCAAAAAAGGATGCTGGTGCGGCCGCGTAATCTGGTAATTGCTCTGGACACGCGGGGGCGGGGACGTCCCCAGGACAGCCGGTCTCCCAGCCCTCGGACGAAGACCTGTCCGTCGGGACCCCGGTCTCCCACCCCTCGGACGAAGACCTGTCCGTGGGGACCCCGGTATGGAGATCGGCGCAACATTCCTGCCGTTGGCGGATCAAGCGGTCACGGTACTTGGGTACCTAACCACATCGCTTCCCAGGTCCCAAAGACGGGAGTTGGAGTGGTAAGCTGCATGGATTCCCAGGTCCCAAACACGGGACCTGGGGTACCCAAACGTGTCTTGAACTCGATACCTGGGCCCCCCGGCAAATGAAGATTGAGACAAGGAAGGGTTGAAATGATTTGCAAACCCCTATATTGTTGACACATTGTTGAATGTGCGGCTCAGGAGCTTCCCGGGGCCGCGGAAGTCGATTTGTGTGAGCAAGCGCTGTTCAATTGCATCCAAACCCCCAAGAGAAAGCAGGAGATCGGCAAATGGAGAACAAGCCGGCACAAAATATTCAGGATACGTACCTGAACACGGTCCGCAAGGATAAAACCCCCATCACGATTTATCTGGTCAGCGGGGTTAAGCTGACTGGAAAAATCAGGTCCTTCGACAAGTATTCCGTGCTGCTGGAAAACAACAGCCAGGAGCAGCTGATCTTCAAGCACGCGATTTCGACAGTGGTGAGTAACCGGAGCGTGCTTCACAGCGATCATCGTCCGGCCGCTCAGTTCCCTGATGCCGGCCCGGTGCCACCTACGCCAATAGCTGCGGTTCCCTCGATTGGGGAGCAGCGATAACAGGCGGGAAGCGGTCAGCGGTGGCCGTTAAGGCAGGCAGGACAGGCGTGCGGCCTTCCACTCCGGCAACAAGTATTCGGGGCCAGGATGGGATCCCGGAGCGCGCGGTTTTAGTGGGAGTAGACCCTGGGGTCCGCTCCCGCGGCAACCACGCAGCCCAGGCGGGCGCGCGGCAAGCGGCTTTGCGTGCGGAGCCGGACAGCGCTGATTTTCCATTCGATGAAAATGTGGGCGACAATGCTGCGGGCGCGGGCGCCTCCCCGGCCAGGGCGGCGGCTGCGCGTTCGTCAACGGAGCTGGACGCAGAAGAGTCTCTTGCCGAATTCCGCGAACTGGTGGCGAGCGCGGGCGGAGTGGTGGCTGCTGAACTACTACAACGGCGGACGCGACCCGATCCGGCCACACTGATTGGCTCCGGGAAAGTGGAGGAGATTGCCGGCATCGCCGCGGCGGTTGAGGCCGACCTGGTGCTCTTTGACCACGACCTTACACCGACACAATTGCGCAACCTGGAAGCCGCGCTTCCCTGCCGCGTGCTGGACCGGACACAACTGATTCTGGATATTTTCGCGCGCCATGCGCGCACGCGCGAAGGTCAGTTGCAGGTGGAGCTGGCTCAGTTGCAGTACATGCTGCCGCGGTTGAGCGGAAAGGGTAAAGCGATGTCGCAGCTGGGCGGCGGCATCGGCACGCGGGGTCCGGGCGAAACCAAATTGGAAACCGACAAGCGGCAGATCAACCGGCGCATCGACCATTTGAAAATTGAGCTGGACGCGGTGCGCCGCGTGCGCAAACAGCAACGCCAGCGGCGCGAGTCTGTTCCTGTGCCGACGGTGGCGCTGGTGGGCTATACCAACGCCGGCAAGAGCACGCTCTTCAATCAATTGACGGGCGCAGCGGTTTTGCAATCGCCGAAGATGTTTGCCACGCTCGACCCGAAGCTGCGGGCCGTGGAGCTGCCAAGCCGGCGCAAGGTCCTGCTGTCCGATACGGTTGGCTTTATCCGCAATTTGCCGCACACGCTGGTGACCAGCTTCCGCGCGACGCTGGAAGAGGTGGCGCAGGCCGAGGTATTGCTGCACATTCGCGATGCCGCGTCCACTTATGGAGCGGAGCAGAAATCGCAGGTTGAGAAGGTTCTGGGAGAGCTGGAATCTTTGGGCAAGCCGCGCATCGAAGTGCTGAACAAGATCGATTTGCTGGGCGAAGACGAGCGCCGGGGACTGCTGGAACGGACTGAGGCTGGAGGCGAGGTGGCCGTTTCAGCTCGCACCGGCGAAGGGATGGATGCGCTGCTCAAGGCTATCGATCGCGCGCTGCACTCCGACCCGCTTATCGATGCGGAGTTGTACGTTCCGCAAAACGAAGGCGCGGTGCTGGCGGCGATTGAAGCGGGGATGAAGGTGCATAGCCGAGAGTACGAGGGCAACGTGGTGCGGCTGACGGTGAGCGGTCCGGCCTCGCTGGTGGGACGGCTGCGCAGGTATCGGCTGCACGAAGATTAGCCGGTTTTTCATCGATGCGATTTGTGTGGTCACCTATCATCTTTTGAGGAGATCGTATGAACCCGGTTCCAGCCAGCTCGGCCCGCGCGATTACTACCCTTTCAAGCTGCGAGGTCTATCGCAACCACTGGATGCGAGTGCGCGAAGACGAGATTCTGCGCTCGAATGGCGAGCGGGGCATCTACGGCGTGGTGGAAAAGCACGATGCGGCCATTATTTTGCCCATCGAACAGGGGCGCGTGTGGCTGGTGGAGCAGTTCCGCTACACGATTCAAGAGCGCGCGCTGGAGCTGCCACAGGGCGGCTGGGAGATGGAAGTTGAGAATCCGGAAGAGCTGGCGCGCGGCGAACTGAAAGAGGAGACCGGGCTAGAAGCGGCAGAGATGACGCGCCTGGGAACTCTGTGGATCGCCTACGGGTATGCACGCCAGAAACAGCACGTCTTTTTGGCTTCCGGGCTAACCGAGACCGGGAAAGCGCCGGACGCCGAGGAGCATGACCTGGCAGTGAACTCCGTTTCAATTGAGGAGTTCGAAGAGATGATGCGCAACGGCGAGATCAGAGATGGCTGCACGCTGGCCGCTTGGGGGCTTTATCAGTTGTGGAAGGCGAAGCAGAGGTGAGTGTGCTGAGGCTCGCAGAGCGTGTTTCAAAAATGGCTCCATTTCTCGGCCGTAACCCTCAGGGGTTAAAACCCCTTGTATCTTCGGCGCTCTCCTGCACGACTAAAGTCGTGCCCTGACACAATGCGGGTGCAGAAAACTCTCTCTACAGGACAACCTTGTAAATGTTTCCTCTGTTGTCCACAGCTACGCCGAAATGATTGTCCTCCGGCACTCCTAACTGTTCGCGATGAAATTCAATCTGGAGAACGGTTCCCTTATCTCCGGTGACAGTTGCCTGCCCAACGTTTTCGCTGCCGAGGATGGAGGAAATATAGTATCCCTGCCCGTAGACAGCGTCCCATGCGAAGGCCAGATTGGGTTGTGGAGGGTAGCTGGCCGGGGTTCCGGGAGTTTTGTCGTTATAGTAGGTTGCCGTCACAATCGACCACGGTCCACGGAAGGACTCTCCGTTAGCCTGGAACAGCGTCATTATTCCTGATTTTCCCAGGTAATTCGTGACTTTGGCGGTAAACAACGGCGGGTCAGCCTGCTTGGCCGCAGGGCCCTGGACCGGGTAAAGCCGCTGCCCGAATGATGCGGCTCTGCCAGAGATCAGGCATACACTTAACAAGCCAAAAGTGAGAGCAAATTTCGTCTTCATGAATGAGCCTCTTTCGGTAAGAAACCGGAAGGAGCCATAAAGTTTCTGTGCCAACTAAGATTTATCCGCGCTCTTCCATGGGAATGTAGGGCGCGGGATAGGGCGGTCCGATGTATTCGGCGCGGGGACGGATGAGGCGATTGTCGTCCAATTGCTCGATAATGTGAGCGGCCCATCCGGCGATGCGGCTGATGGCGAAGATGGGCGTGTAGAGGTCGATGTCGATGCCCAGCGTGGCGTAAGTGGAGGCAGAGTAAAAGTCCACATTGGCGTTGAGCTTTTTGTCGGCGTTGATGTAAAGCTCGATGGCGCGGGACATTTCGAACCATTTGGGCACGCCGGCGTCTTTGCCGAGCTGCTCGCTCATCTTGCGCAGATGAGTGGCGCGGGGATCCTCGGTTTTGTAAACGCGGTGGCCGAAGCCGGAGATTTTTTGCTTGGCTGCGAGCATGTTCCGCACATAATCAACGGGGTCGGCGCCGACTCTGTCGATTTCGTAGAGCAGGCGCATGACGCCTTCGTTGGCGCCGCCATGGAGCGGTCCCTTGAGTGCGCCGAGCGCGCCGGTGACGGCGGAGTGGACATCCGACAGGGTGGCAGCGATGACGCGGGCGGCAAAAGTGGATGCGTTCAGTTCGTGCTCGGCATGGAGGATGAGGGCAATGTCCAGCGTCTGGGTAGCCGTCTCAGAGGGCTTGACGCCGTTGAGCATCCAGAGAAAATTGCCCGCATGGTTCAGCGAGCGGTCGGGCGGCACAACTTCTTTTCCCTTGCGCAACCGGTCGTATATGGCCACGATCATGGCGATCTGGGCGGTGAGATTGAAGCTTTTGCGCACGTTGGCGTCGTGTGAATTGTCCTTTTCGTCGGCGTCGTAGAGGCTGAGCGCCGAGACAGCGGTGCGCAGCACTTCCATGGGCGTGGCCGAAGAAGGAATTGTGCGCAGCAGGTCGATCATGCGGAGGTCAAGGCCGCGGGCCAGCGTAAGCTGCGACTGGAACTCGCGCAATTCGAGCCGGCTGGGGAGGAGACCGTTCCACAGCAGGTATGTGGTTTCCTCGAACGTAGAGTGCACGGCGAGTTCATGAATGTCGATGCCCCGATAGGAAAGGACGCCTGCATCTCCGTCAATCCAGCAGATCCCGGAGTTGGCGGCGACAATCCCTTCCAAACCCTTTCCAGCGACAACAGTCGACATAGACCTCGGCTCTCCCTCTAGCTATTTCGATTGGACGCAGCGGTTGTTTTGACCCCTTAAAACGCCGCCTGCGTGAAAGTGCCTCAAAGATGTTTATACCGTAGCGCTTCGCCGGTTGTCACGGAATGAGGGTAAAAGGGGCGCAAAAACGGTTTCAAAGTGTCATAATCCGGCGCGCATGGAGCAAAGGAGCACAGCATTCCGTGCACAAGCGGGAATATTTCTATATTCTGTAGACTGCGCCCGGACGGTGTCTGACGCGGAAGCTACGCAATTCCACATTCGGGTGGAATCCCCGCCGAGGAGCGGGAACCAGGGAGCAATATCCCATTTTCAGCGGCGTCTGACCAAACCGAAGGGCGCCTTACAGAGACAAGCAGCCCGCAAGACGGGCCGCAAAGGAAAGGCAGAACCATGAGCGAAGTTGAGGAAACCCCCCGGAGTTACTCGGGCGCATTGTTGGCAACCCTTGCCGTGGCCTTGTTGGCCGCAGTTGGCGGCCTGATATGGTGCTACACGCTGGGCAGCCGCCTGGGCGTGCAGGAAACCGCGCTGACCGAATCCAAGGAGCAGAACAAGAAGCTGGCCTCTGACCTGAGAGAAACCGACGCCCGCCTGAGAGTGGCGACTGAGGAGCTGGGCAACTCGCTGGGATTAACGCAAAAGCAGTTGGACGCCCGCGCACAGGAACTCATCCGGCGCGAGGACGCCCAGGAAGCCGATGCCCGGCGCCTGGCGAGCGCCCAGAAGCAGACGGCGCAGGCCGTATCCGGACTTGCCACCGATGTATCGGGCGTGAAGACGGACGTGGGTGGGGTGCGGACCGATCTGGGCAAAACGCAGACCGATCTGGCCACGGCCATCAGCCAACTGACCTCGATGAAGGGGGATTTGAGCGACCACACCAGCTTAATTGCCCGCAATCACGACGAGCTGGAAGTGCTGAAGCACAAGGGCGACCGGGCCTACTACGAGTTCACTTTGACCAAGGGCCAGAAGAAACCTGTGGGCACGATCAGCCTGGAGCTGCGGAAGGCCGACTCGAAAAAGAACCGCTTTACGCTGGTGGTGGACTCAGACGACAAGCAATATGAGAAGAGAGACCGGAGCCTGAACGAGCCATTGCAGTTCTATAGCGGCAAGGATCCGATGCTCTTCGAGATCGTGGTGAATTCAGTGGGAGGAAAGAATCAGTCGATCAGCGGCTATCTTTCAGCGCCCAAGAACGCGCCGGCCCCGCCTACTACTGCTCAATAACTGGGGTGTGGGGCGCAAGCACGACACTGGGCTGATACTGGAATGAGAAAGTGAAATTCAGGCCGAACCTCGACCCTGGGTCGCGGCGGCTTGAGTCCGGCTTCCAGTCAGTGCGCGCGTCCCATTGCTGTTTGTTTGCACGGAAAACCCAGAAGACGATGCCGTCGAGGCCTTGGCCGGGTGAGAGCATGGTGCGCGGTGAGAGTGGGTTGCCGCGCGCCGCGGACAGCTCAGGATAGGCGAGCATAGCCTGCTGGTATTGCGCCACGTCCCCCTGGGAGACGGAAAGCCCGCCGTCCGGCAGCTGTACATTGGCCAGCACGTCCTCAAGAAATATCGGAAACTTGCTCTGGTTGCGCACTTTCACGTGAGCAAAGAGGAGCACTTGCGAGTAACTCTCCTTGGCCATGGCCTCGCCGTTGGCGTCGAACCCCGATGTCTCTACGCGGCTCGGATGAGCCCACACCTGGACAATCTCTCCGCTGGCCACAGGCGGTTTTTCGCCGGTCACCACTAGAACGGTGACGACGATGGCGACCACCAAAGTGGCAACGATGCCGGCCACGACCACATGACTGGTCCCTCTGGTATATGACTCACCGCGGGCGGCATCGTCAATCTCTTCTGCTGAATCCTGATGGAGTAAGCTCATAGCGCCCTTATCTTATTCCTTCGGACGCGAGGCGGGCTATGAATTCGTGCGTGAAGAACCAAAATTTCTCTGGAATCCACAACCCCGCCGTTGCCGCTGGAAGGCGGACGGGGCGAACTTTGCATACTGTGACAAGAGGATAAATAACAGACGCAAAAACAGCGCACCGCTTGGCAGCAGTCTTACGCTTGCGCCCGTTCCACTTCGTCCTCAGGCCGCGCTATCTGAGTGGGCAGCCGCAACTCGCAATCGGATAACCGCATCCGCCTGCGCGCCCTTCTGGCCCTGGACGATGTCGAACTCGACGTCATCGCCCTCTTTCAGCGTTTTGTATCCGTCCAACTGAATCGATGAGTAGTGAACGAACACATCCGGTCCATCATCACGACCGATGAACCCATAGCCTTTAGCGTTGTTGAACCACTTGACCTTCCCTTTGTACTGAGCCACAGGTAATTCCTACCTTCCTAACAGCCTGTGAAGTAGGGCGAGCAAAAGCCTTGGGGAATGCCCGCCCGTAAGCATTATGACTCGAATTGCTCCAAAAAGGTTCAGAAAAATCTACTCAGAGTTAACAAAATAAGCCAGGGCCGTTGCGGAAACGGCCCTGGCTGGAGATGAATGTTCGGATAAGTCGAAGCGATGGCTTTACTTGCCGCGCTTTCCGGCAAATTTGCGCGCATACAAGAGGACCGCGGACAGGGTCTTGCCGTCGAGAATCGCTCCATCCTCAATCATCTTGAGGATTTCAGAGAGTTTGACCAGGCGAAAAGCAATCTGTTCGTCCTCGTCCATGTTGGTGTCGCCGGCTGTGAGGCCTTCGGCCACAAAGACCTTCATCGACTCGCTCACAAAGCCGGGGCTGGCGTAGTACTCGACCAGCGGCTTCCACTTCTTTGCGCGGTACCCGGTCTCCTCGGCCAGTTCGCGTTGGGCGCCAAGCAGGGGATCTTCGCCCGGCTCGAGTTTGCCAGCCGGCAGTTCCCAGAGGAAGCGTCCGGCGGCATGGCGATACTGGCGCTCAACGACGATCCATGGGTCGCGTTTGCTTTTTGTGTTGTCGATGGCCAGAATGACCGCGCTGCCGTTGTGACGAACGACATCGCGCGTGGTAAGCTTGCCACCCGGCTCGACGAGCCGGTCGCGCACGATATGAAAGAGCGGCCCGTCGAAAACTATCTCGGAGCTGAGTAGTTCAGCCGTTTCTTCGACAGCGGGAGTGAAAGCCCTTGGAGCCTTCTTCGTTTTGGCCTTTGCGGACTTCTTAGTCTTGACCTTTGCGGCCTTTTCCGTGCTGGGCTTCAGAGCCTTCGCGGCCTTGAGCGCTTTCTTCATTCTGGGCTTCAAGACTTTTGCCGCTTTGAGCGCTTTGAGCGCCTTGGGTTTGAGAGCCTTTGCCGCTTTCAGCGCCTTCTTCACCTTTGGCTTGAGGGCTTTTGGCGCCTTCTTTGCCTTGGGCTTTGTGGTCTTTTTCACTTTGGATTTGGCAGCCTTTGCTTTCCTGGGCGCGGCGGCTTTCATGGCTTTCTTTTTCTTGGGCATCTCTTCACTCTCCTTGAGGCGCGGCTGCTGCGCAATCAAACAACTTGCGCAATCAAATAAAGAATATACACACTTCAACGGCAAGAATGTTACAGGCGAGCCATACTCATGCATCAAATCGGCCCGGCGTGGCATCCTAGAGAGAAGTAATATCCCATTTTCGCGCGCCTACATTGGGTTCGCCCTGAGATTCCAGACGCCATGAGAACGAGTTGTTGACCGCAGAGCGCCATCCCATCACTTTCGTGCCAGGACAGCACCGGCTGTTTCTGGACTACTGCTCCGGCGTGACGGCGGCGCAGGCGTTTTTCCCGAGCGCGCCCTGGGGCGAAAGCTGGCGGGAGGGCGGGCATCTTTCTTCTGGTCGGCCATCGCACTGGCCGGAACTTGTTAGTCTGCTGGCCGAGCAGAACGCTTCGCCTTCGCAGGCAGCCGCTGCGGCCCTTGAAGCATTGCGCAACGGAGCCGGAACGGTGGTGACCGGCCAGCAGGTGGGTTTGCTGGGCGGGCCGTTGTTCACACCATTCAAGGCGGCTAGCGCACTGGCTCGCGCCCGTGAGGCCACGGCTGCCGGCCGACCCCACGTTGCCATCTTCTGGCTGGCCACGGAAGACCACGATTTTGCCGAGATCAACAACGTTGCTTTTCCCGCGCGTCGCGAGTTGCGCACGCTGACCTGGGCGGGCAATCCCGGCACCGCGCGGCCGGTGGGCGGCATTGTGCTGGACGAGTCGATCAATCCGCTGGTCGATGAGGCGCGGGAGTTGCTTGGGGCTTCAGATGCGATGGAGACGCTGGCTGCGGCCTATCGGCCGGGGCGCACACTGACCCAGGCCTTCGCGGATTTTTATTCCAGGGCTTTTGCCGCACAGGGGCTGCTGGTGCTGGACGCAAGCGGGCGCGAGGCACACCACATGGGAGCGCCGGTGTTGCGCGCAGCGCTGGAACGCGCCGATGAGTTGCACGGGGCGTTGGTTGAGCGCGACCGGGAGTTAGAAGAGGCAGGCTATCACGCACAGGTGACGGTGGGGCCGCAGTCGAGTTTGCTGTTTCTCATTGACGAGGCGAGCGGCGAGCGCGTAGCCCTGAAGCGTACCGCGCCGAGCACAGCCGAACCGGATGGTCTCTGGCAGGCAGGGCGGCAGAGCTATTCGACCGCGGAGTTGATAGCCATCCTCGAAGCTGAGCCGGAGCGCATTTCGCCTTCGGCGCTTTTGCGGCCAGTCTTTCAGGATTTCCTGCTCTCGGCTTCAGCCATCGTCGGAGGACCGGCGGAGATTGCTTACTTTGCACAATCGGCCGTGCTCTACGAGCGAATTCTGGGCCGGGTGACTCCGGCGCTGCCGCGCTTTTCAGCCACGCTGGTGGAGCCTGCCATTGGCGCACTGCTCAGCCAGCATGGGTTGACACTGGAACAGGTTTTTGCGGAGACGGCGTTGTCGCTGGCTTCTCGGCTGGCCGAGCGGGCCATGCCCGTCGAAGAGAAACGGAAGCTGGATGTGGCGGGCACGGCGCTGGAGGCAGCGTTGACGCCGCTGGTGGACTGGATGCGCGCGCTCGATGCGGGGCTTGGCCAGTCAGCGGAGACCGCGGCAGGTAAGATCCGTTACCAGATGGGGCGCTTGCGGAGTTTGGCGGCCAATTTTGAGTTGCAGCGCGAGGCTTCAATTACGCGCCACGCGGAGGCCATCAGCCAGGCGCTCTATCCCGGCGGCGTGCTTCAGGAGCGGGTGCATGGCGCGGCGTACTATTTTGCGCGTCATGGCTTTGAGCTGGCGGAAGAGATCACTGCGCAGGCCGCAAATCCCTGTCCTGGGCACACGGTGATGTGGTTGTAGACGACTGGAGAGTGTCGCGGCGGCCTATATAATTGCCGCTATCCGTAATGAGGTTGTGGATGAGATCGTTTTTCGCAGTGCTGGTTGTTGCTCTTATGACTGGCTGGACGGCGCAGGCGCAGGTGCAGCCCTGTGCCGTGGCCGGCAACAACAATGATTTTCTGGGCATTCAGACCATCCGCCTGTGGCCGGGAGACGCCCCGGAGGCCAAGGGCAAGGCCTGCGAAGACACGCCGACGCTGACTATCTTCGAGCCGGTGAAAGGCTCGGAGAACGGTTCGGCAGTGGTGATTCTCCCGGGCGGCGCGTATATTCACCTGGCGGGCAACCATGAGGGCCGGCAAGTGGCCGACTGGTTTACGGCGCGAGGCTTTCGCGCTTTCGTTCTGAGTTACCGGCTCGCCTCGCACGGATACATTCTTCCTGTTCCGCTGCTGGACGCGCGGCGCGCCGTGCAACTGGTGCGGGCACAGGCCAGTGACTATCATATTGACCCCGCGAAGATTGTGATCGTCGGCTTCTCAGCTGGCGGCCACCTGGCGGCGCTGGCTGCTACGCAGTTTGTTCCCGGCAAGCCGGACGCAGAAGATCCGATAGAGCGCGTCTCCAGCCGCCCGGATTATCTGGTGCTTGGATACCCGTGGATCGGCGCTCTCTCCGTGTACGATCCGCACTACCTGAACTTCTGCAAGATGATGAACATCATGGACCGCTGCGCTGAGCTTCGGGCCGCGTACTCACCGGATTTGTTTGTGACCAAGGAGACGCCGCCCACATTCATTTATCACACCTTCAATGACAAGACGGTTGCTGTGGAGCAGGGGCTACGGTTTTATGAGGCGCTGGTCAAGGCCGGAGTGCAAGCCGAGATACACATCTTCGCCAACGGGCCACACGGAACCGGCCTGGGCAAGGGCGATGCGGCTCTGGACCAATGGCCCGACCTGCTGGAAACATGGCTGCGCGGCCAGGGTCTGCTTACGCGGGCGCAACCGGCGGCAAAACCGTAGCGAGAGAGACGGCTGGAGGGGCAAAAAAGTAGCCTGAAAATATAGAAGCGGGCGTCCGGCTCCGGGAGTGGAAAGACTTCCCAAAGTCGGCCGTCCGCTGGACCCTGGACCGGGTCTAGGTGGTAATCTCAGTCTAGGCTTGTTTTGGACAAAATCAAGTTCTTTTTTGGGGATTTGTTCCCAAAAGTGACCGCCATCACGGGAAGCCTAGAAACGAGTCCACTTTCGTTGACTTGACGCTTCACTCCTGTTACAAAAAAAATGTTCACCCCGCGCGGAAGAGACCAAACCAACCGTCCGAGCAAGCTAAAGAACGAACTCACAAAACAGGCTGAGTAAGCAGAACCTTCATGCAAGAAATCTTTCAACAACTCGGGGCACTTTTTATAGGCGCGGTGCCCACGATGGTGCTTTTCATCGTGCTGGTTCTCTCTTACCAGTTTCTGGTGCAGGGACCGCTGACTGCAACACTGAAAGAGCGGCGCGCGCGCACGGAAGGCGCCCAGGAAGACGCGCAAAAGGCCATTGCACTGGCCGAGGCGAGAGTGGCCGAATATGCCGACAAGCTGCGCGCGGCCCGCAGCGAGGTATTCCGCACGCGCGAGGCTCGCGTGAAGCAGTGGAATGCGGAGCGCGACGCGGCTCTGGACGCTGCCCGAAAGGCGGCGGGGCTCAAAGTAAACCAGGCCAAGGCAGAGTTGGAAGCCGAGGCAGCACAGGCAAGGCTGGCAATCCAGGCCTCCGCCGGAGATTTGGCCCGTCAGGTGGTGCGCGCCGTGCTACCCCAGGCCGCCGGGAGTTCCTGTTGAGAGATTCCATGCCGCATCCGCGTTTTTCCCGTCAATTTTTCTGCATTTTGTCGCTGTTAGCGCTCGCTGCCGGGATTGCCTGCGCACCATTGAGAGTGGCCGCGCAGGCTTCAGAGGCTGCCGCGCAATCAGCCAGCCAGTCAACGGCCCAGCCGGAAAAGAAGTCCCAGGAAGAGCAGGAGACCGTCTTCCGGCTCGAAGGCCCGGTGGTCAAGTGGACGGCAAAGACCTTCAATCTGACCCCGAATACAACGGCTAACATCTTCGAGGGATTCAACTTCGCCATCATCATTTTTGGTATAGGCATTCCCCTCTTCCGCTTTCTTCCAAAGTTTCTTCGCACTCGCTCGGAAAAGGTGCGCGGCGATATCGAGTCCGCCCGCAAGGCAACTGAGGAAGCCAACGCCAGACTGAGTGCCATCGAGGCGAAGCTTGCCGGTTTGGACGGAGAGATTGCCGGAATCAGGGCCCAGGTGGAGGCGGAAAGTCTTCAAGACGAGGCGCGCATCAAGGCGACCATTGGAGAAGAGAGCGCGCGCATACTGGCCGCAGCGGAGCAGGAAATGGATGCTTCCGCCGCACAGGCCCGCCGTTCGCTGCGCCACTTTGCCGCCGATCTGGCCATCAGCCAGGCCGTGCAGCAACTGGCGATTACGCCTGAGACCGATCAAGTCCTGATTGCAGAGTTTCTGAGCAACGTTGCTCCCAAAGCCGAGTCCGACAACGGCGCGCACAAGGGAGGGAAGAAATAGATGGCAGCCTTTGTAGCGCGTTACGCCAGAGCCTTTGCCGACGTGGTGGCCCAGGAAAAGCTGGACACAGCGGCACTAGACCGGCAAATGGACGATTTTCTTTTGACCTGGAACGGGAGCGTCGAGTTGCGGGATCTGTTTGTCAATCCGGCCGTGGCCGCCGTGCAAAAAGTCTCGGTTCTGGACAAGATGAATGCGAAGCTGGGGATGCGCAAGGAACTGCGCAACCTGATGGCGGTGCTGATTAACAACGACCGCATCGGCGATGTGCGCGAAGTGGTGCAGGCTTACCGCGCGGAGATGCAGGAGCGGCGGGGCATTCGTTCTGTGGAGATTTTGACCGCGCGCGAGCTGAGCGAAAAGGATCGCAAGGGACTGGTAGCCGGAGTGGGCAAGCTGGCCGGCGCCGAGATTCAGGCAAGTTTCAAATTGGACAAATCCATCCTCGGCGGAACGGTGGTGCGCATTGGCTCCACAATCTATGACGGCTCCGTGCGGGGACGGCTGGAACGGTTGAAGGCAGTGATTAGTGGACAGTGATCAGTGAACGGTGAAAAGGAAGCAAATGGCTCTGATTAAGGCAGACGAGATTACGCAAATTCTTCGCGAGCAGATTGCGAACTACGACGCGAAGGTACAAGTCGACGAAGTCGGCACCATTACGTCGCTGGGCGACGGCATTGCGCGCCTCCACGGACTCGACAAGGTGATGGCAGGCGAACTGCTGAGCTTTCCGCACGGCATTGCCGGATTGGCCCTGAGCCTCGAAGAGGATTCGGTGGGCTCGGTGATTCTGGGCGAGTATACCGAGTTGAGCGAAGGCGACGAGGTGAAGCGCACCGGCAAAATCCTGAGCGTGCCTGTGGGCGAGGGCATGATTGGCCGCGTGGTGAACGCGTTGGGTCAGCCTATCGACGACAAGGGACCGATCGCGTCTACCAGTTCCCTTCCCATTGAGCGGCTGGCTCCCGGCATCATTGACCGCCAGGGCGTTCGCGAGCCGATGGCGACCGGACTCAAGGCCATCGACGCCATGATTCCCATTGGCCGCGGCCAGCGCGAGCTGATTATCGGCGACCGGCAGACGGGCAAGACGGCCGTGCTGCTGGACACGATTATCAACAACGCCAAGAACGATCTGATTTGCATTTACTGCGCCATCGGCCAGAAGCGCTCGTCCATCGCGCAGGTTGTGCAGACGCTGACCGAGGCCGGCGCCATGGGGCACACCATCATCGTGGCCGCATCGGCCAGCGAGCCCGCGCCAATGCTCTACATTGCGCCTTACGCGGCTACGGCAATGGGCGAATTTTTCCGCGACTCGGGCCGGCACGCGCTGGTGATGTACGACGATCTGTCAAAGCACGCCATGGCTTACCGCGAGATTTCTCTGCTGCTGCGCCGTCCGCCGGGCCGCGAAGCGTATCCCGGCGATGTCTTCTATCTGCACTCGCGGCTTTTGGAGCGCTCCTCCAAAATGTCCAAGGAAAAGGGCGGCGGATCGCTGACCGCGCTTCCGGTGATCGAGACGCAGGCGGGCGACGTTTCGGCCTACATTCCTACCAATGTCATTTCAATTACCGACGGGCAGATTTTTCTCGAGACAGACTTGTTCAACTCCGGTGTGCGTCCTGCGGTGAACGTGGGTCTGTCGGTATCGCGCGTGGGCTTCTCGGCGGCCATCAAGGCGGTGAAGCAGGTGGGCGCGACGCTGAAGCTTGACCTCGCGCAGTATCGCGAGCTGGCGGCATTTGCGCAGTTCGGCTCCGATCTTGATCCGCTGACGCAGAAGCAGTTGAATCGCGGCCAGCGGCTTACTGAACTTTTGAAGCAGCCGCAGTTCCAGCCGTTGACCTGGCAGCAGCAGACGGTGATTTTGTTTGCCGGCACGCAAGGCTACCTGGACGAATTTCAGGTCACCGACATTCGCGCCTTCGAGGTTGGGCTTTACAAGTATCTCGATTCCGCGCAGACGGCGCTGATTGAAGAGCTGACCAAAGAGAAGAAGCTGGACAATCTGCGCGACAAGCTGCACGCGGCGCTGAAAGAGTACGCCGCGAATTTCAAAGCGGAACTAACAGCCGCAAAGGCGTAACTGAGAACCGACAATGGCAAACGTACTCGATCTACGGCGGCGGATTCGCAGCGTGAAGAACACGCGGCAGATCACCAAGGCCATGAAGATGGTCTCGGCGGCGAAGCTGCGTCGCGCGCAGGAGCGGGCGCTCTCGGCGCGTCCCTACGCCAAGATGATTACCAGCGTGCTTGAATCGCTGACACGGCGCGTGGATCTCTTCGACGAACGGACCGGCAACCTGCGCCATCCGCTCTTTATCACGCGGCCGGAGAAGCGGGTGCTGCTGATCATCATCAGCGGCGACAAGGGATTTGCAGGCGCCTTCAACGCGAACATTCTCAAGACGGCTTTTCAGTTCATCAACGGCAATCCCGATAAAGAGATTGACGTCGAGGCCGTGGGCCGCAAGGGACGCGACCTGACGCGGCGGCGCTATCCGGCAGCCGTTTACACCGAACAGACTGACGCGAACGGCCACGTGATCCAGGTGAGAGACCGCAAGGCTCCGGTCGAGGTTACCGGCGACCATCCGGGGATGCTGCTGAAGCTGGAACAGAGCCGCGTCTTCGAACTGGCGCAGAGCATCATCTCCCGCTACGTGCACGAGGAGATTGACGCAGCCTACATCGTTTACAACGAATTCAAGTCGGTGATCTCGCAGCGGCTGGTGGTGGAGAAGCTATTGCCGCTGATGAAGATCGGCATTCCGCAGATTACCGGAGTCACCGAGCCGAGCGAAGCCGAGAAGGAACGCGCCGCCGAGGCCGCACTCTCGGCTGGCATCGAGATTGAGCCGGTGGATACGGCCGAAGCCGACGAAGAAGCGAAAAAATTCGGCACCAGCCAGGTGGACTACATCTACGAGCAGCCGTCGGAGGAATTGTTTGCGGGACTGATTCCGCAATATGTTTCGTCGATGCTTTATCACGCGATGACGGAGTCGGTTGCCGCAGAGCACGCGGCGCGCATGACGGCGATGGATTCGGCAACCAACAACGCCTCGGACATGATCGACGCGCTCACGCTGCATATGAATCGCGTGCGCCAGGCGGCCATCACCAAGGAGATCATCGAGATTGTGAGCGGGGCGGCGGCGGCGCAGTGAGAAGTAGGGAACAGGGATCAGGGAACAAGGAACAGCATTGAATGATTGGCCTGACCCGGAAATCGACGGCAGGTTGGTTTTGAAAGGGCACAACTTCAGTCGAGTCACAAAGGGCAGAAAAAAGCCTTCTGCTTTGTAACAAGGGCACGACTTCAGTCGTGCCGCAACAAGCAGAATAAACGGCGGGCTTTAGCCCCTGAGGGAATGAAAGTTCAATATCCGAGCGCGGTCCAGAATTTCAGGCTGCATTCAAAAGGGAGGTGTGTTGTGGTCGAGGAAAAGATCAAAAGTTCAAAGGACTACACACTCCGGGAGTCAATTATTGAGCACCTCTTTGTTGGGCAGGTATTAAAGGCACTATGGGCGAAAGAACGGTTTGATGTTGAGGTTCTCAAACCTCAAGTTGACAATGCTGGCTATGATTTGGTGATCGGCTTCAATTCTGGCTCTAAGAGAGATTGTCCAACCATTCGGCATATTCAACTGAAATCGTCTAACGCCGACGGCAAAAGAGATAGTGTAAATGTGAGCCTAAAACTTGCAGAGAAACCGAATTGGTGTGTAATTTGGATTTTTGTCGATGGGAAACTTGATTTCGAATCATTCCTCTGGTTTGATTCCAAGATATGCGGTTGCCCTTTTAAGGATGCGGATTTCAAGAAGACAAAGCATTCCAAGGGCGACTCCACAGGTACGAAAGCAGAGCGACCTGGTCTTCGTGAAGTTCCCAAGACAAGATTCAAAAAGCTTTCTTCCTTGGGCGACGTCATTGATCGTTTGTTTGAAGAGGCTCCAGAATAGGAATTCATAGGCGAGGTTCATCGCTTTTGAAAGGGCGCTAAATTTGTAGCACCGAGATCGATAAGTTTTTTCGAAAAGGCAAAACAATGGCAGAGAATATCGGCAAGGTAATCAAGGTCTCCGGTCCCGCGGTGGACGTGCAGTTTGAAGAAGCAACGATGCCGCCCATCTATCAGGCGCTGCGCGTCACCAGCGAGGGCTTCAAGGTTCCCACGCCCATCAGCGTGATTCTCGAAGTGCAGCAGCACCTGGGCGAGGGACGCGTGCGCACGGTTGCGATGGAGGCCACAGACGGCATGGTTCGCGGCATGAAGGCCATCGACCTGGGCGCCCCCATCAGCATGCCCGTGGGCAAAGAGACGCTGGGCCGCGTGATTAACGTCATCGGCGAGCCGGTGGACAATCTCGGCCCCATCGGCGAAAAGACGCGCATGCCCATTCACAGGCCCGCGCCGCTGTTTGACGAGCAGAGCACTCACGAGGAAATGTTCGAGACCGGCATCAAGGTCATCGACCTGATTCAGCCATTCCTCAAGGGCGGCAAGATTGGCCTCTTCGGCGGCGCCGGCGTGGGCAAGACGGTCGTCATCATGGAACTGATCAACAACGTGGCCAAGAATCACGGCGGCTACTCCGTTTTTGGCGGCGTGGGCGAACGCACGAGGGAAGGCAACGATCTGTGGACCGAGATGACCGAGTCGGGCGTGATCAAGCCGGGCGACTTTGCCAACTCGAAATGCGCTCTGGTTTACGGCCAGATGACCGAGCCGCCCGGAGCGCGCCTTCGCGTGGCTCTGAGCGCGCTGACCGTGGCCGAGTACTTCCGCGATGTGGAAGGCTCTGACACGCTGCTGTTCATTGACAACATCTTCCGCTTTACGCAGGCTGGCAGCGAGGTTTCCACGCTGCTGGGCCGCATGCCTTCGGCTGTCGGCTATCAGCCGAATCTCGCTACAGAGATGGGCGAACTGCAGGAGAGAATCACTTCGACCAGCAAGGGGTCGGTGACTTCAGTGCAGGCGGTTTATGTGCCGGCTGACGATTTGACTGATCCAGCTCCGGCGACCACATTCGCTCACCTGGATGCGACCACTGTGTTGAGCCGGCCGCTCTCGGAGCTTGGAATTTATCCGGCTGTGGATCCGCTGGCTTCGACATCGCGCATCTTGAGCGCGCGCATTGTGGGCCAGGAGCACTACGACGTGGCGCAGGGCGTGAAGCGCATTCTGCAACGCTATAAGGATTTGCAGGACATTATCGCCATTCTGGGCATCGACGAGCTTTCAGAAGAGGACAAGCTCACGGTGGCGCGCGCCCGAAAGGTGCAGAAGTTCCTATCGCAGCCGTTCCATGTGGCCGAGCAGTTCACGGGCATTCCGGGAGCGTATGTGAAGGTTGCCGATACGGTGCGCAGCTTCAAGGAGATCATCTCGGGCAAGTACGACGATATTCCCGAGCAGGCCTTTTATATGAAGGGCGCAATTGAAGAAGTGCTGGAAACCGCCGAGAAGCTGAAGGCGAGCGTCTGAGTACCGGGACTAGGGACTAAGGGACTAGGGACTATTAAGACGACTGGCGGCAGGATTGCTGCCATGAAATGAGGGATTGGGGAGCAGGAATCAGCTAATGCCGTATGAGGAGCAAACGGTTTTATCTAGTACCTAGTCCCTCAGTCTCTAGTCCCTAAAATCCTGAAAGGATTTTTCATGGCTGAGGAAACAAATCAACTGCGCGTACGGCTGGTCACTCCCGAACGCACCCTCTTCGATCACCCGGCTGCGTCGGTGGATCTGCCCGCGAAGAACGGGTACATGGAGGTGCTCTACGGGCATGCGCCGCTGGTGGCCGAACTGGGCGCAGGCGATGTGATCGTGCACGGCGGGGGCAGTGCGGACGGCGAAACTGCCGGCGCGGAAGGCGCGCTGCGCTGGAACGTGAGTTGGGGTTTCGCCGAGGTGCTTGGCGACCGCGTGACCATCCTGGCCAGCGACGCTCTCAAGCCTGAGGAGATCGACGTGGCGCGCGCGCAAGAACAACTCGCACGAGGACACAAGGAGTGGGACCAGGCCGGCGATAGCGAAGCGGCTTACACAGAAGCGCTGCGCGTCATCGCCGAAGCCGAAGCCAAGATCGCGTCGGCGACGGATAAGCACTGACGGGCGTTTCCCTAGTTTTTCGTTCAATGCAAGACGGCCCTGCTCAGGTGAGCAGGGCCGTCTTGCATTGGCGGCAAATCGAAGAAATCTATTTGCAGCGCTCCCAGAAACGGTATATGTTTTGGGGTGCGCAGGGAAGAAGCGCGAAGCCGCTTTGAACTGCGCGAAAGGAAGTTGTTATGCTGACCGCTCGATCTTATCGCCCGGCTGTTTCCGTTCTGTCGATTTTGCTGCTGGCTATGGCGGCTAACGTTTGCCTTCCGCACAGGGCCTTTGCGGCTACCAAGGCCATCACAGACGCAGACAAAGGCGGCGTCGTTCATCTGAAGCTCGGCGACACGCTTGAAGTGAGCCTGAAATCGAATCCGACGACGGGGTTCATGTGGTATGTGGAGAAGGAATCGACGCCGCTGTTGAAGCTCCACCACCAGTCGCAGACCGATGTCACGGAGCCAGGCGAAGGGCGGCCAGTCTTCCAGGTTTTCCAGTTTGAGCCAAAGCGCAGCGGCGACGGGGTTCTGCGGTTGCACTACGTGCGCTCCTGGGAGAAACCCACGCCGGATGACGAGCAGTTCGATATTCGCGTGGTGATTGAGTAAGGCTGGGACTCTACCAAACCGTACGCGGGTAGTGGTGGGCGATCTCCTCGTCGGCGGAGATGAGCCAGGCGAAACCATTGGCTTTGGCGTTGGCGACGATGAGGCGGTCAAAAAGATCGCGTGTCCATTTCTCGTCGAGCGCTGCGCTGGCGATGGTGGAAGCGGGAATTTCACAGAGTCTCAGGTTGGTTTCGTGGCTGACCTTCTTCAGTAGATCCCGAGCGGGAAACCTGGTTCGTCCGAGCTCGTGGAGGTATTCGAGCTCGAGGTAAGCCATGGCGGACAACAGCAGGTCCGCCTTGTCTACCAGACTTTTTGCTACGGAACTGAGTCGATTGACCTTGCCCGCAGCCAACCAGAGGACGACGTCTGTGTCCAGATAGGCGATCAAAGCTTCTCCCAGTCGCTTTCCCACTTTTTCACGATCTCGTCCAGCATCTCGGCCTTGAAGGCGGGATCATTTATGTCGAAATTCGGATCGACCATGACCTCCATGGGCGTGATCCGGCTGAGGCGGCCTGCGGGTTTGCCCTCAGGGACAATCTTGCAGCGGCGGCCTTTGTGAGTGACCCAGACTTCGGCCCCGTCGAGCGCCTGATTGACGAGCGCGAAGATCTCGCGACGAAATTGGGTGATAGGCACTTCCATTGAAAGAGTATCTCACACTGTACATTCATAAGCGTACATAGGTGTACGCATTACTTCGGCTCTGTGCAACGTGGCCCGGAAACGCTTACAATTCGGCTAGAAAGAAAATGGCTAAAGCGAAGGAAAAGATTTTCGAGGTAGCGTGCCCGGATTGCGGGGCGATGCTCAAGATTGATGGGGCCACGGGGCTGGTGGTGAGCCATACCCCTGCGCCGCGGAAACGCATGTTCGAGGACCTGGAGACGGCAGCCCAGGCCATGCGCGATCAGGATGAGCGCAAGGAGTCGATTTTTCGCCAGTCGGTGGAGGCGGAAAAGAACAAGGAAGACCTCTTTGAGAAGAAGTTTGCCGAGGCCCTGCGCAAGGCCAAGGATGCACCTGACGGCAAGCCGCTGCGCGATTTTGACCTGGACTGAAGGCAACGCTTTCGGAGACAGTCCTGCTTCGACGGTGGGCGCGTGCAGGGTTGCGCACGGCGGGTAATTTAGAGCGATACTGGATGCACCGATTCCTGTGACCGCGGTCCGGGGATGGAAGGAGAGAAGATGGTGATTGTTCCGCTTTCCAAGCCAGCTGGTGATTCTGCAACGACACCGGACGCCGTAGAATCCGAAACCATGAACTGGATAGGATTTGCGGCCGGTGGAACCCTGGTGACGGCCGGTTTGCTGCTGCTGGCGGGCGAGCGGCGCGCCGGGATGGTGGCCGCTGCATCGGGCACGGCCCTGGCCATCTTGGACCAGAAGGAGACGGTGCACTCCTGGTGGAATGCGCTGCCGGGCTATATCGACCAGGTGCAGCAGGTACTGAACCGGGTGCAGTCCACCGTGGAAGATGTAGCTGCCAAGCGCGAGGCTTTGCGGCGCGCGCTGGCGCGGTAAGGGCTAGGCGGCCTCAGCAATCCCACCCATGATCACCCCAACGACGAAGACCTGTCGTTGGGGGCCCCGATGCGACGAGAGCAAGAACGTCGCAAGGATGGGGCACCGACACTAACCCTGCATCTGCTTATCGGAGGCTCGCAGGCGGCGGATTTACTTCTGATAGCTCCTTGAACCACGCGTCGGGCAACTTGAGCCCCGCCGCTCGTATATTCTCTTCGGCGTGAGCGGCTGACGAGGTTCCGGGAATTGGGAGCATGACGCTGGAGCGCCTGAGCAGCCACGCGAGGGCTACCTGCAACGGAGTCCAAGTGAGTTCCTTGGCCGCCCTTTCCAAAAGCTCGTTACCCTGCCGATTTTGCCCCAGCGGCGCCCAGGGGATAAACGCAATTCCCTTCTGCTCGCAGTGGTTCAACAAAAAGTCCCACTCCCGATCGGCAAAGCTGTACCGGTTCTGCACGGAGACAATGGGCACAATTTTGCGTGCCCGCTCTACATGCTCCAGGGTCACATTCGATAGTCCAAGGTGGCGAATTTTTCCCTGCTCGCGCAGCCGGGCCAGCGTTTCTATCGAAGCATCAAACGAAACAGCAGGATCGGGAATGTGCAACTGGAAGAGGTCGATTTGAGAGAGGCGGAGTCTCTTCAGGCTGCCCTCCACCGCTTCCTGCAGATGCTTTGGGCTGGCGTTGTGGATCCACTGCCCGGGACCAGTGCGCTCCCATCCGCCCTTGGTGCCAATCACCAGGCCTGCCGGATAGGGCGCCAGGGCCTCGGCGATCAACTCCTCTGAGACGTATGGGCCATAAGAGTCCGCTGTGTCAATGAAGTTGACCCCAAGTTCAACCACGCGCCGTAGCGTTGCCAAAGCTGCATTGCGATCCGCGGGGGGCCCCCAGATGCCCTTGCCTGTGATGCGCATGGCGCCGAAACCAAGGCGACTGACTGTGCGATCTCCGAGTTGGACAGTGCCCGCATCTGCGGCAACGATGGTTGGCGTGCTCTGGCTCATCTTGTGGGTCTCCTCATTCCCATGCTGACACATGGTTCCCATGGATGCTGACGGCAAACCTAGTTTTTGCGCTCGACCAGATAGCGGGCAATGGCTTTAAGCCCATCGGCGCGGCTGCCGTAGGGTTCGAGGGCGGCAAAAGCTTCCTCGATGAGCCGAGCCGCGTCACGCTGGCTCTGGTCGATGCCGTAAACGGCTGGCCAAGTGGCTTTTTCCGTGGCTTCATCTTTGCCTGCGGTCTTGCCCAGATGCGCTGAGTCCACAGTCAAATCCAACACATCGTCCACAATCTGAAAGGCCAATCCGGCCTTGGCGCCGAAAACGGTCAGCCGGGCTACATCATCCGCAGTGGCTCCGGCATAAACGCCGCCGGCCACCACACTGACCCGAATCAGCGAGCCGGTCTTGGCGCGGTGGATGGCCATCACCAGCTCCGGCGTGGGCTTTATGTGCTCGCTTTCAATGTCCAGCACTTGGCCGCCGATCATGCCCTCGACGGTGCCGACGGCGTGGGCGACGAGGCCGATAATTTGTACGGTAGCCGCGGGCGGCGAATCAAGCCCGGAGAGCACTTCGAAGGCGCGGGTCTGCAGCGCGTCGCCGGCGAGGATGGCGATGGCCTCGCCGAAGACCACGTGGCAGGTAGGCTTGCCGCGGCGCAGATCGTCGTTGTCCAGAGCCGGGAGGTCGTCGTGGATGAGCGAGTAGGTGTGAAGCATTTCGAGGGCTGCGCCGAGACGGGCAATTCCAGGAGGCAAAGACCCGGCGATGGTGATAGCCGCCTGATGAACGAGCACCGGCCGCAGCCGTTTGCCGCCGGCAAAGACGGAGTGGCGCATGGCGCCATGAATCGATGCAGGCACGGTGGTAACTCTGGGCAGCAACTCTTCGAGCGCCTTGTCGGTCAGCGCCGCGCCCTCTTGCAGAAGCGATTTCACGTCAACGGTCATTGTTGTCATGATAAATGAGGCCGGCGCAGCTTTACGGCAGCAGCCGCAGCGTGTGTTGCGTTTGGGCGGCCACGCCGGACGAGGTGAATGGAAACGCGAGGGTCGCTCCGCCGTACCACTCGTTCCATTGGTCGCGGAAGTACGGGCTGAAGGGGTTGCCGCTCTCGCCCAGCACAATGTTCTCCGTGGAACCGTCGATGTTGCTCCAGTCCATGGTGAAGCGCTGCGAAGGCCCGAAGTCGCGGCCCACTTGTTTCACTGTGGTGGTGTCGCCACTCAGCGGCTGCTCGCCAGTTCCGGCCATGCGACCAACCAGCGGGAGGAATTTGGCCAGCGGGTGTTCGATATCGACCACGTGCCAGCTTCCATAGCTCCATTGGGCCACGTCGGCGGGAGCCTTGGCCTGCTCCATTCCCTTGCGAACGGCGTCGGTTAAGAGCGCATCCCAATTTTTGTAGTAGAACGGGAGCCAGTCGGTCTTGGCGCGCATGATGATTTCTTCTTCGGCAAAGTTGGACTCGGACCAGTGGTACTCGGCGGCGATCTCCTTGCCGAGTTTTGGCTCGAGAATCAGCGGCCAAAGCGCGCGGCGGGTTTGAGTGACGATGGAGGCGGCGGCGGAGTCCGTGGTCAAACGGCCATCCCAGGACCTCATAAGGTCGGCGGCCTTCTTCAGGCGGTCGTCTGCGCCGGGGGTGTGGTCGATGGCGTAGGCAAAGCGCTGGCCGAGTTCCTGGTCCACTTCGCTGTAGATGTCGGTCTGGACGGCGAGCATGTCGGCAGGTTTGAGATTCTCGCGACCTTGCAGTGATTTGTAGATTCGTTCGATGCGGTAGGGATCGATCCACTCGTCGGTGAGCGGAATAGGAAACTTTTCGCTGCTGACGCGGGAATTGGCCGTGGCTAGAAAACCCGACGGCGGATCAAAGGCGTTGGGCATCTGGTCGAAGGGAATGTAGCCGTCCCATTCAAATCTGTGGTTCATCAAGTCGAGCGGGATGGGCGCGTCCCGCAAGCCCCGGATCGGCACCTTGCCTACGGCTTGGTAAGCGATGTGGCCCTGATCGTCGGAGTAAACCACGTTCTGCGTGGGCCAGGACCAGGTGGCGAGCGCGGCGGAGAACTCTGCCCAGTTGGAGGCGACGTTGAGCTGGTAGAGCGGCAATGTGTTCAGCGACGTGTCGTAGAGGGTCCATTTGAGGGAGATGGACCGAGTGTCATGAATGAGCAGCGGGTTCAGAAGCGGCCCATGAGCAGTGAGTTGAACGTCGAGCCTAACATCCGGGCCGCCACGGACTTTGATGACTTCGTGGTCGATCTTGAGCGGTTTCCAGGCCGCATCGTTGTCCTGAAAGTTACCTTTGTGGTCCAACTCTTCGATGTAAAGGTCCATCACATCGGCGTAGAGTGCGGTGAATCCCCAGGCCACGTGCTCGTTGTGGCCGGCGATCACGAACGGCATTCCGGGCAGCGTGACTCCGGCAGCGTGGAAGCCGGCAGCTCCGTTTGCGCCATTGGCTTTCAAATCGGCCATGTACCAGATGTTTGGCTCAGTCAGCGAGAGGTGCATGTCATTGGAGAGCAGCGGCTTGCCGCTGGATGTGTGCTTGCCGGCGATGACCCAGTTGTTCGAGCCTGGCACGCAACCGTCGCAATCGGGCAGGCCGGGCAGGTCGGGAAGATCGTCGGCGCCCTCGTGGTTCGCAGCACTGGCCTGGCTGAAGTCGTCTTCGTCTTCGTCTTTGGACGGAGTGGGAGCAGGATGCGGCTGGCTCCAATCGACCACCTGGCCGGTGGGTGGATGGTCGCGCCACGAGCCGACCGGATAGAGATCGGCCTCCAGTTTGGGGTTGTTCAGGCGGGCAGAGACAACTCCCCGAGAGAGCTTCGTCTTTGCGCGCAGGTCCAGCGTTTCGACCATCATCAGGCCGATGCTGACCGAGTCCACGCCGCTCCATGGCTGCGGGCGATAAAAGAGCAACTTGAACTCCGGCGGCAGTGAGGTCTGGTGCTGGGCGATGAACAGGTTGACGCCGCGTGCGTAAGCGTCGAGCCGCGCGCGATCTTCAGCGGGCAGATTCGTATAAATGCGCTGGGCCGTATTTCGCAACTGCAGAACGCGCTGCGTTTTGTCGTGCTCGACCAACGAGGCGCCCATGATTTCCGCCAGCTCGCCGTTGGCGTTGCGGCGGGAAGCATCCATCTGCCACAGCCGGTCTTGAGAGGTCACATAGCCCTGCGCCATGAAAAGGTCATCCTCACTCGAAGCCACTATGTGAGGCACGCCGTGGACGTCGCGGCGGACGATCACCGGCGCGGAGAGCCCGGCAAGATGCAGGTCTCCATCCAACACCGGTAGCGCGGCCACGGTCACCGAGCGCAGCCACAAGACGCCTCCGCCGACGGCCGCAAGAATGAGAACCAGCAGCCCAGCGACAGACCAGAGAAAAACGTGTGGCCAGCGGCGCTTGCGGCGGCGCGCATTGGCAGGCGAGGACGTTTTATTTCGTGCTTTTGCGTCGGACATAGGTTGTCCACAGGATAACGCCGCGGCAACACAATCAACACCGAGGCCATCATTTAATATCCACAGTAAGCGCAGAAGTCGCAGTGAGGTTATTATGCAATTTCTAATCTTGGGCAAAGGGAAGACCGGCAGCCTGGTTGCTGAGGTCGCGAGCGAGCGCGGCCACGCCATCCACGCGCTCGACATCAATGAAAACAGCCACGCCTCTGCGCTCACCGCCAACATTCTCGACGGCGTGGATGCTGTTATTGACTTCACAGCTCCTGAGGCTGCCGTCGAAAACATAAGCGCCGTGCTCGCTCAGGGCGGGCGCATCGTGGTGGGCACGACCGGCTGGTACGCGCACCTCGACGAGATGAAGGCCCTGGCGCAAAGGAATGGCGCGCTACTCTACGGCACAAATTTTTCCATGGGCGTGCAAAAGCTGTTCCGCCTTACCGCCGACCTCGCAAAACTGGATGGCTACAGCTTTTCCATCAGCGAAACTCATCACGTCTCCAAGCTCGACGCGCCCTCCGGCACTGCCATCACGCTACGCGAGATTATTCATTCAGTTCGACCGGGCATCGAAGTCAAGATTGAATCTTGCCGCGTAGGCGACGCCAAGGGCGAACACATTGTGACCGCATCCAGCGAGGTTGATGTGCTCGAGATTCGCCACGACGCCCACAGCCGGCGCGGCTTCGCGCTGGGCGCTGTCCGCGCAGCCGAGTGGATCGCCGGAAAATCGGGCGCGTGGGACTTCCGCGAAATTTGCGATCAGTTGTAAGACTCGAAGTGATTGGGTTGGTTGGCATCCCATCCATTTCGCAAAGAGCGCGAAATGGATGGGGCACCCGGTGGGTTATGTAGCGCGCACCTTATTGTGGCGCGGGCAGATTCGCTGCATGCTCGTCGGCCGGTACAGAGGTGAGCACTTCGGATGCGATGGGCATGGCTGCGGGCAGCGGACCCTCAAGCGCCAGCGCGAGCACCTCGTCCATCTGATCGACGAAGTAAAGCTTCATCGAATTCTTGATATTTTCGGGCAGTTCGGCAATGTCCTTCTCGTTAGCGCGGGGCAAAATCACTTCGAAGATTCCGGCGCGCAGAGCGGCCAGCAGTTTTTCCTTCAATCCGCCGATGGCCAGCACCTTGCCGCGCAGCGTGATTTCGCCGGTCATGGCGATGTCGCGCCGCACGGGAATTTTCGCCAGCGCGCTGGCAATGGCCGTGGCCATCGTGATGCCGGCCGAAGGTCCATCCTTGGGAATTGCGCCTTCGGGTACGTGCAGATGCACGTCGATGCTGCGATAGAACTCGCGGCTGAGGCCCAGGGCCTGCGCGCGTCCGCGAATGTAGCTGAGGGCGGCCTGCGCCGACTCCTGCATCACGTCGCCCAATTGGCCGGTGATGGTGAGTTTGCCCTTGCCGTCCAGTATCTGAACCTCAGTGGTGAGAATGCTGCCGCCCACTTCTGTCCACGCCAGGCCCGTGACGAGGCCAACTTCGCTTTTTTCATGCACCTCGGAGTCGCGGAATTTGGCCACTCCAAGAAACTCGTTGACGTTGGCGGCCGCGATCTCTTCCTTGTGCTTTGCGCCGGACTTCACGACGCGGCGCGCCACCTTGCGGCAGATGTTGCCGATCTCCCGTTCCAGATTTCGCACTCCAGCCTCGCGCGTGTAGTTGCGGATAATCTCCACAATCGCGTCGTCCTTGAATACCAGGTTTTTCTCGCTCAACCCGGTCTGTGCGCGTTGCTTCTTTACCAGGTATTGCCGCGCAATCTCCAGCTTCTCCTGCTCGGTGTACCCTTGCAGCCGAAGAACTTCCATGCGGTCCTGCAAGGCGGCCGGAACGGTGTGCATCACGTTGGCCGTGGCCACGAAAAGCACTTGCGAGAGGTCGTAGTCCACGTCAAGATAGTGGTCTTGAAAGGTGGAGTTCTGCTCGGGGTCAAGCACTTCAAGCAGCGCGGAAGCCGGATCGCCTCGGAAATCCGACGCCATCTTGTCAACCTCGTCGAGAAGAAAAACAGGGTTTTTGGTACCAGCGCGCTTCATGTGCTGGATGATTTGGCCGGGCAGCGCGCCGATGTAAGTGCGGCGATGGCCGCGAATCTCAGCCTCGTCGCGGATGCCACCGAGCGAGAGCCGCACGAACTTGCGGCCAGTTGCCTTTGCAATCGACATACCCAGCGAGGTCTTGCCTACTCCGGGCGGCCCGGCAAAGCAGAGGATCGAGCCTTTGGGATTCTTGACCAACTGACGCACCGCGAGAAATTCGAGTATGCGCTCCTTGATTTTTTCCAGGCCGTAGTGGTCGGTGTTCAGCACCTTCTCCGCGTAATCGATAGAGCGGGTTTCTTTTGAGCGCTTCTTCCACGGCACGGCCAGCAGCCAGTCGATGTAATTGCGGCTGACTGTGGATTCGGCCGACATGGGCGGCATGGCTTCGAGCTTCTTGAGCTCTTGAATGGCTTTGTCGAGCACTTCCTTGGGCATTCCGGCGGATTCGATTTTTTTGCGCAGTTCGTCGAACTCGCTCTTCTCGCCGCGGCCCAATTCCTTCTGAATGGCCTTGATTTTTTCGTTGAGGTAATACTCTTTTTGCGCGCGCTCCATCTGCCGCTTCACGCGCGATTGAATATTGCGGTCGAGGTCGAGTTTTTCGATCTCGATGTCGAGCACGTCGGCGATGCGCGCGAGACGTGTAGCCGGATCGAAGAGGCCCAGCAGCTCCTGCTTTTCTTCGACGCCCAGTTGCAGATTGGCGGCGATTGTGTCGCTCAGCTTTGACGGCTCATCCATGCGCACCGTGGCTATGATGGTCTCGTAATTGAGCGACTGTTGCAGCTTCACGTACTGCTCGAACAGACCGGTGACGCGCGTCATAAGCTGCTCGACGGCGGGAGTCATTTCAAAGTCGCTCTTGCCCAATCGCACCGTGGCAATAAAGAAGCCATCCTTGTCGTTCACCTCGACGGACTTGGCGCGCTCCACGCCCTCGACCAAAACTTTTATATTGCCATCGGGCATCTTGACGCTCTGCACGATATTGCAGATCGACCCAACCTGATAGATTTCCTTGGCCTTGGGTTCGTCCATGGAGGCGTCGTGCTGCGTGGCAAGAAAGATCTTGCGGTCGCCGGTGAGCGCCTCTTCAAGCGCGCGCACGCTGGACTCGCGGCCCACCACAAAGGGCGTCATCATGTAGGGAAAGATCACCATGTCCCGGATGGGCATCATGGGCAGCTTGCGCGTTTCGGTCTTTTCGCGGGATGCGGTCATTGGGACACCTGAGTATTAGACGCGCGAAGCCAGCTTCGGATTCGAAGCTGGCTCTTTGGCGCCTGTTGGAATTGTACAGCGGAATCGGCTGGCTGCGAGATTTGAGGGGCACAACGCCAGGCCAGACGAGCGCGGCTGGAATTATTGCGCGGCCAATCAATGCAGCCGTGAATATTGGGCACCCCTGCCAGATTCAAATGGGCCAACAGCGCAATTCTAGCTGAGAAGCAAACCCAAAACAGCAGCGATAATTCCGGCAGCCGAGAAGCACAGCCCCGCGAACCAATAGCCGCGCTGGCGGGTCAGCAGCGTAATGGAGGTAATTACCAGGCCAATCTCGAGCAGCACTTCGCCGAGATCGAAGCGGTCGGCGCGGACCTCAGCCTTTTCCACCTTCTCCTCATATTCACTTACCTTCTTTTCCTTTTCGCGGGCTCTTTCTTCACTTTCTTTGAGATCCGTGGCCCATTTTTGCTGGTGGTCAGCGTAATCCTTGGCCTTCTTCTTCGCCTCATCCTTGTTGGCAATTGCCACCACGCCCATCAGGTCGGAGACGAGATCAGTGTCGTTTGCGCGAATCTTGTGGGCCTGGTAAAAGGCCCATTCGTCCGCGGCTTTGTTTTGCTCGACCGCGGCTCTCGTCTGGTTGAGGATGGCCTCGGTGTGGGTGCGATGGCCGAGCACCGTGACAACAGCCACAAGCACGGCCAGAACGGTCATGGTTAAAGCTACCGGCCGCAACGTCTTCTCGTGTTCGGCGTGCTCGGCTTGCTCCTGCAATTCCTGCGCTTCGTTGGGTTCCATGGGGTAAGGCTCCTCAAGTTGAATGTATCGGGGAATTACTTTCGCTTCCAGCGTACGCCGTCTTTGGAATCTTCCAGTACCACGCCTTTTTCTGCCAACTCGTTGCGAATCTGATCAGCGCGGGCAAAGTTGCGCTGTTTTTTAGCTTGCGTGCGCTCGGCCACCAGAGCGTCGATGGCTTCATCCGTCAGCCCCTGCCGTGCCAGCAACTCAGGAGCAACATCGTCGAGCCGGCCTTCACGCTCGGCCCATTCCAAGGCCTGTTGGGTGGCCTCGGCGTCGTGGTCTTCCATAACGCAAAAGACCGCATCAAAGCTCTCGAGGACGGCCAGAATCGCATTGCGGTCACCACTCTTGAGTTGACCCTGATCTATCGCCGTGTTGGCCGCGCGCAGCAGGTCGAAGATTGGCGCACGCGCCTCGGCGGTATTCAAATCGTTTGCCAACGCGGCGATGTAATCAGCCTGTGCCTTCTTCGCCGCCTCTTGCAATGCGGGATTTTCGCCGGGCGCGAAGACCCCGGTTACCAGCCGCTGGCGAAATGTCCGCAGGCGCTCGATAGCGCTGGTGGCTTCTATGAGCCCGTCAAAGGTGAAGTTGAACTGATGCCGGTAAGGCACCGAAATCAGCGCGAGGCGAATCGCGGACGCTTTGTAGCCCTTCAAAAGCAGGTCGCGCAGGGTATAAAAGTTGCCCTCGCTCTTGGACATCTTGCGCCCGTCCACGAGCAAAAAACGCACATGCATCCAGTGGCGGGCAAACGGCTTGTGCGTGACGCTCTCGCTCTGCGCAATCTCATTTTCGTGGTGCGGAAACATCAGATCTTCGCCGCCGGCGTGCAGGTCGAAGCTCTCGCCCAGAAACTCCATGGCCATGGCCGAGCACTCCAAGTGCCATCCCGGCCGTCCGCGGCCAATGGGCGTATCCCAGGAGGTTTCGCCGGGTTTGGCCGCCTTCCAGAGAGCAAAATCCCGCGCCGAATCCTTCTCGTACTCGTCCAGATCGACGCGCGCGCCGTCTTCCATTCCGGACAAATCTTTTTTGCTGAGCTTGCCGTACTCGGGAAAGGCTGAGAGCCTAAAGTACCAGCTTCCGTCTTCGGCCTGGTAGGCCGCTCCCGAGGCGGCCAACTTCTGGACCAACTGCACCATGCGCGGAATGTTCTCCGTGGCGCGGGCGATGATCTCCGGGCGCTCGACGCCAAGCGTATTCATGTCTTCAAAGAACGCCTGCTCAAAGCGCGCCGAATACTCACCAATGGAGATGCTTGCCGCCGCCGCGTTTTGGATGATGCGGTCGTCCACGTCGGTAATGTTCATCACGTGGCGAACTTTGATGCCCGTTAGCTTGAGAAAGCGCCGCAGCACATCCACTTGGAGAAATGTGCGGAAGTTGCCGATGTGGCCGTAGTCATAGACCGTGGGGCCGCAGGCGTACATGCGCAGCACCTCGCCGTCGGAGGGCGCGAGCGGGTCGATTTGTCCCGTAAGAGTATTGAAAAGCCGCAGAGTCATCAGTCGAACTTCTTGCCTAGGGATTTTGCTCGATAAACGGTTGAAATAGCCGCAGTTTCGGCCTTTTTGATTGTAGCAGCGAGGGATTGCGAGGGGTCAGGATTCAGAGGGCAGGAATCATCGACCCAATACCAGGGAGGGATCGCCGGAGAGCGAGCCTTCAGCGAATTCGCCTGCCTGAAAACGCGGCCAGGCGGCTGCGGCAATCATGGCGGCATTGTCCGTGGACAAAACCAGCGTGGGAAAGGCGATGCGCAGCCCACGGCCTACGGCTTCTGCGGCGAAGCGGGCGCGTAGCTCACGGTTGGCTGCCACGCCGCCGGTGACAAGAATGCGGCGCGCGCCGAGGCATTCCGCCGCCGCAAAGGTCTTCTTCATCAGGTCGCCGACCACCGCGCACTGGAAGCTGGCGACGAGGTCCAATATCTGTTGTGGACAGAGGGTGAGAGCTTCTTCTTTGGTTTGCGGGGGATGCGCATCGGTGTTGGGCGCGAAAAGGCGGGCGGCGCGAGCCTGGGCTTCTTCGCGAAGGTTATGAAGTTCGACGTAGCGCAAGACGGCCGTCTTTATTCCCGAAAAGGAAAACAGGAAGCGCGGGTCAAGATCGGCGATAGGCGCAGTCTTTGCGGCTTTGGTGCGCGGGGGTTTGCCGCCAAGGTGGATTTTGGGTTTGATTTGCGAAAAGGCGAACGGCACAGCCTTTGGGTTACCGAAGCGAGAGAGCGCGTCGATCCAGGGGCCGCCGGGATAACCGAAGCCGAGCAGCTTAGCCACCTTGTCATAGGCCTCGCCGGCCGCGTCGTCGAGCGTGCGGCCCACCAGCTTATAACTCCATGTGCCGTGAGCCGGGTGCACCAGATAAAGGTGCGTGTGACCGCCCGAGACGACCAATGCGAGAGACTGCGCGTCCGGCGAATCGGACGGGCTGCGGGTCGCACCATTCAAAGCCTGTTCCTGCTCATGCTCGTTCAGGAGCACGGCGTGGATGTGGCCTTCGAGGTGGTTGACGGCGACGAGCGGCAGTCCTTGCGCGAAAGCCAGCGCCTTGGCGTAGGTAATGCCCACCAACAGAGCGCCGGCCAGCCCGGGACCGGCGGTGACGGCAATGGCGTCCAGGTCGGCGAGAGTGATGCCAGCCTGGACGAGAGCTGCGCGGACGACGGGAACGATGGCGCGCAGATGCTCGCGGCTGGCCAGTTCTGGAACGACCCCGCCGTAGCGCGCGTGCGTTGCGATCTGAGAGGCCACCACGGACGAAAGAGTGCGCGCTCCGCGCTCCACCACGGCGGCAGCCGTTTCATCGCAGGAGGATTCAATGCCGAGGATGAGGCCGCGCGTGCTCATCTAATTAGTTTAGCGGGCTTCACTTGAGAGGACAGAAGTTTCCCCCTGGGCGGCAGCGCGGGCGACAATAGAAGCAGCCATGGTAACCACCAAGCCCCAATTCGATGCGGCTCTCGATATTATCGCGGCGCTGCGCGCAGCGGGGTATGAGGCTTACCTGGCCGGCGGCTGCGTACGCGATATGCTCTTGGGCCGCGAGCCTCAGGACTACGATGTGGCGACCAGCGCCACGCCGGATGTGGTTCTGGATTTGTTTCCGCGCACTTTCGCCGTGGGAGCGCATTTTGGCGTAGTGCTGGTGGCCACCGTCGGCGGTGCAGATACCGCTGGCACGGGCGATGCGGAGCGGGATGAATCGAGATATGTGGTGACCGAGGTGGCTACATTCCGATCTGATGGCGCTTATTCTGATGGACGGCATCCGGACGCGGTGCGCTATACCATCAGCGCCGAGGAGGATGTGCGCCGCCGGGATTTCACCATCAACGGGCTGTTGTTCGACCCTCTGCGGACGCCAGGTTCCATTTTTGGCCTGCGCGAAAAAACGTCCGCCGTCCGCGAAGGACTCATCGACCACGTGGGCGGGCTGGACGATCTCGAAGCCGGCATCGTTCGCGCCATCGGTCAGCCCGCGCTGCGCTTTGAAGAAGACCATCTGCGCATGCTGCGCGCGGTGCGCTTCGCCGCACGCTTCGGCTTCGAGTTGGACGCTGCAACGGCTGCCGCCATGCATCGATCAGCAGCGAAAATCAACGCCGTCAGCCGCGAGCGAGTGCGTGACGAACTGACCAAAATGCTCACCGAAGGCCATGCGAAGCGAGCTTTTGAACTTTTGGATGAGACCGGCCTCCTCGCTGAAGTGCTTCCCGAAGTTGCGCGCATGAAGGGAGTTGAGCAACCGCCGCAGTTTCATCCCGAAGGCGATGTGTGGACGCATACTCTGCTGCTGCTGGGCCAACTCGAAGCAGACTGCCCGTTCACTCTCGCGTGGGGCGGGCTGTTGCATGATGTGGGCAAGCCGCCAACTTTCGTGCGAGCCGACCGTATCCGCTTCAACGGCCACGTGGATGTGGGAGTGGCCATCAGTGCAGATATCTGCCGGCGCTTCCGCTTCTCGAACGATGAAACCCGACAGATTCTTTCGCTTGTCGAGAACCACATGCGCTTTGCCGATGCCCAGCACATGAAGAATTCAACCCTCAAGCGATTCTTTCGCCTGGACAATTTTCCCGAGCACCTGCGGCTGCATCGCATGGATTGCATGGCTGGGAGCGGCAACCTCGACCACTGGAATTTTGTTCGCGAGCGCTATGAGTCGATGCCAGAGGAAGTTGTGCGCCCACAACCGCTGGTTACCGGACGCGAGTTGATTGCAGCAGGCTACCGTCCGGGAGAAGGCTTTCGCGAAATGCTGCGTGCTGCGGAAGACGCTCAGTTGGATGGAGCGATCACGACGCCTGCCGAGGCGCTGGCGCTCATTCGCGAACGCTTTCCGCTGATTGCTGAAAAGAGGAGTAAGTGATGAGCGATGGCCGCGAAGAAAGAGAAGAACGCGAGAAACGCCGCGAGTTGGAAGAGAAGGAGGATCGCGAAGACCGAATCGACCACGGCCAGCGAGATCAATGGGAGCAGGAGCGGGATGACTCATGATTCATAAATAGAAACCGGCTGCCCTATTCGCTCCGGCGTGTAGAATGAGCCTCATATTCCTTCCATGCCAGAGGCCCGCAATGTCTCACGCCACGCTCAGGAACAGCTACCAGTCGCTCTCGGACCGGCTCAACCTTTTTCCGCAGGGTGCACCCTCTTCTGAGCTTCTCTTCCGAATATTGGAAGTGCTTTTTACCCGCGATGAGGCGGCCCTGGTGTCGCTGCTGCCCATCAAGCCGTTTAACATCGCCGCCGCGGCCAAAATCTGGAAGAAGCCCGCCGCCGAATCCCAAAAGATCCTCGAGGCGCTTGCCTCTAAAGGGATGCTGTTGGACATGGAAATGCAGGGCAAGCAAATTTTTGTCCTGCCTCCGCCCATGGCCGGATTCTTTGAGTTCTCGATGATGCGCCTGGGCAATGGTTACGACCAGAAGCTGCTCGCCGAGCTCTTCTACCAATACCTGAACGTGGAAGAGGATTTCGTTCGGAATCTCTTTGCCGGCGGAGAGACCCAGCTTGGCCGCACATTTGTCAATGAAAAAGCCCTTGCCGCCGACAGCACGCTAACGGTGATGGACTACGAAAGAGCCAGTGAAGTCATTCAAACTGCCCCCTACATGGGCGTGGGCGCCTGCTACTGCCGTCATAAGATGCAGCACATGGGCAAAGCCTGCAATGCCCCTATGGACATCTGCATGACCTTCAGCGGCACCGCCCAGTCGCTCATCAAGCACGGCATCGCGCGCCAGGTTGACGTGAACGAAGGCATGGATCTCCTCGACAAGGCCGTGGAGCACAACCTCGTCCAGTTCGGCGAGAACGTGCAAAACAAGGTGGCCTTCATCTGCAACTGTTGCGGATGCTGCTGCGAAGCCATGCTCGCCGCCAAGCGCTTCGCCGTTCTCAACCCCATTGCCACCACCAACTTCCTGCCGGAAGTCACCGCCGATTCCTGCAATGGCTGCGGCAAATGCGCGGAAGCCTGTCCCGTTGAGGCGATGGCGCTTGTCTCAGCCGGCGATCCGCACAAGCCGAAACGCAAACGGGCGCGCATCGACGAATCCCTCTGCCTGGGTTGCGGAGTCTGCGTCCGCGTATGTCCCAACGGCGGAATTTCGCTCCATGCCCGCAAGCAGCGCGTGCTCACTCCCGTCACCACCGCTCACCGTGCTGTGCTGATGGCCATCGAGCGCGGCCAGTTGCAGAACCTCATCTTCGACAACCAGGCACAGGCGAATCATCGCGCCATGGCCGCCATTCTCGGAGTGATTCTCAAACTCCCGCCCATCAAGCAAATCATGGCCAGCAAGCAAATGAAATCCCGCTACCTCGCGCACCTCATGCAGCCCAGGAGTTTCGTCCACTTGGAGCATTGAGCATCGCTGTTCCTCGCAGCATATTTCAAGAATCAGCGCAGCGTCTTTCAATAGCCTGCCATCTGTCGGGGGATGACCTCAAAACCAACGGAATAACTCCATTCAGAGAGAAGCGTCGATACGGAGGGATGCGGGGGTTTTGACTCCCGTATGACTCAACCTGCCTTGTTCAGGAAGCTCAGGAAGAGCGGAGAGCCGTGGCTGTGCGCAGGTGCGCGACTTCATCGAGGATGCGATGCGCGAGGCTTGACTTTGATTGCGCTGGGAAGACGGTTTCGCGCGCGGCGGTGATGAAAGTGGCGGCGTTGCTTTCTGAATCGAAGCCGAGAGCGGGCTGGGAGACATCGTTGGCCACGATGGCATCGGCGCCCTTGCGTTCGAGCTTCTGCCGCGCGGTGCGGATGAGGTCTTGCGCGTCGACCGGAGTTTCGGCGGCAAAGGCAATGAGCAATGTGCCGGGGTTGCGGTGAGCGGCGACGCTCTGTGCGATGTCTTCTGTCGGCTCGAGGGAGAGCGTGAGCGGGCCGGAGCGCTTGAGTTTTTGCGTAGCGACGGCGGCGGGACGGAAATCGGAAACGGCAGCGGCTTTGATGACGATGGTGGCTTGCGGCAAACGAGCAAGGACGGCTGAGTGCATTTGGCTGGCGGTGGTGACGTCGATGCGTTCGCAACCGGCCGGTGCGGCAAGCGCGGTGGGCGCGGAGATGAGAATGACTTTTGCGCCGCGCGCGATGGCGGCTTCGGCGAGCGCGTAACCCATGCGGCCGCTGGATCGGTTACCGATGAAACGCACGGGATCGATAGGTTCGCGCGTACCCCCAGCGGTGATCAGCACCGTTTCTCTGGCGAGATCGGAGGGTGAGTCTTCATCGAGGCGCTGAATGCGAGCAAGGACGGCGGCAACGATCGTGTCGATCTCGGCAAGGCGACCGCTGCCGGTCATGCCACAGGCGAGATAGCCGCTGCCCGGTTCGATAATTTCCACGCCGCGCTGGCGGAGCGTAGCGAGATTGGCCTGCGTGGCTGCATGGTTCCACATGTTCACATTCATCGCCGGGGCAACCAAGACGGGCGCGGTCGTGGCGAGGTAGAGAGTGGAAAGAAAATCGTCGGCGAGGCCACAAGCGAATTTGGCGAGCGTGTGCGCAGTGGCCGGCGCCACGAGGAGCAGATTGGTGGATTGCGCTTCGGAGATGTGCTCGATGCCGGAGTCCTGGTACGCGTCCGTCTCCCAGATCGAAGTGATGACCTTGTGGCCGGTGAGCGATGCGAAGGTGAGCGGGCGAACAAATTCCTCTGCGGCGCGGGTCATCACGACATGAACATCAAGCGAGTGCTGCTGCAAAGCGCGCACGATTTCGGCGGCTTTATATGCGGCGATGCCGCCGGTGACGCCGAGCGTGATTTTGAAAGGAAGCGGGCTAGGCATGGTCTGCTCCTATGAGGTGATTGTCAATCAGGCGCGTTTCGCCAAGATGTGCGGCGACGGCGATGAGCGCGCCGCCGGTGGCGTCAGCCAGCGGCAACAGAGCGCCGGGATCAACCACGGCTGCGTATTCCACTTTGACCGATGGTTCGGCTGCAAGAGCTCGCAGCATGGCCGCTGAGAGCGTTTGGGAATTGCGCTCGCCGCTGGCGTGAAGATCAGCGGCTGCGTCGAGTGCGCGGTGCAGGATGGTGGCGCGGCTGCGCTGCTCAGGCGTTAGGTAACGGTTGCGCGAACTGAGGGCGAGACCGTCGGGTTCGCGAACGATGGGGCAGGCGATGATTTCCACGGGAAGATTGAGGTCGCGTACCAAAGCGCGGAGGACGGCAAGTTGCGCGGCGTCCTTCTGGCCGAAGTAGGCGCGATGGGGCGCGACGATGTGAAAGAGCTTGGCGACAATAGTGGCCACACCGCGAAAGTGGCCGGGACGGCTCGCGCCGTCGAGGCGGTCGCTGATGCCGCCGACTTCAACGAATGTGGTTGCGCCGGCGGGCGTAAGCTCTTCCGCAGAGGGAGCGAAGAGGACGTCAACGCCGGCAGAGCTGAGCGCGGCACAGTCAGCGTCAAAGGTGCGCGGATAGCGGCTGAAGTCTTCGTTGGGGCCGAATTGCAAGGGGTTGACGAAGATGCTGGCGACGACATGAGCGCAATCGCGCTTTGCCGCGCCGATGAGCGATAGATGGCCAGCGTGCAACGCGCCCATGGTCGGCACCAGGCCGAGTGTTCCGTCGCGGCGGAGTTTGCCAGCAGCGGTTTGCATCTCGTCAACGGAATTGATGATGCGCATGGATTGAATCAGTGCTTTCTTTTGGATTTGACAGCGCCGAATACCATCACTGGCTGCGTTTCTGAGGCTCGCGTGCAAGCAACTCGGCGCCCGCTTCGCGAGGAAGATGGTAGCTCTCAGCATCAGCTGGGAACGCGCCGCCGCGAACGTCACTTGCATAATGCTGAATGGCTTCCGTGAAGAGCGCGGACGCATCGACATAGCGGCGAACAAACTTAGCGGGAGTTGCGCCGGTGAGATTGACGAGATCGTGAAAGACGAGAATCTGGCCGTCGCACTCAGGGCCAGCGCCAATGCCGATAGTGGGAATAGCGAGCGCGGAGGTAATGAGGCCGCCGGCTTCGCGGGGAACGCACTCCAAGACAATGGCGATGGCGCCTGCGGCTTCCAGAGCCAGTGCGTCAGCGATAAGGCCATCGATGGCAGAGGCCGATTTGCCCTGCACGCGATAGCCGATGCGATGCACCGACTGCGGCGTAAGGCCGATGTGTCCAACCACGGCAATCTCTGCCCGAGAGAAGGTGGAGACGAGTTCGGCGCGGCTGCGTCCACCCTCAATCTTCACCGCCTCGGCGCCTGCCTCCTTGATGAAGCGGATCGCGTTGGCGATGGCCTCATTGGTCGAAGAGTGGTAGGAGCCAAAGGGCATGTCGGCCACCAACAGCGCATGGCGAACAGCGCGGCGGACGGCGCGCGTATGGTGCAGCATCTCGTCCATGGTGACTGGCAGAGTGCTGTCATAACCGAGGATGGCCTGGCCCAACGAATCGCCAACGAGAACCATGTCAATGCCGGATTGGTCGACAAGCCGCGCAGTGGCATAGTCGTATGCGGTCAGCGCAGTGATGGGTTGATGGGCTTGTTTTCTTTCGAGGAGGGTCTGCGCTGTGATCTTCGGCGCAGGGGCCGAATCTTCCCTGGGGGGAAGCTGGATAAGACTCATGACGATTCTCCAGTGCAGCTCCGCAAGAAGCGCGGATGCCACCTGATGCGTGCAGATTCAGTATACGTCTGAAGGGGAATGGCAGGAAATGCGGCATTCACACAATTCTGTTGACTGTTGGCCGTTTAGGTAGGACGATGTGTTTATTCCGACCCCTTTCGGAATCAATCATCTACAGCTTCTTCCTTCAAGCAGAGGTCAATGGCATGTTGAACGAACAGCTTACTCGTCGCCGGGTAGCGTATATAGCTGCCCGCTTCCTTGTGTTCCTCTTACTTGGCGCCGCTGGAGTGGCGTCAAGCATGGCCCAAGCGGTCGTCGCAACAGGCAGTATTTCAGGGACGGTCTCAGACGAGACTGGTGCACCCGTTCCGGGCGCCAAGGTTGCGTTAATCAACAGTTCAACAGGCCAGCTATTCTCAACGAATACGGATGCATCCGGGCGATATAGGATTCTCAATCTCCCCCTTGGCGCTGCCAGGATCACCATTACTGCTAAAGGTTCTCCTGTCTTCCAGAATGCCGTAAATGTGAGTGTCGGTCAGAATGTGACGCAAAACGCGGTTCTTTCAATCAGCTCTGCAATTGAGTCGATCTCCGCAACTGCGGTAGCTGTGCCAGTACCTGTGCCGTTGGGAGCAGTAGCTCCGCAAGCTAATCCAGATTCCAAGTCTCCCACCGTAGAAGGCGACTATGTGATCGTCTCCGCAAATGCGGTTGCCGGTCCCATGGGATATGTTGTTACCCCATCCCTAAGTTCCGCGGTACAGTCCCAGTCCGCGCAACAGCAGGCCTTAGCAGCCAGTCAGGGCTACAATTTCCCATCAATTGTCTTTTACATCTCCGCTGTTCCTTTGGTAAATCTGCCCTCCATTTCCAATAGCGACAGCATGATTCAGAATGAGGACGCAACGATTCAGAAGGACGAGACAGATCTCAACCCGCTGTGGCTCGACGCCTCATTCACCTTGACGTTTTTTGATAAAGATGGGAAATCGATAGACGGTGCGTGCAGGGATGGCAGCGTCGAGATTCTTGGCCTGCTTCCGCAACAAACTGTTACCGCGATGAAGAATCAAATGGGCGCTGACATCGCAACGGGGGTGAATGACGTGGCTGGAGCGCTCGCCAGCTTTTATCCGGGCGCGCAGAATCAAGTAACGGCGGCTACTAAAGCAATGAATGTGGTCTTCCAGGACATTTTTCCGCCTCAGCCAGTGGCATATGAATACTCCAACATGAACGGGAACTGCGACTTCGGTTGGTATTTCCGGCCGAACAAAAGCAGTACTGCGGGCGCAAGCGGGCCGGCGTCGATTCTTGGAATTCAAACGGGCATTTTATTGCTCAAGACGAGAAACAACATCGCGAGCATCAACGTGAACGGCCGATCCATATCGGAATGGAACAAGCCGCCGAAATCGGGGAGCAAGAGTCTTTTTACTGTTAGCGACAGGCTGATTGGCACCATCACGTTGCCCGACGTGAGCAAAATCGACTTCAACAATCTGACGACGCTCGATATGTTTCCCTCGTTGATAAAGAAGAGCGATGCCATGCAGATTGTGCACATTGAAAAAGACACTGATTTCATCGCGTTTGCAACAGCCAATAAACTGGTTGGCACCAATGCGACTTTTGATTATGTAACGAATAGCTCGCTGGCTGCATTTCTCAGCCGGAGTGCTCCAGCTGCTGGTGACGGCAAACCCGCGCCTGTGGCAGATACGCCTGCTCCCACGACGACTGACGCGAAAGGTACCACGCCGCCTCCGGCAACTAAACCCAACGCAGGCGTGAGGGCTGCTGCGAAGCACAAACCAAGCCCGGCCAAGACCATTCCCGCTGCGCCGGTGACGCATTGAAGGCGGAGCACTGCTGAATTATTCGGACTGTTGTTTTCGGTGTACGCGAGCGGCTGAAATCTGAATCTTGCCGGTAAGCAAAAAGGGTCTCGATCAGATAACCTGATCGAGACCCTTTTTCGTATTGTTCTGTCTTACTTGGCTTTAGGCCCTGCGGCGCGAATCGCCTCGGACGCGTCGAACTTTTCGAAATTAGCCGCGAAGCGCGCAGCCAGATCCGCCGCCTGGCGGTCGTAGGCTTGCTTGTCGGCCCACGCGTTGCGCGGATTCAGAATTTCCGCCGGAACATCGGGGCAGCTCACCGGAATGCTTAGCCCAAACGCCGCCTCGGTGACAAATTCCACCTTATCCAGCCGGCCATCGAGAGCCGCATTCACCAGCGCGCGGGTAATCTTCAGGCTCATGCGACTGCCCACGCCGTACTTTCCGCCGGACCAACCGGTGTTGACCAGCCAGCAGGAGGCGTTGTGCTGCTTGAGGCGCTTGCCCAGCATCTCCGCATAAGTGCGCGGAGCCAGCGGCAGGAACGGAGCGCCGAAGCAGGCCGAAAACTCCGGCATCGGGTCCTTGACGCCTGTTTCGGTCCCGGCGAGCTTCGCCGTGTATCCGGACAGGAAGTGGTACATGGCCTGCTCCGGCGTCAACCGTGCAATGGGCGGCAGGACGCCGAACGCATCGGCGGCCAGGAACATCACGTTACGCGGATGAGAGCCAATTCCTGGAATCACCGCGTTCTCAATGAAGTCCACCGGGTAAGCCGCGCGCGTATTCTCCGTCAAACTGATGTCGGCGAAATCCGGTTCGCGCGTGGTCTCGTTCAGAATCACGTTTTCCAGCACTGACCCAAAGCGAATGGCACGGTAAATCTGCGGTTCCTTCTCTTCGGTCAGGTTCACGCACTTGGCGTAGCATCCGCCTTCAAAATTGAAAATGCCCTTTGCGCTCCAGCCGTGCTCGTCGTCGCCGATGAGCCGCCGCGCCGGGTCGGCCGAAAGTGTCGTTTTGCCTGTTCCCGAAAGACCGAAGAAGAGCGCGGTGACGCCATCCTCCCCCACGTTTGCCGAACAGTGCATGGGCAACACGTCACGCTGCGGAACAAGAAAATTCATCACGCCGAAGATGGATTTCTTGATTTCGCCGGCGTATCTTGTTCCGCCAATCAAAATGATGTGCCGCGTAAAATCGGCCAGAATAAAGGCTGTGGAAGCAGTCCCGTCGCGTTCCGGCACGGCCTCGAATCCAGGCGCGGCAATCACGGTAAACTCCGGCACATGCGTGGCCACCGCCGCCGCCTCGGGCCGCACAAAAAGCTGGTGAGCAAACGCCGCCTGCCAGGCCTGCTCGGCTACAACTCGAATAGGCATCCTGTAAGCCGGATCAGCTCCGCAATAGAGGTCCTCGACATACAGGTCGCGCGGCTTAAGATACTCCACCACACGCTCGAGAAGCGCCCCAAAGTGCTCCGGCGTCATCGCTTTGTTCACCTTGCCCCAGTGAACCAACTCGTGGGTGGCCACGTCGTCCACAATGAACTTGTCCTTGGGACTGCGGCCCGTGCGCGCACCAGTAACGGCCACCAGAGCGCCGTTGGCGGCCAGCCTTGCCTCGCCTCTAACCAGCGCAGTTTCAAAAAGTTGCGATAAAGGCAGGTTGGCATGAACGCGCGCCCCAGTTGTCAGCCCCTTCAACGACTCCAGCGACTCAACTCCAGCAAGACTTGCCATCGAGAAGACCCTTTCAAAACACAATATTGTCGAAAATCAGAGAATGTCCCATTGTGCCATTCCGCGCCTATCTATGGGAAGGGCTGCGGCGGAAAGGCAGGGGCGAAATTGCCGACCTCACCGGGTTCCGCCCAGGTAGCTCCCGGTCAGGGGACGATGCGATCAGAACCTGAAATCTGCCCAAACGATACATTTTCTTTGGTGCTCGATCCATGTTGTCCGGATACAATTTGTTCCTGAAGGCTAGCGATCACTTTGAGGTTCAAATCAATGGTTCGACAGGTGCGATTGCTTTGTCTGCTACTTCTCCCATGCACACAACTGGCAGCGCAAGGTGTCGCTGTTCCGGGCGATCCGTGCAAGCCGGTGAGTGCGCGGGCGCAAGAGATCGGGTGCTGGATACTGGCTGACAATCCCGTCGGTCAACTCACAAAACCACAAGTGTTCTGGCATCTCGATGCGTATTCAACACGCGTCGCGGCGCAAGCAGATAAGGGCCCGCGAGGCACGGTCATCGAGTCGTTTGGCAAAGTGTGGTTGATGACCATCGAGGACGAGAACTGGAGATCGGCCCACGGCAATCGCGTTGCCGAAATTGGACCGCTTCCGATCGTTGCGGGAGAAAACTACTCGGCGCAGTTTATGGAAGCGGACTTCACACCTGGAATGACTGCGCCCTCACACGTCCACTCCGGCCCGGAGGCCTGGTACGCGGTGGGCGGCGAAACATGCTTGGAGACCTCCGATGGCCGCATGCAGATCAGCCGAGCAGGGGGCCCTGCGGTAATCGTTCCGATGGGATTATCGATGCACCTTACCGCTATCGGCACCGAGCGGCGGCGTTCTATCGTGATCATCCTCCATCAGTCATCGCAGCCTCCGACCACTATGATCCATGATTGGATGCCAAAGGGTTTGTGTAAGGCAAACAACTGAATAGACGCGTCCGCAGCGCAGGCTCGGTAGCCGCATCGTCCAAATTGCAGGTTCGGGTCGTGTTACCGGCTAGCCGGCAGTTACTATTTCAACAGCGTTCCCGCAAGCATGAATTCAGCATGGTTAGGAGAGCGCCAGATTCAGGTTGTCGATGGCTTCGTCCACTTCCTGGTTATTCTTGAACCCCACGGTGACGCAGTCGACGCCTGCGTTCTGCATGGCAAAGCGCATGGCCGCAACTCGATCTTCGTGGCGAATAAACGTGCCGTTGCCGCACAGCTTCATGCTCACCACACCCATGCCTTCCTTCTTCACCTGCTTCACATGCTCCACAACTTCAGCCACGTTGCCGAGATTGCCGTCATCCGGCACCAACCCGTCCATGCTTGTGCCGTTATGGTTCATGCGAATCATGGCGATTTGCAGGAACTTGTTCCCCGGAACCTGGCGCAGCGCAGGGAGGCCGTGCACTGACGCTCCGTGCGACAGAATCACCCTTTTCGCCTGCGCTTGAAGCAGGCCTTCCTGCCAGGGCGCGGTCCTGGCCACCCAGTCGCCGGTGTGCTGGTAATGCAGCAGCATAATGTCGAAGTATTCGGTGTTTGAAATGCGGCGCATTTCATCAAAGCGTTGCAGCGGATCGACGCCGGGGCTGGTCGTGACCTTGTTCATCAATACGTAGCTGTCGCGAGGAAAAGGCTTGAGCGCTTCACCCAGCATCGCCGGCGTGGCGTAGGCTTCCGCCGTCTCAAAAAAACGAATGCCGCGATCGTAAGCATAGTGGATCAGGTTTGAGAACTCTCGCTGGCCCAAAGCAGCCTGCACGTAACCGTTCTTGCTGCCGGTACCAAAGGCCAGGCGTGTCACCTGGATACCGGATTTGCCGAGGGTAACCTTGTCGGTAGCGGTTCGCCGCGCGGCCTCAAGCGGCAGAATTCCAACACTCGCAAGCGTTCCGGCAGCGATGGTTGTTCTTAGAAAATCACGTCTGGAGTAACGGTTCATCATCAACCTCCGGCCTTGGGGCTCGCGTAAGGCCATTTGCGGAGATGGTAACACGAGCGCGGGTGTGCAAATTCCTTGCTTCTCGGTAGCGGGGTGCGCACCGCCTTTGGCAGCCGAGCTGCGGGCGCGCAGGGCACCCACAATTGAGGAAAGTCAGCAGTCAGAAGGACTTAGGGCGCGTCACCCGCCGATTGGCCCCGTCAATCCAAATCAGTAGAGAAAACACGGCCTCCAAATGCCGATAGTGCAATGGCCGACACCGAACCTGGGGAGCGCCCGCTCCATCCAGACCGGCGGCAGTTTGAAGCCAATTGTGATAACGGATTTGTGCAGCCGTTGGAGAGATTCCAACCGAACATCTTCCTGATGGGGTCGACAACGATGAGGAAGGACCTGACGGCATCCGAGGAATCGAAGACGCCCGAGACGCCGAAAAGGGACGAGGAACTTCGGCAAAGCCCTCGTCTTGGGTGCAGAGGCTTCGGCGCGATCCAAACGCTGCCTGCCAGTGAGCGCCCCTGTCCCGCGAGAATCCTAAATCTAAGCGTGGGTGGGTGCCTGATGGAATTGAAGGCACCATTGGACCTCGCCATGGACGAGATAGTCGAGTTGCTCTTTAACGTCAACCAGATGCCGTTCCGAGTGCGCGCGACGGTACGAGCACTTCGGTCGAAGGGATTGGTTGGATTTGAATTCCTTCAGCTAAGCGAGAGAACTCGAAGACACCTTTGTGAACTGATCGGGGAGCTGATTGAAGGCCTTATTAAGCTTCATAAAAAGGAACTTGCCAATCTTCCAGCCAAAAAAGATAAGGGTCGCCGTTAAACTTCAACAGCTTTGAAGGCCCGCAATTCCGGTAGTGATCACCCCGGTAAAATCAATGGGACACGATGCAAAGCGAGCTAAGGAAACACCGGCTAAGACTCTCTTTCCAGAACCTGGATGTTGCCGGTCTGTAGCGCGGCCAATTCAGATGCTGGGTTTTCTTCGACCAGCGGCACCCAGAACCGGAAGCTGGTGCCTTCTTTACGCGTGCTGGAGGCCTCGATGGCCCCGCCATGAGCAATGAGAAGGGCGCGCACGATGGCCAGACCCATGCCCGTGCCTTTGCGGCTGGCTGTGCCTTCCCTGCCCCGGTAAAACTTTTCGAAGATGAGCGGCAGATCGACCGGGTCGATGCCGGGGCCATTGTCATCGACCAAAAATTCGAGGCGCCCGCCGGCGCGTCGGCTGCGCAAAGTGATGCGGCTGCCGGGAGGCGAATAGCGGGCAGCATTTTCAAGCAAATGGCGAAAGACGCGGCCCAGCAGATGGGAGTCGAACCAGGCGGGCTTATCCGGCTCCTCGGCTTTAATGATGACACGGTGCCGGGCCAGAGCAGCGTGCGACTCCGCCACGGCCTGGTCGAGAAGGGTACGCGGACGTTGCGCCACGAGGCAGACTTTGACCACCTGTGCGTCGAGCTCGGCCATCTCGACGGCTTCGCCGATCAGCGCATCGAGGCGAGAAGCCTCTTCATCGACAATGGTGGCGAGGTCGAAACGACTGGCATCGTCGAGGCCTTCGCTCTCGATCAGCGTGGTGGCGGCGGCGCGAATCGAGGTGAGCGGAGTGCGCAGCTCGTGGGTGAGCGAGTCAATGAGCGCGGTGCGCAACCGCTCGCCCTCTCGCGAGGCCTCCATGCGCGTGGAGGCCTCAATGGCCATGGCTCGCGTGAGCGCAATGGCCACCTGAGCGCTGACTGCCGTGGCCACTTCGTGGGAGAGCACGGCGGGGCGCAAGGCGAGCGCCCCGACAGGCCGTAAGCCCAGCATCAATGTCATCGCAAAAAAGCCACCCGGAATGGCCTGAGCCGGATTATGACTTTCAGTCATCGCCCGCAGGCTGGCCTGGATGCTCATTGGCAAATCGGATGTGGAGGAATAGAGTTGGTCCCGGTCACAGATGTAAAGCACCACCCCATCCAACGCAAAGATTCGCTCGATCATGCGAGGCAGATCGCGGATGAGCCCGGCGGCATCCTCCTGCAGCATCATCTCCTGCGAGAGCGTGTAGAGCCTCTCGACATCTTCGCGGCGCTGCTCGGCCTTGCGAGCCTGGCTGCGGGCCCGCTCGGCTACGCGGCCCACCACCGCACAACTGAGCATGAACGAGATCATGGCCAACCACGCGTCAATGCCGGCGATTTGCAAGGAATGGAAGGGCGGCAGAAAGTAATAGTCGAAGGAAACCGCGCAGAGGAACGCCACATACAGCGCGAGCCAGATTCCCGCCCAAGACGCAAACAAGACCACCAGCGTGAGAAATGCCAGCCCGGCGGTGGTAGAGTTGACGCCAGACAATACCAGCAGCGCGGTTGCCAGCGCCGCGATGAGCGTGGCAGCTGACCAGCGGGCGGTGTGCTGCAAGTGACTGCGTGGATTCATCGGTATCTCCACAGGAATGATACCCCCGCCCGGATGATGTAATCTTCGATTGAAAGAAGAAAGTTATGCCCGGCCGAATTCTGGTTATCGACGACGAACCTCAGATAACGCGGGTGCTGCGCGCTGCGCTATCTGCACAAGGATTTGACGTGCGCACCGCCAACGAACCGGAAGAGGGGCTTCTGACCTTCAAGGATTGGAGGCCGGATCTGGTGGTAACGGACCTGATGATGCCCGGATTGAGCGGCGTCGAGGTCTGTCGCGCCATACGAGCGCAATCCGCGATTCCGATACTCGTGCTCTCGGTCCGCGACCACGAGCGGTCGAAAGTGGAGGCTCTGGATGCCGGAGCCGACGACTACGTGACCAAGCCTTTCGGGATTCAGGAGTTGCTGGCACGCGTGCGTGCTCATCTGCGGCGCGCCCCGGAGCGGACCACGGCCGCCATCGAGACCGGAGATTTTATGGTGGATGCGGCCGCCCACTCCATTACCGTGATGGGCAAGCCCATTCACCTGACACCTAAGGAGTTTGACCTGCTGCTTCATCTGGCGCGCCACGCCGGCAAGGTGATGACCCACCGCGTGCTGCTGACCGCGGTTTGGGGAGCGCAGTCGGCTCACCAGCCGGAGTATCTGCGCGTTTTTGTCGGCCAGGTGCGCAAGAAGCTCGAAGCCGAGACGGGCAAGCAGTACATCCAGACTGAGCCCTGGGTGGGCTACCGCTTCGTTCCCGAAGGATGGACCGGCAATGAGGAATGAAGCGGAAAAGCGCTGTGCGGCTGCTGATATTATCCATTCATGCGCTATCCGGACCCAGAGGATCGTCGGCTGCTCGCCCGGATCAGGCGCGCCCTGGTTGAGGTTGCGTTTATCGTCTTCCTCTTTTATTCCAATTTGTTGATGGGCGAATTCACGAGGGCCAACGGACAAGGGAAAACCCTGGCTTTCGCCCTGCGCGACATTTTTACCGTTACGAATTTTGCCATCGCCATGGTTGCCGCGATGGTTGGGTATGTCATGTTTGAATATCTTCGAAAGAAACTTTAGGAAAAACGCCTAATTTTTGGGAAATTCCTGCTTTCCTTACGGATTACTTAGGAAATCTTTTCGATACTAAAAGCTGGCGCAAGCCAAAATGATTCTTGTGCGGGGAGGCTGCCTCGCAGTGGTTGCGCCCGACCGGATTGAATAACGGCCTACGCTTCCGCCCCAGGCCTTACCGGCAATATGCTCATGGAACTTGGACCTGCAACTTGGGAGATCCACAATGCAAGATTTAGTGATGCTGCTGTTCACGGTAGTTTTCTTCGCCCTGGCGTTTCTCTACGTCAAGGCTTGCCAGAAGCTGAGGTAACCCATGCAGACTGATCTCACCACCGCGGTTGCCCTGGCTCTGTCCGTACTGCTGCTTGGCTACCTGGTTCTCACCCTGCTTTACCCGGAGAAATTCTAAATGTCCGTCAATGGCTGGTTGCAATTTGGCCTCTTCTCCGTGATTCTGCTGGCAAGCGTTCGTCCCGTAGGCATTTATCTTGCCCGCGTTTTGGAAGGCGAGCGCACATGGCTGGATCCGGTGCTTCGTCCCGTCGAGCGGCTCATCTACAAGCTGTGCGGCATCCACGCCGACCGGGAGATGAACTGGCGCGAGTACGCCTTTGCCATGCTCGGTTTTTCGGCCGTCAGTTTGCTGCTCACCTACGGCATTGAACGCCTGCAATTCTTTTTGCCGTGGAACCCACAGCATCTGGCCAACGTCGGTCCCGACCTGGCATGGAACACCGCCGCCAGCTTCACCACCAACACCAACTGGCAGTTCTACACGCCCGAAGCCACGATGAGCTACCTGACTGAGATGGCCGGCCTGGCGACGCACAACTTCTGGTCGGCGGCGGCGGGCATCGCGGTGGCGGTGGCCCTGATTCGCGGCATCAAGCGCACCAGTTCGGCCACCATCGGCAACTTCTGGGTGGACATGACGCGCTCGCTGCTCTACGTGCTGCTGCCTGGGTCTTTTCTTTATGCGTTTCTGTTGATTGCCCAGGGCGTTCCGCAGAACCTTGACGCCTATACTGTAGCTCACACTCTCGAAGGGCAGACGCAGACCATAGGCCAGGGCCCTGTCGCCTCGCAGGAAGCCATCAAGATGCTCGGTACCAATGGCGGCGGCTTCTTCAACGCCAACAGCGCGCATCCCTTCGAGAATCCCACGCCCTTCTCGAACCTTCTTCAGATTCTCTCCATCTTCATTATTCCCGCCGGACTTACTTACACTCTGGGCCGCATGACTGGGTCGCCGGGCCACGGTTGGGCCGTGTTGGCGGCCATGTTCGTGCTCTTCGCGGCGGGATTCACAACCGTCTACTGGGCAGAGTCGCAGGTTCATCCGCTTATCCACGGCGCTCAACAAACCCAAGCACTCACCGCGCCCGGAGGCAACATGGAGGGCAAAGAGGTACGCAACGGCATTGCCGAAAGCGCCCTTTTCGCCACCGTCACCACGGACGCCAGTTGCGGCGCCGTCAACGGCATGCACGACAGCTTTACCGCGCTGGGCGGCATGGTCGTGCTGACCAACATCATGCTCGGCGAGGTAGTTTTCGGCGGCGTCGGTTCAGGTTTGTACGGCATCCTGATCATGGTGGTGATCGCGGTCTTCGTCGCCGGACTCATGGTGGGCCGCACTCCCGAGTACCTTGGCAAGAAGATCGAGTCCTATGACGTGAAGATGTCCATGCTCTATGTGCTCATCTTCCCGCTCATCATCCTTTCGCTCACCGCCATTTTCGTACTGTCGTCCGCATTCGGACTTTCCGCGCTCACCAATACCGGCCCGCACGGGCTTACCGAAATTCTCTATGCCTTCACCTCAGGCGCGGGCAACAACGGCTCGGCCTTCGCGGGCCTGAATTCCAACTGGCAGCTTAACGTGGCCATTGGATGGGACATGCTTATCGGACGGCTTCTCATGATGATTCCCGTGCTTGCCCTGGCCGGCAATCTGGCGCAAAAGAAGAGCGTGCCGCCCTCGCCCGGAACCTTCCCGGTGAACACGACGCTCTTCACTGTGCTGCTGGTAAGCGTGATTCTGATTCTGAGCGCGCTTACGTTCTTCCCGGCGCTGAGCCTGGGGCCAATATTGGAGCACCTGCAACTCCATGCGGGCCAGCTTTACTAGAGCATTTTTGGAATTTACGTGGTTCTTTTGAGGGCATTGAAAGGTGGATTTTTCTTGAGGAAAAATCCACTTGAGTGTGAGTTTCCGGTCTGCAGCAATTCCGAAAATGCTGTAACCGATACCGCATCAGGAAAAGGCGAGACGAACTGTCATGGTTGAAAAGAAGAGTCTTTGGAATACGGATATCATGGCCCAGGCGCTTGTGGACGCAGTCCTCAAGCTTGATCCCCGCTGGATGGTCAAGAATCCGGTTATGTTCGTGGTAGAAGTGGGCAGCGTGCTGACTACGGCGCTGCTCATTGATAACACCATCCACCACCGCGCCGGTTTCGGCTTCAACCTCCAGATCACCCTCTGGCTGTGGTTCACGGTGCTGTTTGCCAACTTTGCCGAGGCGATGGCGGAGGGCCGCGGCAAGGCACAGGCCGACACCCTGCGCAAGGCCAAGGGCGAGACCATCGCCAAACGGTACACAGCCAGCGGCGGCTTTGAAGAAATTGCCAGCGGCCTGCTGCGCTCCGGGGACGTGATTTACGTCGAGGCCAACCACTATATCGCGGGCGACGGCGAAGTCATCGAGGGCGTGGCTTCAGTGGACGAGTCGGCCATCACTGGCGAATCGGCGCCGGTTATTCGCGAGGCCGGCGGCGACCGCTCAGCCGTAACCGGAGGGACGAAGGTCTTGTCGGACTGGATCAAGGTGCGCATCACCTCGAATCCCGGCGAAACCTTTCTCGACCGCATGATCGCCCTGGTGGAAGGCGCAACTCGCCAAAAGACGCCCAACGAAATTGCGTTGAGCATCCTGCTATCAGGACTCACCATTGTCTTCCTACTGGCAGTGGTTACGCTGCAGCCCTTCGCGATGTATTCCAAGGCTCCGCAGACGGTTTTTGTGCTGGTCTCGCTGCTGGTTTGTCTGATCCCCACCACCATCGGCGGATTGCTATCAGCCATCGGCATCGCAGGCATGGACCGCCTCGTGCAATACAACGTGCTGGCGATGAGCGGTCGCGCAGTGGAAGCCGCAGGCGACGTGAACACGCTGCTGCTCGATAAGACCGGGACCATTACCCTCGGCAATCGCCAGGCTACCGATTTCTTCCCTGCGCCCGACGTGAGCCAGGAGCGGCTGGCCAACGCCGCACAACTGGCCTCGCTCTCCGATGAAACACCCGAGGGGCGCTCCATCGTTGTGCTGGCCAAGGAGAAATACAACCTGCGCGGGCGCGACCTGGGCGGAACCGACGCGGAGTTCGTTCCTTTCACCGCGCAAACCCGCATGAGCGGCGTGAACCTCTCGGGAACCCGCATCCGCAAAGGCTCCGCGGACGCCATCTCCCGCTTCCTTGAAGATCAGGGCTCGTCGCTACCCAAAAAAGTTCTCGACCAGGTGGAAGAGATTGCGCGCCTCGGCGGCACACCGCTGGTGGTGGCCGAAAATTCGACGGCGCTGGGCGTTATCTACCTGAAAGACATCGTCAAGGGTGGCCTTAAGGATCGCCTTGCGCGGCTCCGCTCCATGGGCATTCGCACCATTATGATCACAGGCGACAATCCCCTCACCGCGGCTGTCATCGCGCGCGAGGCAGGCGTAGACGACTTTCTCGCCGAGGCCAAGCCCAAGGACAAGATGGACCTGATCAAACGCGAGCAGGCCAAGGGCAAGCTGGTTGCCATGACCGGCGACGGCACCAACGACGCTCCAGCACTGGCGCAGGCAGACGTGGGCGTGGCCATGAACTCCGGCACGCAAGCCGCAAAAGAAGCCGGGAACATGGTCGATCTCGACTCCAACCCCACAAAACTGATTGAAATTGTTGAGATCGGTAAACAATTGCTCATGACGCGCGGCGCGCTCACCACCTTCTCCATCGCCAACGACGTGGCCAAGTATTTTGCGATCATCCCGGCCATGTTCGCGGGCGTCTTCCCGGTGCTGGGTGTGCTCAACATCATGCGTCTGGCCTCGCCACACTCGGCCATTCTATCCGCGGTGGTCTTCAACGCCGTCATCATCGTGGCGCTGATTCCGCTGGCCCTCAAGGGAGTGAAGTACGAGCCCAAGCCGGCTGAAGCGTTGCTGCGCCAGAATCTGCTGATCTATGGCGTAGGCGGCATCTTCATCCCCTTCATCGGTATCAAGGCCATCGATATGTTTCTGGTAGCCGTGCATCTGGCGTAAAGAGGGCGGAGTTCGCGGCGTTAGCGGAGTTAGCGTTGTTAGCAGTGCGCTAAACTAGCTCCGCCAACTCCGCTGGCAACGCTACAAGGTTTCGCGGGGTCATCAACCGACCCTTGAAGGAGAAACAAAATGCAATCCGTTTGGAAGACATCGATCCTTTTCACCGTCGTTACCACGCTCTTGTTCGGGCTGGGCTATCCGCTTGTTGTCACCGGAATCGCCGGCGTGATTTTTCCGCGCAAGGCCGCGGGCAGCCTGATCACGCTTCAGAATGGCACTGTCATTGGCTCCGAGTTGATCGCCCAGAGCTTCACCAGCGACAAGTATTTTCATCCTCGCCCCTCGGCCGCGGGCAACGGCTATGACGCCACGGCATCGGGCGGATCGAATCTTGCACAGTCCAACAAGACTCTCGTAACACGCATCCAGGGCGACATTGACAAGCTCGCCGCCCAGAACCCCGGCAAGCCAGTTCCCATTGACATGGTCACCACCTCCGGCTCCGGACTCGACCCGGACATCACGCCGGAAAACGCGTATTTTCAGGCTCCCCGCGTAGCCAAGGCACGCGGCATTGGCGAAGACCAAATACGCGAGCTCATTGAAGAGCACATTACCGGCCGCCAACTGGGCGTGCTGGGCGAGCCTCGCGTGAACGTGCTGCTGCTTAACCTGGATCTCGACAAGCTGACCAAATAGCGATCGCAAGACCGGCCATTTCTGGGGCCTGTGATCCAATTTCCGGGGGTCTGTTCGGAATTAGTTGACAGGCCCTAGAAGCCGGGCGCTCGTTCCGCTGCCACGCCGAACGCGGCTTCAAGCGCCATGCCAGCTTCGGCCAGCGTGCCTTCGTCGAAGAGGCGGCCAATTAGCGTAACGCCATGGGGCACGCGGCGCGGCGGAGAGAAGCGAGGCAGCGGATGTTGCGGGTCTGGCGCCCAGTCGCTGCGCGCCTCGGCCACCTCAACAAAGCCGGCGCGGAGCGTGAGAGAGGGATGCCCGGTGAAGTTCGTGATGACCAGCATCTCGTCGCGCAAGGATGGCACCAGGAGCAGATCGACTTCAGAAAAAACTCTGGCCATCTCTTGCGCGACCTTGCGGCGGAACCGGTCCGCTTGAACAAAATCGACCGCGGAGAGAAATCTCGACTGGCGGAAGACGTTGGGCCATGCGTCGGGGACCTGCGCCTTCAACTCATCAACCCTATGGCTTAGCGTCAGCTCTTCAAACGCTGCGGCAGCTTCCGCAAACAAAATGAGCTCGAGGGAGTCATACGGCCAGTCGGGGACGGAGACTGCAACGGGCGTCATGCCGAGTTTCTTAACCGTTTCGAGCGCGGCGCGGTCCACGTCGGTTGCGGGGTCTTCTTTCATCCAGGCGGGAAAATAGCCAACGCGCAGGCCTTTTACGTCTGCGCCCGAGTGGAACGCGAGCCCGCTGGGTACGCTCGCAACGTCGCCTGCGTCGGGCCCTGAGATTGCCTCGAGCACCAGCATGGTATCTTCCACGCTGCGCGTCATGGGCCCGAGCTTGTCGAGCGACCAGCAGAGTGTCATGGCTCCAGTGCGCGGCACGCGGCCGTAAGTGGGGCGCAGGCCCGTGACGCCGCAACGCATGGACGGGCTGACGATGCTGCCGCCGGTTTCACTTCCCATAGCGAAAGCCACCAGCCCCGCAGCAGTGGCCGAGCCGGGACCGGCGCTGGAACCGGAAGAGCCTTCTTCCAACAGCCACGGATTTTTGGTTTGGCCGCCGAACCAGACATCGTTGAGCGCCAAAGCGCCCATACTCAACTTTGCGACCAGCACGGCTCCAGCGTCATTCAGCCGTTGTACGACGGTGCTGTTTATTGTGGGGATGCGATTCCTGTAAGGTTCCGCGCCATAAGTGGTGGGAATGTTTGCGGTGTCGAGCAAATCCTTCGCGCCCCACGGGATTCCGTGCAGCGGTCCGCGATAATGCCCCGCCGCAATCTCCGCATCGGCGCGGCGCGCCTGTTCAAGAGCATGATCGCGCGTGAGTGTAATGACGCAATGGAGTTTGGGATCGAAGCGTGCAAGGCGATCAAGATAGATTCTTGTCAGCCGTTCGGATGTGAGTTGGCGGCTTTCAATCCAACGCGAAAGCTGCGCGACCGAAGCAAAGGCCAGGTCATCGTCTTTGGCGGGCAGGGGCACGTGCTGATTCGCGCTGCGGATGAAATTATTACTCAACGCGGCCGGGGCATTGGATGAAGTGCCGGGCAGAGAGGGATTCCACTGTAAAGCCGGGGCCAGTTCCGGTTCTAGTGCCAATTTACGCGGCCCTGTGCGGCGCTCATACAAGGGCGCCATCTGCAATCGCCAGTTGCTCGCGGCCTCGGCAAGATCTGCCGCGGTCATCTCCACATTCACCAGCTTTTCTGCCTCACCGAAGGTCGCGGGCGACACCTCAGGCCCTACAGGCGCGGCCGTGCCGAACGCAGGCGGAGCTCCCGGCGGCAAGCTGGGGCTCTGGTCTGTGGGGGTCTGTGTCTGGGCATGAATGGCAGCACCAAGCAATCCGATGGAGCCGTAGGTGAGAAATTCTCTGCGCGATCTTGACATAATTCGTCCTTTACAAAACGAGATCTGCAAACTACTTTAACCGACCGGCCTCTGATGACGCTCAGTAGGCGAGAGCCATCAGATATTGGCACTTGTGGGTTATCGACATGACGCAGCCATCAACAATTTTACACAAGCTTCTCTATGGCTCGATTTGACGAATCAGCGGTTAGGCCTGAGCTACGCCTGATCTGTAAGCGCTTGTAACTTGCGCTCCCGTCACAGTAGAATTCTGCCCATGATGACTACTCTTCCCCGCACCCTGAAGATCTTCGCCCCCATGTTGCTGTTGTCCCTTGCCATAGCAGCGATTCAAGCGCAGGACTGGGCCAAAGCACGTCTCGAGGCCTCGCCCCGCCACCATGAATACGTGAAACTCAGTCATGGAAGCCGCACGCTTCAGGCCTTCGTCGTCTACCCCGAGGTGAAAGACAAAGCTCCCGCCGTGATTCTCATTCACGAGATTTTCGGGCTCACCGACTGGGCCAAAGAGATGGCCGATGAACTGGCCGCGCAAGGCTTCATCGTGGTTGCGCCTGACCTGCTCTCAGGCGCGGGCGCCAACGGCGGCGGTTCGAGCGAGTTTCCCAGCCAGGACGCTGCCGTGAAAGCAGTCTCCGCTCTTGATGCGAATGCCGTGCTCGCTGACCTCGACGCCGCCGCCGATTATGCAAAGCAGATTTCGGCGGCCAATGGCACAATCGCATCGGTTGGCTTCTGCTGGGGAGGGGGCAAGTCTTTCGCCTTCGCCGCTCACAGCAAAGACCTATCCGCCGCCTTTGTGTTTTATGGCCCCGCGCCTTCAGACGTGAGCACGATTACAGCTCCTGTTTACGCCTTTTACGCTGCCAACGATGCACGCATCACTGCTACTGTGCCGGCAACTGTCGTAGCCATGAAAACCGCCGGCAAGAAATACGAGCCTGTAACTTACGATGGCGCGGGGCATGGCTTCATGCGCGCCGGCGAAGATCCCACAAATACTGTTCCCGGAAACAAGACTGCCCGCGAACAAGGATTCTCGCGCCTTGTGACCCTCTTGAAGAATTTGAATGCACCTCCGACAATTGCCAGCGAGAACGAGACTCTCACTGCCGCCGCACGGATCCCGTAAATCGAAACAATGTATGGAAGCTCGCGGCCAACCAGTCTCGCAACAAGAAATCGAGCGCCTTTGGGATTCGGTCGCAAAAAATACGGCTAATCCACTGGCGGGGATTTTCGGGCCATCGTCCGTTAGTTGGAGGGTCAATCGCGAATCTGCTTTGTTTCTAGGCGCGGGCCGGGCTGCTCTGCTGCAGTTGGCGCATCCCTGGGTTGCAACCGCACTTCATCAACATTCCAACTTGCTCAACGATCCGCTCGCGAGATTCCACAACACATTCCGCGTGGTCTTCACCATGATCTTCGGCTCTCTCGACCAGGCGCTGGCAGCTTCTCGTTACCTTTATCATCTGCACACGCGAATCCGAGGAGAACTCCCCGAGAGTGTCGCCGGTTATGCGCGGGGCTCTCGCTACGAGGCGAATGAAGTGAACGCCCTCGTCTGGGTCTACGCAACGCTGATTGAAAGCGCTCTTCTCGCGTATGAAACTGTGCTGCCGCCGCTTTCATCTGTGGAACAGGAGAGTTACTACGCCGAGAGCAAGACTCTGGCTGCGCTCTTCGGCATTCCGCCGGAAGCACTGCCTGTGGACTGGCGATCATTCGAAGCATGGATGCGCGGCATGTTGGCGTCCGATACGCTGGGAGTCAATGCGCTCGCACGCGAGATGGCGCACAGGATTTTGCACGGCAGCGGATCGTGGGTTCCTGTTCCCGGTTGGTATCGTGCACTCACGGCAGCTTCGATGCCCGAGCGGCTCCGTGGCGAATTCTCACTTGTTTACGGCGAGCGGGAAAAACGTGCAGTAGCGAGCGCACAAAGCTGGCTTCCGCAAATCTACAATCGTCTTCCGGCGGCCTTGCGATTTGTTGGGCCATATCAAGAAGCACAGAGCCGCTTGCTAGGCCGCCGAGTAAATGCGCTCACGCGAGCCAGCAACCGGTTCTGGATGGGACAGACGTTACTGATGTTTGCAAAGCCTGAGCGCGAATCAGAAAAGTGAAGGACGGGCAGACCCTCCAAGAAGCGAGTTGTTGACGTTTGCGATGGTGTGCGGCCCTTCAGGCCCGCCCCACGCGAAGGCCAGAGAGAGAGCCGGGAGGCCTCCCGCGCGCAGCGTAAGTCCCGCGGAGAAGCTGTGAGCGAGATGGCTGAAAGCAATATCGCCACGCACGAGCGCGACCTTGCCCTGATCGGCGGCGAAAGTGAGACCGACGGGGCCCCAGATGGAATGCTCAAAACCTTCCCGCAAAAGAAGGGCGTTGGGAGCGCGGAAACGATAATCGTTGTAACTCGGGAGCCAGGGATTGCCGTTGACATCTGAACCGCCCAATGTCGGCTGGAAGTAGAAAGGAACCACATTTCCTGCCGACGCGATGGATTCGGTGATGAGTAGCCGCAATTCGAGCGAGCCTTCGCGATTTCGTTGAATGGCTGCGCATTTGGTCGCTCCCAGTGTAGCGGCGCACTCATCGGGACCATTGAAAGTCTTCGCGCCGTACGATCCGGAATTGCGATAGAGCGGGATGGTGTGATTGAGATCCGCTGTGAAGCGGCGAAAGGAATAGTGCGAATCGGAAGGCGCGAGGAACTGTTGAAACTGCGCAAGATAATCGAGTTGCAGATGGTCGCCGAGCAGCGTGGGTTCTATGCGTGCGCCTTCGCCCAGCTGGGCAAATGCAGGCTGCGTTGTGAGCCCGGGAGCTGTGGCTTCAGTAAAGATCTGCTCGATTGAAGGACTGGATTCGTGATGGTTTTCATGCACACTGACAACGCGCCCATTGATTTCACCAAGGAGCGAAACATTCAGGGCGTGGAAGACAGGCACAATCGCGTTGGCGCCTGCGATGGTTTGTGTCATGCCAAAAACTGAAGCGTTGGCCTGAAACGAGCCAGGCCCGAGGCCGTAATAGAACAACTGGTCAAGCGAGATGGACTGCGCATAGAGATTGAAAAGCGTGTAAGGATGCACGGTAAGATTCGTCTTTGGCGCTGGACCGGAAGACGTGGTGATTACGGTGATCTTTTCAATCGGCGTGTGAATGGCTTTGTAATAAAAACCGGCGCGCCACGAACCGTTATCCGTGGCGATGGCGTCCGCGTCCCAGCTTGTGCGCCACAGTTCATTGGGCGTGTAGTGGCCGACATAAGCGCCGCCTGCGCCGAATCCATTTTGCGGGGCGAGGCTGCCCACGGCGATGTGCAGAGGATGATCGGTGAAGAGAAGCTGCGCACATCCGGAGATGGCCTTGAGGGAGAAGTCCTCGCAGCTTTGTTTGAAGCGCGTGGCTTCTCCGCGGAAGTCGGCGTGAATCTCGCTCTCTTGCGCGCGCATGGCGCCTGACGAAAGAGCCAGCAGCGCGATGATGAAAGTTAGTCGTCGCACATGTCCTCCTATTTGCGCGCCTTCGGCTAATTGCGCGGCTTTCGCCTGGATTTCTTTCGGCCTTGGGGATGAAGAATTCTGGTAACCGCGGCGATGTAGGCTGCGGCTTCGGCTTCGGTGTGGATGTCTTCGAGCTTGACGCCGACACGCTTCTCCTTCGGCAGCCGCGCGCTCTCGGCGTGTTGAATGTGGAGCAACTGGGCCTGGATCAGACTGGAGATGGGCCGGTCCTTGTTCATCGCCGAGGCCGGAGGGATGGGGATGCGGATGGCAGTGTAATCACCTGTGGGCATCGATATGCTCAGCCCAACAGCTCTTTGTCTGCGTTTGCGTGCAGGGTTGCTTCCAGCTTCATTCATGTGAATTGCCTCCTCCGCTTAAGTGTTGAAGACCACGGTATCTGTCCGCATGGTGTCGAGCGACAGCAGATCGAGAAACGTTTGCGCGCTTTGCTCTCGTAGGGTGCTTGCCGTGTAATTGCCGATGAAATGGCTGGTGACCGTGGCCGGAATTGACGCGTGCTCAAAGACCCTGTCAGTGCCCACGACTGTTCCTTTGGGAACCCATGGCGAAATGAGAATGGCGGGCACACGCACACCGAGACGGTCAAAGTTGAAGGTGTAATTCAATTGAGTGTCGGCGGGGCCAGCAGAGTGACCGTCGGGCGTGCAGGCAGGCGGCGGAACATGGTCGAAGATGCCGCCGTGCTCGTCGTAAACCACCAACAGCGCTGTGCTCGCCCAGAGCGTGGGGTTTGACACTATGGCGTTGTAGACCGACGCGATGTAAAGCTCGCCGGCCTGGATGTTGTGATCTGGGTGCTGGTCGGAGGCAAGCTGCTCGCCGTCGTCATTATCGTGATCCGTATAGTTCGGCTCGATAAAACTGTAATCGGACAATGTGCCGGATTTGCAATCGGCAAGGAATTGATCGTACGTTCCGAAAAGCTGTGGCTGGTGCTGCAATAAGTTAACGACTTCCATCGTGGAACTGGCCTGGTCAAAGTAATAGAGCTTTGCCGTGTGCCCCGCGTCCTGCAGGCGTTCATATATGCTCTTGCCCTGCGGATAGAACATACTCATGCCTACTTGTCCGAACGATGTGCCGTAGTGAGCAAAGGCGCGATTGCATATGGTCGGACCCGGAATGGAGGCGAACCAGCGATTGAATACGGCAAAGTTAGTCGCCAGCGAAGTGAGCACCGGAAGCTTGTCCGCGCTGAAGTAATACATGATCTTCTGTGAATGGGCCACATCCTGCTGCTGCTGGAAATAACTTTGGATAAATCCCTGCATGGTGGCCACACGCGTGGCGCTCTGGTCGCCGGCGAAAATCTGCTGGTCCACTGCAGGGAAATGGTGGTCGGGGTCAGGATCGAGCTGGCTTTGAAACTCAGCGAGCGGCTGAACGAAGACCTTGTTTCCCTGCGTGTCGAGGTTGTATTGCGTGCCGTCCACTCCATCAATCTGCTGGTTGATTGCCTTCAGCGACCCCAGCATGTGGTCGAAAGAGCGGTTCTCCATCATGAGCACGACAATGTGCTTCAAAGCGTCGAGACCTGGGGGCATAAATCTGCACCTTTCGCCGGGGCAGCCGGCACATCAGCCGGCTCTCCCTGATTGTGTAAATCAATTGTGTGAGTTCTGCGTTTCTTTCGGGGACTCGGCCTGCGATTTGTGAATTCACCGCTTGTGAACCGGGGAAAGCGGCCGAGGATTCGCGAGCCTTGCGGCTTACTATAAACGCTTAATGCTGGAAGGGAAAGATTTTTTTGGATCCGGCTCAGGCGGTCGCTGTCCTTACCTGCCGACCAGACCCTGGCAGATGCCCAGCCCGATGCTGCGAAATCCATCCCGCTCGCAGAACCCGCGCAGGGTAACCTCGTCGCCGTCTTCCAGAAATCTCCTTAACTCGCCAGTGGGCAGATGTACCGGCTCCTTGCCGCGCCATGTCAGCTCCAGCAGGCAGCCGAGCGCGCTCTTGTCAGTGCCGGAGACGGTACCCGTCGCCAGCAGATCGCCGGGCCGAAGGTTACAACCGTTGCTGGCGTGGTGCGTGAGCATCTGCGCCTGCGTCCAGTAGAGATCGCGGGTGTTACTGCGCCCCAGAACCACGGGAGGTATACCTGACTGCCGCATTTGCACCGAGGTGATGGACGCCTCCAGCCACAGGTCGAGGCCGCCGTGCGCTTGATCGTTGTCGCTGAGAAGATACGGCAATGGCGCCGGGTCGTCGACCACACGATGCAATGCCGCAGTGCGAAAAGGAGCCAACGCCTCCAGGGTCACCACCCATGGCGAAAGCGTAGTCGCAAAGTTTTTCCCCAAGAAGGGCCCCAGCGGCTGATACTCCCAGGACTGCACGTCGCGCGCCGACCAATCGTTCACGAGGCAGACGCCAAAAATGTGCTCCGCTGCTTCCTTGATTGGCACGGGCTCGCCCAAGGAGTTGCCCACACTAACAAAGAAGCCTAACTCGAGTTCGTAATCGAGCGCCCTTGTGGGCGCAAAGCAGGGTGCGGCTGCACCTTCGTGTATCTGTCCGCTGGGACGGCGCACCGGGGTTCCCGAAGGTATCAGCGATGACGTGCGGCCGTGATAGCCGATGGGAAGATATTTGTAATTCGGCAGCAAGGGATTTTCCGGTCGGAATAACTTGCCGACATTGGTGGCATGGAAAATCGAAGCATAGAAATCCGTATAATCGCCGACCGTGGCAGGCAGCAGCATCTCCACATCCCGCTGCGCGATCAGATGCCGCGCAGTGACATTGCGGTTAAGAGCCGGGGCATCTTTAAGCAGAAGCGCATGAAGACGCCGCCGCAGCGCCTTTCGCGGGCCAGAGCCGAGAGCCATCATCCGGTTAAGTGAGCCGGATCCGCACGCTTCCGCTGCGCCCCGTACCCCCTCGTTGGCCAACAGCCCTGTGCTTAACATGCCGGCCACATCGAGAATGCGGTCGCCGATGGCCACGCCCACTCGCGGCTCTTCTCCGTGCGGCCGGAAGACGCCGAAGGGCAGATTCTGAATTGGAAAATCCGCGCCGGCAAAGTTGGCGGAGTCAACCCAACTTTTCGCCGTACAATCGTGTGTTTCGTCCAGAATAGGTTTCATAGAAGGCCACAGACACGCAGGTCATCGATGGGTTCTGTGAACGAACAGGTGCCGAAGGAATCGGGAAAATCGTGCCGCGCATCGGCGAGGCCGCTCCGGCTCAGTCTATACTCCCGCCAGCCTATATCGTCTATAGAAAAGTTAAGTGCCTTCACGGCTTTCAGGCGGCGGCCAGCCGGCTGCGTCGCTTCCGCGCGCGTTGCTTTCGCCTTATAGATCAAACTTCTTTCCCAGTTTCTGCCAGCATTCGAAGTACTGCTCATCGAGCTCCGAGGTCTCGAGCGCGAACTTTGTCGGCTGGCAAACAAAGCGCGTCTCGAACATGAAAGCCAGCGTGTTGTCCTGATAGACCGGCTTCAACTCGGCATTGCTGGCCCGCTCAAAGGTTTCCGCATCGGGCCCGTGGCCGGCCATGCAATTGTGCAGGCTGGCGCCGCCGGGAACAAACCCTTCAGCCTTGGCGTCGTACTCTCCGCGGATCAGTCCCATAAATTCGTTCATGAAATTGCGATGGAACCATGGCGGGCGGAAGGTGTGCTCGGCGACCATCCAGCGCGGCGGAAAAACAACGAAATCCAAATTGGCGGTGCCCGGAATCTCTGAGGGAGCGGTCAGTACGGTGTAAATCGAAGGATCAGGATGGTCGAAACTGACTGAGTTAATGGAGTTAAAGTTCTTCAGATTGTATTTGTAGGGCACGTAGTTTCCGTGCCATGCAACCACGTTGAGCGGCGAGTGGTCGATGGCGGCTTCCCAAAGCCTTCCTTGAAATTTGGAGATAAGCCGGAAGTCGCCTTCGCGCTCTTCAAAGGCTGCCACCGGCGAGAGAAAGTCGCGCGGATTCGCCAGGCCGTTGGCGCCGATCGGCCCAAGATCGGGGAGGCGAAGCAGCGCACCATAGTTTTCGCAAACGTATCCTCGGGCCTGCTCGTCCTTGAGTTCGACACGAAAGCGGATGCCGCGCTGAATCACCGCAAACTCGCCGGGCTCAACTTCAAGAATGCCCATCTCTGTGCGTAACAGCAATCGCCCCAACTGCGGAACGATCAACATTTCACCGTCGGCGTTCAAAAAGAAACGATCTGTCATCGAGGCGTTGGCTGCGTAAATGTGAATCGCAACCCCAGCGTGGGTATGGGCATTGCCGTTGCCCGCCATGGTGATCAGGCCGTCCACAAAGTCCGTGCGTTCTGAGGGGATGGGAATCGGACGCCAACGCAACTGATTGGGCGGCGTGGGAACCTCGTCGAAGGGCGCCGAGCGCAACTTTCCCTGGGCAATTTGCGCAAAAGGTTTGTGCGCCACCGAGGGACGAATGCGATAAAGCCAGGTTCGGCGGTTGACTGCGCGCGGAGCCGTGAACGGCGTGCCGCTCAACTGTTCCGTATACAAACCGTGCGCGACTTTCTGCGGCGAGTTCTGCCCTTGTGGCAATACATTCTCCACCGCTTCGCTGGCAAACTCATTGCCGAAGCCTGATTGATAGCGCAACATGCCGCTCACACCATTGCTGGGTTGTTTCGTCGTCATCGCTTTGTTCGGCGCGGGTTAAAGATTGCCCCGCCGCGCCTGCTCCATTTCAATGGATTCAAATAGCGCCTTGAAGTTTCCCTTGCCAAATCCGCGACAGCCTTTGCGCTGAATGATTTCGAAGAATAGGGTCGGGCGATCCTCGACCGGGTTGGAAAAAATCTGCAAGAGATAGCCCTCATCGTCGCGGTCAACAAGAATACCCAGCGAGCGCAACTGCGCTATTGGTTCTTCTATCTCGCCAATCCGCGACGGCAGCGCTTCATAGTAACTGTCGGGAACGCGCAGAAAATTCATTCCGTTGCGCTGCAATTTGCCCACCGTCGAAAGAGCATCGTTGCAGCGCAGAGCAACGTGTTGCGCGCCCGCCCCGCCATACGCCTCAAGGTACTCGTCTATCTGGCTCCTCTTGCGCCCGGGCGCCGGCTCGTTGATGGGAAACTGCACCGAATGGGAATCGTCTGACATGACGATGCTCATCAGCGCGCTGTACTCGGTGGAGATGTCTTTGTCGTCAAAGGTGATGTAACGATGGAAGCCGAAGACGTTCGCGTAGTAATCGGCCCATTGCTGCATCTTTCCCAATTCAACGTTGCCCACGATGTGGTCAATGCGCAGAATGCCGCAGTCGTCAGCAGCGATGGGCGCTGCGATGAAGCCGGGCAGAAACGGCCCCTTGTAGTTCCTGTAGGAGATCAGCGAGTGAATGGTGTCGCCATAAGTGTGGACAGCGGCGCAACGGATGGCGCCATGCTCATCGGCTTCGTCGTGAGGCTCGACGGCCGGCTTTGCGCCGCGGCGAACGGCTTCGGCAAAGGCCTGATCGGCGTCGTCCACTTCAAAGGCGATGTCACGCACGCCGTCGCCATGCCGGCGGATATGGTCGGCGGCTTCATCGTCTGGGGTCAGCGGCGTGGTCAAAAGAAGATTTGCCTTGCCCTGGCTCATCGCGTAGGACGTGCGCTTCCGCTGGCCGGTCTCCAGTCCCGTGTATGCCACCTGCGAAAAACCAAATCCCTTGCGATAAAAATAGGCCGCTTGACGGGCATTGCCCACCCAGAATTCAACGTGGTGAACGCGCTTGAGCTTGATGGGGTTTTCCATTCAAGTTTCCTCGCAATCAATGTAATTCATTTGTCCGCGGCCCGTACTGCACGAGACTTCCTACATCAATCTTTGAGCCCGGCGCGATTTTCGTAAATACAGTATCGAAAGAAAAAGTATATTTTTATCGTACATTCTAAATGTAAAATCTGTCCATGGCTTTCGATTCTTCATATCTCGACGAGACGAACTGGAAGATTGTCGCGGAGCTGCAGCAAAACGGCCGCATTTCGTTTGCCGAACTGGGCAGGCGGGTTGGGCTTACTCTGCCAGCTGTCGCCGAGCGTGTCCGCAAGATGGAAGACGCCGGAGTCATTACCGGTGTCCGCGCCGAGATTGATCCCGCAAAAATAGGCCTCCCGATAGCCGCATTCATTCGCATCAGCACTGTGGGCGATGTGCTGGCGCGCATTAATAAGACAGTGCGCGAGATGCCCGAAGTCTTGGAGTGTTATCGCGGCACCGGCGCCGACTCCTTTACGCTTAAGGTGGCGGCCGAGTCCGTAGAACATTTGGAGAGCCTGATTGATAAACTGGCGCCTTTCGGCACCACTTCCACTTCGATTGTTCTCTCGACTCTCGTGGGCCACCGTATCCTGACACGCCGTCTTCTTGGCGCCCGCAAGAGGTGACTTAGCGCCGGGCTGCGGACAAGGCTTATCAAAAAACATTGCGCATCTTGATTCGCTGTGCTTAGGATGGTTCTGTTCGCTGCGCTGGAGAGGATTTTCGACGCATGACAAGAACACGAGCGGAGAAGAAATCTGCAATGACGAAGCTGTGGCCGGACGCGCACACGGCGCTCGAAGGGATAGTGCGCGACGGAATGCTTCTGGCGATTGGAGGCTTTGGCCTGTGCGGCATCCCTGAGGCGCTGATCGCCGCCCTGCGCGACAGCGGGGTCAAGAACCTTACCATTGCCAGCAACAATGCGGGGGTAGACGACTACGGGTTGGGGCTGCTGCTCAAAACGCGGCAAATCAAGAAAATGATCTCCAGCTATGTTGGAGAAAACGCCGAGTTCGAGCGGCAGTTTCTCGCCGGCGAGTTGGAGGTGGAGTTTTGCCCGCAAGGTACCCTGGCCGAGCGAATGCGCGCGGGCGGCGCGGGAATCCCCGGCTTCTACACGCGAGCCGGAGTGGGCACTCTGGTCGCCCAAGGCAAGGAGCAGAAAGAGTTCGACGGAGTTACTTACATTATGGAACACGGCATCTTCGCCGACCTGGCGCTGGTGAAAGCATGGAAGGCCGATCTCTGCGGCAATCTCGTCTACCGGCGCACCGCGCGGAACTTCAACCCAGGCGCTGCCACCTGCGGAAAGATTACTGTCGCCGAGGCGGAAATTGTCGTGGAGCCGGGCGAGATTGATCCCGACGAAATTCACACGCCGGGAATCTTCGTTCATCGCCTGGTGCATAATCCAAACCCTGAAAAACGGATTGAAAAAAAGACCACGCGGGAGGGATAACCTGTGGCCTGGACACGAAATCAGATGGCCGCGCGTGCCGCGCAGGAATTGCACGAGGGATTCTACGTCAACCTCGGAATCGGCATCCCCACGCTGGTTGCGAGTTACATTCCTGCGGGAATGACGGTGGTGTTGCAGTCAGAAAACGGACTGCTCGGCATGGGGCCGTTCCCCCGCGAGGATGAGGTGGACGCTGATCTGATTAACGCCGGTAAGGAGACGGTGACGATGGTTGCGGGCGCCGCGATTTTTTCCAGCGCCGATTCCTTCGCCATGATTCGCGGCGGCCACATCGATCTGGCGATTCTGGGCGCCATGCAGGTCTCCGAACACGGCGACCTGGCGAACTGGATGGTCCCCGGAAAGCGCATCAAAGGCATGGGCGGGGCGATGGATCTTGTCTCCGGCGTGCAGCGGGTCATCGCGCTGATGGAGCACACGGCACAGGACGGCAGCCATAAACTGCTGCGCCATTGCACCTTGCCGCTGACCGGCGCGGGCGTCGTCAAGCGCGTCATCACAGATCTGTGCGTTTTGGATATTACTCCCGACGGATTCGAAGTGGAGGAGTTGGCGCCGGGCGTTACACGCGAACAGGTGCTGCATCATACGGATGCCCCCATGCGTTTCAATGCGTCATTAAGTTAGCGAATCGGTTAGCATCATCATTCTTTCCATACCGGTTTCCGCTTCTCAAGAAACGCCGCCACACCTTCACTGAAGTCCGCTGTTTCGCGCGACTGCGCGCTGGCTTCCATGGCGAGAGCGATCGCCGCATCGAGCCATGGCTTGTTCTGCGCCGCCATCAGGCGCTTGGTCGCGGCCAGTGATGCGGGACTGTTGGCGACCAGAGTTTTGGCCAATGTTTCTACGCGTCCTTCCAGTTCGTCCGGCGGCAACACCTCATTGACCAGCCCCAGGCGATGTGCCTCTGACGCATCGAAGAGGCGCCCGGTCAACAGCAAATCGCGCGCACATTTGTCGCCGATCTGCAACGCGAGAAATGCCGAGACCAAAGCCGGCACAAATCCGATGCGAACTTCTGTATAGCCGAACTTTGCCGCCGGCTCGGCCAGAGTAAAGTCGCAGATGGTCGCGAGGCCTGTTCCTCCGCCGACGGCCGCACCCCGCACCTCTGCAATGGTAGGCAAGGGCAGTTCATACAGAGAGCGAAAGAGTCTGGCGATGCGCTCGGCATCAGAATGGAATTCGGGCGCGGTCTTGGTGTTCATTTCTTGCAAGGACGACAGATCGAGACCCGCGCAGAAGGCCTCGCCAGCGCCACGCAGAACCAGCACACGGCAACCGGAGGTCGCGGCCTCTTCCAGCGCCGCAATCAACTCCAACTGCATCTGTGGCGTCATCGCGTTGCGGCGCTCAGGGCGATTCAGGGTGATCGTCCGTATCGCACCTTTGTCCGCAATCAGAATCGTCGTGTCTTCCAAATCGTCCTCTCTAACTACCCTGCGCATCACTGCGTTCTGGGGCCAAATCTGCGCGCCAATTCCGCGCTGGATTCGATCAGCGGTCCGAGTGGAGCGAGCGCGGGCAACTCGGCTCCCAACGATTTGAGCTCGGCAACGAGAATCTCCGTGGGAAGGTTGCCCACCAGCGCATCCTGCGCGAAGGGACATCCGCCCAGCCCGCCGATGGCCGAGTCGAAGCGTCTGCAACCGGCTTCATAAGCAGCGCGTATCTTCGTAGCCGCCTCAGCCGGCCGCGCATGAAGATGCACGCCGATCTCGACCGCATTTCCGTCGACAAGAACGCGGGCCACTGTCTCTCCAACGCGCTCGGGCGTTGCCAGTCCAACCGTATCGGCCAGCGAAATCTGCCGCACGCCGGTGTCGATCAGCAGTTCGCACGCGTCTGCAACTTCATCTACGCTCCACGCATCGCCGTAGGGATTGCCGAAAGCCATAGAGATATAAGCTGTCACATCCAGTCCCGCTTTATAGGCCAATTCACCCACGGCTTCCAGCGCTTCGAGCGATTCCTCCGGCGTTTGATGTTGATTTCGCTTGAGAAACTCAGACGAAATGGAATAAGGAAAGCCCAGCGTCTGAACCACGCCAGTGGCAATTGCCCGTTCCGCGCCCTTGGCATTCACCACAATTCCGATAATCTCAACGCCGCCGGGAGCATCGAGAGCCTCGAGCACCTGCTCGGCGTCGGCCATCTGCGGCACTGCGCCCGGCGATACAAAACTCACCGCGTCAATGTGCGTAAACCCGGCGATTATGAGCTTGCGAAGATAACTCGCCTTCACTTCCGGCGGTACCTGCGAGGGCAGTCCCTGCCACGCATCGCGCGGGCATTCGATGATCTTGACGGAATTGCTCATTGCCACTTCCTGAGTTAGATGAGAGCGCGGCCAATGTCACCCGCGCGACGGGTGGAGTTTGAGAACCTCACGAGCGATGATCATCCGCTGAATCTCGCTGGTGCCCTCGCCGATGGTACAAAGTCTCACGTCGCGATAAAACTTCTCTACCGGATAATCTTTGATGAAGCCGTAGCCGCCAAATAGCTGCACCGCCTCGCCGCAGATGCGCACGGCCACCTCGCTGGAAAAAAGCTTGGCCATCGACGACTCGCGAGTTACCGTCCGGCCAGCATCCTTCAAAACAGCGGCGCGCTGTGTCAACAGACGTGCCGCGTCCAGCTCTGTCGCCATATCCGCGATTTTCCATTGGATACCCTGAAACTCCGCGATGGTCTTGCCAAACTGACGCCGCTCCTTCACGTACTTCAATGCTGCGTCGAGCGCGCCGCGCGCGATCCCCAGCCCCAGTGCGGCAATCGAAATTCTCCCGCCGTCGAGAACACGCAAGGCGTCAACGAAGCCTTCGCCTTCCACGCCGAGTAGATTTTCCGCAGGTATCTGGCAGTCCTCGAAAATCAGCTCGCTTGTGTTGCTGGCGCGCAATCCCAGCTTATTCTCCTTCTTGCCCGCGCGAAAACCCGGCGTGCCTTTTTCCACAACGAAGGCCGAAAGCCCATGCGGGCCCATGGTCTTGTCGGTCACCGCAACCACCACGATGACGTCGGCATAATGGCCATTGGTGATGAATGTCTTCACGCCGTTCAGCAGATAGCGGTCGCCCTTCTTCATGGCAGTGGTTTTGGCGTTACCGGCGTCGGAGCCCGCACCCGGCTCGGTCAGCCCCCACGCAGCCAGCCACTCACCGGTCGCCAGCCGCGGAATATATTTTCTCTTTTGCTCCTCGTTGCCGGCGAGAAAAATATGATTGGTACCCAGCGAATTATGCGCGGCCACCGTGATTCCTACGGACCCGTCGACCGCCGAAAGCTCCTCGATGGCCAGCACGTAGTCCACATAGCCAAGGCCGGTGCCGCCATACTCGGGAGGAAAAATCATCCCAAGCAATCCCATTGTGCCCAGCTTCTTGATGACGGCCAGAGGAAATTCGCCGGCCTCGTCCCATGCCATCCGGTACGGCAAAATCTCCCGCGCCGCAAACTCGCGAATCTCCCGGCGGAGATGCTCCTGGTCTTCAGTCAATACGAAGGGATACACGCTCTCAGGCGATTCTGACACATGGCTCATAAGATCGCTCCTTTTCTGTTGGTGCGTTGCACCGCCTGGACGATTGAACGATTCACAATATTCGGACACGACGCGACTCAGCAGTCACTCATCAAGTTTGCATGACACCGGGATTGTAGCGGGCAATCTCGGGGTTCAGGGCGCAGGCCTCCAGCGCCATCATCAGCGTCTCGCGGGTCCGAGCAGGATCGATTATGGCGTCAATCCAAAGCCGCGCGGCTCCGTAGCGCGGATCGGCCTGCGCATCGTAAGCGTTCTTGATCTCGTCGAAGACGGCCTTCTTCTCGGCCTCCGAGAGATGCTTTCCGCCGCGCTCCATCTGCTTGGCGCGCACCCCGGCCAGCGTATTGGCCGCGGAATCGCCGCTCATCACCGCGTAGCGTGCGGTTGGCCATGCAAACAAGAAACGTGGGTCGTAGGCCTTGCCGCACATCGCATAATGGCCCGCTCCAAAGCTGCCGCCCACAATCACGGCAATCTTCGGGACTACGCTGGTGCTGACCGCCGAAACCATCTTCGCGCCAGCGCGAATGATGCCTGACCACTCGGCGTCTTTGCCGACCATGAATCCATTCACATCGTGCAAAAAAATCAGCGGAATCAGATTCTGATTGCAGTCCATAATGAAGCGCGCAGCCTTTTGCGCGCTCTCGGTATAAATCACGCCGCCAAACTCGGTGCGCTTCATTCCTGCCGCAGGTCCGGTCGCCACGGTCTGGCTCTGGTGCAGCTTTTGGTTGGCGACAATGCCCACGGCGCGGCCGCCGATGCGCGCATATCCGCAGAGCACCGTCCGGCCAAAATCGACCTTATACTCGTCGAACCGGCTTCCATCCACAATGCGCGCGATGATCTCGCGCATCTCGTAAACGTTGCTCGCGCCCGGCTCGGGATTCAGCAGGCCGTACACGTCTTCGGCGGGAAACTTCGGCGCATCCCGCACCGCATCGAATTCCACGCGATTGAAGATCTCCGCCGTGGGAGCCGCGCCCATTTTGCTAACCAGAGACCGCAACCGGGCCAGGCAGAGATGATCGTTCGGCTCCTTGAAATCCACGGTTCCGGAGATCTCGGCATGCATCCTGGCGCCGCCCAGTTCCTCGGCTCCAGTCTTCTGGCCGATGGCCGCCTGCACCAGCGACGGCCCGGCCAGAAACAGCCCTGACCCCTCGGTCATCAGCACAGTATCGGTCATCACCGGCAGATAAGCGCCGCCCGCAACGCACATGCCCATGATCGCCGTGATCTGCGGAATTCCCAGAGCGCTCATCGCCGCGTTGTTGCGGAAGATGCGCCCAAAGTCGTCGGTATCGGGAAAAACATCTTCCTGAAGCGGCAGAAAAACTCCCGACGAATCCACCAGGTAGAGCGTGGGAATGTGGTTCTCCATAGCGATGATTTGTGCGCGCAAGACCTTTTTGGCGGTCATGGGGAAAAAAGCGCCTGCCTTCACCGTTGCATCGTTGGCGATGATCATGCACAGGCGGCCGCTCACACGCCCCAGGCCCGTCACCACGCCCGCGCCCGGAGCGCCACCGTAGTCGGCATACATGCCGTGCGCGGCCCAAAGGCCCAGTTCCAGGAACTCCGCGCCTTCATCGAGCAGCAGCTTAAGCCGCTCACGCGCGGTGAGGCGGCCCTTGGCGCGCTGAGCATCTGCGGCCTTTGTCCCGCCGCCGTTGCGAATTTTGTCCTCTTCCGCGCGCAACTCGGCCATAAGCGCCGCGAGCGCCACACGATTCGCCTGCGCCTTCACATCCGGCGCAGCGAGGTTGGAGCTTAGCGCGTTGTCCAGCTTCAGGTTGGCAGCCATTACGCCATCCTTCAAAACTCGAAAGAATATAGCATATTGGCTGTTGCAAAGGCTCGCAGTTTTACGGGCTTTTGTGGAAAGAGTTGCAATAATTCGTTTATTTTGAATGGTTATGGAGTGCCGCACAGCTTAGCCGGCAAAAAAAAGCCTAGAACTAGCGGGTCAGCGAGTCCACGCGCGAGCAAACCGGCGAGCTTGCGGCGTAACTTGACGCGTCCCATCGAGATGGCGTCGATTCAGTCCTCGCGCAGCGCAACCATCGGTTCCACGGCCATGGCGCGTCGCGCAGGCAAATAGCAGGAGCCGAGGGCCGCCAGGGCCAGCAGACTCCCTACCAGCAAGTACGTCGCGGGGTCCCACACGTTGACGACGACAAAGGTGCCTACGATTCGCGCGGCAAGCAAAGCCACTGCCATGCCAATCCCAAGGCCAGTGACGACAATCAGGGTCGATTGACGGTAGATCATGGTGAAGACAGAGTTCCGGCTGGCCCCAAGCGCCATGCGCAAGCCGATCTCATGCACGCGGCGGCTTACTGCGTAAGAAACGACGCCGTAAAGGCCAATGATCGCCAGCGTCATGCCAAGACCGCCCATGATGGCGGCAAGCGTGGCCCCTATCTGGAAAAGCAAGAGGCCGTTCAGCGTATAAAGCCCTTCGCGCATGGATTGCACTTGGAAGAGCGGAAGTTGCGGGGCTATATCGTGGATGGTTTTCTGGACCGCTGGCGCAAGAGCGAGGGGGTCGCCCTCTGTCCTCAACTGAAAGACCATCAGGCTGTTGCCGGCAACATGCTGGGCATAGGGGAGGTAGAAGTATGGCCGTGTTTTGCCGCCGCCGAAGATCTGAAATTCTGCGTCGCGAGCGATTCCAACTACTTCCAGCTTGCGATCTTTCTCGGTTGCCATGCGGAAGGTGTGACCGATGGCATTCTGATTGGGCCAGTACTTCTTGGCGGTGCTCTCGCTGATTATCGCGACATCCCTGCCGTGCTCATCGTCCGAGTCAGTAAAGGCGTGGCCGCGCAGAATGCCGATTCCCATCACATCGAAGTACTCCGGCGATATGACACTGTCGCCCGCGCCGAATGCGGCGGGGTCGGTTGGAGCCGGTGCGCCGTCAATGATCATCGTATCGCCACCATTGCCGATGTAACCCAGCGGAACGGAGTTGGCATGGCTCACGGAGACCACCCCGGCCAGCTGATGAAGGCGGGCAGCGATCTCCCGCGCCAGAGCGCGAGTTTGCGCGTCTTTCATTCCGATCTCAGTGCCATCGAAGGCCACGTTGAGGACATGATCGGGCTTGAATCCAAAATCCATGGTCTGCATGGCTGAGAGGCTTCGCACGAACAGTCCTGCAACTACCAGCAGCACAAGAGAACCGGCTATCTGAAAGACAACCAGGCCATCGCGAAACCAGTGACGCCCTCCGGTAACGCCGCGGCCGCCTTCGTGCAAGACAGTATTCACATTCGCCCTTGCGATCCGCAGGGCCGGCACGCTTCCTACAACGATTCCAGCCAGCAAAGCGATGGCAAAGGAATAGAGGAATATCCGCCAATCGAACGCGAATGACAGGACGACCGGAAGATCAGCGTGCGGGTTGATGTGACTGAGCGCGGAGCTGGCCCAGATGCCCAGAACTATGCCCATGGCTCCACCCATGAGAGCCAGCGCCACGCTCTCCGTGATCATCTGCCTCAACAGGCGCAAGCGGCTGGCTCCGAGTGCCGTGCGGATGGCCATTTCGCGCTCACGCACCGTGGCGCGCACCAGTACCAGATTTGCCACGTTAACGCAGGCAAGCAGAAGCACCATGCCGGCAAGCGAAAGAAAAAGCGCGGCCATGATGTACATCGTGTTTGGATCGCCGGTAGCGATGCGCATAGTAGGCTCGGGAAAAGCCTGAATGTCGATCTTCTTTTCAATATCAGGGTGCTGGCGCATTATGCTTTGCGCAATGACACCCAGGTCGGCGCTCGCCTGCTTGATGGTGACACCGGGACGAAGACGCCCATAGATGGTGAAACCCCGAGTCTCCCAGTTATTCAGCTGGTCCGCCGAACTACCTTCGATGAGGACCTGCGACATGGGCAGATATCCCTCAACCTTTACAAAACTTTGCACGCCGTTAAAGCCCTTGGGCGCCACGCCGACGATGGTGAAAGGATGCCCGTTTACCGTAGCCGCGCGCCCCACCACGCTCGGATCACCGTTGAATCTCTCTTTCCAGAAGTCGTAGCCGAGCACAATCACCGGGTCGCTGCCGAGAACCTCGCCTTCACTGGGCAACAGGAGACGCCCCGCAGCAGGCTTGAGTCCAAGCCCCTCAAAGAAATTACCGCTGACAAAGGCAGTCATAATGCGCTGCGGTTGCTGCCCTTGGGTCGCAAGCCCATCGAGGCCCAGCGTGTGCACGATCAGATAGCTGAAAGAGCGGCTGCTCTGGTCGCGAATCGCCTTGTACTCCGGCCATGAGAAAACCGGAAATTGGGGTCCATTGTTCTGGCGCAGAGCCAGCATTGTCACCTGATCGGGATTTGCCACAGGAAGCGGTTTGAGCAGGAGCGAATTCACCAAGCTGAAAATGGCAGTGTTCGCGCCAATTCCAAGTGCCAGCGTCAGCACAGCGGTTATGGCAAAGCTTGGAGACTTCCTGAGCTGACGGAACGCAAAGCGAAGATCCTGAAACAAGGCGCCCATGATCCCCCCGGAGCGCAGGCTCGCACGCTCGTCACTTTACCGAGCACGTTCGCTGCCAAACCACGCGAAATGCAAGTGGTTCATTCACAAGGGAATAGAAACATAGGGCGGTTGGAGAGAATTCGCGGAGCTGTGCGAGATCGAAAAGGGATGTCCGAAATTGAACAACGCGGGATTCGATTCAGACTCTAGCTTCGCACCAGCGTGGGCATTTGGCCCTGCGCTTTGGCTTCGGCTACCACGGCATCGAGCTGAGAAAGGACTTCGGGGACGGTCATGGTGTAGATCTCTCGGCGGGAGTCGTAGCCTTCTTCGACCAATTGCTTGAGGTAGCGGCCCGCGATCTGGGCGGCCAACTGGTCGGTAATCACCTTGCCGGTGAGCTCCTTCTGGCGTTTCCATGCTTCCAGCGGCAGGGCAATCCACATGGGGCGGCCGTTGACGTCGAAGCGCACATCGACGGCGTCGGCGTGGCGTGTGGCGATTGCCACCATGGTGCCCTTCCAGGTGCAATGGAGCTCTTCGCCGCTCCAGCGGTCGCTAACGCGGAACTCTTCATACATGCCTTTAGCCTACCGCTCCGATCGGTTGACGGCAAGCGCGAGGTGGACGCTTGTGTTGGCGCGCTGATAGACTGATTGGGTTGCAGTTGCGGCACTCCGCGTGTGCGGAGCCGCATGCGAGCCTAAAGAAGAAGGAAAAGAAGAGACCCAGTGGATACGAAAACCCGTCATTCCTTGAAGCAAGACAGCTTTGCCCAGGCCACCGCAAGCAGCATGAGCTGGCTTAGTGGCCACCGTTCCGGCGTTGTGCGCTGGGTGATTATTGCAGTTGTCGTGGTAGTGGCGGGCGTGGTCTCGCTGGGTTACTGGAATTGGGATTCGAACAGGGCGGACGCCGCACTGGGCACTGCTTTGGACGTTTACAATGCGCCTTTGGCGATGCCCGGCGCGCCGCCTGCCAGCGGAATCTACGCGACGGCCGGCGATCGGTCGAAGGCCGCCAATCAGCAATTTGTTGCCGTAGCCCAGCAGTTTGGCTGGCTGGCCGAGGGCGCCAAGGCCCACTACTTTGCCGGCGTCACCTACGCGGAGTTGAATCAGACCGCACAGGCCGAGACGGAGCTGAAGACCGCAGCGGGCAGTTGGGACCGGAATCTGGCGAATCTGTCCAAGTTGGCCCTCGCCGGTCTCTATCACCAGATGGACCGCGATGCCCAGGCAATTGACCTTTACAACGCGCTGGCCTCCAAGCCGTCAGAGACGGTGCCAGCGACCATGGCGCAGCTTGATCTGGCCGATCTGTATGCCGGAGAAGGCAAGATGGAACAGGCGCGGACGCTGTGGGCCAAGATCAAGGACGCTGACAAGGAAGGCATGGCCGGCGCGATTGCGTCGCAAAAGCTGGGCGCCAAAGAGTAGTCACACGCAGATTGATCGGAAACGACTCGCGAGGCTTACAGCTTCGCGAGTCGTTTTATTTTTGGCAGCGCGCGTGACGGCGCGGCGCGGATCTGAGCATTTTCGCGGCCGCGTGCGTCTGGTGAACTATGAGCGCGGGTCAGGCAGTATTCTCAGGTTGGATGGAAATCGCAGATAAGGCTGAGTACGAGGAAGCCCGCCAGCGCGCCATAGAGGCAGCGGTTGCGGCCTTGGTGAGCGAGTATGCCGGGACACTCTACCGGGTGGCTTACAGCGTTCTGCGCAACGCCGCGGACGCGGAAGACGCGGTACAGGAGGCGTTCTTGCGAGTGCTGCGGCATCGCGAGACGCTGAATGAGGTACGCGACCAGCGGGTGTGGCTGATTCGCATTGTGTGGAACATCGTGCTGGACCGCAAGCGCCGCGCGAAGACCCGGCCGGAGACCGACGATGTGGCCGAGTTGGCGCGCGTGCTGCCGGCCAGCGGGTTGAGCGCCGAGGAACGCGCCGCCGCCGCACAACACCACGCACACGTGCTGGCCTGCGTGGAACAGTTGCCCGCCAAGGAGCGCCAGGTGCTGATGCTTTCGGCCTTCGAAGAGCTGACCAGCGTGGAGATTGCCTCGGTGCTGGGCATTACCGAGTCGAGCGTCAGGTCGCGCCTGTTTCGCGCTAGGAACTTGATGGCCGGACTGCTCGATCACCAAAGGAGTTTGCGATGAATCTCGCTGATCAAGAGCGAATTGACGGCAGGGCCGATTCCTGCGAGTTTGAGGCAACGCTGCGGCTGATTGCCAGCCTTCCGGCGCCTGAAGGGCTTACCGAGCGAATGCAGGCCGGATTGCGCGCGGGGACGGGTACTTCCACTGGCAGGGCGCGGGTTCTTGCGTGGCCTGCAGGGCTGCGGTCAGAGAATGGCTGGCTGCAGAGTTCGCTGGCGCGCTCGGCGGCGGCGGCGGCGATTGCGATTGTGGTGGCAGGCGGCGGATGGGGAGTTTACTCGCGCGTGCAACCGAAGCAGTCGAATAGAGCCGTCACAATATCCCCACGCGTTGCCGTGCCGGGCGGATTTTCAAGCGCCGGAGCGATGCGCACGCCGCAAACGCTGAATGGACCCGAGGTGGCGCGTCCGGGGGCGATTGGGACACAGGCTGCCAAAGCTGACGGCAGGGCCACGACGCCGGCAACGGTTCGCCGGGGCAAGAGTGCGGCGGGCAAAAAGACCGTTGCTCCGGCTACCCGCTGAATTAATCTGCAAGGTTTTGAAAAAATAGATAGGGGGGTGGGGGGCACTTTCAGCGGTCAGGGGTCAGAGATCAGTAAAGAGCTGCGTCTCTGGTCAATGTTCATTTGATGATTGTGCGCCGAGTGAGGGAAATTTTCTGCAAGGAATTGCGGGAAAAGGACGCGGATTCTTATACTCGATATCTTTACCTTGTGGTACTTTGTTGCGCGATTTCATTCATAATATAAAGGACATTTTCGATTTAACAAGATTTTATAAAGTGCGCGACTCTCTTCCATATGCGCAGCATTGTCTCTCAATTCAATTCCGCCGGATCAGTGCCGTCCTTAGCGCGAAATGTAAACGGACGAAATGACGGGGAAATTCCGCAGAAGATGTCACCAAAATCATGCCAGATGAGCTCGCAAACTCCACCCGGAGGACACTGCTGGATTAGTGCTCGCATTTTGGCGGTCAGTAAAACGATGCGAATATTGCTGGTTGACGAGTCGACTGTGCTGTAAAGATTGGCAAATTCTTCGAACGATACATCGGGATCAGAAGTTATATAGACATACGATTCATGGCGGTACTTGAAGATTTCCGCGAGTTCAGAGCGAAGTTTGTCATGGCTCACCCGCGTTTCATTGATCCAGGTGCTACCGTCCCTGTGAAGCTGGACAACAATTTCTCTATCGCTAAGGAAATCACATTCTTTGTTTGGAACTACCCGCACATGCTCCAAAGGCACCATCACTCCCACCGACGGTGGCCTTTGCACTCCAAAAACACAAAGCACCACAATCAGAAACAAGCTGGCCAAAGGCACAGCCACAAGCGAACTGAGTCGATTGAGGTCCATACCCTACTCTGACACCGGCGGACACGGTTTTGTTCCCGGGATTTGCGATCACTTACGCGTTTCTGGCGCTCGCTTTGTAAGTCTGAGGGTCGTACGTGCGATTGCCTTCATAATATAAAGGAAACAATCGCTTTTACACGTATTTTATAATATCTATACCCCGACCGGTATGGCAATGAGCGGCCATCCCCATCGCCGTCTCCGGTCAAGCTCGACGGTCCGCACGATGGAGGAAACGGGGAAGATAAGGAAGACAAGTGTGGCCGCCCAGTAAAGCGCAATGAAAGTTCCAAAGGCATACTCTATGACTATCGGATGTGCAATTGGCTTCAGAATACAAGGAAAATGGTAATTTTTAGCAGCAATGTCTAAAGTCTGACCAGCAATTTATAAAGCATGTAACGCTCTCGCGTAGCGCTTCATCGTGATGAATTCTGACTCCGAGCAAGCTTTTGTTAGGGAACTGTCTCTCCTCAGTGGACCAACAATGCTCCGGAGACCTCCGATCCTCCATCAAACCTAAAGAAAGCGCCCCTCAGAGGCCAAAGTAAGTCTTTGTTTTGTTACGTTTACGGAACGACTCGACTGCGCTCGGCGCAGGCTCTGAAGCCGTGCCTTTTCAAGACATTGAGTTGCGCCGCAGCTTGTGAAGCCGGCACGCCCCTTCAAGGCGTTGATGCTAATGCGTTTAGATGCCTCTAAGCGCTTTTGGCGACGGCGCGAATGAGCATGCCGAGCAGCGCCAGGACTACCGCGCCCCAGAAGGCCGGACCAAAGCCGCGCACGTGAAATCCGCGGACCAGATTTGACGCCACCAAGATCATCAGTCCGTTGATGACCAGGAGAAAGATGCCCAAGGTGAGGATGCTGATGGGAAAGGTGATGATTTTCAGGAAAAAGCCGACCGTGGCGTTGAGCAGTCCGATGACCAATGCCGCTACCAGAGCCGGGCCGAGTCCCTGCACATAGAAGCCAGGCACGAAGTTAGACACAACCAGCAGGGCGACTGCCGATAAAATCCATTGAACCAGAAGTCTGACCATGAAGTATTCCCTCCGGGGCTAAAGCCCGCGTTCATTACGTTGGCATTATGCGGGGGGTGAAACCACCGCCTCCCTCCGTGTCATATTACCCTCAAGAGTTAAAGAGGCTACGGGAAAAGTGGTCAAAATGACACAGATAATCGGTGATGGTAAAGCATCACCCGTGCGTCACGGATCGATCCTGGGGCATTCTGATGCGATCGATTTTTTGTGCCTTCCGAGAGATTCTGTTTTTCCGCAGGCTGTAAAACCCGACCTTTACATTGTTACATTTACGGCTCCCTATGACTGCTGAGCGCGTTCAAAACAATTACTCCGCGAGCGGCGGTTCCAATTCCTCGCCAGGGTCGGTGTCTGCACCTTTGGCCTTGACTCGCGCGGTGGTGAGCAGGAAGACGGCGACAACGATGGCGGCCATGCCGGTGAACTCTGCTGCCTCGGGCCGCTCGTGGAGGAAGACGATGCCCAGCAGGACCGCGACCACCGGGTTCACATATGCATACGACGAGACCTTGGCCACCGGCACGTGCTCGAGCAGGTAGACGAAGGCTGTGTAACCGATGAGCGATCCGCCGGTGATGAGCCAGGCGAGCGAGCCGACGGAGGCCGCGTTCACTTGGAACCGGGGCCACTGGCCGAGCGTTGTGCCCAGCACGGTCGAGAATGCGCCCGCGATCAGCATTTGCCAGGCCGCGGCCACAAAGCAGTTCACTGGCAACTGTGCGTGCCGCGAGAGGATGCTGCCCACGGTCCAGGCGAAAGCTCCGGCAAGCAATACTCCGATGGCTATGAGGCGCGCGCTGTCTCCGGCGAGGCCATTGCGCAGCGAGGGCCACACCAGCGCCGCAAGGCCGGCAAAGCCGAGCGCCATGCCCAGCCAGCCGCGCGCAGGCAGCGGTTCGCCTCCCGGCAGCAGCATCTCGGCTAGCGCCACATAGAGGGGCATCACCGCCAGCACCAGCGAAGCCAGCCCGCTGGGGACGGTCTCCTCGGCAAACACCAGGGCCACATTGCTTCCGCTGAGCAGGAAGAGCCCGATGATGGCGAGGATCAGCATGGTTTTTGCCGGCCATAAGATGCGGAAACCGCGCAAGCGGCACCAGGCCAGCAGAATGGCTCCCGCTATAAGAAAACGCGTGCCAGCCAGCAGCAGCGCCGGCATGAGGGCGGCTCCAATGCGGATCGCTGTATAGGTTGAACCCCAGAAGAAGTAGACGCATGCAAAGGCCAGAACAATGGATGCTGTAGTAGCTACTTTCTTTTCCGGGTGAAGCGGAAGATTCGACATGGGTTGATTCCATGCTAATGCCTCCGGACAAGGCCGCGCTGTACAGGTCATGCAGCAATCGGCTATGCTCAGACTAAAGAGGGTTCCATGCAGACGCGCGCGAACAATCGACTGCTTGCACCAGCCACCAGGCGCTGGTCGCGGTCGCGCGAGCGCAGCATCTGCCCGCGTCAGTATCTCCGCGAGCTGCCCACCCTGACTCGACCTAGTCTCTTCGGCGGCGATTAGTTCCGGTCCGTCGAAGATCCCTGCCTGCTCCTTCTCCGCTCAAACGAGCGAATAGCAGTGGACGACCCATTTGCCAGGGGTCCGTGGCCGCGCATCCTAACGATGCCGCGTTAGCTTGAACAAGCCCGAACAGGCGCAAACAAGCGAATCAGTCGAGGAGACAAGAAAATGACCAAGCAAGAGCTGCACGCGCAATATGGACCCAAACTGATCTGCACACTGCCAGGACCAAAGGCGAAGGCTGCGATTGAAGCCGATGACCGGCTGATCTCGCCCAGCTACACACGCTCTTATCCGCTCGTAGCCAAGCGTGGCCGCGGTATCCGAATAGAAGACGCGGACGGAAACGAATTTCTGGATTTTGCAGCGGGCATCGCCGTGGCATCGACTGGGCATTGTCATCCTGAAGTGGTGGCCGCCATTCAAAAACAAGCCGCGGAGCTGATTCACATCTCAGGAACTGATTTCTACAATGAGCCGCTGACCGAGCTAGCCGCACGGATTTCAGCTATCGCTCCCATGCCTGGACCGCACAAGATTTTCTACGGTAACTCCGGGGCTGAGGCAATCGAGTGCGCGCTCAAGCTGGCCCGATATCATACAGGCCGCCAGCACATCATCGCGTTTCTGGGCGCCTTTCACGGCCGCACCATGGGCGCGCTGTCGCTGACCGCCTCGAAGCCGCAACAGAAAAGACGGTTTTCGCCGCTGGTTCCGGGCGTGACCCACGTGCGCTATCCGTACGCCTATCGCGGCTGTTCCGGCGGCGCGGAGGAACAGGAAGCCTTCAGCATGGGCTGCGCGCGCTTCATTGAGGAGAAGCTTTTCAAGAGCGTGCTTGCGCCCGAGGAGGTGGCTGCCATCTTCGTCGAGCCGATTCAGGGCGAAGGCGGGTACGTAGTGGCTCCCGACAATTTCATGCGCGAGCTGCGCGGAATCTGCGACAGGCACGGCATTCTGCTGGTGGCCGATGAAGTGCAATCGGGCATGGGGCGCACCGGCAAGTGGTGGGCGATTGAGCACACGGGCGTGGAGCCGGACATCTTCTGCACGGCCAAGGGCATCGCGAGCGGCATGCCGCTGAGCGCCTGCGTGAGCCGCGCCGGAATTATGGATTGGGTGCCCGGCTCGCACGCATCGACCTTTGGCGGCAACCCGGTTAGCATTGCGGCAGCGCTGGCCACCATGAAAATCTTGGAGCGCGAAGGAATTGCCAATGCGGCACGCGTGGGTGAGTTGATTCTCGAGCGTGTGCGCGGGTGGAAGCAGACTCACCGGCTGGTGGGCGATGTGCGCGGACGGGGCCTGATGATTGGCGTCGAGCTGGTAAAAGACAAGGCGACGCGCGAGCCGGCCGGCGACATTCGTAACCGCATCGTCACCCTGGCATTCGAGCGCGGGCTGATGATTCTAGGATGCGGCGAGAGCTCGATCCGCATTTGCCCGCCGCTCATCGTCAGTGAACAGGAAGCCAGCGTTGCGCTGGACATTATGGAAGAGGCGCTGACGCTGGTGGAGAAGGAACAGTAACAGGACTCAGCCAGTGAGTGCGGCTGCGACTGATTGAGGCTGGCGGACAGGGGCTAGTGATAGAGCTTCTGTTTGCCAGCCTTTTTCTTTCCTCTACTGATTGTTCCAGGCGGCGATGTTCGTTACACCGTTTTGTCGTCAATGCGCTTGTTGGCGATCTCCGAGGTACGATGCGCGGCGCGTTCCAGATTGTGCGCCATCTCCTGCGCGGCCATGTGCTGCTCTTCGGCGGCCGCGGCCATCTGGTTCGATAGCCCGGAGAGCTCTTCGGTCTGCGAGGAGATCTGATCGATCGCGTTCATGGCGGTGGTTACGTCCACTCCGATGGCGGTCACCTTGGCCTGAATCTCGGCTGTGGCCGAGGCTGTCTGTTCGGCCAGCTTCCGCACTTCGCTTGCCACCACTGCAAAGCCCTTGCCATGCACGCCTGCCCTGGCCGCCTCGATGTTGGCATTGAGCGCCAGCACGCTGGTCTGCGTGGCGATGGAGGCAATCAGCCCCGCCACCTTAGCCACACCGCTGCTGGACGCGCGGAGGCTCTCGATGGCCGTTTTGCTCTCACCGCTGGCGGTGCGCGATTTTTCCGCGGCCTGCGAAACGTCCACGGCGTTTTTGGCGATCTCGGCGATGCTGGTCTCGATCTGGTGCGTGGCCGTGGCCACCATCTGCAGATTGCCGTTGAGGTGATTGATGTCGTTGCGCTGCGCCTCCTGCGCCGAGCGGAGCGCAGCGGCAGCCTCCTGTGTGCTAAGGCCCCAGATTACCACCGCTCCGGCAAATTGCCCATCCTCGCCGGTCATGGGTTCTATATTCAGGTCGAGCTTCACCGGGCCAAGCGCGATAATCGCCTTGTAGGGAAGATGGTGTGCGCCCTGATGCCGGCCGGCACCCAGAATGCGGTCGATATTCTGAGCAGACTTGTGAAAGATGTGGATCGATTTGCCCACCATCTGGTCCACGGGCACCGGCAGATGCTCTTCGAGCGTGAGCAGAGTCTGGCGAGAAGCGCGGTTGAGATAGCGCAGGATCAGCTCGCGGTCGCAGAACATTGCATTGGACGGCAGCGCGTCCAGCGCATATTCAAAACTGCGATCCACCGCTCCATCAGCGTGGGGTTCGAGATCGACGCCAACATCCATCGCAACAGGCAAACCCTGCGTACTGTTCCGTGAAAACAAAGAGCCGAGCAACCCATGAGCCATCACCGAGCATTCCTCCTGCAACACTTCAGTCTCGCTTATTTCCCCTGGAGCCGGACGAGATCGAGGGTCTGAATCCGCTGATTCCTGCGGAGAATTCCCAGAGCTGAACTGGCTGGTTCCATTTTGAAAAATGCGGAGGGTTGCGCCGATGCGGCAAGATGGAGCTCGGCAACTTGAACGGGCGTGGCGCGATTCGATGCAAGGCGGATTTGCGCCTTTCGCTCATCCGGTTGAGAATGGTGTTCCATGGGACAACTGGAGAGGATGCGGACGGGCTGGCTGGAGCGGACACTGGCGGTCCTTGCTTGGGTTGCGCGGAAACGTGGACAGAATGAAGCTGTGGCCGCACACCTGGCCACTGGCATTGACGGTGAAGCCGCAGCCTTTTCCTATCTTAGGGGCAAGGATTACACCGTGGTGGCGCGGCGCTGGTCCTCGGGCGATGTGCCGGGCGACATCGACCTGATCGCGTGGAAGGGAGCGATGCTGTGCTTTGTTGAAGTGAAGACCCGCACCGCACGCGATGCCTCTCCGGCCGAAGTTGCCATCGACTCGCACAAGCGCAACACGCTGCGCCGTCTGGCCCGCCGGTACGTCAGCCAGTTGAGTATTGAGACTGCCCCGCCGGCGCGCTTCGATGTCGTCAGCGTCTACCTTCTTCCGGGAGAAGAGCGAGAATTTCAGCACTTTGAAGGCGCGTTTGGCTGGAGCGAGCGGGAAGATTACGAGCGGAGATGAGCCGTAAGTCTCAAGAAAAGAGGTGTTGCAAATTCGCAACTCTCTTATCCCTGCGCATCCTCGAACTCCTCATGCCAGGCCATCTGAATGGCTTCGAGCCGCGCCTCGTTGGACTTGGCGGGGTCGTCGGCAAAGCCTTCGAGCCCGGTCACGTAGCTATGCAGATCAGTGAAGCGCACCGTCAACGGGTCGAGGTCAGGAAATTTCTCTTGCAGTTGAATGCCGATCTCCTCGGCGTCTGTCCATAGAATCTCGCGCGGCATGGAAACTTCTCCTTGATCGATTGGGGGATGTGAGTTCCCAGGTGCCCAAATGCGAGGCACCTGGGGCACCCAATCATTTTTGCTCAGCGAGGGTTAGCGGCTTGCCCTCGGAGACGATGTTGCGATTCCACTTGGGAATCTCGACCACATAGTCGCCGGGGCGTGTGATGACGGCCTGGCAGCCAAGGCGCGAATTCAACTGCTGGTCTGCGGCCATGTCCATGCGGTCCAACTCGTCATCGTCGGGCGGGCTGATGCCCGCTTGATCCTGTATCCAAAGGTGACAAGTGGTGCAGGCGCAGACGCCGCCGCAGGCGTGATCGAGAAAAACTCCGTTGTTCTCCGCCACGTCGAGAAACGACATCGGCTTGCCGTGATGCTCGTACGGCATGGTGCCGAATTCAAACTCGACCGTGCGGCCTTCGGGCTGAAAGGTGACGCGCACGAGTTTGTCTGCGGGAATATTCTTTTCGCTTGGTTCGCTCATAAGGTTGGTCCTTCCAGGACTTGCCACGCAACAGTTGTAGTTTCATGAGGCCTGCGCCCTGTGACGTCGGCATACAAAATTCGGTTCGGTTTAAGGGCATCCAGTGCTTGAGCGCGAGTGATTGTTGACAATGGAATCTTGATTCGTTGCACCCAGGGCGCTGGTGAATTGTTCAACCGTTTCCAACTCAGATATAGAAACCGACTCGATGCCGGACCATTCGCACATGGGCCAGAGAAGACCGGCTGCGCATCTTCCGAGATGCGCATCGCTAGTTCACATTCGAAGATGGTCTTATTCCTTTGTTCGCGTCCGGGGATGATGTCCTGCTCGGTCGTCTGTAGGCCGAGGGTTGTCAGTTCTCCATCATGCAGTGGACCGGGAACGGTTCCAAAAATCAAACGAACCTGAATCTTGCCTGCTTCCGGGTTCTTTGCATCGGGTTTCATTTGAACTCCGCGGGGGCCATTGCATGGGGCGCGGTCACGGCCTCGTCCAACTCCTCGCCGGCTGAATCCATGGTCTTGCCGCGCAGGGCGCTGGACACGGCGGCATCCATCATCAGCTCGGCAAAGCGGCGCGTGGCGTGGTCAAGAATAAGTGTCGCCTCACGGATTGCAGCCGAGTTCTCACTCTGTTTGACCTTCTTCAGATAGTCGCTGGCAAGGCTGATGGCTTTCTGCTCATCGCTGGTCAACTGCGCCCACGCCGGACTCCGCGGCGCGCGCTCGACCGCCGCAAGAATTGTCTCTGCTTCGTTGCGTGCCTCGATGAGCAATCGCTTGGCAAAGTCCGCTTCGGCGTTGTCGAATGAATCGAGAATCATGCTTTCGACCTGCTGATCGGTGAGGCCATAGGTCGGCTTGACTTCAATCTGCGCGGCCAGGCCGCTGCGCTGTTCCCGCGCCGTGACGTGCAAAATTCCGTCGGCGTCAATGAGAAACTTGACCTCTATGCGCGGCAGGCCTGAGCTCATCGGTGGAATCCCCTTCAGATCGAAGCGCGCCAATGACCGGCAATCGGCAGCGAGTTCCCTCTCACCCTGCACTACGTGAATGGCGACGTTGGTCTGGCCATCGACACCGGTTGTGAAGTGCTCGGTGGCCGAAGCAGGAACCGTGGAGTTGCGCTGAATGATCCGCGCCACCGTTCCGCCCAGCGCTTCGATGCCGAGCGAAAGAGGAGTGACATCGAGCAACAGCATCTCTTCAGTGGACTTGGATGCGCCGGAAAGAATGTCGGCCTGAACCGCCGCGCCGAGCGCTACAACTTCATCGGGATTCAATTCAATATGGGGCTTCTTGCCGCGTGCAGACAGATGAAAGAGTTTATCCACAAGCTGCCGCACCGCGGGAATGCGCGTGGAGCCTCCGACGAGCACCACTTCGTCAATCTGCTCGGGAGTGATGCCGGCGTCGGCCAGCGCCTGCTTGCAAGGCCCCGCCGTGCGCGCGAGCACCGGCTCGATAAGCAGCTCGAAGACTTCGCGCGGAATCTCCCGCTGGTAACGGTCGCCGTTGGGCAGCTCGATGTCGAAGCGTGCCATCGTCTCAGTGGAGAGCAGAATCTTGGCTTCGATGGCGGCCTTGCGCACGGCCTGAACCGCACCTGGATGCAGCCGCAGATCGACTCCATGCTCGGCATGAATCTCGTTGAGCGCGATGGCCATCATCAGGTTGTCGATGTCGTCGCCGCCCAGATGCGTGTCGCCGTTGGTGGACTGCACCTCGAAGATGCCGTCGCGCAGCTTGAGGATGGAGATGTCGAAGGTGCCACCGCCGAGATCGTAGACGGCGATGGTTCCCTCTTTACCGCGATCAAGGCCATATGCCAGCGCGGCCGCGGTGGGCTCGTTGACCAGGCGCAGCACTTCAAGGCCGGCCATGCGCCCAGCATCCTTGGTGGCCTGGCGTTGCGCGTCGTTGAAGTAGGCGGGCACGGTGATGACGGCCTGCGTGACGGGCGAGGAAAAAAAACGCTCGGCGTTGCGCTTGAGCTGACGCAGAATGTAAGCGGAAATCTCCGGAGGAGTAAAGCGAAGTTCACCCAACTGAATGCGCGGGACTTCATTGGGATCGGGCGGGCCGGCTTTCGGATCGGAGGCCAGATGGAAGGGAAACAGTTTTAGCTCGCTCTGAATCTCTTCGAGGCTGCGGCCCATCAGCCGCTTGACGGAGTAGATGACCCGCTCCGGCGTCTGAATAAGCGCCTTGCGCGCGCTGTTGCCCACGGTGACCGTGGGACGGCCTCCATCCGCTGGAACTGGATCGAGCGCAACTACTGACGGCACAAGATTGGAGCCGTCCGCGCCGGGGATGACCATCGGCGTGTCATTTTCCATATAAGCGACCAGGGAGTTAGTGGTTCCCAGGTCAATTCCAACTACGCGTCCTTCCGCCATGATGTTCTTTCAATCTCCCAAAGTTTCGCTCACGTCGCGGAGCAGATTGCTGAGGTAGCGCCGGCGATCGAGCAGGGCAACCATTTTGTTTTGCGCGGCTGGGCGCGCGGTCTGACCGCCCTCGTCCCATGCCGTCCACTCAATGCGCAGATCCTTGTCTACCGCCTCTAGCAAGTCGTGAAATTTTTGCTTGGCCTGAGTCAGGCTTGCCTGAAGTTCGGGGTCTTCTTCGCCCATCTTGCGTGCGGCGCGCATCTCTTCGAGCTGCATATTCAACTCGAAAACCTCTTCGAGCAGGTCGGCAGGAACGCGCGAAGGGTCTATGCGATTCTTCCCGCTACGCTCTTCCCCAATCTCAGCGCCTTGGAGCTTGAGCAGATATTCAGTGCGGCGTAGAGGGTCTTTGAGAGTGCGATAAGCGTCGTTGAGCAGCGCCGTATCTGCCAGGCTCCACTGCTTCTCGTTCTCCAGGGCGCGGGCAAATCGGTCGGGATGGAGCTTGCGGCTGAGTCGATGAAATTCAGCTTCGAGCGCGTGCAGATCGAGATTCAGCCTGGGTTCCATGCTGAAGACGGAGAAATAATCGCCGCCGGGCGGAGGCTGAATTTTGCTGCAATGCGGACAAAAAAGCGTGAAGTCGTTGTGGCCAATGGAGCAAGACCAACAGGCGATGGGGACAGCAGAATCTAAGACTTTCAACATAGTTTCACTCTTACGAAACTGAATGTTCCTACGAAAACGACGAACCGCAGCCGCAGGAGTGCGTGGAGTTGGGGTTGATGAAGTTGAATCCCTGGCGGATCAGCGTCTCCTCATAGTCGAGCGTCATGCCGTGCAGGTAGAGGAACGACTTGGGATCAACGAATACGCGCACGCCGTCGAATTCGTAGATGCGGTCGCGCTCACGGGGCTGCGTGTCGAACTTGATGGAGTAAGAAAGGCCGGAGCATCCGCCGCCCATCACGCCAAGGCGCAGTCCGCCCTCCGTGGGCGAGATGCCTTCCTTGGCCATAGCTTCACGGATGCGCTTGATGGCCTTGTCCGTGACTTGCAGTCCTTGCGTAGGCGCCTGCAGCAAGCCACCTGCGGCGGTGCCAACCCCGCCTACGGCGGACGCTTGCGGTGTGGCAGACTCCACCTTCGGCAGCGCCTGCGGCGCGGCTGTTGCTGAGCTTCCAATTGTCACAACGTTCGACATAATCGCCTTCTTACTGCGCGGTTGCAGTGGCAGTCTCGGCCACTTCGCCCACGCCGTTCTTTTTCTTCCAGTCGCCAATGGCGGCGCGAATAGCGTCTTCGGCCAGCACGGAGCAGTGAATCTTGACCGGCGGCAGCGAGAGTTCCTTCACAATGTCAGTGTTCTTGATAGCCAACGCGTCGTCGACGGTACGGCCCTTGATCCACTCGGTGGCCAGCGATGAACTGGCAATCGCCGAGCCACAGCCAAAGGTCTTGAACCTGGCCTCTTCAATGACTTGTGTCTCTGGGTTGACGCGGATTTGCAGCCGCATTACGTCGCCGCACTCCGGCGCACCGACCAGACCCGTGCCGACTTGGGTTGAGGTCTTGTCGAGTTGGCCCACATTGCGGGGGTTGTTGTAGTGGTCAATGACTCTGTCGCTGTATGCCATGTGTACCATCCTTCCGCGGGGGAAGCCGCGGTGTACATTCGTTGGATTCGGCAAGCCTGCCGGCCGAATCAGAAAACTCGATTGCTCGCCCGAACATTCCCACAAGGGCTAAAGCCCACACTTCCAATCTGGCATTTGCGGCACGACTAAAGTCGTGCCCTTTCAAAACTCTCCACTACCCGCGCCGGAGGCATTTAGCCCCACCGCAGGTGGTTAGTGCGCGGCCCACTGAATCTTGGTGAGGTCGATCCCGTCCTGCACCATCTCATAGAGCGGTGAAAGCTGGCGCAGATGCTTGACAACATCAATCACTTTCGCAGCCACGTAATCCACTTCTGCCTGAGTGTTGAATCGGCCCAAACCAAAGCGAATGGAACTGTGGGCCACATCGTCGCCGAGTCCCAATGCCTTGAGCACGTACGATGGCTCAAGCGTCGCGGAAGTGCAAGCCGAACCACTGGAAACCGCAATGTCGTTGATGCCCATCAGCAGCGATTCGCCCTCGACATACACAAAGCTCATATTCAGATTGCCGGGCAGGTGATGATCCATGGAGCCGTTGACATGAACGTAGTCCAACTCGGATTCGAGCTTGTTCTTGAGCCGGTCGCGCAAAGCGGTCAAGTGTGCCGATTCGGCCTTCATCTCCTCCTGGGCAATCTCGCAGGCCTTGCCCAGGCCAACGATGCCAGGAACGTTGAGTGTGCCGGACCTCATGCCGCGCTCGTGGCCGCCGCCGTCAATCTGCGCAGCAATTTGCACGCGCGGGTTGCGCCGGCGAACGTAAAGCGCGCCCACACCTTTGGGGCCATAAATCTTGTGCCCCGAAAGCGAGAGCACATCGATGTTGTCAGCGATCACGTCGATGGGGACCTTGCCCACCGCCTGCACCGCGTCGGTGTGGAAGAGCACACCTTTTTCATGACAAAGCTTGCCGATCTCGGCGATAGGCTGGAGGACGCCGATCTCGTTATTCGCCGCCATGATCGTGACCAGAATCGTCTTCTCGTCCATCGCCCGCTTCAAGTCTTCGAGGTCGATGAGGCCATCGGCCTTTACGGGAAGATAAGTGATGCGATAGCCGGACTTCTCCAAGCGCTTGCAGGTGTCCAGCACCGCCTTGTGCTCGGTGACCTGGGTGATGATGTGGTTGCCGCGCTCGCGGTACATTTCGGCGATGCCCTTGATGGCGAGGTTGTTACTCTCGGTGGCGCCGGAGGTAAAGATGATTTCCTTGGCGGTGGCGCCAATGAGCCGCGCAATCTGCTCGCGCGCTGCTTCGACAGCCGCTTCCGCCTCCCATCCAAAAGAATGATTGCGGCTGGCCGCGTTGCCAAATTTGACGGTGAAGTAAGGCATCATCGCTTCCAGCACCCGCGGGTCTACCGCGGTGGTGGCGTGATTATCCATATAAATCGGCAAATGCAAGCCTGCCGGAACTTCTACGGAACTGGTAAAGTTGCTCATCTTAAGTCTCCATCCTTATCGATTGCTCTTCCGGGCCCTGTTCGTTGCGGCACGGAGGGGGAAAGCTTTCGTTACAACGTCAATGCGACCAGTGAACTCGTATCGCGCGCGTGGCCGTGAGAGTGTTCGTGTTCTGCCAGATCTTGAATGCTGATGCTCTTCAGCACTCCGGCAATGGTGTCGTTCACCCGCGCCAATGGCTCGCGAATGGTGCAGCTAGGGGTGAGTTCACAACCGGTTTTGCCCTTGGTGCAGGAGGTGATGAAAAACGGCCCGTCGATGGCGAGAATCACCTCGTAGGCTGAAACCTCGCGCGCTTCCCTGGCCAGCGCGTAGCCGCCATTCATGCCGGCGTGCGAACGCAACAGGCCTGACTTGGTCAACTGCTGCAGAATCTTGGCCAAAAGTTGCGCGGGAATCCCGTAGGCGTCAGCGATGTCCTTGGCGCTGAGCGCAGGCGTTTCGGGGTGCTCAGCGAGGTACTTGAGCGCCATCAGTCCATAATCGGCTTTTTTGGTCAGCTTAAGCATGGAATACCCGACTTCTTCGGTCCGAGTTCAGTATACGACCGTTTCTGTCGGGATTACAAGCCCTGCCAGGTTCGCATTTCTTAAATCTGTCCAAAACTGGGCGAGAGAGTTTTCGCGGATTGCAGATAATTTCCGAGGCTAGATGCAGACTGATGACTGGCAGAGCTTTGGGCCGCACCAGGGCCAATGCCGGGGTCGGCCCGTAACTCCTTATTCTGGAAGATTTTGCGCGTAAGTCGTTTGTTTAGAAGATTTTACAGCGCCAACCATGGTCTAACTATAACAAACTAAGTATTTTACGCCCAAGATATGGGTGGGGGTACCCGGAGTCCATACGCCCTCGTTTGCCTCCCTATCGGCACGACGGGAGTCGTCCTCTTGCAAAATCGCTAACTTATGGAGAGGTTCTTGGGGCGTGACAAATGTCACGGCACGACGGCGCGTGTGCCGCTAGCCTTGGCAGTCATCAACAACAATTGTGGGAACTCGGGAGCGAAAAGTGCCCGTGTTGATTCACCAAGCAAGGAGACGGCGGTGTGTTGGCGCCGAGGCGATCATAAGCAGATTGAACAGTTCATCACCAGGGAGATGGCGACCAATGGAGGCAGCTGGAGCCATAAGGCCAGGGTCACAGGACACTACTTAGCGGACGAAATCAGGCGCAATCTGAAGTAGGGCGCTGGCGCATCGCAAAAAAATAATTTCGCCGGGGGAACAAAATTTGGCAAAATGCCGTTTTCAATTGTTGAAAAGCCCGGTACAATTTGGCCAAAGAGGACAAGTTTTTTTCAACACCACGAGCAATGGCAACCGTCTGCAGACATCCCAGGGTACGCGTCGTCTCCCGGCACGAAGACACTGAATTTGTCGAGTGCCTGGATTGTGGCGAGGTCTTTGACTCCGAAGAATTTCGTGACATGGAGCTTGAAGCCGAAGCCAAAACAGAACCCAGCATGGAAGACGTCTAACGCTTCCGCGCCGGCCCTGGTTGACAGCGATGGCGGGCAAGGATTCCCGCTCTGCGCTGAGTCCCTGCGATGCGCGAGGAGATTTAAGGTTACTTTGCGACGTGTCCGTTGACGCCCATCCGCCGTGCGGCAAGCCACGCATAATGCAACCCTGATGCCACGGTCAGTCCGATGGTGGCATCAAGCGCCACCAGGCGAAAGGCCACTACCCATTGGGCCGAGGTGAGCTGTTGAAGCAACACAGCGGCCACCGCGGCGACCTGCGCCACGGTGTTGGCTTTGCCCAGGAGGCTGGGGCTGAACTCGCGGCGACCCGCCGCGGCGTATAGAATAGCCGCCACCACCAGAATGCCCACATCCCTTCCGAAGACCAGCACCGTGACCGTGGTTGGCATCAGCCCCTTGTGCAGGAGCACCAGAAAAAGCGTGCTGAGCAGCAGCTTGTCCGCCACCGGATCGAGGTACTCGCCGAGCACGCTGCGCTGTTTGAGCAGGCGCGCGAGCAAGCCGTCCAGCGCATCCGTCAGCCCAGCGGCCACAAAGAGGCAAAAACCCAGCAGATATTGGCCATTGAGGATAGCAGCCACCAGAAACGGAGCAAGGCAGATGCGCAACAACGTGAGGGCGTTGGGTGCGGTGCGATACCGGTTCAGCCGTTCCCTTACAGGGTTGTCCATATCTCACTCAAAACATTAATGAACGATGGTATAGCACAGCGGGTATTGCCCGTCCATCTTTTCCCGCCGGCCCGACCCTGATAGACTACCTAGAGTTGCTTTACAGGCGCGTAGCTCAGTTGGTTAGAGCGCTTCCTTGACACGGAAGAGGTCGCTGGTTCGAATCCAGTCGTGCCTACCATATTTATCAATGGTTTACCGCAGGTTTTCAGGCTTCCCCTTCCACGTCTGGGAACACCAAGGAACAGCAAGCCCAGAGCCCCTTTATTTTTCAGAATTGATTGAGACGGGAACAGGCTTTACCCCGCCATTGCTAGTAGCGGGTTGGCTCTGGACAACATCATTTGGACCACCTTGGTTTGTGCAGTCCGCTTGTCCTCGGTGAGCGCTTGAGTATACAGCTCTATCGTGATTCTGGCATTCGCATGGCGAAGGGAGTCTTGAACCACCTTCACATCTGCCCCACTGGACTTCAACAGCGAGGCGTAGGTACGCCTGAAGGTGTGCCAGCCAATTTGCTTTGTGATCCCCAGCGCGGCTGCCGCAGGGCGCACTCGGCGATTGAGCACCATATCTGGCCAGTAGGGTTTGCCACCGGCAGAAGCTGGGCTGGCGAACACCCAATCCTCTGGCCGATTGAACGGGGAACGGGCTTTAAGGTTGGCCAGAGCGTGTGACAGGCTTGGGTCCAGAGCCACCGGCTTACCGGAGGCTACCGTCTTCAACTTGCCCACATTCTGGTTCACTACAGACCGTCGAGGCTGAATTAGTCCAGCCACAAAATCGATGTCTGCCCATTGGAGACCGATCAACTCCCCTCGATGCAGCCCGGTAGCTGCTGCCACAAACGCCATTGACCGGAAAGGCTCCTGCAACTCAGCCAGAAGCCCTGTTAGTTTCTTCACATCGAGGATTTCCGGTTCTTTCTGGCGCTGTGCGCACTACTGCGATAACCGGACTCAGGCGCGTTTGCTGGGATAAACACGCGCTCTCAAGTTGGCTTGCAGAATTCTTCCCGGCAGCTTCAGCGAGAAGCTCTAAGCGAGAGGATTGTGTACGATCATCGCGAGTTCATACGAGGGTACACATACAGATAAGACTGCGCCACCCCGTGACAGAACTTGAACCGCGCTTGGAGGTAAGCGCCGTTCTGCGTTGTCTGGTCAACGAATACCAAATAAATCAGTCGTCTCGTTCAAGATTGTACAAAATGGAACTGTATGGCCTTTATCTCGATGTCATCATTGGGGTATGCCGCGTAAGCAGGCCGCGAAGGAACGTGGCGTTGACGTGCTCGCATTCGGCGGCGATAACAGTTAATCTCGGGACAGCGTCCATGGCTGTGCCTCGATTGCCGTTGCGATCCCTCAGTCTGCGGCGATCGCAAGGGGTCACCTCTGACGCCGAGTTTGAGGAGCGATAAGCTTTGACAGGGACACGAGAGGTTACGGATCAAATGCATTGCGGCACAATGGCAGGTGCCGAACTGAACGGAGAGGTCACTCAGATGACAACTGACTTGAAGCCGAGACCTCCTGAGAGGGAAAAGTCACCTTGGTTTCAAGTTGGACGGTTCCTGTTTCTAATCGCATTGGCAGTCGTCTTTTTTTTGCTAGGCCAAAGCATGGTGCGCCACCGCTTCCATCAAGGCAGCCGTATGGACCGATATGGCCACATCAAACAATAACGGGCACTAAGAGAGTCTTGGTTCCGGCTCCGAGTTATGCCAAGCTACGAGTTACTTAAGACGAGTATCCGAACGAAAGTCTCACTAATGAACTCTTTTGTTACGCGAATGACGACGTTGTCGATTATGCCTCGCCTATGACTTGGGTCGCCCGTAGCTGGAACGACCGGCAACTTGATGGGGCTTGGAGCGATCTCGCAATCGAACTGCTTTTGGCTTTGGCGAAGACATGCATTAGGCCCATCATAGCCCCCGGGGTTCTCTGAGAGACGAGAAACGCCTGTTGTTTACACATCTGCCCTGACATTCAGTTCAGGTATGAGGCTCGTCCGCAGCCCGGCGATAATTCAAGTTGACCGCGACCACGCGGAAGACGTTCAGCTTGAAGTTCTCAATCATGGGTTTGCTCCTGTCTCGTAGTTGAGCGTGGCGAGGGCAAGCCGGTATTGGTATTGCGCGTCGGTGTTGCCGATCGCGGCATCAGTCTGTTGAAACTGCGCTTGACTTAGCTCCACGATTGAGCTCAGTCCCAGTCGGTAGCGTGTCTGTGCCAGCGAGAGTGCGAGGTTTGCCTCTCTGAGAAGCTCATCGGTTACGGCGACCCGCTGATACGCAGTATTTGCCGCCAGCCACGCCGTACGCACGTCCCTGGCAATTCGATCGCGAAGATCCCGGCTCTGTTCTGAGGCTGCTTGAGCGCGAATAGAGGCTTCCTTCGCTTGGGCCGAGTAGAGGAAACCATTGAAGACTGGAATATTCATGTTGACGCCGATGGCGCCCCACCAGTTCGTAAGGTAGTACGCGGCGGGACGTATGGGAACGATTCCGGCGGTTCCCGCGGCACTGATGCTGGGCAGCATTTGATCGCGCTGTGCATGGCTAAACTTGACGGCTGCTTGCTGGTTATAAGTCAATGCTTGCAAGTCCGGTCGCTGTTGAAATGCAAGTTGCAGGAGTTGATCCGCATCCGTCGGAGGCGCTTGCACTGCTGCATCGTCCTGGACAAGGTCATACGTTGTCTGTCGATCGAGTCCCAGGACCGCATCCAACGCCGCCATCGTCGATTCAACATTGCCTTCGGCATCGAGTAGTAAAAGTTTGGCTTGCGACAGGTTGACATCGGCAAAGCTCAAATCGAGGGTCGATTTAAGCTTATTCTTTGTTAACTCGCTGATCTGTGTCTCCGTAGTCTGGCGGGTGCTGACGTTTTGTTCCGCAACCTTAAGCAGCGCCTGTGCCTGAAGAGCATTGAAGAATGCCTGATCGGCCGCAAGAACTATATCCTTGGCGGTCACCCAAAAGCGGCCACTTATGATCAGTTCAAAACCGGCCACTCTGAGGGGCTGAGACATACGCACTGACGGAGGCAATTAGCCTCTGTTGGCATGGGTAATGTCTTGAGCA
>Ga0187847_10000107_pt1 | contig 94437 bp, 62 predicted proteins | sample June2016WEW_4_10_FD_132458 | JGI IMG/M metagenome (GOLD analysis project Ga0187847, IMG submission 132458) | Peatland microbial communities from SPRUCE experiment site at the Marcell Experimental Forest, Minnesota, USA - June2016WEW_4_10 | ecosystem: Environmental > Terrestrial > Soil >...
CAGGGCCTCCAGCACTTCCCCGCGACTGGCGTCGTTGTCCATCAGCCGTTCGCGCAGGTCGCGATTGAGCTGTTCGAAGCGGTCGCGCACGCGGCGGAAATCGCCGGCTAGATCGTCGGCCAGCGCGATGATCTCATAAACACGTTCGAGCGCACGTGCTTCCAGCAGCGGCTGCAGCCGGCCATGCCGGATGGCTTCGATTTGCTCGTCGATCCGTTCCCGCTCGGACAACAAAGTGGCGACGCGGGTCTCCGGGTTGGTGTCGGTTTCCTCCGCCAGACGCACCAGTTGTTGAATCACCACAGCCAGCCGGCTTTCGGTTGCCATAGTGCGGGGCTCCACCAAACCAGCGGCGAAACGGATCGCGGCCGCCGCCGCCGCGGAAAGCTCGTACTCCTCCTCGGATGCGCCTGGCGGGAACCGCCGTTCCAGGTACCCCGCGGCGAGCCAGTCCGCAACGTAGGCCTGAGCGGAGCGCGGCAGATCTTCTCCTTGCGCCAGCAGATCTTCGAGATCGCGATTCAGCCGCTCATAAAAGATGGATGCGGGCAGCCTCCGATCGCCTACGAAAAGGTGTGTTTGGAGCAGGCCGATGACAGCAGGACCGTTAGCTGACGCCAGCAACCGCCACAGCGATTGCTCGCGCAAACGGCGATAGGTCGCGATCGCGTTGTCTGCCTTGGTGTGACGCAAACGTGCACCTGGTACCAAATGATAACAGCCCCGATGACGCCACGTGTTGGACAGGGCGTTTCACGCTTGGTCCGAGCGACCAGCCATGGGCCACCAGCGCTTAGCGGCAGCGACGCGGCAGGGTTGAGGGTAGATGGAGCGATCGAGAACTATTCGCCTGTATGGGAAAGGTCCTATTGGCGTCTCGGTCGGAGGACAGGAAATACTGCCCACCCAACCGCCCACCCACAGGCGTACTTTTGGTGTGTAAATCGAGATTTAACACGAAAGTATTTGCTCTATAATCATGGCGTTAGGCAGGGCGGTCTGGTTCGGGACCAGGAGGTCGGTGGTTCGAATCCACTCGCCCCGACCATAATCCTCTCAGAGAGGCTAGCCGAGCCACCAATTTGCGCGTCTTCCTGGAGGATCTCCTGGTCTTGCCACCAAGGGGGTCGCAAGGGGCTTGGCTAATCTTTCCAATGAGTTGCCGTGCCGTTTCCAAGGCCGCCGAAAGCTCGCCTTTTTCTTGACCTTTTCGCGCGTCGAGCCGAACGCCGCAGGATTCACACCGAGCGCTAGGTCCCCCGGGAGAGTGCAGGGCCATGCTCAACCTAAAATCCTCGAATTATTTGGCTGAACTCCGATCAGCGTTCATTTTGATAAACCCCAACAAGTCAGTTGAGTGACGCATCGCAGTGTGCCACTGGTGTGCCGCTCCAACGGGGACGATTTCGATCATCGGTTCGCCCTTCCCGAGATCCCGGTGAGCCGCGTTGCAAACAAAGCGGTGAGCACGCTGCTGAAGCTGCAATCGAATCGGAACCGCTACTGTCGGCGAAGGCGCTGGGAGAGCGTACGAATTGCAAAGAGTGCGGCTCCGCCGCCAAGCAGGAAGAACGAGCTTGGCTCGGGGGCGCTGCCGGAACTACCAGCAGTCAACGTCACAGAGAAGCTGCCCCCGTTGTCGTCCGTGACCCAGTCATCGATTCCCAGGAATAGCGTACCCGCCTGAGTCGCGTTGTACACATCACTGTCTCCGACGAAAAAGAGGAGAGTCGGGCTGATACAAACGTCCGTCACAGAGCACTGCGGCTTGGTCGAGTCGATTGCCACAAAACTGGGATTGTCAGCAGTGGCGGCCGGAACAAACGCGCCTATAAGGCCATCGAAATTCGGATCCACCGTGCCCACCACGCCAGCCTCCTGCAGTGGGTCTTCAGCACCACCCCAGGCCGAGGGCGTGAGCTCATAGCCGTTCGGAGTTACACACTCAGGAGAAGGTGGCCCGTCGGTTTCGCAACCCGTAGCGCTGATGGTGATCGTCGTGGGACCGGCAACAGCGATCCCGGCAACCAAGGGGTTGTCGTCGGGGTCTGTCGGATTACCGAAAAAGGCGTTCCTCCCGGTCGCATCGACAGTCACGATGCCGGCAGTTGCCGTCGTGACGAAGAACAGCATAAACGCTATCAGGACGACCCACACGCCTGGGGCATTCCAAGCTACCATTTCCGTTCGGTTCCTGCTCGCAAATGTTGCAAACATTTCAATTATTCCTCCGACCCGAGAGCGGGATGACTGCGCTGTCCCTGGCGTAGCGCAATCCAGACCGGCCGCTCGGGATTATTCGTCTGTTTGTCAGGAGATTTGCCGTGATCACACCCGCGTTGACAGGCGGGGCTCAGGCCAAATGGCGTAACTCGCCTTCTCGCCGCCCGACTGCCTCACGGCCTGTCGGGCGTTCGCTCAAGATAGGTCCGGCGCGTTCGTTCAGAAATGCCCGGCAGGCAAGGCGAGCGCGAACGCACCGACATCCGATCTTCTTGTTTCAGCTCAAGTGACCTGAGCCTTCACCCATGGAAGCGGCGGCGGAACGCAAAATGACTCACGCCGGGCGAAAAATCTTCGCAACACGAAGCGTGAGCGTTTTTCAACGGAGCGGTCCTTTCGATAGAGCCGAATCTGCCGGTCGAAGACCTAGGATCGGATTGGCCCACACAATCCGCGGCTCTCTATAGCGGACAGGGCTCCCATTGGCTCAGCCGTCCTGGGCTGCATGCAATGACTTACGCGACAGGCGAACTGATGGAAGAACTGCCGATTACCGGCGCCTTGCAGCGCACCAGCGGCAATAATTCCTCCCTGAAATGAGACTCAAGCCGCCGCGGATGTCAACACCGGTTTATGCTGGAAGGAACAGGTTATGGTGGACAGGACTGAAATGGCGGCTCTTGGTTCGCCGGAATTCTCATCGGCAGCTCATAGCGGACCGGGGATCAAGATGCGGATCTGCGCGGCGCTCTCGTTGATAGTCTCGGCCGCGTGTCTTCACGCGCAGACCGGCGGCTGCGAGGTCCTGCCTGCTGCGAAGCCTGAGGATATCAACGCTCTGGCGAACACCGGCCTTGCGCTCTCACGCGCGAAACAGTACGATGCCGCGGCCGTCTGCTATCGCAAGGTCCTGGCCATTGACCCGAATATTCCCCAGATCCAGCTCAACCTCGGTCTGGCCGAGTTCAAGAGCGGGCGCTTCCGCCAGGCGGCCGGGCCGTTCCGGGCCGTGCTGGAGCTCGACCCGAAGAATATGCAGGCGCGGACCCTGCTGGGCATGAGTTACTACGGCAGCCGCATGTTCAAGGACGCTGCCGCGAGCCTCCAGATCGCGCTTGCCGGCGACCCGGAAAACGCGCAGCTCCACTACTATTTCGCGCAGAGCCTGTTGTCGTCTTCCGATTACCAGGGTTCGTTGAAGGAGTTCGAGTGGTTGCAGCGCCACGACCCCGATGCTATCGCCACGCACGTGCTGATGGCCGAAGCGTTGGACGCGCTCTCCCGCCCGGAGGAAGCGATCCTGGAGCTGAAGGCGGCCATCGCGAAATCGCCGGCCGAGCCCAACGTGCATTTCGCCATCGGGTATATCTACTGGTCGCAACAAAAAGACGATGAGGCCGAACGCGAGTTCCGGCTGGAGTTGGATCACGATCCGGCCAATGCGCAGGCCTGGGCCTGGCTGGCCGACGTCCTGATCCGCCGCAATGACTTTCAGAAGGCCAAGCCGCTCCTCGACAAGGCTCTGTCCATCGACCCGAGCGTCCGAATCGCCCATCTCGATCTCGGAATCGTCTTCGCGCAGGACAAACAGTACGGCCGCGCCATTGAGGCGTTCAAGGAAGCGATACGGCTCGACGATTCTAAGACCGATGCCCATTTCCGCCTGGCGCGCGTGTACAAAGAGGCCGGCAAACCTGCCGAATCCGCCGCCGAGTTGGCCATTGTCCGCCAGTTGCGCGAGCAGAAGAGCGAAGACAACCTACGGAAGGTGACCGGCAACCCGCCCGAGTTGCAACCCGACAAGTAGGCCGCCGCGGGACACCGCACCCAACGCGGGCACCGCCCGGCCACTGGCATTACGGAGACTCTGTAAGGGGCGCCAGCGAGGAACGAATCGTCGCCCGGCCCGGAGATGAGGCGATGCCAGGCGCTATTTCCGCGCGTGGCGTCTCGCGATGATCTGCGTCCGGATCGCGGGCTTTCCCTCTTCGATCAGATAGAACTGATCGGCCCCGACGTTATGGAACTCCTGCCGGAATCCGCTCGGCCAGCTCACTTCCACACTGTCGATGCGCGTGCTCGGTCCGAGGCCGAAGTGTGCGCGCAGATCGCTCTGCGAAAGATAGCTGCCGCCCGCGGCAATCTCGCGGATCTGCGAAATGCCGCCGGCCTTCACGCGGATACGCGCGCCCAGGGCGTCGCGATTGCTGCGCGTGCCCACCAGCTTGAAACTCACAAAGTGATTGCTACCTCCACCGCGGTTTCGCAAGATCGAAGGTGGGTCGTCGTTATTCCCCACGACAATGTCCTCGCGGCCGTCGTTGAACAGGTCGGCGAAGGCTACGCCACGCCCGAGGTGGGGCGTCGAAAAACCGTTCCCGTGGGACTGCGCATCCGCGGTCGCGTCGGTAAACGTGCCGTTGCGATTGTTGTGAAACAGCAGATTGATCTGCTTGTAATGACCTTTCACGGTCGAATTCTCCACGCCCTGATAAACGTGCCCGTTGGCGATGAACAGGTCCAGCCAGCCGTCATTGTCGAAGTCGGTGAAGCCGCCTCCGAAGCTCAGGAAGCGCGCTGTGATGGTGGCGATGCCTGCCTTGCGGCTGACTTCCTCGAAGATGCCGCCTCCGGTATTGCGCCACAGATGGTGGGGCACATCCTGAAAGTCGGAAACGTAGAGATCCAGCAATCCGTCGTTATCGTAGTCGCCCACCGACAGACACATCGCCGCCATGGTATTGCCGTCCTCGTTCAACCCCACGCCCGCCATCAGTCCGGATTCGGTGAACGTGCCGTCGTGATTGTTGTGGTACAGGTAGATCTCCATGCCATCGTTGGCGGCGAACAGATCGGGCCAGCCGTCGTTGTCGTAGTCGGATGCGATCACCGACAGGTTCTTGCCCTTGGGTTGATAGATGCCGGCGGCTCTTGTCACGTTGGTGAACGTGCCGTCGCCGTTGTTGTGATACAGCACGTCTGGGCTGCCATGATACTCACCGGGCGGGCAGCTCGATTCCGCGCCGGCGATGATACAGGTCTGCTTCACCTCCGGGCCGAAGTCCACGTAGCCGCCGGCGTACAAATCGAGATACCCGTCGCGGTCGTAATCGAAAAAGGTGGCGCCCAGGTGCAGACGCGTGCCGAAGTCGGTACCGTCCACGTGCGCCTTCGCGGTGACGTCGGTGAAGGTGCCGTTCCCGTTGTTGTGATAGAGCACGTTCTTGCCGTACTGCATCACGTAGAGATCGGGATAGCCGTCGTTGTCGTAGTCGCCGGCTACGCAGCCAAGGCCATAGCCGGTGCCCGGCACGCCGGCCTTTTCGGTGACGTCGGTGAACGTTCCGTCGCCATTGTTATGATACAGAGCGTTGCGCGCCGCCAGACCCCGCCCATAGAGATCGCGCGCGCTGACGAAGTAGATGTCCGGCCAGCCGTCTCCGTCATAGTCGAACACGCATACCCCCGGACCCGCTTCGTCCATGATATTGGCCACGCCCCGGTTGCCCTTCAGATGGACGAAGCCGACGCCCGCCTGCTTCGTGATGTCATCGAAGCGCGGCGTGGAGTTGTCGCCACCGCCGGCGCCGGCAACAGCCGCGGCGAGGAGCGACATCCCCACCACTAATCCCGCCGCAATCAAGAACCGGGCAGGCGGCATGCATCTCCCTGAGTATGATCGGATTGCATACAGGCCAAACTCAGTGACCTCAGTCACTGTCGAGCCCGGCAGCGCAACCTATTTCCGGCCCGCCGGCAGCTCATCCGCGATTATCTCATGCGCGGGCAATCGCGCTCTGACTATACCTGGCGCTGGGTGCTGGACATGAAAGATGATTCCAAGGAATACAGCGCGTTCCTGAGTGTGCCAAACGAATCGCGCAGCCCCGGAACGGGGCGGGAGCAAGACCGGCAAGCGAGTGCGCGATTCGAAGTTTTCGCGAGTGTGCCGCTAGAGTTTATGTCGCCCTGAGTGTCGCCAGATCGCCCTGGGTCTTAGCCACCAAGCTTCAAGCTGCGCGGCGATCCCGTCCGGCGTCCCGCTTGTCCAAGAAAAACTATGAAGAATCATATCGCGAGATCGCTGGCCAGTTACGGCGGACGTTGACTACCGGGCGCCACTCGCATTGGCGACGTTCCACCTCGGACGACGGCGTATGCGGTCGGTCGTTCCGCAAATGAAGCTCGGTAATCGCGTGAAAATAAAGCGTTGATACGGTACGGTACCGTAATCCTCTAGTAGATAACCATTACCCTCCCTACAATCGATGCGGTCTCGTCCAGTCCCAAGGGGTGCCTGGCGAGACAACAGAAATCTCGCTTAAGGAGAGAAATGTGAAGCACGTCAGACTACGTCAGCTACTGATATTGTGCATTCTCGCGCTGACCTTCGCGTTCCACGCCGCAGCGCAGGAGGCAACCATCGTCGGAACGGTTACCGACTCCTCGGGGTCCGTTATTCCCGGGGTACAGATTACCGTCACGAACAACGAGACTTCCGCTATTCGCCATATCGTCAGCAATGAGGCGGGCCAGTACACCGTGCCGAGTCTTGTGATCGGCAAGTACAGTGTTAAGGCCGAGGCCTCTGGTTTCAAGGCTGCCCAACAGAACGACATCGTCCTGAACGTCGGTGCTGTCGCGCGTATCGATATCCAACTGCAGGTTGGTGAATCCAAAGAGAGCGTTACTGTCGAAGCGGTAGCTACCCGGGTCCAGGCGGATTCCGGCGAAGTCAGTGAGGTCGTTACCGGACAGCAAGTTACGCAGCTAGCCATGAACGGCCGCAACCTCGTCGGCCTGGCGGAACTGATTCCAGGTGTATCTTCCACTGTGGCGGATTTCAACGGCCCCAGCGCACAGGGCAGCGGCTTTACCATCAGCTTCAACGGCCAGCGGGCCGACCACAATGTCTGGATGGTGGACGGTGGTGAGAATTATGATCGCGGCTCTGGCGGAAAATTCAACATCATGCCGTCCGTGGACTCGGTCGCCGAGTTTCGAGTTCTCACCTCGAACTATTCCGCTGACTACGGACTGAATTCCGGCGCGACCCTCAGCTTGGTTTTCAAGTCCGGTACCAAGGACTTCCACGGCGGGGCGTGGGAATTCTTCCGCAATAACGACCTGGACGCCGTGAACTACTTTGTCAACGCTGTCCCGGAGTCGAAAGTAACGGTTCCCGAATTGCGTTACAACGTGTTTGGCTTCAACATCGGCGGTCCCGTGATCCTGCCTCATTTCAATAAGGACCGCAACAGGACTTTCTTCTTCGGCAATTTCGAGTGGCGGCGCATGATCCAGGGCGGCACGAACACCGTTCAGTCGCCCACGGCGGCGATGGACGGTGGCGAGTTCCCAGCGAATATGCCCATCACCGTGCCGAGCGCTTCCGCCTTGAACTCCACCGAACTCGCCCGCTTCACCTCGCTCGGTCTCACCCCCGGCCAGCCCTTCCCCAACAACACAATTCCGGCCAGCCTGATCAGCCCGCTCTCCACGGCGTTTCTCGGGCTTGGCATTCTGAATACGCCGAATACCACGAGCGGCGGAATCCCTGCCTTCACCGGCGGAGCCAACGCCCCCACCTACGTAGGCGAACAGATTGTGCGTATCGACCATCAGTTCAGCGACAAGTTCTGGGTCTTTGGCCATTGGGTTTCCGAACAACTGAACCAGACCTACGGGACGTCTCTCTGGAGCGGGGACAGCTATCCGACCGTCGGCTCCGTGTTTGTCAACCCATCCTGGAGCGGCGTGCTCCATGCCACATACGCCATCAGCCCGACCGTCGTCAACGAGGTGGCGTTCAACTACAACGGCAACAACATCAACGTCACGCCGGAGGGAATCTATAAGCGCACCTCCAGCACCAACCCGCCGGAATTGTTCCCCGGCAACGCCGATGACCGTCTCCCTGCCCTCAACTTCAGCGGCGGCGGAGTCAATTCCACTTACGATGTGTCCAACTACCCATGGACGAACGCCTTTGAGAATTACCAGGGCCGTGAGGATCTCTCATGGACCCATGGCCGGCACAGCCTGAAGTTCGGCGGCCAGTACATGTTCCAAACCAAGACCCAGGAGCTTTTTGGCGATTCGCAGGGCAACTTCGCCTTTAACGGCACCTACACCGGCGATGGCTTCGCCGACTTCCTGCTGGGCTATGCCGCCACGTATAACGAACTGGCTGTCCAGGACAGCGGTGACTGGCATTCCAACACCATTGCTGCCTATGCGCAGGACAACTGGCGCGTCAACAATCACCTGACCCTCAATCTCGGGTTGCGATGGGAAGGCATTCCGCATACATACGAAGTGAATAATCGTATGTCAAACTTCTATCCGCAACTGTACAACCCGGCGGATGCGGCGATTCTCCTTCCCAACGGGAACATCAGCCCCAGCAGCCCGGGCCTGGCTCCCGGCGTTGGAGCGGCGTCCACCCTCAACCTCTATCAGAACGGCATGGCCATTACCGGCCGGAACGGCGCCCCCACCGATATCGTAAAGAACCACTGGAACAATTGGGGCCCGCGGCTTGGATTTGCCTATGACCCGAGCAGCGACGGCAAAACCGTGGTTCGCGGCGGCTTCGGCATCATGTACGAACGCGTGCAAGGTAACGACGTTTACAATATGGGGCCGAATGTACCATTCAGCGCGAGCCCGACCGTGAGCAACGTGTATTTCAACAACCCGTTGCAGAGCGTACTCACGGGCCAGACCGCAACCGCGCCGATCACCACTACGTCGATCACCGGCGAGAGCGAGTACGACTACAAGAACCCCACCACATATCAATGGAGCATGGGCGTGCAGCATGAGTTTTGGCATGGAGCGGTGGGCCAGGTGTCGTATGTCGGCAATGTCGGAACGCATCAGAGCGATGCGCTTGACATCAACGCTCCGCTGTATTCCGACGCGACTCTGCCCCTGCGCCTTCAAGTGATCGCGGGGACTTTGCCCGTCGATTCGATCCGCCCCTACCAGGGCTACGGCCAGATCCTGATGTACCAGGACGCGGGCCGGTCCAAGTACAACGCGCTTCAGGCCGAATTCCGCGCGCAGGCTGCCAAGAACCTGACCGTGCAATTCGCCTATACCTACTCGAAAAACTATGACGACTCGACCGGCGTAGCCGTCAACGGAAACTCGGGCGACCTGGCCACCATTTCGAATCCCTACAATCGCAATTACGATTGGGGACTCAGCACCTACGACCGCCCGAACGTCTTCATCGCCGACTATGTCTGGGATATTCCCCTGATGAACCACGCTACCGGCGCGATGAAAACTGTTCTGGGCGGCTGGAAGCTGTCCGGCATTATCACCGCGGAATCGGGTGTGGCGTATACCGAGAGCCTGCCTGGGAACACATTGGGCATGGGCGGCAACGTCAGCAACCGGCCGAACCTGACAGGGGCGGTATCCTATCCGCAGACGATCACCGAATGGTTCAATCCGGGGGCCTTTGCCGCTCCCGCCCTGGGGAGCTTCGGCAACGAGGGCAAGGGCGTCATTCGCGGACCGGGACGGGACAATTGGGACACCTCCCTGTTCAAGGACTTCTCTGGGGAACACGAAACCCTGGAGCTGCGCTTTGAAACGTTCAACACTTTCAACCACACCCAGTGGAACGGGTTGAACACCACGTACGGCAGCGGCGCCGGCGTGATCACCTCCGCGTTCGATCCGCGTGTCATACAGCTCGGTATAAAGCTCCTCTTCTGACGGCTGTACGGTTTGATTCCTGCCCGCTCGCGCCCCCTCAAAAGGCGCGAGCGGGTTTTTTGTCCCACCCGAAAAACTCCGGCCCGGCAGACTTTGAGCACGCGCTCCGGCCGGCGCACTGGATGAACTAGCCTTTCATTCGAAGCGCCTCTTCAGTCGATAAGCCTTCTCAGTCCAAATCCGGGCTAAACAGGCCCGAATTCCAATCATGGGTCAGTTCGCCTTCCCACTATTGATTAGTTGTCGTCCTCTTACTCGCAATGGAATGAATCCCCATAACTTACGGGGCGACCTATCAGTCTGTGGCTGTCTGTGAAAGCGTTTCCATTCTTGGTCGATTAGTTCTCTGCTTCTCGCGCAACGTACCGCCTCGCACACTTATTTTAATTTCGCCGGGAGCCATTCTTACCATGAGGTGCTATAATCCCCCGCAAGGGAGTTGTTCTAGGAGTATTAGCCATGTACGCGACCCGCCCCCACGAAGACACGCACGTCTCTTTCGACGATGCGGAGCGGGAAGCTATCCGCCGGCAGTTGGAGCGAATGTTGGCGAATCCCCTTTTCAAGTACAGCAAGCGCTACCCGAACCTTCTGCGCTACGTTGTGGAGCACACGATTGAGGGCCATACTGGGGAGTTAAAGGAACGCTCGCTCGGGGTAGCCGTCTTCGGCCGCGAACCGGACTACGACACGAATGTCGATCCGGTGGTGCGCGCCACGGCGGGCGAAATCCGCAAGCGAATCGCGCAATATTATCACGAACCCGGGCACGAGACGGAAGTCCGCATCGATTTGTCGCCCCGAGCGTACACTCCGGAATTCGTGATGCCATGCGCGGCCCATACGCCTGTCGCAGCGACGGCTCCGCAAACCGCGCTGGCGCCCGGCCGGCCGTCGACCCTTCGCTGGCGCGCGCTCGCGGTGGCGGCGGCGATCGGGCTGCTGGTGTTGTCGACTGTCTGGCTCAGGCCATGGGCAAGGCCAAGTGACCTAGACCGTTTCTGGAAGCCGGTCCTCGATTCCTCAAACACCGTTCTGCTGTGTATCGGGCAACGTGAGTTCCTGGGCGCGTCTCCGGAACCCGGTCAGGTGGCCATAGCCGACCTGCCGACCGTCTCCAGCGGGCCGATCACCCTTTTCCAGTTGTATTACATGGGCAGTCAGAATTTGTCGCTGCCGGACGTGAGTATTATAGGCAGCCTCACCGGACTTCTGCAGACCAAAGGCAAGACCTTCCATATCCGCGGCCAGCTCTCCACGGATTTCGCCGACCTGCGAAATGGGCCGGTTGTCCTTGTAGGCGCATTCGATAACGACTGGACCATGCGGCTGATGGGACCCATGCGCTTCAGCTTCGAGCGCGACCACGACACGTTCTGGATTAAAGACCGCCAGAATCCATCCAGACAGGACCGCGCGGTGAATTACCGGACACCTTACTTGAGCCTCACGGAAGACTACGCACTTATATCTCGGACGCTGGACCCGACCACTGCCCGCATGGTCGTGGTCGTCGGAGGGCTCACCGGCTTTGGCACCATCGCCGCAGGTGAGTTTCTCACCGATCCCAGCTACCTCGAAGCCATGGCCAAAGGGGCGCCGAAGGGCTGGGAACACAAGAACATTCAACTGGTCTTAGCGACCAGAGTCATTCACGGCGCCTCCGGGCCGCCCCGCATACTCGAGCGGCACTTCTGGTAAGACCAGCAGCGTGAATGCTACGCGTGCGAGATTCCAGGATATCGCTAGCGCGCCGGCTCTTTCACTTTCAGAAGCTGATCGCCCGGCACATTCCTCAGTTCCTGCACGGCGCCCGACGGCCAATGAATCTCCATCAGGTCCACCGAGGCGCTCTGCCCCAGTCCGAAGTGCACCGGGCCGGCGCTGGAGGAGGCGTAACCCACGCTGGTGGTGACGTGATTGTATTGAGCGCCGCTCCTGGTGACAATCTTGATGCGAGCGCCGATGGCATCGCGATTGCTTTTCGTGCCCTCGAGGCGCAGCTCCAGCCAATGATTCGAGCTCCGGCTCTGGTTCATCCAGATTTCGGCGGGTGCGCTGAGCGCGCTCACGACGATGTCCAGGCGTCCGTCGCCATCGAGGTCGCCCATGGCCGAACCGCGGTGCCTCGACGGCGCTTGCGCCGCGAATCCGGCTTCGCCGGTGAGGGCGGCGAACTTCATGCCGCCCAGATTGCGGAATACGGTATTATTCTGCGCCACCAGCAGGTGAGACGACGCCAGAAGCGATTGCACATGGCCGCGAGAGACGAAGATATCCTTCCATCCGTCGTTGTCGAAGTCGGCGATCATCGGCGAGTAACCCGACATAGACGCGCTCAGTTGGCCCATCTTACTCTGCGAAGTTACTTCGACGAAGTCTCCCTTCCCGGTGTTCCTGTAAATGGGAAACGTCTCGTTGTCGAGCGCGGCCAGGCAAATGTCGGGATAGCCGTCATTGTCGAGGTCCCGGAAATCCACGCCCATGCCGGAGATATATGTGCCATCCTCGCGGAGCGCCACATTCGCGTCGAACGCTACCTCCTCGAACTTACTCCCACCCTTGTTATGAAACAACGAATTGAACAGCTTGTCGTTGGCGATGAAGAAGTCCATGCGGCCATCCAGATCGTAGTCCGCCACTCCCACGCCCATCCCCTTTCCGGGGTGCGCGCGCAGACCCCAGGAGGCGGAGACGTCGGTGAACGTGCCATCGCCGTTGTTCAGGTATAGCTGGTTGGGTGTCTTTCCGTAAAACCTCGGGTGACAGTACTCATTATGGCCGTTATCCAGGCATACCGGCTCCTTGTCGCCGTTCCACTGCAGATAGTTCACAACCAGCAGATCCAGCAGGCCATCGTTGTTGACATCCACCCATGCGCCACCCACGGACCAAAGTGGGCCGTACTCGGGGTCCGGTTTAGAGGATAGCCCGGCCTTCGCCGTAACGTCGGTAAACGTGCCGTCGCCGTTGTTGTGGTACAGCGTGTTGCGGTACACGCCGCCGACGAAAATGTCCTCGTACCCGTCGTTGTCGTAGTCGCCGATCGCCACGCCGGTGTCGTAGCCGGTTCCGGCGAGGCCCGCTTTCGCGGTGACGTCTTTGAAGTGGCCTGTGCCGTCATTCTCGAACAGGCGATTCGAGTACTTCGGCGAGCTTTTCTGGAGCGTCTTGATATCGGCTCCATTGGTGAAGAAGATATCCAGCCTACCGTCGTTGTTGTAGTCGAAGATGGCTACGCCGCCGGCCATCGTTTCAGGCGCGTGGCGCTCGGGCGTCTCACAACTCTCCAGCCGGAAATCGATTGGCCGGTAAGCGAATCGGATGGGGCTCTCGGCAACAGGAGGCGCGGCAGCCAGCCATAGCGCGGCTCCGGCCAACGCCGCCACGGCTGCGCCGAGTGCGCGGGTACCTGTCATAAACTTGGCGCCAGCAACGTCCGAAGCACGGCCACATCTCCGCCGGGTCCCACTGTTACCGGCCCGTCCGCGGCAATCGGAAGACTGAGTCGCGCGACTTTCGTTCGGAATCCGCTGTGCCTTACATACGGCAGTGACCCTGAAACCAGGCTCATTCGCACTCAGTGTACACCTAATTTTAGATTCGCACCGCAGCTTGTCATAGCCGGCGGGGCGTCGCGCCGGAGGTGACATTCACTTCCGACAATGACCGATCGGGCGGCGGCCAGCGCCGCCCGCGCGACCTGGCCTAAAATGGAGTTATCACTATGAAACTCCTTGCCAACAGTCTTTTGGAGCTAATTGTCCAAACCTCCATCAACCTGCCGCCCGATGTGCGTGCCGCCATGGGAATCGCCGCGGCCGGCGAAACGCCGGAGACGCAGTCCTCGCAGGCCCTCGACATCATTCTCACCAATATCGACATGGCGCACGACGACGCGGGCCCCATCTGCCAGGACACTGGCATGCCGACGTTCCTGGTGCACACGCCGGTGGGCTTCAATCAGATCGTCCTCAAGCAGGCCATTCGGGACGCGGTCGCGGAAGCCACACGGCTGGGCAAGCTGCGCCCCAATTCGGTGGATTCGATCACCGGCAAGAACAGCGGCAACAACCTGGGGCCCGAAACGCCCGTGATGCATTTCGAACAATGGGAAGAAAACGACGTCGAAATCAAGCTGATTCTCAAGGGCGGCGGTTGCGAAAACAAGAACATTCAATATTCGGTGCCCGCCAACCTGGATCACCTGGGCCGCGCCGACCGCAATCTGGAAGGCGTACGCAAGTGCATTCTGCACGCCGTGTGGCAGGCGCAGGGGCAAGGCTGCGCGCCAGGTGCCGTCGGAGTGTGCATCGGCAGCGACCGCGCACATGGCTACGAGCTCGCCAAGGGCCAGCTCTTCCGCACGCTCGACGATGTCAACCCCGACCCCACGCTGGCAAAACTGGAAGCCGAAATCATGGAGGAGGCCAACCGTCTGGGCGTCGGCGCGATGGGCTTCGGCGGAAAAGCCTCTCTCATCGGATGCAAGATCACCGCCGCCAATCGCCTCCCGGCCAGTTTCTTCGTCTCAGTGGCCTATGATTGCTGGGCCTTCCGCCGCTTGGGCGTGCGCCTGGATGCCTCCACGGGCGCCATTACCGAGTGGTTGTACCGCGACCCCGCGAGCCCCGTCGAGCGCATGGCGCGCGGCGAGGGTTTCCCGCTGACCGGCCGCGAAGTGATTCTCACCGCACCGCTCACCGAGGAGCAGGTGCGCGCGCTCAAAGTCGGCGACGTGGTGCTCATCAGCGGCGAGATGTATACCGGGCGCGACAACGTGCACGCCTATCTCATGAAGAACCCGCCGCCGGTCGATTTGCACGGCGCGGTGCTCTACCACTGCGGCCCCGTGATGCTACAGGAAGAAGGCGCCTGGAAGGTGAAAGCCGCCGGCCCCACCACCAGCATTCGCGAGGAGCCTTACCAGGCCGACGTGATCAAACGCTACGGCGTGCGCGCCGTCATCGGCAAGGGCGGCATGGGACCCAAAACGCTGGCCGCGCTCCAGGAATCGGGCGCGGTGTATTTGAACGCCATCGGCGGCGCCGCACAGTTCTACGCGCGCGCGTTGCCCGAGGTGCTGGGCGTGAACCTGATCGAGTTCGGCATCCCCGAAGCCATGTGGCACATTCGCGCCAAGGACTTCCCCGCCATCGTGACCATGGATGCGCACGGCAACAGCCTCCACGCCGATGTGGAGAAGTCAACCGGCGAAGCCCTCGCCGAACTGGAAGCCGCCGGCAAGCGCTGACATTGGCAGGGCACGCTCTAGCTTGCCCAGTGGGGCAGGTCCCCGACCTGCCAACCGCCCGCTTGCGGGCGGTCTTCTTACATTCTTCTACTGCACCCAAACCGTCACGCCGCTTTGGCTGATCTGATTGCCCACTCGCACTATGATCGGCACCGCGCCGGAGCTCGCCGCCGCCGGCACCATCGCGTTCACCTGCAACACGCCGGCCACCAAGCCCGGCGCTTCGCCGTCCCACATGACCTCGGTGGGCTGGCCGCCGATCAATACGGTAATCGATCCTTGCGGCGCCGGTGTTAGCGGACCCACGCCGGACGCGTTCACCGGAGTCACTGCCCCGGTCGCTTGTGCGGGAGTTGTCAAACCTTCCCCGGTCATATAGATTTGGACCACGCTCCCCGGGGCCGCTGGGTTGGCCTGCGTGTTCGGAGAGTAGTCCTGGTTGAGAATGACGCCTGCACCGGTGCCGCTGGAATTCTGCGTGAAGATCGCCGGCGTTGTGTTGGTGAGTTGCAGGCTGATCTCGTTCGATGTCTGCCCGCCGTACGTCACCTGTACGGATGGTGACGCACTTCCCGCAACCTCATACGGCACGACGGCGTTGATCTGTCCCGAGCCGGCATAAGTTAGCGGCGCCAGGTAACCGCCAAAGCTAACTGTAACTCCGCCGATCGAAGTCGACACCTTGCCCGTCGAATCCAGTGTCAGAGACGCGGGGTTAGCCGGACCGATCGAGGTTCCGAAGATAGATACCATTTCGCCCGGCGAGACCGCGCCATTGGAATAACTGGCCGCGTTCAACACGGCACTGATCGTAGGCGACGAAGCGGGCGCCGAGCCCGTGACCGTAAGCGAAACCGCGACGCCGATGCCGTTTACCGTGATGGCGCCGTTATAGGTTCCGGCCGTGAGGCTCGCGGGAGAAACCGACACCACGAGCGTGGCGGGCGTCGTGCCGCTGGCAGGCGTGACCGAGAGCCATGCGCTGTTGCTCGATTGAGCCGCAAAGGAGACCGCGGCGTTACCCGAGGTACTCACTTGGAGCGACTGCGACGCGGGGAGACTGCCGAAGGATTGGTAAGCAAAGTTCAGCGAGGTAGGGCTGGCGGAGACCGTTGCGGCAGTAGTCACGGTCAGCGAAACGGTAAGCACGGTCTGCGGACTCCCGCTGGTGCCGGCAGTGAGGACGACGCTCCCCGTATAAGTACCGGCGCCGAGCCCTGCGGGAGATACCGAGACCGCCAGTGTCGCGGGCGTGCTGCCACTGGCCGGCGTTGCCGAGAGCCAGTTGCCCGTGCTCGATGCGGCAGCGGTGAAGGAAACCGCCGCGCTACCCGAAGCGCTCACCTGAACGGATTGCGGCCCAGGCGAGCTGCCGCCGGTCTGGCAAGCGAAGCTCAGCGAAGTAGGGCTGGCGGAAACGGTCGAACCGGAGCCAACCGTCAGTGTAACAGGTACGATTTGTTGCGGACCTTGTTGCGTGCCGTTATACCTTATATAAATCTCGACGTCCGCCGTATAAGTGCCAGGGGCGAGGCCCGTGGGACTGACTGATACCACCGGCGACATAGGCGTATTGCCGAATCCTGAAGTCACAAACAGCCAGTTGGCTGTGGTCACCGCGGAGATGGGTACTATGGCGTTGCCTGCCCCATTCACCTGCAGGGACTGCGATTGCGGAAGGGCGCCTCCAGGTTGGTAGGTAAAGTTCAGAGATGCCGGACTCGCGGAAATGTTCGCCGCCGTGATCTGCAGACCGACGTAAACAACAGTCTCCGGATCGCCGCTGGCGGCGCCCCAGACATAGATATTGGCCGGAGTGTCGCTCGGGAGCCACTGGAGTCCGGCTGAACTGGGAGAAACCGTGAGCGTGGCAGGCGTCGTGCCGCTGGTTGGTGTCACCGACACCAAACCATTCAGATCCGCCCTAACCGAGAAGGGTATCGCGGCGTTGCCCGGCGCTGTCACCTGAATGGACTGGGGCGCGGGCGCAACCGTGTAGGGGTACGTGAAGGTCAGCGAGGAAGGACTTACCAGGAGGACCGGGTCGGTGACCGTCAGCGAAACAGAAACCGTGGTTGTCTGGGCTCCCGTGACGCCGGGAGTGATGGAGATGCTCCCGGTGTAAGTGCCACGAGTAAGACCGGCGGGCGAAACGGAAACCGCATACGTGGCCGAGCCGCTGTTGAGAGTGCCGGAGGTAGGCGAGACCGAGAGCCAGCCGGCGGGTGTCGATGTGGCTGTTGCCGTAAAAGTGGTCGTTACAACGCTCTGTTCAGTTACTTGGATTGCCTGATTGGTTGGGTTAGTTCCCGTCCCTGGCTGATAAAGGAAGCTGAGTGACGTCGGGCTGGCCGAAAAAACCGGTATAGTGGACACGGTGAAAGTGACAGGGACGGTGAGCGCTGATCCGCCGGTTGGAGTGATGACAATAGCCCCGGTGTAAGTGCCGGTTGTGAGGCCACTGGGATTCACGCTGACGGCGACGCTAGCGGGTGTTGTCCCGCTGCTCTGACCGGCGCCGATCGTCAGCCATGTGCCGCCGCTGGGAGAAGTCACGGACGTGGAAACCGTGTAGGGGACCGCATAGGTGCTTCCCGCAGCGCTTGCGATGCTTAGCGGTTGAGACGCCGGCACACCGCCGCCTGTCGTATAACTAAAGCTGAGCGAATTGGGGGCCGACACAACATTGCCGCTGGCGGGAGCGGAGAGGTCTAACGATACCATCACGGTTTCGGTCACCGGCCCCGAGACTAGTTGGATCCATCCCAAGTTGTTTCCGCTAGACAACCCGGCCGGGTTCGCGTTTACCGTTATTGTCCGGCTGCCGTTCAGGCTGCCCGATGGCGAAATGGTCAGCCAGGGTGCGGTCCCCTCGAAGTTGAACTCGAGAGCGGCTGACGCCGTGTAGTCGGTCGCGCCGGCTGCGGACACAGTGAGCGTTTGCGGGGCGGGCTCACTGCCGCCAAAGAAGCCGGTGAACGCGAGCGACGACGGGCTTATGGCTGGTGCCGAGCTGGGCGGTCCGCCGGAGAGCAGCAACACCGCGATGCTATTCGCGGCCGGCTGGGTCAGCCAGATATTACCGTCGGGGCCACCCGCGATGCCCGCCGCACCGTAGGAAGTCGGATACAAAACCGTTCCAGCACTCGTCAGGGTCCCGAGGCCGACAGAGCGCTCGCTCGTGACCCAAATGTGGCCGTCCGGGCCCGTAATAATCTGCCCGCCTCCTTGTCCTAAGACGAGGACCTGCCCACCGGCTGTGATCGTCCCGAATTGAAGGGACGTTTCCGTAAACCAGATATTGCCATCCGGCCCTGTCGTGATGGCATATGGGTCAAAAAGGCTGCTGTTGTTGAGGTAGCCGGTGCTTGACCCCACTCCACTCGTGGTCATCAGCCCTAATTGATTTGCGGTGGAAGGAGCGTACCACAGATTGCCGTCTGGTCCCGCCGTGATGCTGTAAGCGTAGCCGCACCAGTTGCCATCCTCGTCGCTGAACACGCATGGGTACTCCGCAATAGCTCCCTCCGGCGTGATCCTCCCAATGTTCCCGGAATTAAACTCGGTGAACCACACATTCCCATCCGGACCACCGGTGATGCCGTAGGGACCCGAGCCCGCGCTGGGAACCGGATACTCGGTGATCGAGCCACTGGTGGAAATCTTGCCGATTTTGTTGGAATAATTCTCGGTAAACCACAGGTTCCCATCCGCGCCCTTCGCGATCACCGCAGGACCAGACCCTGGAGTTGGGGTGGGGAACTCCGTAATCACGCCCGCTGGAGTGATTCTTCCGATCTTGGAAGCGTATAACTCCGTAAACCACAGATTACCGTCAGGGCCGGCGACGATGCCGGTCGGCTGAGACCCCGAAGTGGGAATGGGGTACTCAATGATGGTTTGAATCGGGGTGGTGGCGGGTGATTGCGCCCACGCGATACACGCTCCCGCCAGACCGTAAAGGCCCGCTAAAAGGATTCCAGCTCCACGCACGGCTCACCTCCAGCTAGTGGTCCCAGCGCTTACACCAGAGCCGAAGGGGCATTCTCCTCGATAAGGGTGGCAGCCGCATCGAGGCAACGTTAATGTTACTACCTCAATCACTGCGACCTGTCCGGCGCGCTCAAGACGTGTTGCGGTGAACGGCCAGGCTGGGCGAATACGTAGCGGCGCTCGTGCATCCGCGTTCGCCGCATTCAGCCGGCCCCAGCCGGCTCTCACGAACTGGCGACCGGTTGCTTGGCTGCCGCCTTTTGTTGCGCTTTCTTCTCGCGGCGCGGCAATCGGGACTTGTTCTTTTTCTGAAGTTTCGGTACCTTCTGCGACTTCGTCTGCGGCTTCGGTGGAGCAGGTTCGGCGGCTGCCGCCACCGGTGCTTTCTTGTCCGCGGCGGCGCCTGCGCCCTTCGATTTAGCGGCCGAACCGCCTTTGGCTTCCGGATCAACCGGTTTCTTGCGCTCTTTGGGCTTCTGTTCGTCTGCCATAATTCCCTCGCAATGGCGCTATCGCGCTAACGGTCATGATAGCCCACTTTGAAACATCCCGCTTTGCTGGGCGATAGCCCCGCTGCGGGATTTTGGCTTGGCCCGCGCAGACTTCCGGAATACCGGCTAAATGCTTCTTCCCACCGCCGGGGCGATCATCCGCAACTGCGACATCAGCTCGCTGAATTGTTCCGGCCGCAAGGACTGCGCGCCATCGCTCAGGGCGTGGTCCGGATCGGGATGGACCTCGATCAGCAACCCGTCGGCGCCGGCAGCCACGGCGGCGCGCGCCATCGGCGCCACCTTATCGCGCCGGCCCGTCGCATTCGATGGGTCGGCCACAATCGGCAGGTGCGAGAGCTTCTTCACCACCGGAATGGCGGAGATATCCATCGTGTTGGTGGTGTAGGTTTCGAACGTGCGGATGCCGCGCTCGCACAGAATCACATCGTAATTGCCGCCGGCCAAAACATGTTCGGCGGAAAGCAGCAACTCCTCGATGGTGGCGGCGATGCCGCGTTTCAGCAGCACCGGCTTGCGCTGATGCCCGAGCTCGCGCAGCAGGTTGAAGTTCTGCATATTGCGCGCGCCGATTTGCAGGATGTCGGCATACCGGCTCACCAGCGGGATCTGCGTAATGTCCATCACTTCGCTGGCCACCAGCAGCCCGCGGGCGTCGGCGGCGGCGCGCAGCAACGCCAGACCTTCCTCGCCAAGGCCCTGAAATCCGTACGGCGAGCTGCGCTGTTTGAAAGCGCTGCCGCGAATCACGGCCGCACCGGCGGCGGCTACAATTTCGGCCGATCGCTCAATCTGGTCGCGGCTTTCCACGCTCGGCGGCCCCGCCATCACCACCACGCGGCCACCGCCAAATTCGCAGCCGCCCACTTTGACCACTGTCCCGCCGGGGCGAAAATCGCGGCTGGCCAGCTTGTAAGGCGACGCGATGCGATGCGCTTCCTTCACGCCCTCCATCACGTCGAACACCGCCAGGTCGAAATCCGGATTGCCGCCCACGCCGCCGAGCACGGTATGAACTTGCCCCGTCGAGCGGTGGACGTTGAACTCCATCTCCACCATGCGGTCGATCACCGCCTGGATGTTCTCTTCGGTTGCGCCTGCCTGCATCACCACGATCATGGCTTCGCTCCGTCCGTTTTCATGCGCATCCGCTGCACGGTGCGCGCTTCGTCGATAATACGTTCGAAAACACGGCGCAGGCCGTCCGCCGGCAACGGGCCGCCGTTGGACGCGATCACATTGGCGAACACTTCGCTCTCGCGCTTGGGCTCGTAAATGGGCAGGCTGGCCAGCCGCTTGATGCGGCCAATCTCTTCCACCACGCGCATGCGCTCGTTGAGCAGCTTCACGATGTCGCGGTCCACTTCGTCAATCTGCACGCGCAACTGGTCCAATTGGGGCCGCGCTTCGTCTTCCGTCATGCCTGCGCTCCAAAACCGTGTTTCAACTCGCGGGTGAAACTTTCGAGCTGAATTTCGAGCGACGCGTTGTCGCTATTGCGCTCGATCAAGCGGACGAACGCGCTGCCCACCACCACGGCGTCCACCTGGCTCGACAGCTCCGCCACATGCTCCGGCTTCGAAATACCGAAGCCCACCGCCAGCGGCAAATCGGTGATAGCGCGCATGGCGCGCACCAACGGCGCGGCCGCGCCGGATAGCGAATCCTGCTCGCCGGTGACTCCGGTGCGCGACACCAGGTAGACGAAGCCGGTGGAATAGCGCGCCACCAATTCCAGCCGCCGCGGCGTGGACGTGGGTGCGGCCAGAAACACCGTGTCGAGACCTTGCCCGTGCATGGCGCCGATATATTCGTGCGCCTCTTCCACCGAGGCGTCGGTGAGCAGGCAGCCATCGATGCCGGCCTGCGCGGCGTCGCGTGCCAGTCGCTCCAGGCCGTAGCGCAGCACCGGATTGAGATAAGTGAACAGCAGCAGCGGCGCCTGGGAGCGCCGCCGGATCTCACGCGCGATTTCCAGCACACACGCAAGCGAGGTGCCGGCCTTGAGCGCGCGCTCACCCGCTCGCTGGATCACCGGCCCATCGGCGATGGGATCGGAAAACGGCACGCCCAGCTCGATCAGGTCCGCACCGCCGCGCAACAGTGCTTCCACCAGCGCGGGCGTGCGGTCGGGGGTTGGATCGCCAGCCGTGATGTAGGCGATCAGGCTCTTGCGCCCGGCGCGTTTCCGCTCTTCAAACATGCGGCCGATGCGCGTCATGGCTGGTCGATCTCCGGGAAGTTCTCGCGATAAATGTCGATATCCTTATCGCCGCGGCCGGACAGGTTGATGAGAAACAGCTTTCCAGCGGCGGCGGGCGCGCGGCGAATCGCCTCCGCCACCGCGTGCGCGCTTTCGAGCGCCGGAATGATGCCCTCCACCCGCGAAAGCTGAAGCGCGGCGGCGAGCGCTTCGGAATCGGAAGCGGCCAAGTATTCGGCGCGTCGCTGGTCGTGCAGCAAGGCGTGCTCCGGGCCGATCATGGCGTAATCGAGCCCCGCCGACACAGAATGCGTGAGCGACACCTGCCCGTTTTCATCCTGCAACAGGTAACTGTATGCGCCTTGCAGTACGCCGGGAGCGCCGCCGCGGAAGCGCGCCGCGTGATCGCCCAGCGCGCAACCGCGCCCACCGGCTTCGACGCCAATCAGCGCGACGCCGGCATCCGGCAGAAACGCGTTAAAGATGCCGATGGCATTGGAGCCTCCGCCGACGCAGGCGAAAACGGCATCGGGCAGGCGGCCTTCCGCTTCGAGCATCTGCCGCCGCGCCTCCTCGCCAATTACTTTCTGAAAATCGCGCACCATCATCGGATAAGGATGCGCGCCCAGCGCCGAGCCCAGCAGGTAATACGTGTCGCCGACATTGCTCACCCAGTCGCGCATGGCCTCGCTGATGGCGTCTTTCAAAGTGCGGCTGCCGGCTTCCACCGGCGCCACCCGCGCGCCGAGCAGCCGCATGCGGAACACGTTGAGCCGCTGCCGCCGCATATCCTCGGTTCCCATGTAGACCACGCATTCCAGGCCCAGCAACGCGCACACCGTGGCAGTGGCCACGCCGTGCTGACCGGCGCCGGTTTCGGCGATGATGCGGCGCTTGCCCATGCGCCGCGCCAGCAACGCCTGGCCCAGGCTGTTGTTGATCTTGTGCGCGCCGGTGTGCAGCAGGTCCTCGCGCTTCAGCCAGAGACGCGCTCCGCCCAGCGTTTTGGAAAGCCGCTCGGCGCAGTAGAGCGGCGTGGGCCGGCCGGCATACGTGCGCAGCAGTTCGCTCAGCTCGGCTTGAAACGCCGGGTCCTGGCGCGCTTCCAGGTACGCGCGCTCCAGCTCCTCGATCGGCGCCATCAACACTTCCGGCACAAAGCGGCCGCCGTAGGGTCCGAAGTGGCCGGCCGAATCCGGTTGCGGGCTCATCGGCCGAGCGCCTCCCGTGCCGCGCGCAAAAAATCGATCATTTTTCGATTATCCTTTTTTCCCGGCGCGCTCTCCAGGCGCGAGCAGGCATCCACGCCCCACGGATGCGCCAGCGCGACCGCCAGCGCCACGTTGGAAGCGTCCAGGCCGCCGGCCAAAATAATCGGCCGCGGCGCGCCGCTGGCGAGCTTCCAGTCGAATGATTCGCCCGCGCCGCCGAACAGCTCGCCCGCCGGTCCATCGAGCAACAGCGCTTCGGCGGGACTATCGCGGAAGCCTGCGAATTCGAATTCCGGACCCACACGCACGGCTTTCCACACGGGGAGCGATGCCGGATAATTGTCCGCCGCTTCCGCGCCGTGCAGTTGCGCCACATCGAGCGACGCCGTGCGGGCGATCCGCTCGATGCTCTCCGGCGTCTCATCGACGAACACGCCGACGCGCCGCACGCCCGCCGGTGAAGTGATTTCGGCGGCGCGCTCCGGCGTGATGTAGCGCGGGCTGCTCGGATAGAAATTGAAGCCGATGGCGGTAGCGCCGCCCTCAATCGCCGCCGTGGCATCCGCCTGGTTGGTGATGCCGCAAATCTTGACGATCATGGCGTCACCAGCTCTTCGCCCGCGACATTCGGAATTCGCGATGGAATCCGTTGACAGGCGGAAGCGCCTGTCCCACTTTGCGGCCGGCGCCGGCATGTGGGGCAGGCGCTTCCGCCTGTCCCACACGACCGCAAGCGTTTCGCTCCTAAAGTGGGGCAGGCGCTTCCGCCTGCCAACCCCGTAGCACCGAATCTCGCACTCATGACGCCACCAGCTCGCGCAGCGCGGCGGCGGGATCGCCCGATCGCATGAGGTGCTCACCCACCAGAAACGCCGAGTAGCCGGCGGCGCGCAGCCGGCCGATATCGGCCGCGTTGTGAATGCCGCTTTCGCTCACCGCGAGCGCGCCCGGAGGCATGTCGTGTGCGAGCGAGAGCGAAGTGTCCAGCGTCACCTCGAAGGTCGCGAGGTCGCGATTATTCACGCCGATGATATCGCTGCCCGCCGCAATCGCCGTGTCGAGCTCGCGGCGGTTGTGTACCTCGACCAGCGCGGCCATTTTCCACTGCGCGGCGGCTTCGCGGAAATCGCGCAGCTCGCGTTCGCTCAGGATGGCGGCGATCAGCAGGATGGCATCGGCGCCGTGAGCCGCCGCCTCGAGGATGTGCTCGGGCGCAATCGTGAAATCCTTGCGCAGCACCGGCACTTCCACCGCGGCGCGAGCCAGCTCCAGGTCGGCCAAACTGCCTTGAAAGAAACGCTGGTCGGTGAGCACCGAAAGCGCCGCCGCGCCGCCGGCCTGGTAAGCCGCGGCAATCCGGGCCGGCGCGAAATCCGCCGCCAGCAGCCCCTTGCTGGGCGACGCCTTCTTAATTTCGGCGATGATGGCCGGCGTGCGCGCGCCGAGCCCCAAGCGAAAATCGCGGCGGCCGGGCAGGCGCATTTCCGCCAGCCGCTCCCATTGCGCGACAGGGGACGGCTGCGCCGCCAGATCCGCGCGCTTTTGGGCGACAATTCTCGCCAATATGCCTGGAACAGTATCGATCAAGGGTGTTTTCTTATCGTAGCAGAGAGGGTAGGGCTGAGCGCTGGGCGCCGCTTGACTTCAGTATTTGGGGTCCGATAATTGGGTTTGGAGGCAGTCAATGAGGATCGCGGCGATCGTCTCTCTCATCTTTCTTGTGGCTCTTGCGGCGTCCGGCCAGCCAACGGCCATGACATTTACCTATCAACTTTACGGACCTCTGCCCCCTGCCCAAACTTTTACCGTCCTGACTTATACGAGTCTTCAAACGGGCACCGCGGCGAGGATCTATCTTCCGTTCGACGTCAGGCTTGGCGACCCGGATTGCCAGTGGGTAGCCACCAAAACACCGACAACCATCGCTTTGACCTCGAATGCGAACCCATCGACGTTCGGGCAATCGACGGTCTTGACGGCCACGGTTTCGCCGTCCAGCGCGACCGGGGCGGTGACTTTCTTTGACGGGAATACCCTGCTGGGAGGCGCAACCGTGAGCATGGGAAAGGCGGCACTATCCGTTTCCGCCCTCGCTATCGGCAGTCACTCCATTACGGCGATATATAGCGGCGACAACAGTTGCAGCGCCAGTAGCGCTGTGCTGACGCAGATCGTGAGCCCCCCGCCCACAACGATCACCGTTGCGTCGAGCGATAGTATTTCGACCTTCGCACAGTCGGTGACTTTCATGGCCACCGTCTCGCCATCCGCCGCGACAGGCACGGTGACGTTTTTCGATGGAAGCGTCGCGCTTGGCAGTGGGAAATTGAGCGCCGGTACGGCGAAATCATCCATCGCCACTCTTTCCGTGGGACGCCATCCCATTTCAGCAACGTATGGCGGCGATGCGAACTACGCGGGTAGCACGTCCACCGTGCTCCCCCAGACCGTCGGCGTCGATCCTTCGACGACCACTCTGTCCGCGAGTACCTATACACTTACCTTGGGTGGAAGCGTCACACTCGCTGCAACCGTCTTCCCTGCCACGGCTACCGGCACGGTGACGTTCTACGAAGGACCGTCGAACCCCGTTGTCCTCGGGGTCGTGCAACTCGGAGCCGGTCAGGCGAATCTCCCGATTAGTCCTGCCACCGGAAGTCATACCTACACGGCTGCGTACAGCGGCGACGCCGACACCGGCAGCAGCAGCACCGTGCAGAATGTGACGGTGACGGTGAACAAGGCACAGAGCGCGATCTATGCGTCTAGCAATAACCCAACGTCTTCAATCACGAATCCGGTGCCTGGGCCATTGTTCTCAGCGACTGTTTCGCCTCAGAGTGCCACCGGATACGTCGTCTTCTCGTATTCGGCCGGCTGGGTAGCAGGGATAGCAGGGACGATCGCGTGTAACGGAATTGCGTCCGGCAATGTACCGCTAATCGATGGTCAGGCTGTCTGCATCGCCGCGCCCGGGTTATTCCCAGAGCCTGGCGTTTACGTCGTTACGGCGGTGTATAGCGGGGACGCCAATTACTCCGGAAGCACATCGAGTACAATCGGCGTGATTTTCCAAACCGAAACCCCGTGATTCTGGCCCGACTGCCGGCATCCCGATATTTCATCGGGTAGCGCAAGAGGGGTTCAGCCAATTGGTTTCCCCCGTACCTTTTCCAGCAGCCACACGTACGTCGAATCCAAAGCGGCTCGCACGGAATCGCCGGAAGTACAGTAACGTCAACGGTGCCGCCGCCCTTACACTTCCGCAGTCGCGCCCGTCTTGGCCATGGCCAGCAGCTTGTCGTCGAAGTCGAAGCCGGCGGTGCGCGGTTTGTGATTGCGCGCGTACCAGCGGTAGGTTTCCTTGAGGCCCGCCTCGAAGGGCGTGCCTTTCACTTTCAAGATGCGGGCGACCTTGCCGATGTTCATCGTAATCGGCGGCACATCCAGGTATTCGCCGAAATAGTAAGGTTCCTCGAAGGCGTTGCCGCCGGCCTGCTGGATCAGATCGCGCGGCACGCGCGCCAGGGTGGCCTCGGTGTTGGCGGCCTTGGCCAGCCGCTCCACCACTTCCACTTGCGTGAGCGCCTTCGAATCGCCGATGTTGAACGCTTCGCCTTCGGCGCGCGGTTCCACCATGGCCCGCAGCATCGCGGCCACCAGGTCGCCCACGTAAACGAACTGCATCAGCCGGTAACCGTCGCCGGGGATAATGATGGGGCGGCCGGCGCGCAAGCGGTCCCAGAAAAACTGCTCGCGGTAGAACGGGTTGTTGGGTCCGTAGACAAACGGCGGACGGAAAGTCACCACCGGCAGGCCGTGCTGCGCGCGCATACGGAACAGCAGCCGCTCGGTGGAAGCCTTGTGGCGGATGTATGGGTTCGCGTGCGAATCCGGGGCCAGCGGGTCGCTTTCCTTGTGGTTCAGCCCGTCGCCGTAGGCCGCCACGCTGGACATGAAAATGTAGCGGCTGAGGCGGCTGCCGCACGCTCGCACGGTAGCTTCCACCTGCGCCGCGGTGGTTCCCCGTTCCCAATCGTAGACGTTGTCGAACACCACCTCGAAGCGGCGGCCGCTCAGCGCCTCGCGCACGGATTCGGCGTCGTTGCGGTCGGCCACCATGTTCTCGACGCGCCGCCCGAAATCGTGCTTCGGCTGGCGGTGCAGAACCGCGACGTCATGCCCCGCCTTGACCAGCTCCTCGACCAGGGAACGGCCGATGAAGAGCGTGCCGCCGATGACCAGTACTTTCATACTCTCTCGAAGATATTAGACGCAACTGCCCGCCGAAACGGTCCGCGGGGCGATGCCCGCCGATTTTTCCTTCTTTAAAAGATACTGCGATCAGTCGTAATATTCCAGACCTAAGTGCGTAATCAGGTCCTCGCCCCGCATCCAGCGCAGCGTGTTTTTCAGTTTCATGAGCTGGATGAACACGTCGTGCTCGGGGTAAACCTCGGGAGCGTGCATGGGGGCCTTGAAATAGAACGACAGCCATTCCTGGATACCGCGCATCCCGGCGCGCTGGGCCAGATCCATGAACAGCACGATATCGAGCACCAGCGGCGCGGCCAGGATGGAATCGCGGCACAGGAAGTTCACCTTGATCTGCATCGGGTAGCCCAACCAACCGAAAATGTCGATGTTGTCCCAGCCTTCCTTGGCGTCGCCGCGCGGCGGGTAATACTCGATGCGCACCTTGTGATATACGTCCCCGTACAGGTCCGGGTACAGTTGCTTCTGCAAAATGTATTCGAGCGCCGAGCTCTTGCTGACTTCCTTGGACCGGAACGAGCCCGGGTCGTCCAGCACTTCGCCGTCGCGGTTGCCCAGAATGTTGGTCGAAAACCAGCCGCTGACGCCCAGCAGCCGCGATTTCAAGCCGGGCGCGATCAGCGTCTTCATGAACGTCTGCCCGCTCTTGTAATCCTTGCCCGCCAGCGGCAGGCTGCGGTCCCGCGCCAGTTCGAGCAGCGCCGGCATGTCGGTCGTCATGTGCGGCGCCCCGTTGGCATAGGGTACACCCGACTTGAGGGCGGCGTAGGCGTAGATCTGGCTGGGCGAAATCTCCGGATCGCTTTCCCGCAAACCGCGCTCGAAGCGCTCCAGGCTGGAGTGGACCTCGGCCGCTTCATGGTAGACTTCCGTCGACCCGCACCAGATCATCGTGGTGCGCGAGACCTTGGTCCTCTTCTGGAACTGGCGGATATCTTCCATCACCGCCTCGGCGTAATCCATCTTGCTGCCGCCGGTCTTGATGTTGGGGCCGTTCAGGCGCTTGACGAACTTCTGGTCGAATACCGCCTGCATCGGTTCAATCGCTTCCAGCGGTTCTTTCAGCGATTGCAGCAGCGGCATCTCCAGCACACCGGCCTTGACCGCGGCTTCGTAAGCGTTGTCTTCGAAAATATCCCAGGTGGCGATTTCGAGGTCTTCGATGTTGGCCAGGGGCACAAAATCGCGGATGGCGGGGCTGCGCCCCTCGGTCCGCTTTCCGAGTCGTACCGTGCCGAGTTGCGTCAGGGACCCGATTGGCTTCCCTATGCCACGCTTGATGGCTTCCAGACCGGCGATAAACGTCGTCGTCACGGCGCCCATGCCGGGGATCAGCACACCGAGTTTTCCCTCGGCGGGCGCGATGCGGACGTCTTGATTAGGCAAGTTTTACTCTCCTTAAAAGGTGAAATGCTATAATACCAACTCGATGCGCGAACGTGCGACGGCCACTTTGGCGACCATTGTCGTCGATGATGAGCAATTGGCCCGCGATGAGCTGGCTTTCCTTCTTAAGGATTTTCCGGAGATCGATGTTATCGGCACTGGTTCCAATGGGTTAGAGGCGCTGAACCTGATCGAAAAGCTGGAGCCGGAAGTGGTTTTCATGGACGTCCACATGCCCGGCCTGGACGGCCTTGCCGTGGTCCAGCAACTGCGCGAGAAAGGCATCGACCCGCCGCATTTCATTTTTGTTACAGCCTACGACCAGTATGCCGTGGAGGCTTTCCGGCTGGAGGCGATGGACTATCTGCTGAAGCCGCTCGACCGCGGGCGGCTGGCCGAGACCATCGACCGCGCGCGGCGCCTCATCCTCGAGAAGAGGTCGAGCGAGCCGATCCCCACCCGTGGCGGCGCCGCTGCCGCCCCGGCCCCCGCTCCCCGCACCAAGCTGATGGTCAAGGCTGCCAACCGGAATTTCATCGTGGATGCGAGCGACGTCATCTACGCCACCATCGATAGCGGCCTGATCACGCTCGTCACCACCTCCTTCGAGGGTCAATCCAATTACCGCACCATCGAGGACCTGCAAGCCAGCCTGGACCGAGATGTGTTCTGGCGCGTTCACCGCTCCTACCTGGTGAACATCAACCGCATCAAGGAAGTGGTGCCGTGGTTCAAATCGAGCTACCAGCTCCGCATGGACGATAAGAAGCACACGGAAATCCCGGTGAGCCGTGTGCAAACGCGCAAGCTGCGGGAACTGTTCAAGCTGTAGGGGTAGGACGACGGTTGTTGTCGGTAACGCCGGCGATCTTGTCGCCGGTGATCTGCCGGCAAATCACCGGCGACAAGATCGCCGGCGTTACCGGGTTTTTTCGTGGGTTTTCGCGGGCCGGCGGTCCATCCCAACAGATCACAAAAACCGATGGTCTGTCCTACCGCCTCCCGCCAAAACGGTAAGGATCTTACCAAAATCTATCGTAAACAAAGGACTTAAAGCCTGTTTTTGGAAAGATTCTTGCCGAATCCGCCCTTTACGAAACCTTGATGGTTCTTCTATGCCTTATTTAGCAACTTCCGCCTACGATTGCTGTGGAGCCTTCTATGACCCCAGTCAGCGCCGGAGACGAAATCGATTGCTATAGAATTGAAAGCCTGGTCGCCCATGGCGGCATGGCAACCATTTTCCGCGCCGTCGATATGCGCGACGGCCGCGTGGTTGCCCTTAAGGTGCCGCATCCGGAAGCCGAGTGCGACCCGGTCTTCTTCGACCGGTTTCAACGGGAGATCCTGATCGGCCGCAAACTCAACCACCCCGGCGCGGTCAAGACGCTCAACAACGGCGACGGCAGCCGGTTGTATATGGTCATGGAGTGGGTGGAGGGGCGTTTGCTCCGCCAGGCGATGGCCGATGAGGGCCCGTTCTCGATTGAGCGCAGCCTGCGGATCGCGCGCGCCATCTGCGAAGCCCTCGATCATATTCACGCGAACGGCGTAGTCCATCGCGATCTCAAGCCGGAAAATATTTTGCTCGATTCGAATGACGGGATCAAGATCATCGATTTCGGCATCGCCTACACCGCGGCCACGCGCCGGCTCACCTTCGGCAAGCTCTCCGAGCTGATGGGCAGCCCCGATTACATCTCGCCCGAGCAGGTGCAGGGCAAGCGCGGCGATGCCCGCACCGATGTCTATGCGCTCGGCGTGATGCTTTACGAAATGCTCACCGGCCGTCCGCCGTTTACCGGGGACAACCCGTTCCAGGTAATTAACGACCGCCTGGTCAACCATCCGGTGCCGCCGCGCGAAATCGATCCGGAGATTCCGCCGCAGCTCCAGGAGATCCTCTACCGCGCGCTGGAGCGCGAACCCGCCAAACGGTACTCGAGTGCCCGCGAATTCGCTTCCGACCTGGCGCATCCGGAGGAGGTGACGGTGCGCGAAAGGGCCGAACTGCGCGATTGGCGCGTCCGCCGGTCGCCGCAGGCCCGGCGACTGCTCTCCTACGCCATGCTGGCCCTGGTTCCGGTGCTGGTTTTCGGCCTGCTCCTGATCGCCGCGCACCGCGGATAGGTGCACTGCATGAAAGTGGACCTCTTTCCAACCAGGCGCCTTCAGCTCCGCAGGAGCGCAAGAAAATAGCCCACGGCGCGAGCCGTTGGGATAAATCGGCAGCGAGGACAAGCCCCGGAACGGGGCGGAAGGGGCTTTCGCCGACGGTCTTCCGCCCCGTTCCGGGGCTGGCAGGAAGCAACCGGATTCCACACGGCTTGCGCCATGGGCTATTTTCTTGCGCCCTCCGGGCTGTGGCGCCGCCGCCTTGCGTATCTATACGCTCAGACACAAGCGGGTTTCCTCGGAATACAAGGCTCCAGCATTCTCATGTGGCTCGTACCGCGGGTAGGGCTGAGCGCAAGACTGCCGCGTCCGCTCTTATAATGAAAATGCATGCTCCGCAAGCTTTCGCTTTCCTTCGCTGCCGTGTGCCTGGGCGCATATGGCCAGACTCAGACCGCCGCCAAAGTGGCACCCGACCCGGCGCCCTCGGCGTTCGATAAAGCCACGCTGGAAGCCTACGTGCGCCACATGTATGTGATGGACTCTGGAATTGGAGTCAAGATTTCCGATCCCAAGCCGGATGAAATGCCCGGCTTTTCGGAAGTGACTGTGCGCGCGTCGCGGGGCTTACAGAGCCAGGACATTGTCTTTCACATTTCCAAGGACGGTAAGAAGATCGTCCAGGGCGCTGTGTTCGACATCCGCCACAACCCATTTCAGGCGGACCTCGACAAGCTCAAGACGGAAGGCGCGCCGGGCATCGGCACATCGGGAGCCCCGGTGGCCATCGTCGAGTTCAGCGATTTCGAATGCCCCTACTGCAAGGAAGAAGCCAAGCTGCTGCACGACAACCTGCTTTCCACTTACCCCACGCAGGTGAAGCTCTATTTCAAGGCGTTTCCACTCGAGGGCGTTCATCCCTGGGCCAAGCGCGCCGCCATGGCGGCTCGTTGCATTCAGCGCCAGGGCCTGGACGCGTTCTGGGCTTTCCACGACTGGATTTTCGAGCACCAGGACCAGATCACGCCCGACAACCTGCGCGACCAGGTGATGGGCTGGGCGAAGGGACAAAGCCAGATCGACTCGGGGAAACTGGGAGAGTGCATGGACAGCAAGAGTACCGAAGCTGAGGTGGACAAGACCGTGGAGCAGGGGCATGACCTGACCGTCAATTCTACTCCCACGCTGTTTGTGAACGGCCGCCGAATCGAAAGAGCGATCGACTGGCCCTCGCTGAAGACCATCATCGATTACGAAATCGAATATCAGAAGACCGCGCACAACGCCGGCGACGATTGCGGCTGCGAGCTGAAGCTGAACCTGCCCGGCCAGCCGGCGTCCAAATCCCCACTCGGCCTCCCGGACCAGAAATAACCCGCGGCGGCGAAAACCCCTCGCATCCGGTAACGCCGGCGATCTTGTCGCCGGTGCATTGTGTCACGAACAACGCGGCAAGACCGCCGGCGTTACCGGGGGTCTTATTCGTAGCGGTAGAGCAGCACCCGCAGAATGGTGTTGGGGCGCAGCGTGAGGATCTCGCCCTGCCCGGTATCGTCTCCGCCCAGTTGCCGGACGACGGTCCACTTGCCGTCCACGAACTTGCCTTCCTGCACAATCCCCAGTCCAACCGTCTTCGGTCCGGGCGTGTTGGCCTCGAACTCGAAGCGGATCCCCCCGCCGCCCAAGTAGAATTCGTCCGCCCCGGAATTGACCACGATTGCGGCCGCCTCCATGGGAGCTGGAGCGCCGTCCGGCCGCCTGGCTGCAACTGGCGGGACTGGTTGCGCCGGCGCGCCCGGTTGCGCCGGCTGCTTCGGCTGGGGCGCAATCGGTACGCGGCCCCGCCCCACGTAATTCGCCGTCAGCGTGTAATTCCCCAACTTGAATTGGGCGGGCGCATCGCCCTGGTTCAGCCGCACGGCAGTGATCTTATCCGTCCCCTGGTGCGCCGCGATCACCGGCGCCATCCGGGCGATCAGTTTGTAGGTTGCGGCCAGGTCGGTATCCGCGCTCACGCTTCGCTCGATGAAGAACGGCGAAAAGCCGATTGCGCCGAACTTGCCGAAGGCCACCAGAGCGTTGGCCGGGTTGTCGCTGGTTTCCGGGATGAAGAACGGGTTGCCGTTGCGGATGAACCGCTCGGCTACCTGATCGAAATACTCCAGGTAAAGATCGGGCGCCAGAATGTCGATGGCGGGCGCGCCGGCGCGCCAGATATCGGCCACCTGCGGCAGCGGGCCGCCGCTCGGATAGGTCCCAGGCCACGCCATACTCGGCTGCTGCAGCCACGCGTTCGCATACATCGGAATGTCGTACTCGGCCTTGCCTTCGGCCACCACCTTGTCCACGTACCGGGCATAGTTCCACGCCATGAAGAACTCATCCACCGGCCAATGGAGCTTGCGCCAGCCGGTCTCGTATTCCTCCTTGCTCAGCGGCGGGCTGCTGGTCTGGATCGGCATCTCCACGCTCGCCGGCTTGCCTGGCCCAAACACTTCTTCCCATGTGCCGGCGGTCTTGAAACCGTTGGCCGCCCAGACCTCGCGCAGTTCCGGGGCCAGCGTGTCGCGATGCTGCTGGAGGTAGTCCATCAGCGGCTTGGGGACCGGGCCGGCAAACGCCTTGTTCGCCACGGCCGAGCGGTCGCGCGAATCGCGCAGCACGCCCACTTCGTTTTCCACCTGCATCATGAGCACGGTATGGTCGCGGCCATCCACTTCCTTGATGTGCCGCATCAGGGCGCGATAGGCGCGCGCGTCCGCGTCGCGGCTCGCGTCCCCGAAAGTGCTGAGCAGTTCGATGCTCCGGTCCCCTTGGATGCGGATGCGCGGGAACCGCTGGTAGTCTTTCTTCACCCAGTAGGGCGCGTAGCTGGAAAGCCCGTTCTTCCAGCTTCCGAACCACAGGAATACCAGCTTCAGATCGTTGCGCCTGGCTTCCTGAATGAGGCCGTCCACCAGGGCGAAATCGAACTGGCCTTCCTCGGGCTCTACTTGCGCCCATGATACGGCGGCCAGCACGCAGTTGAGGTTGCCATCCACCAGCCGCTGCCAGATGGGCTTCATGTTCTCCAGGCTGGTAGCGGTGTTGTTGCCTAGTTCTCCGGCGAGCGCCAGGAACGGCTTGCCATCCACGATTAACTGTGTCGCTGCTCCCTGTTTGCGGAGGTGGGGAATGTCCGAAGCGGTCTGCGCGTAAGCCCCGGCCGCGGTCGCGGTGGCGTAACAGGCCGCCGCGAAACCTGCAATGGTCGTCAATTTCATTTGTTCGCTCTGCCCCGGCGCCGTCGGTCCCAAAGTCGGGGGAAGACGCATTCGGCGCCAACTGGAATTGTCGCGCATTTCGCGCATGTTCGGCCGATTTCCCTATAAAGAGTCTTCCCGCCTCCGCCGATAACTGATGCGAGTGAGGTTTTTGGCCGATGGCATTGCTGAGCGTCAAACGGTTCCTGACGCAGTTGGAGGAGGAAGCCGCCTATCGAAGGGCGATCTCCATACTGCTCGAAGGAGTCGCCACCCACGCTCTGAACCTCGACCGGGACGCCTGCCGGAACTTCGGCGAACGGATCGGCGAGATTCGCCGGGCCCTGGCCTCGGAAACCACCGTCGAAGCCCTGCTGGCGGACGCCGGGGCGGCGGTCGAGGCGATTGGGGATTACGCGCGGGAGACCAACCGCCTGATCGAAACCCAGGGCGCCGAGATGCGGAACATGATCGCCATGTTCACAGGTACGCCAACCGGCGCGGGCGACGGTCTGCAGGCAGCCGCCCCGGTGCAAGATGCCTTCACCCTCAAGCCGCACCCGCGGGAGGAACCGGTCGAGATACGGGAGGATGCCAAACGTGAAAATGCCGAGCCGGGACCAATGGTTCAGACGGTGCACCGGGAAGTCTCGCGCCCGCCGGAATCCTCGCGCGGCCTTATTGTCGACCCGGTCACCGAACTGCCCTGCGAAGCTGCCGCCCAGGCGCAGTTTCTGGCCGCGATCCGCAACGGCGAACAGAAGCACGTCGCCGTGTTCGTGCTGGGTTCGGCACAACGCATCAATCTACGATTCGGACGCGCCGCCGGCGACGAAGTGATTCGTGCGCTCAAACAATACCTCGCCGGCAGGCTGGAATCCGGCGACCGCATGTACCGCTGGCCCGGTCCGGCCATCGTCGCCTTGTTATCCACGACGGAACCTCTCGACCGGGTCCGCGCCCGAATGAAGCGCTTCCTCGAGAAACCCATCGAGCGGACCCTCGACATCAATGGCCGTTCCGTTCTGATTCCGCTTTCCGTAGCGTGGTCCGTTTTCGCTTTATCACTGCCGCTGGCGGTTCCGAACCGGCAGATTCACGACTTCATCGCCGGCCAGGGCTACCGCGACGAAGATCCCATTCCAGCTTGAGTAGCCCGCATTTGCCCGCTGCTCCAGTCATGCGGGGGCTGCGACTCCAGGACCGCTCCCTGCGGTCGCGGCTCCGATGCTGGAGCGCTCTCCGCAGCGACGCGCGGGCACCTGCGACGGTTCCGCATTCCAAACGGAGCCGCGACCGGAGGGAGCGGTCCGGCTGGAGGCGCCCTCCGCAGCGACGCGCGGGCACCTGCGACGGTTCCGCATTCCAAACGGAGCCGCGACCGGAGGGAGCGGTCCGGCTTCAAAATTCGACTGCCGCCATTCGAATCGAGAGCCGCATCGGGGAACCGGCTGAGTGCCGGACGTTCCCTTCGTCAGGACCGCTCCCTGCGGTCGCGGCTCCGATGCTTGAGGCGCTCTCCGCAGCGAGGCGCGGGCACCCACAACGGTTCCGCATTCCAAACGGAGCCGCGACCGGAGGGAGCGGTCCGGCTTCAAGATTCGACTGCCGCCATTCGAATCGAGAGCCGCATCGGGGAACCGGCTGAGGGCCGGAGATTCCCTTCCGTTGAAAATCACGCCCGCGCGGCGGGAAGAAAAGCCGAGATGAGTCTCGGCTCAGCAGGCCTGACGGCCCGCGCCACGATTCGCTCCCTGCGGTCGCGGCTCCGATGCTTGAGCGCGGGCACCCACGAAGCGTCGCGGAAGGAAACGGCGGCAAAGGCCGCTGGCGTTACCAAGAAAGGCGGCCGGTGTTCCGCTCTCCAATGCACGGGTTCAGAATGCGTCGGGCGGCCGGGCCGCGGCATTGCCGTTGAGAAAGCGGTCGAACCAGTAACACTGCCAGTTCAGGCTCTCCACCAGGTGCTTGGGCTCGCCAGAGCGGGTCAGGTTGTGGTTCTCGCGCGGGAAGATCACCAGCTCGGCGTTCACTCCGTAGTGCTTCAGCGCGCGGAACCACTGTTCGCCCTGCTCGATCGGCACTCGGTAGTCGTTGTCGGAATGCAGAATCAACGTCGGCGTCTTGACATCCTTCGCGTACTTCAGCGGGGACGCTTCCCAGTACTGGTCGAACTGGTCGAAAAGGAACCCCTTGAAGTCGTCTTGGTGGCCATAAGCGCCGTCGCGCGTGCCATCGTCGCTGATGAAGTTGGATACGCTGCGCAGAGTGACGGCGGCCTTGAAGCGGTTGGTGTGTCCGACGATCCAGTTGGTCAGATAGCCGCCATAGCTGCCGCCGGTGACGCCCAGCTTGTCGGTATCGATCCATGGATTCCCGGCAATCACTGCGTCCACGCCGGCCATCACGTCCCGATAGTCCATGCCGCCCCAATTGTTGACGATGCCGCGTTCGAATTTCTGCCCGTAGCCCGTGGAGCCACGCGGATTGCAGAAGAAGACCGCCCAGCCGTGCGCGGCGTAGACCTGAAATTCGTGATACCAATCGACGCCGTACTGCCCCGCCGGCCCTCCATGGATGCTCAACACCATTGGATACTTTTTCCCAGGCTGCCAGCCAATAGGCTTGACCAGAAAGCCATCGATGTCCCAGCCGTCGCTGCTTTTGTAAGGCAGCCGTTCCACCGGGGCGAGTTCGAGGCCGCTCCACAGGGCGGCGTTCCAATGGGTCAACTGCCGCTCGGCGCTGCCATCGAGAGCGGATACATACAGGTCGTCGAAGTGCTGAAAATCGTTGGCCAGGTAGACCATCGCGCCATGCTTCCGGCTGGCGTCCACGGCGCGGACCGCCCGCTCGCCTTGGGTGACCTGGATGGTCTTGCGCGCGTCCAGATCGACGCGAAACAAATGCAGCGTTCCCCTGACGCCGGCTTCGAAGCTCAGCTCCCTGGCTCCGGGCCCCCAGCGCAGCGCACCGGGAATGAGATCGATATCGCCGGCTGCCAGGCGCGGCTTCCCGCCGCCGGCCGAGGAGGCCAGGTACAGCTTGGGAAATATACGCTTCTCGGCCTCACCGGTGAACGCGATCTCGGCGCCGTCGGGCGACCAGCGCGGCTGCGTATCGCCGAACTCATGATCGGAGATGCGCACCAGCGTGCCGCCTTCGGCCGGGATCACCCAGATATTCTTGGCATGGCTGTCGTCGAACTCGTGGCCGGTGCGGTCGGAGACGAAAGCGATGCGGGTGGAATCGGGCGACCATTGCGGATCGGCATCGTTCCAGTCGTCGCCCGAGGTGATCTGGGCGGCGGCGCCGGAGGAGGCATCGATCACAAAGATGTGGCTGCGCTTGTCGTCGTACCAGCCGGTGTCATTGAAATTGAACAGGATGTGGGAATAATGGCGGACATCGCTGGGGCGGCCGGCGGGTGGCGGGTTATCGCTGGGGCCGGTCTGGCTGACGGCCACCAGGCGCTTGCCATCGGGCGACCATTCGATCGCGCTGGCGGCGTTCTTCAAATGCGTCAACACCTGCGCTTCGCCACCGGACATGGGGAGGATGCAGATCTGCGGACGGGGCGGCTCGGCCGGCGTGGCGGCGGTTGACGGCGCGGCGGAGGCCGGCGGTTGCGACGCGCGGCTGGAGAGGAACGCGAGACGCGATCCATCGGGGCTCCAGCGCGGAGAGCTCGAGTTGGCGCCTTCCGCGGTGAGGCGCCGCGGCGCGGACTGCCCGTCGGTGGAAACCACCCAAATGGAATTGTCGCGGCGATTGCGGGCCTGGTCGATGGTGGTGACCACAAAAGCCACCAGCTTGCCATCCGGCGAAAGGCGCGGGTCGCTGACGGACTGAAAGGCGAAGTAGTCCTCGGCCGTGACAGCGCGTTTCGCGGGAGCGCCGGAAAGCGCGATCGCCGAGATGGCGCAAACGAGGAAGAGCGAAAACTGACGGCGCATAGTCATATCGAACTCCAGGCCGAAGGCAGGGCCAGAGGCATAGCAACCAGAATACTCCAAGGTGGGGCAGGTCCCCGACCTGCCAAACGCCTGGTAGGGCCGGGCGCACCTGATAGTTGGCAGGTCGGGGACCTGGCTCGCCTTATTGTTGGCAGGTCGGGGACCTGGCTCGCCTTGTTGTTGGCAGGTCGGGGACCTGGCTCGCTTTATTGTTGGCAGGTCGGGGACCTGCCCCGCCTTAGGCGAAAATGGCCCATGTGTGACGGGATTTCCCGCGCCCGCGCCGGGCAAGACGCTATTCGGTAAAGTTGGCGCAAGCGGTCAACAAATTGCAGTCTCCCGGCGTCTAAGTGTTAACGTCGAATGTTGGCCGGGAGGTCCGTGACAAAGTCATCGGCGGGAGTTGCGGCCGCGCTGCTGGCGGCGGGCCTTGCGTGCGCCGGATGCGGAGCCCGCAAGGCTGCGGCGAATTCCGCGCCGGAAACGAGCGGAAACGCGGCCGCCTTGTCCCCTGCCCCGCCGCGCGGAGTGCGAACCGTCGGCACCATCGCCGCCCAGCGGATTACGCTGGTACAAGTCCCGCGGATCAGCGGCCAGGGCGGCCAGATGACGCTGGTGAAACTGGTTCCCAACGGCAGTGTGGTGCATGTTGGAGATTTGGTGGCGGAGTTCGACGCCACGGCGCAGATCAAATCACGACGCGACGCACAAGCCAAGTTCGACGATTTGTCCCACCAGGTGGAACAGAAGATGGCCGAGGACCGCAGCAATGCCGCCAAGCGGGTCTCGGACCTGGCGCAGGCCAACGCGGATCTGGAAAAAGCCAGGCTGGAAATCCGCAAAGGGCCGGTATTGAGCGACCTCGATCAGCTCAAGAACGCCGAAAAATTGCGCGACGCCGACGAGCACGTCAAGAGCCTGGGGCGGTCCAGCCAGTTCCACGATGTGGCCGAACGCGCGGACGTCGGCGTATTGGTCTTGCAGCGCGACCGGCAAAAGCTCACCCTGGCGCAATTGCAGAGAGACCTGGATAAGTTGACCGTGAAGGCGCCGATTGACGGCATGGTGTCGCTCGATAACGTTTGGAAGAACAATTCGATGGGCCACGCGCAGGAAGGCGACCAACTGTACGCGGGAAATCCGCTGCTGCGCATTTTCGATCCCACCAGCATGGTGCTGCAGCTTTCGGTGAATGAAGCCGATGGCGCCGTGCTGGTGCCGGGGTCGACCGCGGTGGTGCATTTGGATGCGTACCCATCGCTGGCCTTCACGGCGCGTTTCGATTCGGCCAGCCCGGTAGCGGCCTCCGCGGTGAGCAGTCCGCTGAAGACCTTCGCGGCTCGCTACCTGCTGGATTCCAAGGATCCCCATTTGCTGCCCGACCTGAGCGCGGCGGCGGACATCCTGCCTCCGGAAGCGGGCGCGAAGTGAGGCGCGCCGGCCGGGCCCGGTATTGGTTCGCGGCGGTGCTGGCGCTGGCTGTTGCGGCAGGCGCATTGGCATGGTCCAGGATGCGGAAGGTGGAAGCGGCCGGAGATCTTCCCATGGCCAAGGCGCGCCGCGGCGAGTTTCTGGTGCTGGTGCGCTGCCGTGGAGAATTGGCGGCGGAACGTTCCGTCCAACTCGCCGCGCCGGTGCGCGTGTCGGACCTGCAAATCGTCTGGCTGGCTCCGCCCAACAGTCCGGTGACCGAGGGCCAGACCGTGATCCGCTTCGATCCCAGCGCCGCCCAGCAGGCCATTCGGCAACACACCGCCGCGCTGCGCCAGGCCAAGGCAAACCTGGATCAGGCCGTGGCGCAAGCGCGCATCACCGCGGAGCAGGACAAGCTGGACACGGCGACAGCTCAATACGATCTGGAAAAGGCGCGCCTCGCGGCATCGCAGCAAGCCATCATGAGCGAGATCCAGGGTGACGAGAGCAAAATCGACGCACGCGTGGCGGAAGAAAAGCTGCATGTCGAGCAGGCCGCAGTGGCGTTGCACCGTACGTCGGCCGAGGCCAAGATCGCCTCACTCGCCAGGCTGCGCGACCAGGAGCAGTCGGAACTGGAGATTGCCAACCACCAGGTGGCGCTGATGGAGGTCAAGACCCCGAATAGCGGAGTGATTACCTACCTATCCAACACCTCGCAGGGCTGGCTGAATGCGCAACCGTACAAGGTGGGAGACCGCGTGTATTCCGGGGCGGTGATTGCCGAAGTTCCGGATCTCTCTACCATTCGCGTCGAGGCAAAGGTGGACGAAGTGGACCGTGGCCGGATTTCGGTTGGCGATGCCGGCGTGGTGCGGATCGACGCCCTGCCGGAAAGGACGTGGACCGGCAAGCTGGCGGCAATTTCTCCGCTCACCGAGCAGAGCTTCGAGTGGCCGCCCTCGCGCAGCTTCAAAGCCTATATCGCGCTGGAAGGCGCGGGCGCGCAACTGCGGCCGGGGATGAACTCGAGCGCGGACGTGATCACACGGCGCATTCCGGAAGCGGTCAGTATCCCGGCGAAGGCGCTGTTCACCGATAAAGGGCACGCCATCGTCTACGTCGGCGGCGCGCACGGATATGAGGCGCGTCGAGTGAAGGTGGAAGCGCGCAATCCGGACGAGGTCGCGGTAAAGGGCCTGGCGGCAGGCAGTATGGTGACCCTGGTGGAACCGCCGCGCAACGGAGGTGGACATTGAGCGCCAGCGCCGAGCCAACCACCGCCGCACGGGCTGGAGACGCGCGCCCGAGGCGCACGCGGCGAGTGCTGCGCGGCCTTGCGAAGGCGCTGTTGATTACGGCGATCCTCGCCGCGGCCGGCGGCGCCATGGTGTGGCAGGGCAAACGCATGTACCGGGCCGTGAAGCCGCCAGTGGACACGGTGGTTCCCACCACCACGGTCCGGCGCGGCGATCTCACGCTGACCGTGTCGGCGAACGGCGAATTGCGCGGCGGCAACTCCGAAGTGTTGAGCGCGCCGCTCACTACCGGCGGCCAACTGCACATCACCACGCTGCGCAAGACCGGCGACGTGGTCAAGGCCGGCGATGTGGTGGTGGAGTTCGATCCGACCGATCAGGAGTACCGGTTAAAAGAGGCCGAAGCGGACCTGGCCGAGGCCAAGCTGAAAGTGGAACAGGCCAAGGCGCAGGCGCAGGCCCAGTTGGAGGAAGACACGTACTCGATCACAAGCGCCGAACATCAGGTGCACCTGGCGGAATTGGACGTGCGCAAGAACCCGATCCTTTCCGCCATCCAGGCGCGGCAGAACGATCTGGCCTTGCAGGCCGCCCAGGACCGGCTGAACCAGATCCGCGAGGACATCGGGAGCCGCAAGGCCACCAACCAGGCAGCGGTGGAAGTGCAGGACGCCGGCGTAGGCAGGGCGGACGTGGAAGTGGCCATGGCCAAGAAGAACCTGGAGGCGCTCACCCTGCGAGCGCATGGCGCGGGCTACGTGGCGCTGAAGCAGAACGGCTCGGGCATGTTCATGGACGGCATGACCGTGCCGTATTTTCAGGCGGGCGACGCGGCGTGGGCGGGCATGGCGATCGCCGAGATTCCGGATCTGCACAACTGGGCGATCACGGCCACCATCGGCGAACTGGATCGCGGGCACCTGGCGCTCGGCCAGAAAGTGGACGTAACGGTGGTGGCCCTTCCCGGGCGCGCGTTTCACGGCCACGTGGTGGACCTGGGGGGAACCAGCGGCTCGCCCTGGGACCGTCATTTCGAATGCCGCATGCGGCTGGACGATCCGGCGCCGGAAATGCGGCCCGGCATGAGCGTGCGCATCGTCATCACCACCGATGTGTTGCGCGGCGTGCTCTCGATTCCCGCCCAGGCGCTGTTTGAAAGCGGCCTCCGGTCCTATGTGTATATCCCTTCCGGCGCGAGCTTTACATCGCACGACGTGAAGCTGGTGCGGCGCAGCGAAAGCCAGGTAGTGGTGGAGGGCCTGCGCGAAGGCCAGGTAGTGGCGCTGGCCAATCCGGAACAGGCGCCGCAGAAGAAGGCCGCCGGAACGGCCGCGCCGTTGCCGCGATGAAGAATCGGGTATGAGGGAATGGCGATGAGAACGGGATCCACGGCCGCGGATGGGCGGATCGTGCGGATGAGCTTCATCCGCCGCTACGGTTCCGATTTTGCCCTGGCGGCGGGGAACCTGCTCAGCCAGAAAACGCGTACCCTGCTGACGGCGCTGGGCATGATCTTCGGCGTGGGAGCGGTGATTGGAATGCTCGCCATCGGCGCCGGCGCGCGCGACGAATCGCTGCGGTTCATCGAACAGTTGGGCGTGCGGAATCTGCTGATCGATTCGATTCCCTCGACCAGCGACGCCGAATTGCAGCAGCGGCGCAGATCGTCGCAAGGGCTGAACTATCGGGACGTGCGGATCATCGAGGCCAATCTGGATTCGATGAATCTGTTATCGCCGCGCAAGAGCATGCACCCGTCCCGGCTGCTGCCCAAGCCGGTCGGCGAAGCGCCCTGGCTTTATGGCGTGCGGCCGTCGTATGCGCCGATCCACAACTGGACGATGGCGGAGGGAGCGGCGTTCGGCGAGGCCGAGGAGCAGGCGAGCGCCGCTGTCTGCGTGCTCGGCGAAACCGCCAAGACCGGCCTGCTGGGCTACGAGCCGGCGCTGGGCCGGTACATCAAAGTGGAAGATACCTGGCTGCGCGTGGTGGGCGTATTGCGCGCGCAGGCAGCGTCCGGATCGCAGAATCTTGCCAGCAGTGGAAGCGATGTGAACAACCGGATTTACGTTCCGATCAGCTCGTTTCTCTACCGCTTCTGGGACATGACCGGCTATTTGCGGGATCCGCTGGACGGGGTGGACGTGCAATTGAAGACCGGGGCCGACAGCGTGCAGGCGGCCAAAGTGGTGACGGCGATTCTGAATTCGACACATCGCGGAACGCAGGATTTTTCGGTGACCATCCCCGCCGAACTGCTGGCCGAACAGCAGCGGGCGCAGGTGATTTTTACTTACGTGATGGTGGCGATCGCCGCCATTTCCTTGCTGGTGGGAGGCATAGGCATCATGAACATCGTTCTGGCCACGGTGCTGGAAAGGACGCGCGAGATCGGGATCCGGCGCGCCACGGGCGCGCGCAGAAGCGACATCATGCGGCAGTTTCTGCTGGAATCTGTGTTGATTTCCTTTGCCGGTGGAATGCTCGGGATCGCCTTCGGCTACTTCCTTTCGTGGTTCATCGCGCGTGCGGCGGAGTGGAAGACCATTGTGACCAGCTCATCGATTCTGGTTGCGTTCGGAGTGTCGGTAGGCGTTGGCGTGGTTTTCGGGATCTACCCCGCGCTGAAGGCGTCGCGGATCGATCCGATCGAGGCTTTGCGCTATGAGTAGAGGCGGTTGGCGCGCGCTGGCGCTGGTCGCGGCGGCCGGCGCGGCGCGCCTGGCTTGGTGCGATTCTTTTCCCCTGCTGGGAAGCTTGGAACGCCGATTTCATCCGGATACGGTGATCGAGCGCGACGTGGAGGGCCTGGAGCAGCGCATTCAGAACGGCAAACTGGTTTTGAACCTGAAGACATTTCTTGCCCTGGTACTGAAGAACTCCACTGGCATCCTACTGACCCAACTGGACGTTTATACCGCGGCCGATGCGGTGTCGAGCGCCTTCGCCCCGTTCGATCCGCAGGTGCTGTTCCAATTCAACGCGCAGCGTTCCGTGCAGCAGGAAGCCGCGCAGACCAGCGGAACGGAATCGCTCAGCGATTTGGAGCAGACCTCGACGGCGTCTTATAGCCAGGTGCTGGGCGCCGGGCCAACGGTGACGGCCGGCTTCAACGCGACCCGTTCGTCTTCCAACAGCCCTTTCAACTTTTTCAATCCCAGCGTGGGCACCGGCCTGAATTTCACCGTGACGCAGCCGTTGTTGCAGAATCGCGGCAATTTGCAGCTACGCGCGCCGCTGATGGTGGCTCGCACTCAGTTTCGCATCGTCACCGAGCAGAGCCAGGCGCAAATCGCCACCACCATTGCCAACGCGGCCGGACAGTATTGGGAAGCCATTCGGGCGCGCGAGAACATCCGCGTACTGGAGCAGTCGCTGAACCTGGCCGAAAAGTCTTACGAGCGGGACCGCCAGTCGCTGGACCTCGGGGCGATTTCAAAACTGGATATTCTGCAATCGCAGTCGCAGGTGGCGCAGCGCAAGCTCGATCTGATTCAGGGCCGGTACGCTTACCAGCAGTCACTCGACAGCTTGCGGCAATTGATCGGCGCGGACTTGAAGCCGAACACGCTGGGGATGGAGATCGCGTTGGAAGACGATCCGCGCGAGACGCCGGTGGGTTTCCACGCGCTACCGCTCGGCGAGGCGATCGCCAAAGCCCGGCGCGACCGGCCGGAGCTGAGCGCCGCGGGCCGCCGCGTCGGCGTGGATGAGCTGAACGCGAGAGTCGCCCGCGACCAGATGACGCCCCGCCTGGACCTGAGCCTGGAAGCCGGCAGCAGCGGGCTGGGCGGCAACCAACTGCCGGTGGTATTGCCGGTGGGGGGGACGACCGCTCTGGTGACCGGCGGGCTGGGCGATTCGCTGAACCAGCTTTTTGGTTTCTCGTCGCCCTATTACGGCTTCAGTTTGACCTTGGGAATTCCGGTGCGCAGCAGCGCGGCGCAGGCCAGCCTGACGGACGCGCTGGTGAACCGCGTGCGCGACCGCTATAGCCAGCGCCAGATCGAGCAACAGGTGATTCTGGACGTCGAGACCGCCAACCGCCAGCTCGATCTGGCCCAGGCATCCATGGAAGCCGCCAAGACGTCGCGCGATCTGTCGCAGCAAAACGTGGACGCGGAACAGATGAAATATCAGCTCGGCACGGTGACCGCCTTCGAGCTCCTGACGGCGCAGAGCCAACTGGCCACGGTGGAAGCATCGCTGGTGAACGCTTACGTGGATTATCAGAAGGCGGTGGTAGCTTACCGGCGCGCCATCTGGACGACGCTCGACGATCTGGGATTCGTGCTGGAGTCGCCGCGAGTGCGCTGAAGGCGGCCGGCGCCGCGCGGCTTCCCGAGTCTTCGCGGACTATTCCTTGGCGCGCTTCCCGCGCGTCGGCGCTGGGACCGGCGACAAGATCGCCGGCGTTACGGCGGTGGCGTTAGGGCGCAAGGTCGCGCACTGCAATAGACTATAGGCATGGTCCGCTGGGAGTTAGGGCTCGCATTGTGTCTCGTGGCGCCGGTATGGGCGGGGGAAGCCGACAGTTTGGCCCGCGCCGTCCGCGAGAACAGCTTCGACCACGAGGAGTGCTACCGCGTCCGCGATCTCAGCCTGGCCATCGAAGACATCAAGATCTATCTCACCGACGGCCACCTGATTTTCGGCCGTCCGGTGGGCGGCAGGCGAATCGCGGCGGTGTTCGTGGCCGATGTGGAAAGCGGCGACGCCGAGATCATTCTGCTTCCGCCCGACCGCGCGGAGCGGCGCTCGCTGGCTTCCTACATCCACTCTCCCAACCTGGACGAACATTTCCGTACCGGAATGTTCCTGTTCACGAACGATACGTATGAAGCGATTCTGGCGCAGCTTCCCTCCAATCCCGCCAACCGGCGCACGCCCGAGATTGGCGCCCTGCTGGACGAGCAGTTCACGCCCGTGCTGCGCAACCTGAGCGCAAGCTATCAAACCCGGCTGGTGCTGGATCTGCTCAATCGCACAACTGGCCGGCAGGGTCTTTTCGCCTCCGTGCTGGACAGCCCGAATCTGGGCGCCTTCGATGTGGTGTACGATCGCCTGCGCGCCGAGCCCATCATCGTCGGCCAGATGACCAGCCGCGACAACCGGCTGTTCCTGGATTCCTGGACCAGCTTTCAGCCCCGCTCGATGCGCAGCGGGACCGGGCCGCGTGTGCCCGATCTGGCGCTGGCCGATTACCGCATCGAAGCCGCTATCGGTAGCGATCTCGAACTGAGAGCCGCCACACGAGTGAGAGTGCGGCCGAGCAGTTCCGGCGTGCGCGCGGTGGAGTTCGATATTTCGCCGCTGATGACGGTGACCTCGGCGACGGTGGATGGGCGGCCGGCCGAGGTGCTGCAACGCGAATCGCCGCGCGGCAACGCCCTGCGCGCCGGCGACGCAATGTTCGTGGTGGCTTGCCCCGAGCCTCTGGCAGCCGGCCGCGAGTACGAATTCGCGTTCGAACACTCCGGCAAGGTGGTCTTCGACACCGGCGACCGCGTGCTGTTCGTCACCGCCCGCGGCAACTGGTACCCGATACACGGTCTCCAGTTCGCCACCTACGATCTGACTTTTCGCCACCCCAAGGACCTGGACCTGGTGGCGCCGGGCGATCTGATCGATACTCGCACCGATGGCGACATCCGGGTCACGCATTTCCGCGTGCGCTCTCCCATCCGGCTCGCCGGCTTCAACCTGGGCAACTACGCGCGGGCCCGCGCGCAGCGGGGCGGTTACGTGGTGGAAGTGTGCGCCAACCGCGCCCTCGAGCGGGACTTGAAGCCGCGGCCCGAGATGCCGGTGCGGGACCTGACGATCACGCAGAATCCGCGCAAGATCGGCGGGATTGTCGCCGACACCTTCCCTTCCTCGCCTTCCGGCCCGCTCGACCGGTTGCAGGAGATGGCCACCGGAGTGGCCTCGGCTCTGGAATTCATGGCCGCCAGATTTGGACCGCCGGCGCTCAACCGTCTCACCGTATCGCCCATCCCCGGCACCTTCGGCCAGGGCTTCCCCGGCCTGATCTATCTTTCCACGCTGAGCTATCTGAAGACGATTCCCCGCAGCGCCGGCAGCCTGGCGCAGGCGCAGGAGCTATTCTTCCAGCAGGTTTTGCAGGCGCATGAGACAGCCCATCAGTGGTGGGGCAACCGTGTCACCACCGGCTCTTATCGCGACGCCTGGATGATGGAAGCGCTGGCGAACTATTCCGCGATGCTGTACCTGGAGAAGACCAGTGGCGCGCGCGCCGTCGATACGATACTGGACCGATACCGGGACGAGTTGCTGGCCAAGGGGGAAACCGGTCAGCAGGTGGAATCCGCGGGCCCCATCACAATGGGTACGCGTCTGGAATCCTCCCAGGATCCCAGCGCCTGGCGGAGTGTCACCTACGGCAAAGGCACCTGGATCGTTCACATGCTGCGCCGCTACCTGGGGGATCAGCGCTTTCTCGCCATGCTGGTTGAAGTTCTGAAGCGATACGATCACCAGGAGATGTCGACCGAAGACTTCCGGCGGGTGGCCGCGCGTTTCACTCCGCCCGGGTCCGACGATGCCGATCTGGAGACCTTCTTCGACACCTGGGTTTACTCGACCGGAATCCCCACCCTCAAGATGACTTACAGCGTGAAGGGCAAGGCGCCGGCGCTGCGGCTGGTGGGCACGGTGACACAAAGCGGCGTGGAAGGCGATTTTTCCGCGCTGGCGCCGGTCGAGATTCGCCTCGCCGGCGGCCAAACCACTACCCGATGGGTGCGGTGCGGCAGCGAGCCGGCTCCGTTCAGTATGGCTCTGAAACAGCCTCCGCTGCGGGTTACATTGGACCCGGACCGGGCCGTTTTGCGGCGGTAAAGGCCGGTCAATGCGCGTCCCTGCGGCAGTCAGGCGAATTCACTGTGAGTTTCAGCACATATGCTGGAGCCGGGAGTACCAACGGTGGGTATCGGGTAACGCATTTTATGCCGTAGAATATCCGGAGTGTTCTGGAAACACGCCTCCGAAGCTGCGCTCGAACAATATGCCATGGGCAAGATGAGCGAAGCGGAAACCGCTCCCGTGGAAGAGCACCTGCTACTTTGCCCGTGCTGTTGCGCGCGCGTAGCATGGCTGGACGGTTTTGTAGAATCGATTCGTACTGCCGCCCAAAGCGCTCCTTGTGTGGGTGCGGCCGGGCGCCAAAGCTAACGGTTCCCTCGCCATAGCTATTGAGAGCGCTCAGTGCGCCGATAAGACTCCCAGGAGAGTACGCCTTGGGATTGAGCGGCGCAATACAGCCGGCGGACCTTTCGAGCGAACTGAGCCAGACCATGCCGGTGCTGGTCGCGGAGGATAACCCGGTATTCCAGTCCATGCTCAGGAGCATGCTCACCAAGTGGGGATACGATGTCCGGATCTCTAAGAACGGACTGGAGGCGTGGGAAGCGATACAAGCTGCCGGCGCGCCACGCCTGGCGGTGCTGGACTGGATGATGCCTTACATGGACGGAGTGGAGGTGTGCCGTCGGATCCGCACCGCGGCGCGCGAGCCATACGTATACGTGCTGCTGCTGACGGCCCGCACCGAATCGCAGGACCTGGTGGAGGGCATGGAAGCGGGGGCGGACGATTATCTCACCAAGCCGTTCAACGCCCAGGAGCTGCGGGTGCGTTTGCGCGCCGGCCGCCGCATTCTGGACCTGCAACAGCAGTTGATGGAAGCGCGCGAGGCGTTGCGCGTACAGGCCACCCACGACGCTTTGACCGGCCTGATCAACCGGGGACGCGTGCTGGAAATCCTGTTCGCGGAAATCGCACGCTCCGCGCGCGAACGGCGGCCGTTATCGCTGCTGATGGTGGATCTGGATCACTTCAAGCAGATCAACGACAGGCTCGGCCATCAGGCGGGAGATGCGGTGCTTCGGGAAGCGGCGCGCCGCATGCAGGCCACCACGCGCCAGTATGACGCGCCCGGACGTTATGGCGGCGAGGAGTTCTTGATCGTTCTGCCGGGCTGCGGCGCGCGCGAGGGCTACGCGCAGGCCGAGCGCATCCGCGAGGCCTTCTCGCGCGCACCATTCGCCGCCGGCTCGGAGTCGCTGGCCGTGACCTGCAGTATCGGCGTCTCCAGCCGCGATGCCTGCGCCGATGGAGAAGCCTGCCGCCTCATCCACGAAGCCGACGAGGCTCTCTATGCCGCTAAGAATCAGGGCCGCAACCGCGTGGTTGAGTTTGTTTCCGAGGAGCCTTCCGCCGAAAGCCTCGCTCTCGCGAAGCTCGCCAGCTTCTCCGAAGCGTAGCCGTGGCGTGGGCGGCCAAGCCAGGGCAATGCCGCGCGGCCTCGTTTCGCCCGAAAGACCGCGTGGCGCCGCTCGCCAGCAAACGCCTGCCTTTCCGTTGTAAAATAAACAGTTTAAGGACATCTCCCAATGCAGAACACGCTGTTGACGAAGTTTATTCAGAAGAACGTCCGGACCGATGTCCCGACGTTCCGGCCGGGCGACACCATTCGCGTCCATGTCAAGATCAAGGAAGGCGACAAGGAACGGCTGCAGGCTTTCGAGGGCACGGTGATTGCCCGCAACAACACCGGCCTCGGTGAGAGCATCACGGTTCGCAAGGTCAGCTTCGGACAAGGCGTGGAGCGCATCTTCCCCGTGCATGCCCGCATCATCGACCACATCGACGTAGTCCGCACCGGCCGCGTCCGCCGCGCCAAGCTGTATTATCTGCGCGACCTGAAGGGCAAAGCGGCCCGCCTTCGCGAGCGCGAATAGCGTCCCAGATTCCATGCGGCCCGAAGCGGCGTGTGGCAAAATCCGTTGCCAGGCCACGATCGAGCGCGAGTTGCGCGCGCGCGGCTTCCACTTGGTCGCCGGCATCGATGAGGTCGGCCGCGGCGCGTTGTTCGGGCCGGTAGTGGCTGCCGCCGTGATCCTCTCTCCCGACCGCTCGATACGCGGTCTCAACGACAGCAAGCTGCTTTCGCCGGAGCGCCGCGAAACGCTCGCCGCGCGCATACGCGACCGCGCGGTGGCTTGGGCCGTGGCCGCGGTGGATTCGGCCACCATCGACTCCATCAACATCTACCAGGCGTCGCGCCAAGCCATGCGGATGGCTGCCGGCCGGCTCAGACCCGCGCCCGATTTTCTGCTGGTAGACGCCGTGCCGCTGGATGTGGATGTTCCGCAGCGCGCGCTGATCAAGGGCGACGCCCGCTGCCACGCCATCGCGGCAGCCTCCATCATTGCCAAGGTTTGGCGCGACGAGTTGATGCGCGTGTGGGACGCCGTTTTCCCGGCTTACGGCCTGGCCTCCCACAAGGGCTACTCGACGCCCGAACACCTGCTCGCCCTCCGCGAGTTCGGCCCCACGCCTTTGCACCGGCTCAGCTTCGATCCCGTGCGCGAGCACGCCCGAATGCTGTTCGACACCGGCCGGCAGATGGAGCTCTTCGAGACGGCGGCGGCCGTATGACGCCTCGTTCGCCAGACCCCGATGCTCCGCGGCAGGGTCCGCCTGCAGACGCCCCGCCGCCGGCTGCCGCTCCGCGCCGGATCTACCGCTGGTACCACGTGTTGGGAGCCGCGGCGCTGATCGCCGTGTGCACGGCCATGGGCCTATTCCTGCTGGTCTTTCCCTGGAGCGCATTTTGGGAAGCGAATTCCTATGTGCTCGAAGTGCCCGCCATTCAGGACTATTGGTCGAGCCCGTACCTGCGCCTCGCGGTGAGCGGGCTGGGGATGGTGAACCTCTTCTTCGCGTTGGTCGATCTGGTTCGCTTTCGCCGCTTCTTCGAGCCGTAAATGCGCCGATTGCTGCTGCTGGTGGTTGCGATCGTCGTCTACGGTTCGCTTTACCCGTGGCATTTCACATTCGCCGGCCGGCCCGAGCCGGTGTGGCTTCTGCTGCATTCCTGGCCGGCTGTGTGGGACCGGTTCGTGCTGCGCGATGTCGCGATCAACGTGCTGCTTTATATGCCGGTGGGTGCGGTGGCGTGTCTGGCGTGGCTGCCCCGCTCTCCGCGCGCTGCCGCGGCGGCCGCGACGGCCTTCGGTTTTGCGCTATCCCTTTCCATGGAGCTGCTGCAGAACTATGTTCCGGGCCGCACCACCAGCCTGTCCGACCTGACCACCAACACGCTCGGCGCGGCGGCGGGCGCGTTTCTGGCGGTTGCATTCGCGCCTGAAATCATCCCACACCTTTATAGCCGGGTGCGGCGCGCTTCACCGGGCGCCGCCTTGCTGCTGGCGTGTTGGGGCGGCTATCAGATTTACCCGTTTTTTCCCATCCTCAGTTCGACGCGCTTGCGGCAGGCGATCCACGCGCTGATCGTTACGCGCAGTCTTTCTCCAGTTTCGGTGTGGGCTGCCGCAGCGGAGTGGTTTGCCGCCGCGCTGGCGCTGGAAGCCATCTTCGGGCGCTTGCGCGGGACATGGCTGGCTGGCGCCATGCTGGTTTCCGGGCTGAAGATCTTCATGCCCTCGCGCTCACTCGCGCCCGATGAAGTAGCCGGTGCAGCCCTCGCGCTGGTTGCCTGGGAGATCCTGCTATCGAAGCGGCGTCTGCGGATTGGAGTGTGGATGGCGCTCTCGGCGATCCTGCTGGCCGAACTGGCGCCTTTCCATTTCACCAGGAACGCCGCCCCGTTTTCCTGGGTTCCCCTCGGCGCCACATTTGAAAATGAGCGCTGGGGCGCGCTGGTGATTCTGCTGCGGAAGGCGTTTCTCTACGGCGCCGCCGTCTGGCTGCTGGTCCGCTCCGGGATTCGGTACCCGGTGGCCGGCGGCGCACTGGCCGCGAGCCTGTTCGCACTCGAAATGGTGCAGCGTTACCTGCCCGGCCGCACGCCGGAGATCACCGATTCGCTGATCGCCGTGGCGATGACCGTCGCACTCTGGGCGCTCGCCGACCGGCGCCCGCGGCCGGCGGTAGAATAAGCCAGGAGCGCGTTTTATGCGGCTGGGTCTTGCGATTTATTGCTGCTCGTTGGTTGCCGGGGCTGCCGAAATCCCGGCTGGAGCGCATGTTGCCTTACAGTTGGTCAACACGGTCGACACGCGCACGGCGAAGGTGGGCGATTACGTCTACCTGCACACGGCCAGCCCAATCGCCGCCGGCGGCCACATTGTGGTTCCGGTGGGCAGCTACGTGCAGGCAACCGTCTCGCGAGCCCAGCGCAGCGGCCGTGTGAGTGGCCGCGCCGAACTGGCCATTCGCATCGAGACTCTCACCTTCCCGGATGGCAAGGAAATCCGCATCAATCCTCACTTGAGCTCGGTGGATTCCGCCGGTTCGGGTCAAAAGGTAGATGCGAGCGAGGGTGACATCAAGCAGGCCTCGGGCCACGATACGGACGCAGCCCGGGTGGGAACCGCGGCTGGCACGGGAGCGGCGATCGGCGGCCTGGCGGAGCGTTCGTGGTCCGCCGCTGGAATCGGTGGCGCAGCCGGTGCAGGCGTCGGCCTGGCCGTCGTGCTCCTCACCCGCGGCAAAGAAGTGGAGCTGCGCCAAGGCACCACCGTCGACGTAGTCTTCGATCGCGCGGTGCCGATCGAGTGAGCGATGTGGCGCGGGCTGTCCAGCCGGCTGAGTTGAGATTCGTCTCGACTCTTCTTCTCGCCTGACCGCATTCGGTTTAGTATGGGTCTTCGGCCTGGCGTCGTAGCGAGCCCACGCCCGGCTTTCTAACGACCGATGCCCGACACTCATACCAGTGCTTCTCTCCGAAACAAGATCCCCGCCGCGCGCGGCCTGTGCTGGGCTGCTATCGCACTGCTGTGCGTTCGCGCGCTGGCCGCGCAGGACAACGGAGGCATCTCCGGAACGGTGCTCGATGTTGCGGGCAATCCCGTTCCCTTCGTCGAAATCGCGCTACGCGGCGACCACAACGATTGCCGCCGGTCGATGGCTGCCGACTCGCGCGGGACGTTTCGTTTCGCCGATCTCGCTCCGGGTCCGTATACCCTTGTCCTGATTTCGCCGGCCTACAACATCGGCGTCACAGCCGTAGTGGTCAAGGCCGGCCAGACGACCATACGGTCACTCGGCTTCGACAGTCCGTTCCCGTACGGGTACGAAGACGTCGTCTACGGGCACCTGGATTGGATTCACGACCAGGCCGAAATCGAGCCTGGCCAGCAGGGCAGTGTCACTGAAGGCACGGGCCCGTACTCGTTCCGCGCCAATGCGAGTTTCAACTCCAACGGGCAGCGCGGTCAGAACAACAACTTCCTGCTGGACGACATGGACAACAACGACGCCTGGACCGGCGGCGCCATGCTCAACCCGCCGGCCGAGGCAATTGGCTCGGGGAGCCTAGCGACTGATTACCTTCCCGCCGCCTCCGGCCACGCTACCGGCGCGAGCGTCAGTGTGTACACCAGTTACCCTTCAGAACGGCTGCACGGAAGCGCGCATGAGGAATTCGGCAATTCCGCTCTGGATGCGCGCAATTTCTTCGATGGCGCCAGCAAGCCCTCGATGCTGGCGAACCAGTTCGGCGGCAACCTGGGAGTTCCAGACCGCAAGGGCGACTGGTACTTCTTTGCAGACGCGGAAGGCCTGCGATCGCGCCAGGGGCTGACCGTGATTTCCACCGTACCCACCTCCGCTCAGAAGCTCGGCGATTACTCATTCGCGCCGATCTACAATCCCTTCACGATTGCACCCACGCCTTCCGGCATTTTCGAGCGGCAGCCGTTCCCGAATAACCAGATTCCGGCGAGCTTGTTCTCGCCGGCCGGTGAGAAGTTACTGGCTTTGTATCCCGATCCTAACTTACCTGGCATCGCCGATAACTACCGTTACTCGCCATCGGCTCCTCACAACGCTGGCTGGCTTCACGGCCGCGTTGGTAAGGAACTGCCCAGGAACAACACTTTGTCCGTGGCTGCCGGATACGAACGCGAGCGCGAGCATTCGCCCGGCGCGCTCCCCGCGCCCGCTGGGGTACCGCAAACCAGCTTAGGCAGCGACATCGCGCAAAACGCGAACGATGCCGACGTGACGTCCAACGCGTGGGATTTCGTGGTCGCGGACACCACCACGCTTCGGCCTTCCATCATCAATGAATTCCGCGCCGGCGCGGCCTCGTTCCATCTTCAGGCGCAACCGCTCGATCAGGGTAGCAACTGGTCAGCCGCTCTCGATATACCGGGCTTGAGCTCGGCCGGCCTTCCCACCATCAACCTCACCGGGTTCACTTCCCTGGGAGCCTCGGGCGCCGCGCCGTTCGATCTTCGCATGTCGAATTTCCAACTGGAAGACACGGCGCGCTGGACCACTCACCGCCACGTCTGGCAGTTCGGCGTCCAAGCGATTCGGCGCTTCGCCGATGGCGACGCGGGCAATGTCTCGAGCCGCGGCACCTTCCTCTTCACTCCCGATTACACCAGCCAGGAAGGCTCCGCCGCGCCCACCGGCGATTCCATCGCTTCGCTGTTGCTCGGATTTCCTTCCGAAGTCGAGCGCGATGTCCAGTTTTCTCCGTACCATCTGCGCGCCTGGGAGCTCGCCGGTTTCGCGGGCGACCAGATTCGCCTGGGCCGGCTGACTATCAATGCTGGCCTTCGTTATTCCCTGTATCCGCCGCTCACCGAGACCGCGGACCGGATGGTGAACTTCAATTATTCGAGGACCGCTCCGGCACTCGATCAATTCGCCGGTCAAGGCGGCGTGAACCAATATACCGGATTGGGTTTCAATAAACGCGCGCTGGCGCCGCGGTTGGGCTTCGTTTTCAATCTCTCTCCTAACGGCTCTACCGCGCTGCGCGGCGGGTTCAGCACGGACTACGATTCCGGGAGCTATCTCGCGGAAGGCCTGCTGGCGCGGAATCCGCCGTATGCTTCGTCGCTCGATATGATCAATGGCACCTTTCAGCTTGGGGCCAATCTCACCGCCGGATTACCCGCCCCAGCGGCGGTCTCGCTGCTCAACGCGCAGGCTCTCAACGCGGCTCAGGGCAGCATCAACGCGATTCAACCGGAGAACTACACTCCGTATGCCGACCAGTGGAACCTGTTTCTCGAACGCCGCCTGGGATCGCGACTGGTGCTGGAGATCGGCGGCGTGGGGTCGATGGGCATTCATCTCCAAGACGCGTTCAACGCCAATCAGCCTTTCCCGGCGCCAACGCCTTATGCCACCCTGCGGTATCCATACGAACCTTATGAATCGCGCATCACATATCTGAACCTCGGTGGAGGGTCGACTTACTACGGCGGGCAGGCTAAGATAAGCGGTCAGATTCGCACTGGCTTGACGATGCTGCTGAGTTACTCGCAGTCTAAGTCGGTGGACGATTCGGTGGCGCCATTTAGCGACCCACTCAGCCGGCCCGCCGCGCCGCAGGACACTTACAACGCGCGCGGCAATCGCGGGCTGTCTCCTTTTGACATCGCGCAGCGCGCCGTCCTGACCGCGCAATACGATCTTCCCCGGCAGGCTGGTACCGGATGGCTCGCGGCAGCGACGCGGGATTGGCACTTGAGCGCCATCGCCACCCTGCAAACCGGTTTTCCGTTCACGCCGGAGCTGGCGGTCAACAGTCTGAATAACGGCGGCTTTCAGCTCCCCAACCGCACTGGCAATGGCGCTCTGCCGGCGGATCAACGTTCCTATCTCGATTGGTTCAACTCTAGCCTGGGCGCGGCGAACAGCGCGTTCCAGGCTCCCGCGCTCTATCACTACGGCGACTCCGGCTTCGACATACTGCGCGGACCGGGGCTGACTAACCTGGATGCCGCGTTAAGCCGAAGCTTCCGTCTCCGTGACAGCCTGCACCTGGAGACGCGGCTTGCCGCCACGAACCTTTTGAATGACGTGAACTTCGCGCTGCCCAACCGCTTCCTTGGCGTCGAATCTTCCGGCGTCATCAGTCACACGGTCACGCCCGCGCGGCAGATCCAACTGGCCGTTCGGGTGGCGTGGTGAGCCAACCGGTCGCTCGACTTAGGGTGTGGGACATAGGAGTTGGGCACGAGGCCACAATAGGGCCAGCCCGGGCGAAAGAGAATAGCCCAGTGCGTGAGCACCACGTGTGATATCACCTATAGCCCCGGAGCGGGGCGAGAGACGGTTTGCGCGCCCGATTACGGCATGTCCGACGGGCGTGACCGCTCCCTCTGGTCGCGGCTCGGTTGGGCTCAGGTGATTCGTTAGCGTTCCCAGTGCTCACGCGCTGGGCTATTGTCTGTCGCCCCTGCCGGGGCTCGCTGGCTCGCTCCACTCCTTTGACGGACCAGGTGTACGTGGCACGCTCGGAGACTCGCTATTTTCCGGGGAATCGGCGATCCTCCGACTTTCATGTCCGCACCTCTCGCCTGCGCGCGCAGTCCCGTTTTGTACTAAGCTCGCTGATGTGAGTAACACTGCGACTAAGCCCATCGCGCGAGGGGTGGCAATTGGCGTTGGGCTGACGCTCGGCCTCACCGCGCTCTGGCTGTTCCTGTTTACCGGCTCCCTTGGCGGGCTTGGGAGAATGCTTGGTCCCGCAACACTGTATATGCTGCCGGCTTTGGCATTGCAGGCCGCGGTGGCATTACCGATGCGCCGCTGGATGGCCAGTGTCCGCCCTCCGGTGGATTGGATCATTTTCGCCGGTGTCCAGCTCACGGCCGCCGGGGCAACCGCAGCGGTGGCCAGTTTCCTGATGCTGGTGACCGGTATTGCGAAGAGCTGGAACGGGTTGGTTCAGGCCAACCGGGTGGTGATTGTCTCCATGGTGCTAATTACCTGTGCCATAGAACTATACTCCAGCACCCGTCGCCGTCTCGAGCAGCGCAACCGCCAGCTCGAACAGAGGGTGGAAACCGAAAGCCGCGCGCTGCAGCTTCATCAGGAGGATTTTGAGCGCGCCCGCGAGATCCAGCAGGCGCTCATGCCCACTACCCTGCCGCAAATTGACGGATGCGAGCTGGCGGCCGGATGCCAGCCCGCCCGCATGGTGGGCGGCGACTATTTCGATGCCATCCGCCTGGGCGACGCCCGCGCGGCGATCGCCATCGGCGACGTTGCCGGCAAAGGCATGGCGGCCGCTCTGCTGATGTCCAACCTGCAGGCGATTGTGCGCGCGTTCGCTCCCGCGCTTTCACCCGACGAGTTGTGCGCCAAAGCCAACCAGCTGATTGCCGGCAATGTCGCGCCGGGCAAGTACATTACATTCTTTTACGCCGTGATCGACACGGCGATCATGCATCTGGATTACTGCAACGCCGGCCACAACCCGCCCATTCTGCGCCGCCGCGATGGCACGCTCGAATCCCTCCGCGAGGGCGGGCCCGTGCTCGGCGTCATACCGGCCGCGGCATACGCCGCCGGTAGCGTCGAATTGGGCTCGGGCGACTGCCTGGTGCTCTATACCGATGGCATCAGCGAAGCCTTCAACGCCGCCGATGAGGAGTTCGGCGAAGAGGGCCTCATCCAAGCACTCGACCAGCCGGCCGGCCTCGCCGAAGAGAGCCGCCAGCGCATCATGGCCGCCGTAACCGAATTCTCGAGCGGGAATTTCCACGACGACGCCACCATGATGATCGTGGCCGTGCACTGAATTGTCCACGCAATGGCAGCAAGAAGAAGCCGGGATGACACTCGGCTCTTGCAGAATTGCAGTCCGCGCCAGGGATGATTCCCGTCAACCGTTGCCCGCTCGAAAATTCGGCCCGCGCGCACGGATCACAGCTTTTCCAGCACGCGATCGAGCAATTCGCGGTGGGCGACGCTGCCCTGAGCGATGCGGGCGCTGCCTCCGCCGCGCCCGCCGGCTTCGGCGAGCGCCGCTTTGAGCGACTTGCCGGCGTCGATGCCGGAATCGGCGGAAGCCGCCAGCAGAACGGACGGCGGATCGTCAAGCGCGGCCACGAAGACGGATTTGGGCTGCGCGGTGAAGCTTTGCGCCAGCGCCCGCATTTCCTCCAGTCCGCCGCGCTCGATGCGCCGTGTGTGACGGCGCAACCCGTCGCTCGCGGGGGTGGTCGCTGCGTATAGCTCGCGGCCCTGGAAAGCCGCCAGTTCCATTTCCAGCTTGCGGCGGGCTTTGTCGGCAGCGCGGCCAGATTCGAGATGGGACGCCGCCGCCGCGGGCACGTCGTCGAGAGACGCGGAGAAGAGTTGGGCGGCGGCGGAAAGCGCTTCGAAATCGGCGCGCGCGCGGCGCACGGCGCGGCCACCGCAGACGAACTCGACGCGGGTGGTTTCGCGGACTTTTTCGATCTTGCGGATGAAGATGGGCCCGATTTCTCCGGTGGAGCGCACGTGGGTGCCTCCGCAGGCGCTGCGGTCGAGGCCCGCGATGCTGACGATGCGGAGCGTGCCCTCGCGATCGGAGGGCTTGCGCAGGCCGCTGGCCGCGGCGGCATCCTCGAATTCGACCGCCAGCGGACGGTTTTCGAAAACCACCGCATTGGCGCGGCGCTCGGCCTCGCGCACGGTGCCTGGGTCCATCATTCCGCCTTCGAGGTCGATGGTCGCGCTGTCCGCTCCGAGGTGGAAGCTCACCGTGTGCAGCGCGAAAAGCACCTCGAAAACTGCCGAGAGAAGGTGCTGCCCGGAGTGCTGCTGCATGTGGTCGAAACGGCGTTCCCAATCGATGGCGCAATCGGCCACTGGAGCGGCGAGCGGCGCGCTCAAGCGGTGAGCGATGCGCTCGCCTTCGTCGGCCACGTCCAGCACGACGGATCCCCCAATCGAACCGGTGTCGCAGGGCTGGCCGCCCGAAGCGGGATAGAACGCGGTGCGATCCAGATATACGGTGAGGCCGCCCGAGGCCTCCTCCACCACTTGCGCGCGAAATGAACGCAGGTAGGAATCGGCGTAATAGAGACGCTCGGTCATGGGAACACCGCTATTGTGCCAGAATTCGCGGGCACTCCGCTTGCGCCGATGCCGTCCGGTTGGTTACATTGAAAAGGTCAACTCCAAGCGCGCCCGTAGCTCAGTTGGATAGAGCGTCTGGCTACGAACCAGAAGGTCGGGTGTTCGAGTCACCCCGGGCGCACCACTCAACCATAGCAATGTCGGCTCTACGCCAACAACGGGGGCCAACAGGCGGCTCTACGCCAACAACGGGGGCAAACCCCAGTCCCAGACGACGACCACAATAAAACCGCTCTGCCGGAGCTAGCTTGAATTCTTCGAGAATTGCTTTCGAAGTTCGGCGATTTCTTCACCGGATGGAGTCCAGTCCGTGTCGCATGTATTACAGTGGAACACCAACGCGTCGGATTTCAACGCCGCGTCGAACTCTTCCGGGCTAAATTTCACTGTCTGGTTGTGGTTGTTGGGACAGACAATATCAAACTCCACGCGGTTGCTCATGAATCCTCCGGCTGGCTGCAATTTTCGTCGATTTGCTTGCGCCGGCCCTGCCTTGCGCTGGCGGGCACTAAAGTGAACGTCGTGCTGCTCGGGCGATCCGGTGCACCGCCTGCTCGTCCAGGCTTGATGGTAGCGCAAACCCGCGTCTGCAGACCGAGACACCCCAGGCCCTCGGGGGATCGCCGGCTGAGGGGAAGCTGGACATCATGAGGCCGCGGTGACTCTGAGCATGCCGGTCCGAGCAGTCTGACGCGGCTGTGCTGGGTTGCGCTCTATGCGGCCTTCGCGACGTTGCCGCCGGCGCGGGCACAACGCTCCATGCGCACCAGACCACGACACACTTGGAACTGAGTGTTTTTTCGCTCGGAAATCCTAGGCGGGAGGATGTACGACGGCCGCCGCCGTCACTACCGCCTGCGAACCCGCGAACCGACGTGTTGCCGTTACTCTTCCCGCAAAGCCGTCGCCGGGTCAACCAGCGCCGCGCGGCGGGCTGGAATGTAGCCGGCAGCGAGTGCGGCAATGGCGAGCAGCGCGAAAACGGAAATGAACGTCGCTGGATCAGTGGAACTCACTCCGAACACCACTTGCGCAAGCCAACGAGAAATCAGCAGAGACAATACGAAGCCCGCTGCCAAACCGATTCCAGCCAGTTTTACAGCGTTGCCCAATACCAGGTTGAGCACGTCGCGCCGCTCGGCGCCGAGCGCCATGCGAACGCCGATCTCGTGCAGCCTCAGAGTTACGGAATAGGACATAACGCCGTACACTCCCACCAGGGCCAGTGTGAGCCCGATAGCCGCAAAGACTGCCAGCAGCAGCATGGAGAACCGGCGGTACGCGAGCGACTGCCCGACCAAATCATCCATGGTTCGAACGTCCGAGACGGGGATGCCGCGGTCGATGGAATGGATGGCGTTCTGGACGGGGAGGGCCATCGCCGCCGGGTCTCCCGAGGTGCGAGCCGCGACAGTCCAGGATAGGGACGGTTCCTGCTTGTAAGGAACATACGTCTCTGCGAGCGGGTCCCTAGCCCAAGTCTGCTCCGGTCCGGAGTTCTTGACGTGTCCGACCACCCCGACCACCGTGATCCAAGGTGCTTTGGAAGTGGAATTGAAGTCGTTCTTGATGCGCTTGCCGAGGGGATTCTCGTGCGGCCAGTAGCGCCGGACGAACGCCTCGTCCACTATAGCCGCCTCCCGGCCCGCCTCTCCGTCCCGTTCGTCGAACAGGCGCCCGGAGACAAGCGGAATGCGCAGGGCCTCAAAATAGCCGGGACTCACGGACATCATGTTGGTCCAGGAAACGTCGGCCATGGTGCGTTTGGGCTCGCCCGGCTGCACGAAGATATCCTGCCACCCGTCGCCGCTCAACGGCATCGGGTTGGCCAACGCTGCCTTTTCTATGCCCGGGACTTCGCGAATCCTGCTCAGGACCTGGTCAACCGGATATTTCTGGGTTGGCAGCGAAATCTTCAGGGTGAGGAGATGGTCGGGATGAAAGCCGAGGTCCACCGCGGCGAGGCCCATAAACGTTCGCAGCATCAATCCCGCTCCGATCAGCAACACGAAGCTGAGCGAGATCTCGGCGATCACGAGCACGCCGCGCACTCTCTGGCGTTCGAGTCCGCCGGTTGTGGAGCGGCCGGTATCTTTGAGGGCCGCAGTCAGATCCGTCCGGAACGACTGCCAGATTGGAGCCAGGCTGGCCAAAAGTCCGGTGAGAAGCGCCGCTGCGAAGGTAAATGCCAGCACCGGCATGTTGATGCGGATGAAGCGCGCGTGCGGCAGCGCTGCTTCCACGAGCCTGGTCAGAAAATCGACGCTCCAGACGGCAAACTCGATTCCGAGCGCGCCGCCGGCCAGCGACAAGATCAAGCTCTCGCCCAACAGTTGCCCGATGATGTGGCGTCGGGAAGCGCCGAGCGCGACGCGGATAGCGAGATCTTTCTTGCGCTGAAGGGCGCGCGCCAACAGCAGGTTGGCGACATTGGCACAGGCGATTAAGAGCACGAACCCCACGCCGGCCAGGAGCGCCAGAAGCGCGGGCCGCACGGTGCTGACCGTATCATCATGCAAGTCCGTCAGCGCGACCCCGAAGCCCTCATTCGTGGTGGGGTACTTCAGCGCCAGGTTGTCCGCGATTGCCTGCAAGTCGGATTGCGCCCGAGCGAGCGTGACGCCCGGCTTCAGTTCGCCCACCGCCTCCATGAAATGGACGGAGCGCGGGACTCTGCTCCAGGCGTCGTACGAGAGGCCGGCCGGTATCCAGAATTGCGCATGCTCAGGAAAGTCGAAGGACGCCGGCATAACGCCAACGATGGTGTACGGCTTCGCATCGAGCGTCAGCGTCCGGCCGATGACGTTGCGATCACCGCCGAAACGTTGATGCCAGAGACCGCGCCCGATGACGACGGCAGGAGCGGCGCCCGGCTTGTCTTCGGCTCGCGTAAAAACACGCCCGAGTTCGGCGGAAGCCGTCAGCATCGGGAACAGATCGGCGGATACCTTGGCGCCCTGTGCGCGGATCGGTTGGTCGTTGGTTCGGACCGTGAATTCATCGGAGCCGAACAGGGACAGGTTCTCGAAGGACGTGGCGCCGCGCTTCCAGTCCTGAAAGTTCCGCGGACTGACGCTCATTCCGGGGCCAAGCGGGCCGCGTTCATGTATGCGCACCAGCCGATCCGCATTGGGGTAGGGCGTCGCCCGCAACAGAACCGCATATACAACGCTGAAGATCGCCGTATTTGCCCCGATGCCGAGGGCAAAGGTGAGCACCGCAACGGCGGTGAGGCCGGGGCTTTTCGAGAGTGTGCGTAGGGCTAACCGAAGATCGTTCATGTTATTCGTACCTCGGTGTCATCTACACGACCTGATGCACCGAGCCCCTCCGTCCTTTTAGTAACTGCAAACAGCGGTCCGCATCCTGCCCCCGCAACCGATTGATTTCAGAAGGCTAGCCGTCGACCAGAACAGACACGATGTTCGTTTGTGGGAAACGGCGTCCCAGTGCTGCAATCCGCCTGATAGGACTTTTCGAAAATCAGTTGAGGGGTTCTGAGACTCGAAGTGGCGTTTGAGGGATAAGACTAGCAGCTGTGCCCTGCAATGCCCCAGTCCGAAAGATCGGCGCGTTCCGTGTTCGGGCTCGCTATGGCCACCTGGTTCGCCAGCAGCGTCAGTCAGCTATCGATAACCGAAATAACAACGATGGCTATCTAAGATGTAAGGGATCGTCATGATAGGGTTTGCCGCACACCTAATGGAATGCGGGCCTTCGACGCACCAGGAAGAAGGTGGGAACGGCACAGCCCGCCATCGTCAACAGGGCAAAGACCCACCTCGGGCCAGGCACCGCAGTCTGGGCGCCGGCCAGAAAGAGCCTCGGCATGGCGATCTGCATTTGCCGCATCATCTCGGCGTAGCTTGGTCCGACAAACGAAATTACGCCGTTCGCCGCGCCAAAACAGAACAAGGCGATGCTGCCGATCCGGGCTCTGTGTTGCAAGCTCAGTAACCCGGTCCCCAAGTAGATTTGCGCCGCGGCCCAAACTGCGTAAACAGCCAGTGCCAGCCACCCCGTGAAAACGACGCCGAACAGCATTGCCGGAAGGCGGAGGACCGCGGTGAGCACCATGAACACTCCGCCGGCCAGCATATACCATGCGATCAAGCTAATACTCAACGGCCTGGCGCTCTCAATCACCGGCCCCTGACCGGCAAAGTACTCTTTAGTCCGGCTGCGGTTGAATAACACCAGCCACCAAACGCCGATAGCGGTGAGTGCTCCGTAAAAAGCAGCGATTACCAGTCGGACCACCGGCATAAACCTCGCGGCGTCGTTATTGGGCGTGGCAGGCAGTTGGACGAACAGTATCGCCAGCATTCCGCCGGCGCTGATGAACGTCAGTAGCACCGCAAAGACCAGGATGGATATGCGCGCCCACCTGCGCCGCAGGAAAATGGCGATGGCGGTGGAGATACCCCACGCGGTTAAGGCCACCAAGAAAGCAGCCATGACGGCCATCACCGGTTTGAGCGGCATGGGCGAAGGAGGCGCGTCCTGCGGCGGCTGAGCGAAAAACCCGGCCAATAACATCAGCCCGGCAAGCAGCAGCGTCATCGCACTGCCCAGAATCGTGAGAACGGCGCTCACACGGATACCAATCCAGCTTCGAGGCATCTCGCGAATAGTTTAGCCGGTTGCGCAGCGTGATGTCGCGGGCCGGTGGCTTCAAGAGCCGGCGTCGTCCGGGCGGTACTTATTGTAGTGAGTCGCACAGTACGATCACCGCATTGAGCTGATCTGGGGTAGCTTGGATACGTCTCAACCGCCGCCCAGCGCTTTGATCAAGAGCACGCTGGCGTCCATGCGGCGCCGCAAGATGTCGACTTCGTTCCGCTCGTCTTCGTACTCGAGGATCCGGAGCGCAGCGAGATTGTCTTCCACTTCCTGGAATGCGACGAGGGCGGTCTGTCGGTAGTTGGCGACGGTAGCATCGTAATTGGCTCGCGCGCCTTCCGATGTGGCCCGCCGCCTGCCGCCATCGAAGATCGTCTCCAACATAGTGGGACCGACCGCCCAGAACCGGCTGGGCCAAGCGAACCAGTTCCCGATCGTGTCTCCTTCCACACCGCCAGTGGCACTTAAGACCAGGCTCGGGTAATAGGCCGCGCGCGCGGGCCGTGTGCGGTCCATCGAGAACATCAGAGTCGTCAGTCCGAATCAATTAACTTTTCGACGCTATTCGGGGCGACGGGCTCAACTCCCGGCGCCTGGCGTGCTCAGGGCTGAACGAGCGCTGCAAGTGTTGTACGGCCGGCAAGAATGGCGTCTTTGGTGCTCTCAGGGACGCAGCCTACGCGGGACAAGCCCGTTTGCATGGAGCCGTTTTCGGCGATCGTAGGGAGATTCACCGATCGTCTTCATGTCGAGATCGGCCAGCGCGCCGCCGCCGGAGTTGGGAATGTAGCACGCGGCGGGGTTGATGGCGCGGATTTCCGCCGACGCATCATCCCGTTGGCCAGCGGGACTTGACTCTCCAGTTCGCGGGCGGGACACTGAATGCGAAACCAAAGCCTGATGTCCACGCTCGATTCCCAGCTCGCCGCTCTGAAGAGCCGCCGCCGTTCCATGATGGAATTCAAACCATGGAATCCCAGCCCTTTCTATTACCTGTATGTTCTACTGGGCAGCCTGGTGGTGTATTTCCTAACAGCGCCGCCCTGGTTGGGGCTGCGTGCACTGGTCATCACCGGACTTAGTTTTGGGCTTTTCTGCTATCTTCCTCCCATCTCCAACCAGCTTCGCTTCTGGTTGTTTCACCGCTGGCCGAACAAACGCCTGCACCGAAAGATCGCTTCGCTAGAGGCTGAGATGAACCGCCAGAGCGCCTCCGGAGACCAAGACGCATGACCTACTCATCCCGAACCGTCTACCGTGCCGTCTCGCGATCGTCTGAGCCGCGCATAATTCCCTGCCACGCGTCATCGCATCATCGGCGATCTGAAAACCTAACATGTATGCTGTGAGCTGCCGGGGCCGGAGGTGTGTCCGGTCACCAGGCCAATGCCTTCGCATTGCATCCGGCGTTCCGTGAGAGCGAAGATCTCGATTTTCGGAAAATAGCTCCGAATAGCGCGCACCGTCGTGCGTGAGCAGGCAAGGTGACCGATGGCGGTGCGCGCCGATGTAGAAATCCGGCAGAGGTGAGCTCCGCCAACTGGCGCGGCGGCGTTACAACAGGAAGCTCTTCCCGGCCAGGAAGCCGGCTTCCCAGGGCAGGGGTTCGCGCTGATACAGAGTGGTGGGCGAGGAAATCCGTGGGAGTGAGTTGACGTCGCTCAAACACGGAGGCGACGGATTCGCAGAGAATCCGGAATAGCGGGCGTTTCACAGACTTGACCAGCGCTTCCGGCCCGAACTCTTCCTTGTCGGTCCGCGCCGGGCGACTCGACGACCCGGAAAACGCCCCTATTGCCCCTTCAATACCTCAGCCCCTTCGGGCGCCCACTTCTTCAGAGCATCGACCATATCTTCCAGTCGCACCGGCTTCACGATGTAGTCGTCCATCCCAGCCGCCAAGCAGCGTTGCTTGGTGCCTTGCATCGCCTCCGCCGTCATTGCAATGATCGCCACCCGCCCGCCGGCGCCTTGCCGCCTGCGGATTTCCGCCGTTGCCGTGTAGCCGTCCATCTCCGGCATCTGGCAATCCATGAAGATCAAGTCATAGGGCAGCATCGAGCACATGGCCACCGCCTCGCGCCCGTTGCCCGCTACGTCCGGCCGCAACCCCACTCGCTCCAGCATGAGCCCTGCCACCCGCTGATTCACCACGTTGTCCTCCACCACCAGCACACGCACCGGCACGCCAGTGAATCTGGCCCTCAACTTTGATGCCGGCGCGGGGATCTCGCACAGCCTGGCAAGCCCGCTCTGTTGTCTTCTCGACCACGCCGACGCCACAGTGTTCAGCAACTGCGACCGGCGAACCGGCTTCACCAGACAGGCATCGATGCCGGTCCCCTGCATTCGCCGCACCTGGTTCGAATAGCTGACCGACGTGAGCATAATCAACACGGTGTCGCTCAACAACGGGTCCGCCCTGATGGCTGCAGCCAAGGTTGCTCCGTCCATTTCGGGCATTTGGTATTCCAGTAGTGCCACCTGGTACGGATCGCCCGCCGCCTTAGCCTCGTGCATCGCCTGGAGCACCTGCATGGCCTCCGAACGGCTACCGCTGCGCATCCCCCAACTGGTGACCTGTTCGTGTAGCACCCGCCGGTTCACTTCGTTGTTGCCCACGATGAGCACGCGCAAGCCGCGCAAGTCAACTACCGGCACCGGTCCTTCGTGCGGCTGGGAGTCCAGCAGCAGGGGTAACGTGAACCAGAAAGTCGAGCCCTTGCCCAACTGACTGGTTACTCCGACCTCGCCGCCCATCAGTTCCACCAACTGTTTGGAGATCGCAAGCCCCAGCCCCGTGCCGCCGGATTTCCGCGTCGTCGAGCCATCCACCTGGCTAAACTTTCCGAACAGCCGGCTCATCTTGTCCGCCGGGATTCCCGGCCCGGTATCTTCAACCGAAACCCGGATTTGCGCCTTTTGTCCGTCCTGGGATTCACAGCGTAGGGCAACCAGCACGTGGCCGGCCTGCGTGAACTTCATGGCATTGCCAACCAGGTTCGTCACAACTTGGCGGACGCGACCTGCGTCGCCGATGAAGGACTGTGGTACTTCCAGCGGGTACTCCAGCACCAGGTCGAGCCGACCGTCAGTCTTGGGTGCCAGCATCTCGTTGACCTCTTCGATCACCAGGCGCAGGTCAAACGGGAACGATTCGATCGTCATCCGCCCGGCCTCGATTTTCGAGAAATCCAGAATGTCGTTGATCACGCGCAGCAGACTCTCTCCAAGATCGCCGCACAGTCTCGGCGTACTCACGTTGTTCGGGCGACAATTCCGTATCCAGCAGCAGCCCAGTCATCCCGATCACGCCGTTCATCGGCGTGCGGATCTCGTGGCTCATGTTGGCCAGAAACTCGCTCTTGGAGTGGTTGGCGGCCTCCGCAGCCAGCTTGAGAGCAGCCTCGTTCTCGAGTTTGGACTGAATCACCGCGGTCTGTTGGCGTACCCGGCGCCGGAGAATCCAGATCCATACTACAGACAGCGCGGCGATGCCGCCCATCCAACCCGCCACGGCGGTGGTGCGTTCGCGGGTGAGCCATGATGCCTGGCGGAGCACCCGGATATCAGCCGGACTTCGGACGAGAATATGAAAGGCTCGCGCGATCGCGTCGTTCTCACCGCGCTCGACTGAGCAGACACCGGTCACGCTGAGCAAGGAACCGTCGCGAAGCCCGGCGAGCGGGTCGCCTGCGCCGTTCCACTCCATGGTGGCGTTAAACAGAATGTTGCCGGACTCCAGGGCGAGGGTTTGCCCAGCGGCTCCGGTGACCCGATTCACCAAGTAGGCTTCCGTAGTGATGAGGCGGGCGTCAAAGTCTCCGCTCAGGGCTTGTTGCGCGTCGATCGGAACTCCTGTCGGCGAGCTTCCTGAGCCGAGCTTCCGAAGTTCGGCACCCCGCAGTATTGGAGAATATCCACCCGAGACCGCGAACCCAACTACTTCGACCTTGTCGCCGGGTCGGAAACGATCATCTTGCTCGGTTCGGACCAGCACACCGCCGGTCGTATCGGCAACGAATACGTCGCGAGAGCGCGCACGTTGGTACTCGACAGTGCCCTGGACGCGCACACGGTGCTCCCACGTTTCCCCCAGAGAAAAGCGCAGCAGCCCGCTAATCGGCCGGATGGGAGAGTCTGCGGCAGACTGGCCGGACATCAGCACGTCGATGCTCCTCAGGTCAGGCGCATACAAAACGACCCCAGCCAACTGCCCCATGGAATTGAAAACCGAACCAGCGACACCCCGAATCCGCACCGTGGCGTCGATGAGGTTCATGGGCAGCGGCTTGGATGATGGATAGCATACGTGGACGCGATACCGGTAGAGCCCGGCGGCAACCTCCATCTCGAAATGGGAAAGGTTGTCTAAACGGACCACCGACTGTACGGTCCCTTCCACTGCGACACGCTGACTGTCGAGCCTTCCGGAAAAGAGATCCAACAGGGAGACCGGGGAGGGGTCGGGCAAGCTGGCTTTTCCCAACACATGGAAGCGGGCTTCGGCCACCATGGGTGCGAAGCCACTCAAATCAGCGACACCTTCTACATCGGCCAGGTCCCCCTGACGCACTGGGGCGAAACCCGGAACGAGCACGAAGACGCCGGCGGTCCGGTCCTGAAAGAACATGATGTGAAACTCAGGATCGTAGTAGCTGACAATACCCCGCAATTTGACCCGGACCACCCCGGAGACGCTGCGCAGTGCGCGAACCTGAGCGGCCGAACGCAGCGCGGGAACCGCTTTCTGGGGGGGCAACGGCTCAGGATTGGCCAAGGGGCTCGAATTTACATGGATATCCCAGCCGCCGGCCACCAGCAGTTCGCGGGCGAGAACAGCACCATTCAGGCTGTAGACAGTGGCCGGCACGCCGCGGAGAGTGGCTACAGCGCCAACCAACTTGTCGGGAGCGGCGCCATTTCGGTCCAGCACGACGGCATCGAAGATTGCACCGCCAGAATCGACCCTGAGACCAACGCGCCCATCATGACGCTCCGACCAGGACCGTATGTTGCCAATGATTTCGGAGAACTGGTTTTGCCGTTGGGGCGAGTCGAGGTCGGCGCCCATCATCCGCACCGGGAGCGGGAGGGAAGTTCGGCCTTTGACCTCCGCGGTGGCGTTGCGCACCAAGGGAGAATACGGGCCCCGCGCTGTCACGCCGCGCAGGACGAGCACATCCCCCTGGCTGAAATGAGCGCGCGTATCCTGCAACTCGACGCGTATGCCTCCCGAAGAATCCTGCACGATGAGGACATTCGGGAGCGAATCGTAGAATAGCGCGACGCCCTTCAGGCTAACGGGATAGTGCCGATCAGCCTCTTCGCCACCGAGTCTGTGGATCTCGGCGACCGATGTCAACACGGGGAGTGTGCTGGACCAACGAAAATCGCAGCCTGCCGTCACCGCCAGCAAAAGGCTCACAGCCACTGCCGGCAGCATGAATTCGGCCACCACCGCGCATCGGCTGGTCTTCAGACCATACGCGTTGAGCACACTTCCTCTGCACCTCAGTGGCGTCGGTCCCGCGAGATTAGCACAAGATTTCTCAGATGAAGCCGAGGTGCCTGCCCATTCCGGCGCGGCAACTCCGAATACCCAACGAGATCAACGCTTTCGACGCGACAACAGATGCGTCCGAAAGACATATCGACAGTTGGTGGGCTGATTATAGTCCAAATCGGCAGAACGGTGTCGGATACCCGTGGGCTGCTCGGGAATTCCTGCGTGCCCCACACCCGGCGTGCCCGCGGAAACGAACGCGCGATTGCGATTCGTGCGGCATCGCGAGGAGGGCGGCGAGGGGCGAGGCTCGTCGTGCGCGGTTCCCGCGCGAATCTCCGAGGCGCCGAGGCCGCGGCGAGAGCGAACCGTCGAACGAGTCGCGCCCGCGGAATCGAATGCGGGAGTGCGCCGGCCGTGAGCCGCGGTCCAAGCGTCGAGAGCCGTTGGTCGCTCGCGGCGGGCGCAGCGGGGCGCTGACTCGTAGGGGCCTGGTTCTGTGAGCGCCGTGTCCTAGGACGCATCCGCGGCCCGGCTCTTTCCGGATGGCGTGACTCGCCCGGCGGTCCTTCTATGGTCTGTCGTAGAATTACGAAATGCAGCAGACTGTGGCGATCCTCGGCGGCGGAGTCGCAGGACTCAGCGCGGCCCATGAGTTGGCCGAGCGCGGCTTTGCGGTGCGGGTTTATGAGCGAAAGCCGGTTTGGGGAGGCAAGGCCAGGAGCATCCCAGTTCCGGGTTCGGCCCGCGATGGCAGGAGGCCGCTTCCTGGGGAGCACGGCTTCCGATTCTTTCCCGGTTTCTATAAGCATGTCATCGACACGATGCGCCGCATCCCCTGTGGCGCTAATGGCAACGCATTCGACAACCTCACGGTGGCGACACGTATCTTGCTGGCGAGGTCTAACCAGGCTGAAATCACGTGGCTCGCCCGTTGCCCTGCCTCGCTCAATGATTTCCGGGTGTTTCTTTTGGAGTTGTTCACGCCACTGGGCGTCCCGGCGGACGAATTGAGCTACTTCGTCGACCGCCTGCTGATCGTGGCCACGAGCTGTTCCGAGCGCCGTTTCGCGGAATTCGAGAACATCGCATGGTGGGACTTTATTGCGGCGCCAAGGATGTCGAAGGCCTACCAGGTCTACCTGGGGGAAGGCCTCACGCGCTCGCTGGTCGCCATGCGCGCCGAGGAAAGCAGCACGCGGACGGTCGGCTGCACTCAATTGCAGCTTCTGTACGGCCTGACCTGCCCGGATCGCGTGTTCGATCGTCTGCTGTCGGGTCCCACGGACGATGTCTGGATCGATCCCTGGATTCAGTATCTGAAGAAGCTCGGTGTGGAATTCTTTCCCGGAAACCGCGTGGTGGCGATCGAAACGGCTGGTGGACGAGTAACCGGCACAATTGTGGAAACCGTGTCCGGCCGTTCCTCGATCACGGCGGACTACTACATCGCGGCACTTCCGGTGGAAGTGATGGGCGCCCTGATGACGGATGAATTAAAGGGCGCTGCCCCATCGCTCGCCAACCTGGACAAGTTGCAAACCCGGTGGATGAATGGAATCCAGTTCTATCTTGCTCAGGATGTACCGTTGGTGAACGGTCATGCGATCTACCTGGACTCTCCCTGGGCGCTCACCTCCATCTCGCAGCGGCAATTCTGGACCAACGTTGACTTTTCGCAACTCGGCGACGGCACAGTGCGCGGGATCCTCTCGGTGGACATTTCCGAGTGGCAAGCCGCAGGGGTGGTATATGGCAAGAGTGCGCAGGAGTGCACCGCCGAGCAGATCAAGGAGGAGGTGTGGACGCAACTCAAGCAGCACCTGAACGTCGGTGGCGCCGCACCGATAGCCGATTCGAGCCTGGTTGCCTGGTTCCTCGATCCGGACATCGAATTCCCTAATCCGAGCGCGGCGACCAATGCCGAACCGTTGCTGATCAACACCGCGGGATCGCTGCAATATCGACCCGAGGCGCAGGTGGAGTTGCAGAATTTGTTTGTGGCTTCGGATTACGTGCGTACCTACACGGATATCGCCTGCATGGAGGCGGCCAACGAAGCTGCCCGCCGAGCGGTGAACTGTCTGCTCCTTTCCGCTGGGTCGACCGCCGGCGCGGCTCAACTATGGCCGCTGGAGGAGCCGGCATTCCTCAAGCCACTTCAGGAGGTCGATCGGATTCGGTTTGGGTTGAGCCTCCCCCATCATTTGGCCTCTGGCTCTTAGGCCCGAGGGCGAATGAAAGACACCTTGAGGCTCCCGGGGCCGGCGAGTAGCTGGCGGTATCAGCCATTTCATCCAGCAGTCGGGCGCGACTACCGCTACTCAGAGTGGATGGTCGGCCACGCGTAGAAAGTTGAGGGCATCGCGGTAGGGCGCTACGACCAGTCCCAGGCGACGTTCCGCGGCGCACCTTCGGACCGAACGAAGCTGATACTCCACGTGGGCGATTGCGGGTACATGCCTCATCGACACTTCGGTATACTTGCGGCAGACCGTCGTAGCCGCCATGCGGAACCCCGAACCTGCCACCACAATTGAAACATCCAGTAGGCGGCTTTTGCCCTGGCTAGTCGCGGTTGCCTTTTTCATGGAATCGCTGGACACGACGATCTTGAACACGGCCGCGCCGGCAATTGCGGAGGCTCTGAAGGTGGCTCCGCTGAGCATGAAATCGGTGCTTTCCAGCTATACGCTGAGCCTGGCTGTTTTCATACCCATTAGCGGCTGGATGGCGGACCGCTTCGGAACCCGGCGGGTGTTCGCGTCCGCCATCGGAATCTTCACCCTGGGATCGTTCTTATGCGGTATCTCGCGAGATATCCATGTTCTGGTCGCGTGCCGGATTTTGCAGGGCTGCGGCGGAGCGATGATGGTGCCTGTCGGACGGCTCACTCTGGTGCGCACTTTTGCCAAGTCGGAGCTGGTCCGGACGATGAGCTTCGTCGCGATCCCCAGCCTGATCGCGCCAATGCTCGGACCCCTCGCCGGCGGTCTGATCGTGGGGTACCTACATTGGCGCGTGATCTTTTTCGTAAATATCCCGATCGGTCTGGTTGGCTTGCTGATGGTGTATCTCCACCTGCCGGATTATTGGGAAGAGCATCCCCACCGGCTGGACGTCGCGGGATTTCTGCTGTTTGGCGCGGGTATAGGTCTGCTCTCGTACGTACTCGAGGTATTCGGAGAACACACCCTTAGCGCCTCCGAAATCCTCGCGCTGCTGGCGATTTCCGCGGTGCTGCTGACTACGTATGGATTTCGCGTCACGAAGGCCCGCTTTCCCTTGCTACCGCTCAGACTATTCCGCATCCGCACTTTTCGCGCCTCGGTGAGCGGCAGTTTCTTTACCCGTTTGGGAATCGGCGGCATTCCGTTCCTTTTCCCACTTCTTTACCAAGTGGGCCTCGGGTTCACGCCGGTCCAATCCGGCCTGATGCTGATGCCACAGGCGGTTGCCGCCATGAGTCTGAAACCGATCATGCCCAATATCCTGGCGCGCATCGGCTACCGCGGCGTGCTGGTTTCGAATACGGTGATCATCGGCCTGCAGATCCTCCTTTTCGCGACCATCGGGGCCGAGACGCCCGCCTGGCTGATTGCCACCCAGACCTTCTTCTTCGGATTCTTTACCTCGCTGCAGTACACCAGCATGAACACTCTGGTTTATGCCGATATCGACGAGGAACAGACCAGCGGCGCCAGCACTATCGCCGCCACGGGACAGCAGATGGCGATCAGTTTCGGCGTGGCCACCGCGTCCCTGGTTACGGCCCTCTTCGTACCCGATCGTTTTCATTCCAGTCCACTGGAAATGATCCGCGGAATTCATCGGGCCTTTCTCGTGATGGGCGGCTTTACGGTCATTTCGACGGCCATTTTCGCCGAATTGAGAAGCGACGATGGCTCTAGCGTCAGCCAGCATCAGGTGCTATCGCACGGGTGAGTTGGCTCCTTCAGCTCACCAGCAAAGTCCGTTTTTCGCGCGCCATTTAGACTCGCCGAGTTGGCCAGAAAGATCCCCGACTCGCAGGTCTGGCCCGCCGGCGGTACACTCTTCAGAGTAGGCGGCCAGTCTTTCAGACCGGGCGTTTAAGGTTCATTATCGATAGGAGTTCGGCCGGCCCGATCCACCGCCGACGACCCGAAGAAGTCGGACCCGATTGCATACCTGAATCGCGCACTCGATGTTATGCAGGCCCGCTCTCTTCGGCGGGACCACATGGACTGGCCTCGACTTCGCAAAGAGGCCTTCGCTCGCGCCGCGCGTGCCGAAATCACGGTCGATACCTACGACGCGATCCGGTTCGCCCTTGGCAGTCTTGAACTTTTACCTCGGGCTCGCGACGATATCAAATAGCACGCTCCAAAGTCGGTGGAGTTGCCGGACAACGGCGCTACCGAGATCGAGTGGCCGTCACAGGGGGCGTCTTGCCTTGGAGGCAGGTGTAACACACGCAGAATTCGCGGCATCGTCCGTACTACAAAGCCCCTCCCATCGTGCCACCGCCGGATATGCGCACAATGGCCGCGTACGGGCCACACCGCTCGTAGGATCGAGGTCGGTATTGTACTTGGTCGCTATGATTCGCTCCGGAGCGGTGCCCTGTGACACTTTGTCATCCTGGCCAAGCAGTCTACCACGAAGATGTTCTGTACGCGGCCCCACGACGCGGCTTTTTAACTGGCGTTATTTGGAAATATCGGAAGCCGACTCCGCCGGGTTCACGAAAGAGCGAGGACGCCAGAGGGAGCCAATTGCAGGGCATTTTCCAAATCTCATCAACGCCAGTCGCGCTCATGCCTCGCTTCTCTTGGTTCAACGTTTACGGTCACCAACAGCGTCTTATGATCAAATCTAAAAAGGCCGACGATGGCAATCAATCTACCAAAACGGCAAGCTCAAAGAACGGAGAGACCGGTCATACAGTGGCTGCTCGATTCTGACCCTTCGATCCGCTGGCAGGTGATGCGGGGCCTGATTCGTTCGCCGGCGGAAGAAGTCGCGGCCGAGCGCGCGCGGGTTGCGACCGAAGGCGCCGGAGCAAGCCTGCTCAGTCTCCAGACGGCCGACGGGCGGTGGGGCGGCGCGGCATGGAACCGCGGGTGGAATTCCACCATGCACGTCCTCATGCTGTTGCGCGACCTGGGGCTCGATCCAGCAAGCGACCAGGCACGCCGCGCAACGGACCTTGTCCGCGACCGGGTAACGTGGAAGGGATGTGGCCCGCGGGAGTGTGAGGCCAATGCCTTCTTTGACGGCGAGGTCGAACCTTGCATTAATGGACAGGTCGCCGCGGTCGGCGCCTACTTCGGCCAGGACGCCCGGCGCCTTGTCGCGAGGCTGCTCGCCGAACAGTTGCCCGACGGCGGCTGGAACTGCGAGGCCGCCAATGGCTCGACGCGGTCGTCATTTAACACCACGATCTGCGTGCTCGAAGCTCTGCTCGCATACGAACGCGCTGGCGGCGGCAGCCAGGAGATTATCGAAGCCCGTCTCCGCGGGCAGGAGTATCTTCTCGATCGCCGCCTATTCCGCCGCCGGTCGACCGGCGAGGTAATCAAGCGAGATCGCAAGGGCGGCACCGAGTGGACGCGTTTCGCGTTCCCGACGTGGTGGCACTACGACGTGCTGCGGGGACTCGAGTACCTGTGCAGCGCCGGCCTTAAGTACGACGAACGGATGGCCGAGGCTATCGAGCTGGTCTCATCGAAGCGTGACGATGATGGGCTCTGGCCGCTGGAAACCAGGTATCCCGGCGTGACGCCCGTCGAGCTGGACGGAAACGAGGGACAACCGAGCCGATGGAACACGCTGCGCGCCCTCCGGGTATTGAACTGGTTCCGGCGAGACGACGGTTGTTTCACGAAGACCGAGTAACAGACCCCGCGGTAGCCGCGCCCCGGTTGGAGGTGGGCTCTTGTCGAGAGATAGCTAGCGTAAGATGCCACAGCGTGCGCAGGCCTGGAGCCGTAGCGACCCTCCCGGAGGTACTTTCTCCTAACCCCACATCATGGCCACAATGCATGGAGGGGATGCCCAGGGCCGATTTGTCTGGAGCCAGCTTCGGAATTTGGGCTTAGTTTGGACGCCGGCAGCCGAAGAGCCGCTCCTCCCCTGTTATGATGTCCTAGGCGGCGGAGACTTCAAGCTTGGTTGGATCGGGCTTTCGGGCTCGTTTCGCCTCTCCGGGGTTACCCCGGGGCAGACTCTTGAACCGCCATTTCGTCGCGTGAGCTGCTCTGCGATGACAGGCAGCTATGCTCACGCAGAGTGAGACTCGTTGGAGTCTTCCGCCGCCATCATGTATGCTAGACCCGGCCGTGATCAGCGTCCTCGCCCGAAGCTTCCTCGCAGGCGAGCCGATTGCCGATGACGTACATATGCGCGCCGCGCGAACGCTCGGCCGGCCATGGCGGTGGCTGCGGCCACTGGCGCACCGCTACGTCGAGGCTTTCGCCGGCCGCACACGCCCGCGCCATCGCGATGTGGTTCAATTCCTCCTCGCTGACGATGGCTTCCAATTCGCTCAGTCGAAATACGGCCACGAAGTGTCCATCGCCCAATGGCTCACCGAGCCGCAGCGCATGCAACCCGTACCCGCCGCCCGGCGTTGGAGCCTTCCCGTCATCGAATCGGCCGGCAGCCTCGCCGAATGGCTGTCCTTGAGCGATGGCGAACTCGAGTGGTTCGCCGATCTGAAAGGACTCGGCAACAAGCTTCGCAATCCTAAGCTCCAACATTATTGCTACCGCATTCTTCCCAAGCGCTCCGGCGGCATCCGTTTGACCGAGAGCCCAAAGCCGCGGTTGAAGGAATTGCAGCGTCGGATTCTCTCCGCGATTCTCGACCGCGTTCCGGTCCACCCCTCGGTTCATGGATTCGTCAAGCGGCGCTCCATTGTGACCTTCGCCGCGCCGCACGCCGGTCAGCAGGTGCTTTTACGCCTCGACCTGCGGGACTTCTTCCCTTCATATCCCGCCGCGCGTGTGCAGGCCCTGTTTCGAACCCTCGGCTATCCCGAAAGCGTCGCCGGCCTCCTCGGCGGCATCTGCACCAATGCCGTTCCCCGCAACGCCTGGGACAGCCGACCGCAGGAGATCGATTTCAAACAATGGTGCGAGGCGCGGATGTTGTACGCCCACCCCCACCTGCCGCAGGGCGCGCCGACCTCACCGGCGCTCGCCAACCTGATGGGCTACCGTTTGGATCGCCGGCTGTCCGGTCTGGCCAACTCCGCCGACGCCGTATACACGCGCTACGCCGATGACCTTGCGTTCTCCGGCGGCGCGGCATTCAACCGCGGCGTCGAGCGGTTCTCCGCGCATGCAGCCGCAGTCGCGCTCGAAGAGGGCTTCAGCGTCAATCACCATAAGACCCGTGTCATGCGCCAGGGTGTCCGTCAGTATCTTGCCGGAACGGTGGTGAACCAGAAAGTCTGCCCATGCCGCCGCGACCTCGACTTACTGGAGGCCATCCTGACGAACTGCGTCCGCTCCGGCCCGGCGTCGCAGAACCGCGCCGCCGTCCCTAGCTTCCGTGCGCACCTGGAAGGCCGCGTAAGCTTCGTCGAAATGATCAACCGGGCAAAAGCCCAGCCGCTCCGAGCGTTGCTGGAGACTATCGAATGGAATCAATAGAGATGCCTCGCCGGCGTTCTGGCCACCTCAAACGGCTTTCCACCGGTCAGGCTGAGAGTTGTAATAGATCGTGGTCGTTTTTATGTGCAAACGCCTCATGCTCTTCCCGTTGCTGCTCAGCTCCGCCCTAGCGCAAACTCCACCTTCATTTGAGGTAGCCTCTGTTAAAGCCGCAGCTCCTTGCTGCGCCCCCGGCCAGCATCTCCCCAGCCCGAAGGCGGGCGAAGACCGTATCGATTTCCGCTACGTCACATTACGCTACTGCATCGAGTTCGCCTTCGGAGTAGAGGACTACCAACTTTCGGGACCGCCCTGGCTTGCCGACGCACGCTTCGACATTGAGGCGAAGGGACCCGAGGGCACGCGTCCCACGCAACTCCCGGATATGTTGCAGAACCTCCTCGCCGAGCGGTTCGGTCTTCGGATTCACCGGGAAGCGAAAGATGTTTCCGCTCTCGCGCTCGTCATCACCAAAGGCGGTCCGAAGCTGAAGCAGTCCGTCATTGGAAAGGACGATACCGGCCCAAGTTTCAGTATGTTTTTGTCCTATGACGGGGCCGGGAGGATGGAAGTCAAGAGGGCATCGATGAGTGAGTTTGCAAAATACTTATCGGTGGTGTGCATGCACCAGCCCGTGATAGATCTTACCGGTCTGGATGGCCGATATGACCTTGACCCGGACTTTTCTCCTGAGGATGGTAGAGGAATGGCGATAGTGACCGTCAATGGGGCGCCGCCAGTACCGGATTCTGCGGTTTCGATCTACACCTCAATCAAGAAGTTCGGCCTAAAACTGGAATCCCGTCGTCTCCCGCTCGAAGTCATCGTCGTCGACCAAATCGAAAAGACTCCGACCGAGAACTGAATGAGCCGAGCGCATTTAGCGTACTGGATGCAAAAGTAGCCATTACCGGCGAAAGCGCTGCGTCGAACGAATTGCCGCCCTCCTCGCCGAGCGCGCGCCCCGCGGCGGGCGAGTCGACTAGCGGATCTCCGAGGCGTCGGATGGAGTTGAGGCAGTTGCGCCGGCATTTCCTGCTTGCTGCAATGACATCGCGATGGCCCGGGCCGTTCCAGGTGTGGCATCATACACGTCTAGGGGATGCGCGCCTGGAGGCCTGCGAGTGCTTTTGACATTGGGGGTGGTCCGGGAGTCGGCTCCCGGCGAGCGCCGGGTGGCTTTAGTCCCGGGCGCGACGACCGTCTTTCAGAAAACGGGCGCCGAAATCGTCATCGAGGCGGGCGCCGGAGAGGCGGCCGGTTTTCCGGATTCCGAATACCGCGAAAAAGGCGTGCGCGTTGCGAGCCGCGCCGAGGTTTTTCAAGCCGCCCAGGTGCTGCTTCAGGTCCGCACGCCGGGCGCCAATGTGGAAGCGGGAGCGGGCGACATGGCGCAGCTCCGCCGCGGCCAAACGGTGATCGGGTTCGCCGAGCCGCTGACCGCCCTGGACAGGGCCCAATCTCTCGCGCGACGCGGCGTCAACCTGCTGGCCATGGAACTGATGCCCCGCATTACGCGTGCGCAGAGCATGGACGCCCTCTCCTCCATGGCAACTATTGCTGGTTATAAGGCGGTGTTGCTGGCGGCCGATTCCCTGCCACGCATGTTCCCCATGCTGATGACCGCGGCCGGCACGGTGGCTCCCGCTCGCGTGCTGGTGATCGGTGCGGGCGTCGCCGGACTCCAGGCCATCGCCACCGCCCGCCGCCTGGGCGCCGTAGTCAGCGGTTACGACGTTCGCACCGCCGTGAAGGAACAGGTGGAAAGCCTGGGCGCGCGTTTCGTGGTGCTTGACCTGGACAACACCGGCGCTGAGGACAAGGGCGGTTATGCAAAAGCCCTGGGCGAAGAGTTTTACCGCCGCCAGCGCGAGCTGATGGCCGCGGTGCTCGCGGAACAAAACGTGGTGATCACCACAGCCGCCATTCCCGGCAAGAAGGCGCCTATTCTGATCACGCGCGAGATGGCGGCGCGCATGGCGCCCGGATCGGTGATAGTCGACATCGCGGCCGAACGGGGGGGCAATTGCGAACTGACCCGCGCCGGCGAAACCGTGGAGGCCGGCGGGGTCCGCGTTCTCGGGCCCGTGAATCTCGCCTCCCAAGTCCCCTACCACGCGAGCCAGATGTATGCCAAAAACATCGCGAGCTTTATGAAATACCTGATCAAAGAGGGAAAGCTCACGCTCGATCGCCGGGACGAGATCGTGCGCGAGACGCTGGTGACGCTGGATGGAGAAGTAGTGCACCCGCGAGTGCGCGAGTTGCTTGGCCTTGGGGCCGGCACGTGAGGATCTGATCGGATGACCGGAGATCTTGGGGTTGGGCTTTACGTTTTCATGCTGGCGACCTTCGTCGGGCTGGAGGTGGTCCGCAAGGTTTCGCGCCTGCTGCACACGCCGCTGATGTCGCTCACCAACGCGATTTCGGCGATCTCGGTGGTGGGCGCCATCCTGATCACCGGCGCGCAGGGGGCAACCGCCCTCAGCAAAGTGCTGGGCTTCATCGCCATCACCGCCGCCGTCACCAACATCGTGAGCGGCTTCCTCATTACGGACCGCATGCTCAAGATGTTCAAGAAGCGGGAGGGCCCCAAGTGACGGGCCAGGTGGTGGACTACATCTACATCGTGTCCGCGGCGCTCTTCATCCTGTCGCTGAAGTGGATGAACTCTCCGGCGACGGCGCGCCGCGGCGTGTTCGCGGGCGAAATCGGCATGCTGTTCGCCATCACCGGCACGCTGGCCGCGCATCACGTGTTCAACTGGCAGTGGATTCTGGCGGCGTTCTTCATCGGGTCGGCGGTCGGGGTGCCGATCGCCTACATCATGCCGATGACCGCCGTGCCGCAGCGGACCGCGATGTCGCACGCCTGCGGCGCTTTGGCCGCCGCTCTGGTGGGCACCGCCGAGTACTACCGCTCGGTCCAGTTGCACACTCCGCTCGCCACTTTCGAAATGGTGGCCCTGGTGGTCGAAACGCTGCTCGGCTTCCTGACATTTACCGGCAGCCTGATGGCCATGGGCAAGCTCCAGGAGATTCTGCCTTCCCGGCCCCTCACCTACCGCGGCCAGAATCTGATTAATCTGACGTTGTTCGTGATTGCGGCAGGTCTCGGCATCCGCCTGATTCTGGTTCCCGCGGATGCATGGATCTTTCCGATTTTCGCCGGCCTGGCCCTGCTCTTCGGCGTGCTGCTGATCGTCCCCATCGGCGGCGCCGACATGCCCACCGTGATTGCGCTCCTGAACTCCTACGCGGGACTGTCGGCTTGCGCCATGGGGTTTGCTCTGAACAACAAGCTGCTGGTCATCGCCGGCGCGCTCGACGGTTCCTCCGGACTGATTCTATCGATCATCATGTGCAAGGCGATGAACCGGTCGTTCACCAACGTGCTGTTCGGAGCTTTCGGACAGATCCAGGCCTCGAAGGCCGCTGTGGACCAGAGGCCCGTCCGGAGCGCGAGCGCCGAGGAGGCGGCGTCGATCTTGGAGGCCGCTTCAACTGTGATCGTAGTCCCGGGCTATGGCCTCGCTGTGGCGCAGGCGCAGCACAAGATTCGCGAACTATACGACAACCTGATGCGGCGCGGTATCGACGTGAAGTTCGCCATTCACCCGGTCGCCGGCCGCATGCCGGGCCACATGAACGTTCTGCTGGCCGAAGCCGATATTCCGTACGACCGGCTGGTGGAGATGGATGAGATCAACTCCGAGTTCGCGCAGTGCGACGTGGCCCTGGTCATCGGCGCTAACGACGTCACCAACCCCGCGGCCCGCAGCGACACATCGAGTCCGATCTACGGCATGCCGATTCTGGACGTGGACAAGGCGCGAACGGTGATGGTGATCAAACGGTCGATGAGCCCCGGGTTCGCTGGCATCGACAACGAGCTGTATTACATGGACCGCACCCTGATGCTGTTCGGCGACGCCAGGGCCTTCGTCGCCGAAATCGTAAAGGAACTCCCGGCGCGTGCCACGGCGTAGCGGCGCCGCCCATTCGCCCGTAGGCAGCTTTTTGGGGCATCCTCATCGTCATGCGTTATGTGAGCGGCTCCAAGCCCTGAAGCGGGATGGCGCCGCCGTCCGCCGCGGCGTGCGAGGAGGGCGGCGACGCGCCGTCCTGCCGCGCGAGAATTGCGGGAAGCAAGTCCGCGCGAGCACCGCGGCGGCCGACTCGACGAATCCGAGGTGCGCTGGCTCGATCCGGGATTGCGTCGAGCACGAGCCGCGGTTGACGCGTCAAGGGCGGTGGTCGTGCGCGCCGACGCCGCGGGGAGCCGGTCGCGCCTGGGCTGCCGCACATTTCCCACATCGCCCGTTTGGAGACCCCAAGCGCCCCAAATCAGGATCGGCCTCACGCCCAATGAATGCTCCCGGGATAATCGACCCTCCGGCGGGATACACTGGCAGAATGCGCCTGCGTCGACCCGACCCGGAGTACCTAAGGCTAATCCTGCCTTACGGCGAGAGAATTCAAGAGCTCGCACTGGCCGCGCGTAACCTGATCCTCGAAGAGGCCCCGTGGGCCAGCGAGTTCGTCTACGAAGTGTACACCATCGCCGACCACTTCACGTTCACGGAGCGACCAAGCGACGCGTTCGTCTTCACCACAACACATGCCAATTGGGTGAACCTCGGCTTTAACTTTGGCTCGCTGCTGCCCGATCCGGATGGCCTGCTGCGTGGCGAGGGCAAATTGATTCGGCACGTTCGGATCGCGCAGGCGACGGATCTGGACGCTCCCGGTGTTCGAAAGTTGGTAAAAGGCGCCATCGCGCAGGCGGAGAGGCCGGATGGCAAAGGCGGGAAGCCCAGAACCGTCGTGCGCACGGCTCAATCCGCCAGGAAGCACTCAGCCCCAAGCCGGCGACGAACTTGAATATCTTGGCGCCTAGCGAGCCAACGTCATTGCACTTTGCCCGCGGATTGATTCGCGTCCTGGCTAGCCTTCAACTCTTGCACTAATCGCCGCTCACGGTCGCCGTCGGCCTTGCGCTTCAAGCGGTAGTAGGCCTGGGCGAGCGAGACGTGAGCCTCCAGGAATTGAGGCGACTGCTTCACGACCTTCTCCAAAGTGGCGCAGGCGCGACCCAAATCGCCCGCGGCCAGATCGGTGGCGCCCACTTGATAAAGCGCGCCCGGGTCGCCAGGACGGACGCGGAGGGCACGCGCCAACAACTCGTGCGCGCGACCGTAATCCCCATCCTCCTTCAGCAGCACCGCCAGCCGCAAGTTCGATTCGAAATCGTTAGGGTCCTGCGCCAACTCCTTCTCAAACGCCGCACGGGAGGCTGCCATGTCGCCGCTGGCCATCTGCGCCTGGCCGAGGTAGGAGTAGAGGTCCGGAAGATGAGGATTCAACTCCGCGGCTTTGCTGAGATCCGCAATCGCGGCCGGGTATTCGAGCGCTTCCAGTTTGGCCATTCCCAGCAGCAGATGGGCCTCCGCCGAGTCGCCATTGCGCAGGATCCGATCGACGATCCGTTGCCCGCGGTCGATCTGTTTATCGCGCAATAGGGCCATGCCCAGCAGATAGGCGATTGCCAGGTCACCCTGGTTCCGCTGGTCGAGCGGCGCAAGCAGGCCGATGACTTTGGTGTTTTCTCCCTGCCTGAGCCAGCAATCGGCGACCAACAGAACTACTTGCGGGTTGGCCGGCTGCGCCGCGTGCAGCGCCTCCAATTCCCGCGCGGCTTCCGCAATCCGGCCCTCCTTGTAAAGAGCCAGCGCGAGATTCAGCCAAATGCGCGGATCCCTCGGCCCTTGCTTCAGCACCGCTTGATACTCGACGATGGCTTCGGAATAGCGGCCGGTGCTGGCGAGCGCGGCTCCCAGGTTGGAGCGAACCTCGGGCGAATCGGGCCGCAGCTTCAAGTAAGCCCGGTATTGACGGATGGCGCCTTCGATCTCGCCGGCTTGATGCAAGGCGATAGCCTGCTCGAGAATCTGCTCGGGAGTGGTCTGGGCTGCGGCTGTCGACTGAAGCAAAAGCAGGAGCAGTGCGAAGCACAAACGACGAGCCATTCAAGGTTATGATACTGGCAACTCAGAAACGGAGGCAAGCCGGCGGGCCACCGTCACTGGGCCGGTTCCTCGATGGTCAGGATTCGATCCGCGACCACGTTGTGCAACACCTGGTGAATGCGGCTGGGCCACTTGATATCGATCTCGCGGATCGTTTCTGAGGCGCCCAGGCCGAAGTGCACGCGTGAGTCGCTGGCGGAGGCATAGCCTACGGCTGTGGTGACCTCGTTGTACTGCCTGGCACCAACTTCGTCGGTGATGCGGATTTGCGCCCCTATCGCCATGCGGCTGCTCTTCTTGCCGACCAGCTTCAGCAGAATCCAGTGGTTGGCGTTTTTCGAAATATTATGAAAGTACTTCACTTTGCCATTCAGCACCGTGACCACCGCGTCCATACGTCCGTCGTTATCGACGTCACCGAAGGCCACTCCGCGGTGCGCCGCCGCCTTCTCAAAGTCGGCGCCCGCGCCGGAGCTCACGTCCTGAAACTTGCCGTTCCCTAGATTGCGAAACACGGCGTTGGGTTCCTCGTAATGGCGGTTCGAAAACTGTGCTATGTTGTCCAACACATTGCCGCGCGCCGCGAACAGGTCTTTCCACCCGTCGTTGTCGAAATCGACAATTCCATTTCCCCATCCGGACATGTCGCGCGTTCCCTGCAGGTGCGCTTGCAAGGTTCTCTCCCAGAACTGGCCGTCCCCGCGGTTTATGAACAAGGGAAAGGACTCGTTTTCCACGGCGGTGTGCCAGAGGTCGGGACGGCCATCGTTGTCCACGTCCTTGAAATCGGCGCCCATGCCGGATATTGCGCTGCCGCCCTGTGCATACGCGACGCCGGATTCGAGCGCGATCTCCTCGAATTTCTTGCCGCCCAGATTGTGAAATAAGAAGTTCGGACGATTGTCGTTGGCCACGAAGATATCCATGAACCCATCTCCGTCGTAGTCGGCGATCGCCACGCCCATTCCCTTGCCGGGGTATTTGGCGATGCCGGTTTCAGCGGAAACATCGGTGAATGTGCCGTCGCCGTTGTTGCGATACAGCGTGTCCGGCAGGTTCGCGTAGTTGTTCGGATGACAATACGCGCGCAGTTCCGGCCTCGGGCCGCAGAAAGGGTCCTTGTTGACTTCCCACTTGCAGTAGTTGGAGACAAACAGGTCGAGCAGTCCGTCGTTGTTGTAGTCCACCCAGGCAGCCGATACGGACCACATCTTCCCGCCGTCCAGTATCCCACCGCCCACACCCGCCTTGTCGGTGACGTCGGTGAACGTGCCGTCCCGATTGTTGTGGAAGAGCTGGTTCTTTCCCGTGTTGACCACGTAGATATCGGGCCAGCCATCGTTGTCGTAGTCGCCGATCGCCACGCCCATGCCGTAGCCTTCGCCCGCGACGCCGGCTTTCTCCGTTACATCGGTAAACGTCCCATCGTGGTTGTTGTGGTACAGGCGATTCCAATACTTAGGACTTTCCTTCCTTAGTGACGGAATCGCAGCGCCGTTCACCAGGTAGACGTCCAGATAGCCGTCGTTGTCATAGTCGAACAGGGCTACGCCCGCCACCATGGTTTCGGGTTGGTTCTTATTCGGGGTGGGGCAACTGTCGGACACGAAAGTCAGGCCAGATCTTTCCGCGATCTCTTCGAAGACGATGGGGCCCGTGGCAGACCCGGCCAGCAGCGCACCGGCTCCGATTACAATAGGAACGAAAGCTCTCACGTCTCGGAACTTAAGTTTAACATGCGCAGGACAATCACTCTTCTGGCTCTCTCGCCGGGCGCCTATTTATGCATGGTCCTGCTGTCCGCACCGCCCGCGCAGAAGCTCAAGCGGCCTGGCTTTGTGGACGTGGCGCCGCGCTCACAAATCACCTACGTCAGCAATAACAGCCCCGGCGGCCACAAATACTTTCCGCAGCCGATGTGCGGCGGTGTTGCTCTGTTCGATTTCGATAACGACGGCCGCCTGGACATCTTCTTCACTAATGGCGCTCAACTGCCGGAGATGAAGAAGACTAACTTATCCTATTACAACTGCCTGCTGAAGCAACGGCCCGACGGGACTTTCGAAGATGTTACGGCCAAAGCGGGATTGCTGGGGGAGCACCTGGACTTCAACTTTGGCGTAGCGGTCGGCGACTACGACAACGACGGGTATGAGGACCTGTTCATTTGCAGCGCCGGCCGCAACGCTCTCTATCACAACAACGGAGATGGGACCTTCACCGATGTCACGGAGGCTTCGGGTATAGGCGGCAAGCCGCCCGATACTCTCAGTGTGGCAGCCGCCTGGTTCGATTACGATAACGACGGGCTGCTGGACCTGATTGTGGACAACTACACTTACTGGACTCCGCGGACCGACCTGCGCTGCTCCATGGGAGGCAAAGAGTATTACTGCGATCCACGGCGCTACAGGAGCGTGGCGCCGCGGCTCTACCACAACCTGGGCCATGGCAAGTTCGAGGATGTTACCGAAAAGTCCGGGCTCGGCAAGTCGCCCGGTAAAGGCATGGGCATCTCCATTGCGGATTTCAATAACGACGGGTGGCCGGACGTGTTCATCGCCAACGACACCGAACCCAATTCCCTGTTCATCAATCGGGGCAACGGAACGTTCGAGGAAAAAGGGCTGGAACTGGGAGTCGGGTACAACGACAACGCTCACACGGGATCTTCCATGGGGTCGGACGCCAAGGACTACGACAACGACGGCACCGTCGATATCTTCTATAACAACCTGATGGGCCAGGTCTGGCAGCTTCTGCGAAATCGCGGCAACTTGTTCAAGTTCTCCTACGCTTCCAAGATCCAGACGCTGAGCTTACGCTTCTCCGGCTGGAGCAACGGGTTCATCGACTACAACAACGACGGGTGGAAGGATATCTATTCGGCGAACGGCGACGTCGACGATGTGAACGAAGCGTCTCCGCAGCATGACACGATGTTCGAGAATGTGGATGGGAAGTCGTTTGTTGACGTTTCCGAAGAGATGGGGAGGGACTTCTTGCACAAGGGCTACCAGCGCGGTTCGGCTTTTGGCGATCTGAACAACGATGGCTCGCTCGACATCGTAGTGACTTCGTTGAACGAGTCGCCGCGCATCCTGATGAGCACCGCGGATAGCGGCAATCACTGGCTCCTGCTAAGTCTGGTGGGGCACAGGAGCGCGCGAGACGCCATCGGCGCCAAGGTGAAGCTGACGACGGCCTCCGGGCGGGTTCTGTACAACCACGTCGCCATCAGCGTGGGATTCATGTCCTCCAGCGACAAGCGCGTTCACTTCGGGCTGGGCCCGGAGACCAGGATCAGCTCGCTCGAAATCCGCTGGCCCAGTGGGATCGTGCAAATTCTGAAGAACATTACCGCCGACCAGATTCTGAAGATTGACGAGCCTCAAGGCAAGCGCTGACAGCGGCTGGCCGGTGGGTGCGATTGGACCATGTTACGCTTGAACAAAATACGAGGGATGCTGTTGCAGAAATCCCCACTGGCGGGTTGGTTCGTGTTGATTCTCGTTCCGGCACGATGCTTGATCTTCGGCCAGGGCACCGTTATGGCACCCGCCCCGGCCGGGTCGGCATTCTGGGCCGTCAGCGGCCGTTTCATCGGATCGAAGCAATGTGCGGCATGCCATCCGGCACAGGCCAGGAACTTCCATCGGAACAGCATGTCGCGGGCGCTGGAGCCGGTCGACGCCTGTGCCATCCTGAAGGGTGATGTTCATTACATCTGGACCGACGGAAAGTACTCGTACTCGGTCAGCCACGCCGGCGAAAGGGCGCTTTACCGTGTGACCGACGGGAACCAGACGTTCGAGACACCGCTCGAATTCGCCTTTGGCCAAGGCAAGGTGGGCCAAACCTATGTGTATGATCTCGACGGGCGCTTCTACGAAAGCAGGGTAAGCTTCTACGCAAGACTGCAAGGGCTCGATCTCACCGTCGGCGCGGTCAACGCCACGCCAGCGGACCTCGACACCGCGGCCGGCCGCATGATCAGCAGCGCTGAGGCTCGTGACTGCTTTGGATGTCATACCACGGGCGCGCGTCTCGGAAATACGCTGCAACTGACGAGCTACGAGGCGGGCGTGCAGTGCGAAAGCTGCCACGGTCCGGGCGGCGGACACGTGGATAGCCTTCGCAACGGCAAACCGGCGCACGGCTCCATACGGTCGTTGAAGGGCATGGACGCGCAGGAGACCAATGAGATGTGCGGCGTCTGCCATCGCACCTGGGAGACGGTGGTTACGGCGGGATTGAAGGGCATTAACACGGCCCGCTTTCCGGCGTACCGCCTGACCAACAGCCCCTGCTTTTCGCCGCAAGACCGCCGCATCGCCTGCACAGCCTGCCACGACCCTCACGACGGCCTGGACACCGACGACAGACGCTACGACGTGAAATGCACCGCCTGCCACAACGCGGCCAATGGCAGCCTCAACCGGCGCGTCTGTAAGGTGGCGAAAGCGAATTGCACTTCGTGCCACATGATGCGCGTGGAGCCACCTCAAGCGCACCACGCCTTTGTCGACCATTGGATTCGCGTGGTGCGATCCAAAGACGACTACCCGGAGTAAGTCTGCACGGCGTGACATAATCTTAGACACGTATGACGAAACTACCTACGGCCGTATTCTGCGGCCTGCTCGGCTGCGGCTGCGCGGCGGCGATCGATCTGGACGGATTGAGATCGATCGGCCCGGTGGCCAGTTTCGTGAAAACGGACTCTTCCGTCACGATGACGTGCGCGGATGGCTCTCAGGTTCGCATTGCCGTGCTGGCGCCCGATCTGATCCGGGTGCGAGCGGCTTTTCTCGGCAAACTGCCCGACCGCGATCACTCCTGGGCCATCGAGAAGACCTCCTGGGATGTTCCTCACTGGGATCTCACCGAAGACCCTGGGGTGCTGCGCATTGCGACCGCAGAGCTGGAGGTTATCGTCCACCGCTCGCCGCTGCAGATTGAGTTTCGGGACTCGAAGACCCACCAGACCATCAACTCAGATCAGTCGCCGATGCGATTCGATCCTCAATCGGGTGTGATCGCCGCCACCAAGAAGCTCGGTTTTGATGAGCACTTCTACGGCCTTGGCGAAAAGGCGGCACACCTCGACAAGCGTCGCGGGGAGTTCACCATGTGGAACTCCGACACCTTCGGCTACCAGGAAGGAACCGACCCGCTCTACCAAAGTATTCCGTTCTACATCGGTTGGCAGCACGGCGCGGCTTACGGCATTTTTTTGGACAATAGTTACCGGACACACTTCGATTTCGGCGCCTCCTCCCAGGAATACGCGGCTTTCTCCGCGGAAGGCGGCGAGATGAATTACTACTTTTTTGAGGGGCCATCCATCAAGAAGATACTGGCTCGCTACGCCGATCTGACCGGGCACATGCCCATGCCGCCCATGTGGGCTCTTGGCAATCAGCAGAGCCGGTACAGCTATTATCCGGATTCACTGGCGGAAGAAGTGGTTCGAAAATACCGCGCGGAGGATCTTCCGCTCGATGTCCTCCACCTTGACATCCACTTCATGAACGGCTTCCGGCCTTTTACGTGGGATCCTCAACGCTTCCCAAACCCGAAGGCCTTCACGGACCGCTTGCGAGGGCAAGGCGTTAAGGTGGTAACCATCGTCGATCCCGGCATCAAGCTGCAGCCTCCCGCGGAGGGCGCGCGCGACGCGTCCAGCCATCCAGAGCTGGCGCCGCAGGAACAAAGCTACTACGTGTATAACCAGGGCAAGGCTCAGGATTTCTTCCTCAAGCGCAAGGATGGCAGCACTTACATCGGCCGCGTGTGGCCCGGGGATTCTGTTTTCGTGGACTATACGCTGGATCGGGCTGCAAGCTGGTGGGGGGACCTGCACCGCGCCTACACGGACAATGGAGTGGCGGGGATCTGGAACGATATGAATGAGCCGTCGGACTTCAACGACCAGACCGGCAAGTCACAAATGGATGTGATCACTTACGATGGCGGAACTTATTCCGATTATGCCGGGAACCGCAATGTGTTCGCGCTCAATGAAGCCCGCGCCACTTATCGAGGCCTGCAGCGACTCCTCCCGAACCAGCGGCCTTACGTCATCACCCGCGCGGCCTACGCGGGCATCCAGCGGTACGCCACCATGTGGGCCGGCGACAACCGCAGCACCTGGGACGCATTCGCGCTGAGCCTGCCTATGTTCATGACCCTCGGTCTTTCGGGCGAGCCCTTCGTCGGCTCGGACATAGGCGGCTTCGTCGGTCGCACGGACGCCGGGCTCCTCGTGCGATGGTACGAGGTCGGTTTCCTCACGCCGTTTTGCCGCAATCACGCTAGCATGAACTCCCCGGATCATGAGCCGTGGCGCTATGGCAAATACTACGAAGACATCATCCGCAAGTACCTGAAGCTTCGCTACCGTCTGCTCCCATTCCTGTACACGGCCCTGGAGGAATCGCACCGCACCGGCGTGCCCATGTTTCGGCCCTTGCTGCTCAACTACCAGGATGACGAGAACACGCTCGGGATCGACGACGAGTTCATGATCGGCGACGACCTGCTGGTGGCGCCGATTCTCAAGCCCGACCTTACAGCCAGGCTTGTCTACCTTCCAGCAGGCGTCTGGTTCGACTATTGGACGGGCACACGTTACGCAGGAAGCAGCATGATTCGTGTCGACGCGCCGCTCGAAACCGTGCCCCTCTTTGTGCGAGGCGGAGCCATACTGGCACTCGGTCCGGAGCAGAACTATGTTGGCGAGAAGGCCACCGACCCGCTACAGTTCGAGATCTACCCCGATGCCAGCGGCGAAGCCTCCACATTGCTCTATGAAGACGACGGTCTGACGGACGCCTACCAGCGGGGCAGCTACCGGCAAACCGGCTTGAGCTACCGGCACACGGCCGAAGGGGATCGGATCGATCTAAGCGTCCCGATAGGACAGTTCCATCCCGCCCCACGGGTCCTGCTGCTCACGGTGCGGCCGGTACCCACAATCCGCGAAGTGATGATCGACGGAAAGAGCCAGGCCCGCGCAGCTACGGTTCGCATCACGGACGACGGCCGAAGCCATCGCATCGAACTGCATTAGCCGCGCCCCCTCGCCGCTGTTTGCTAACTCATACAGGATTGTGAGTAAGACGCGAGGGAAGGTACTTTCTTCGAGTAACTTAACCGTGTGATGAAGTTAACAGCTTTAATGTTAGTTAACAGCTTTAGGCTTTACTGTGCAGCTTGATGGGTTTATAGTCTCAGATATATTGTCTCCGGGTCAGAGAGAGGGGGGGTTCCATGAAGAGCTGCAGTGTAATTCCCATCACATTGGCATTGTTGAGCTTGTCGACGATACGCCTACAGGCGCAATTCACCTCCGCAACGTTGACCGGAGTGGTATCCGATACGTCCGGTGCGGTTGTGCCGCAGGCTAAGGTCAAGCTCGTTAACGAACAATCCGGCGACATCCGCGAGACCACGACGAATAATGACGGTTATTATACTCTGTCTGGTTTAGGCGTCGGCGGCTTTACCTTTAAACTAACAGTCGAAGCCAAGGGTTTCGTGACCTACGACGCTCCGGGCATTTCGCTGCTGGGTGGCGAGAAGCGTAATGTCAACGTGACGTTAACCGTCGGCAATACGTCGCAGACCGTCGAAGTGCTCGGAGTGGCCAACGCCGTGGTGCCCGAGGATTCGGGCGAGAAGTCTGAAACGCTGACAACAAAAGAGCTGGAGAATTACGTACAGGTCGGGAGCAACGCGGCGGAGTTCATCAAGATTATGCCGGGGTTTGGCATACAGAACGGCTCATCGAACCACTCCAATTACACCGGCGAAATAATCGGTATCAACGCCAATGGCGGCTCCGGCAGCCAAAGCCCGCTCAACAATGCCTTTTCCTACAACGGGCTACCGAGCAATTCACTGGACATCACGGCGGATGGCGCCCACGTATCCGACCCGGGCTGCAACTGCGATACACCGGTGAACCCGAATTCGGACATGGTTTCGGAGTTCAAGTTGATGTCTTCGAACTTCAGCGCTGAGAATCAGAAGGGTCCCATGGTCATCAGTTCCATCGCTAAGTCTGGTGGCAGCCAATTTCACGGCTCGGCGTTCTTCTACGCCAGGAATTACGATTTGAACTCAAACGATTGGTTATATAATTTTAGCGGCCAGTCACGGCCGCAGAACAAGTACTACTACCCGGGCGGCACGTTTGGCGGCCCGGTTTTGATCCCTGGCACCAGCTTTAACAAGAATCGCAACAAGCTGTTCTTTTTCACCGGCTTCGAATATTTCTACCAGGTGTTGGATACAGGCCTGTTGCGCGCCACGGTGCCAACCACCAGTTTAGAGGGGGGCAATTTCTCCCCTGCGTCGATTCTTGCCGCGGAGGGCCCCATAGTCGGTTCCACCGGTTCGCCTCCCGGACAACTCAACGCCGCGGCGCTGGCGGTGTTTCCGGGAGGGCAGATCCCTTCATCCGCGATTGATCCAAACATGATCGCCATGATGAAGCTGTACCCCGCGGCAAACGCAAACCCGGCCACCGATGGCGGCTACAATTATGTGAAGTCCGAGATCTTCAACCAGAACAACAAGCAGTGGATGACCCGCGTAGATTACAGCATTAGCGACAACACCAAGCTGTTCGTGCGCTATAACCTGCAGCGCGAGTTACAGCAGTTCCCCGTAGGGCTGTGGTGGACGCAGACTAACCAGGTTCCTTATCCGACCCCAATTCTGGGTGAGAACAAATCCGACTCCGTCAGTGCCTCGCTCACTCATGTGTTTAGCCCCACCATGACCAACGAGTTTGTTTTCGGCTACACCTTTATAGGTTTCCCTAATGTATTCTCCAATCCCGCAGATGTGAATCGCGCGAACGTCGGGTATGGCTATACAGGTTATTACAAGAATGGCGTCGCGCAAATTCCATCGTTCGGCGGCACTGGAGGCGCCGGGGACGCCGCGCTGATATTTACTCCGGGCGGCTTCGAGGACGGTGGCACGTCGCAGGGCTTGTATGCCGACAAGTACATGCCGAGCCTCAGCGATACAGTCACCAAAGTCGTCGGCACTCACACCATTAAGGGCGGTTTCTTCTGGGAATGGATCCGCAATGCCCAGCCGGCCAACGATGACACCAACGGCTATTTGCAGTTTTATTCGGCCGGCAATACGAGTTTTGGCAATGCCTATGCCGACGAGGTCACCGGCAACCTCTACAACTACACCGAATCCTCCAAGAACCGCGTCAACGATATCGCTTACAACACGATTGAGCCTTGGCTTCAGGACGACTGGAAGGTTACGCGCAGGCTCACTGTGAACTTTGGCATGCGCTTCACCCACTTCCAGCCGTGGTATGACCGTGAGGGATTCGGCTACTCTATCTTTAACCCCGCTGCGTACAGTGCAACCAGCCCAAGCTGTACGCTTCTTTCATACTGCGGATTTGAGTGGCACAGCCAGAACCCGAGTGTTCCTCTGGCTGGATTCCCGACGCGCGCCTTCTTCTACCAGCCGCGCTTCGGGGTTGCCTATGATCTGACCGGACACGGTAAAACCGTTTTCCGGGGAGGTTGGGGCCGCTACTATTTCCATGCCGGCCAGTTTACGAGCGGCTTAGATGTTTCCGCGGGCGTTCAGACCGTAACGATTACACCGAGTTCCTGCGGGAGCCTCGCGCATCTATACGCCAACACGCTGGACACGCTCAGTTGCCCGCAACAGGCCGGATCCGCGGCGGCGGTGGATAGCACCGACTCGAACCAGGCGCACACCGATAGCTACAACCTCACCATTTCTCAGCAGACGCCGTGGTCGGGGCTGCTGGAAGTGGCCTATGTCGGCAATCAGACACACAATATACCCAGTTCCGGCAATGGCGGAAGCGCGGGCTTTGGCACGTTGAACATTAATCTGGTTCCGCTGGGAGCGATGCTCGCTCAGAATAATGGCGGCCAGAATCCGAATAACCTGAATTCGGCGCTATTCCGCCCATATTCGCTGTACGGCGATTTGGACGTCTCGACCAACAACGCCTATGCCAACTACAACGCGTTCCAGTTGACGTGGGTACGCTCCAAGGGCCGGTATACGCTCAACCTAAACTACACCTATGGCAAGGCTATGGGTATCGTCGGCTTCTTCGATCAATTCAACCTGAACAACAACTACGGCGTCCTCCCCACCAACCGCACGCAGGTCTTTAACATTGCTTACTCCATCGAGTTAGGCGACCCAACCCATGACAGGTTATTGGGCGGAGTCATCAACGGCTGGCAACTCTCCGGCATCACACAGTGGCAGAGCGGCCCAAACCTCTCGGGTTTCCAGAGCGAAAACTTCGGCATGACTGTGAACGGCGCGGATATTCCAGGCACGAATTTCCTGATCAGCAACGTATCGATACTCGGCACCCCGGACATGCAACTGAACCCGATCCTGACGTGCAACCCGACGGCGAATCTCGCGACGCACCAGTACATCAACGGGAGTTGCTTCGCCCTTCCGACACAAGTCGGGCAGAATGGCCCGACCATCGTCCCGCCAATTTATGGGCCGGCGTTCTTTGACACCGACCTTGGGATCTTCAAGAACTTCCACATCCGTGAGTCGAAGAACCTGCAGATCCGGGCCAACGCTTACAACTTCCTGAACCATCCGCTGTACTCGTTCAACGGCACCAACCTGTCGCTTAACTACAATTCGGCTGGACAAATGAGCTCGCCGCTCTTCGGATACGCGGACACTAAACAGGGTTCGCGCATCGTGCAACTGGCTGTCAAGTTCATGTTCTGACGACGGGAACAAACTCAGGTCACCGAGCCTGCGACCCTACTTCCCGGGCGGGTCGGCGGCCGGAGCAGCTTCAGGCCGGCCAGTCGGACTGCGCGATCAGCGACGCTCCGGGCAATTGCCGCAGAACATCCCGATTGGTCAGCGCCCACTCCAGGTTGCGGCGCGCCATGCGGGAATGCTCGCGGTCCAGGCTTTCCGCGCGCGTCCCCTCCCGATTCTCGTCGAGCTGGCGAGCGAAAAGAAATAGCGCCGGCGTTTTCCGCTATCAGAGAGCGGAACTGTGAGAGGTGTTAGATTACCAAGGTTGCGCGCTTACGTGCGTTGGCTGCCCGCAACCTGTTTGGGAGTGACTCATGAAAGCTTCGTTATCCGTTGCGCTCGTTCTTCTGGCCGGCCCCGCGTTGGCGCAGACCGGCATCCCCGCCGTGACAGGCAATGCCCGTGTCGACAAGCTTCTCAGCCAACTGACGCTGGAAGAGAAGATCGCCATGATCCACGGCGCCGCCGAACCGCCCGCCACCGATCAGGGTCAGCCCGGCTTCCTGCCTGGTGTCCCGCGGCTTGGCATCCCCGCCCTTCGCATGGCCGACGGGCCGCCGGGAGTGTTGACGCGTATTCCCTCGACCGCTCCGACTTCCACCATGGGCCTTGCCGCCACCTTCAGCCGCGAAGACGCCGAGCAGAACGGCGTGGTAATCGGCCGCGACGCTCGCGCGCTTGGCATCGACGTGGTGCTGCAGCCCTTCATCAACATCGACCGTGACATCACCTTTGAACGCGGCTACAACACGTATGGCGAAGATCCCGTGCTCACCGGACAGATCGGCGCGGCGATGATTCGCGGCGTGCAGAGCCAGGGCATCATGGCGCAAGCCAAACACTACGTGGCTTACGACGGCGGCGACGACAACATCGTCGACCAACAGACGCTGCACGAGGTTTACGTTGCTCCATTCGCCGATGCCGTGGCCGCCGGAGTGTCCTCCATCATGTGTTCCTACAACAAGGTGAATGGGCCCTGGGCCTGCGGCAACAGCGACACCGAGATCAAGATCCTCAGGGACGAGATCGGCTTTCCGGGCTTCATCACTTCCGACTGGGGGGCCACGCACGGCACCGATTTCATCAACCGCGGGCTCGATCTCGAGATGCCGGGCACCAGCGGGTTCACTCCCGCCTATTTCCTTCCCGAACCGCCGCCGCCCTACAAG
>Ga0187847_10000108_pt1 | contig 93331 bp, 79 predicted proteins | sample June2016WEW_4_10_FD_132458 | JGI IMG/M metagenome (GOLD analysis project Ga0187847, IMG submission 132458) | Peatland microbial communities from SPRUCE experiment site at the Marcell Experimental Forest, Minnesota, USA - June2016WEW_4_10 | ecosystem: Environmental > Terrestrial > Soil >...
CCGCGCCGCAGCGGCGGCACTGCTTCTTCATGGTCTCCTCGAGCGGGAGAATGCCCGGTTTCTTGGGCAGCAGATGTGAATAATGGAAATCGCAATGATTCATTACCGGAACCTCGCAATCTTAAATGAAGAAGGGAACTTGGCGACCGACGCGCTCGTAGCAATGGTTGTGGCCCGGGAGGGTGGCGCCGCAACGCGAGCGGAGAGGGTGTCGAATCGCATTTCCCGCTTACTGGGTGATACTGCGCAAACAGGATTACAACTGGGGGAAAAGCCCACACCTGTCATGAAACGCAAACTCCTGGGGAGAATCGGAACCGTGCTTCTAATGTATTGAGCGGCAGGGACTTCAGACGATGGATCGGCTTGCCTGGAACTACCTTCGCCGACCCCCAACAACCCACGCCTGTCATGAATACCATATAGACTGCACGCCACCGGCCAGTTCATGCGGCCGGCGCCGCTGCGGGACGGTACAACTCTTCCGCCTTCAACAGCTCCCAACGCAAATGATTAATGTAAAAAATCAGCACCGTTTCAGGTGCCGTAGTCCGGAACTTCTCGTAAACGCGTCCTTCCCACCCTTCAGTGAAGTGTGGTTTCGGGTCCATATCTTTCGCAAAAAACCCGTTCTCGTGCGGCACGCCCAGGAAATCCAGCACGGCGATGATCAGGTCCAGGTGCGAAACCAGCACCGCCTGCGCCAGGTCGGCGCCAAACCCCGTATCGCCTTCCATGATCCGCGTCCACAGGCGCGGCGCCGCTTTGCGCAGAGTCTCGGTGTTCAACTTATGCAGGCGCGCACGGACCTTGAATCCTTCGTAAATCTGGTAGGTCCTCAGCTTGCCGATTGAGATGCCGCGCAACAGTTGGGCGAAGCCCTCCTCACCCAACCCGCGATACAGGTCCGAAATCTCCATGAATTGTAAGGCTATCATGAACGGCGCGCTCGCGGATGAGGGGGTCCGATAATCCACTACCCCCGTTTGCGGGCGTTGGCGCGTGTTTGGTACCAAGTGTAACGGGGAAGACCGAGCGCGGGTCGCGGCGGAGGGCTGCTAGGTCGAAAACAAGATGAAAAGGTCCTTGATGTCGGTTGCGGGAAAGAATCGCGACAGCACCGCTCCCTTTGGTCGCGGCTCCGATCGGGCACCCGTGGCGCACGCACTCCTGCGTGCAGCGTCGAGACTCATCTCGACGCGTCTTGGCTGCGTGCGCCACCTCCGCGTTTAGAACGAGAGCCCGGTTATCATCGCGTCCAGCTCGTGCTGCAGCGCGGTTTTCTTCTTTTGCAATTCCGCCTGGCGGTCGCGCAGGCCGGTGAGCTTCTGTTCCAGCGCGCCGAGCTCGCGCGCATAGCCCTGCACCTGCTCCTGCTGGCCACTGACGCGGTTCAGGCTCTCGATGTTGCGGCGCAGGCGGTCCTCATCCGTGCCCAGGTCGCGAATTTGATTCTGCGCGTCATCGATGGCCGCGTTGTTATCGACGATCTGCTGTTTCTGGTTGGCGATTCGCCCAAGCTGCTTCCGTCCCTCCTCGTTCAGCTCGCGGTTGCGGACGTAAACCAGCAGGGAATCCGGCGTCTCGTTGCCGATGAAATAGCTGGAATCGGAGATGTGTTCCTCGGAGACCGCAAACGTCTTGGTCGCCCCCGCCGCCAGCGCCACTTCGAAACGGTAATTGTCCGCGGTCTTCTCCATCGGCTTCTGATTGAGCAGCGTGTAACCGGCGCGCAGCGGATGTTCGATGATGAGCGCCTTGGCCTTTTGATCCACATTGCGCGCGGTGTAAGTCACGGTCTCTTCCGCGGCGGACTTGGTAAAGAGGATGCCCTGGTTCGCGTGAATCTCGCGCACCACGGCCTGCTTGCTGTCGAACGCCGTTGTAATGCGCGTGCCCAGGTCCACCGCGTAGCTGATCAGCCGCTTGTCGCCAGCCTTCAGCGTTTCCATCAGCGCTTCGCCTCCGTACACCCCGCCATCATACACGGTGACCGGGCCGCCATCGAGAACCTTGCCAGTGGAATTGGTCAGCTCCGCGGCGTTGGTGGGATGTTCGGAGGAATGGTCGGACCAAATAAGTAGCTTGCGCGCATCGAGCGCCTCTTGCAGAAACGGCAGCATGGCCGATTCGTTCTTGCGAATGGTCACCGGCTGCGCCATGCGGTATTCGAACAGCTCGCCGACCGCATCGGCCGAAGCTCCGGCGACGATGGAGCTGGGAGAGGCCATCGGCATTGCATACGCCTCTTTTTCGTTGACGGTATTGGCCGCAGCCGGAAACCTACCTCTCTTCGCCTCGGCGCGTGCAGGCGCACCCGCAATTCCTCCGCTTTGCCTGCCGGGATCGAGCAGGTTACTTCCATCCGACGTCATGGTCACGGCGCCGTTCGCCGCCGTGCCATTTGCGGAAAAGGTGCCGATCGGGCCTTCATTGCCATACGCTCCCGCGTGCAGCACCGGCCGCGCCGCGGCGTCCTCCGGCAATTCCGCGCTGGGCCGTCCGACGTAGCGCGGCGCGTAGAGTTGGCTGATAAACGAAATCGGCCGCCCCGAAACCAGCGATAGCCGCACCTTGGTCCAATCCTCGGTGGTGGTGTTATCGACGATGGCCCAGCCTTCGAGCACCGGTCTGCCGCTCTCCGGCAGGATCAGCCGGTAGCTCGATTTCCAAACCGGCGCCGGAATCATGTAGCTGGCGGTCACCTGCCGCTCTTTGGCGTCGGTGGAATCGATATATACGCTGCGCCGCTCCTTCGACCGCGCCGCCGCCAGCGCTGCCAGGTAATCGCGGAACTGCTGTTGCAGTTGCGCATCGGCGAAGCGAATGCCGGAGGCCGCGCCCAGGTCCAGGTTGCGCAGCTCGCCCGAATCGAGCAGCAGCGTCAACTGTTCGCGCGCCGGCTGATTCTCGGTCGCCGCGATTTCGCGCGCGTTGACGATCACGCCGCTCACCGTGTCGTTGCCGAACTTGAGATCGAGGCGCGCGCCTTTCAACTGGTCCAACATGCCGCTCAACGGCTGCGTGCCGCCGATTTGAAAGGGGAACTGCGCCAGCGTGTGGCTAAGCGGGTCCAACGAATCGTAGCGCAGGCCGGAAATCTTGCCGCCGCCGCGCTCTTCAATGGTCAGCGACTTCAAAACGTCGTTCATCTCCGCCGCGTCGAAATCCAGACGCGCCGATTCGCCGGGCCCCAACGTGCCCGCGCGCTCGAAGAATCCCAGCCCGTGCTTGTACAGCACCACCTGGGTGACCGGTAATTCGGCGGGCAGGGCGAGAGCCGCGCCCACCAGCAGGCCGAACAGTGTGCGTATCATGATTCCTTTCTGAGCCGCGACCATAGGAAGTGACCTGCCCCTCGCCCTCGCGCCGGGAAGAAAAGCCGAGATGACTCTCGGCTCAGCAGGCTTGAGAGCCCGCGCCACGGCGCCCGGTCTCATCCGTTTGGAGGGCCGGTCTTCAACCGAGCGGTCGCTCATCATACATTTAGACTCCACCGCGCGGATTTTTGGCGATTCTTATTCAGTCCCCCATCACTTTAAGAATCAGGCGCTTGGCGCGCCGGCCATCGAATTCGGCGTAATAGACCTGCTGCCACGGGCCGAAATCCAGCTTGCCCTTGGTTACCGGCACGATTACCTGGTGGTGCACCAGCAGGCTTTTCAGGTGCGAATCGCCGTTGGTTTCGCCGGTGCGGTGATGGCGGTAGTTTTCGCGGAACGGCGCCAGCTTTTCCAGCCACTCGTCGATGTCGGCGATCAGCCCGTCTTCCGCGTCGTTCACCCAAACGCCGGCCGTGATGTGCATGGCGGACACCAGGATCATTCCTTCCTGAATGCCGCTCTTCGTCAGCGCGGCCGCCACCTGCGGCGTGATGTTTACATACTCCCGATGTTTGGTAGTCTTAAAAGTCACATATTCCGTGTAATATTTCATAGGACGATACTAACAAGTAAGATACATGGGCCACCTCGGGGGGGAGATCTTAATCGTCGATGATGAGGGCGCGCTCCTCAGGCTGATGAGCGAGTACCTGCGCCGGCTCGGGTTTGTGGTGACTCCGGCGAGCACCATGGCGAAGGCATGGGAGTACTTGAAGGCGCAACCGGAGCGATTCGCCGCGGTGGTGCTCGACGCGGGCGTGGCGGATACCGGCATCGACGATCTAGTTCTCGAAGTGCTCGCCTTGCACTCCAGCCTGCGCGTGGTGGTCAACAGCGGGTATCCTGTGGACATGAGCGTTTTGCGGCAGGCGGCGCCGGGGCGCGTCGAGTTTCTGCACAAGCCTTTCAGTCCCGACATGCTGGTAGCCGCGATGCGGAGGATGCTTGGCCCGCAAGAAGAAGAAGTTTGATCTTCCCAAGGAGATCCGGGCCATCGCGCGGGAACGCGTGGGGCGCGTGCCGCCGACCGCGGTGATTCCTCCCAAGACCGCCCGCGCCAAGGTCAAGCACAAGAAACCCGAGAACGAGGAAATGGAATGAAAATGGCGAACCCGTATTCGCGGCGCGACTTCGTGGCACTCTCCATTACCGGGCCCCTGTTGGGATGGACGCCCTGGTTCCGGCCCAAGGAACTCGCGGTGGGCGACGCACGCTTCCGCATCCTCCGCAACCACCGCTCCACTCGGCGCTACGTGCTGCTGGAGGGCGATGAAGATGCCGCGCGCCAGGTGCTCACCCACCACATGGAATCGCAGCGCGGGACCGCGTATCTGATCGAGGGCACGGCCAGGGAAGTCGCCATCGCCGGCGGCAAGGTCGATCCCAACCGGATGTTCTCGCGCGCCGGCGCGGAGGACAGTTTGCGCAGCCTGAACCCCGCATGGAACGACGGGCAGGTGGCCGCGGCGCTCAATCTGCTCGACCGCCAGCGCGAAAAACTTCTCGGCGCGGTGATCCCGCCGGATCGCGGCCTTTTGATCGCACTGGGCTCGGGCGGCGGGCGTTCGGCGGCAGACGCGGCCGCGATGGCCGGGCAGCACTCGCTGCCGCAGCCGGACCGGCCGCAGGCGTATTATCTGTGTACCGACCCGGCGGATTACCAGGCGCTGGCCCCATCGCCGTATAACGTGGTGCTTTCGCGCAACGTCATCGCGCGCGACGATGGATCGCTGGAGCGCCGCGCCGCAGCCCGCGACATCCGCTTCCTCCACATCGAGACCCGCCCCGGCGACGCCGGCGCCCAGCGCGACATGCTGGCCTGGGCCGAAGCCCACTTGCGGTAGTTCCGTGCGTCCAGCAGAACAACAAGTATGCTCGGGCCGTGGGGCAGGCGCTTTGGCCTGCCAACTGCACGGCTCGACCTGGATGAGTTCATTCGGGATGGCGGCGGGGAGCCGTTGCCGTTTGAACGCGCCGGTTGGCAGGCGGAAGCGCCTGCCCCACCTCTTTACGCGACACTTGTCGGAATTTTGGACGCACGACACCAGTTCAGGCACCTCCGGGCGGGGAATCAAGAGGGGCCTGGCTAGACTGCTACAATAAGATCGGTTTACCCGGTCCGGCGCGGCGTCGTCGCGGGTTGCCCGTCGACCGGTATTATTAAAAACGGAGGAACGGTAGGCCTTAACATGCGCACGATCCATCTGTTCGTTGCCGCTGCCGCGCTGCTGACGCTGGTTTCTTGTAGCCGGGATCCCAATGTGGTGAAGCGGCGCTACCTGGAGAGCGGCAACCGGTACTTCGACCGGGGCAAGTACAAGGAAGCCGCGATCATGTACGCCGATGCGTTGCAGAAGGACCGCTTGTGGGGGCCGGCGCACTACAAACTGGGGCTCACCCGGATCAAGACCGGCAACTTGAGCGGCGCCGTCAACGAACTCCGCAAAGCCATCGAGCGCCTGCCCAAGGATTCCCCCGACCACTGGGACGCGACCGTCAAAATCTGCGAGATCTTCTTGGCGGCGGAGCAGGCCCGCGATAGCGCGCCCATGATGGCGGAAACGGAAAAGTACATTAAGGAGCTGCTGGCGCGAGACGCGAATTCTTTCGACGGCCACCGGCTCAGTGGCGATTTCAGTTTCGTGCGCGCGCGACAGGCCCTCACGACGGGCCGCATGGACGAGGGCAACAGTCTGCTAGACACCGCGGAAGCCGAATATCGAACAGCCAATAGCGTCAAACCCGGGCAGACCGGGGTCCTCATGCAGATGGCGCGAGTGGCGACCGTGAAAAACCAGCCCGAGGAGGCCGATAAGATTTACCGGCAAGTGATCGATAAGGACAAGACCTTCCAGGCCGCGTACGACGAACTCTATCGCTTGCAGGTGGTGAGCGAGAAGAATATGGACGCTGGCGAGCAGACGCTGAAGCTCGGCTACCGGAATAACCCCAAGGCGTACCCTTTTCTCACGGCGCTGGCCATGCACTACAGCTTTCAGGGCCGCAAGGACGACATGCTCAAGGTGTTGCAGCAGATCAAGTCCCTGAAGGATTTTCCGGATGGATACCTGGCAGTGGGCGACTTTTACCGGCGGCTGGGCGACACGGATGCAGCGACCAAGGAGTACCGCCAGGGCCAGGCGCAGGATCCCAAACGGAAGACGACGTACCAGAAGCGCATGGTGGAAGCGTACATGGTGCGCGGGAAGACGGCCGAGGCTGAGGACATCAACCGGCAGATCTTGAAGGATAACCCGCAGGACAGTTTCGCCAAGGAAGTCGAGGGCAGCGTGTTGCTGGACCGCGGCGATGTCGCCGGCGCGATGGTGGATCTGCAAGGAGCGGTCACGTCCGACCCCAAGAACCCGGCGAACCATTACCGGCTGGGCTTGGCGCACAAGGCGCGGGCGATGTCGGACCGCACCATCGCGGCGGGTGAGATTGAACAGGCCCGTCAGGAATTCGAAAGAGCGCTGACCATTCGGCCGGACTTCGTGATGGCCCGATTGGAGCTGGCGCGCCTGGAAATCGCCAAGGGAGATTACGCCGCAGCGATCAAGACGGCCGACGAGGCGCTGGCGGTGGACCGATCGAACCTGTTCGCCAAGATCATCGAATCGGCCGCGCTGATGGGGCAGAAAAAGACCGCCGAGGCGCGGCAATTGCTGGAGAGCCTGCGCGTCCAGAGTCCCAATTCACCCGACGTGGTTTTTCAATTGGGAGGCGTGAGCCTGGCCGAAAAGAAGTATAAAGAGGCCGACGAAGAGTTCCGGCGCGCCTACGAGCTGAAGCCGGGCAACATTCGCGGCATGACCGGGCTGGTGGAGACCGATCTGGAGCAGAACAAATCCGACGCCGCGATCCAGACTCTCAGAGACGAAATCTCGAAGAACCCCGAGCGCGACGATATGCGGCTGTTGCTGGCCGACGTGGAAGTGAGGGTCGGTAAATTCGACGCCGCCCTCACCGACTACCAGGCCATCGTGGACAAGATGGGCAAGAATTCCAAGGCGCGGGCCAGGGTCTATGCCCGGCTCGGCGAAACGTACCGCCGCAAGGGCGATCTCGCCAACGCCATTCAGGCATTCCAGAAAGCGCGCGAACTTCTTCCCGACGACGTGACGGTGCTGAGCGAACTGGCGCTGGTGCTCGACTCCGCGCAGCGCTGGAGCGAGGCCATGAAGGTGTACGAGGCCGCCATCAAGCTGGCGCCCAACGATGCCGTCAGTCTGAATAACGATGCGTTTCTCATCGCGGAACATGGCGGCGACCTGGATCAGGCTCTCACCAGGGCACAGCGCGCTACGCAATTGCTGCCCAAGTACGCCGAGGTAGCCGATACCCTTGGCTGGATCTACCTGAAGAAGAACCTGAGCGATCAGGCGATTGAGATCTTCAAGCGGAACGTGGAGCAGCAGCCGAGTTCCTCCACCTACCGCTATCATCTGGGCATGGCGTGGTACCAAAAGGGCGACAAGAGCCAGGCGCACCAGGCACTCGTCGAGGCGCTCAAATACAACCCCTCGGGATACGAGAAACAGAAAATACAGGAACTGATGGCCAAGCTCTGAAGACCGAGCGGTCAGAAATGTGGGGTTTGGATTCTCCGGGGAACCCGCCTGGATCTGGCCTTACCGATACGTCAGGTGGCGCCGGCTGGCCCAGAGGGCGAAGGAAAGTAGCCCACGGCGCGAGCCGTGCGGATCGCGATCCTTCCGTCCCAGCCCCGGAACGGGGCGAAACAGCGCGGCGATCTTACGCCCCGTACCGGGGCTGGTGCTGATTGCCCTGTTCCCCGACGGCTTACGCCGTGGGCTACTTTCTTTCGCTCCTCCGGAGCTTGATTCGTATCCAACCCTGGCGTGCAGTACCCATGCCTCGGTCGTGCGCCGCAAGCTCTGAGGGCGCCGGTCAGTTTTCAGCCGAATGGAAGCCGCCGGCGCCGGCGCGGAAATCGATGTTGCCGCGCTGCGGGTCGTCTTCCAGAGACGTGCCGCAGTTCCACAAACAGCCGCCGCAGTGCACGCATTTTTCGCGGTCGAACGCCGGCATTCCATCCGCGCCCAGCGTGATCGCCTGACCCGAGCACATCTCGATGCACAGCTTGGCGGCGCAGCGCGCGCAGAAATCCGGATACACAAAATGCACGTGATCGGCGAATCCGCCCGGCGCCGCCACCTTGCCCCCCAGCAGCAGCGCGTCCTGATGGGACACCAGCAACTGCCCGTCGCAAGGAATCGCGGGCCAACCGCAGCGTTCCATCAGAGCGTCGTGGCAAGAGGCGCCGCGATTGCGGCACTCGGCAATGATGCGCTCCAGTTCCTCGGGCGGAATCTTGTCGCGGTAATATTCCTTCGGCTCGGGAAGAAGCTGGGGCTCGCCATCGAGCGTGATCTTGCCCTGGGTGAACCCGGCCAGCGCCATGCCGATCATGCCGGTGATGACACCGCTGTGGAAGCCATCTCGAGCCTTTTCCGCGATACGCCCTTCCTCTTCCACCCAGCTCGCCCGGCGTCGCGCCACGTAGGTCCGTTCCAGATTCTCGCGATTGAGCGGCAGTTTCTGTTGCAGCAGCTCGACCACCGCTTCGGCCAGTTGCGCGCCGGTGCTCCAGGCCTCATCCACGCCGGAGCCGGTGAGCACGTTGGTGCTGCCCGAACCCTCGCCGATCCGCGCATAGCCTTCGCCCACCAGAAACGGCTCGCCGCGCTTGCCGGATTCCTGTAACGATTTGGCGCCCCAGCTCCGCAGCCGGCCGCCCTTCAAATAGCGCCACAGATATGGGTGCAGCATGAAATGCTGCAAGTAGCGGTAGACCGTGCGCATGGGGCTGTGGAACCACGAAGGCACGAAGATGCCGACCGTGGCCACGCGGTCCGGCATCACGTAGAAGAAACCGAAGATCTCCGGCTCGGGGTAACCGAAGGTGTGGATCACGGTGCCCGGCGCCAGCTCACAGTCCGCCGGCAGATCCACCACCATCTTCATGCCGAGCGCCCATTCGCGCTGATGATGTCCGGCGGGCAGGCCGAAGTGTTGATCCAACTGGCGCCCCACCGCGCCCACCGGCCCATCGCCCACCACCGTCAGCGCGGCGCGTATATCCATGCCTGGCATGTAGCCGGCATCGGGCTTGCCCTCCCGGTCAACACCCTGGTCGAGCAGGCGCACGCCGCACACGCGCTGGCCCGTGTCATCGAGCAGCGCCTCCGCCACCGGCGTTCCGGGCCACACCTGCACGGTGCCCGACGCCATCAACTCATTGCCGACATACTGCAAGAACTGGCCGAGCGAGAAGACCCAGCCGCCGTGCTTTTCGAGGAACGGCGGCGAATACGGCAGCTCGATCGCGTGTTCGCGATCCATGTGGACCGTGCGCACCAGCGCGTCGGCCGCGCGCATGGCGGCTGAGCGGCGGCTGGCGCCCACTGGGTCGAGCAGATAAACCACTTTCTCGGCAGCAACGGGTGTCGCCATCGGAATTTCGGCGAGCTTCGCATCGGGCAGCGTGGCGCGGATGCCGCGGGCTCGCGTCACCACTCCGGAAACGGTGAAGCCGACGCCATCGGCGCGCTCGTAGCACATCACCTGTAACGGCATGCCGGGCGCGGACGGGCTCTCGATGGCCGGCGTGCCATCCGGGTTCAGAATGTGGTGCGCGAGGATCGACAGAAAACCGGCCGTCGCGGGGCCGAACCCGGCGCAAACGATGTCGGTCTCCATCGTCTGCCGTTCTAAGCCCGTGTCGCTCATGCGGGGTAATCCAAAGCTTCGGGAATCATCACCTTGGTGAGCGCTTCGGCGGCGCGATCCTTGGCAAGTTGGGAGCCGGTGAGGCAGCCATCCATGCGCACACGCAGGCGCGAAAACTGGTCGAGGCCTTCGAACCGCACGCACGGGCCGGCTTTGGCCGGGTGAATCCCTCCGGTTTCGATCACGTCGGCGTAACCGCGGGCCAGCGCCCCGATACCGGGGATCAGGCTTTCCATCGCCTCCAGGTCTTCGGCCTGGTAGCAAGAGGCGCAGCCTTCGGTGTCCCACGCGGGATGGCGGTTGTAGCCATGAACCAGCCCGGCGCAAACGCGGCCCACTTCGCCGGCGGCGCGCGCGGCCTGCACATGGCACAGGTCGGTAAGGAAAGCCACCAGGCCCGGCAGCCCTTCGGCCAGCGTGGGATTCTCCGGTCCCTTCTTTTCGAGCTCGATCAGGTCGAGGATCTGGGCGCGCGAGGCCAGCAGCCAGCACAGCGCATCGGCCAGCGGGAACGTCACGCCCTGGCGCGCGCCTTGATACAGCTTCTCGCCATCGGCATCGCCCACGCGGCGCAGGTGGCCGAGCGTCCACAGCCACATCTGCATGGCGGTGGCCAGCGCGCAGGCGCCGGTGCCCGGCCGGTCATTAGCGATCACCCGCATCTCGCGGATCCACTCACGGAACTGGGTCAGGAACAGCTCATCGGCCATGGTGAGGCTGAGCTGGCGGCGCTGCACGGCTTCCGGCCCCTCGTAGGTGGCTTCGAGCTGCGAATCCATCCACTTGTGTCCCAGGAAACCGGGGCAATCCTCGGTGATGCCGTAGCCGCCCATCAGGCTCACCGCTTCGCGCATCATCTGCGCGCCGTGGCCTGTGTTCCACAGCTTGCAGGCAGGGCACAGCACGTTGGCGACGCTATCGAGCAAGGCGTACTCGACGATCACATCGCCGGCCAGCTCGGGACGGCTGCCGGCCAGGAATTCGATGGCGTCCTTGGAGATCTGGCGCCGGCTCTTCAGCACCGCGCTACCGGTCAGACCGCGTTCGGCGAGCGCCTTTTCGCGAAGCTTTTCGAGCGGATCCAGTTTGTCGAACACGCGCGCGGCTTCGAACCCCAGCGCGGCGCTGGCTTCGCCAGTGGCCCACACGTCCACCAGGCGATGCACGGCATCTTCCTTCCCTTGCAGGCCGAGATCGTAGCGCGGCGTTCCGGGCGTGGCGACAGCGCTGCCGCGGAACCGGTTGCGGTGGTAACGGATCACCGGCTCGACCGCAGAAAGCAGCTTGGCCGAGGTCATAATCGCCACGGTCACGCGGGTGCGGCGGAAAACGGCTTCGATGACTTCGCCGTGGTTATAGCGCGGGACGATCACGCCATCCTTCACGGTGTAACCGCCCACGATGCGGCTGGCCGGGACGGTCATGCTGAAGATGGGGTCGCAGGTGGAGGAGAGCTGGTGCACCAGCTTGCGGGTGGGCGTGCCGCGGTCGAAGAGGCCTGGGTCGGTCTCTTCCAGAATCACCATGCAGCTTCCCTTGATGCGCGGATCGTCGGAATCGACCGCCGCGGTGACGAAGTTGGCGAAGCCCATGTTGGTGATGAAGCGGCCTCGCTTATCCACCTGCAACATCGGCTCTTCGCCCGGCTTCCAATCCGCGATCTTGATTTTGCCGCCCAGAATGCCGGTTTCGACGCCCACGTAAGGGATGGGTTCGGTGAGGCAGAAGGCGCCGCGCCAGGGCTTGCGGTCTTCGCCGGGCTGCGGAGGAGCGCAGCGGCTCATATAGTAAGCGCGCTGCTCGTCGGTGCCGCGCTCATGGATGGGCGAGAGCGCCAGAAATCCCGCCAGGCTGCCGGTTGCCGCGCCGGCATCCACCCAGGCCAACTCGAAGGCGGTCAGCGCCAGCGCGAGGTTCTTGGGGCCTTCGACGAAGCCGCCCTGGTCCGGGTCCAGGCCGGCGCCGGTGATGCCGGATTCGTCGAACGCCTGGAGCAGCGCCGCCTTCTCGGGGGTCCACTCATGTGTGTTACGCCCGCCAGCGGCTACCAATCGGGCTACCGGGCCGCGGGCTACCGCCCGGGTGGATTGCACCAACATCTGCAAATCGTAGCGATCGGCGAAGCGCCACAGGATCTGGCGGACGTCATCGCCCGGCAAGGCGCGCAAGTACTCTTTTTGAATTTCGGTAGCGACTGGCAAATGTTGCCGTCCTTTCCTTGAGCCCTGCCCTGCGTCAAATCACGCAAGCCGGGCACGAAATCGACTCGAACCTATTGATTCTGCAATCAGATTGCCAGGATGGCGAGAACGAGGAAGATCAATAGGCTGTACAGAATATCAACATAGTATCAGGTTTCTATATGCTGAAATTGACGCAGGTGGGGGGTGCGAGACCTGGGGGATGCGACAAAGCGCCTCTCGTCGGCGTCTAAGTTGGACATGACGGGAATTCGCAGCATCAACGCCGCGCCATTCCTGGCGCTGTTCGCGATTTTGATGGTGACCGTGCTCCTGCCGGCTTCGTCATCCCAGGGCGAAGCCGTGCAGATAGCGAAATATGCGGACTGCGGGATGGACAACCGGCGCATCGTCGTCATCCGGATCATCGACGCTCGGCACGCCATGCTCAACTCGGAACCCTGGGATCTCGCCGCGCTGCCGAACCGGCTCTACGAGGTTTTCAGAACCCGCGCCGAGCGCGTGGTGTTCATCGACGCTGCACCGGACGTGCCATTTCAAGTGGTCGCCCAGACGATCGACGCCGCAAAGCAACAGGCGGAAGTCGTCGCGCTGCTCCCGCCGCGAGTCCGAGGCGGCGCATCCGGGCTTTGCATCTTTGTCGACCCACCCCGCCCCAAAGAGTGGGAATCCACTGGCCGTCGGCCATTGTAGCTGCAGACGCGCTTTGTATCCCTCGTAACCCAGCATCACCACCGAGACTTCGTCGGATTGGCCTTGGGCAGCGTTCGGCGATGGTGCCTCGTCACCCGTCGAAGGAGATTGCAAGCGGCACGCTGAACGCGGTCCTCGGACAACTGGGCCTGAAAGGAAAACCATGGTGTGCTTCTCGCATCTTCCTTCGAGGATTTTCCACGGTCAAGCGCTCCAAGAAGAGCCGAGACGAGCCCCGGCTCAGCAGGCTCGGACAGCCTGCGCCACGACGCCTAGCCAGCGGCCGGCGGCACTCGCAGAGCGGTAGCCAGCACCTGGGCGATCCGGTCGCAGGCGTGGCCGTCGCCGTAGGGGTTGTGGATGCGCGTCATGCGGGTGTATTCCCGCTCGTCATCCAGCAAACGCGTTGCTTCGGCGACGATCTTCCGCTCGTCGGTGCCCACCAGCTTCACGGTTCCGGCTTCCACCGCTTCCGGCCGCTCGGTTTTCTCGCGCAGCACCAGGACCGGTTTGCCGAGCGACGGCGCTTCTTCCTGAATGCCACCCGAATCCGTGATCATCATCCAGCACCGGCGCATCAGGTCCACGAAAGGCACGTATGGCAACGGATCGAGCAGAACGATGTTGGCGCGTCCGGAGAGCTGGGTGTGTGCGGGGCCAAGCACGTTGGGATTGCGGTGAACCGGGTAAACCATCTGCACGTCGGGCCGCTCGGCCACCTGCGCGAGCGCCCGCATGGCCCGGTCGAAGCCGGGTCCGAAGTTCTCGCGGCGATGGCAGGTGACCAGCACCAGCCGCCTGGCGGGATCGAGCCAGGGCCAGGCCGGCGCAACGAGTTCGCCCCGATCGAGCGCATGGCTCACCCACAGCACCGCGTCGATGCCGGTGTTACCCGTGACGAAGATCTTCCCGGGCTTGACGCCTTCGCGCAAAAGAGCGGCTTCGGCGCCACACGTAGGGGCGAAATGAAATTCGGCGATGCGCGTGGTGAGGACGCGGTTCATTTCTTCCGGGAAGGGCTGCCGCAGGTCGCCGGTGCGCAACCCGGCTTCGACGTGCGCCACCGGCACGCCGCGATAAAATGCGGCCAACGCCGCGGCGAAAGTGGTGTTCGTGTCGCCCTGCACCACCACCAGACGCGGCCGCTCGGCATCGAGAACCGTTTCGATGCCAGCCAGGATCCGCGCCGTGATGCCGCATAGCGTCTGGCCCGGTTGCATTAGGTCGAGATCGAAATCGGGACGGACACCGAAGGCCTCCAGGCCCGCGTCCAACATGTCGCGGTGCTGCGCCGTGACCGAGACCGTTACCTCGAAGTCGTCCGGTTGCGAACGCAGCCGGTGAATCAACGGGCAGAGCTTGATGGCCTCCGGCCGCGTTCCGAAAACAAAAAGAATCTTACTCAAAGATCGAGTATAGCCGCGATTAGGGCTCGTCACGAAGCAACCATGGCAAATCCTTGCGGCCGACGTGGCGCACGCACTCGTGCGTGCCGTGTCGAGACTCTTCTCGACACGTCTTTTCTCGCCCTGCGTCGGCACGAGTGCCGACGCGGCACGCACGAGTGCGTGCGCCACGCCGGAATGGCACAGTTGTTTCCTGACAGGCCCCTAGTGGCGGGCTTCGATGCGGGTTGGCCGCCAGAGCGTTTCCGGCGGGACGAAAAACACCAGCACCGCCAGCAGCGCCGCGGCGTTCATCGCCAAGAAAGTCCGCGCCGGCGAAGAGATTCGCTTCAAGGGAAAGGCGCGGGGTACGAACCGGTCCAGCACTGCCAGGGCCACCAGCATCAGCTCATCGATGAGCAGGAAGTTGCGCCACGCGGAATCGGCCAGCGCGAGCGTCGAGCCCAAGATGAGCAGGATCGCCCAGGGCAGCACGAGCCGCCCGAACTTATACGAGAGAAAGTGAAAACGCATCCGGTCGGCGATCGAGAACAATTGCGGCAGGCGGACGAAGAGTTGCCAGAGGCCGGCCAGCGTGCGCAACCGGCGGCGAAACTCGACGCCCTCGGCCGCCGGATAATCGAAGGCGAGGGCCTCGGGATCGAAGATCACCCGGTAACCGCGAAAGAACGCCCGCAACGAGAAGGTGCCATCGTCGGCAATCGTATCCGGCGGCAAGGGTGAAGCCAGGCAGCGGCGGAGCGCGTAGATGCAGCCGGTGGTCGAGAAAATGGAATCGATCCGCGAATGCTGGCTACGGGTCCAGATCTCAAATCGCCAGTACAACTCCATATCGGCCTGCTCACCGGCTCGCGCGGGATTGAGCAGGCGCAACTCTCCGGTGACGGCCCCCACCGAAGAATCCGCGAAATTCGCCGCCAGATGGGAAAGCGCGTGCGAGTCCAGAATCTGCCGCACGTCGGTGAAGAACAGAATGTCCCCCGACGACTGCGCCAAACCGGCATTCAGCGCCGCGGCTTTTCCGCCGCGCGGAACGCGCAGTAACCGCACGCCTCGATTCGCGAACGAAGCGGCAATGGTGTCCGTGGCATCGGTGGAACCGTCTGAAATCACCAGAATCTCACGGAGGTGCGCGGGGTAATCCAACGCGAGCAGCGACTCCAGCTTTCTTTGCAGGAATTCCCCGCCGTTATAGACCGCCACCAAGACCGAAACGGTGGGCCGAAATGCGGGATCTTTGCGCACCGGCGGCGCCGCACGCCGCGAAATCGCCAATAGGATCGGGTAGCCGATGAGGAAATAGAAGACCACCGCCGTGGCAACCGCCAACAGCACGACAGCCAACATTACGAGCCACTCGCCGTGCCCGGAACGGCTGCCTTCTTTCGCGCGGCCTTGGAGCGCCGGAACAAGGTTCGGAGCAAAATATCCAGATCGAGGGACGGGCTTTCCTGCCGGATGTAATAAAAATCGTACTCCAGACTGAGCGCCTCTTCCGGCATGCCGCCGATCTCCGCGAAGTGGGCCTGGGACCAGCCGACCATGCCCGGCTTCACCGTGAAGCGATACACGTAGGCGGGCATGAGTTCGAGCAAGCGGTCGGCAAAAACCGTGCGCGCCGGCCGTGGGCCGAACAGTGTCATTTCGCCGCGGAACACGTTGAGCAACTGCGGCAGGTTGGTCAAATGCAGGCGCGCAATCAGATTCCCGATCCAGGAAGGTCCGCCGCCCGGCCGGACGGTCCGAAAGCGAAACATCTGAAAAGGAATGCGCTGAAGGCCGGCGCATTCGATGTGCTCCAAAGCCGCGCCGCCAGTGAAAATCGGGATCAGCAACGCAGCCAGAATCAACACCGGAGCGAAGACGATCAGCAGGCCCAGGCCAACCAGGTTCTTATAGATCGCCTGGAAGGCCAGCATGGCGCGGCCGGTGACGGGGGTTACCGAAAAGAGCAGGTCGGACGGCGAGAGCTGCTGCCACGCCACGCGCCGCAAGACGCTTTCGCACAGAAACGGAGCGCTCTCCACTTCGGTCCCCGCGTAATGCAACCGGAGCAGGTGCGCCAACCCGATGCCGGCCGGCCTGCCGCTCATCACAACCGCCCGCGGGTGTTTGGTCTCGCACACTTCATCCAACCGATCCGGCGATCCCAGGAAAGGCAATTCCCCAGCGTCGGGCGGCGGCCCACTAGCGAGCAGGCCCAACACGGTCTCTTCGGACGCGGCAGCCAACGATGCGGTGGAAGAATCGTAGCCAACCAGCAAGATCCCGTTGCGCCGTCCACCGGGCGCCGCAAGGATGGCCTTTCGCAGCGGGCCCGCGGCGCCCAGGCTCAACGCGCTGCCCAGCACGATGACGAACCAGGGAGCGGCCGGAATTCCGAACAGATAAGCCAGTCCATATTGAACCAGCAGGTTGGCCCCGGTGGCAGTGAAAAACCCGTCCACCCATCGCGGCATACCGTCGCGCAACGGACTCTCCGGGAAAGCGATCGCCAGCCAGGCAATGGCGGCCGAAAAAGCCCATTGAAACGCCCAGGGCGCGAACCGCGCCTGACCCAGCCACGCCTGGGCCGCCCCGGTGGCGGCGCCAAAACCGGCCATGCAGGTAAGCAGATCCAAAAGCGCGGCGGAGTATTGGTTGCCACGGCGAAGCGGCGGCTTCATAATTTGGCCGTCACCGTAGTCTCGGGTTGTGCCGCGGCGCGGCGGGCTTGAAACGTCCGGCGTGTATATTCCGCGAATCCCATGAGATCGAAGGAAGACGAAGCGTCGGGGACAGCGCCGCTGACCTCGATGGACTCGACATCTGTAAGCGCAACCCGGAAGGTCCACGCCGGCACCGCCAACGGCGCGAGGTTTTCCGTGCGCTCGCCATCGAGCCCGATCCAGCGGATTTCCGACATGCCCAATCCGCGCGCGCCCTCGACAAGAATAGCCCACCAGTTCTTTTCATCGCTGGCCCGCTCCAGGTCCCAGGTGAGGCGCTCCAGGCGCAACCGCCCGTCCAGCGCACGTTTGAGCCCGCCGCGAAACAGGAATTGGCCGGCGATGTCGAACTCCCAATATCGCAGTTGGTGGATGCCGATCCCCGCGGCGACGCAGAACAGTACGATCGCCACAATCTGCGATTTGCCACTCAGGCGGGAACTGGCCAGCAGAGCCAGGGCGGCGGCGAGCGTAGCGAACAGATACAGGACCCACACCGCTTGCCGCGCCGAGAAACCCCGGTCCAACAAACGATGGTGAATGTGCCGCCGGTCGGCGGTGAAAATCGGCTGGTTGCGCAAGAAGCGCCGCAAAACCGACAACGAAACGTCGAGCAGCGGAATCGACAGCGCCAGCAGCGGTACCAGCATGCTCAGCACCGTCGACGCCTTCTGGGTCCAGATCATGCCGTAGCAACCCAGCAGGAAGCCGATCAGTAAGGCGCCGGAATCGCCAAGGAAAACCGTGGCCGGGTTGATGTTGTAAACCAAGAACCCCAGTAAGGCGCCGACCAGCGGAAAAGTGGCGTGCGCCAGCGGGATATTGTGGCGTAACATCGCCGCCGCAAACAGCGTGAGAGTGGCCACCAGGCCCATGCCGGCGCAAAGGCCATCCAGCCCGTCGATCAGGTTCAGAGCGTTGCTCGCCAGCAGCAGCCAAAAAACGGTGAGCGGAAAGTCAAGCCACACCGCCACCGGCTGACCCGCGAGGTCGCCGATGTGCAGGCCGCTGAAGAACACGAGGGAGGCCGCCGCCACCAGACCGGCCATTTTAAAGGCCGGCTTCAGAGTAAAAAAGTCGTCTAACAGGCCGGTCAAGAAGACCAGCGTGGCTCCCGGAAGCAGCTTCCAGACCGAGGGAGCAGCCGCAGTTGCGCCGGCAGGCGCGGTGAGCAGGGCGACACCATAGGCAATGGCGATTGCAATCCCTCCCACCCGCGGTATGGGATAGGCGTGGATCTTGCGCTTCCCCGGCCGATCCACCATGTTGTACGAACGAAAGATGTCGCGGACGATCGGCGTGAGGATAACGGCGATCAGAAATGCCTTGCCGGCCATCCACAGCAGTTCACCCATGACGCAGCCCTCTAAGAAAGCTACCCCCAGGTACTCTGAATGGAAGCCAACTTATGGAGATCCAGTGAATGTTCCACTCTGGCCGTGACACCGGACTCGGAGCACTGCTGTACCTCGCCCAGGTACAGCGTGGAACCACACTCGATTTCAACCAGCACACCTCGGGAAAAGCCATCTTTTGGTCCCGGCAGATCCACGCGAAGCAGGTTAGTCTCCCAGCCGGCTTCCCATCCTTCCAGGAAGCCGCCATCCGGCAGACGCCGAACCTTCACGCTGTTTCGTTCGGGCATGGAAGTATCATACTCCATCCACCGGCGGACTGTGTACCTGTGGAACCTTTTCGGTACCAGAAGCTTCCCCTTTTCCTTGCGCCTCCAGCGCTTGTCCCAGAGCCAGCAGGCCTGGCATCGAGGTCGCAACCGGCGCTGGGTTCTCGGTGCCGGCACCCGGATTGCCGGTAGGTTTCGGGGTATGATGCGGCTTCTGGCGTGGTTTGCGGACGAGGCACTCCATGACCGCCAGAGAAACCAGGAAAAGCAGAAGCGTCACTGAGGTTGTGCTCCCTTCCCTTCTTCTATCGGCGCGGATTCGGCTGGCCTTTAGCCAGCCAAGTCGGGAATCGGAGGGGGCGATTGGCGATTGCGGGTGGATCGACCAGCTCGATGCCGGAAAGAAAGGGCTTAAGGCCTCACCCTTGGGGAAAACGCGTGGCCGACCGTTTGACGAGAACCAAGCTGAGAACGAAGCCCGAGACTGGGCCCGCGTCGCGGTGGCGGCGCAAGCCCGCCGTGCCCGCTCCCCCTACAGCTTCATCCTTTCCAGCTTGCGATAGAGCGTCTTGCGTTCGATGCCCAGCACCTGCGCGGCTTTGCTCTTGTTGCCGCCGGTGGCGGCGATGACGCGGCGGATCTGTTCCTCTTCGGCATCGGCCAGGGTTTCGACGGAGCGTTCGCGCGAATCCATGCTGGCGAGGGCGTTCAGCACGGTTTCGCCGTCGATGCGCTCGGCGAGGATGACCAGGCGTTCCACCAGATGCTGCAACTGGCGCACGTTGCCGGGCCAGGTGTAATCCTTGAGCGCCTGCACGCCGGAAACCATCAGTTTGACCTCGCGCTGGTAACGCGCGTTGTATTTGTTGGCGAAGAACCGCGCCAGCAGCGGAACGTCGGCGCGGCGCTCGCGCAGCGGCGGGATGGAAATGCGGACCGTGTTCAGGCGGTACCAGAGATCCTCGCGGAACTTCTTTTCCTCCACCAGGCGCTGCAGGTCGCGGTTGGTGGCGACGAGCACGCGCACGTCGACATCCTTGGGACGCGCGGCGCCGACCGGGCGGATCTCATGGTTCTCCAGGAAGCGCAGCAGGGCGAGCTGGAAATTGGCGTCGATGTCGCCGATTTCGTCCAGGAACACGGTGCCGCGGTTGGCGGCCTCGAAGACGCCGGTGCGGTCGCGGTCGGCGCCGGTGTACGCGCCGCGCACGGCCCCGAACAAATCGCTTTCGAGCAGCGAAGGGGCGATCGAGCCGCAATCCACGGCGGCGAAGGGCTGGCCGGCGCGCAGGCTGTTGCGCCAGATCATGCGCGCCACCACTTCCTTGCCGGTGCCGGTTTCGCCTTCGACGATCACGGTGGCGTCGGTGGGCGCGACGCGCGCGATCATTTTATATATCTCCACCATGGCCGCCGTGTTGCCGATCATTTCGGTTTCCGGCATGTCCTCGGTTTCGGCCTCGCCGCCCTCGTCGCGGCGGGCAGCCTCGGCGCGTTCAATGGCATCGATCATCACATCCAGATCGAAGGGCTTGGCGATGTAATCGAACACGCCGCCGCGGGTGGCAGCCATCACGGTTTCCATGGTGCCGCGGCCGGTCATCAGAATCACCGCGCACAGCGGGTCGCGGAGGCGGGCCGCTTCCAACACGTCCAGTCCGGTGCGTTCATCCACGTAGATATCGGAGACCACCACGGGGTACGCATCGCCCGAGTTCAGCCTGTCGAGCGCGTCGCCGGTGGTGGAAACGGCGTCCACCAGATACCCCTTCGCCTCGAGCGCCGTCTGAATGGTGAACTGCAGCGCCGGGTCGTCTTCCACTAACAGTAGCTTCAGCATCAATTTCCTTGCGCCATGGTGGTAGCGCCGGTGATCTTGTCACCGGCATTTGTCACCGTCACCGCCGCCGGCATCACCAGCGTGAAGCAAGAACCGGCGCCCGGCTGGCTCGCGACTTCAATGGCGCCGCCGTGCTGCTCCACAATCTGTTTGACGATGGAGAGCCCGATTCCGCTGCCCGCTTCGCCCGATTCCTCCGCTTTCCGCGTGCGGTAGAACTTCTGGAAGATCTGCTTGACTTCCTTCTGATCCATGCCGATGCCCTGGTCCTTCACCGCGATGCGCAGGTGCGACTGGTCCTTCCAGCCGGAGACGGTCACCTCGGTTCGCTGCGGCGAATACTTAATGGCATTGGAAAGCAGATTGTAACAGGCGTACTCCATCAGCTCGCGGTCGCCGGTAAGTTGCAGCCCATCGGCGATGGGCTCGAGCGCGAGCGCGATGTGCTTGCGGTCGGCCAGCGGCCGCGCGCGCTCGACGCAGGTGGCGATCATCCCGGCGAGTGCGATGCTTTCGCGTTTCAATTCCATCTGGCCGGCCGAGAGACGTTCCACGCTGAGAAAGACCTCGACCATGCGCGCCAGCCGCTTCGATTCCGAATGGATGACCTCGGCGACCTGCTTGCGCTTCTCCTCGGTGAGCGAATAGCGGGAGATCAGCTCGCTCGATCCCTGGATGGCGGAGAGCGGCGTGCGCATTTCGTGCGTCACAAATTGCATGGCCTGCTGGTAGCGCGTGCGGGCAGCCTGCTCGATGTGCCAGTTGCGGCGCACCACAAGCTGATAATAGGCGGCCGCGGTGAGGCTGCCGAACCAGGCCACCGACGCCGGGGTGACGAAGGAAAAGACCTGGCCGCGAGTAAAGAAAAAGTACGGCGTGAGGTGCGCCGCCGCCAGCACCGCCAGCGCGCCCAAGTAAGCCCACCAGCCGGGCAAGTAGCGAAAGCTGACGCCCGCGCCGGCCAGCAGCGCCAGGCTGAACAGCAGCACCCAGACGGGGCTGGAATCGGTGATGAACAGGCCGCGGGCGATGGTTTCGAACGCGCTGGCATTGATTTCGATGCCGCTGATGGGGATGGCCGGAGCCACCGGAGTCGGCAGCCGGTCATGCAGCTCGGTGACCGCGGTGAGGCCCAGGAACACCACTTTGCCGGTGAAGGCGCGCGCCAGCTCGGGGTGATCGATGAGTCGTTGCATGCCGATGCGCGGGATGATGTCGGCGCCGGTATCCGCGTTGCGCGGGGCGAAGCGGACGCGCATGAAGCGGCTGTCGTCGCGGTCGCGGCTGTGCCGCCATCCGGCGGGAACCTTGGGAATGGGGATCCATCGCGCGCCCACCTGAAGGCCGGAAGGGGATTCCACGATTTCCGCGCCGCGGCTCAGCCGGAAGGCTTCGAGCGACAGCGCCCACAACCGTTCGTAGCGGAATGCCTTTTCGAGCGGAATCGAACGCGCGATGTCGTCGTCGTCGGGCTTGGCGTAGACGTGGCCGCGCGCGGCGGCCCAGCGGGCGAATTCCGGAATTGGGTTCTCCCAGCCATCGGTCAATAGTTCGCTGGCGAGCACCAGGTTGGATGTATGCTGAAATGCGGCGGCGAGAGCGGTATCGATGCGCGGATCTTCACTGCGCGCGGCCAGAATCACGTCGACGGCAACGGCTTTTGGCGCGGCGGCTGCTACAAGATTCAGCGACTTGGCCAGCGGCCCGCGAATGTGCTCGATTCCGCCGCAGGCGTTGAGCGTGGATTCGTCGATCGCCAGCACCACCGATTCGGGCTGCCATGGCGGTGGGTCGTAAAGCCGGAACATGAAATCGTAAGCGTTGTTGTCCAACTGGCGGCCGAATTTCCAGCTCCCAGCCACGGCTACTACGAAGGCAGCCGCCAGCAGCGCCACGTAAGTGGCCGTCTTTTTCCACCCGCGCCGTTCCATGCGGTACCGATACTTACAGTATAGTGAGGCGACTCACGCGGTTGCCCGCGAACGCGGCGCAAGGCATCGGCGGCGACGCGAAAACGCCAAGACCCGTTTCGCCGGGCCTACGGCGTCACCACTAAACCATCGCGCAGCACAATACGCCGGTCGGCGCCCGCCGCCACCGATTCCTCGTGCGTCACCAGAACCAGAGTGGCTCTCCGCTCGCGGTTGAGAGCCAGCAGAAGATCCAGCACTGCTTGGCCGGCAGCGGTGTCCAGGTTGCCGGTCGGTTCGTCGGCGAGCAAAATCGACGGACCAAGCGCAAACGCGCGAGCCACCGCGACGCGCTGCTGCTCGCCACCGGAGAGCTGGGCCGGGTAGTGGTCGTGGCGCCCCTCGAGCCCGACCTGATCGAGCAACTCGCGGGCGCGTTTGGGGCCGCCGTCGCTCGCGCCCACCAGCTCCATCGGCAGCACCACATTCTCCTCCGCGGTGAGCGTCGGGATCAAGTGGTACGACTGAAAAATAAAGCCGATCTTGCGGCCGCGCCGCAACGCCATCTCATCTTCGGAGAGCTGCGTCAGATCTTCGCCGTCCAGCAGGACCTGCCCGCTGGTGGGCGAGTCGAGGCCCGCCATCAGTCCCAGCAGCGTGCTTTTGCCACTCCCTGAAGGACCCATGATGGCCGCGAACTGGCCTTGGGGGATGTCCAGGTCGATGCCTCTCAGGATGTCGACACGGTGGGTGCCTGCATCGATGGACTTCGTCAGTGCCCGGACCTGAATCAACTTCGTATTATTCTACTCCGCATGTAGGGACAGGACTTGTCCTCCCTGCCGACCTACGGCTCGCGCCGTGGGCTATCCTCTTTCGCTCCAACCGAGCTTAAAGGCGTGCCCGACACCGGAAAGAGATCCACGTTTATGTCGCGTACGCTCGGCCGCTCCGGCAACCGCGCTTCGTTGCAGGGCCGAGCCCAGCAGGGGTCGAAGATCCAGAACCATTGATCCGGATAACGTCGCACCTGCGATTCCAGCAGTGCGTACAGGCGCCGGGTGTCCTGGCGGGCATCGCCGCAGATAGGGAATGGCGGGTGGAAACGCAGCGTATAGCGCTGGTGCTCTTCGGACCAAGGGACGAAGACCGGAAGCACGGTTGCGCCGCTCAACGCCGCCAGGCGGGCCAGCGCCATCGAGGCGCGCACCTGCGAGCCCAGAAAGTCCACCTCCAGATCTCCCGGCGGCGGCACATTGGCATCGATCAGCATGGCTACCGTCTCGTTCCTTCGCAAGGCCGCTCGAATCTTGAGCGCCGCGCCGCTCTGGGCGATCAGCCGGTTTCCGGATCCCATGCGGCATCGGGCGGCCCATGCTTCGTAAGCCTCATCCGGGTATGGCCGGACAACCAGGCTCAATGGCTTCCCCAGCAAGGCACAGGCATGGGCGCCTAACTCCCAGTTGCCGAGGTGCCCGGAAGCGAGCACAACGCCCCGGCCGCGCGCTTTGGCTTCCCGGAAATGTTCCTCTCCTTCGACGCGAATCCAGGCGGGCACCTGCTCCGCAGCCAGATCGGCAAGACGGGCGAATGCCGTGTAGACTCGGGCAGTCGAACGAATCACGGGCTTCTCGAGGCGCTTTGCGTCGTAGCCGGCGAGTTCCAAACTGCGGACCGTGCGCCGCCGGCGGCGGGGCAGCATCAGGCTGGCGAGGCGCAAGTAGCAACGCGCCAGGCGAAGTGCGATGGGAAGCGGCGCCGCTCTGAGCGAAAAGAGTGCCGGGCGCCAGCAGCCCAGGACCCCTGTCAGGGCTCCGTTCGGCGGCTCTCGCAACCAGTCAATGGACATTGGGCGGGGTGGTTATTCGTCTCGCAGAATGCGCAAGGGCTTCTGCCCGAGCAGACGCGCGCTCGCCGCCCACCCAGCCGCAAGGGATGTCATACCACCCAGAATCGTCGCCCCGGCCAGCACTCCCGGATCCCATGCCACTACGGCCTTGCGAAATACCACCGACAGCAAGAGGCTCGCGAACAGGCTGCCCATCACGGCGCCACTCAGACCGGCCAGCGTGCCCAAGGCGGCAAACTCAACCAGCAGCGCATTCCGAACCTGAGCGCTCCTGGCGCCGACGGCTTTGAGGATGGCGATCTCGATCCTTCGGGTTCCCTCATCGGCCATCGCCATCAGGATCAGTATGGCAGCTCCAGCCGCCAAAATCAGCGCGGCGGACGCGCGCAGCATCCAGACGGCGTCGCGCGCCACCGATTGAATCGCCGCCGCCAGTTCGCGCCGGCCAATCACGGGAAAGCTGGGAAAGCGGGCGCCGATGCGGCGCCGGACCGGATTCACGCGTTCGCCCTTCACGGATATCCCTACCTCATAAAACGCGCTCAGGCCGGCGAACGCGGTGCACGGAAACACCAGTCCGCCCCGCTGCTCCTCAATGGCGTCGAGGCGGCGGAGGCCGGCGATTCGCGCCGTTATGGTCCGGCCGCTGGAGAAGAACTCGATGGTGTCGCCCGCAGCCGCGCCTGCCAGTCTTGCCAGCGATTCCGCCATCACTGCTTCCGGCACCGAAGCGCCTGGATGCGGCCGGCGTCCGGCCGAAACGGGTCCCGAAGGTTGGCCGTCGGTGCAGGTAGCCAGCCATCGCTCCGGGGCACTGTCGCGTGCCGGCATGCCGTTGATTCTCGAAAGCCGCAACATGACCGCGGGAACCACTTCCACCGGCTGATTCACGTCGGGATCGTGAGCGAGAAACTCCAGGAGCGGGCCGGTTTGCCCGGAGCCCAGCCCCAACACAAACAGGTCGGCGCCAGGCAAGGGGAGCGACTGCTCGATGGCACGAACCACCGCGCCCAGTCCGAGCCAGGACGCCGCGACCGCCATGATGCCGATGGCCAGCGCCAGAAACCGGCTGGCGAAGTGGTGTCGCGGGCGGCTGAGACTCCGGACACCGTGGAACCAGGTGGCAGGTACTTGTTGCCGCAAGCGGCCGGAGGCCCAGCGCGCGACGCGCAAGAGGCCGCGCCCGGTGGCCATCAAGATCAGCACGGCCATGCCCAGGCCGAGCAGGAACGCAGCGCCGGCCCGCCATGAGTGGACCATCCATATCGCCAGCGCCGCCATTCCCAACAAGTACAAGTGCCAAGCCGGATGCGCGATTGCGCGGCTGTGAGCAGCTTGTTCCACCTGGCCCCGTAGAATCCGCAGCGGCGCGGTTCGCCGTAGTGCCAGCAGCGGGATCGCGGTGGCCGCCAGCGAGGAAACGAGGACCACCCCAGCGGCTTCCGCCGCGTGCGGCCATTGCCACGGCAGCGCGATGGGAAACGGCGTCTGGTGCTTCAGTATCGAAAGAAAGATCCGCTCCAGGGGGACTGCCAGGGCTGCGCCAGTTGCGCAGCCTGTCAGCGAAAGGGCCGCGGCCTCCAGCAGGTAGATGCCCAGGATCTGATTCCATCGGCCGCCGATCACCTTCATGATGGCCACGGTATCCAGCCGCTGCTCGACGTGCAGGTAGGTGACCATCGCGGCGCCCAGCGAGCCCAAGGCTAGAGCGGTCCATGCCGTGAGGCCGAGATACGTGAGGGCGGCATCGAGCGCTGCCGCCGCTCGGGAATCGCCGTGGTCGCGGGAGTCCAACACCTGGCCGTCCGGGAAGATCGCTATGAGCTTCGCCTTCAGCCATGCCGCGTCGCGGTCCTTGGTATTCCGAAACAGCAGGCGCCAGACGATGGCGTTGCCGGCGCGGGCGATTTGCGAGCGTTCGAATGCGGCGGCGGAAAGCATCACACGGGGATACGCATTGGGCGCAGCCGCGAATCGGTCGGGCTCGCCGGTAAGAACCGCCGTCACCTGGAATGCGACGCCGTTCAGGAGGATCTGGCTGCCGGTCGCAATCGCCAGCCGCTCCAGCAAGGTCCGGGAGACGATCGCTGTGTCCACCCGCAGCGCCCGGTCGAGCGGCAGGCTCGGCTCCAGCTCCACCGCTCCGTACCAAGGGTAGCGCCGCGGATCCACCTCCTTGATCGAGACCAGCGCCGGATCTGCCGCCTGATCGGAGGACGCCATGCTGTAGGTCTCGAGGGATTCGGTCCGCTCGATGCCGCGGCCATCCAATTCGGCGATTGCGGCGCGCTGTTCTTCGGTGGGCGGCGAGCGCAGCGTGACGGCGGCATCGGCGGCCATCCACTGGCGCATGTCTCCGTTGAGACGATCGGCAAACGCGCTTCCGATCGCGAGCGATGCGTTGATGGCGACGGCGGCCACCGCCAGGCCCGTCAAGGCGACGGCGAAGTGACCGCGCCCGCTCCACAGGTCGCGTTGCGCCACCTTGCCGGCGATGCGCCAGAACCGGAGGCCTTTCACTTCGCACCGGCCCAGCCCGGATCGAAGATCCATAGATATTGATCCGGGTTTTCCCGCACCACGCGTTCCAGCCTGGCAAACAACTGGACTGTGTCGGCGGCCTCGTCGCCGCTCAATTCTACCGGCCTTTCCAAGCGGAGCACATAGCGCCGCTGCGCTTTCGACCAAAGAACAAACGCAGGAACCAATGCCGCGCCAGTCGCGCGCCCCAGCCGGGCCAGCGCGGTGGTCGTTCTGATTTGGCCATCCAGAAACGGGATCTCCAGATCGGCCGGTAACCACGACGGCACGGTATCGATCAGCGTGGTGACGACCTCGTTCTTCTTCAATAGCGATGCAATCGCCCGAGCCGCGCACCGGTTACCGATCGACCGGTTTCCCGACCCCGTGCGCAGTTGCTCCAGATACGCTTCCATCTCGCGATGCGGGCTGCGATGAACCAGCAGATGCATGGGATGTCCAGCCATGCCGATGGCGAAGGCTCCCAGCTCCCAATGGCCGATGTGCCCGGAGATCACCAGTACGCCGCAGCCCCGCTCGACCGCGGCATGGAGATGTTCCCAGCCTTCGCATCGAACCCATCGCGAGCAGCCAGTCCGGCTGAGTCTAGGAAACCGCGCGAGCACAACCAGGAATCGCACCAACGCGCGCCGGCTCTGGCGGGCTGCGCGAGCGTCGATTCCAGCCAGAGCCAGGTTCCTGCGCGCCCGCTGTTCCAGCTCCGGCGCCAACAGGTGAACCAGCCTCAGGTACAGATGGCCAAGGAGCATCGCCATCGGGACCGGCGCGGCTGCCAGAGTCCAGAGCGCCAGCCGCCACGCGAGCGCCTTGGGATTCATTGACAAAGCGCCCCGGCCGTCATAATATACAGAGCTTATCACGCACCCCCGAATCGCTATACTCAACGCGAACTTCGGTTCTCTCGGCCATTCCGTCCTGGCGGCCAACTATCGCCGTCTGCTGGAGCGGCACGGCTGCGAGGTGATGCTGCTCGACGTCCTGCGGGAGGACGGCGGCGCTGCCGTCGAGTTGGCGACAGCCCTTTACACCATTGCGTTGGAGCGGGCGCCCGGGGTGTGGCGTTTCCTCTATTCGTCGTGGAGCCGGCTGCCGGGATTGGAAGCCTTACGCACCTCGTGGATGACCCGCCGGTTTCGCGAAACCGAAAATGCAGTAAGGCGTTTCAACCCCGAGACCGTCCTCACCACCCACCCTCTGGCCAGTGCCATCGCGGCGCGGATGAAGCGGCGTGGCGGCCTGGGCGCGCGTTTGGTCACCGCCTACTGGGATTGGCATTTTCAGCCATTCTGCCGCTTTCCGGAGGTGGACCATTACCTGGTTCCCCTGCCGCGTCAGCGGGAGGCTTTCATCGCCGCGGGAACACCCCCGAGCCGGGTGACGGTTTCCGGCATTCTGGTGGCGCCCGAGTTCCGTGTTTCCATGCCGGCCGCCGAAGCGCGCGCACAGCTTCGGCTGCCGGAGGCGAGACCGGTGGTGCTGGTCCTCGGAGGCGGTCGCGGATGGGGCTTGGAGCCGCTGGCACGCTCGATTGCACGGCTTCAGATGCCCCTATCCGCGGTGTTCCTCTGTGGCAGCACGGAGCGCCGGATTCGCTTGGAGCAGTTGGTGGCTGGCCTGGCGAAAGGCGCGGTCGAGATCCGTCTGCTGGGGTTTGAGGCGAATCCCGCTCCTTACTATCACGCGGCCGACCTGATTGTCAGCAAACCGAGCGGCCTTTCGCCTGCCCAGGCATTCGCTTGCGGCACTCCTATGCTGGCGGTCTCGCCGGAACCGGGGCACGAAGAAGCGAACCTCGTGGAGTTTACCGGTTGCAGCGCGGTGCTCGTCCCCCGACCCAATGAGGATCCCGCGGCAGCCATTAGCAGGCTTCTGGTAAATCCAGCAGCGCTCGCGTCGGCGGCAGCATCGGCCCGCAAACTAGTAGAAATCGATACCGAGGCCGTCGCCCTCGCCGTACTGGCTCCGGCCATGGCGGTTGAAACGGCCGTGAAGTGGGGATAGTATATCTCGGAGGGTCAGATGCAAAGGGTGCTTTGGATTCTCGCCGCCGTGTCACTGATCCCGGCGATTCACGCGCAGTGTCCGGTACCGAATTTCCTGCAGGCCGGTACGGTCACGGTGTTCGATGATACTGCCGCTTCAGCGCTCGAGCGCCAGGGCGACGGGTCGTTCACCCGACAGCGTTTCAGCCGTTTCTCTCCATACGGCAAAATCGACTCCACCGCCGATTTTCAGCCGGCTTTCACGAACTGCGGAGGGGCCGGAATTCGAGCCTTTCAGAACCTGCCGGGATGGACTTTCCTGGGGCCACGGCACGGAGCGGCAACGCAAACGCTGCTGTTCTCCAACTTCCTGGGCAACGGTACGCCAGTCGGATTGGCCGTGGTTCCGGGCGGTTTTGGCGGGGGACCGGCCGTCGACAGCCTGCTGGTGGTTGTGTTCACTCCCGACGGCAACGCCGCGGCGTCGCAAACCTACTATCCGGTTCCGGCCAATCCGGCTGGAGTGCTGGTGGGGGATTTCAATCACGACGGTAAGCAAGACGTGGTGGTGGTGAGCTATGGCTCCGGCACCGGGTCACCCAACACCGTCTCCGTCTTCCTGGGCAACGGTGACGGCACCTTGCAGCCGCCAGTCGAGTACGCGGCGCACACTGGGCCCTCGTCCGCCGTCGCATACGATTTTAATGGCGATGGCAACCTGGATTTAGCCGTGGCCAACTCCGGCTCGGGCGACGTCTCCATCCTGCTGGGCCACGGGGATGGAACCTTCGCGGCTCCCGTGAACTACCCCGCGATCGCCCAGACCAGCTACCTCGCGCTCGGGGATTTCAACGGCGATGGGCACGCGGACCTGATGGTCGCCGGCGGAAAGAATATCGGCTTCCTGGCCGGCAACGGCGATGGCACCTTTCGTGCCGTCAGTATGATCGCGCAGACTTTCGATTCGATTGGTGGCGTGGCGGCGGGCGACTTCAACAACGATGGTAAAATCGATCTCGCGCTCACCGACGCGAACGACGGCACCGTATCGATTCTGCTGGGCGATGGGACGGGCAAGTTCGCCAGCGAATACAGTTACGTGGTGGGTTATGACCCAACCAGCCTCTTCGCCATGGACGTCGACGGCGATGGCAATCTCGACGTGGTGATCGGAACCGGCCATCCCGATATCCTGGCGCCGGACCAGTACAACGACACCATCGAGGTGCTCTTCGGCCGCGGCGACGGGACCCTCGTCGGGCCGCCGACTTACCGGACAGGCTCTCAGATCAACGGCCTGGCGCTCGCCGATTTCAACGGGGATGGAAAACCCGATGTCGCGGCTGCCGCCGGAGACCTGTGGATTCTCCTTTCGAATGGCGGCGGCAACTTCAAAACTCCGGTCAGGATTCCGCTGTCGCCGGGCGGCACGACGGTGGCAGCCGATGCGGTGGCCGCGGCCGACCTGAATGGCGACGGCAAGCAGGATCTGGTGGTCGGCGACGCGAACGGAAGCGGCGTGTATGTTCTGCTCGGGAATGGCGACGGCACTTTTCAGGCCCCCGTGCCCTACCCCGTCGGCGGCTCCGTTAACTCCGTCGCCGTGGCCGATTTCAATGGCGACGGCAAACCGGATATTGTGGCATGCGGGGTGGGGCTCAGCCCTCCCAACGGGGCGACGCTGGGCATCCTGTTAGGGAACGGAGATGGCACCTTTAAGTCCGTCGCCAATCTCACCGGGTTCGGTTCCGGTCCGCATTCGGTGGTGGTGGGCGACTTCAATAAAGACGGCAAACCCGACCTTGCGGTCGCCGATGAGGGAACGCCCGGCGAGCCCACGGATCTAGGGAGCGTCGTGATCTATCTTGGGCAGGGGAACGGCACATTCCAATCTCCCGTCAGCTACCCGGCCGGACTGAATCCGATTTTCATTACCGCGGCCGATCTCACCGGCAACAAGACGCCGGACTTGCTGGTGGCCACCGAAGATTCGAACTTCAATACCAACTTCCAATACGATGTGGCAGTCCTCATGGGCAACGGTAACGGAACTTTCAAGGCCACGTCTTATGTGCCCACCGAGTTTGGCCCTCAGTGGATTGCCGTGGCGGACCTCAACGGCGACGGCAAACCGGACCTGGCAATCGCCCACTGCTGCGGCGACACGGATACCACGTTCATGCTCGGTAACGGAGACGGCACGTTCCAGCAGGAGACGGAACTTACCGCCAGCGTTTCACCATCCACCTTGGCCGCTGCCGACCTGAACGGCGACGGGCAGCCGGACCTCGTCATCGGCCTGGGAACATACTATGTAGGCTACGTTTCCGTCTTCCTGAACCTCACCTCGGCTCTCACCGACTTGAATGGCGCCAGCTTTGCCGCCGTTCCGCTTGCCCCCGATTCGTTCGCCAGCGCGTTCGGCAACGATCTGGCCACGGTGACGGAGTCGATCCCAGCGCCGTATCCCACCACCTTTGGTGGCACGACGGTCACCTTCACCGACTCCAAAGGCACCGCGCGGCCAGCGCCTCTGTCCTACGTCTCGCCGACGCAGGTGAACTATATCGTCCCCGACGGCACCGCCCTGGGGTCAGCCACCGTGACGGTTACCTCGGGTGGGGCCAGCTTCAGCGAACCGGTCGCCATCGCCACCATCGATCCGGGAGTGTTCCTCTTCGGGGGAACCAATCTGGTCGCTGCCAACGTGCTGGTGGTGAACGCCAACAAGTCGCAGACCGTGGGGAACGTTTACTCGATCGATTCGAGCGGCGGCCTGGTTCCCGCGCCCATCGATTTGGGCGAACCCAACACGCAGGTGTTCCTGATTCTCTATGGAACGGGATTGCGCGGCCACAGTTCCGCGCCGAACAGTGTCACCGTTACCGCCGGGGGCGTCAACTTGAGTGTGTCCTACGCTGGCGCCCAACCGCAGTATGCGGGTCTCGACCAGATCGACGCGCTGCTGCCGCCGAGCCTGGCGGGCAAAGGAGACGTGGTGATTCAGGTCACCGTGGACGGCCAGGCCGCTAACCCCGGCCACGTCACAATCAAATAGGAATGCGCGCAGCCGCTGTATCTTTGCTGGCAGCGGCTGTGCTCTGGGGTCAGCCACCGGCGATTCGTTCCGGCGGTGTCGTCAATGCCGCCGGCCGCGTACCTTCGGTCCTGCCCGGCGGCGCCATCGCTCGCGGCGCGCTCTTCGAGATCGCCGGAGTTTGCCTCGGAACCAGCGCGCAGACCACGGCCGTGACAGTATCCGCCCGCGGCGCCGGGGTGCGTGTACCGCTTCTTGCCGTCTCGCCGCAGCGCATCGAAGGGCGGATGCCGGAGGGTGCGCCGCTGGGCGATGTCTCGCTGGCCGTCACGGTCAACGGTATGGCGAGTCCGCCGTACCGGCTGCAGGTAGTAAGGACGAATTTCGGCATCTACAGCCGCAACCAGGCAGGTTGGGGGCCGGGCCGTGTGGAGAGCCAGGCGGCCGATGGCTCGCGATCCGACAACAATCTGCGCGATTCCGTCCAGCCGGGCCAGTCGCTGGTGCTCTACGGGACGGGTTTGGGAGAGTCGCATCCCGAAGTCTGGGTTGGATTCCGCCGTGCGGCGGTTGAGGCGGTGCGCCGTGGCGCAGCCGGGAAACCCGACGAGATCGCGATCCGAATCCCGCCGGACACGCCGGACGGCTGCTATGTTCCGCTTCAGGTTCGTGGGCCCGGCGCGGCGGCGAGCAACACGGTCACGGTCTCCGTTCACGCCGGAGGCGGACCTTGCCTGCCTCCGCCGATCCTTCCCGTGGCCGTCTGGCGAGGGCGCACAGCCGGCCTGGTGGTGCTTTCGCGAACGGTGAGCAAGCCCGATAGCACGACCGACGACGGCGCGGCGGTCTTTGTTTCGCACGGAGGCCAGGAGCCGGTACTGAGTCCAATCCTCTTGGTCCCACCCCTCGGCACGTGTGCCACCTACACGGCTGCGATGGCTTCGGGACCGCAGCCGGCGCCTTCAGTCGCCGGCGGGTTAATGTCGTCCGCGGAAGTCAGCGGTCTTAACGCCGGCCCGCGGATCAGCGTGGCTCGCAACCGGCTGCGCGTGCCCATATCGCCGCTGGCGGGAGCTCCAGGCGTCTATAAGCGGCTGCTCGGCGAAAAGCGCACAGACCGGCCCGCCCGCAATGGCCCGCTGTTTTTCGAGCCAGGCAATCTGGTTGTGTCTGGGCCCGGCGGCGTTGATATCGGCCCTTTCGCGGTTTCGCTGCCGCCGCCGGAACCACTCTTTTGGGAGAACCTCGATAGCCTCTATGCCGTGGACCGGCGGGCCGGCGTCACCTTCCGCTGGCGCCCGGCCGCAGCGGAAGGCGCAGTCCTCATCGGCCTGGTCAGCGTGGACCAAATGGGGCTCGCCTGGGGCGCGTGTTACTGCGCCGCGGACGGCGCCGCGGGCAGCTTCACCCTTCCGTCGGCGGTTCTATCGAGTCTGCCGGCCAGCCAGGCCGCCCCGGGTGTTCCCGCGCCAACAGTCTGGCTGTCGTATCTGCCTTTCCGCAACCAGCAGCCGTTCGACGCGCGCGGCCTGGATCACGGACTGGCGGTCAGTCTGTTCGTCGAAACGCGGGAAGTGGTGGTTCGCTGAACTGGATCGCGAAGGCGGCGGGCCGAATCGAAGAGACTGGAAGGACACTCCAACGGCCAACATCTCGGACCTGCTTTCGACCTGGATCCGACCGGCTGCCCGGACGCCTCATTGGTCGCGGAGCGCGGCCATCGGCTCCACGCGCGCGGCGCGATGGGCAGGAAGGTAGCAGGCCAGCAGCGCCACCAGCATCAGCATCGTCGAAACGCCGACGAAGGTGATCGGATCGTAAGCGGACACGCCGACCAGCAGGCTCGCCAGCAGCCGGCACACGCCCAGCGCGGCCACTACCCCCAGGGCGATGCCGAGGCCCAGCAGCAGAACGGCCTGACCGATCACGAGCCGGAAGATGGTGACGCGCTGCGCACCGAGCGCCATGCGGATTCCGATCTCGTGCCGGCGCCGGCTGGCCGAGTAGGAGACCACGCCGTACACACCCACCACGGCCAGCAGCAAGCCCAGGCCGCCCAGCGCGCCGGCGAACAACGCGCCGAACTTGAAGAGGAAGAATCCGTTGGCTCCCTGGAGTGACTTCTCCATGCTCATGACTTCGTAAACCGGCAGGCTCGGATCGAGTTCGCGCAGCAGGCCCTCGACGGCGGGCGCAAGAGACTCCGGGGGGACGGACGTCCGCACCTGAAGGACGTGGGCCGCATGGTAATCCTGGGTCTGGGGCACATAGAAAAACATCCCCGGAGCATCGAGAAGGCTGGTGATCTTGGCATCGTGCACCAGGCCCACCACGGTAACGAAAGGCCCGGCGGCCGCTTTGTAACTGAAGCGTTGCCCGACCGCGTCGCGGTGAGGCCAAAGCCGCTCGGCCATGGTCTGGTTGACGATGGCGACCGGCTCGGAAGCGGCTGTGTCGGCGTCCGTGAAGGCGCGGCCTTCCAGGATGCGCATGCGCATGGTGGTGAAATAGTCCGGGGTGACGGCGTTCGAAGTCGCGCCCGGCACGTGTTGCGCGGGCGATGGGGCCTGTGCCTCGGCGTAAACCGGGGCGCCGTTGTTGTAATAGCCGAGCGGAATCGAAAACGCGAGGCTGGCCGACCGCACGCCGGGCAGCGTTTGGGTGCGGCGCAGCAGCTCGCGGCAAAGGGCCTCCGCCCGCGGTTGCGTGTAACCCTGCAAGCCCGGGTCGAGACTCACGTTCAGGACGTTGTGCGGGTCGAAGCCGAGGTCGATCGACTCCGCGCGGGTGAGGCTGCGGGTGAACAAGCCCGCGGCCACCAGCAGGATCAGCGAACCGGCGACCTGTGCGATCACCAGGCCGTTGCGAAGCCAGTGCCGTCCGCTTTCACCGATCAGGCCACGGCCGCCTTCGCGCAGAGCCAGATTCAAATCGGTGCGGGAGACGCGCAAGGCCGGGGCGAGGCCGGCGAGGATTCCAGCCAGCAGAGCCACGCCCGCGACGTAAGTGAACACGCGCCAATCAAAGACAAAAGCCAGCCGAAGGGGCAAGTCGCCCAGCGGCCGCAGGCCATTCAGCAGATAGCCCACCGAATTGCCGAGGATGGCGCCGCCCACTCCGCCCGCCAGCGCCAGCATCATGCTCTCGGTGAGGAGTTGGCGCAACAGACGTCCCCGGCCGGCGCCGATGGCGGCGCGAATCGAGATTTCCTTTTCGCGCGCGGCGGCCCGCGCCAGCAGGAGGTTGGCGACGTTGAGGCAGGCCACCACCAGCACCAGCCCCACCATCAACAGAAACACGGTGGCGACCAGCGGCTTCGAATCGGCGGCGGAAGGATCGGGCCGGGCGGCGGGCTCCGAGAACACGCGGATGCGCTGGCCCTGGTCGGCGTGGGGATAGTCGTGCGCCAGCCGCTGGCCGATTACGTTGAGCGCCGCCTGCGCGTGCGAGATGCTGACCCCGGGCTTCAATGTGGCCAGCACGCCCAAATCATGCTCTTCGCGGGAGGTGAGGATATTCGCGCCGGAGCCGAACCCCACCATTCCAATCGGCGCATAACCGTCCATCTCCACCAGGCTGAAGGCGCCGAGAAACTCCTTGGGAACCACGCCGACGACGGTGACCGCCGTGCCGTCGAGGCTGACCGTGCGGCCGATCACCTCGGGGTCGCCGCCGAAGCGCTTCTCCCAATAGCTGTGGCCGAGAACCACTACGGGCCCGGTTTGGGGAGCGTCGCCCTCGCCGGGATTGATCAGGCGGCCGAGCGCCGGATGAATTCCCAGCATCGAAAAGAAATTACTCGGCACGTAGCTCACGATCAGCCGGTCCGCGTGGCCCCGGTAACCGAGCCCGACGATCCTGAGGGCATAACCCGTCATGCCGGTGAAGACGGCGGACGAGTGAGCCTGGTATTCGAGGTAATCCGGATAGGAGATCCCATCGGGATCGGCGTCAGCCTTGCTCTGAACCGCGACCACGGTCAGACGATCGGCGTCCTTCACCGGCAGCGGGCGGAAGAGGAAGACGTTGCCCAGGCTGAACACCGCCGTGTTGGCGCCTATGCCGAGAGCGAGGATCAGCACGGCGACGGCGGTAAAGGCGGCGTCACGGTACAGGGTGCGGAGCGTGTAGCGAATATCCTGGAGAAACGAATCGAGCCACGGCAACCCGCGCGCGTCGCGATGATGCTCCCTGGCGGCCTCCACGCCGCCGAAACGGACCAGCGCGTCACGCCGGGCCTCCTCGGGAGAAAGGCCGCGGCGGATGTTGTCTTCCGTGGCGAAATCCAGGTGTGTGGCGAGCTCCTGGTCGAGGTCGCGATCCAACTCGCGTTTTCGGAAGAAGGCCGCTATATGCGCAAGCAGAGTCCTCATCTCGTTTCGCCTCCCGGAGACATGGCGAGCATGCGGCCCATGACGTCGGCGAGGCGCTGCCAATGGGCGGCGTCGGCGGCGAGCTGCTTGCGCCCGTTGCGGGTAATCGAATAGAATTTCGCCTTCCGATTGTTGTCGGAGGCACCCCAAACGGCTGCGATCCATCCCCGCTGCTGCAGACGCACCAGGGAAGCGTAGATGGTTCCCTGGTTGAGGAGCACCTGGTTGCCGCTGATTTGTTCGATGCGGCGGGCGATGCCATAGCCGTGAAGGGGGCCGATGGCATGGAGCGTTTGGAGGACCATCACGTCCAGGGTGCCTTGGAGGAGGTCCAGCTTTGGATTTGCCATGCAGGCTCCTGTGTCGTTCCCACATAAAGCCTATCACATCTCATGTGGCGACACCACAGGCGCCAGCGGAGCGACACGATCAGCCGGCTAGAGTTCTCCTCTCCACCCGGTTCCGCCCTTAGCTGAGTTGACTGGAAGAGGGCCGTATCACGGCCCGTCAAGCGCCGTTTTCTATCAGGAGCCGCCGCGCAGCAGCGTAGGGCATTCGGAGCGATACCGGCGGCGTCGAGTTTCTCTCAGTTCCAGCCGGTACCGTCGCACCGCGAGCCGGCGCTCGGTGCGCTGCGCCCACCACATCGAAAAATGCGCGTACAGATCAGACAACAGCGAATGCGATGCTTTGTAGGCCATACAAGAAATATATACAGCGACCATCTGTGGATTGATAGCTGCCGGGCAGACGAATCAGTACCGGCAAGGTACTGCGTTAGCGCCGGACATTTCAGCGCATTCGGGCCGCCGTTTTTTGCCGATGTTGTCGCGCAACTCATCGTAATGGCCTGATTCGACTGCGCCTCCCGGTGCGGCATACGATCAGGCGAAGGGCCGCTGAAACTCCCCGGTCGCGCGGATGACCATCCGTATTGACGAGCATGGGGAGACGAACGGCCCAGCGAAATTCTCGCAAGAATCCTTAGAAACAGGCGCACTTCCCGCCGATATGACGAGTTAGAGGCGCGGCAGTGGGCTCAGTCTCATCGATTAACGCTGGCGTATCGGACTTGCTCCAGATCTTTTCGAACTTCGGCGCACCGATATTGTCGTCACCCGCGGTGGTGTCCGCCTTGGAGGCCGCCTCGCCGGCCGATATCGTCCAATTGAGCGTTGCGGCCACGCAGTTGGAAGGCGTGAATGCAATGTTCGGAATCTCGGACGATTCCGATGCGGACACGAGCAATACTCTGGCGAACCTGGAGGTTCCGCAGGCGGTATCCGCCGGCGCCGCACCGACCGCGACGGCGACACCTGCGAGCACTCAGTCAACGGCATCACTGGCGGATCAAGCCGCCAATTACCAGGCGGACCTGCAGGAGGCGGAGGCACAGAGTCTGGTTGGTATCGGAACCACGAACAGTCTATCCGACCTTTTTGCCTGACGTGATCGATCGACGCGGGGAAGCGCCGCGTTCAAAGCTTTCCCAGACGTCGACAAAGGACCGCGATGCAGAGCTGGCCCAGAAAGCGATCATGCCGGCGGGCGGCGTCGTGCGCTCTACTTCTGCAAAAAGAAATTGCCCACGAACATGGCGTCGATGCCGGAGGAGTAGAAGCTGCGTACGGCGTCGCGCGGGTCGGACACCAGTGGCTCGCCAAACAGGTTGAACGACGTGTTGTAGAGCACCGGCAGCCCGGTGGATTCGCCGGCCGCGTGCAGAAGCTTCCAATAGAGCGGGTTCTCGCGCGAGTCAACGGTGTGCACGCGCACCAGGTCGCCGGCCAGGATGGCCGCGGCGAATTTCTCTGCATACTGCGGCCGGACGCGGCCCACCGTCGCGAGGTATCGCGCGTTCGGCCCGACTTCGAAATACTGGCTGGCCAGTTCGGCCGGCACCGAGGCAGCGAACTTCCGCACCGGCTCGCGGTGCTTGATGAACGTGTTCAGGTTTTCGGTGGAATAAGGATCCAGAGGCGAAGCCAGGATGCTGCGGTTGCCGAGCGCGCGCGCGCCGAATTCCATCCGCCCGTGCATCCAGGCGACAATCTTGTGATCGTTCAACTGCGCCACCGCGGCCGAGATCAGTTCTTCGGTAGTCAGCAGGTAATGAAAGTTCAGCTTGCAGTTCTCGAGCACCTGCTTGGTCTCGGCCGCGCTGTAGCCGGCGCCCAAAGCCAGCGTCTCCAGTCGCACGCGCTTTTCCTGGTGGAACAGGTGATGCCAGGTTTCCAGTGCCGCCCCAATCGCCGTGCCCGCGTTGCCGGCCACCGGCTGCACGAAGACGTTTTCGAAGCCGGACCGGTTCTCGAGCGCCGAAACCAGCAGCGCGTTAAATCCCAGTCCGCCGGCCAGGCAGAGGTTACGTCCGTGGCCAGCCAGCCGCATCACCGCGGTTTCGGCCGCCTGCTGGACGCCGGCCGCAATCGGCGCACGCAGCGCTTCCGGAATCGGCGCGCCGTCTTCCAGGCCGAGCGCCTTATAGAATCGGTGTCCAAAACCGCCCGAATGCGGACGCTCCGTGCTGAAGAACGCGCGGTCCACGTGCAGGCCGGCTTCGTCTGCTTTGAGGATCTCCAGGAACAGATCGCGGAAGCGGTCGTCGCCGCACACGGAGAGCCACTGCACCTTGTGCTCATCCACGTTGGCTTCAAAGCCCAGCAACTCGGTGACGCGGCTGTAGACGTCGCACAACGAATCCGGCGAGTAATGTTCCTGCTCGATGGTCATCGCGGCGCCATGGCCGGCCCATCGCGAGCCGCAGCGGAAATCGCCGCCGCGATCGAGCGTCAGCACGGTGGCCTCATCGAAAGGAGAAGCGAAGTATGCCGAGGCCGCGTGCGCCAGGTGGTGCTCCACCAGCGTGATGCGGCTCATCGGAAACTGGGCGCGCAGCCGCAAATAGAAGTCCTTCTCCGGCACCGGCCTTGACACGGCCACCGCGTCCACCTGCTCGGGCTTGGCGCCGGCCAGTTCCAGGCACATCGCGATGGCGCGTTCCGGCAGCGGGTCGCGCCCTCCCCAGTGCATGCGGCGCCGCAGCAGTTTCGATTCTTCCACCGCGGCGGCCAGCTCGCCGTCTTTCAAAATGGCGGCGGCCGCATCGCCCAGCACGCCGCCGATTCCCAGGATGATCACCGGCCGCCCTTTTCCCGCTTCTCGATCTTCGCCCAGGTGTCGCGCAGCGCCACCGTGCGGTTGAAGACCAGCTTGCCCGGCGCCGTATCCGGGTCCACCGAGAAGTAACCCAGCCGTTCGAACTGATAGTGGCTGTATGCGGCTGCGTCCTGCAGGCTGGGCTCCAGCTTGGCGCCGACTACTTCGAGCGAATACGGATTGAGATTGGCGAGGAAGCTTTGGCCTTCCTCGGTCTGGTTGGGATCGGGCTTGCTGAAGAGGCTGTCATACAGCCGCACCTCGGCGTCGATGGCGTGCTCGGCCGAAACCCAGTGGATGGTCGATTTCACCCTCCGCCCATCCGGCGCGTTGCCGCCGCGCGTGGCCGGGTCGTAAGTGCAGTGGATTTCCGTGACCTCACCTTGCTCATTCTTGACCGCGCTGGTGCAGGTGATGAAGTAGCCGTAGCGCAGCCGCACTTCGCGCCCCGGCGAGAGCCGGAAATACTGCTTTGGCGGAACTTCGCGAAAATCGTCCTGCTCGATGTAGAGCACTCTGGAAAACGGCACCAGGCGCGTGCCGGCGGAAGCGTCCTCGGGGTTGTTGGTGGCTTCCAGTTGATCTACCTGGCCTTCGGGATAATTGTCGATCACCACGCGCAGCGGCCGCAGAACGGCCATCACGCGCGGCGCGCGCCTGTTCAAATCCTCGCGCAGGTGGTGCTCCAGCAGGCCCAGCTCAATGGTGCCGGTGGTTTTCGAGACGCCGATGGAATGGCAGAAATTGCGGATCGCTTCCGGCGTGTAGCCGCGGCGCCGTATGCCGGCGAGGGTGGGCATGCGCGGATCGTCCCAGCCGCTCACGTGCCCGTCCTTTACCAGTTGGAGTAACTTGCGCTTACTCAGTAGGGTGTAAGTCAGATTCAGCCGGTCGAACTCGATCTGCTGCGGATGATAGATGCCCAGCGCGTCGCAGAACCAGTCGTAGAGCGGCCGATGGTCTTCGAACTCCAGCGTACAGATGGAGTGCGTGATCTTTTCGATGGAATCCGATTGCCCGTGCGCGTAGTCGTACATCGGGTAGATGCACCATTTGTCTCCCGTGCGATGATGCTCGGCGTGCAGGATGCGGTACATCACCGGGTCGCGCATGTTCAGGTTCGCCGCCGCCATGTCTATCTTGGCGCGCAGCGTGCGCGATCCATCCGGGAATTCGCCCGCCTTCATGCGCTCGAACAGGTCCAGGTTCTCTTCCACACTGCGGTTGCGGTAGGGGCTCTCTTTACCGGGCTCGGTGAGCGTGCCGCGGTATTGCCGCACTTCTTCGGCGGTCAGGTCGCAGACGTAGGCCTTGCCGGACTGAATCATCTGCACGGCCCATTCGTACAACTGGCCGAAATAATCCGACGCGTAGAAGCGGCGGTCTTCCCAATCGAACCCCAGCCAGTGCACGTTCTCCATGATGGAGTCGACGTACTCGGTCTCTTCCTTTTCGGGGTTGGTGTCGTCGAAGCGCAGGTTGGTCTTGCCGCCGAACTCGGCTGCCAGGCCGAAATTGAGGCAGATCGATTTGGCATGGCCTATGTGCAGGTAGCCGTTCGGCTCCGGCGGGAAGCGCGTGTGTACGCGGCCTCCCCACTTATTCGTTTTGAGGTCCTCGAGGATGATATCGCGGACGAAATTCGAAGGGCCGGCGGCGGGCGGGTTGCCCTGTTCGCCGGTGCTAGTGTTGGACGGGTTCATATGGTTTTCAACTTTTCCAAAGCCTGCCCGATTCGTTCCAGGCAGGTCTCGCGCCCCAGCGCTTCCAGGGTACCGAACAACGGCGGAGCGTTCTTGCGCCCGCACACGGCTACTCGCACGGGCTGAAACATCTGGCCGGCCTTGATGCCCAGTTCGACCGACGCCGCGCGCAGCGCCTGATCCAGCGGGTCGTGGCGGAATTCGGCTATGCCCAGCACCGCGGCGCCTTTTTCGAGCGCGCGAGCGGCCATCGCCGCGTCGCCCTTCTGCGGGATCAACCCAGCAGCATCGTACGGCGCCAACTGCTTGACGAAAAAGAAATCGCCCACTGTCGTCACTTCGCCGAGCAGGCGTATGCGCTCTTGAATCAGCGGCGTGATCAGCGCCATTTTCTCGGGGCTGACTTCGAAACCGGCGGCCGTGACAAACGGCGTCAGCGCTTCGGCCAGCGCGTCCATCGTCATGCCGCGAATTGTCTCCGCGTTCAGCCAGACGGCCTTCGGATCGAACGGATCGGCTTCGCTGAAGTTAACCACCGCGTTGCTGCGGTTGATGCCTTCGAGCGTGAAGGCCGCAGTCAGCTCGTCGAGCGTCAAGCGCTCGCGATCGTCCTTCGGCGACCAGCCGAGCAGGCACAGGAAATTGAGGAACGCGTGCGGCAGGAAGCCTGCATCGCGATAAGTGGTGACGCTCACCACCGCCCCGTGCTTGCGCTTGGAGAGCTTGGCGCCATCGGGTGCCACCAGCAGCGGCAGATGCGCGAACCGCGGCGGCTCCACGCCGGCGGCTTCGAAAATCAGAATGTGCTTGAACGTATTGGTGATGTGATCCTGGCCGCGAATGATGTCGCTGATGTGCAAATCGGCGTCGTCCGCGCAGGAGGCCAGATGATACGTGGGCATGCCGTCGCTGCGCAGCAGAGCGAAATCCTCGATATCGGCGGTGGATTTGGATTGCTCGCCGAAGACGCCATCGTTGAACGTGATTTGACGCGGGTCCTCGCGAGGCACGCGGAAGCGCAGGGCGAACGGCTCACCGGCCGCCGCACGCCGGTCGCTTTCCTCGTGCGACAACTCGCGCATTCCTTCCGGGAAGAGCCAGGTCCCATGCTCGCCGGAGCGTTCCGTATCCGACGCGCCGGCGGGTGTGAAATCGCGATAGGCCAGATCTTTGGCAAGAATCGCCCGCGCCATTTCGCGGTGCAGCGCGAGCCGTTCCGACTGCCGGTATTCCTCGTCCCAGCCCAGGCCCAGCCAGCGCAGCCCGTCAAAAATGGAGTTGAGCGAGGCTTCGGTATTGCGCCCCACGTCGGTATCGTCCACGCGCAGAATCATCGTTCCGCGGTGGTGGCGGGCAAAAAGCCAATTGAAAATGAACGTGCGCGCGCTGCCCACATGCAAAAACCCCGTGGGAGAGGGCGCAAACCTGACCCTCAGCATTTGGAAAGCCCAGTATAACAAGGGGCGCGGAAAGCGGTCCTGCTCGACTAGGCCGATCCAGAGGCGCCGCCTGGCAGTTCAAACGACTGTGTGGGGTCGAGCGGGTTAATGAGTATGACCCTGTCCCAGCCGTGCGGAGGTATCCTGACTCCGTGCCACGCATCCGCCCAGCCCCAATAGATGTGGTCGGCCAGGGCCAGCCAGCACTCCCGGTCACTCGATCGAAGATATGAGAGCTTTTTTCCCTTGTCGTCGATACAGATGCTGACGTTTCTCTCCAGAGCCTCAACCACCATCTCGCCACAAACGTCGTGGTTTGGGGCGCCCATTAGGAAATAGCGGGAGCCGATCCGGCCCGCGCGGCACAGTTCGATTGTGAGGTTGTCGAATATTCGGATTCTCGTCGATTCCTGTAACGGGCGGTCCTGAAACGCCTTGAGGTGCTTGCGCACTTCACGTTCGATTTCGCGTTTACCTGGCGGGGGGAGGGTGAATTCTATGCTAACAAACCAACTGAATCCCGCTGTTGGAGGCCCGAGGGAATCGAGCATCGTCGCGACGGTCTTCTCAACTGGGATAGCGCTCTCCTCTCCGAGCCGCCTTCCATCCGCAGAAACCCCAACGTGCCGGTTCAGCCTCGTCACCTCAACAGCGATCTTGCCGTCAATGACGAAATCGGGACCGTCTTGGCCGTCGGGTTCGTACGGCACTTCCTGTTCCTTGTAGCCCAAGTGCAAGATGTACTGCTTCGCCGCCGCCTCGCAATCGTCCATGCCCGCCTTCTTCATTCTTTTCAATGATGGCATGGCTGGAGGTATGTAGGCGACGCCCGTCCGCCCCGCCGATGTGCTACAATTTCGTATATACACATGATCTTCGTGTGGGACGAGAAGAAGAACCGCAGCAACCGCCGGAAGCATGGCATATCGTTTGAGGCAGCGGCGCGGATCTTCGACGATCCAAATGTCGTGTCATACCCGGATCGCGTCGTTAACGAAGAGGAGCGCTGGCACTCCATCGGCTGCGGAGCCGGCATCGCGATCATACTCGTGGTCCACACAAGTGAGGAACAAAATGGCGAAGAAGAAATCCGTATCATCTCGGCAAGAAAAGCGAGTCCCCGCGAGCGCGCTCTTTACCACTCCTATCAGTGACAAGCAGCGCCGGGAATTGAAGCGGCTCGCCGCTCGCCCCGATTCGCAGATCGACTTTTCCGATGCGCCGGAACGGCAGCCGCGGGCATCCGACATTCAGGTCGGCCGCTTCTACAGGCCAATCAAGCAGTTGGTGAGCCTGCGCGTGGATGCCGACGTCCTCCACTGGTTTCGGGGGCGAGGCAAGAAATACCAGACGTATATGAACGAAGTCCTGCGCCGCGAAATGCAGTCGAACGAGCGGGGCCAATGACGGCGGCTGAGCCCTCACTCCAGCGGCAATCCCGATTCTTTCAGCGCGCGCCAGCCACCATCTAGCGAGATGGCATTCGTGTAACCCATCTTCTGCAAGTTATCGGCTACCAGCGCGGAGCGGAAGCCGCCGCCGCAATAGAGCACCAGCGTCGCGGCGTGGTCGGGCACGCGGGCTTCGATATCGCGCTCGATGATGCCTTTGCTCAAGTGGATCGCGCCGGCCACGTGGCCGGCGGCCCATTCGCTCTCTTCGCGCGTATCGATGAGGACGTGCGGCTCGGCGGAAGCGCGCAGCTTGCGGTAGGCGTCGATATCGATCTCCTTCACGCGCGTCTTGGCGTCGTTGACTAGCTTCAGGAAACCTTCGCTGTGTTTCATGGATTGTGACTCTCTTTCGCCCGAAGTTTCAGACGACTACGCCGACCGCTCCCTATGGTCGCGGCTCCGTTTGACCGCCGATCGTCGCGCGGAACGCATCGGAGCCGCGACCGCAGGGAGCGGTCGGCGCCAAATGGATACTCACTCCACCCGTTCGATCCTCGCCCCTGCTCCGGCCAGCTTCTGCTCGATCTTCTCATAGCCGCGGTCGATGTGGTACACGCGGTCGATCACGGTCTCGCCTTTGGCCACCAGCGCGGCCAGCACCAGCGACGCGCTGGCTCGCAGGTCGCTCGCGATCACGCCGGCGCCGGTGAGCGCCCGCGGCCCCGCCACCATGGCCTGCTTGCCATCCACGCGGATATTCGCGCCCATCCGCGCCATTTCCTGCGCGTGCATGAAGCGGTTTTCGAAAATCGTCTCGACGATGATCGCGATGCCTTCCGCCTGCGTCATGAGAGCCATGTATTGCGCCTGCAAATCGGTGGCGAAGCCGGGATATTCTTCGGTGGTCATATCCACCGAGCGCAGCCTGCCGCTCGACCGCACGCGCAGGCTATCGGCGGTGGGCTGTGTCACGTCCGCCCCGGCTTGTTGCAGTTTCGCCACGAGCGCACCGACGTGCTCCGGATTGCACTGGGTCACCGTCACGTCGCCGCCGGTGATGGCTGCGGCCACCATGAACGTGCCGGCCTCAATGCGGTCGGGGATGATGGTGTGCTCGGCGCCGCCCAGTTGCTCGACGCCCTGGATGCGAATGGTGGAAGTGCCCGCACCTTCGATTTTGGCGCCCATCTTGCCCAGTAGTTCGGCGAGGTCCACCACCTCGGGCTCGCGCGCCGCGTTGCGCAGCACGGTTTCGCCCTTGGCCAGCACAGCCGCCATCAACAGGTCCTCGGTGCCGGTGACGGTGATGCGGTCGAAATGCACGGTGGCGCCGCGCAACCCCTCCGGCGCGACGGCTTCGATGTAGCCGTGCGATTGGTGGATCCGCGCGCCCAGTTGCTCCAGGCCGAAAATATGCAGGTTGATGGGACGCGCGCCGATGGCGCAGCCGCCGGGCAGCGACACGCGCGCCTTTCCGGCGCGCGCCACTAGCGGGCCCAGCACCAGGCTGGAGGCGCGCATGGTTTTCACCAGCTCATACGGCGCTTCCGGCGAAACGATCTTCGATGCATCGAGGCGTACCACGCCGTCTTCGACATCCACGCGGGCGCCGACATCCACCAGCAGGCGCTGCATGGTGCGGATGTCGCGCACGCGCGGGATGCGCCGGAGCGTCACCGGCTCCGCGGTGAGCAGCGCGGCCGCCAGCGCGGGCAGCGCCGAATTCTTCGAGCCACTGATTGGGATCTCGCCGCGCAGGGCGTTCCCGCCGTTAATTACGAATTTATCCATGCGATTGCTTTCGCTTTTCCAAACAACATAAGCATCGACCGCTCCCTATGGTCGCGGCTCCGATAGCGTGCTGAACTTAACGGAGCCGCGACCACAGGGAGCGGTCATGGTGAATTCCAATCTCCCGGTCATCCAGCCAGCGCCCTTGCGACCCGCCCGCCGGCCTCGGCCAGCAGCCGTTCGGCCTCTTCACGCGCGCATCCCTTCCGGCTCATCACGATGGCCACCGCCACCCGGCCGCCGCTCGCCTCCAGCAGCTCAGCGGCACGCTCCGGGGTCACCTCGGCAGCCGCGGCGATAATCCGGCGCGCGCGGTCGGCCAACTTGCTGTTCTTCGGCTGCACATTCACCATCAGGTTGCCGTAAACGCAGCCGAGCCGGATGCACACCGCCGTCGAGAGCATGTTGAGGACCAACTTCTGCGCCGTTCCCGCTTTCAGGCGCGTCGAGCCGGCAATCACCTCCGGCCCCACCAGCGGCGTGATGGCGATCTCGGCCGCGCGCGCCAGTTCCGAATCCGTCGTGCAACTGACGCCCACCGTCACCGCGCCCAGCCGCCGCGCCTCGGCGACGGCGCCCAACACGTACGGCGTGCGGCCGCTGGCGGCCAGGCCCACCAGGACGTCGCGCGCAGTGAATCCGTGCGCGGTGATGTCGCGCGCGCCGGTGGCCGGATCGTCTTCGCTGGCTTCTGCGGCGACGCTCAATGCCGCCTCCCCGCCAGCGATGATGCCGACTACCAGTTCCGGCGGAGTGCCGAACGTGGGTGGAATCTCCGCCGCGTCCAGCAAGCCCAGCCGCCCGCTGGTTCCGGCGCCGATGTAGAACAGCCGGCCGCCGCGCTCCAGCGCCGCGGCAATAGCGTCCACCGCGCGGGCAATCGACGGGATTTCGCGTTCCACCGCTGCCGCCACTTTTGCGTCCTCGCGGTTGACGATCCGCAGGGCCGCATCCGTGCTGACGGTGTCGATGGCCGCCGAAGCCGGGTTGAGTTGTTCGGTGAGAAGGTGCTCCAGCATGACCTATGAAGCAAGCACGGGCAAGCTAAAGCGTGCCCTACCAACACCAGCCTAGCACCCGCGCTATATTCGGAACAGTGCGTTACCTGCTGAGCGGCCACCTTCCCGAAGCCTCTTCCATCCTGCTGGTGGAGAGCGGCTCGCGCGGCATCTTGGAAAAGGTGATCGCCGGGTTGCGACGCTCCTGGGGCGCGGACGTTCCCATTGACCTGGTTTCCTGTTTCGCCAACCTGCCGCTCGGTTTGGATGCCCGCACCACCCGCGTATTCCGCGTCTCCGACTATCGCGGCCGCCAGGGGCGCGCCCAACTCTACCGCGAACTGCGAGCGCGGAATTACCCGGCGATGGGCATCGTCTGTTCCGAAGAGCCGCTCATGATGAAGTGGAAATGGGCGCTCGCGCTGCGCGTGCCGGCCAAGATTTTCATCATCAATGAGAATGCGGACTACTTCTGGCTGGACCGCACACACCTCAAAATCATCCGCGAGTTTGCGTTCGCTCGCGCAGGCTTGGCCGGCTCCGGCGCGGTGCGCACGCTGGCCCGCGTGTTCTCGTTCCCGTTTGCGTTATGCTATTTGCTGCTCTATGCGGCAATTGTGCATGCCCGCCGGTGGCTGCGGGTGCGGTTGCGCCGCATCGGCGCTGTCAGAGCCGCGACCAGAGGGAGCGGTGCGGCGGCATAGGGGCGCGGTCGAAGTGAAACATGAGTACCATGAGCGTAGGATTGGGCGCTGTTGCGAGACCGCTCCCTGTGGTCGCGGCTCCGATGGCGGACTCACTCGGAGCCGCGACCACAGGGAGCGGTCCTTCGACGAAACGCAGTTGCGCACGGACGGAAGCCTAGTTTACGGAGACAAGTCGAATCATGAAAGCCATTCAAGTTAAGCAACCAGGCGGCCCGGAACAACTGGAGTTGGTGGACATTCCCGTTCCGCGGCCTGCTGCCAACCAGGCGCTGGTGCGCATCGCCGCCAGTGGAGTGAACTTCATCGATATCTACTTTCGAACCGGGCACTACAAGGCGGATTTTCCGCTGACGCCCGGATCGGAGGCTGCCGGTACAGTCGAGGCGGTCGGTTCCGAAGTTGCCGAGGTCGCCCCCGGCGACCGCGTGGCATACGCGATGGCCCGCGGCTCTTATGCCGAATACGCCGTGGTGCCCGCGGCCCAACTGGTGAAGATTCCGGATCATGTGGACTTCACGACCGCAGCCGCGGCCATGCTGCAAGGTATGACTGCGCATTACCTCACGCACTCCACTTTTCCATTGAAGAGCGGCGACACTTGCCTGGTGCATGCGGCGGCCGGCGGCGCCGGCGGCCTCATCGTCCAAATGGCCAAGATGCTCGGCGCGCGCGTTTTCGGCACCGTATCCACCGAGGAGAAAGCGCGCGTCGCCCGCGAGAACGGCTGCGACGAAGCCATCCTTTATACCCAGCAGGATTTCGCGGTCGAGGTCAAGCGCCTCACCGCCGGCCGCGGCGTGGATGTGGTCTACGATTCGGTGGCGCGGACCACCTTTGAACAAAGCCTCAATTCGTTGCGCCCGCGCGGCTTGCTGGCGCTGTTCGGCCAATCGAGCGGGCCGATTCCGCCCTTCGATCCCGCCATCCTCAACGCCAAGGGCTCGCTTTTCCTGACCCGGCCCGGACTGCCCTACTACCTGGCGACCCGCGAGGAACTGCTCTGGCGCGCCGGCGACGTGCTCGGCTGGATTGCCGCCGGCAAGCTGCGGCTGCGCATCGGCGGAACCTATCCGCTGGCGCAGGCCGCCCAAGCCCACCGCGACCTGGAGGGCCGCAAGACCACCGGCAAGCTCGTTCTTTCCGTGCCGTGACGCATCCATGAACCTGAAGGCCCGGTTGACCCTGTCGTTCGTCCTGCTGGCAGTTCTGCTGGCCGGCACCATCTCGTGCGTCGATCTCGCCGGCGAGATCAACCAGCAATTCGCCGCCACGCTCAAGCGCGCGGAAAATCTGCGCACGCTGGCCTCCGACCTGGTGGGGCTTTCCCTGAACCGGCAGCGAACCAAGCCGCTGGACGAGGCCGTGCGCGATCCGGAAGTTTCAACCCTGTTGCGCGACACCATGCTTGCTTCGCCCGCCATCGTCGAAATCGCCGTACTCAGCCCGCAAAACGAAATCCTCGCCGATTCCATTCCGGATGAGGTCGGCAAAGTTTTGCTCCCCTATGACGATTTCCACCCGGTGGTGACGGACAACGGCTGGTACGGCAAATGGCGTCTGCTGCGGGAGCAGAAATACTACCAGAAATACTACCAGTTGCAGCAGCCATTAGGTCCGCGCAACGGGCCGCCGATTCTGTTTGTGCGCGTGGTGGTGGCCCCCGCGCTGATCCGCGACTCGATTATGCCCCGGCTCCAGGAAACCGCCATCGTCGCCTTGTTTTCCGTGCTGGGCGCCGCGCTGGTCACCATGCTGGTTTCGGCGATCGCCTTCCGCCCGTTGAGCCGCTTGCGCCGGCAAGTGGAATCGATGACCAGCGTCGAGAATCCGCCGGAGGCCGCCGCCAAGGCCGCCACCGACGATCTTTCCGTGATCTCCTCCCGAGTCGCCCAGCTCGGCCTCCAGTTGCGCGGCGCGCAGTTCGAAGTTTCCGACCTGCGTGGCAATCTCGGCCGGCTGTTGCGCGACTTGGAAGACGCCGTCTTCCTGTTCAATCGCGAGGGCAGGCTGGTGTTCGCTTCCGGCACGGTGGAGAAGTTCACTGGCCTGGATGCCGCCGCGCTCACGGGCAGAACCATCGCCCAGATCTTTTCTCCCGAGAGTCTGTTGGGGCAGGTGATCGCGCAGGCCACCGCCGCCGGCCTGTCGATCGGCAAGCGCCGGGTTGAGGTAGGCGACCAGTCCTCCACAGTCGCCTCCGCGCTGCTTTCGGTGGATCCGCTGACGGCGCCCGGCGGCGCGGCTTCGGGCACGCTGATCCGGTTGCGCGATCCGGAAGCCCAGCGCAAGCTCGGCCGCGAGTTGCAGACCGCCGACCGGCTGGCCGCGCTCAGCCGCATTTCCGGCGGAGTGGCCCACGAAGTCAAGAACCCGCTCAACGCGATTCTGCTGCATGTGGAGGTGGCGCGCGCCAAGCTCGCTCACGGAGATACAGCGCTCGAGCCGCAGATGGACATCATTTCGAGCGAAATTCTGCGCCTGGACCGCGTGGTGAAGACCTTTCTCGATTTCACCCGGCCGGTGGAGCTGAACCTCGCCAACATGCCGCTCGACGAGTTCGTGCGAGACCTGGTCGATCTGGCCCGCCCGCAAGCCGGCGCTTCCGGCATCCGGGTGGTGGATGAGCGCAAGGCCGAGGGCGTCGAGGTGCGTATCGACCGCGACCTGCTGAAGCAGGCGGTCCTCAACATCGTCGTCAACGCGATCGAGGCCATGCCCGCCGGCGGCGAACTGCGCCTGGAGTCGTCGGCCTCCGGCGACACCGCCAAAATCTGCGTGTCCGATACCGGACCGGGCATCCCGCCCGATCTGCGGGAGAAGATTTTCCGCCTATACTTCACGACCAAGCAGAAAGGCTCCGGCATCGGCCTGGCGATGGCTTTCCGGATCGTGCAGCTCCACGATGGTACAATCGATTTCACCAGCGAACCGGGCAAAGGCACGGCATTCTGCATACGCTTGCCCATAGCGGCCTGAATCGCACACGATGCGGAGCGCGGAATTCACACTAGTCCTGACGCTGGCGGTTTTGCTGGCAGGCTGTGTCCTGCAAGGCAAGAAGCCAGCGGCGCCGGCCACGCCGGCGGCGCCTGCGCCGGTTGCCAAATCGGCCGCTCCGCCAAAGCCGCTTTCGATTCCTCAAACCCAGGTCGAACTCCCACCGCCGCAGCCGGTCTCGGATGCGGCGTTGGCTGCCGGTGACGTGTCCCAGGAAGCGCCTGAGCCGCCCGCGGCGCCGCGGCCGGTGCGGCGCAGTCCGGGCCTTCCCGCCAACAGCCCGGCTCGGCCGGAGACATCCGCGCCCCCTGCCGCCGCCGAGGAGCCTGCGCGCGAGCCCATTCAGCAAGTGCTCTCCGCCGACGAAAGCAAACGCCTGCAGGATTCCGCCGCCGAACACAAGCGCGAAATCCGCCACCTGGTGGAACAGGCGCGAAGCCGCCGGTTGAACAGCCACGAGCTCAGCGTGCTGACCCGCATCGAGGGCTTGGTCAAGCTTTCCGACGACGCCGAAGCCAAGGGCGACATGCGGGAAGCCGATGCGCTGGCCGAGCGCGCCCTGGTGCTCGCCAAGGATCTCGACAGTGCACGCTAGAGGTGGGACAGACGATCGGTTTTTGTCGTCTGCCAAGCCGTCTGCCTTAACGGGGCGCGACAGACCACGAAAGGAGATGGTCTGTCCTACCCGCGAGTTCCAAGCCCGCCGCCAGCGGCTGGCCGAAGCCCTGACCGCGCGTGGGGCCGATGCCCTGCTGGTTTGGGCGGCGCCCAACGTGCGCTATCTCTCCGGCTTCACCGGCGACAACGCTGCCCTACTGGTGCTCCCCGGCACAGCAGTTCTCTTTACCGATCCGCGTTACTCGATCCAGGCCGCGCAGCAGGTTTCCTGCCGGGTGAAGATCTGCAAAGGCCCGCTCGCCGAGGGCGTGGCCACCGCGCTACACAAGTTGGGCGCCGTGCGCATCGGTTACGACCCTGCCCGCATGACATGCGCGGTGTTCCAGGCGCTCCAGTCCCGGTTGCCGATGAAAGCTTCGCTTGTGCCGGTGGCAGGCTTGGTGGAAGAGCTGCGCATGATCAAGTCGGCGGCTGAGCTCGCGTTGATCCGCCACTCCGTCGAACTCAACTCACGCGCCTTCGAACTCGCCGTCGGGCGTGTGAGAGCAGGCATGACCGAGCGCGACCTGGCGGCGGAGATCGAATACCGCATGCGCCGTCTGGGCGCCGAAAAGCCCAGCTTTGAAACCATCGTAGCCGCCGGCCGCCGCTCCGCGCTTCCCCACGCCGAGCCCACCGCCGCCCGGCTTAGTCAAGGCGACCTGGTGGTGGTGGATATGGGCGCATTTTGCGATGGATACGCGAGTGACATGACGCGCATGTTGTTCCTGGGCACGCCCGGCGCCCGCGTCAAACGCGTCTACCGCGCCGTGCTCGAAGCGCAACTGGCCGGCATTGATGCCGTGCGCGCTGGTGTGGCCGCCTGGAAGGTGGATGCCGCCGCCCGCCGCGTGCTCCGCGCTTACGGCTACGACCGCGCCTTCGTCCACTCCACCGGCCACGGCCTGGGCCTGGAAATCCACGAGCCCCCGCGCCTGGGCAAGCGCGACAAGACCATCCTTCAGCCCGGCATGGCCATCACCATCGAGCCCGGCGTGTACCTGGAAGACTTCGGCGGCATCCGCATCGAAGACACGGTGGAAGTGACTGAGACCGGCTGCAAGATCCTCACGCCGACGCCAAAAGAGCTGAGAGCGATCTAATCTCGCCGCCGCAGCGTGGGCCGTTCATGCGATCATCTCGTTTTCTGATCACTCTTCCCTAGAGGACTTCGAATTGTCCGCCAATGTGGGCCGCTTCTCGGAGCGGGGTCTTTCGCTCTGCTTACGTTCTTTGCTCGGAAGCATGGAGACCAAGTAAGCCTGCGCGGCGGGTTCTTCCCGGATGATGTTCCAGCTTTTGAATGCGTCGGTGATGCCATCGATGTGCAGCAGGACTTCCGTCAAATCCCATTCTCGGGCAGTGTTGTAATCCGCTTCGTTGCGATGATACTGCGCCTGTCCAAAGGTATCCGTTACCTTGCGAAGATGGTGGGCGAGAGTTCTCTCCGGCCCTTCCGGCGGCTTCTCATTGAAGTATTTGTTAAGTTCAGTGCCCTTCTTGTCGGCGGCCTGCTTCATCGGGCCGTGATCGAATACCCGGCCCAGTACGGCTCGCAATTCAGGCTTCTGCCAGTTCGCGGTAGCCTCGGAAATCAATAGATGAAATAGGGCGTAATACGCCGTGGAGACGGCTCGGCGCAGACTGGCCTGGTGTGGATGGTCGGGGTGGAGGTTGGCGATGTCCTGAGCCAACTCAAGCAGTTCGTCGGCGTAGGCCATCGATCATGCCCAACGTCTGGCCTGCTCCGACTGCGTTAGAAAGTCGAAGTACGGAAGAACTCCCCATTCTTCGAGGGGCTGCACCTGCTGGACGATGGATTGCGAAATCTCTCTGGTGAGAGGGAGAAGTTGGGCGCGCGGTATTCCGTCGGCGAGAACAACTTGAAAGAAGACTGCCGATTCTCCGTTCCAATCGTTGCCGAGCGTTGGCGTCACGGCAACGACTTGTGGTTGCAAGGTGCCGGCCGCTTGGGCGACGGCCGCAAGGAACTCCGGTTGTCGTGCGAAGGCCTTCGCGAGGTACACGAAGCCATTATCCCGCATCCCGCGGCAGTCTGCCTAGCCCCGCCTCACCCCACTTCGTAATGCTCCAATATCTCCTGCCACCTTCCCTGCGCTTTTAGCAGCAGTTCTACCACCTCACGTACGGCGCCTTCGCCGCCGGGGACTTTTGTTATGTGATGAGCGGCGCGCTTCACTTCTTCGCGGGCGTTGGCGGTGGCGATGGCCAGGCCGACGCGGCGCATGATCACGATGTCGGTGAAATCGTCGCCGATGTAAGCAACTTGGCTCGCATCGATCTTGGCGTCGGCGAGAATCTCCTGCAAGATCGGGATCTTCTCGATGTGGCCCTGGTAAACATAGGACATCTTGCACTGGCGCGCGCGCTCTTCGGTGGCGGGCGATTGGCGCCCGCTGATCACGCCCGTCTTGATGCCCTTCCAGCTCAGCCACTGAAGGCCGATTCCATCCTGCGAATCGAACCCCTTGGTTTCGACCATCTTTCCCTCGGGGTTGGGCACGTTGTAGAGCCGGCCGTTGGTGAGGACGCCATCCACGTCCATCAGCAGCAGTTGGATTTTGCCGGCCAGCGCCAGCACGTCGTCGGTGTTAGAGCTTGTCATGAAAGGAAGGTTCCGCGTCGCTTGACCGCTCCCTTTGGTCGCGGCTCCGAATGAGTGTTGCAGCTCCGAAAGAGCCCGGATGCCATCGGAGCCGCGACCAAAGGGAGCGGTTGATAGGCTTATTCTTCGATCTTACGCATTATACGTGCCGGCCGAAACCGATCCGCCTTTGCCCGTCCAATTAGTGTGGAAGAACTGGCCGCGCGGGCGGTCGACGCGCTCGTAAGTGTGCGCGCCGAAATAATCGCGAAGCCCTTGCAGCAGGTTGGCGGGGAGGCGTTCGCTGCGGTAACCGTCGTAGAAGGAAAGCGCGGTGGTGAATGCCGGCACCGGCACGCCCGCTCCCACTGCCTGCGCCACCACGCGCCGCCACGACGGCTGGCACCGATCGATCACGCCGTGGAAATAATCGTCCAACAGCAGGTTGCTCAGCTTCGGATTGCGGTCGAAGGCTTCCTTGATCTTGCCGAGAAACACCGACCGGATGATGCAACCCGCGCGCCACACCAGCGCGATGCCGCCGTAATTCAAATCCCACTTGTATTGTTTGGCAGCTTCCTGCAAGAGCATGAAGCCCTGCGCGTAGCTAACCAGCTTGGAGGCGAGCAGCGCCTGGCGCACGTCCTCGATGAGCGCCTTTTTGTCGCCGCTGAACGCGAACGGCGGCCCGCTCAAGATCTTCGAGGCCGCCACGCGGTCCGCCTTCATCGCGCTCAGGCAGCGGGCAAACACCGCTTCGCAGATCAGCGTCACCGGCACGCCCAGCTCGAGCGAACTGTCGCTGGTCCACTTGCCGGTGCCCTTTTGCCCGGCGGTGTCGAGGATCTTATCCACCACGTAATCCCCGTTTTCGTCCTTGTAGCCCAGCACGTCACGCGTGATTTCGATTAGGTAGCTGTCCAGCTCGCCCTTGTTCCATTCGTCGAATACCGCGTGCATCTCTTGGTTGCTCATGCCCAGACCCTGTTTCATGATCTGGTAGGCTTCGCAGATGAGTTGCATGTCGCCGTACTCGATGCCGTTGTGCACCATCTTGACGAAATGGCCGGCGCCGTCGCTGCCCATCCAGTCGCAGCAGGGAGCGCCATCCGGTGTCCTGGCGCAGATGGCCTGAAAGATGTCCTTCACCAGCGGCCACGCTTTTGGGCTGCCGCCGGGCATCATGGAGGGACCGAAGCGCGCGCCTTCCTCGCCGCCCGAAACGCCGGTGCCGACGAACAGCATGCCTTTGCTCTCCAGGTAGGCGGTGCGGCGGATGGTGTCGGGAAAATGCGAGTTGCCGCCGTCGATGATCACGTCGCCGGGCTCCAGGTAGGGCAGCAGGGTTTCGATGAAGTCGTCGACTGGCTTGCCCGCCTTCACCATCAGCATGATCTTGCGCGGCCGCTTCAGCAGGCCGACCATTTCCTCGATCGACTTGGCGCCGATGATGGTCTTGCGCCCCTTGGCCGCGTCGTTCAGAAACTCATCGACCTTGGATACCGTGCGGTTATACGCCACCACGGTATAGCCATGATCGTTCATATTCATAATCAGGTTCTGGCCCATCACGGCCAGACCGATGAGCGCAATGTCGCCGGTTGGTTGCATAGAATTCGACTCGTTGGAAGAGGTTTAGCTCAGTGAACCTCCTGGTATAACATGCGGCGCCAGGATTGAGCTAAAGCAAAACTAAAGTGATCGTAAAGCAACGCTAAAAAAGCGTGCCCATCAGTACATTCCCGGGTGGGCCCGTTTAATAGCTGAGCGTGCCGGTGCGCGGCTGCTCTTCCGGATTGGGCAGGTAGAGCGTTTTGCAGTGTTCGCAGCGGTAGATTTCCGCATCGGCGCCGAACTTCTGCTTCACTTCGTCGCCAAAGAAGTACCAGCGCTTGAGATGGCCGGCGCAAAGTTTGCCTTTTTCGTCCTTCTCACCGCAGGCGCGCATGCGGGGGAGACGGCGCTTCACCTTGGTCCCGTCGCTGAGCGTGTCCACCAGCTCGGCCACCGGCACCGGCTTGTCGGAAGTGGCGTATTTCGGGTTAGCCATCGGAGAACGACCAATATAGCATTCGTCGGCCGAGGCCGATGCTCGCGCCGCACCAACGGAGCCGCGACCACAGGGAGCGGTCAAGCTACGCGAATCTCCCCAGCCACGCAGCTCCCACCCCCTGCCTTTGCTTTTGTGTTAGCACAGAGTACTTGGGGGCGCGGGGAAGTGGCGAAATACATCGCAGCCATCGATCAGGGGACATCCAGCACGCGGTTCATGGTGTTCACGCCGCACGGCGCGGCGGTCGCCGTGGCGCAAAAGGAGCATCGCCAGATCTATCCCAAACCGGGATGGGTGGAACACGATCCGCTCGAAATCGTCAGCCGGGCGCGCGAGGTGGTTGCGGAAGCCATGGAGCGGCGCGGCCTCGCGCCCGGCGACCTGGCCGCCATCGGCATCACCAACCAGCGCGAGACCACCGTGGTGTGGGACCCGAAAACGGGCGAGCCCGTCAACAACGCGGTGGTCTGGCAGGACACGCGTGTGTCGGATTTTGTGGCCGAACTGGCCCGCGATGGCGGGCAGGACCGTTTCCGCGCACGCACCGGCCTGCCGCTGGCGACGTATTTCAGTGCGGCCAAGATCCGCTGGATTCTCGACAACGTGGCCGGTGCGCGGCGTCGCGCCGAAGCGGGCTCGCTCGCGTTCGGCAACATCGATACTTATCTGGTGTGGCATCTGACCGGCGGCGCGAGCGGCGGCATCCACGTCACTGACGTCACCAACGCCAGCCGGACGCAGTTGATGAACCTCGACACGCTCGATTGGGATGACGAGATGCTGCGCGCGTTCGCGATCCCGCGCGCCATGCTGCCCGAGATCCGGTCGAGCAGCGAAATCTACGGGCACGCCGCCTGGGACGCGGTGAAGGGCGTGCCGATAGCCGGCATCCTCGGCGATCAGCAGGCCGCGCTGGTCGGCCAAGCCTGCTTCGAGCCCGGCGAGGCCAAAAACACATATGGCACCGGATGTTTTCTGCTGATGAATACCGGCAGGCGCCCGGTGGCTTCCACTTGCGGCCTGCTCACCACGGTGGCTTACCGTTTGGGCGGCCAGCCGGCGCACTATGCTCTGGAGGGCAGCGTCGCGCTGGCCGGCGCGTTGGTGCAATGGCTGCGCGATAACCTCGGCCTGATTGCCGCGAGCGACGGCATCGAGGCCCTGGCGCGCACGGTGGAGGATAACGGCGGCGTCTACTTCGTGCCAGCGTTTTCCGGCCTCTATGCGCCTTACTGGAAGGATTCGGCGCGCGGCGTGATCGCCGGCCTGACGCGCTACGCCAACAAGGGCCACCTGGCGAGGGCGGTGCTGGAAGCGACGGCGTTCCAGACGCGCGAGGTGCTGGACGCCATGGAGCGGGATTCCGGCATCCACCTCGCCACCCTCCGCGCCGATGGCGGCATGGTGGCCAATGAGCTGCTGATGCAGTTCCAGGCCGATATTCTGAACCGCCCGGTGGTGCGGCCCGTGATGCGCGAGACCACGGCCCTGGGCGCCGCATACGCAGCGGGCCTGGCGGTAGGCTACTTCGCGGACTTGGCCGATTTGCGCGCGAACTGGGAGGCGGATCGCACCTGGCAACCTGCCATGGAGGAAGCGCGGCGCGCCTGGCTGTATCGCCATTGGAAAAAGGCCGTCGAGCGGAGCTTCGACTGGGTGGATGACAAGGAGAACGGCTGATGGCGTCACCGTGGTTCGGCGAGTTCATGGGGACGTTCATCCTCATTCTGTTGGGCAACGGCGTTTGCGCCAACGTGCTGCTGAAGCGATCGAAAGCCGAAGGCGCGGGCTGGCTGGTGATCGCCACCGGCTGGGGACTGGCGGTCTTCGCCGGCGTCTTCACCGCCATCGCCTGCGGTTCGCGCGACGCGCACCTGAGCCCGGCCATCACGCTGGCTGTGGCGATCAGAAGCGGCGATTTCAGCAAGCTCCTGCCTTACTCGAGCGCGCAGTTGCTCGGCGCGTTCACCGGGGCTGCGCTGGTGTGGCTGCACTTCTGGCCGCACTGGAAAGTAACTGAAGATCCGGAGACGAAGCTGGGCGTGTTTGCCACGTCGCCTGCCATCCCGAACCGCGCGGCCAACCTGGCGAGCGAGGCGATCGGCACCTTCGTGCTGGTGCTGGTGGCCGCCGCGCTAGGTTCGAAGGCTGTGTCCGCGACTGGAACCGCGCCGGGTCTCGGCCCGTACCTGGTGGGTTGCCTGGTGTGGGCGATCGGGCTGTCGCTCGGTGGCACCACCGGTTACGCGATCAACCCCGCACGCGACCTGGGCCCGCGCCTCGCGCACGCACTGCTCCCGATCGCCGGCAAAGGCTCGTCAAACTGGAGCTACGCGCCGGTCCCCATCCTCGGCCCGTTAGCTGGCGCCGCGCTGGCCGGATGGCTGGTCCGCGCAGTGGGGTTTTGAAGAGCCAGCCACCCCCGGTCACACGCTGGCCCGGACTCACCGCTAGGGTTGGCCCGAGCCAGCGTGGAGCGACTCTTAGGAGTGTCCTCCTGAGCTTCGACCCGCATGAGTGGACTCATGTTGCGCCGTGTCCTGGTGTTGCGCGCCGTGCTGCGCGCCCTGTTCGCCGCGGTAAGACTTGACCCATTCGTCTACGCGCTTAGTGGCCTCCTCGCGGACGATACCATAGCGCTCCTGGATCTTACCGATCAGTTGGTCCCGGCGGCCGCCTATTGCTTGTAGGTCGTCGTCTGTCAGCTTCCCCCACTGCTCCCTTGCCGCGCCTTTCACTTGTTTCCACTTACCCTCGACTTGGTCCCAGTTCATAGTGCATTCTCCTTGGAAATATGTGTTACGACTCACTTAGCCGTACTCCATAGGTACAGCAGGCCTGCGGCCAAAGTCTCAATCCATTGCATCCACGCGGGTCCATTCCGGAACGCGGCGTCGAGCGACGATGAAATATTTTCTTGACCGGGAAAAGATGGTCACTCGGCTCTGATCGCCTAGTCTCGGTGGTGTTCTATAACCTCGGAACCAACACCCCAGTTCTGTTTCTCTACGCCCTTTGGCGGACGAAGTGCAGTCGCCCTCCGTGAGTGCGGGAACTCGGATGGTTAGAAGAGTAAATCGCAGGAAAGGAAACTGAATCCAATGCTCTACTGGGCTATGGTCTTCTTCGTCATCGCGCTGCTGGCGGCGTTCCTCGGATTTAGCGGGATAGCTGTGGCGGCTGCCGGTGTTGCGAAGATCTTGTTTGTGGTTTTCTTGGTGCTCTTTCTCGCATCGTTGTTGGGTCACACGATGCGGCGACTGTAGTTAGCGGAATCTATGAAGGAGGGACAATCGAGGTAAGTGCGTGTGAAGCTCCGCTCGTTGGCGCTGGCAGTGGCGATGTTCACGCCCGTCGGTTGCACCCGCACTCGGTCACTGTGATATTCCTTACCATGGTCCAACTTCGCGGCTGATTGCACTATAGTCATGAAACGGTTCTTCGGATACAATGGGCGCCATTCGAGCCGGAGAATCAATCGGAGGGAGACTTATGACGACCAACCGTTATGATGCGATGCGGAGGTTGGCGCGCGCGTTCGCCGTGACTCTGGCAACGTGCCTGCTTGTGTTTGGCCAAGCTGGACCGACCGACCCCGGTGTGCGCGGTGGCGCGGCAGGGGCCGGTCAACCACTAAGTCGACTGGTAACAGACGAGACCACGTTCTTTCAGGACGGCCTCGGCCGGTTCGTGGAGGTTGAGTCTGTCACCGGCGGAAGCAACAACGGCCTCGGACCCCGCTTCAACTCTAACTCGTGCTCTTCCTGCCATGCACAACCGGCTATCGGGGGGTCGAGCCCGGCGGTGAACCCGGAGGTAGCGGTGGCAACGCTCAACGGCGCCACGAACGTCCTTCCCTGGTTTGTCATTCCAGCCGGCCCGGTCCGCGAATCCCGTTTCCAGCGCAAGCCCGATGGAACACCCGATGGCGGCGTTCACAACCTGTTTGTGATCACCGGGCGCAAGGATGCCGCCGGCTGCAGTATCGCCCAACCCGACTTCGGCCGAAGGGGCGATCCCGTCACCGGCAAGGGCGGCAATCCCAACGTCATCTTTCGCATCCCGACGCCCGTATTCGGCGCGGGGTTGATCGAGTCGATTCCGGATTCGGCGATTCTGGCCAATCTGAACTCGGAACAGGCCACCAAGCAGGCGATGGGTATCCGCGGACGCCCCAACGCTTACATCGCCGGCAATGCGAATCGTTCGACCGGCGCCAGGGTCGTTGCTCCCAGTCCCAACACAAGCGCCAACGACGGCACCATCACGCGCTTTGGATGGAAGGCGCAGAACAAGTCTCTGCTGCTGTTTGCGGCCGAGGCTTATAACGTGGAGATGGGCGTGACGAACCAGTTGTTCCCCCAGGAGCGCGACGAAACGCCGGGCTGTGTTCTGAATGCCACTCCCGAGGACACGGTCAATTTCACCGTGACTTCCACCGGAACCTCGAACCCCGCCGTGCTTTCCGATATCGAGGGGTTCGCCGACTTCATGCGGATGCTCGCTCCCCCAACGCCCGCGCCCGATACGCCGTCCATCGTCAATGGACGCGCTCAGTTCTCGAAGATCGGTTGCGCGCTCTGCCACACACCTTCATTCACCACGGGCCAGATGATTGCGAGCGGCTCCTCCACTAGCCCGAGCGCGGTACTCTCCAACCAGAAGGTGAATCTGTACTCCGATCTGCTGCTGCACCACATGGGCGAAGGCCTCGCCGACGGTATCAGCCAGGGCGGTGCGGGACCGGACGAGTTCCGCTCGGCGCCGCTTTGGGGCGTCGGACAGCGGATTTTCTTCCTGCACGATGGACGTACCGGCAATCTGGTGGAAGCCATCCGCGCTCATTCCAGCAGGAAGACTCATTTGTATCCAGCGAGCGAAGCGAATCAGGTGATCGCCAACTTCAGTAAGCTGAGCGTCCAGGACCAGCAGGACATCGTCAACTTCCTGCGGGCGCTGTAGCGAGCATAGAAGCAGACGTGGCTTGACCAAGGCGCCGAAGCGCCGGTAGGACAGACCATCGCCTTTCGTGGTCTGTCAAGCCTCGCTTTGCCGCTGCATCTTGACGACGGAGACCGATCGTCCGCCCTACCTCCTTGTAACCGGTTGCCGCGGTGTCGCGTCGTTAGTGATGCGAGCGATCCGCATCTTGCGTATGATTAAAGCTTGACGATTTTCCCGCGGCTTTCCGTCCCTCGCGAGGGGCGTGCGCGGATTCTGCGAAGTTGAAGGAGATTTCACACGTGAAACGCATCTTCCGTTACCTACCGCTGTTCCTGTTGCCGGTGTTTTTCCTCCCGCTTGCCCACGCACAGTACGGTTTCGATGTCGGCCTTGGCTTCGGAGCCATGCAGGACAAGGCGGCCGGGACCGGCCTGGATTACGGCAACAATCTTGCCTCGTGCTCAGTCGGTTCGGCAGACCCCACCTGCGTGGCCACCAGCAGCCTCAGCGGACTTAGCATGAGCATTGGCGGCAACGTTATGGCCTGGAAACATTTCGGGGTCGGCGCTGAGGTCAGTTTTCAACCTGGCAAACAGAATTACCTCGAGCTCCCGGCGAGTGTCGGGACCAACTTCCAGTCGCGCATGACCCTGTTCGACGCCAATGGAATCTACCAGCCGGTGCGAACTAAGAAGGTTGCCTTCCAGCTTGTCGGCGGCGTCGGCTTTGCCAACCTCCGTTATTACGAAACCGGGGCAACCGGCAGCGCCATCGGCGCCTCGAATTATACCCAGTACTTTGGCAGCAACAATCACTTTCAAGTGCATGGCGGCGTGGCCGTTCAGTTCTACCTCACCGATCATGTATTTCTCCGCCCCCAATTCGACATCCACTACGTTCCCAACCTGACGCAATACGGCAGCAACCTGGTGACCGAGGAAACTATCTGGCTGGGCTACACCTTCGGTTCGCAGTAGGCTTTATTGGGCAGGCTTTTCAGCGGGACCAGGCATGCCTGGGGCTGGATGCATCCTGCAACTGATCTCCTATGTTTTCGGTAACGCTGGCGGTCTTGCCGCCGGTGCTTTGGAAGCTGATCTGGCGGCACAAAAATCACCGGCGGCACGACCGCCGGCGTTACCAGCAAGCCTAGCGTGCTCACCTCTTACGACTGCTGTTCCCACTGGGATTCCAGCAAACGCGAGTATTCTCCCGAAGCGTACAACTGGAAACGGAAATTGGCAGTCGTGATGGCGCAGTGGGTTTCAGCGTCCAGGAAGCACTGATAGAGCAAGTCGCCGTACCGGTGGTAGTTAGACAGGAAATCCCTCGATAGGAGTTCCAGCGGCGGCGGCTCGCCGAACAGCGCGTTGAAACCGATGGCGCGGGAGAAAATTGCCAGATAGTCGGTCACTCCCCAACGCGTAAGCTTTTCCTGTACCTCTTCCGGCGGGCAGGAAGCGATCAGGCGGGCGAAGCTCTGGCGGCGCAGGCAGGCGCCCTGGAGTTCGGGGACGCGCGACGCCCATTCCGCGCATTGCTCCAGCCAGCGCATCACGTCCTTGCCAATGAAAAACAGCATGCGGACTTCCGCGTACCGGCCGGTCAGCACGCGGCGGCGCAAGACCTCGTCCTCGGTTCCATCCCGCGCGGTCAAACCGGCCAGCATCAGCGCGGCCTTCGAGTTTTCGATCAGCGTCGCCGGCGAGACGCGCTCATTGAAGGGATGCAGAATCAGCGGCGGCAGGTCCCATACGGCGCCGCCGAAGTTATTCTTGAGCGTAGACATTTAGCTCCAGCATCCTTATCGGCCCCATATGGCCAAAACATGAGGGCAGAACGGCTGCGCGCTGGGGCCGCTGAGCGGGCTTCCTCAGTTACGTAATGCCTAAACCCAAGAACTGCAACGCGTTACCGTAGCAAATGTTGCGGATCATAGGCCCCACCAGATCGTCCGAATTGGGCAATTCCCCAGCCTCCATGTCTTTGCCGAACAGGTCGCACAGCACGCGCCGGAAGTACTCGTGGCGCGGATAGGACATAAAGGACCGCGAATCGGTGATCATGCCGATGAACCGCGAAATCAGGCCGCAGTTGGAAAGCGCGTTCATCTGCCAGGTCATGGCTTCCTTCTGGTCGAGGAACCACCAGCCGCTGCCGAATTGGATCTTACCGGCGATCGCGCCGTCCTGGAAATTGCCGATCATGGTGGCGAGCACGTAATTGTCGGCTGGATTCAGGTTGTACAGCACCATTTTGGGGAGCGCGCTTTCGCGGTCTAGGCGGTCCATATAATTGGCCAGCGCGTCGGCCTGCGGCCAGTCGCCAATCGAATCGAAGCCGACATCGGCGCCGAGTTCCTGGTAGCGCCGCGAATTGTTGTTGCGGCGCGCGCCCAGGTGAAGCTGTTTGGTCCAGCCCTTGGCCGCATCCCAGCGGCCGAATTCGAGCAGCAGGAAACCGCTAAAACGCGTCTGCTCGGTGGGTGTCGCCGCCTGGCCGCCGCGCGTTTTATCGAAAATCCGGCCCGCTTCCTTTTCGTCGCAGAAATCGCCGAAAACGCAGTTCAGTCCGTGATCGGAGAGGCGGCAGCCCATCTGGTGGAAGAAATCGTGCCGCCGGGAGAGCGCATCCACAAAATCGTGGAAGCTGGATATGGACACGCCGCTGATCGCCTCGAGCTTCTGGACCCAGGAATTAAACTGCTCGGGCACATGAACATTGAACGCTTTGTCGGGCCGAAAGGCGGGGAACACCTTGGTGGCCAGGCTGGAAGCGGCCAGCGCCTTGTGGCAAGCCAGGTCGTCGGTGGCGTCGTCTGTGGTGCAGAGGGCGGCCACGTGGAATTTGCCGAGGATGCCGTGCGCGCGCAGTTCCTCTGTGGCCAGCACTTCGTTGGCGCGGTCCCAGATGCGCCGCGCGCTCGATTCGTCGAGCAGTTCGTCGATGCCGAAGTAGCGCTTCAGCTCCAGGTGCGTCCAGTGATAGAGCGGGTTGCGCAGCGTGTGGGGCACCGTGCGCGCCCAGGCCAGGAACTTCTCGAGCGGGTCCGCGGTCCCGGTGCAGAACCGCTCGTCGACGCCGTTGGCCCGCATGGCGCGCCACTTGTAATGGTCGCCCTCCAGCCAGATCTCGAACAGGTTTTGGAATTGCCGGTTCGCGGCCAGGTCCGGCGCCGGCAGGTGGCAATGATAGTCCAGGATCGGCTGCCCCTCAGCGTATTCGTGATAAAGCCGCCGCGCCGTTCGGTTGCTCAATAGAAAGTCGTCGTGGATGAAAGACATGGACCGACCGCCTAGAATGGGCAGCATAGCATGTTGCCGGGAAGGCCGATTCAAGTTTCGTGGCGCGGCTTGGCGGCGCGTTCTTTCCCGGCCACTATTCAGGTGAACGGTAATTCCTGTACGCCAGGTCGAGCAGTTCGACGACGTGCATCACGCGCTGATGTTTGCCGTGGAGGCGGACGCCGGCTTCGAGTTGCAGTTCGCAGCCGGGGTTGGCGGTGGCGATGATGGTGGCGCGGGTGCGGTTGATGGCCTCCATCTTGTGCGCCAGAATCTGCAACGACATTTCGTTTTGCACGATGTTGTAGGAGCCGGCGCTGCCGCAGCAGATATCGGCGCCGGGCATTTCCTCGAGCGTGATTCCAGGGATGGCGGCGAGCAGCTTGCGGGGCGCGCCGCGGATGCGCTGCCCGTGGGCGAGATGGCACGCGTCCTGATAGGTCACCACCGCGTCCACCGCGCCCATTTGGCGGTTGAATTCGAGGGAAGCCAGGAATTCGGTGATATCGCGCACCTGGTCCGCGAACCGTTGCGCGGCGCCCTGGTAAACCGGGTCGCCGGCCAGCAGCTCGCCGTATTCCTTGAGCATGGCGCCGCAGCCGGCGGAATTGCTGAGGATGGCGTCGAAGCCGCCGCCGCGGAGGGCGTCGATATTGCGGCGGGCCAGCGCGCGCGCGTCGCCGGGAAGGCCGGAATGCAGATGCAGCGCGCCGCAGCAGCCCTGCCCGGCGGGGACCACCACTTCGCAACCGTTGCGCTGCAGCACGCGCACGCTGGCCTCATGCAGGCGGGCGAAAGAAATGTTGGCGACGCAGCCGGAGAGGAAAGCCACCCGGTGGCGGCGCACGCATTCGGCCGGGAATGTTTTGCCGATCTGCGCAAAAAAGAAGGGAGGGTCGGCTGGAGGAGCGAGTTGCACCACGCCGCCCACTCGCCCCAGCATCCGCATCAGGCCCAAACCGCGCGCCACCGTCTTCAGTCCGCTGACTTCATACAAATAGAGCAGTGTGCCGGCGATGGAGAGCAGTGCGCGCGATTGAATGAGCTGGCCGAACAGGAATGCCCGGAGCCATCGGGCAATGCGGCCGCGCGGAATGCGCGCTTCGATCTCGGCGCGGGCGTGCTCCACCATGCGGCCATAGGGCACGCCGGAAGGGCAGGCCGATTCGCAGCCGCGGCAGGCCAGGCAGAGGCCGATGTGCCCGATGTAGGCCGGTGTGATGGGCGCGCCTTCGGAAACCCGCGCCATTTGAAAAACGCGGCCGCGAGGCGAATCCATCTCCAGGCCCAGTTCGCGGTAGGTCGGGCACGCGTTCAGGCACAGGCCGCAGTGGACGCACTTATCGAGATCGAACTGGCTGGGTCCGGCGGCGCGCGCGTCAGATGCGATTGTAGAGTCGGCCACTGTTCAATACGTTGGACGGATCAAACAGAGCTTTGAGCCGCCGCATGATTTCGAAGTCGGCGCCGGGAGCGGGCCACAATTCGAGCTCGGGCTTGCGCGCCTCGGGCGCGAACTCGATCACCGCTTTCAAACCCAGCCCGGCTGCCTCGGCGAGATATCGGACGGCGGGGCTGGTTTCGTCGAAATAAATGTAGCAGACGCCCGAACCGGCGCGAGCCACGGCCGGGACCGCCAGCGGCGCCATGAACTTCTCCAGATCCATCAGGGTCGAGGAGACGCGCACCACGGCGCCATCGGCGTGGGCGGCGAGAAAGCGCGGAGTCGAATCCTCCACCTGTTGCCAGAACTCCTCGTGTGGCGCGCCTTCGAGCACCTGGCTGTCGCCAAGCGCGGACAGCTCGCGCTGGTAACGGTCCACCGCGCTCTGGTTGCCGGCGGCGCGCACGGCCAGAATCCAGGCCGCGCTGCCCTGAACGGCGGCGGGCGGGTTGAACAGGTCGATGGCGGCGGGCTGCAACACGCTCGAAAGCAGGCGGGCGCGAGCTCCAAACACAGCTTTCGAATCGGCGAAAGAAACCAGAACGGTGCGCTCCACTTCGGGCATGGGCTGCACTCTGAAATTGACCACTACGATAGCCGCCAGCGTTCCGAAGGAGCCGATCATGAGCTTGGCCATATCGAGGCCGGCCACGTTCTTGACCACCATGCCGCCGGACTGCACCAGTTTGCGTTCGAGCGTAACGAACCCCATGCCGATGACCATGTCGCGCGCGGTGCCGTACAGGCGGCGGCGCGGGCCGCTCGAGTTGGAGGCCACCACGCCGCCCACCGTGGCTCGCGCGGCGAACGGCGGATCGAGCGGCACCATCTGGCGGTTCTGGCGGAGCAGGGCGGTGAGCTCGCGCCAAGGCAGGCCCGCCTCCACGCTGATGGTAAGATCGCGCGGCTCGTATTCGAGCACGCGGCCGAGAGCGGTGGTGGTGACGGTTTCGTCGGCCCAGGTCACGGCACCAGCCATCATGCTCTTGCTGCCGCTGCCTTGCAGGCAGATGGTGCGCAGGTGGCGCGACGCGCGATTGAGCGCTTCGGCGAGGTCGTCGTGGGTCTCCGGAGTGTGCAGCATGCCGTCCTGGAACCGGCTCGAGACTCCGGGCCAAACATTTCCGGGCCCGGCTAGAAGATAATGATAAGCCATGGCGAGTCTATATGCCGGGACGTCCGGCTTCGCGTATCCGGCGTGGAAGCCGGATTTCTATCCGGCCAAGCTGCCGGCCAGGGAGTTTCTGAAGCACTACGCCACCCGGTTACGGGCGGTGGAGATCAACTACACGTTTCGGCGCTTGCCTGCTGCCGCCACGCTGGCGGCGTGGGTGGAAGCGACGCCGCCGGGGTTTGTCTTCGCGGTGAAAGCCAACATGCGGATCACCCACATCCTGCGGCTGAAAAACGCCGAGGCGGCAACGGAGATCTTTCTCAAGGCGATCGACCCGCTGCGGTCGGCGAGGCGGCTGGGGCCGATCCTGTTTCAATTGCCGCCGCAGATGAAGCGGGACGACGCACTCCTGGCGGGCTACCTGGAAACGCTGCCCAAGGATCTGCGCTATGCGTTCGAGTTCCGCCACCCTTCCTGGCTGGTGGAGGAAGTGTACGGCGAACTGCGGCGGCGGAATGTATCGCTATGCGTCGCCGAATCGGAGAAGCTCGAAGTGCCGGAGGTGATCACGGCGGACTTCGTTTACTACCGCCTGCGCAAGCCGGATTATACCGAGGCCGATGTTACCGCGCTGGCCGCGCGGTCGAAAGAACTGCTTGCCACCGGGCGCGACTTATACCTGATGTTCAAGCACGAAGACACGGCGGCCGGAGCGTTGAACGCGGAGTTGCTTTTGAGGAGGGCGGGATAGGGAAGCCGGACCGGCGCGGCCGGCCGTCATGAAACGCGGTGTCCGGCCGTGTCATTTCCCACTCTCGGCCCCAGTGTAAAATCATGCGCGGAATCGTGGCCAGGACATGGTACACTGGAGTTCTTCCGCGTCCGACCACAATTCCAACCGTGTTGACCTGCTGAACTGGAGGTTATCTTGAATAAAATGCGCATTCTCGTTTTTGCGGTGCTGTGTGGCTTGCTCTGCGCGGCTGCACTTCAGGCCCAGACGCCGGCCGCAGTCACAGTCGTTTCAGGAAACGGGCAATTGACCTGCCAGATTTGCCTGAAGAGCAGTTTTGTCTTTTACGATCCCCTGGTGGTCAAAGTCACCGACGCTAACGGGAACGCGGTGATTGGTACGACGGTGACCTGGCAAGTGAGCGCCGGCAACGTGTATTTCGGCCAGGGCGGCTTCGGCGTCAACACCGTTACCACAACCACCGACAGCAACGGGCAGACATTCGTTACGATTGGGCAGACGTCGGCCGTCGAATCCGGCCCTCAGTTCGGGTTGCAGAGCTCGATTACAGCGAGCGCCGGCAACGCCACACCAGCCACGTTCTATGAGTCGCAGGGAGCGCCGGTGGAAAATCCGGGACCGGGCACGATTGATGTCACCCCGTCCTACGGCAACGCGTGGCTCAACACGACGGTTACCGGAGTTCAGGGTTCGGCCGCGCCGGCTTTCGATTTTCCGATGAGCGTCGAAACCGTTACCGGAACGGGCGTGCCCAACGTGGCGGTGTTCCTGGTCAACCCGGACAACTCGATCGGACCGTCCACGTCTTTCCCGTCGGCTTACTGCCAGACGCAGCCGGGCGCCGGTCTTTACACCACCCTGACCAACGCTCAGGGCATTGCAACCTGCGACGTGGCGTTCGGCCCGGTGGTCGGTCCGGGCACATATAAGATCGTCACCGGTGGATCGGTGTCGAATCAGTTGTCGGTTGCGGCGGGGACCGCGCTTCCCCCACCTGACACCAACTTCGAAAGCGGCTCGCTGCTCCTCAGCGTTACGCAGGCGCAGGTGGGCGCTGTCAGGGTGATCAGCGGCAGCAATCAACCCGTTGCTCTGGCTGGCACGGCGTTGCAGCCGCTGGTGGCCGAAGTCGAGGATGCGAGCGGGAATCCGCTGGTGGGCCAGAATGTTACATGGGCCGCAACGCCAGCCAACTCGATCCAGCTCAACAATGTTTCGTCGGTCTCCGATTCCAACGGACTGGTCAGGGTCGAGAACCCGGTGCTGAGCCAGTTGGCGTCCGGCGGCATCACGGTGACGGCCACTTCCAATACCAATCCGGGCGCCGCAGCCACGTTTATCCTCAGCGCCCAGTTGCCCGTAACGGTAAGCGGTCTTTCCATTGCGAACGGAACCCCGCAATCCCAGAGCGCGGTAGTAGGCGCCGCATTCACCGATCAACTGGCGGTACTGGTAACCGGCAGCAACGGGCAACCGTACGCTGGTGTAACGGTTTCGTTCGCGGTGAGCGGGCCGGTCACACTTTCGGCAACCTCGACCACCACCAACTCGAATGGAGTGGCGCTGGTAGCGGCGACAGCGGGAATTACGCCGGGCACGGCAACGGTGACCGCTTCGATCGGCACTTACACCCAGGTCTTCACTCTGACCGTGCTGGCGAAGGGGGCAGGAACCGTCAGCTTCGTGAACGGGGCCGATGGCCAGGTGAATTCGATTTCGCCGTGCAGCGTGGCGGCGATTGTCGGCGCGGGAGTGGCTCCGGGTGGGGCTGGGCTACCGCCGGTAGTCGGACCGCTGCCGTATGAAGTGGCAACCGACACAGTGATCTTCGGTTCGGGCTCGTCGGCGATTACGGCGCCTGTCTTCTCGGTTTCGGATGTCCCAGGCCAGCAGCAGATCCTGATCCTGGTGCCCTGCGAAGTGACGCCGGGAACCGTACCGGTGACGATCACCGTCAACGGCGGCAGCGAAACCCTCAGCGTCAACGTGCTGCCGGCCAGCCCGGGCATCTTCCAAACTACCCAGTCCGATGGCGTGGTGCGCGCGGTCATCGAGCGCCCCGACGGCACTTTCGCCGGTCCCTCCAACCCGGCTCGGCGCGGCGAACTCGTTACCGCTTTCGTTACCGGCTTGGGCCCGGTGAGCCCGCAGATCGCGAGCAACTCACTGCCCATCTGGAATACGCCATCGTTCGTCAACGGCACGGTGATTGTCGGCGTCAACAACGAAGGCGCGCCGGTGACAACCGCGCAACTGTCGCCTGACATCATCGGCGTGTATTACGTTGAATTCAACATTCCCGAGGATGCGCCGCAGACCAATAACGTGGTGTTCTCGGTTGGCTTGGTACCGGTTGGTTCGACGCAGACGTACTACAGCGCTGCCAGCAAGATACCCATTCAGTAAACCACCTGCTTGGGGCCGGGATAGCAGTTCCGGCCCCAAGTTTCATCCCATCCCCCTACAGCTTCGTTTTTTGTTCGCCATCAAAATCTATATGTAGTGTGCCGAGAACTCTGTGTAGATTGGGTGGTACCGCACTAACTTCGCAGAAATAAGGCACTTCCCGCAAAAAAACCGCTTGCAAAGGCCCTAGCCTCGTGGCACTATAGGTTGTGTTAGTGGATTAGTTTTGGCCCTAAAGTGGATAACGGATTCCAAGAATTGCTGATGGTCGAGCCCCCGCGGGGAATGTACCCCAGCCGGTTGGACGACAAAGGCCGGGCGAAGATGCCGGCGGCGTTCCAGCAGTTCTTTGCCGCGCTGCGTGAGAAGAAGCTATTTGTAACGAGTCTGGACCGCCGCATAGCCCAAATATACCCGATGGCCGTCTGGCGTCAAAACGAAAAGTTTTTCGCCGAGTACCGGGAAGACCCGGTGCGGGCGCGGAAGGTGGCTTTCAACGCGGCGGATCTGGGCGCGGAAGCCGAGATGGACGCGCAGGGGCGGATTCTGTTTTCCGAGAAGCTGCGGCGCGCCTTGGACATCGAAAACGCGCCTGTGCACCTGTTCGCCTATCGCGGCCGGATCGAAGTGTTGAGCGAGAAGGAGTACGAAGAACGCAAGCGGGAGGCCTCCGCGACGGCGCCGGAAGATGTGGCGAAGCTGGAGGCGGCGGGGCTGGTCTGATGGCGTATGCATTTTTCCGTGATGGCCGCCGAGACGATCGAGTTGCTCGCGGTGCGGCCGGACGGAATCTACCTGGATGCAACCACCGGCCTGGGCGGGCACACGGCGCTAATTGCGGCGCGTCTGGAACGAGGGTTTGTGATCGCCAACGATCGCGATCCGCAGTCGCTCGAGATGGCGCGGCAGAACACAATCGCGCTGACGGAGCGGGTCCGGTTTCACCAAGGGACATTCGGAACGCTGGCCGAAACGGTGCGCAGCGAGGGTTTCGCGAAAGTGGACGGGCTGCTGGCCGATTTGGGCGTGAGCCGTTATCAACTGACGGCGCCCGAGAGGGGTTTTTCGTTTTTGTCGGATGGGCCGCTGGACATGCGCATGGACCCGACACAGGGCATGACGGCGGCCGATCTGGTCAATCACAACGCCGAGAAGGCACTCGCCGATCTGATCTTTCAGTTCGGAGAAGAAAGGGGGGCGCGGAAGGTAGCCAGAGCAATCGTCCGCGCACGGCCCATACGGAGCACACTGCATTTAGCCAATGTAGTGGAGCGGGCCGTGCACCGGACGGGCCGTCTGCATCCGGCCACGAGAACATTCATGGCCCTGCGGATGGCGGTGAACGACGAGCCTGGGGAGTTGGACCGGCTGCTGGAGACGGGGCCGGAGATTCTGCGCGAAGGCGGGCGGATGGTCGTGATCAGCTTCATGAGCATCGACGACCGCAAGGTGAAAGTGCGATTCCGGGAACTGGCGCACCAAGGGCGTGCCAGGCTCCTGACCAAGCATCCGCTGGTGCCGGGCGATCGGGAAACGGCGGAGAATGCGGCCTCGCGCAGCGCCAAGCTGCGCGCCATCGAGATTGTTGAAGGAGAGGGAAATCGTCATGGCGACCATGCCGGCATTTTTCGATAGGACAGCCAACACGGGTGCAGGCGCAGCCAGTGCCGCATCGCGCGCCGCGCGTCCGGGAAAGAATTTCGATGGGCTGCGGGCGTTGCCGCTGGATGACGTTCTCTTCTTTTCGAAGCGGATCGACAACTCGCGACTGGAGAGAGCCGCGGACCCCCGTGCGCGTGGCGCATGCTGGAGCGCGGTGGGAGCGGCCAGTCTGCTGCTGGTGCTGCTCACCGGCACGCTGGCGCCTACCTTGGCCGGGCGCCTGGAAGGATACAGGCTGGAAGCGCTGAAGGGCGAGGAGCGGCAACTGCTGGACGAGCGCCGCACGCTCGAGTTGCAGGAAGCCGAGCTGCTGAGCCCGGACCGCCTCCAACAAGTGGCCGAGAAACAGAACCTGGTGACGCCGAAGGCGGGCCAGGTGGTGCACCTGGACGGCAACAAGCCGGACAGTTCTTTTGCGCTAGTGAAGGCTTTGCGCTAGTCAAGTAGTGGAAACGGGGGGCGTGATTGGATCGCGCGGCGCGGCATGCTGGATCGTCGTCTGAAATGGCTCGCGGGAATTATCCTGGTCTGGGGCGGAGCGATACTCTGCAAGCTGATCTCCCTCCAGGTATTGCATCACCGGCAATACGCCGGGTTGGCGCGGGCGCGCCAGGAGCAGGTCGTCAAGATTCTGGCTCCCCGGGGCGCCATCCTTGACCGCACGGGCGCGCCGCTGGCGATGAGCGTCCCCACCCAATCGATTTTCGTCAATCCTCTAAAAGTGCCCGACCTGGGCGTGGCGGCCGACATCCTCTCGATGGTTCTGCGGATGGACCGCGCGGACCTTTACGCACGGTTGCAGGCCGCGCGCGACGACGGGCGCGGCTATTTCGTAGTGAAGAAGAAAGCGGCCTGGGAAGAGGCACAGCGTTTGCGCGGGATGGGATTCGACTGGATCCAGATCGACAGCGGGAGCGAGCGGCATTACCCCAACGGGTCGCTGGCCGCGCACATCCTCGGCGGCGTGGATTTCGCGGAGAAGGGCAACTCCGGGATCGAAAAGGCGCTGGAAACGGAACTGGAAGGGGCGGCCGGCGAAGAGCTCGCGTTGACCGACGTCAGGGGGCGGCGCCTCGATGCACTGCTCGAATGGGAACCGAAGCCCGGCATCACGCTGACCCTGACCATCGACGAACGGCTCCAGTTCGTGGCGGAGCGCGAACTCGCGGCGCAGGCCGAAGTGAAGGGCGCGCACAGCGGGAGCGTGGTGGTGATGAACCCGCAAACCGGTGAAATACTGGCACTGGCGAGCTACCCTCCTTACGATCCTAACCGGCCGCCCGACGTCACGGAGAACCCAGAAGCGCGATTGAACCACTCGAGCTCGGTTCCCTTCGAACCAGGTTCGGTATTTAAGGTGGTCACCCTGGCGGCGGCTCTCGAGACCACCCAGTTGCGGCCCGAGAGCATGATCGATTGCGGGCGTGGTTCGATCACTCTGTTCGGGCGGACGGTTCACGAAGCGCATGGCGGATACGGCGTCATCTCGATGGCGGACGTGCTGAAGCATTCGAGCAATGTGGGCGCCATCCGGATCGGCATGACGGTGGGCGAAGCGCACATGCACGAATACGTTCGCCGCTTCGGCTTTGGCGAAAGGACCGGCGTGCCGCTGCCGGCGGAATCGCGCGGCCGGCTGCGCAATTTGGATCGGTGGAGCAAGGCGTCGCTGCCTTCCATCTCGATCGGGCAGGAAGTTTCGGTCACCGCGCTGCAACTGGCGCAAGCGGCCTCGATCATAGCCAACGGCGGCCTGCTGGTGAGGCCGCGGCTGGTGCTGAAGAAAGGCAACCAGACCGTTCCGGCGCCGGCGCCGGTGCGGGCGATCAAGTCCGAAACGGCGGTTACCATGCGGCAAATGATGGAGGGCGTGGTGTTGCCGGGAGGGACCGGGTACCCGGAGGCGCGGCTGGAAGGATATTCCGCGGCGGGGAAAACCGGGTCGGCGCAAATCTACGACGTCGCCGCCAAGCGTTACACGCATTACTATAACGGCTCGTTCATCGGCTTCGCGCCGCTCAACAATCCCGCTATCGTGGTGGTAGTGACACTGAACGGGACGCACGGCAACCTCGGATTCGGCGGCAGGGCGGCGGCCCCGGTCTTCCATGCCGTGGCGGCCGAAGCGTTGCGAGTGCTGGATGTCCCCAAGGATCTGCCGGAGGCGCCGCCGCAGGCTCAGGCGGCCGACAACGCCGCGGACAAGGACGATCTGGCGATCGCCGACCTGGGGTCGCACGGACCGAATATCCTGGAAGAAAGCGAAGAGGATGCGGCGGTAACGCCGGCAACCGTTCTGACCGGCCCGACAGTTCCGGATTTCACAGGCATGACCATGCGCGCGGTGCTGGCGGAAGCGGCCGAAAGAGGATTGCCGGTGATCCCGGACGGCAGCGGCGTAGCGCGTTTGCAGCGTCCGCCGGCCGGCAGCCCGCTGCGGCAGGGAGAGCGGATTCGGGTGCGGTTCTCGCGATGAAACTGTGTGAGATACTCTCGGGAATCCGGTTGCGCCATCCGGCGCCGGAAGGGCTGGCGAGCGTCGATATAGCCGGGCTCGAATACGATTCGCGCCGGGTGCGGGAGGGCTATCTGTTTTTTGCTTTTCCGGGCAGCCGGGCCGATGGCCGCGAATTCGCAAAGGCGGCGATCGAACGGGGCGCCGTCGCGGTGGCGAGCGAATCGGCGGCGCCGGCGGGACTGGAAGCGCGCTGGATCCAGGTGGATCACGGACGGCACGCGCTGGCGCAGGCGGCCCGGCTGTTCTACGGCAAGCCGGACGAGCAGGTGGCGCTGACGGGCATCACCGGCACCAACGGGAAAACCACCACTGGATTTCTGATCGATTCGGTGCTGCGCGCGGCGGGCCTCACCACCGCCCTGGTGGGCACCATCGAATATCGCCTGGCGGGACGCGTGCTGCCGGCGGTGAACACCACGCCGGAATCGCTGGACCTGATCAAGCTGCTGGCCGAATTGCGCGCCGCCGGCGGCACGCACGCCACCATGGAAGTTTCCTCGCACGCGCTCGAACTAGGACGGGTCTACGGGCTGCGGTTCCACACCGCGGTGTTCACCAACCTGACGCGCGATCATCTGGATTTTCACGTCACCATGGAGGCTTATGGCGCGGCCAAGCAAAAGCTGTTCGCGGGCGCGGGTGGCGGGCCGCCGGCTTTCGCCGTGCTGAATCGCGACGACAGCTTCGCGCGCGCGCTCGAGATCGCGCCCGAAACGCGCGTCTTCTGGTACGGGATCGGCCCGGACTCCGACCTGCGCGCGCTGCACATCGTCTCCGGAGGCCAGCGCCTGCGCTTCGACGTGCAGTATGCCAAGCAGCGGTTCGCGGTGGAATCGCCGCTGATCGGTAAGATCAACGTATATAACATTCTGGCCGCGTGCGGCGCGGGGATTTCGTACGGCCTGGCGCCGGAAGTGATCGCGCGCGGCATTGCCGCGTTGAAGGCCGTGCCGGGGCGGTTCGAGCGAGTGGATGAGGGGCAGCCGTTCGTGGTGGTGGTGGATTATGCCCACACGCCGGATGCCTTGCAGAACGTGATCGCGGTGGCTCGCGGGTTGAATCCCAAGCGCGTGATCACCCTGTTCGGTTGCGGCGGCGACCGCGACCGCACCAAGCGGCCGCTAATGGGCCAGGCAGCCGCGGAACTGAGCGATTTCGTGGTGCTGACCAGCGACAACCCGCGCTCGGAAGATCCGCTGGCGATCATGAACGACGCGCTGGTGGGCGTTCGCCGCGTGGACAAACCGCTGGTTGTGGAACCGGACCGGGCCACCGCCATCGCGCGTGCTCTCAACGAAGCGCGCGAAGGCGACCTGGTGATTTTGGCCGGAAAGGGACACGAGACGTACCAGGTTTTGCAGGACAAGACGATTCCGTTCGACGACCGGGCGGTGGCCCGCGAAGTGCTGCGAGGTTATGGCTATCATTCGCCGGATTGAACCATGACCTTGGATTTACAGGAAGTTGCGCGCGCCATGGCGGCTGCGGGCGAGGCGGCGGCGCGGCCGGTGACCGGTTGGAGCGTGGACACCCGGACACAGCAGCCGGGCGATGTATATTTTGCCCTACGCGGCGCCAATCGTGATGGACACGATTTTGTGCCGCGGGCGCTCGAGCAAGGCGCGGCGGCGGTGGTAGTGGAAGCCACGCGCGGCGCGGGCGAAGACTGTAGAGCGCTACGCGTGGCGGACACGCTGGTGGCGCTCGAGGATTTGGGAGCGTGGGCGCGGCGGAAGTGGGGCGGGACGGTGATTGGGGTGACGGGCAGCGCGGGGAAGACCACTACTAAGGACGCGATTGCGCACCTGCTCGAAGTGCGTGGCCCGGTGGGGCGCACGGTGGGCAATCTGAATAATCACATCGGTGTGCCGCTTTCGATTCTGCGGCTGCCGGATGCGGTGCGGATGGCGGTGCTCGAAATGGGAATGAATCACGCCGGAGAGATTCGCGCGCTCGCCGGTATGGCGCGGCCCGAAATCGGCGTGGTCACCAACGTGGGTTACGCGCATGTGGAGTTCTTTGATTCGATTGAAGGCATCGCGGCGGCGAAGCGGGAACTCGTCGAAAGCTTGCCGCGGGATGGCGTAGCGGTGCTGAATGCCGACGATGCGCGCGTCCGCGGCTTTCGCGACGCGCACCCGGGGCGAACGGTGACGTTCGGATTCTCCGAGGATGCGGACGTGCGGGCGGAAGGCGCGGCGGCGAGCGGCGCCGGGACACGGTTTCGAGCCCTGGGCGTCGATTTCGAAACCGGCCTGGCGGGTACCCACGCAGTGATGAATCTGCTGGCGGCGCTGGCCGTGGCGCGCGTGCTGGAGATTCGGCCGGAGGAACTTCGCGAGCCGGTAGCGACCTTCGCGGTGGATTCGATGCGCGGCGGGCGCACCGTCCACAATGGCATCGTGGTGTGGAACGACTGCTACAACTCGAATCCCGAAGCGGCGCAGCGGATGATCGACGTGCTCGGCCAGACGCGCGCGGCGCGGCGCATCGCGGTGCTGGGCGAAATGCTGGAATTGGGACACGCCTCCGAAGCGCTGCACCACCAGTTAGGAGCCTACGCGGCGCGGCACGGAGTGGACGTTCTGATCGGCGTGCGCGGCCAGGCGCGGCTGATGGTGGATCGGGCGGCCGCGGAGGGAGTTCGCGTGGCGCGGTTTTTCGATGACCCGGTCGATGCCGGGGAGTTCGTTCGCGGGCTGGCGCAACCGGGCGACGCGGTGCTGTTCAAAGGATCGCGCGGAGTGCGCATGGAACGCGCCCTGGAGAGATTTCAAGCGGAGGCGCCGGCGAGCTCCTGAACTCCGCGGGACTGCCCCTGACCCAACCCGATGTTTTACTATCTGCTCTACGAACGGCTCTTCCGGCACGCCAGCGCCTTCCGTGTCTTCCGCTACACGACTTTTCGCACGGCGTTTGCCAGCATGACGGCGCTGTTCCTGTGCATCGCGCTGGGGCCGTGGCTGATCGCGAAACTGAGGCAGTTTCAAATCGGCCAGTTCATCCGCGAGGAAGGTCCGAAGTCGCACCAGAAAAAGGCCGGTACGCCGACCATGGGCGGCGTGCTGATCATCATTTCGATTGTCATCCCAACCATGCTGTGGGCGGATCTCCGCAGCGTTTACGTGTGGGTGGCGATGGCCGCGCTGGTGGGCTACGGGTGGATCGGATTTCTGGACGATTACGCCAAGGTCACCAACCGGCGCAACCTGGGATTGTCGGCCAAGAGGAAACTACTCTACCAGTTTGTGATGGGCTTTGCCTTTGCCGCCACGCTGCTGGTGCTGCGAGCGTACGGGCAGTTCTCCACCGCGTTAAACGTTCCGTTCATTAAGTCCTATCAGCCCTCACTGTTAATCGGCGGGCTGCTGGCGAACCCTTGGACGTACCTGTTCGGCGTACTGCCCTTCGTTGTATTCGTGGCGCTGGTGGTGGTGTTTTCATCGAACGCGGTGAACCTGACGGACGGGTTGGACGGCCTGGCGATCGGCCTGATGGTGATTTCGGCCGGCGCGCTGACCATGCTCACCTACGCCGGCGGGCACGCGCAACTGGCCCAGTACCTGCAACTCGCGCGCAATCCGCATTCTTCGGAGCTGACCGTATTTTGCGGCTCGATGACGGGCGCCAGTTTGGGGTTCCTGTGGTACAACGCGCACCCGGCGGAGATTTTCATGGGCGACGTCGGATCGCTGGCATTAGGTGGCAGCATGGCAGTAGTCGCGGTGCTGATCAAGCAGGAAGTGCTGCTGGTCTTTATCGGCGGCATTTTCATCATCGAGGCGGTTTCGGTGATTCTCCAGGTGGGCAGCTACAAGCTGCGCCACGGCAAACGCATTTTCAGGATGGCCCCGCTGCACCATCATTTCGAGCAGGTGGGATGGACGGAATCGAAGATCATTGCGCGTTTCTGGATCGCCGGCCTGGTGCTGGCACTGTTCGCGCTGACCACGTTGAAGCTGAGATGACAACCAATTGGGCCGGCGCCAGAGTGCTGGTGGTCGGCATGAAGAAATCGGGGCTGGCATCGGCCGAACTGCTGACGGGCTTGGGCGCGCGCGTGCGAGCGACCGACCTGAAGCCGCTCGACCAACTGGGCGAGGCCGCGGGGGTGCTCCAGCTCCTTCGGAGGATCCCCTTCGAATTGCAAACGCCGGCTGTTTTCGAGGAGTGCGATGCGATCATCCTGTCGCCCGACGTTCCCGCCGACCTGGCGCCGCTCGAAGCCGCTCGTGCGCGCGGTGTGACGGTGATCGGCGAAGTCGAGCTGGCGGCGCCATATCTGAAGGGGAGGACGATCGGCGTGACGGGTTCGAATGGCAAGACGACGACGACCAGCCTGATCGGACATATCCTGCGCGCGGCGGGCCTCGAGACGCAGGTCGGCGGCAACATCGGAACGCCGGTGACGGCGATGATCGCGACGTCGCGCGAGGACGGCTGGAACGTGTTGGAGCTTTCCAGCTTTCAACTCGAGACCATTCGCGATTTCCACGCCCATATTGGCCTGGCCTTGAATGTCACGCAGAATCATCTGGACCGCCATCACACCTTCGAGAACTACGCGGCAGCCAAGGGCCGCCTGTTTGGCAACATGACCGCCGGCGATTTCGCCATTCTGAACGCCGACGATCCGATCACGGCCGGCTACGCCAACCAGACGGCGGCGATGGTGGAATGGTTCAGCGGCACGCGGGAAGTGGAGCGCGGCGCGCACCTGTGCGGCGACAAGCTGGTGCTCGATGGGAAGCTTTTGATGGAGGCTGGCGAAATTCCGCTGCGCGGCCGGCACAACGTGGAGAACGTGCTGGCCGCGTCGATCGCCGCCGCGCGCGCGGGCGTGGGGCCCGATGCGATTGCCGCTGCCGTGCGAACGTTCCAGGCCGTGGAACACCGGCTGGAGTTCGTGCGCAAGGTGGGCGGCATCGATTTCTATAATGACTCGAAAGCCACCAGCGTGGATGCCACCTTGAAGGCCCTGGATGCGTTCCCCGGCGGTCTCTGGGTGATTCTGGGCGGCAAGGACAAGGGGCTGGATTTTTCCGCGCTGCGCGAGCCGCTCCAGCGGAAAGCGCGCGCGGCGCTGCTGATTGGCGCGGCGGCGCCGAAGCTCGCCAGGCAGTTGCGCGGCGCGGTTCCACTGGTCGAGTCGGGCACGCTGGAGGCGGCGATTCATTACGGCTACCGGAACGGACACGCGGGCGACACGGTGCTGCTGGCGCCGGCCTGCGCCAGTTTCGACCAATTCCGCAGCTTCGAACATCGCGGGGAGGTGTTCAAGCAGATCGTGACCCAACTCGAGCGGGAAAACTGACATGCCACAGAGACTCAAGACCGACTGGATTCTCTTCGCGGCCGTACTGGCGCTGGTGCTGTTCGGCCTGCTGATCGTCTACAGCGCGTCGTCGATCATGGCGCGCCTCGACGCGCGTTACAACTCGAGCTGGTATTTCGTGTTTCGCCAGGCGGGTTACGCGGTGGTGGCGGTGGTGGTGATGATGGCGCTCAAGCGCACCCATTACCAGGTCTTTCAGAATCCGGCAGTGGCCTTTAGCGCCATCGGCGTGGCGCTGATGTTGCTGTTCGCGGTGTACTTCGTGGACGCGGAGCACCATCGCTGGATGCGGCTGGGAGGGCCGGTGGGAGTGCAGCCGTCGGAGCTGGCCAAGCCGGCGCTGGTGATCTTCCTCGCCTTCTTCGTCACCTGGCGCGCGCGCGCCATCAACGACGCGAAGCACACGCTGGTGCCCGCGGCGCTGGCGGTGGGTTTCCTGATTTTCGCCGTGGTGGTGCCGGACCTGGGAACGGCCGTGGTGCTGGGAGTGGCGGCCATGGCGGTGTTCTTCGTGGCCGGTCTGCAATGGCGGTACTGCTTCATCGTGGCGGCGATGGCGTTGCTGGGGCTGGTGGTTTCGATATTCGCGGAGCCTTACCGGCTGGGGCGCGTGATCCGTTTCTGCGACCCCACCTTCCGGTACGTGTCCCGCGTCGATCCGCACGGCTGGCTGAAGGCGCGCGCGGAGCGCACTTTGCGTACGCGCGACACGAATTACCAGTTGGAGCAATCGCAGATCGCCGTTGGCGCCGGTGGCGTGGGCGGCGTGGGCCTGATGAACGGGCGGCAAAAACTGCTTTATTTGCCGGAGGCGCACACCGATTTCATCTACGCCGTGGCGGGCGAGGAGATGGGCCTCATTGGGACGGTGGGCTTGCTGGCCGGGTTCCTGGTGATCCTGTGGCGCGGCCTGCGAGCCGCGCGGCGCATGCGAGACGATTTCGGCCGCTACCTGGCGCTGGGCGTGACGGTGGTGATCGTGGTGCAAGGGTTCATCAATATGAGCGTGGTGTTGGGCATCATGCCGACCAAGGGGATTCCGCTGCCCATGATCAGCTACGGCGGCAGCTCGCTGGTGAGCACGCTGGCGCTGCTGGGGATTTTGATGAACGTGAGCGAGCATGCCGGCTAAGCCGGCCGGGCACGCTCCGTTCCTGATGGCTGGCGGAGGTACGGGCGGCCACGTGATTCCGGCGCTGGCGGTGGCGCGGGAGTTGCGGCGGCGCGGCCATGACGTGTTTTTTGTGGGAACCGAGCGGGGCCTGGAAGCGAAGCTGGTTCCCGAGGCGGGTTTCGAGTTGAAGAGAATCGAAATCGGCGGGCTGAATCGCGTGAGCGCGCGCCAGAGACTGTCGACGCTGGCGCGTCTGCCATTCGCCACGCTCGGTTCAATGAACTACCGCACGTCGGCGGTTTTCAGCATGGGCGGGTATGTGGCCGGGCCGGCGGTGATGGCGGCGCTGGCCAAGCGCGTCCCGGTGGTGGTGATGGAGCCGAACGCGATTCCCGGATTCACCAACCGCGCCATCGGGCGGCTGGTGGCGCGCGCGCTCATTTCGTTTCAGGAAACCGCGCGGTACTTCGCGCGGGGCAGGTCCGAGTTGACCGGCCTGCCGGTGCGGGAGGAGTTCTTCGCGATCCAGCATAAGGTTCGTGGCGATCGGCTCAACTTGCTGATCACGGGCGGCAGCCAGGGTTCGCGCACGCTGAACCGGGCGAGCCGGGAAAGCTGGCCGCTGTTCCGCGCGGCGGGGTTCGCGGTTCGCATCGTGCACCAATGCGGCTCGAGCGAGCTGGAAGAGATGCGGCGAGCGTTCGCGGCTTCCGGTTTGGAGGGAGTGGTGATGCCGTTCCTGGCCGACATGCCGGCCGCATTCGCCGAGGCCGACCTGGTGGTGAGCCGTTCCGGAGCGGGCGCGGTCTCCGAACTGGCCGCGGCGGGCAAGCCTTCCATTCTGGTACCCTTCCCGTTCGCCGCCAACGACCACCAGACGCGCAACGCGGAGGCTATCGAGCGAAGCGGAGCGGCGTGCGTGGTCCGCGATGCCGAGATGAACGGAGAACACTTGTACGCGCTGGTGCGCGAGTTGGCCGAAGCGGAGGGCGCCCTCGAACGGATGGGCGCCGCCGCGCGCCAGTTCGCCCACCCCGGCGCCGCGCGGCGTGCGGCCGAAATCCTGGAGGAGGTAGCGGCGTGGTAGCGGTTTCCGGATTCCAGCCGCCGAAGCGGACGTCGCGTTCCCTTTTCGGGCGGGAATCCAGCTCCGGAGGAGCGAAAGAAATTAGCCCATGGCGCAAGCCGTTGGGAAATAGGCGCGGCGAGGATAGCCCCGGCACGGGGCGTAAGAACCTTCCGCCGTCGCTCTTCCGCCCCGTTCCGGGGCTGGGAATGGGCGTGGGGTGCCCCTACGGCTCACGCCGTGGCCTATTCTCTTACGCCCTCCGGGCTGAGGTTTTAGAGCTTGCTGAAAGACAACCAAGAGCGTCATGGCCACGGATGAACACGGATGAACGCAGATTGAAAAGAATTGGTTTATCCGTGTTCATCTGTGTTCATCGGCGGCCCAACGATTTTTCTTGGACTTTTTCAGCAGCCTTTTTAGCTTGCCGGGTTGAATGTTTTCGATTGACACCGGCCGCGCTAACCGAAACAATATAATAAGGAAATGTTTTTTCGTCCACAACACTTTCACTTCACCGGAATCGGCGGCATCGGCATGAGCGGCATCGCCGAGGTGTTGCTCAACCTCGGGTATGAGATCAGCGGCTCGGACCTTCGGCTCTCCGCCACCACCGAACGGCTGGCCGGCCTGGGGGCGCGGATCTACGAAGGCCACGCCGCGTCCAACGTGGCCGAGGCGCGCGCGCTGGTGGTGAGCTCGGCGGTGGATGAGCAGAATCCCGAGGTTGTTGAGGCGCGCCGGCTGCAAATTCCGGTCATCCCGCGCGGCGAGCTGCTGGCCGAGCTGATGCGCCTGAAGTACGGGATCGCGGTGGCGGGCAGCCACGGCAAGACTACCACTACTTCCATGGCCGCGACCATCCTGAACTTCGCCGGCCTGGATCCAACAGTCGTGGTGGGTGGCAAGGTCGGCACCATGGGCGGCGCCAACGCCCGACTCGGACGCAGCGATTTCCTGGTGGCGGAAGCGGATGAAAGCGACGGCTCTTTCGTCAAGCTGGCGCCGATTGTGGCCGTGGTCACCAACATCGACCGCGAGCACCTGGACCATTATCCGTCGCTCGAGGCGATCCAGGCGGCCTTCATCGAGTTCGTCAACAAGGTGCCGTTTTACGGCGCCGCCATCGTCTGCTTGGACGACGCCAACGTGCAGGGCATACTGCCGGCGATCCGGCGGCGCACCATCACTTATGGCACCACCGCGCAGGCGGATATGGTGGCCGGCGAGATCGCTTGCGGTTCCTTTTCGAGCGACTTCCGGCTGCGCTCGCGCGGGCACGATCTGGGCCGCTTCCACCTGCGCATTCCCGGCCGCCACAACGTGCTGAATGCGACCGCGGCGGTGACGGTGGCGCTGGAGCTGGAAGTCAAGCCGGATGCGATTCGCGAGGCGCTGGCCAGCTTCAGCGGCGTGGAGCGCCGTTTTCAGGTGCGCGGCAAGGAGCGGGGCATCACGGTGGTGGACGATTACGGCCATCATCCCACCGAGATTCGGGCGACCCTCGACGGCGCGCGCCTGTGCGGCTTCGAGCGCATTCATGTCCTGTTCCAGCCGCATCGTTTCTCGCGAACCTTTCACCTGATGGACGAATTCGGGCGCGCCTTCCATCAAGCCGACAGCGTGTTCGTGCTGGACATTTACGCAGCGTCGGAAAAGCCGATCGAAGGGGTGACGGCGGAAGCGCTGGTGGATCGCATCCGGCAGTTCGGCCACCGCTCGGTGGAGTACGCGGGCACGCTCGCGCGCGGCGTCGAGCTCCTGCTGGGGGTGGCGCGCCCCGGCGACCTGGTGCTAACGCTAGGCGCCGGCAACGTGTGGCAGGCGGGCGAAAAGGTCTTGGAGCGATTGCGCGCGGAGGCACCCAGTGGCGCGTGAGAACAAGAAGAGCGGCGGCATTCGCTGGCGGCTGTGGCTCGGCCTGGCGGCGGTAAGCGTGGCGTGCGCATCCACCGGGGTGGCGACCTTCAAGCTGCTCGACTACCTGTCCACGGAACCGCGATTTGCGCTGTCGCGCGATCGCGCCGATGCGCTGTTCATCGGCGGGCTGCGCTACGCATCGCAATCGAAGGTGCGGCACGTTTTCGACGCCGATTTCGGCCGCGGAATTCTCAGAGTGCCGCTGGCCGAGCGGCGCCGCCGTTTGCTGGCGATCGATTGGGTGCAGGATGCTTCGGTCTCACGCGTTTGGCCGGACCGCCTGGTGGTGCGCATTCGCGAACGCACGCCAGTCGCGTTCGTCTACTTGGGCAGCGGCGTGGCGCTGATCGATGCCGAGGGCGTGCTGCTGGAGCCGCCGCCGCGGGCATCGTTTACATTTCCCGTGCTGAGCGGAATCCGCGAGGATACCACGGAAGACTCGCGGCGCGAGCGGGTCCTGGCGCTGCTGCGGCTCGAAGAGGATATGGGCTACCTGGCCAGGGACGTCTCCGAAGTCGACGCCTCCGACCCGGAGGATATGCGCGTGGTTGTGCAAGTGGACCATCAGGCCGTGTCGCTGCTTCTGGGCGATACCAATTATGGGCGGCGCTATCAGAATTTTCTCGGTCACTTCCAGGAAATCGAGCAGCGGTCGCCGCGGGCGAGGACCTTCGATCTCCGGTTGGAGGATCGCATCACCGCGAAGGAATAGGCAAGTTCACCGATGCCGGAAAAGCCGATTTACGCAGTGGGACTCGACGCGGGCAGCACCAAGACGCGCATGGTGGTTTGCGCGATCGAGGACGAACTGCGTCTGCTCGGTTGCGCGGAAGTGGAGTCGCGCGGCTGGTCGAAAGGAACCATCAAGGATCAGCGGGCGGTCGCCGAATCGATTCGGGCGGCGCTCGAACAAGCGGAGTTGAGCGCGGGCGTTTCGGTGGAGTCGGTGGTGGTTGGCATGGGCGGCCCCGGCATGCGCGGCGCAGCCGGGCGCGGCGTGCTGGAGCTCGGTTACCCGCGGGAAATTCAGCAGCGCGACGTGAACCGCGTGAAGGAGCGCGCAGCGCGGGTGCAGTTGCAGGAAGACCGCATGGTGCTGCAGTTGTTTCCGCAGGATTTCGTGGTGGACGATCACCCTGGCCATCGCGATCCGCGCAAGATGACGGCGGCGAGGCTGGAGCTGAACGTTCACCTGCTGACGGCTTCGGCGCGCGAACACGACGCCCTGGTGGGCGCGGTGAACCAGGCGCACCTGGTAGTGGAGGAAACCATCTTCGAGGCGCAGGCTGCCTGGTACGCGGCGGTCAAGCCCGAGGAGAGGAGCGCGGGCGTGGCGCTGGTCGATATCGGCGCCGAATCCACCTCCCTGGTGGTGTACTACGGCGAAGCCATGTGCCTGGCTTCCACCGTGCGGGTCTGCGGCAGCCACTTTACCAGCGACCTGGCGAGCGGCCTGAAAATCAGCCCGGCGGAGGCCGAGCAGGTGAAGATCGAATACGGACGCGCGCGCGCCGCGGATTCGCCCGAGAATGTCCTGGTGGAATTGCCGGTCCCGGAGAACTGCCAGCCGCGGCAGGCGCCGAAGAGGCACGTGGACCTGATCCTGGACTCGCGCGCGCGCGATTTGTTTCAACTGGTGCGCTCCGAGTTGGCGCGGGTGAGCATGGATCAGCAGTTGCTCGGCGGCGTCTTCCTGGTGGGCGGCGGCGCCCGGCTGGCGGAGATTCTCGATGTGGCGGCGGAGGAGTTGAAGTGCCAGTCGCGCTGGGGAATTGCGGAAGGAATCGCGAATTGGCCGAAGGCGATCGAGCGTCCGGAATGGTGTACCGCGGCCGGCCTGGCCATGTACTCGGCAAAACTGAAGGCACAGGCGGAACGGCAGCGGGCCTCGATGGGCTGGTTGAATAAGATTCTGTAGCGGGAGGTGTACGGAAATGGGAGTGATGGATTCGCGAATCGACGATTTCAAATACGAAATTGCGGAAGAATCGCGCCTGGCCACACAGATCAAGGTGGTCGGCGTGGGCGGCGGTGGCTGCAACGCGGTCGCGCGCATGGTGGCGGAAGGCGTGGAGGGCGTCGAGTTCTGTGTGATGAACACGGACCTGCAGGCGCTGGAGGCGGTCGAGGTTCCCCACAAGCTGCAATTGGGACCGAAGCTCACGCGGGGGCTCGGCGCCGGCGCCAATCCGGAAGTCGGCCAGCAGGCCGCGCTCGAAAACACCGACCACATTCTGGAGGTGCTGGAAGGCGCGGACATGGTGTTCGTCACGGCCGGACTGGGGGGCGGAACCGGAACCGGCGCCGCGCCGGTGATCGCCAGCCTGGCCAAGGAAATGGGCGCGCTGACGGTGGCTGTGGTCACCAAGCCCTTCGGATTCGAAGGCCCGCGGCGCATGCGGCTGGCCGAAGAGGGACTGCGCAGGCTGGCTACGGCCGTGGATACCGTAATCGCCATTCCCAACGACCGGCTGCTGGCGCTGGTGCCGCGCGGCACCAGCTTCTTCGAGGCGTTCAAAGTGGCCGATGACCTGCTGCGCCAGGCCGTGCAAGGCATCAGCGACATCATCACCACGCCCGGCTTGATCAACCGCGACTTTTCCGACATCAAGGCCACCATGCTGGGCATGGGCTACGCCATGATGGGAACCGCGGTGGGACGCGGCGAAAAGGCGGCCGTGGACGCGGCGCGCCATGCTATCAGTTGCCCGCTGCTCGAGGACTCCCGCATCGCCGGCTCCAAAGGCATCCTGATCAACATCACCGGATCCAGCCGCCTGGGACTGCACGAAGTCAACGAAGCGTGCTCCATCATCCGCGAGGCGGCCGAATGCGAGGATGCGCAAATCAACTTCGGCGTGATCCTCAACGAGAGCCTGGCGGACGCGGTGAAGATCACAGTCATCGCCACCGGTTTCCAGCCCGAGCAGGCAGCCGTGGTGGAACCAGCACCGCCATTGCCGGAGCGCCGGTCTACCGGCGCGGTCACCAGAGTGCGGTCGCTCGGCACGGAGCCCGAGCCCATTCCGCCGGCCGCGGTGTTTCCGGAGCCCGCGGTCGCCGCGTCCGCGCCCGACCATGAGCCGCCACCCGCCGCTGAGGAAGATGGATCGTTGGAATTCGATCCGGAAGACCTCGAAACCCCCGCGTTCATGCGCCAGGGGCGGCTGCTGAATTAAGGCGCCCGCGTTTTCACGCCCTCCATTCGACCATCGCACCGTCCCAGCGGTCGGGGTGCACGACACAGAAGTGGATCTCTTTCCAGCGTCAGGCACGCCTCTAAGCTCGGCAGGAGCGAAAGAAAATAGCCCACGGCGCAAGCCGTCGGGATAGATCGGCAGTGAGGAGAAGCCCCGGAACGGGGTGGAGGAGGCTCTCGCCAACAGTCTCCCGCCCCGTTTCGGGGCTGGCAGGCACCAACAGATTCCACACGGCTTGCGCCGTGGGCTACTGTCTGTTACTGTCTGTCGCCTTCCGGGCTGGCGCCGTCAGCCATGCGTACCTATACGCTTAGACACAAGCGCGTTTCCTCGGGATACAATCTGGATAAGCCTACCACGGGATCCCGGCTGGAAGTCCGCGCATGTCGAATCCCTCCCAGCCAGAGATGTCTGCCATTTTATCGAATCAAGAGCCGCCCATTTCCATGCCTCCCGCCGGATCGCCGGCTTTGCGGAGCGCGAAGGCACCGGCGCCGGTTATAATCGAAGTTCCCCATGAAAGCTCGCGTTTTTGTTTCCTTGAAGAGCACGGTGCTCGACCCGCAGGGGCAGACGGTGCGCGCGGCGCTCCAAAGCCTCGGTTATCCGGCCATAGAGGCGGTGCGACAGGGCAAGTTCTTCGATATCGCCATCGCCAGCGGAGTCACGCGCGAACAGGCGCAGAAGGATATCGAGACCATCGCTCACGACGTGCTTGCCAATCCGGTGATCGAAGAGTACCGCGTGGAACTGCTGGACTGAGCGGGTTTCGCCGGCTTCTCTCCTTGCGGTCCGTTGCGGGGTCACACCCGTTTCTGTTGCGGGAAGTCCGCCTGCATCGCCGGGCGCTAAAATGAACGCTTCCACGAGGGAACCTGAATGCTCTACCGCGGAGCGCCGAAGACTGGCGACAAGCTGTCCATCCTGGGATTCGGCTGCATGCGCCTGCCGCAGAAGGACGGGCGGATCGACGAAGCACGCGCGGCCCGCCAGATCCGGCACGCAATCGATGGCGGAGTGAATTACATCGACACGGCCTGGCCTTATCATGGGGGCGAAAGCGAGCCGTTGGTCGGGCGCGCCCTCGCCGGCGGATACCGCGAGCGGGTGAAGCTCGCTACCAAGCTGCCAGCCTGGCTGGTCAAGAACCGCGCGGACATGGACCGCTTCCTCGACGCGCAGCTCAAAAAGCTGAACACCTCTCGCATCGATTACTACCTCGTCCACTCGCTCAACGGAAGTTCCTGGGATGGGATTGCCGCGCTTGGCGTGGCGGAGTTCCTCGACCGCGCGCAAGCCGACGGACGCATCGGGACTGCCGGGTTCTCCTATCACGGGATGCGCGAGGATTTCCCGCGCGTTGCCGGCGCCTACCCCTGGACCTTCTGCCAGATTCAATACAACTACCTCGACGAGGAGCTGCAGGCCGGCACCGAGGGGCTGCTCGACGCCGCCCGCAAGGGCCTCGCCGTGATCGCGATGGAGCCGTTGCGCGGAGGCACGCTGGCCGCTCCGCCACCGCCGGCCATCGACGCCCTTTGGAGCCAGGCCGATCGGCGCCGGACCCCTGCGGAATGGGCTCTGCGGTGGGTCTGGAACCACCCGGAAGTGACCGTGGTCTTATCCGGCATGAACGATGAGGCGCAGGTGGAAGAGAACCTGAGGATCGCCGCCGATGCGCTCCCCGGATCGCTCACGCCCGCCGAAGTGGGCCTGGTGGCAAGCGTGGGCCGGAAGTATCGCGAGATCATGAAGGTCGCCTGCACCGGCTGCGGATACTGCCAGCCGTGCCCGTCCGGCGTGGACATTCCCGGCTGCTTCGACTCTCTCAACGCTTTCCACACCTTCGGCAAGACGCGCGAAGCCAGGTTCCAATACGTGCTGCGAGGCAGCGGCATACTGTCCGGCCAGCGCGCTTATGCTTCCCTCTGCTCGCAATGCGGGGACTGCCTCGACAAGTGCCCGCAGAGCCTCGCGATTCCCGATCTGCTGGAACAGGTTGTGGCACAGTTCGAAGGCGACGGACTGAGAGATGTCGAGGCGATGGTCCGCGGCCTGTTCCAGAACTGAGGTTGGGTTAAAACGAGCACCGGTCGTCGGCTGCGATTCGATCGCCCAACTGGAAGAGAGTTCACACCGCTGAGCGAGCACCAGATGGCACGAATAAAACAAGGAAGGTCTTATCTGTGTTCATCCGCGGGTCAAATCCGCCTCCGCATTCATGGGAAAATGAAACTGTCGTGATCGTAATCGACGGCATTTACTATGCGCTCGCGCTGGCGGGCGCCGGCGGCATCGTTTCCTGGTTGGTGAACCCGTGGTTCGGCGCCCCGCTGTGGGTGCTGGCGGCTTTCTGCCTGTATTTCTTCCGCGACCCGCAGCGCGTGATTCCGCAGGGGCCGGTCGCCGTTTCACCCGCCGACGGCAAGGTGGTCGCGGTGAAGGCCGAAAGCCCGGACTTGAACCGCATCAGCATTTTCCTCAATATTTTCGACGTGCACGTGAATCGCACGCCGGTGGCCGGCACCATCAGCGAGGTGGAATATCATCGCGGAAGCTTTCATGTGGCCAGCCGCGAGAAATGTTCCTCCGAGAACGAGCAGAACATCGTCACCGTTCAGGGCGAAGGCTCGCCCGTGGTATTCAAGCAGATTGCCGGCCTGATTGCGCGGCGCATCGTGTTCAACAAGAAGCCGGGCGACCATGTCGCGACGGGCGAACGCGTTGGGTTGATCAAGTTTGGCTCGCGCATGGATGTGCTGCTGGCGCCGGAGTGGGAAATCACGGTACGGCCCGGCGAGCGTGTCAGCGCTGGTTCGAGCGTCATCGCGCGGCGGCGGGAGCCGGACCATGGGGCTTAGAGACCGGCTGGTGGATCCCAAATCGCCGGACCGGCGGCCGCGGCGCGCGGCTTACGCGCTGCCCACGCTGTTTACCGCGGGCAACATTTTCCTGGGCTTTCTCTCGATTTTGGCTTCGTTTCGCGGCGCCATGATGGCGGCTGTCGGCGGCGCCGGCGCGGCGGAGCAATTCGGCGTGGCGGCCAAGGCTATCGGCGCGGCGGTGGTGCTCGACGGACTGGACGGGCGCATCGCCCGCATGACCAATACCACCAGCGATTTCGGCCGCGAGATGGATTCGCTGGCCGACGTGGTGAGCTTCGGAATGGCTCCCGCGGTGCTGGCGTTTTCCTGGGGCGTACAGTTTCTGGGCCCGGGGATGGGCGATAAGGTCCGCAGCCAGATTTTCAATGCCGGCTACTTCATCTCGTTCCTGTTCCTGCTCTGCGGCGCCGCGCGGCTGGCGCGTTTCAACGTTCAGAAGAACCCCATTCCGAAAAATCCCGGCCGCCCGGACCGCAAGTACTTTGTCGGTCTGCCTATTCCGGCCGCCGCAGGCATGGTGGCCGCGGTGGTGTGGGCGTTCGGCGCCGAGCCGCTCACGTGGTGGCCGGCTTCGGTTGTGTGGCTGGGTTTGCTGCTGTTGCTGGGTTTCCTGATGGTGAGCACCTGGCGTTATTACAGCTTCAAAGGCATCGGCCTCTCGAAGCCCTATACACCGCTGATCGTGATTCTGGCCGGGGCCGTCGTCTTCGGCCTCTGGAATTACTCGCAGCCGATGTTCCTGGCGCTGGCGGGCGGCTACGTGGCCAGCGGGATTTTGACTCGCATTGGCGGCTCCATCCGCCGCCGCTTGCGCCCGGCACCCGCGCCGCCGGCACCGGAGCACCAGGTTGGCTAAGACGCCGGTCTGTAACAACCGCACCGACCGCTCCCTACGGTCGCGGCTCCGATGCGCGGTTGAACGTTGGGACGTTAGGAGCCGGCAGTCGGCGATTAAGAAGGTTATTCTATGACAGGTCCTAAGACACCGGTGATCGCGCTGATTGGCAGCGAATCGCTGATGGGCCGCGAGCTCCGCGATATCGCCGCAACCAGCTCACCCGAGCTGACGCTCAAGCTGATCGCCGCCGAGGACGAAGAGCCCGGCGCTCTCACGCGCGTGGGCGACATGCCGGCCGTAGTGAGTGGCCTGGACGCCGAGTCGCTGGCCGGCGCGCGCGCGGTTGTCCTGGCCGGTGGCGCCGAATCGTCGCGAAAGGCGCTCGAACTGCTGGACTCCGGCGAAGACACCGCGGTGATCGATCTCACCGGTGTTGCCGAGGAGTTGCCGGACGCGCGGCTGAGGGCGCCGCTGGTGGAAGGCGAAGGCGAATCCGAAGACGATGCCGGCGCCCGAGTCCATGTGATCGCCCATCCCGCGGCCATCGCTCTGGCGCTGTTTCTGCGCCGGTTGCATGAGCACGACCCAATCCGGCGCAGCGTGGTCGAGATCTTCGCTCCGGCCAGCGAGCACGATGCCCGCGGCGTGCAGGAGCTGCACCAGCAGACCCTCAGCCTATTTTCGTTCCAGAAGCTTCCCCGCGCCGTGTTCGACGCGCAACTCAGCTTCAACCTGCTGCCGCGCTATGGCGAAGAGGCGCCGGCCTCGCTCGAAGACACGGAGCTTCGCATTGAGAGGCATCTGGCGACCTTGCTGGCGCTGCCCGGGGAAGGCAGCGGGGCGCCACTCCCTTCGCTGCGGCTGATTCAGGCGCCGGTTTTTCATGGCTACAGCATTTCGGCGTGGGTGGAATTCGACGGCAATCCGGGCGTAGAGGCACTGGAAGCGAGCCTGGCCGCGGGACCGATCGAGGTGCGCACGGGCGAATTCGAACCGCCCACCAACGTGGGCCAGGCGGGCCAGAGCGGTATTGCCGTGGGCGCCGTCTCGGTGGACCGCAACAATCCGGAAGCCTGTTGGTTCTGGCTGGTGGCGGACAATTTGCGGCTGGCCGCGGAAAACGCCGCGGAGGTGGCGCGACAATTACCATGACCCGGTTTGCTCCTGCATGGCTGGCGATAGCGGCCCTGGCTGGCTGCGGTTACCACATTTCCGGACAGGGCGATCTGATGCCCAAGAGCATCCACACCATCGCCGTCACGCCGATGAGCGCGAGCCGCTATCAACTGGCGCGCTTGCTGCCCGCCGATATCACGCGCGAGCTGATCTCCCGCACAAAATACAAGGTGATCGACGATCCTAACCAGGCAGACGCCGTGCTGAGCGGCCACGTAGCCAACTTCTCGAATTTCCCCACCCTGTTCGATCCTGCGACCGGACGCGCCACCAGCGTCGAGGTGGTCGTCACCCTGCAAGTTGCGCTCGTCGAGAGGAGCAGCGGCAAAACGCTATTTACGCGGCCCAACATGGAAGTGCGCGAGCGCTACCAGATTTCCACCAACCCGCAGCAGTATTTCGATGAGAGCGGCACCGCCATTCAACGGCTGAGCAAAGACGTGGCGCAATCCGTGGTGAGCGCCATTCTGGAGAACTTCTAATGGCAAGTGGGCAAACTAAAGCGTGCCCTACCATATGACCGCTCCGCAATTCCTTGCGCGCGTCAAGAGAGGCGGGCCGCCGCCAGTGGCGCTGCTGCTCGGGCCCGAAGCCTACCAGCGCCGGCAAGTGAAGCAGGCTCTGATCGCTGCGTTTCCGCCCGACGCCGTCGCCACCCACGACCTGGCCGAGGTTTCGCTCGCCGGCATACTGGACGACGCGCGGTCGCTTTCTCTGTTCGCCGCTGAGCGGCTGATCTGGGTGGTGAACGCGGAAGCAGCCTTGCCGCGCAGCCGGGCAACCGAAGCGGACGGCGAAAGCGGAACCGCCGCCGATGGTGACCCTGCGCCGTTGGCCGCCTATGTGACAGATCCGACGCCCGGCGTGGCACTGGTGTTCGAGGCCAGCCGCTTCGATTTCGAGGGCGACGACAAGCGCAAGCTGGAGCGCGTGGCGAAGTTCTATGCGGCCGTCCCGGAGACGGTGGAACTGCGGCGGCTCGACGCGCACTCCGCGCGGCTGGAGGCGGAGCGGTTGGCAATTGCCGCCGGCGCACGCCTGGATGCGGAAGCGCTCGACCTGCTGGTGGAATCGCTGGGCGCCGATTTGGCGCGCATTGCGGTGGAAATCGAGAAGCTGGCGTTGTATGCCGGCAACCGCGCCGTGGGCGTGGAGGACGTCGCTGCGCTAGTGCCGGACGCGCGCGCGTCCAACATCTTCGCATTAGTTAATGCGCTAGGCCGCCGCGACCGCGCACGGTCGCTCGAAATCCTCGACACTCTCACGCGCGAAGGCGAATACCTGCCGCTGGCACTGGCATTCCTTTCCACACAATTCCGCATGGCGCTGGTCGCGCGCGAAGCCAACCTGAAAAGCGCGCAACAGATCCAAGGGCATTTCACGCGGCTGGGTGTCCCCATATGGGGATCGCGCGCCGAGCAGGTGCAGCAGACTGTCACCAGGTTCAGCCAGGCGCAACTCGAGCGCGCCATCAAACTGACTTTCGAGGCCGACCGCGGCATGCGGGACGCACACCCGGACGACCGAATCGTCACGGAGCGCTTCATCCTCGACTTAGCCGGCAATCAGTCCGGATGAGCGGGGGCGATACCGACGATGTGATGGAGTTGTCCGGCATGACCGCTCCCTCCGGTCGCGGCTCCGATGTTCGGAGCCGCGTTTCGGAGCCGCGACCGGAGGGAGCGGTCATGCAGATAGAAGCGCTCCATCACACGGCCGAAGACTAGAACACGAATTTGACCGCCAGTTGCAGCAGGCGCGGCGAACCAGCCTGCAGGATCTGGCCGAACGCCGGAGACTCCAGGTCGTTCACGGGCAGTCCGAAATTCGGATGGTTGAGCAGGTTGAAGCACTCCGCGCGGAACTGC